>VSSQ01000044.1_pt1 | contig 209785 bp, 204 predicted proteins | sample 4763081 | NCBI WGS metagenome assembly VSSQ01 (sample SAMN12137344, study PRJNA551015) | bioreactor metagenome | isolation source: SDC9 anaerobic chlorinated ethene degrading culture | place: USA: Knoxville, Tennesee | collected 2015-01-01 | reverse complement strand
CGAAAGTACTTGGTTGGAAACGGCCTGGGAGGATAGGTAGCTGCTGATTAGCGAAACACTCACTTTAATGTGAGTGTTTTTTTATTGTAAAAATTCGATAATTAATTTCTCTCAATTTATGGAATATTATTATTTCTGTTCACGTATATTCATAGTAAATAAACTTAATATAACGGATAGAGTCTTAGAGTAAGAGAATCCGAAATCTGGACACACATTTATGTGTTCTACTTCGGGTTCTCTTTTTATATAAAAAGTGCGGGTTTGTATCTAAGACGTTCTTAATAAAGGTGTTTTATGGTTGTATTGGAAGGAGGGAGGCCCCAAAAGCTTAAAGGGCGTGGATAGTCAGTTTGAGGATTCATTAATTAATTAGGGAGGGTTAGAGATGACGAACTTATTAGGTGAATTTATGGGGACTATGATGCTAATGATTTTAGGTTGCGGTGTTGTTGCGGATTGCTTACTGAAAAAAACCAAGTCCGAGGGTTCTGGCTGGATGGTTATAACGGCCGGCTGGGCATTTGGCGTTGTGATGGGGGTCTTCGTTGCAGTGGCCACGGGAGCTCCTCAAGCTGATCTAAATCCGGCAGTTACCTTGGCAAAACTAATGATCGGCGGTATTTATACCGTACCGCAGGCAATTATGACCATGCTGGCTGAACTGGCAGGCGGAATTGCAGGTGCAACTGTTGTATGGCTGGCATTCTTGCCGCATTGGGAAGTTACTGAGGATAAGGCGGCAAAATTAGGTATTTTCTGTACGGCTCCGGCAATTCGTAACACGACAGCCAATCTGATTTGCGAAATTATTGGGACTATTGTCCTTGTATTTGTAATTTTTTGCATATTTGCTAAGCCGGTTGGCGCGATCCCTGCAGGCGTCGGACCCTATCTTGTTGGTATGTTGGTTTGGGGTATTGGTCTCAGCTTGGGTGGTCCTACAGGTTATGCGATTAACCCGGCTCGTGACTTGGGACCGCGTATTGCCCATGCGATCTTGCCGATAGCTGGAAAAGGTGGGTCAGATTGGGGTTACTCCTGGATCCCGGTAGTTGGACCTATGGTTGGTGGAGCAATTGCATTTATGATTGCTAGAGCGATTGGAATAGTTTAGAGATATACGCAATCGACAAGTTGATAGTAAAATTGTTAAAATTATAAATAATGAGGAGCGATGACACCGTGAGTGAGAAATATATTTTAGCGCTGGACCAAGGTACAACTAGTTCGCGGGCCATTTTGTTCGCGAAAGACTCGAGTATTGTTGCAGTTGCTCAAAAAGAATTTACTCAAATATTTCCGAAGTCAGGCTGGGTTGAGCACAATGCTGACGAAATATGGGCAACACAAATTGGTGTAGTTGCCGAGGTAATGGCAAAGGCGAGTATTAGTCCTGCTGATATTGCGGCCATAGGCATTACAAATCAGCGTGAGACTACTGTTGTGTGGGATAAGAACACAGGCAAGCCGGTGTATAATGCGATTGTATGGCAATCACGTCAAACAGCTGGCATATGTGAGGAACTTAAAGCAAAAGGGTTAGAGTCAATGATTCGCTACAAAACTGGCTTGGTCGTTGACGCATATTTCTCGGGAACTAAGGTAAAGTGGATTCTTGATAATGTAGAAGGGGCACGTGCGAAAGCTGAAGCAGGCGATTTGCTTTTTGGGACAATTGAAACTTGGCTCATTTGGAAGTTAACTGGCGGCAAGGTCCACGTTACAGACTATTCTAACGCTTCCCGCACATTAATGTTCAATATTCGTGAACTGAAATGGGATGAAGAGATTTTAAAAGAGCTTGATGTGCCGGCCTGCATGTTGCCTGCTGTTCGACCATCAAGTGAAGTGTATGGCTATACTGATCCGAATGTATTTCTCGGTGGCAGCGTACCTATTGCCGGTGCTGCCGGTGATCAACAGGCTGCGTTGTTCGGGCAAGCTTGCTTCCAACCGGGTATGGCGAAAAATACTTATGGAACTGGCTGCTTCATGCTCATGAACACAGGTAATCAAGTTTACGAATCGAAACATGGTTTGCTTACTACGATTGCTTGGGGAATCAATGGTCGGGTAGAATACGCCCTTGAAGGCAGTATATTTGTTGCTGGTTCAGCAGTTCAGTGGCTGCGCGATGGATTGCGGATCATAGATTCAGCTCCGGATTCAGAGTATTATGCTAAGAAGGTCAAAGATGCTGATGGCGTTTATGTAGTGCCAGCTTTTGTTGGACTTGGAGCACCGTATTGGGATATGAAAGCACGCGGCGCAATTTTCGGCTTGACCCGCGGTACTAATAAATCTCACCTTGTAAGGGCGACACTTGATTCGATGGCTTATCAAACAAAAGATGTCTTAAGCGCGATGGAGGGCGACTCTGGTATCAAACTGCAAGCCCTTAAAGTTGATGGCGGTGCAGTTGCCAACAACATCCTTATGCAATTCCAAGCAGATGTATTAGGCGTAGCTGTTGATCGTCCGCAAGTAATTGAAACTACGGCCTTAGGTGCTGCATATCTTGCCGGTCTTGCTGTAGGCGTATGGAATAGCCAAGAAGACTTGATTAATAATTGGCAACTTGAGCGTCGCTTCAAGCCAAAAATGGCGGAAGAGGATGTTAATAAGCTCTATTCAGGGTGGCAAAAGGCTGTTAAACGTACATTTGCCTGGGAAGAATAAGACATAGGAGTAGGAAAAATGGAAAAGGCAACCGTAGTAGTTATTGGCGGGGGTGCGACTGGCGTTGGAATTTTGCGAGATTTATGTATGCGCGGTATTGATGCCATCCTAATCGAGCAGCGGGATTTAGCAAACGGAACAAGCTCGCGGTATCACGGCCTGTTGCACAGTGGTGGACGCTATGCTGTAAAAGATACGGAAGCCGCCAAAGAGTGTATCGAGGAAAATATTATTTTGCGCAGAATCGGCAAGCATTGTGTTGAAGCGACGGAAGGCTTTTTTGTCCGGACTCTTCAAGATGATGTAGATTTTGAAGGTAAATGGGTTCAATCTTGTCAGAAAGTCGGTATACCAGTTGCAGGGATTTCACTGGAGGAGGCAATGCGGCTTGAACCTAATTTGAACTCAAAAATTAAAGCAGTCTATCGTATTCCGGATGCTGCAATTGATGGGTTCCGGCTTGTCTGGCAAAATGTAGCGTCAGCGCGGAAATATGGCGGACGTATTAAAACATATAATGAAGTCATCGGTATAGAGCACATAAATGGTCAAGTGGTTGGGGTAAGAGTCCGCAAGGTACTGACAGGTGAAGTAGAAAATATTGAGTGCGATTGTATCGTCAGCGCAGCTGGCTCTTGGGCCGGTGAAATAGCAGCACTCGCTGGCATTGAAGTACATGTTCAACCTGATCGGGGGACGCTGGTGGCGTTTAATCATCGACTTTCAAGCAGGGTAATAAATCGACTGCGGCCAGCTGGTGATGGAGATATATTCGTGCCCCACGGTTCGATCACCATATTAGGAACAACCTCATATCAAGCAAAAAGCCCGGATGATACAATACCGGCAACTGAAGAGGTAATAAGACTACTTACTATTGGTGAGGCTTTGTTTGATAATCTAAAAAGCTATCGAATCCTGCGGGCCTTTACGGGAACACGTCCACTCTATAGTGCCGACCCTAGTGTTAAAGGCCGAAGTGCTTCCCGTAATTTTGTTATCCTTGACCATAACAATGATGGTGCTAGCGGCTTTTTCAGTATAGTGGGTGGAAAGCTTACTACTTATCGACTGATGGCCGAAAAGGTGACTGATGCAGTTTGTAAGTACCTAAATCTCAATATAGAATGTCGGACTGCGAATGAGCCGCTTATTGAAGACCCTTCACCAGAACTTATTACGAGAGCCCGCTCCTGTTTCCCGTCATATGGAACTCAGCTTGCGGCCTCACGGTTAGGCGCAGTAGGGTTGGAAAGGGTGGTCAAGCGAATGCAAGACCACCCCGAAACCCGCCAGTTGCTATGCGAATGTGAGAGTGTGACGATGGCTGAAATGGTAGAGGCATCCTTAGATAGTACCAGCTATACATTAAGTGATGTTCGCCGCAAAACAAGAATTGGGATGGGAACCTGTCAGGGAGCCTTCTGTACTTTCCGGAGCGTTGGTGCGGTGGATCATTTTGGCTTATCCTGGGGTAAAGATCCGAATGAGTTATTTAAAGAATTCCTTCAGGGGCGATGGAACGGCATGCGTCCAGTTTTATGGGGAAACGTTATCCGTGAGGTCGAACTGATGCGCGGTATTTATGAAGGCAGTTTAAATATAATGGAGCGATAGACGATGCGGGAGAGTGACGTAATTGTAATTGGCGCTGGTTTAGCAGGACTTATTGCCGCCGCGGCGGCGGCTAAACAGGGAAAGAAGGTATTGCTTTTAACGAAAGGTGCCGGAACCTTGACAATTGGCGGAGGCATCATTGATGTTTTGGGTTATTTGGACGATGGTAAGCCTGTGTTGAATCCTGTTGACGGAATGGCCTGCTTAACGCCCGACCATCCTTACGGGAAAATTGGTATAGAGACAGTGGTTGATTCAATCAATTTTTTACTGAAGATATGCGAAAACGAGGGTTATCCTCAAATCGGTAGTTGCCGCCAAATGCAATGGGTGCCTACAGCAGCAGGCATGCTGAAGCCTACTTGTATTGTTCCTAAGACTATGGATGTTAGCGGCCTTAAAAAAACAACAAATCGAGTAGTGGTTGGGTTTAAGTACCTTAAGGACTTCTATCCCCAGCTGGTAGCCAAAAATCTAGCAACTATGCCAGGATTTGAAGGGAATTATAAGGTTGCTATGGTAAGTCCCCCCTTTGAGTGCGGTCGGGATATAGGCACCCTTGATATTGCGCGCTGGCTTGATACCGAGGAAGGTCTTAAAGAGTGCACCCGCCAGCTGCAGCAGGTGGTTAAGGCCGGCAGTACCTTGATTATTCCTCCGGTGCTCGGCACGAATCCGGATTACTTGGCACTCGGTTGGCTGGAGAAGAATCTTGAGTGTCACTTACTCGAGACTGTCACTGTTCCTCCTTCGATAACAGGATTAAGGTTACGCACTATGCTGCTTAATTATGTAAAGAAGCAGGGGGTAAGAATTATCGAGCAAGCTTTTGTTACCGAATCGGTCATTGATAAAGGCAGATGTGCAGCTGTAGTTACCGAGGCAATTGACCGTCAACGTTTCTATTACGCTAAAAGCTTTATCGTGGCGACAGGCGGAATTTTTGGTGGTGGAATTATAGTAGAACCTGACCAGGTTAGAGAGCCTATCTTTAGGTTGCCTGTTAAGGCTCCCTTAAGGCGTGAGGACTGGGCTAATCAAGCGTTGCTTTCCAATGCCAAACAGCCATTTGCTCAAATTGGGATCACAGTCGATGAAAAAATGCAGCCGCTCGATGTGAACGGGAATGTTGTTTTGCCGAATGTGTATATTGCTGGTCGTACTTTGGCGGGTTACGACGCCTTTTTTGAGAAATCAGGAAATGGCGTGGCTGTTTCATCAGGCTACAAAGCAGCTATGTCGGTCTAAGGAGAGAGGTACAGTGAAGAGACATCATATCAATCCGGATCAATGCATCGCTTGTACTGTCTGTGTCGCCCATTGTCCAGTAACTGCTGCAACAAATAAATTTCGTGGCCCTAGAATGGTGGGACCAGCCTTGGAAAGAATGCGTTTATTGCAGGATGACTATGATTCATCATTGGATTATTGTACAAACTGCAAGAACTGTGATATATCTTGTCCATCCGGTGTACCAATTTCGACGCTGAACATGCTGGCCAGAACTGCTTATTATAAAAAACGGAAACCCAAATTGCGCGATCTGATTCTTTCACACGGGGAGCGAATGGGAAAGTTAAGTGAAGCCTTTCCCGCCGCTTTAACGAATATGGGAATGGCAATTGGGCGTAGGTTGGGAATGATGGATTGGATTGGCCTATCTAGTAAGGCGCCTATTCCTTCCTATGCCGCCGAGTCCTTTATGAAGCAGTTCAAAAACCTGCGTCAGCAAAGTTATCCTGATAAAGTGGTATTTTTTGTTGGCTGTTATATAAATTTTAATGACCCGCAAGTGGGAATGGATATAGTCGCAGTCATGCAGACCAATCAATATGAGGTAATCGTTGCGGATGATTTTGTTTGCTGTGGTTCACCGCTTATAGTTAACGGGTTCTTTAGTGAAGCTGAGCAAAATGCCTGTCAGAATACCCAGGTTTTAAAAAAGTGGATAGATCAAGGCTATCCTGTGATAACAGGCTGCACGAGCTGTCTCTTAATGCTGAAGCAGGAATATCAAGAACTGTTTGGAATTGAACAGATGAGTAAAAATGCTAAGCATTTATATGATGCCTCTGAGTTTTTATTGAAGCTGCATGATGAGGGGCGGCTTAACACTCATTTCGGGATAAGAAACGATCAGTATTTATATCATGCTCCTTGCCACCTGCGGGCTCAAGGCATAGGGCTGCCTGCACTTGACTTGCTTGAAATGGTACCCGGTCTTAGCGTGGAGGATATTGACGCCGGCTGCTGCGGTATTTCCGGCAGTTATGGATTAAAAGCGGATAAGTACGAGATCGCAATGACGATTGGCAACAAGCTCTTTACCAAAATTAAAGCCAGCAATAAAAAGGCCGTTCTATCCGAGTGTGGAACATGCCGTTTGCAGATTGGGCATGGTTCAGGAGCAGAAACAATTCACCCCATTTCTCTCGTGCGCAAAGCGTACGAGAGAAAATAATCAACAGAGCTTGCAAAAAAAGTTCTTGACCGTTGCTATTTGATCTGATACTATATACAAAAATCAAGTTTGGTTTTTGTAAATGGAAGTGTGCCTAGGGTTCCGGCTGAAAAGCGCAGGTCCAAGCGGCACAGGGCTCGTTGTAGAGCCAACACCGTGGGTATAAAAGGCCCTTGCGGAAAGTTCCATCTGTGGGATTTTTTGTGAGAGCTTTTTTATTTTTATTAAAAATAGTCAGAATATGAAATGATAAAAGTGATGATTGGGATAATTGGCAGTTGACTTGTTACAGAGAGCCGGTGGGTGGTGTGAACCGGTACAGTCTTTTGCTGAAAGCTCACCCAGGAACTCCATTGTTGAATGTATAGTGCATACTATCTGCTCTATATTTTAGACTTTGGCGGTGGTCGCGTTATTGACTAACTGGAGAAATCTGGTGTAATGAGTTTCAAGTAGGGTGGTACCGCGTTATTAACGCCCCTATTGGCAGAAGTAGCTGCCAATAGGGGCGTTTTTATTATACTATAATTAGGAGGAATGAACATGGAAGCCAATATGATTAAGATCTTTGATACTACATTGCGGGATGGAGAACAAACTCCCGGAGTTTGTCTAGATGTGCGGGAAAAGGTTGAACTAGCCCAGGCACTGGCTAAATTGCGGGTTGATGTCATTGAAGCCGGCTTTCCGGTGGCATCGCCTGGAGATTTTGCCGCTGTCAGTCAAATTGCTGCCGCAGTGAAGGGCCCTGTTATTGCAGGCTTGGCGCGGGCTGATAAGAAGGATATTGATGTGGCTTGGGAATCTCTCAGGAAGGCGGAAACCCCGCGGATTCATGTCTTTTTGGCTTCCAGTGATATTCATCTTGAGTATAAGCTTAAAATGACAAGAGAGCAGATGTTGGCACAGGCGGTAGAAGCAGTTCGTTATGCAAAACGCTTTACCTCGGATATAGAATTTTCCTGTGAGGATGCCTCTCGGTCAGATTGGAACTTTCTTTGTCAGGTTTATAGTGGAGTAATTGCTGCTGGGGCAACAGTCATCAATATCCCTGATACTGTCGGTTATTCTACGCCAGGTGAATTTGGTGCATTGATAAAACATTTGCGCGATAATATTACAGATGTTGACAAAGCGATAATCAGTGTTCATTGTCACGATGATTTGGGCCTGGCTGTTGCGAATTCGCTGGAGGCAATCGCCAATGGTGCGAGGCAGATTGAATGTGCTATTAATGGATTGGGTGAACGAGCCGGTAACGCTGCGCTGGAAGAGGTGGTTATGGCTTTAGCGACCAGGAAGGAGCATTACCAAGCGTACACCGGTATTGATACTCGTCAGCTTTACCGGACGTCACGGCTTGTAAGTGCCCATACCGGAATTGCCGTACCGCCGAATAAGGGCATTGTCGGCGATAACGCTTTCGCGCACGAGTCAGGCATTCATCAGCATGGGGTATTGAACAATCCGCTTACCTACGAGGTAATAAAACCCGAAATGGTCGGAGTCAGTAAGAGCTCTATTGTTCTTGGTAAGCATTCCGGCCGTCATGCCTTTGAAGAAAGAATTAGCCAGCTTGGTTATGAGCTACCGGACGCTAAAATCAGGAGCATTTTTAAAGAGTTTAAAGACTTGGCTGATCGGAAGAAGGTTGTATATGATCGTGATATTGAGGCGTTGATTGCTGATCAGCAGAATGTGAGTGGGGAGCATTACCGCTTGATCTATCATAATACAATGAGCGGCAACAAGACTGTGGCTACTGCCTCGGTTCAATTGGAAACAGACGAAGGTGTGATCGAAGAAGCGAGTTGCGGTTATGGCCCGGTTGATGCAACTTTTAAGGCTATTGAAAAGGCAATTGGATTTGCCATCTGTTTAAAGGATTATCAATTAAAGGCCGTTACATCAGGCGAAGATGCATTGGGCGAAGCGACAGTGTGGATCGAGCACAATGGCCGAACGTTTATCGGGCGGGGTCTTAGTATTGATGTAATAGAAGCAAGTGCCCGCGCGTATGTGAGCGCAATTAATAAAATGATGGCTTCGTGTGGTTGCCCGCACGATAATGAAGCAGTAGGGGTGATATAAAATGGGGATGACAATGACCGAGAAAATTATGGCTGGGCATGCAGGTCTTTCAGCAGTGACGCCGGGTCAGCTTATTGAGTGCAATGTGGATGCAGTGCTGGCCAATGACATTACATTTCCGCCGGCGGCCAAAGAATTTGCGAAAATCGGAAAGCCGGTGTTTGATGCTGACAAGGTTATCCTTGTGCCTGATCACTTTACGCCGAATAAAGATATTAAATCAGCTGAGATGGCCAAGATTATGCGTGAATTTGTTAAAGAACACAATATCACAAATTATTTTGAGGTAGGCCGCATGGGGATAGAGCATGTGCTGCTGCCGGAGCAAGGCCTAGTGGCTCCTGGCGAAATCATTATTGGCGCTGATTCTCATACTTGTACTTATGGTGCGGTAGGGGCTTTTGCCACGGGCGTTGGATCAACTGATGCCGGAGCAGCCATGGCGACAGGTAAGGCGTGGTTCAAAGTGCCGTCTAGCATTAAGGTGGAGCTTGCTGGTGAGTTGCCTCGTTGGGTGACTGGAAAGGACGTAATTCTGACGCTGATCGGCAAAATCGGTGTCGATGGGGCTCGCTATCAATCCTTGGAGTTCTGCGGGGCGGGTGTTGCTTCACTTACCATGGCGGACCGACTTACCATAGCTAACATGGCAATTGAGGCCGGAGCTAAGAACGGAATTTTTCCGGTCGATACGGTGGCGCTTAATTATCTTGAAAATAGAGTAAAAAAGGCGTATCAGCCGATAATGGCCGATGCTGATGCTACGTATGAACGTACTGTTAAAATCGATTTAAGTCAGCTGCAGCCAGTCGTGGCTTTTCCGCATCTGCCGGAGAATGTACATGCTGTCAGCGATATTGAAGAGATAACTATTAATCAGGTTGTTATTGGTTCATGCACTAATGGCCGGTTAGAGGACTTAGCTCAGGCCGCAGAAATTTTTAAAGGGCATTCTGTTCACCCTGATGTGCGCGTTATTGTCATCCCGGGAAGTCAGCAGGTTTATCTGGACGCCATGAAACAGGGGTATATTGAGACGTTCATTAAGGCCGGTGCGGTTGTGAGCACTCCGACTTGCGGTCCCTGTCTTGGTGGTTATATGGGAATTCTTGCTGCCGGGGAACGGGCTGTGTCAACGACCAATCGTAATTTTCGCGGCCGTATGGGGCATGTTGATAGTGAAGTGTACTTGGTAGGGCCGGCAGTTGCGGCAGCAAGTGCCATTCTTGGTAAGATTAGCGCTCCAGGGGAGGTAGTAGCATGATTATTTCAGGAAAAAGCTGGCGGTATGGTGATAATATTGATACAGATGTTATTATTCCGGCTCGGTATTTAAATACATCCGAACCTGCTGAATTGGCAAAGCACTGTATGGAAGATATCGATCCTGCATTTAGCGGAGCCGTACAAGCCGGCGAAATTATCGTGGCCGGTCGCAATTTTGGCTGTGGATCATCGCGTGAGCATGCGCCTGTTGCCATTAAGGCAGCGGGAATTAGTTGCGTGATTGCCGATAGTTTTGCGCGGATCTTTTATCGCAATGCGCTCAATATTGGCTTGCCGCTCATTGAACTTGGTGAATCGGTAAATCGCTTTAAGCAGGGCGATGATATTATTGTCGATGCAGCGGCCGGCAAGGTCAAGAATGTGACGACAGGCGAGGTTTTTCAGGCGCCGTCGCTGCCGCCTTTTATCCAGAAAATTGCGCAGGCAGGCGGGTTAATCAACTTTGTAAAGGGGACGCAGGTATGATCAAAAAGATTGTAGTGATTCCAGGCGATGGCATTGGGCCGGAAATTACCGAGCAAGCAGTTAAGATCTGCAGGGCGGCTGCCGAGGGCAGCGAAATTGATCTTGCCTTTGAGACCAAGTATGCCGGCGGAGCTGCGATTGACCGTTATGGTGAGCCGTTGCCGGAGGATACGCTTGAGGTTTGCCGTGGGGCGGATGCGATTCTTTTAGGGGCTGTGGGCGGGCCGGCCTGGGATCATGTTGCTCCAGCGCTTCGTCCCGAAAAAGCTATTCTTGGTTTGCGTAAAGCGCTTGGCCTTTATGCAAATCTTCGTCCGGTTCGAGTTTTTCCGGCGCTTGTGTCACATGCCCCGCTTAAGGCTGAAGTAGTTACAGGGGTCGATATGATGCTTGTACGGGAGCTGAATGGCGGAATTTATTATGGTAGCCGGTCAGAAAGCGAAATAGTAAATGGCGTCGAAGAGGCTTGGGATACTGAATTGTATAATACCGCCGAAGTTACCAGGATTGTCAGACTCGCGGCGCAAATCGCAGCGAAGCGGCAAAGTTCTGTAGTATCTGTTGACAAAGCCAATGTTTTGGCATCGTCCCGCTTGTGGCGGCGTACTGCGGAAACGGTAGTGCGGGAGTTTCCTAATATTAAGTTAAACCATCTTTATGTTGATAATTGTGCGATGCAGATTGTATTGGCACCAACGCAGTTTGATGTTATTGTTACCAATAATCTGTTTGGCGATATATTAAGTGATGAAGCGGCCGTAATTACTGGGTCTATCGGGATGTTGCCGTCGGCCAGTATTGGTGATGGTCCTGGTCTATATGAGCCAATTCACGGTTCAGCACCAGATATTGCCGGTCAAGGAATTGCCAATCCGCTGGGCACAATTTTATCAGCAGCCATGATGTTCCGTTATTCATTGGGAGCCGAGGAGATTGCTGTGAAGATTGAACAGGCGGTAGAAAAAGTTTTGGCAGAAGGGTATCGAACCGCTGACTTGTTTAAACAAGGCAGTAGTAAAGTAACTACTGATGAAATGGGACAGCAAGTGCTCAATCATCTATGATTTTAACGCGTCCGCAGGGGCGCGTTTCCTATGAGCTCAACCTGCTCAATCTTGTACCAGCTTTGTTAGTATAGTATAATCAATCCGATTGAGTATGTTGGAGGGTGAATCATATGACTGATGTGTGTTTTAAAAAGCTGATTGCCATGTTGGCGCAAAATAAACGAAATGTTCCCAGCAGTTACGCCTTTTTTCGCGCTGCAGTTTTGATTCCATTGGTCGTTAATCAGGGTAATTTGGAGATGTTATTTGAGGTCCGGTCAAAGGAACTGAGCTGGCAGCCTGGTGAAATTTGTTTTCCCGGCGGGCGGATTGATGCGAACGATTCTACGCCGGTTGCTGCCGCGGTTCGTGAAACAGTGGAGGAGCTCGGCGTTACTCAAAATAAAATCAGGGTCATTGGTAACATTGATGAGATTATTAGTCCAATTGGCGTCATGCTGTATCCGACCGTTGGCTTGTTAGAAGACACGAATTTTAATTTAAACCAGGCCGAGGTCGCTGAGGTGTTTACAGTCCCGCTTAGCTGGCTCATGAAAAACCAGCCGCTGGAAGCCGTTATGGAGATGGGAACAAAACCCTTGGAGGATTTCCCTTTTGCGCTTTTGCCCGACTATCCTGATGAGTGGCGGGCCCGGACAACCTATCCGGTACTGTTCTATAAATATGATGATTATCTTATCTGGGGCCTTACTGCCTATGTTTTGAATAAGTTTGTTAATATGCTCGATGCAACTGACTTGGTATCATAATAAACGGGGCCGTCTAAAAGCAAAATGCTTTTTAGACGGCCCCGTTTTTGTTTAGATGAGATGCTCGGCAATGCGCCAGTTTTGACCATGGATGGCTTTATTATAAATTTCAGCAATTGTCTCAAAGATCGTTGCCCGCTTAATTGTCCGTTTTTTGGTAAGCCGGGAAAACTTAAACCACTTGCCTTCAATAGACAGCCGATAGAGGCAATCATTTATTTCCAAACAAATCGTCTTACTCGGAGAGCTGTGAAGCGCTGTTTCGATCATTTTGACAGATGGCCAGTCTAAGGGGAGAGCCTGGGAGATGATTGGGGTTTTCATGGCATACGCTCCTTTTACTGTATAGTGACTATGATTTGCGCCTTCATTATACCATTAGGCAAACTAAAATGCGCATACCGATAAGATGAGAAAAACCACATAAAAGTGGTCTCTGATGATATAGAGGCAGGAAAGCCGCCCAAAAGGTAAAATTCTGACTATTTTTAAAAGATTACAACAATTGACTGATTGATAATAAATCAAAGGCTTAATTTACAGGTATAATAGCTTGGTAAAGAGGTTTGCAAAAAAATACAGAATACATTATTCTTGAATGTCGATATATAGATTTATTTGATGGATTTTGTTATACTGTGTAATATAATAAAACAATATTATGTTAACTAAGTATTATTATAATTTTGATGTAATTTACAGGAGGGTTCATCATGGCACAGCAGAAAAAAGGTGGTATAGGCCTTGCTACACAGATTTTTATTGCCCTTATTCTCGGTGTAGTTTTTGGATATTTGTTCCCTAGCTATGGACAAGCGTTGAAGCCTGTCGGAGACATCTTTATTCGAATGATTAAGATGATTGTTGTGCCCTTAATCTTCAGCTCTTTAATCATGGGGATTGCCGGAACCGGTGATTTTAAAAAATTAGGCCGGTTAGGGGCTAAAGCTATACTATGGTTTGAAGTGGCGACCACAATTGCATTGTTTGTTGGCCTGCTTGTTGTTAACGTACTACAGCCTGGTGTTGGTGTAGCGATCACGGCCGGTGACGCCGGTGTAGCCGCTGCTGCAGGAAAGAAATCAGTTGATATGATGCAGATGCTCATTAATATCGTCCCGACGAATGTTGTTGATGCCGCGGCTCGGGGGGATATGCTGCAGATTATTGTATTTTCTTGTTTCTTCGGTGTAGCGGCTGCCGGTATGGGGGAAAAAGGCAAGCCTGTTGTTAACTTAGCAATCAGTGTTGCCGAAGTTATGTTCAAGTTTACCGAATATGTTATGAAACTTGCTCCGATTGGCGTATTTGGTTCAATCGCTTATACTGTGGGTAAATTTGGCCTTGTTATGCTGGTTCCGCTGGCCAAGTTGATTGGTTCGCTCTATTTTGCGCTGGTTCTGTTTATTTTGATTCTCGCTGTATTTGCCTCAGTTGTTACCCGAGTTAACTTTTTCCATTTATTGCGGGCGATTAAGGAACCTGTTCTTATTGCATTCTCGACGGCTGCTAGTGAAGCCGCGCTGCCAATTGCGATGGAAAAACTAGAATCCTTTGGTGTTCCTAAGCATATTGTTACCTTTGTCCTCCCCACGGGTTATACGTTTAACCTGGATGGCTCGACGCTCTATAGCGCCCTTGCCGTTGTCTTTATTGCCCAAGTGTATGGCATCCATTTCCCGATTGAGACCCAACTATTGATGGTGCTGACTTTGATGCTGTCAACCAAGGGAATTGCTGCTGTGCCTGGTGCTTCGCTCATCGTAATCGCCGGTACTGCTGCCGCATTTGGTCTGCCGGTTGAAGGTATTGCGATTATTCTTGGAGTTGATCGTATACTTGATATGGCGCGCACCGCTTGTAATGTAATCGGAAACTGTTTCGCTGCCGTCATTGTAGCCCGTTGGGAGAAAGAGCTTCCTGACGATGTTTTGGCTGCTGCTTACAAGAGGAAATATGAATAGATAAGTTAACATTTTAATATTAAAAATATTAATAATGTAACCACATTGTAAAAGAGTGTAAAATAGAGCAAAATCAATGTTTTTGCTCTATTTTTATATCGATTTTTTTGATTAAACTTCGTGAAATAAAAGGAGTTTATGAAAACTAAGCGAAATAAATATTTCTGTGAAAATTCCTTGTAATATTCAGACAGGGTTATTCAAGGTTATTCTATTTTTTTTGGATAGATCGGTATTATTTATTTAGGAGGTGAGCATTGGAATCAGGTAACAGCATTATAAGGCTATTCCGATAAAAATAGGAGGTTATTATGGCTGCTAAAAAAAGCATGGGTCTAACTACTCAAATATTTCTTGGCCTTATTTTAGGTGCGATTTTTGGATATCTTTTCCCGACTTACGGTGCGGCATTGAAACCAGTAGGCGATATATTCATTCGAATGATCAAGATGATTGTTGTACCATTGATCTTCAGCTCCTTGATTATGGGTATTGCCGGTACCGGTGACTTTAAGAAGCTCGGTCGTCTTGGGGCGAAAGCGTTAATTTGGTTTGAGGTTGCTACAACGATTGCATTGTTTGTTGGCCTTTTAGTCGTAAACGTTATTCAACCGGGTGCCGGTGTTGCAATGGCAACCGGTGCCGATACAACGGTTGTTGCAACTGCAGCTAAGAAGTCTGTTGACATGCTGCAGATGATTATCAACATCTTCCCGACCAATGCTATTGATGCTGCAGCGCGTGGTGACATGCTGCAAATTATTCTGTTCTCCTGCTTCTTCGGTGTAGCCGCTGCTGCCATGCAAGAAAAGGGCAGACCGGTTGTTGAACTGGCCACAAGTGTTGCCGAAGTTATGTTTAAATTCACCCATTATGTAATGTGTCTTGCGCCAATTGGTGTTTTTGCAATGATCGCCTTTACTGTTGGTAAATTTGGTCTGGCAATGCTGATTCCGCTGGCAAAACTTGTTGGATCATTATATTTCGCGCTGGTTCTCTTTATTTTACTGTTGGCATGTTTTGCAACGCTCGTACTTCGTGTTAACTTTTTCCAACTGCTTCGCGCTATCAAAGAGCCGGCACTTATCGCATTCTCCACTGCTGCCAGTGAAGCAGCTCTGCCGATTGCTATGGAAAAATTGGAGAAATTTGGGGTTCCTAAGCATATCGTCACCTTTGTTCTTCCGACAGGTTACAGCTTTAACCTGGATGGATCAACATTATACAGCTGCTTGGCGGTTATCTTTGTGGCTCAGATGTATCAGATAGACCTTCCGCTGGCAACCCAGCTGTTAATTGTAGTTACTCTGATGCTGTCGACCAAGGGGATCGCGGCTGTACCTGGTGCTTCGATTATCGTTATCGCCGGAACTGTTGCTGCCTTTGGCCTGCCGGTTGAGGGCGTGGCGATTATCCTGGGCGTAGACCGTATCATGGATATGGCTCGTACTTGCTGCAACGTTATCGGCAACTGCGTAGCGGCTGTTGTTGTTGCTCGTTGGGAAGGCGAACTTCCGGACGAAGTGCTAGCTGAAGCCTATGCGAAAAGCTACGAATAATGTACCTTAAAAATGAGGGCTGCGGCCCTCGTTTTTTTTTGTGCGCATAAGAAAACCGTCATCGCCAATACTAAAAACAAAAGTATTGGAAAGGGTGAAAAAACTTGCGTTCTAACAGACTTGTTGCCATTCTTGTCTTAATCATGTTCACAATCACTGCCGTTGCCCTGTTTAGCGGCTGCAGCCAGACTCCGGCGCCTAAGCCTTCTCTGCCGATGTCGCCTGACAATGAGGGCACAGAAGCGGGTCAAGCAACAACTCCGGCCCGGATGATTATCGGTTATTACGAGAATCCATGGCCGAATACACCTGACCAGACAGGATCTTTTCCCAGTATGAAAGCACATGCCAAGAGCATGAGCCATGTTGCCCCCTTCTGGTATAAGGCAACCAAAGAAGGAACGTTAGAAACAAAAGACAGCCAAATTGTCTATGATACCGCTAAACAGGCCGGGCTCAAGATTGTCCCGCTGGTTACTTATAAAACGGGTGCTATTGAGACAATTTTGAGTAATCCAGCTGTTCGCACTAAAACAATTGACAATATTGTCAAAGTTGTGCAAGATAAGCCGTATGATGGCGTAAATATTGATTTTGAATTGTTAAAGCCTGATCAAGAAAGTCAGCTTACTGCGTTCATGGCTGAGCTTTACCCCAAGCTGAAACAAATCAATAAGACTGTCATTGTATCGGTTTTCCCAAAAATTGACGTGCACGAAAGTGTTCATGCTGCTTATAATTATGCAGAGTTAGCTAAAAATGCTGATTTTATTCAAGTTATGCTGTATGATCGCCACTGGGCAACATCAGAGCCGGGCGCTATTGCACCTATTGACTGGTATGAAGCCAATCTGAAACATGCAATTGAACAGGTTGGGCCCAATAAAGTTATTGCCGGTGTAAGTGCTTATGGTTATAATTGGCCAGCTGAAAAGGGTAAAGAGGCTGAAACTCTTAAGTATGTTGACGCTATTGTCTTGGCCGACAAAAAAGGCGCCAAAATTCTGTATGATGATGCTGTGCAAGCACCGCATTTCTCGTTTAGCGGTGGAGAAGCCTGGTTTGAGAATGATAAGAGTACAACCGCTAAGTTAGATGTCTTAGCAAAGTATAAGCCAGCGGGTATAGCCATCTGGCGCTTAGGGCAGGAGCAGCCGGAAATTTGGCCGCTTATCGAGCAAAAGTTTCCTAAGCAATAGTAGATAAACCCTGTCGGTTATTAAATCGGCAGGGCTTTTTTGTTAATATAAGATATAGTTATCTAATTAAGTAGGATTCATGATATGATGAAAGAGAGGATCATTGAGTCAAGCTGGATAGGAGGGGTCATGTTGAGACAGACATTGATAATAGAAGGAATGAGCTGTAATCACTGCAAAAATGTAGTTGAGAAAGCCGTTAACGAACTACCGGGCATCATCTTTGCCGAGGTGAATTTGGCCGCTAAGCAATTAACGGTTGAGTTCGATGAGACCAAGTCGAATATCGATCAAGTGCGCGCGGCGGTTGCAGAAGCTGGTTATGAAGTAGTCTAAAAATCTTGACTGATTGTGTAACATTTTGATATACTATTACAAGCTCTCCATAGTGAGGGCTTGTTGCGCTTTAAGATGGATTTAGACTATTTTAAATTATAGAAAGGGGTGTGCTTTATGCCGCGATTGGAAGAGCGTCTGTCAATGCAGCGAAAGTCCCGCAAAAGGCGCACGTTCACCATACTGCTAATTTTATTGGCATTTCTGGCGGTTACGGCTGCTTCGTATTTTCTTTTTTCAAGCGCTTTGGATAAGAACACAACCCCACGAAAAGGAGCCGCGCTCATTACGGCCCAGGATAAGGTAAATATTTTGGTTATGGGTGTTGATCAGCGTGATGGTGATGTCGGTCGTTCGGATACCATGTTTGTCGTTACTGTTGATACGAAGACAAAATCAGTTTCAATGTTGTCGATTCCCCGCGATACCCGGGTTCGGATTCCGGGCAATGGCTGGGATAAGATTAATCATGCTTATGCCGAGGGCGGTCACAAATTGACCCAACAAGCGGTTGAAGGGCTGATGGGGATTCCTATCGATTATTATGTGAAGATCAACTTCAACGGTTTTCAAAAAATTGTTGATGCTGTCGGCGGGGTTGATATTGATGTTGAAAAACGAATGTATTATGAAGATCCTTATGATGGCGACGGTCTGGTTATTAACCTTAAGCCGGGCGTGCAGCACATGGATGGTGAAACGGCTATTCAGTATGTGCGTTATCGTGATGCTGAAGGGGATATTGGCCGTATTCAGCGGCAGCAGAAGTTTATTAAGGCTATGTTTAATGAGGTTGCTAGTCCGTCTGTTATTACAAAAATACCGGCTCTTATTAGAGAGGTCGGGGCAACTATTGAGACAGATTTGTCGACAAGTGAAATGGTCAATTTTGCCCAAATTTTGAATGATGCATATAAAAAAGGCCTTAAAACTGACATGGTTCCAGGTAAGCCAGCCTATATTAACGAAGTAAGCTATTGGCTGCCTGATTTAATGGCGCTGCGCAATCACATGGCGAATACTTTGGATGTAAAGATGGATGATAAATATGTCACAGCATCAAGACGAGAAGCCTCTGAATATGAGACCTCGATTCCAAAGGAAATGAAGGTCGTTGAAGTGCCGAAAGCGGTTCAGCAGCCGAAAGTATCAACTGAACCGGTGAAATCGCAGCAAACAGATAAGTCAGAGATGACTAAAGCTCAGAAAAGCAGCTCTTCCACCACCAGCAAGGTTCGCGTTGAAGTGATCAACGCCAGTGGAGCTGCTGATGCCGGTAATAAGGCGGCGGCGACACTGCGAAGCCGAGGTTTTGAGGTGGTGGGGGTATCGACACTGACCACGCCATATCCGAGTACTGTAGTCATTTCGAATAGTACCAGCAGCAATGTGTTGAATAAGTTCAGCGATTTGCCTTTCAAATATAAACTCCAGATTACCAAGGATGAAGAAGCGAGTATTCAAGCCACTGTTGTCATTGGTAAAGACTATCTAAAATAGCCCTTCGCGGGGCTATTTTTTTGTCCGTTTTTGGCATAATAAATCTGATGAAAGGGGAAGGAGCAGTGAAGTGTGGGATATTGAACAGTCACGAAGAATGGGAATTATGACAGGCATTGCTATTGGTGTAATTTTGCTGCTCATTCTGCGCTTGGCTTGGCTGCAGATTTTCCAGGGGGCACAGTATAAAAAGGTGGCAGAGGAAAATCGGATTCGACAAATGATCACACAGGCGCCACGGGGTACGGTGTATGATCGAAACGGGGCTGTTTTGGTCAGTAGTCGTCCCAGTTTTGCTCTCTCAATAGTACCAGCCGAGTATACAAATCGTGACTTCGTTACCCCTGCCCTTGCGGAAATAACCGGTCTCACTGTGGAACAAATTGATCAACTGCTGGCAGCAGGTGCCGATATGCCGTTAACGCCTATTCGGCTTAGGCGGGATATAGAACAGACTGTTATTGCTAAAGTTGAAGAACGGCGTGGCGAGTTGCCTGGGGTTATAATTGAGGCAATTCCAGTTCGTTATTATGTATATGAAAGCCTGGCCGCTCATACATTGGGTTATGTGGGTAATATAAGCGGCGAGGAATATGCTGCGCGAAAAGAAAGTGGCTATAGGCCTAATGATCTCATTGGCAAGGATGGTCTTGAACGGGAATGGGAAGAGGTGCTGCGCGGCGTTGAGGGCGGATTACAGGTCGAGGTCAACGCTCTGGGCGAAGAAATTAAGATTCTGGGAACTAAGCCTGCTCAAGCCGGTCAGGGGCTTGTCTTGACGCTTGATGCTAACTTGCAGAAGGAAACAGAGAAAATTTTAAACTATTATATTGAGAACAGCCGCCAAGCTGGTCAGCCAGTCAAAGGCGGCAGCGCGGTCGTTCTGGATGTCAAAACCGGCAGTATATTGGCTATGGCCAGTTTACCTGATTTTGATCCCAATTTGTTTGTGGGCGGTATAAATGCTAAAGACTGGAATAAGCTGATTAGCGATCCCAATAACCCGCTTATTAATAGAACAATTAAGAGCATTTATCCGCCTGCATCGGTATTTAAGATTATTACGGCAGCCGCGGCACTGGATATGGGCTATACAACGGCTGACGAAGTGTTTTTCGATCAAGGTATTTATGTGCTTAATGGCTGGAGTTTTTACGGGTGGAATACCAAGGGGTTGGGCAAGCTTAGTCTTGCTGAAGCGCTGGCATGGTCGAGTGATCCGGTTTTCTATGAACTTGGTCACCGTTTGGGTGCTGATCATCTTGCCAACTACGCTTTGGCCTTCGGACTAGGGCAAAAGACAGGTATTGGGTTATTAGGGGAACAGACCGGGGTTGTACCAACGCAAAGCTGGAAGCTGGCTCATATTGGTGAGGAATGGTATCCAGGCGAGACACTTATCGCCGCAATTGGGCAGGGGTATTATCTGGTGACACCGCTTCAACAGGCACTTGTGTTAATGGCAGTAGCCAATGGAGGTATTATCTATCGCCCCATGCTGGTTGACAAGATAATTACGACAGAGGGAGTCCTCAAAAGTGATTTCGCGCCTGAAGTAATGCGGACCGTCTATTTAAAGCCAGAGCACTGGGATGTGATTCGCCAGGGGCTGGTTGCGGTGACGACGAATGGTACCGGGGCGACCGTTTTTAGCGGTTTTCCACACAAGGTTGCCGGGAAATCAGGTTCGGCTGAAACCGGGCGAGAGGCAACTCATTCCTGGTTTGCTGCCTACGCACCAGCTGATAATCCGGCTGTCGTCGTTTCTGTGCTTGTTGATGAAGGCGGCGAGGGTTCAGCTGCTGCAGCACCGGCTGTACGGCGGATCTTTGAGGCTTACTTTGGTATCTATAATTCGCAGCCTGTCAAAATTCCGTCTAAGGGGACAACGGATTAGCCGCTCTTAACTGTCTTAGAGAGGTTTGGTCATCGGATAAAGTGAGACTTGATTCAGATGGAGTTTTAACTCCACCTGAATCCTAGCCGAACCGTATCCAGGGACTTAGCCGCTATTAACTCCCGCTTGTAGAAGAGGGGGTTTTTAGAGCGGCTTAGTCATCGGATAAAAAGTGGACGGGCAAAAAGGAATTTTCTATTGAGGGAGCGAAGTATGTTCAGATTGGAAAGGGTGGTAAAAATGCCTTTCTATCCGGTTAATTTACACCTTGACGGACAAACTTGCGTTGTTGTGGGCGGTGGTGCTGTTGCTGAACGTAAAGTCATGCCGCTCTTAGCAGCTAACGCGAAGGTTGCAGTCATTAGCCCGCAATTGACGCCGCGCTTAGCTGAATTAGCTAAAGTTCGGCGCATTGTTCATATTGCCAGATATTATCGGCAAGGTGATTTACAGGATGCGTTTCTCGTAATCTGTGCAACAGATCATCAGGAGGTCAACCGGCAGGCGGCCCAGGCAGCCAAGCAACAAGGGGCGTTGATCAATGTCGCTGATGCCCCGGAGTTGGGTAATTTTAGTGTGCCGGCGCAGGTGACGAGCGGTGATTTATTAATCACGGTATCCACAGGGGGGAAAAACCCCGTTATGGCTAGGCGCCTGCGGGAAGAATTGGCTGCGACATACGGCCCGGAATATGGGGAGTATATCGCTTTGTTGGGCCGGATCCGTGTTGAACTAAAGGAGCGGCTTGCATCGACCAAAGAACGGGAAGCCTTTTGGCGGGAGAGCATTGATCAGGATATTCTTGAGTTGCTGCGGCAAAGAAAGATTAAAGAGGCGGAGGCTAAGGTAAGGAATGCAATTAGTAGTATTGGGCTTAAATCATAAAACAGCGTCTGTTGAGGTGCGGGAATGTTTCTCTTTTACAGAGGAACAGGTAAAAGCGGCGCTCAAGCATTTGCATGAATATGACGGCATCAATGAGTGTGTATTGCTGTCGACATGTAATCGTACAGAAATGTATGCAGTAGTTGACGATGCCGAGGATGCTTATCCGGTCATGCAGCAGTTTTTGGGCCGGGTTGCTGTTCATCACGACAATATTGAAAAATATTTTTATTATTATACTGAAGAAAAATGTATCGATCATTTATTTCGGGTTTCATCCAGTTTGGACTCACTGGTGATTGGCGAGGGTCAGATATTGAGCCAGGTAAAAAAGGCGTATTCAATTGCCCGTGATGCTGAAACAACAAGTACTGTCCTAAACACACTTTTTCACCGGGCGATTGCGGTTGGTAAAAAGGTGCGGACAGTGACACGCATTGCGCATAATGCTGTTTCGGTTAGCTATGCGGCTGTCGAACTGGCTAAAGAGGTTGTTGGCGATTTGTCCAATTCCAATGTTCTAATCCTTGGGGCCGGTGAAATGAGCGAGCTGACAGCCCGCCACCTTGTTGCCAATGGTGTTAAGACGGTATTTGTCTCCAATCGCCGCTTTGAGCGGGCCGAGCTTTTAGCACGAAAGTTTGATGGAGTTGCTGTGCCTTTTGAGGACTTTATGAAATGTGCTGCTAAAGCCGATATTATTATCACGTCAACTGGGGCGCCGCATTATTTGATAAGATCCTGGGATGCCGCGCATCTAATGCCGAAGCGTCAAGGCAAACCAATTATTTTAATTGATATCGCTGTGCCGCGCGATGTGGAGCCCGAGGTGGCTGCCATTAACGGCGTAAGTTTGTATAATATTGACGATCTTGAAGCTGTCGTTGAATCGAACATGCGGCTGCGCGAGCAAGAGGTTGAGGCTGCCGAAAAGATTATTGCCGAGGAAATGAGTGAGCTGATCAACAAGTTTAGGTATCTTTCCTTCCGGCCAATCTTAGCACGTCTGACTAACAAGGCTGAACAAATCAGACAGCGAGAGCTAAAACGGGCCTTAGTGAAACTGACTGATATTACGCCAGATGAGCGCAAGATCATTGAGAATATGTCCAAGATGATTATCCGCAAGATGCTGCGTGACCCAATGATTCGCATCAACGAAGCAGCCTGTACGGACAAGGAAGATTACTATCTTGATGCAATTTGTGGTTTATTTAAACTTGAAACAATAAGGGAGAGCAAGAGTCGTGAAAAAAAATCTCGTTATCGGTACTCGCGGCAGTAAGTTGGCGTTGTGGCAGGCAAATTTTGTCGCCGCCCAAATAATGGAGCGCTACCCCGAGTTGCAGGTATCTATTAAAAAAGTGACAACGACTGGGGATAAAATTCTTGATGTGCCGCTGGCTAAGATTGGCGGCAAAGGGTTATTTACCAAGGAACTTGAAACCGAGATGCTAGCTGGTGATATTGATTTAGCGGTGCATAGTCTTAAAGATATGCCGACTGAACTGCCGGATGGACTGATTTTTGGTGCCATCACGGAACGGGCTGATCCCGGCGATGCCTTTATTAGTCCAGAGTATCGAACAATTGAAAATTTGCCGCAGGGGGCCAAAGTGGGTACCTCTAGTTTACGGCGTAAGGCTCAGCTCTTACATTGCCGACCTGACCTTGAGATTGTCGATTTACGCGGCAATCTTGATACAAGGCTAAAAAAACTGGAGAGCCAGACTTTAGACGCCATTTTGCTGGCGGTGGCTGGTTTAAAACGGCTTGGGTGGGCAGAACGAATCACTCAGATTATTCCCCACAATATTTGCTTGCCGGCCGTCGGGCAAGGTGCGCTGGCCATTGAAGCTAGGCGTGATGATGCTGAAGTTTTAGCCATCTTAGCGTTTTTAAATGATGTTAATACTAGGCAGGCCGTTGAGGCTGAGCGCGCTTTTCTCCGTGAGGTGGAAGGCGGATGTCAAGTTCCGGTTGGTGTATATGGTAAGATTGAAAATGGCAGTTTGGCGGTCGAGGCAGTCATTTTATCTGTTGACGGAGCCAAAAAAGTTCATGATAAAATTTTCGGCAGTCCGGCCGAGGCTGAGCAGCTCGGTATCACACTGGCCACGAATATGCTGGCCGCTGGCGGCCGTGAAATTTTAGCTGAGCTTAAATAAAATTTTAAGTAAAAATAATAAATGCAAGGTTCGGAGGTAAAAATGAAAGGACTCGTCTATTTAGTCGGCGCAGGCCCAGGTGATTACAAACTTATCAGCGTTAAAGCGCTGGAATGCATAAAAGCAGCCGATACCATCGTTTATGACCGGTTGGCTGATGACAGGCTGTTGGCGCATGCCCGGCCTGATGCCGAAATGATTTATGTTGGTAAAGCTTCAAGTGCCCATACTATGAAGCAGGATGACATTAACCAATTGCTTGTTGATAAAGCGCAAGCAGGTAAAACCGTTGTCAGGCTTAAGGGCGGCGATCCGTTTGTTTTCGGACGGGGCGGTGAGGAAGCTTTAAAGCTTGTTGAAAATGGCTTGCCGTTTGAAATTATTCCAGGAATTACATCGGCTATTTCGGTGCCGGCTTATGCGGGCATTCCGGTAACTCATCGCGGGATTGCTACGTCATTTGCTGTTATTACCGGTCACGAGGACCCCGCAAAAGCGGAATCAACCATAAAGTGGGACAAGCTGGCAACAGGTGTTGACACGCTGGTCTTTTTAATGGGTGTCGAAAATCTTCCGCATATTACTGCTAAATTGATTGAGCATGGCCGGTCTGCGGCTACGCCGGCTGCTGTGATCCGCTGGGGAACAAAGCCGGAACAGAGCGTATTAGTCACAACGGTCGGTCAAGCGGCAGCCGATGTTGCCAAGCACAAGATTAAACCTCCGGCGATTTTCATTGTCGGTGAGGTTGTAACGCTTAGAGATAAATTGGCCTGGTTTGACCAAAAGCCATTGTTTGGCAAGAAGGTGCTTGTGACGCGAGCGCGCGAACAGGCGAGCATCTTAACTGATCAGTTAGAGAAGCTCGGTGCCGACTGTCTGGAGGCTCCGGCAATTAAAATTGTTCCTCCAGATAGCTTTGACCCGCTTGATCAGGCAATTAAAAATTTAGCGACCTATCATTGGCTGATTTTCACCAGTGCAAATGGAGTCGACTATTTTTATAAGCGGTTGCATGATGCTGGTCGTGATTCTCGGGCATTAGCGGGGATTAAGGTTGCGGCAATCGGTATTCAGACAGCCAAGCGATTAAAAGAATATGGGGTGGTTGCTGATATTGTACCTGCCGAATTCCGGGCCGAAGGCATTGTTGAAGCTTTGGAAGGCTTGGTGGAACCCGGAATGAAAGTTCTGATTCCCCGCGCCCGCGTAGCTCGCGATATATTACCGGAAAAGCTGCAGGAAATGGGGGCAGCCGTGGATGTTGTGCCAGCCTATCAAACAATCCTTGGCGAAACGAACGGGGCCAGCATTGCTGAACAATTAAATCATGGTGAAATTGAAATCATTACTTTTACAAGTTCGTCAACCGTCACCAACTTGCTGACGCTGCTGGGCGATGGCGGGGCTCAATTAGTTGCGAGGGCCAAGGTGGCCTGCATCGGTCCGATTACTGCCGCTACTTGTATCGACAATGGTATTGAACCAGATATTATTGCCGAGGACTTTACCATTACAGGCCTTGTAAAGGCGATTGCTAACCTATACGGGGAGGAATTATAATGTCGGTACCATTCATTCGGCCGCGGCGTTTGCGGGCATCGGAAGGCATTCGCAGCCTAGTGCGTGAGACCAGCCTAAGTGCAGCAGATTTTGTGTACCCGTTGTTTGTCGTGCCCGGCAAGAATGTCAAAAGCGAGATAAGCTCGATGCCTGGCAGCTATCACCTATCTGCCGATATGGCGGTAAAAGCGGCCAAGGAAGTTTATGACCTAGGTATTCCGGCAGTTATGGTCTTTGGCTTGCCGGAGTATAAGGATGAGTGCGGCTCAAGTGCCTGGGATATGAATAGTCCTGTTCAGCAGGCCATTAGCAAAATCAAGGCTGCTTTGCCCAACTTAGTCGTGATGAGCGATGTTTGTCTGTGTGAATACACTTCGCACGGCCATTGCGGCCTATTGAATGGTGAGAAAGTTGACAATGATTCGACCTTGCCGCTCCTTGCGCAAACGGCTTTAAGTCATGCAGTCGCCGGGGCTGATATGGTCGCTCCGTCCGACATGATGGACGGTCGTGTGCAGGCGATTCGTGAACAGTTAGATGAGAACGGTTTTAAAGATATTTCAATAATGTCTTATGCCGTAAAATATGCGTCAGCCTACTACGGCCCATTTCGTGAGGCCGCAGATTCGACGCCGCAGTTCGGAGATCGCAAATCTTATCAGATGGACCCGGCCAATAGCCGTGAGGCTTTAAAAGAAGCCGAACTCGACATTGCCGAAGGTGCTGATATTATTATGGTCAAGCCGGCACTGGCCTATCTTGATATTGTTCGTCAAGTGCGCGACAGTTTCACTGTGCCGATTGCTGCCTATAATGTAAGTGGTGAATACGCCATGGTCAAAGCCGCAGCAGCTAAAGGCTGGATTGATGAAAAACGGATTGTTCTCGAAACATTGCTTGGTATGAAACGGGCTGGAGCGGATATTATTATTACATACCATGCTCTTGATGCGGCAAGATGGATGAGAGAGTAAACCATTACTACTTTCCCGAAAAGGAGGTAACTACATGTCTTTTACACTAGAAAAGTCAGCTCAGGCCTTTGCCGAGGCTAAGGAGTATATTCCTGGTGGTGTCAACAGTCCGGTAAGGTCATTTAAAGGCGTTAGTGGGACACCGCCGTTTATTGCTCGGGCGGCGGGTAGCAAATTGTACGATATTGACGGGAACGAATATATTGATTATGTTTTGTCATGGGGACCGATGATATTGGGTCACGCGCATCCGGCTGTTAGTGAAGGTTTGCGGGAAGCGTTATATCACGGGACAAGCTACGGGGCTCCTACTTTATTGGAAACTGAGCTGGCTAAGCTGGTAACGAAAGCCGTACCATCTATGGAATTGGTCAGAATGGTTAATTCGGGTACAGAGGCCACCATGAGTGTTCTTCGGCTGGCTCGAGCGTACACCAAACGCGGCAAGATAATAAAGTTTGCCGGCTGTTATCATGGCCATCACGATAGCTTACTGGTTAAAGCCGGTTCGGGGGCAACTACCTTAGGGGTGCCTGACAGCCCGGGGGTAACCGATAATATTGCCAGCGGAACCATTACCGTAAATTATAATGATGTCGTTGGACTTGAGCAGATATTCGCCACGCAGGGGGAAGAAATTGCCGCTGTGATTATTGAACCGATTCCTGGCAACATGGGTTTGGTGCTGCCCCAGGAAGGCTATTTAGCCAAGGTGCGGGAAATTACCGCTCGGTATGGAACTTTACTCATCTTTGACGAGGTTATGTCAGGATTCCGGGCCGCGTACGGCGGGGCCCAAGCTATTTATGGCATCAAACCTGATCTGACTTGTCTTGGTAAGGTAATCGGCGGGGGCTTGCCTGTAGGTGCTTATGGCGGACGTCGTGATATTATGGAGAACATCGCGCCAGCCGGCCCGGTCTACCAAGCTGGTACATTAAGCGGTAACCCGCTTGCTATGACAGCAGGTTTGGCGACTCTTAAGATTCTGTCGGCAACCCCGAATATGTATGAGCAACTGACCGAGAAAGCAGCTGTACTGTCGGCTGGGATTCGTGCCCAGGCCGAGAAATTTGGATTTAAACTCCAGTATCATCAGGCTGGTTCGATGTTCGGGATGTTCTTTAGCGATAAACCGGTCTATGATTATGACAGTGCCAAACTGTCTGATATCGGGGCCTTTAATACCTACTTTCATGCCATGCTCGAACAGGGCATTTACCTAGCGCCCTCACAGTTTGAGGCCGGCTTTATGTCTGCGGCTCACTCTGATGAAGATATTGCCGCCACTGTTGCTGCCAGTGCAAAAGCATTTGTTGCAGTTGCTGAGTACTATGCACAAAAGTTAACCTAACATGTTTTAATGAGTAGCCTAGACACTTTTACGGTCTAGGCTATTTAGATTATGTAGGTTAAAGGAGAGAGAAGATTGTTTAAAGAGCTAAGACGGCAAGATCGGGCATTAAGCCATGAAGGAACACAAGAGATTTTACAAAAGGGGGTTTACGGTTTTTTAGCGGTGAATAGTTTAAATGATTATCCGTATGGAATCCCGTTAAATTATGCCTATACTAATGGCAGTATATATTTTCACGCTGCTGTTGAAGGACAAAAATTAGCTTGTTTGGAAAACAACAACAAAGTAACATTTTGTGTTGTCAGTGAGAGTACTGTCGTGCCTGATCAGTTTAGCACCAGATACAAAAGTGCAATGGTATTTGGCAAGGCTTATGAATTAAGCGGCACTGAAAAGGTGGAGGCATTGGTTAATATTGTTCGCAAGTATGCCACTAGCGAGGATTGTATTATTAGAGGTAAACAATATGCACAGGGCGATAGAGATCTAACGGCAGTATTCAGAATTGATATCGAACATTTAACAGGAAAAGCAAGAAGGTAGATGCCCGACAGGAATCCAGTTGCTGCTGAGAAATATATAAAATATCTATATGTTTATGGGGATGATTAAATGGATATGCCTGTTGTAATGCCGGCAAGTTTTGTTGACAGTATCAAAGAGTGGACTACAACCGCTAAGATTGCCGATGTTTCGGGGTTTGTCAGTACAATGCAGGAGACTTGGGATTTGCAGACTTTTGAGAACCTTGAGCAGGGCCGGGTTGCCGTTCCTGATTATGTGATTAATGAATATCTAGCATCAAGTATCGACGGTAGCGAACAGGTCAAAGAACTTAAAATAACCTCACTTGAGGATAACAAGTTAAGGATAACGGCATTGACTTCCAAAGCCGGTCATGTTGTGCTTGTCTGCAAGGTCGAGCAGTTTGAGCATGACAAAAATCATTCGGTAATTAAATTTAAGGCTTTAGATAAGAAGTTGCCAGATAAGCCGTTATTATCGTGGATATTCTCGAAAGTCAGTCTGGCCATGGTGACCAAAATTACTGGCAGTATCAACCCGGGAGATGGCATGACCCTTTTCATCCGCGGCAATGAAGCGACACTTGATTTTCATCAAGCGCTGTCTAGCTCAAAGATCGGTCAAGCCAAGGCTTTTGGTTATAAGCCTATAGACTATCTGGTAATTAGCGAAGCCATTCCGGAAAACGGTTATGTTATTTTTAAAACCAGTTTGGATTTGCCTGATAACGTTAGGAATATGGTAAAAAATGCATTGAATGCGGTGACATAGCCGCACCCAATAGCGTTCGCAATCACAGAGTAGTGGGCTATGTGGCTAACGAGTTTGTTGTTGCAAATTACCAGGGACGTAGCAATCTTATGTTTAAAAATATTTTTCGATGCTGCCAATTGATGGCAGTTGTTTTTTTATCCGATGACTAACCCGCTCTATACCCTAAAGGGCACAGGCGAGCGGTTAAGTCCCTGGATACGGTTCGACTAGGATTCGGGTGGAGTTAAAACTCCATATGAATCAAGTCTCACTTTATCCTAGCATTAATTAAACGATTAATTAATGTTAGGATGTATTTCAAAAAAAATTTCCGAAGCCATTGCACTTTTGTCCAGTTGTGTTAAAATCATATCGTGCCTTTTAATAAGTCACATTACGATGGGGGGATGATAAATGAAAAAGTTCTTCAAACTTAATCAATCGGCGGTAGAATATCTGGCCAGGAATTACGGGTCGCCGCTGTTGGTGCTTTCGGAAAATCAAATTGAACGCAATTATAAATTTCTCGCCAAGCGAATGCCTGGTGTCAAGATATATTATGCGGTCAAATCAAATCCACATGAACGGATTATCCGCAAATTAAACGAACTCGGTTCTTGTTTCGACGTCGCTTCTGACGGCGAGATTCTGGCGCTTGCTGCCCAGGGGATACCTGCTAATCGGATGGTGTATGCAAATCCGACCAAAACTCCCGGCGGGCTTAGAGCTGCCAAAAGTACCGGTGTAAATAAATTTACCTTTGATAGTGAAAGTGAAGCCATCAAAATGGGGAAAGCCGTGCCAGGCGGTACGGTATTAGTGCGTATTAGGGTGGACAATCCTGACGCGCATGTTGACCTCAATAAAAAATTCGGTGCCCGTCCTGATGACGCGCTGCGCCTTTTGAAAATAGCCCAGGCTCAGGGGCTTGATGCCGCAGGAATCTGCTTCCATGTCGGCAGTCAGTCACCCAGTGCCGACGCTTATATCCAGTCGCTTAAAATCAGCCGCAGACTGTTTGATGAAGCCAAAGCAGAAGGTCTTAACCTGCGAATTTTAGATATCGGCGGCGGATTCCCCATTCCGGTGATCAACGAAGATATTGATATTTCCGGTATGATTGAAGCAATCGGGGCGGCGGTAAATCACTATTTTCCAGACACAGAAGTATGGTGTGAACCAGGCCGATTTATCTGCGGTACGGCAATGAATCTAATTACCTCTGTCATTGGTGTCCAAGAGCGCAACAACAAACAATGGTATTTTCTTGATGATGGCCTTTATGGCACATTTTCCGCGATTATTTTTGACCATTGGGAGTTTGAACTGGAAACCTTCAAAAGCGGTCTCATGATTCCGGCCACTTTTGCTGGTCCCAGCTGTGACTCGCTTGATATTCTGTATCGCGACAAACTCACTGTGCCGCTGGAGATGGACGATGTACTCCTTGTTCCTAACTGCGGCTCTTATACATCAGCTTCAGCCACTGTCTTCAACGGCTTTGCTAAGACGCCGATTATCATCTGGGAAGATGTAGAAGCCGAACTTATAAAGAATATTGAACTGGCAGGTTAATTCTAGGCACCTTGGGTGCCTTTTATTTTTTTCGGATATAAAGAAAATAAGGGCATTTAAACCCTTTGTTTAAATGCCCTTATAGAAATCAAGTCTAGTTTTAGTTTTGAAAAAAAGCTATTTATTAAGCTATTTTTTTATGCTGTCTAAATAGCGGTCCTCGGCGGCTTGAATAACAACAGTTGCAGATGCGTCTCCGGTTACGTTAACTGATGTGCGGATCATATCCAACACACGATCAATACCGGCAATCAAAGCAACTCCCTCTAACGGAAGGCCAACAGATTGCAGAACTAAGGTGAGCATAATTAAGCCAGCGCCCGGAACACCGGCTGTACCGATTGAACCCAGCGTACCAGTAAGAACAATTATCATCATTTGGCCCATTGTTAGGTCAATACCATACACCTGGGCGATAAAGAGGGCACATACTCCTTGATAGAGAGCTGTTCCATCCATGTTTATCGTCGCACCAAGTGGCAGTACGAAACTGGAAATCTCTTTTGAGACTCCTAAATTTTCCTGACAACATTTCATGTTTACGGGCAAAGTTGCACTACTCGAGCAGGTCGAAAAGGCAATCAGCGAGGCTGGAAAGACACCTTTAAAAAACTTTACGGGGCTCATGCGACCGAGAACAGAGACTGCTGTTCCATAGACTATTAGCGCATGTAAAATACAACCAATGTAAACAGCAAGAATCACAGTTGCTAAAGGAATAAGTACTTTTGGACCGTTAGCTGCCACGACAGGAACGATCAGGGCAAAAACGCCGAAAGGCGCAAATTCCATAATAATTCCAACGATTTTATACGAGACTTCAGCTAAGCCATCAAAAAAACTTTCAACAGGCTTTGCCCTCTGCCCGACGAGAGTTATACCAATACCGATAAATAATGCAAATACAATGATTTGCAGCATGTCGGCGTTTGCCATCGCTTGGACCGGATTAGTAGGAACCATATTAACCAGCACACTGGATATGGGAGGAGCTACCTTAGACTTTACTTCCGCATTTGTGGGAATAGATAGGCCTTCCCCGGGATTCATCACAGTTGCGAGGAATAAGCCCAATGAAACGGCAATTGCGGTGGTAAATAAATAATAGACCATTGTTCGGGCACCTACTCGGCCAAGTTTTTTCATATCGCCGATACTGGAGGCTCCAACAATGAGTGAGGCTAGAACTACTGGTACAATAATCATCTTAATCATATTAATGAATAATGTACCGAAAGGGGCGATCCAGTCTTTGGCGAACGGGAGAATATCGGGTCCTCCCAATAACCCGACAAGCACGCCAAGAGCTAAACCAATTAAAATTTTAGTTGACAAGTGCATTTCTGATTCACCTCTAGATTTTAATGTATATGAAATATCCCGCTATGAGGATAGACATAACTTTGAAAAGTTGACATAGAATAATAATATAACAGTCACAATTAGCATTCAACCTAAATTATTATAAGTATATTGTATACAAAAGCGGAACGAGTATTTACCATTGGTATAATGTAATCAACTATGACTGATGAGCGAGTTCAACTTATCCGATGACCAAGCCGATCCAAGACTCCCTTTTTTTACAAGAGGGAGTTATACTCTTGCGGGTATAGGCGAGCGCCTAAGGCTCTGGTATACGGTTCGACGAGGATTAAGGTGGAGTTAAAACCTCCATCTGAATCAGATCTCACTTTATGCGTTACCACATTATAGAACTTGCAACCGTGGATAAACAAAAGCACGCTGGACGGCGTTGAGGCAGTAGTCCCAGAAAGACCCGACTTCGTAAGCCATGGATTAAGGTGGTAGTCGGATGAAACAGTTGGGTTATTTAGGTACAATGGTAATATAGAGATGAATGGTGGGAGGGTGGAACGTGCTAAAGCTTTCAAATAAAGGATTGCTGGCCATTGCCCTGGTTTTCAGTCTGCTGGCCGCATTACTTGTCTATAACTATTTGCAAAAAGCCGGCGACAGGAGCCGCGCCACAGAGGGTATACCTGTTGTTGTAGCCAAGGCTGAAATAGCCCCTAAGACAAAGATTACCCCGGAAATGGTGGAAATCACTAAAATGCCGGCGGAATATATACAGCCTGGGGCAATCCAGAATTTAGACAGTGTCATCGGAGTCATTGTTCGAGAGAAGGTTGTGTCAGGTGAGCAAATTATTGAGCGCCGCTTGGTGCGAGAGGGTCGGACTGTTGGTTTCACCGGAATTATTCCGCGAGATAAGCGGGCTTTGACAGTCCCGGTTAACGAGGTGACTGGAGTGGCTGGTTTTATTAAACCCGGTGATTACGTTGATGTTATCGTCACTTTTGAACAAGCGCTGGTTGGTGACAATGTCAGTCACATTATGTTGCAGAATATCCTTGTTCTGGCGGCTAACCGTGATGCTGAAAACGGTGTGACAGCCACGGCCCAAAAGGAAGGTGTCAAGGAAGCGATTAAGACAGCAACCGTAACGCTGGCAGTGTCGCCGGATGAAGCATCTAGGCTGACGCTGGCTCATGAAAAAGGCAAAATTAATTTAGCGCTTCGCCCGTATTTGCCGCTTCGCGGATTTGAAATAACAAACACAATTACCCCCAAGGATCTTGTTGGCTTGCAGGTATCACCTGTCAATCACAACAGACAGTCTCCGCCTAGAGTTGACAACCCACCACCCTACCAGCCTATTTATATAACCGACCCGGCGGGAGCTGCGCCGACTTCGGACGGCAAGGGAATCAAGGTCATCAGGGGCACTAAGACCGAGAGCGTACCGCTGAACTAATTCGCCATAACACAAGGAGGGAAGGGAGCCATTATGTACTGCATACGTACTTACTTCGCAGCGATTATGCTGATGGTATTCATTATATTTAGCAGTCCGGCAGCACTGGCCGCCGAAAGCTTGTCTGTTGCCGTCAATCAGTCGCGGGTACTTTATTTTTCCGGTGTTGAACGGGTGGCGATTGCCAACCCGGATGTGGCTGATGTGCTGGTAGTATCAGGTTCGGAAGTACTGCTTGTCGGGAAGCACCCCGGTGCGACGACGTTGCATGTATGGTCATCGATTGGCCGATCAAGTTATTTGGTTGAGGTTGCAGCCAATGATGCACTAATGGCTAATGAAATCAAAGCCATTCTAGGCTATGATGCTATTTCGGTCAGTAAAGTGGGAAAGACGATCATTCTTGAGGGTCAGGTTCGTGACCAGTCGCAAAAAATCCGGGCCGAGGCCGTTGCTGGAGCTTATGGCGAAAAGGTTGTGAACTTGTTAGAACTTACTCGGCCGGTGCAAATTAAAATTGAAGCGAAAATCATTGAAATAGACCGGAGTAAAGAAAAAAATTTAGGGATTAAATGGGGTTCTTCGCCTGATAATCCCGGCGTTTTTCATTTTGGCCAGAGCGTAAGCAATAGCATTGCGCCACAGGCCTTCGGGAATTTAGGTACTTACTCGGCGATTAATGCGGAATTATCGGCCCTTTTCAAAAATGGGTCGGCAAAGCTCTTGTCGCAGCCAAACATGATTACGCTTAGTGGCGATAAGGCGAATATCTTGGTGGGCGGGCAAATTCCAGTCCCGGTTAGTGTCCAAGATAATCAAATCGCTATCCAATGGAAGGATTATGGTATTCGTCTTGAAATCGCCCCAATGGTAAGCACCGAAGGGCTGATTAGCAGCAAGGTTAAGGCCGAGGTCAGTTCACTTGATTGGAATTCGACTAAAAGTATAAAATTGGGGGCAGATATGGAAATCCCCCCTCTCAAGACAAGTCAAGCCGAAACATCAATCGCTTTATTATCTGGACAAACGATGGCGATTGGAGGCTTAATTTCGAGTCAAACAAGCAAGGACATTATAAAAGTTCCGCTGTTAGGCGATTTGCCTGTTATCGGCAGTTTATTCAAGAGTACTTCTTTTAGTAAAAGTGAGACTGAACTCATCATTCTCATTACGCCCACCATTATTGACCCAGCGGAATACACACCGCAGGCTACGCAGGAAATGAAGGATTTTTCTCAAGAAAATCCGTGGGGAGGGACAAATGATGGCAGAGAAAATCAAGGTTCTCATCGCTGACGATATTGAGGCCACGCGCGAAAATATCGGCAAGCTGATGGAATTTCACCCGGAAATAACCGCGATTGCTGAAGCTGCTACGGCAGAAGAAGCGATTGAAAAGGCAAAAAGCGTTCGACCAGATATTATTCTTATGGACATCAATATGCCCGGTATGGACGGTATCACAGCAACCGAGCTTATATCAGCCGAGTTGCCAGGTTCAGCCATAATTATTATGAGTGTGCAAGGCGAGCAGGAATATTTACGGCGGGCTATGCTTGCTGGTGCCAAAAACTATTTGGTTAAACCGTTTACAGGGGATGAGCTTGTGCAGGCAATAAAGCAAGTTTATGCCAATGAACAAAAACGCCGCAAGGTATCTGTATTGCCAAAACCTCCTATGCAGGGCAAAATAATCACTGTTTTCAGTACCAAAGGAGGCATCGGTAAGACGACAATTGCCACTAATCTCGCTGTGGCGTTGGCCGACCAGGCGGGTGTTAAGGTTGGGATCGTGGATGCCGACCTTCAGTTTGGTGATGTATCACTCTTTCTCAATCTGCTGCCCCAGGCAACGATTGCTGATCTTGTTCGGGATATTGACAATCTTGATCCGGCGCTGATCGCAAGCTATCTGACACCCTACAATGACAATGTTGCGGTTTTGCCGGCCCCCTTTCGACCCGAACAGGCCGACACAATTTCCGGCAGCCATTTGGCCGCCATCCTTAAGACCATGCGGACAATGTTTGATTATGTTATTGTTGATACTGCGCCAATGTTTAATGATGCCATGCTGGCCATTCTTGATGCGTCTGATCAGATACTGGTCATATCATCAATGGATTTGCCAACAATCAAGAATGTTAAATTATGTCTGGAAATTATGGAATCATTAAATTATCAATCAGACAAAGTTAAGGTAGTTTTAAACCGGGCCGATTCCGTGGGTGGTATGGAGCCGACCGAAGCCGAGGAAAGTTTGCATTGTACTTTTACGGCCACCCTGCCAAGTGATGGTAAAACGGTGGTTGGCTCAGTCAATCGCGGCATACCGTTCGTGGTGTCTAGTCCTGATACTGACGTTTCGCAGGCTGTATTCAGCCTGGCCAAGACAGTAACGTCAGGGGAATGGAAAAAGAAACAGCAGCCGTTGGGTGTTGTTGGTAAGTTGAAACGCCTATTTGGCTAAACGGAGGCATTACAATGCTGATCATCATTTCCGTGCTGGTGTTTGTTGTGATGATTGCTCTAATAGTAGTAACCTACAATATCATTACAGCCGATAAGCAGGCAGTAGACCGGCGGCTGGACCGGTATATTCGTCAGCCTGCATTGTCTGCCCCGTCTGAAAATCCAGTCACTGAAAACCGCCGCGGAGGTTTTAGGCTGATACAAGTCATTGGTACATATGTTGAGTCACCGCAGGTAACCCGGTGGTTTGAACATCGTCTCATACAAGCCGGACTGCCGATAAGGGGTTCGGAGTTTCTTGTTGTATGCACCGGGGTGGCGGTATTGGCAGCTGGACTATTTATGCTGTTAACTGGCAAGCTTATCTTGGCTGTTTTGGGGGCCGTTCTAGGGTTTTCTCTTCCAGTGCTGTTTCTCAAGACAAAAATAGCCCGTCGAACAGCCGCCTTTAACGGCCAGCTGGGTGATTCGCTGGTGCTTATCGCTAATTCACTGCGTACAGGCTACAGCTTTATGCAGGCCATCGAAATGGTGTCACGGGAAATGCCCCGACCCATCGCCGAGGAATTCGCGCGGGTGTTGAAAGAGATGAATCTTGGGGTATCCACCGAGGACGCTATGAACAATCTTGCTAAGCGAGTAGATAGCGACGATCTTGATCTGGTTATAACGGCAGTGCTTATTCAGCGCCAAGTCGGCGGCAATTTGGCCGAGATTTTGGATAATATTGCTGGGACAATTCGCGAACGGGTTAAGATGAAGGGGAAGATCAGGACGCTGACGGCCCAGGGGCGTATTTCGGGGCTGATTATTAGCTTGCTGCCAATTTTTGTTGGGTTAATGATCTACATAATTAATCCTGAATATATAAAGGTATTGTTCGTCCACCCAATGGGGCGATTGATGCTGGTCGCCGGGGTGGTAAGCCAATTATTGGGAATTGTTCTAATTCGGAAAATCGTAAATATCGAAGTCTAACCGGTTGCGTGTCTTAATTTAGGGGTAACCAGTTTTTTACCAGAGGATAACAGCGCTGTTAAGCGAATAAGCATACCAATATAGTTTACAAAACAAAGGAATAGTATGGGAAAATTATGATAGATATTAAAGAGCTTGATAAAATTGTAAAAAATACCCTGACGGTCATAGAGACAAGTAAAAGTCAGATCTTTGACATCTATGAAGCGGCTCGCAACGAAATGGAAAGTGTAAAAAAAGATGTTGAGCGTATTAAGCAACAGACGGTTAACATCATTTTCAGTGTTGACGAATTAGAAAAGCGTGAACGGCGGGCTCGGCTGCGATTAATGGAGGTTAGCCGTAATTTCAAGGTCTATACAGAAGAAGATATCAAGACAGCTTATGATGAGGCCAAGATGCTGCAGGTCGAGTTGGCCGTTGCCCGTGAGCAGGAACAGAATCTTCGGCGGCAGCGTGATGAGCTTGAGATAAGGCTAAAGACGTTGAAGGAGACCGTGGAAAAGGCTGAGAATCTTGTTGCGCAGGTGGGAGCGGTATTAGGCTATCTGGGTAATGAGATGGGCGGCGTTGTGACTAAGATCGAATCACTCCAGCAGAGCCAGATTTTCGGGGCCAAGATCATTAAAGCTCAGGAAGAAGAACGGCGGCGGGTGGCGCGGGAAATTCACGATGGGCCGGCCCAGGCCATGGCTAATGTTGTTTTTCGGGCTGAAGTGTGTGAGCGGCTTGTTGATATTGATGTTGAGCGGTGTAAGAATGAGCTGGGCGATTTACGGGAGCAGGTGCGATCCTGTCTCAAAGAGACGCGCAAAATCATTTTTGATCTGCGACCCATGACCCTGGATGATCTGGGTCTGGTGCCCACTGTCAAACGGTTTTTAGACACAATGAAAGAACGAACCGCAATTGATACTAACATCAGGGTGCTGGGTGAAGAAAAACGCCTGGATTCCTATGTTGAAATCGGCTTGTTCAGGATTATTCAGGAAGCCCTCAATAATGTTGAGAAACACGCGGCAGCTACATCAATCTGGGTTGCTATTGAGTTTATGCCGGCCTTTATCCTGGCATCTGTTGAAGACGATGGACAGGGTTTTGATCATGTCGAAACTTCTGGCAGCGAAAGTTTTGGCTTATTGGGCATGCGTGAACGGATGAATCTTCTGCATGGTGAGTTAAGCATTAAGTCAGCCAAGGGAAAAGGCACTAAGGTGATGATCAAGGTGCCGCTTCGGTAGGACTAACTTCCTTGTCTTGTTATGACCATCCACCCACAGTGCAGTTGAGACTGTACACCTAAGGAGATAAGACTGTGGGTCGATGGAAAACATTGGCGGTTTTGGTAGAATGAGATAACAAAAGAAATCCACAAGACCAAACCCCAAAATTAATAATACAGGGAGGTTTATTCATGAAAAAGACAGTAAAAATGATGCTCTGGTATGAAAACTTCAAAGCCTCACTTCGGAACGAAAAGGGACAAGGCATGGTTGAATATGGTTTGATATTAGCCCTCATTGCAGTTGCGGTTGTTGGCACGCTGGGTGTAATGGGCGATGATATCAGCGCCAAATTTACATCTATTTCTACTGAACTAACAAAACCATAGTAAAATCAACACAGAACAAGTCCCCCGGTTTTACTCCCGGGGGCTTATTTTTATCCGATGACTAACCCGCTCTAAGACTCCCGCTTTTACAAGCGGGAGTAAGCGCGGCTAAACCCTGGGAGGTGGCAGGATGCAGTGGCTTCGAAAATATGTGGAGAATCATCGTGGTCAGGCAATGGTAGAGTTTGCTTTAGTTGTACCTGTACTGCTGCTGCTGGTATTAGGAATTATGGAGTTTAGCCTGGTTATTCATCAATACATGGTCGTTTCCGGGGCGGCTCGTGAAGGGGCGAGGTCGGCAGCATTAGGCGAAACTGATCCTGTGGTTGAGGGTGTAGTCGCAAATGCGGCAACCGGGCTTGACAGCAATAAAATAATTGTGACAGTGGCGCCAACGCCGACCCGAACGCAAGGGGAAGCTGTATCGGTCACTGTAACGTATCCTATTACAACGTATACGCCGCTTATCGGGGCCTTTTTTGCCGACGATTCCCGGATCAAAGGCAGTGCCGTTATGCGGGTGGAGTAGGTGATAGTATGATGAAGTTGCTGCGTGAGCAAAAGGGTTCAGTGGCCGTCCTTACCGCGCTGGTTGTTACTGCGCTGCTAGGCTGCGCTGCCCTGGCGATCGATATCGGCAATCTCTATTTAAATAAGACGCAGCTGGTTACTATAGCCGATGCGGCTGCGCTGGCCGGGGCGCGCGATTTGCCGGTCGGTACCAGCGAGGCCCAGGCTGTGGCTGATGTATATGCCCAAAAGAATAGTCAAATAGGCGACATTGTTCAGACAGCTGTCAATCTTGATAATACAATCCTCACCGTTACTGTCAAACGAACAGTACCGCTGAGTTTTGCGAAAGTTTTTAGTAAGAGTTTTTCTGATGTATCTGCAACTGCCCAAGCTTCCAATCGGGTGGTAACAGGTGTTTCGGGGGCGGTACCCTTTTCGGTGGAAAAACAAGATTTCATCTTCAATACGCCCTATATACTAAAAGACGGCGGCGGTGACGGCAGTGACGGCAACTACGGCGGCTTAGGGCTGGGGGGCACCGGAGCGAAAGTTTATAATTACAATATACAGTATGGTTATGATGATAAGTTGACTGTCGGCCAGTGGGTCGATACTGAACCAGGCACTATGTCAGGCCCAACCAGCGATGGTGTCCTCTTCCGCATCAACCTTGATCCTGACGCTACTTTTGAAACCGTCGCACCTGATTCACCGCGCATCATTATAGTGCCAATTATTGACGATCTAGATGTTAGTGGCCGTGCACCTGTTCAAATAGTTGGTTTTGGGGCCTTTTTCCTCGAAAGTGTTGGCGGCAGCGGCAATCAAAACTATGTAACCGGCCGATTTATGCGCATGTATATTGCGGGTGAACAGGGTAGTGGTACCGACTATGGTGTGCGTAATATACGTTTAATTCACTAGAGGTGGTTTTTTATGTCGCTTTTGAAACGATTAGAGATGCAAAAGCAGGTTGAGCGTCCCAATAGCCGGGATCAAACAAAACCTGCTGTGCCGGTGAGGACCGATCCGTATCAAAGTCTCAAAAGCCGTATCCATCGTAAGATTGTCGACGACATGAGTGCTGAAGAAAGCAAGGTGCTGACCGAAAAGAATGTTGACAAAATGGCTCTTGAACAAGTTGTAGCCCGGATTGCCAATACTGTCATGGATGATGAAAGTGTACCTATACCACGCGTCGACAGGACGCGCATTATTACCGAGGTTGTTGAGGAAGTGTTAGGCTACGGCCCAATCGACCCACTGCTGAAGGACGATAGCATCTCGGAGGTCATGGTGAACAGCGCCGGGCAGGTTTACGTTGAACGCAAAGGTAAGCTTGTATTGACTGATGTCAGATTTCGCGATGATGCTCATGTTATGCAGGTCATTGATAAAATTGTTGCCCCATTAGGAAGAAGGATTGATGAAAGTTCACCGATGGTTGATGCGCGTTTGCCTGATGGTTCACGGGTGAATGCTATCATTCCTCCGCTTTCGCTCAAAGGGCCTTGTATTACCATTCGTAAATTTGCCAAAAATCCGCTTACCATTGATAATTTAATCGAATTTGGGACAATCACCCGGGAAATGGCTGACTTTTTGCAGGCATGTGTTGAGGGAAAGCTGAATATTGTCGTTTCCGGTGGCACCGGATCGGGAAAAACGACAAGCCTTAATGTGCTGTCCTCGTTTATTCCTGCTGATGAGCGGATTGTCACAATTGAAGATGCGGCTGAACTGCAGCTTCGTCAGGAACATGTAGTTACCTTAGAGACAAGGCCGGCCAATATCGAAGGAAAAGGCGCTATAACTATGCGCGACCTCGTTAAGAATAGTCTGCGGATGCGGCCTGATCGCATTGTGGTAGGCGAGGTCAGGAGTGGTGAGGCGCTTGATATGCTGCAGGCCATGAATACAGGCCATGATGGCTCTTTGACAACTGGCCATGCCAATACACCTCGCGACATGCTGAGCCGTTTGGAAACTATGGTACTAATGGCTGGCATGGATCTGCCGATACGGGCGATACGCGATCAGATCGCATCAGCGATTGACCTAATTGTCCAGCAGTCGCGGCTTCGGGATGGTAGTCGCCGTATTACTCATCTCACAGAGGTGCAGGGCATGGAAGGTGATGTTATCACATTGCAGGACATTTTTATTTACGAACAAACAGGCAAAGATGAGAATAACAAAATCATCGGACAGTTCAAGCCGACCGGAATCAGGCCTAAGTTTATGGATAAACTGGCGGCCAACGGCATTAACCTGCCTAATGAAATATTCTGGTCAAAGGGGTGATGTTATGCTGATTGCGATTACCCTGCTGGTTTTTGCGACTGTTTTTATTATGGCCTATCTGGTGCTCAATAATTTTGCTCCAGCTCCGGGGCCAGTCGAGATGCGGCTTAAGGCATTGGATCGTCTTGTTGGCAGTCGGACTGATATTGATCAGGAACTTGGCAAGCCATTTAAGGATCGCGTTTTAGCACCGCTAGTTGATAGCCTGGCATCAGCTGTCACTAAACTAGCCCCATCATCGGTCAAAAAGGTGGTTGCAGAAAGGTTGGCAATGGCTGGCGGATACGGCAGTTTGAGTGTTGAGGAATTCTTTCTGCTCTGCACTATTTCGGCTGTTTCGCTGCCGGCTGTTGTCGCTTTTCTGGCTACTTTGTTAAAAGTATCAGCCGGGAAAGTTATTGCTTTAGCAATGATTGCCTGCATCATTGGAATGGTTATGCCGTTTGCCATGCTTAGCAGCAAAATTGCCCGTCGCAAACTAAGCCTCCAGCGTGATTTGCCGGATGTACTTGATTTGCTTACTGTCAGTGTCGAAGCTGGTCTTAGTTTTGACGGCGCTTTAGCTAAACTATCGGAAAAAATGAAGGGAACATTAGTCGATGAATTCATCCGGGTACTGCAGGAGATCCGTATGGGTATTCCCCGGCGCGATGCCTTGACGGCAATGGGGCGGCGGTGTGATGTTCCGGATGTGTCGCTGTTCACTGCATCGTTGGTTCAAGCTGACCAATTAGGGATCAGTATTGGTAATGTACTTAGAGTGCAATCAATAAGCATGCGAGAAAAACGGCAGCAGCGGGTCGAAGAAAAGGCCATGAAAGCACCAATAAAAATGATGCTGCCGCTGGTCATGTTTATTTTCCCGACAATTTTCATCGTTTTGTTAGGCCCCGCTGCTATTCAGATCATGGGGACGTTGTTTGCTGGTTCTAAGTAAAACTAGAGGCCATCTCCAAGATGGTCAGGATATTTATAATCTTTTACAGGGGAAAAGCATGCAGGTTAGCGTGCTTTTTTTCGTTTTAATTGGAGAATTTATACCCATATCGTGATTCATGTCACATTCAATATAGATTGTCGTTGCTAAAATAGTATCAGAAGTTATTGCTAATGGTTCACATAAAGGGAGGAAAAAAGATGTCGATGTTTTGTTATCAATGTCAAGAAACAGCTAAAGGTACAGGTTGCACCATGCGCGGTGTATGTGGAAAAACGGCTGATGTTGCCAATTTACAGGACTTGTTAATCTACACACTTAAAGGAATCTCGGCCTATTCGCTTGAGGCTCGCCAGGCAGGTATTGCTGTACCGGCGGCTGATAAATTCATTATGGAAGGCTTGTTTGCCACCATTACCAATGCTAATTTTAGTAAGGATTACTTTGTCGCTCTTATTAAGCAGGGGATTGCTGTGCGCGAAGCGGTAAAGACAGCTTTAGTCAACGCTGACGTAGAAGCAAAAGTGACTCATGACAGTGCGCTGTGGTTTGCAGACAATGCAGCCGCTTTTGAAGAAAAGGCAGCTACAATTGGTATTTTGGCTACCGAGAACGAAGATGTTCGCTCATTGCGTGAATTGCTCACTTATGGTGTAAAAGGGATGGCTGCTTATGCCGAGCATGCTTTTACGCTGGGATATAAAGAAGATGCAGTGTTTGCATTTATCGAAAAAGCGCTTGTTGCTACAACAAACGATCAGCTAAGCGCAGATGAATTGGTTGCCTTAGTATTGGAATGTGGTAAATATGGTGTCGATGTGATGGCCTTACTGGATAAAGCTAATACTAGCACCTACGGCAATCCTGAGATTACTAAAGTTAATATTGGCGTGAGAAACAACCCGGCAATTCTTATCAGCGGTCATGATTTAAAAGACCTGGAAGAACTGCTGGAGCAGACCAAAGGAACGGGTGTTGATGTCTATACGCATGGCGAGATGCTGCCGGCGCACTACTATCCATCCTTTAAGAAATATGATAATTTTGCTGGTAATTACGGTAATGCCTGGTGGTTACAGGACAAAGAGTTTGAGTCTTTCAACGGACCTATCTTGATGACGACAAACTGTCTGGTACCGCCTAAGCCCAGTTACAAAGACCGCGTGTATGTCACTGGCGTTGTTGGCTTTGAAGGTTTAAAACAAATTGGTGAGCGGGTGGACGGTAACCCCAAAGACTTCTCGGCAATTATTGCCCATGCAAAACAATGTCCGGCGCCGCAAGCGTTAGAGCAAGGTGAGATCGTCGGTGGCTTCGCCCACAACCAAGTATTCGCTTTGGCTGATAAAGTGGTAGACGCTGTGAAAAGTGGCGCCATTAAACGCTTCTTTGTTATGGCTGGCTGCGATGGCCGCATGAAGAGCAGAGATTACTATGCCGAATTTGCCAAAAACTTGCCGCAAGACACAGTTATCTTGACTGCCGGCTGTGCCAAGTATCGTTATAACAAGCTGCCTCTAGGTGACATTGGCGGAATTCCCCGTGTTCTGGACGCTGGACAATGCAACGACTCCTACTCATTGGCGCTTATTGCCTTGAAACTTAAAGAAGTATTTGACCTAGACGATGTCAATAAACTTCCTATATCCTATAATATCTCCTGGTATGAACAAAAAGCCGTCATTGTATTGCTTGCCCTATTATACCTTGGCGTAAAGAATATTCATCTCGGCCCAACACTACCTGGTTTCCTTTCACCGAATGTAGCCAAGGTGCTTGTGGATAACTTTGGAATTGGTGGTATTACCAATCCTGAAGATGATATCAAAATGTTCATGGCTTAAGCATAAGTAAGAAAACACCCTTTTTCCTGATAGCGGGAGAAAGGGTGTTTTTATATTAGAGGATTATTCATCAACACTTTGGAATAATATCAAAGTTCAATGGCCTTATGTTTTGAAGGGAGAGGAATGTCGTGTCAGTGAATGCCACAACAGGTAATGAGTAAAATCAAATATGATGATATAGCTGGCAAGTATGATGTGGTTGACTTGGTCATTCCCAGTAAATGGCGGCATAGGGCGGCTAGTTTGACCTACGGCCGTGTATTAGAAGTGGGGATCGGGACAGGGTTAAATATTCCCTTTTACCCGAATCACTGTCAAGAAATCATTGGAATTGATGTTAGCGCCCCGATGCTTGGCCAAGCTGCTGAAAGGGTGCCGTTAAGTAAGGTGCCGGTTAAATTGCAAGCAATGGATGTTCAGAATTTATTGCTGCCTGCTGGTAGCTTTGACTGCGTACTGGCGACTTTTGTATTTTGTACCGTTCCGGATCCTTTTCAAGGGCTACGGGAATGCCACCGGGTTTTAAAGCCAGGGGGGAATTTAGTTTTATTAGAGCATATGGGCAGTGAAAACAGACAGCTTCGTCAAGTAATGAACTGGCTTAATCCTCTCACAGTTAGACTGCTGGGCGATCACATCAACCGAGATACTGTCAAACTGGTGGCGGCGGCAGGGTTCAGAACGCAAATTGTGGAAAATTTGTTTGGGGATGTTGTGCGGTTGGTCGTAGCAGGAAAGTAGGATTGGAGGTTAAGGTCTGATGAAAGTGAAAAATCATACCAAGCAGGCGTTGCTTGCCAATCAGGCTCGTATGGCAGACAGCTTTTTTAAGCGACTACGGGGTTTGCTGGGAACGAAACAGCTTCCTATGGGCGAGGGTTTGATTATAAAGCCCTGCAGCAGTGTGCATACCTTTGGAATGGCCTATCATATTGATGTGCTATTTATTGATAAAGATAACTCAATCGTAAAAATTGCTGCTGACCTCGGACCTAGACAGATGGCTGTTTGTTCTGGCAGTGCCTATGTGATTGAACTCCCTGCTGGAACTGCGACCCAGACGAATACCGTTGTTGGCGATCAGATTAGGCTGAGTGCAGACTAAAAAAATTGTTGTGAACTTATCCATAAATTGGGGTATAATAGGCAGGTAAGAAGATGCCTATAGAGTATACATTCCGAGGAGGCGCAGGCAGTGCAGTGGACTAAACAACTGGAGACTCCATTGTTAGCAGCAATGATGAAATACGTAAAAGACGGGGTCATTCCATTTCATACACCGGGTCATAAACAAGGCAAGGGCATGCACCCCAGTTTGGAGAAGATTATTGGTCGGGATACATTAGCCCTTGATTTAGCGTTAATGGAAGAATTGGATGATTTTCATGAACCTCATGGTTGTATTAAGGAAGCCCAGGATTTAGCGGCCGAACTCTATCATGCTGATCACAGCTTCTTTGTGCTGAATGGTACAACAGGTGGCATTTATGCCATGATTCTTACTATTGCCGGGCCTGGTGATAAAATCATCGTTCCCCGCAATGCTCATCGTTCAATCATCGGTGGAATTATCTTAAGCGGCGCTACCCCTGTATTTATTCAACCCGAGGTTGATTATGAATTGGGGTTGGCTATGGGCGTCAGGCCTGAAACAGTGGAGGCGGCCATTAAGCAGCATCCTGATGCAAAAGGGGTCCTGCTCATTAATCCGACCTACTATGGTGTCGCAACAGACCTCAAACGCATTGTTGATCTTGTGCATGCGTATGACATGGCGGTTATTGTTGACGAAGCGCATGGTCCGCATTTGAAATTCAGCGGTAGGCTGCCTATCCCGGCTCTTGATGCCGGCGCCGATATTTGTGCTCAGAGTACTCATAAAATTATCGGGGCTATGACGCAATGTTCGATGGTGCATTGCCGTGAAGGCCGGATTAATGTGCCGCGTCTCAAAGCCATGCTCCAGCTGGTGCAATCTACTAGTCCCAATTATATTCTGATGGCTTCACTCGATGTCGCCAGAATGCAGATGGCAACAGAAGGCAGTGAGCTCATTGAAAAGGCCATTCAATTAGCAAACTGGGTTCGGACTGAAATCAATAAGATTCCCGGGTTGTTTTCGTTTGGTGAGGAAAAGATTGGTCAACCCGGCTTTTATAGCTTTGACCCGACTAAAGTTACTGTAACTGTCAAGGGCTTAGGTCTCCGCGGGGCGGAAGCCGAACGAATTTTACGTCATGAATATAAAATACAGGTTGAATTATCTGATATGTATAATATCCTGTTTTTGATTACGCTGGGCGATACCGAAGTGGAAGCCCGGGCGTTAGTCGAAGCCTTGCGTGATATGGCAGCCAAACATAATCGCGAATGTGATTTTTCCGAATTGGACAATGCCTGTACTTGCATCTCTCACCCGGCGCCACCCCAAGGCGTTATTTCACCGCGTGATGCATTGTTCGGCAATACCTGTACAGTGGCCTTTGATGATTCGGTTGGTCTGATTTGTGCTGAAATTGTTACCTTCTATCCCCCCGGAATCCCGCTGTTATGCCCTGGTGAAAGAATTAGCCGCGAAATAGTTGACTACTGTCGTCAATTACAGCGGGCCGATCTTCATATATCGGGTCCTGAAGACTATCTGCTTAAAACCATTAAAGTGGTGGATTGAGTTTATATGGGCAAAATATTTTGTTTGATGGGGAAAAGCAGCTCGGGGAAGGATACAATTTTCAAATTGCTTAAAGCCGATAAAGATTTGTCGCTTAAGCCAATTATCCCTTACACAACAAGGCCGAAACGGGAAAACGAAGGCCACGGCACGGATTACTTTTTTATTGATCAAGGCGTGCTAGAAGCATATAATCGCCAGGGAAAAATCATTGAACAGCGCGAATACCAGACAGTGAATGGTAAGTGGTATTATGCCACAGTGAATGATGGGCAGATTGATTTGGCCAGAGCAAACTACTTATTAATCGGCACATTATCTGTTTATAACAGTCTGCAAGTTTATTTTGGCAGTAATTGTGTTGTACCGTTGTATATCGATGTTGACGATGCAACTAGGCTGGAACGGGCCATGAACCGGGAAAAACAGCAGCAGCAGCCTAATTACAATGAAATGTGTCGGCGCTTTTTAGCTGACAGCAGCGATTTTAGTACTGAAAGGCTACTTCAAAATTCTATTACAAAGTGGTATAATAATAATAACCTGACTGAATGTATAAATAAAATTAAGACAGATATTCTTACCGAGATCAATTAATAGATGCAGAAGCGTAAAACACAGGGGAGGGTACCTGTGTTTTTTTATATAACTAAGGGGGCGAGGTTATGCGAGCCTGCAGTTTCGTTTGCTTAGTATTTTGCGCTTTATTAATCACAGATCAATTTTATCGGGGTCTTAATTTGACAAGACTATTCTTGGGCGGATTTGTCGCTGTTGCCTTTTGGACTGACAATAGCCGTTGGTTAATTCGTCGGTATCGAAAAATGTTTTATCCAAACTCTACACATAATCCCAATGGAAAGTGAGGCACTAAATTTTTAGTGCCTCACTTTCTATTATTGCCAGTGCTTTTTTAATTGCAAGTACCAAAATTTGATTATTTCATTTAAAAGAATTATAATTCATTATGTAACAGTATTTTTAATTTGAAAGGGTAGAGCCTACGTGAAGATTAACAATTTGGGATCTGCCAATCCGCAGCCGCTGATCGAACATGACACAAACATACGGGCGGGAAAAAGCGCGAATTTTTTTGCTGCTGACCTCCGCCAGGCTGAAGACGGTCAGTCTAAAGAACGGCTGAATGCTTTACTTGATGAGATAACCAAGCAAGGTAAACGGTTAGGCCAAGTGCCGACCTATTCAGAATTAAAAACATACCGCGAGCTTGTACGGCGGTTTGTTGGCGAGGCCGTCGGCCAAATGTACAATTTGCAGTCTCATACTGGCTGGGACCGGCATGGACGGCAAAAGATGTACACAATTATCAAGCAAATTGATGACAAACTGGCCGGTTTGACGGAAGATGTGCGTCACGGTCAAGAACGTCAGCTCGAGATTATGGCGAAACAGGATGCCATTCGCGGAATGCTTGTTGATATGTATATGTAGGTCGAGGTGCCAAATGCAATGGAATGAAATCGTCGGCCATGCCGAAAATATGAATAGCTTACAGGATATGCTAAGTAATGGCCGGGTGCCTCATGCCCTGCTGTTTGTTGGACCGGAAGGTGTAGGGAAGGCAACAGTAGCCAGGCTCTTTGCGGCCGGCCTTCTCTGCAGCGGTGCTGGCCAAAAGCCTTGTGGTGAGTGTTCTTCCTGTAAGCAGGTACATGCGATGAGTCACCCTGACCTGATTGTCATGTTGCCGGATGGTGCGTCAATTAAAATTGATCAGGTTCGGCAATTGCAGCGTGAAGTCGCGTTGGCTCCTTATTACGGGCAACGGCGTGTTGGTATTATTGATGCCGCTGAAACAATGACGGTTCAGGCTGCCAACAGCCTGCTTAAGACCTTGGAAGAACCACCGAGCGATACCGTGTTTATTCTGATTTCAAATTCTCGTCAGCAGTTATTGCCGACAATCATATCACGGTGCCGGATTATGCCGTTTTACTCCTTGCCTTATGAAGCGCTAAGTAAAGCCCTTGCTGCACAGGGGTTTGACCACGCCCAAGCGGGTGCGGCAGCCCGGATTAGCGGCGGCAGGATGGGTGCCGCACTGGGGTTTTTGGCGAAGGACGGATTGATTGTGCGTAATCAGGCGACAGACATTGTAGCAGCCTTGCCGGGGTGCCTGCCCAATTATATTTGGGAGACAGCGCTCTTGTTTGAAAAGCTGGAACGCCGGCAGGCTTTAGAATTATATAAGCATATGACACTCATCCTTCGAGATCTGCTAGTTTATGCAGCAGTAAAAGATACTGTATTGTTATTTAATGCTGACATTGCCGAACGACTGGCAACTGTCGCTCACCACTGGAGTGAGCATAGCCTTTTGAACGCTCTTAAGGCCGTAGAATTTGCCCGGAGGGCATTGGTCGCCAATGCAAATACCCGCCTTACCAGTGAGGCGTTGTTAATAAAACTGCGGGACGCAGCAGGGGAGGATTAACGTGCAGACAGTTGTTGGTGTGCGTTTTAAAAAGGCAGGTAAGGTTTATTACTTCGGCCCTGGCCAAGTTATCATTGCCGCCGGAGATTTTGTCATAGTAGAAACAGCACGGGGCCTTGAATACGGCGAAGTTGTTATCGGTCCGCGTGAGGTGAATGAGAGTGAAATTGTTGCTCCGTTAAAGACAGTAATTCGTAAAGCAACTCTCCAGGATAATGAGAAAGTGAAGGAAAACAAGGCTAAAGAGCAAGAGGCCTTTGAGGTTTGTGAACAAAAAATCAAACTGCATAAGCTGCCGATGAATTTAGTCGATGTTGAGTATACTTTTGATGTCAACAAGATTATCTTCTATTTTACCGCTGAAGGTCGGATTGATTTCCGCGACCTTGTTAAAGATTTAGCCGCGGTTTTCCGTACCCGCATTGAACTGCGGCAAATCGGAGTGCGCGATGAAGCCAAAATGATGGGCGGAATTGGCTGCTGTGGGCGGTCGCTGTGCTGCTCTACATTTCTCGGCGACTTTGAGCCAGTCTCGATTCGAATGGCCAAGGACCAGCATCTATCGCTCAATCCTACTAAGATTTCCGGTATTTGCGGCAGGTTAATGTGCTGCCTCAAATACGAAAACGACTGTTATACGCCGGTTTCTAAAAAGGTAGCGCAGCCGATTGTAGGACGGACGGTCGTCACTGTTGAAGGCGAAGGCAAGGTTGTGTCACTCAATCATAATAAGAAAACGGCCGTGATTCAACTGGATCAAGGCAAGAATATTGTGGTTCCTTGGGATGAAGTGGCGGAAAAGGAAGTCGATGAATAGTAGCCATCCCGGCGAGCGAATTGACGATTTGTTAATTAATAATTTGAAGATTATTCAGCATGAGCGGGAATTTCGATTCTCGCTTGATGCTGTCCTATTAGCCCATTTTGCCACTGTGCGGCCCGGGGCGGCTGTTGTTGACCTTGGGACAGGCACTGGTGTGATTGGCCTATTATTGACGGCGCTTGGCGCTGGCCGTGTGACGGGGGTGGAGATAAATCCCCAAATGGCTGAATTGGCGCAGCGCAGTGTACAACTGAATAAGCTTGAGCATCAAGTCGGGATTATTCATGCCGACTTTCGCCAATTAAAAGGCGTACTGCCGTCTGGTCAATGGGAATTGGTTGTGGCGAACCCGCCTTATCGCCCAATCGGGCGCGGATTAATTAATCCGTCCGATGCTGTAGCTTCGGCCCGGCATGAAATCACGGCTGACTTAGCTGATGTTGTTCAAGCCGCCCGTTATTTGGTCAAATACCGTGGCCGGTTTGCCATGATTCATATTCCGGAGCGGATGGTCGAGGTGCTTTCGGCGATGAGTCGGGCCGGAATTGAACCTAAACGACTGCGGTTAGTCTATCCTGCTGCCGATAAAAAGCCCAAACTCATGCTGGTTGAGGGCGTGAGGGGGGCAAAATCGGGTCTTGATGTTCTGCCCCCGCTTGTTGTCTATGACAAACAGGGTGATTATACAGCTGAAATAAGGGCCTATTATCCGGAATTAGCAAAGGAAGTGATTGATTGAGCGAAACAACCGGCACCTTATATCTTTGTGCAACACCAATCGGCAATTTAGAGGATATAACCTTCCGGGTTCTTAATGTGCTTAAACAGGTGGATGTTATCGGCGCGGAAGATACTCGGCATACGCTAAAACTGCTCAATCACTTTGAAATTCACACCCCTATGATCAGCTATCACGAACATAATAAGGCTGACCGTGGGCCGGAGCTTGTTGAGCGATTGCGCAGCGGTCAGGATGTAGCCATTGTCAGTGATGCTGGAATGCCTGGTATTTCTGACCCAGGCAGTGATCTTGTCCAGCTCGCCCTTGAGGCCGGAATCAAGGTTACACCGCTGCCTGGTGCTAACGCTGCCCTGGCTGGGCTGGTTTGTTCCGGACTGGATACCCGAATGTTTACCTTTATTGGCTTTTTGCCTAAGACAACCAAGAAACGCCGGGAGCTAATTAGTACGCTGGCAACAAACCCCTATACCTTGATCTTCTATGAATCGCCGCATCGCCTTAAAGCCACACTGGCTGAACTGGCCGCGGGATTAGGCGACAGGCAGGCAGCCGCAGGGCGGGAGTTGACGAAAAAGTTTGAGGAGTTTGTGAGAGGCTCACTAACAAAGCTCCAGGAGCATTTTGCCATGCATCAGCCGCGGGGCGAGTTCACATTGATTATTGCCGGAACCGGTGAAGAAAAAGCCCCAGTGCCCTCAGACGAAGAAGATCAGTCTTCACCGCTGGAAGCCGTCCTGAATTTAGTGGCGCAAGGGACAAATAAAAAAGACGCCATCCGAATGGTGGCGCTTAAAAGGGGAATCTCTAAAAGAGAAGTTTATCAGGCGGTTGTTGAACATGAAAAGACTATCTAAAAAGAAGGCTTAAATCGCTTGCTTGGTCATTGAATCTGTGCAGCTGCGGCAAACGTTTTTCCCTTTGAAATTAGTTACTTCATCAGCGTTGCCACAAAATACGCAAGCGCAGGCTGGCTCATATTTACGAAGAATGATACGATCGCTGTCTACATAGATTTCTAAAGCATCTTTTTCCTCGATAGCAAGAGTGCGGCGTAATTCGATGGGGATGACCACCCGGCCAAGCTCGTCCACTTTGCGGACAATACCAGTTGATTTCATATTTTATTTCTCCTCTCAAAGCAACAATATTCGACAAAATTGTCTAACTAAATATTACCAAATGCAACAAAGCTTGTCAACCTTTTTCTTCCATATGATATTGAAATTCCCAGAACAGGGTATATATTGTAGTAGGATACAAACGTTCTTGTCGTAAAGACGCGAAATTCGTCGAATATCTACAACTCGTAAACCGAAATTTGAAAGGCAGGTTTAATTCATGTCGAAAAAAGCATTTTATATTACCACTCCGATTTACTATCCCAGCGATCGGCTGCACATTGGTCATGCTTATTGCACGACAATCGCTGACGCTGTGGCCCGCTATAAACGGCTGGCTGGTTATGATGTATTTTTCTTAACAGGCTCTGATGAGCATGGTCAGAAGATTCAGCGCAAGGCCCAGGAAAACAACGTTACTCCGTTAGAGTATGTTGATAAGATTGTGGCTTCTTTTCAAAATCTCTGGGTCAAACTCAATATTTCTAATGATGACTTTATCCGTACTACCGAAAAACGTCACTATGAAGTTGTACAGGCCATCTTCCAAAAGATTTACGATCAAGGAGATATCTATAAGTCGGAATATGCTGGCTGGTATTGTACGCCTTGTGAGACGTTCTGGCTGGAGCGCCAATTAAATGACGGAAAATGCCCTGATTGTGGCCGGTCAGTCGAGCTTGTTAAAGAAGAGAGCTATTTTTTCAGGATGTCGAAATATCAGGACCGCCTGCTCAAATATATTGACGAAAACCCGGCGTTTATTCAGCCTGTTTCCCGTCGCAATGAAATGATTAATTTTATCAAAAATGGTTTGGAAGACCTCTGCGTTTCTCGGACGACCTTTGATTGGGGCATCCCGGTACCATTTGACACTAAACATGTAGTCTATGTTTGGTTTGATGCCTTGGTGAACTATATTACAGCTGCAGGCTATCTCAATGACCGCGAGAAGTTTGCTAAATATTGGCCGGCCGATGTCCACTTGGTTGGCAAGGAAATTGTCCGGTTCCACTCAATCATTTGGCCTGTTATTCTGATGGCGCTTGATTTGCCGCTGCCTAATCAGGTTTATGGTCATGGCTGGCTTGTTGTTGAAGGCGATAAAATGTCCAAATCTAAGGGGAATGTAATTGACCCTATCGGGCTGATTGAGGAATTTGGCGCTGATGCGATTCGGTATTATTTGTTACGGGAAATTACCTTGGGGATGGATGGCAATTTCTCGCGGGAAGCTTTAATTACCCGCATTAATGCTGACCTAGCCAATGATTTAGGCAATCTGCTCCATCGTACGCTCAATATGATTGGCCGATTTAACAAAGGGATCATTGAGCAACCGGGCGAGAATGAAGCTGTTGACGAGGAACTTACCAAACTGGCCAGTGAAACAGCGGCCCTGTACGAGAAGCTAATGGACAATATGGATATAAACAGTGCCATTAAGCACGTATGGACCCTTGTCAGCCGTACCAATAAATATATTGATGAAACTGCACCTTGGGCTTTGGCCAAAGACCCTGCTAAGAAAGACCGCCTTAATACTGTGTTGTATAATCTTGCCGAGACTTTGCGGATTGTTGCCATTCTAATTTCGCCGTTTATGCCGACGACCGCTCCGAAGATTTGGGAGCAGCTTGGTTTGACAACAGATTTTGCTCAAGCGACACTGGCAGATGCACAAGGTTGGGGTCGGTTGCCGGCGAGTACTGCGGTAGCTGAGCCACAACCAATCTTTCCGCGTATTGAGGATAAGCCTGCTGAGGAAAAGGCCGAGCAAGTGGCTGCTGCCGATAGTACGGTTACGGCAAAGGCTGAGGAGCCGGCAATCGAGGAGACTCCGGAAATTACCATCGATGAGTTTGCCAAAATGGATTTGCGGGTCGTTAAGGTCATTGCTGCTGAGAAAGTGAAAAAAGCCGATAAATTGTTAATGCTTACCGTTGATTTAGGAACCGAGCAGCGGACCATTGTTTCCGGTATTGCTAAACACTATGAACCAGAGGAACTTGTTGGCCAGAATGTTGTTATGATTATCAATCTAAAACCGGCTAAAATTCGCGGCATTGTCTCGCGGGGCATGGTGTTGGCCGCCTCTTGCGACGATAAACTCAAAGTGGTGTCAGTTCCTGATATGCCTGCTGGCAGCAAGGTGAAGTAAGATGCTGTTTGACTCTCATGCTCATATCGATAATGTGCGGTTTGACGAAGACCGCGACCAAGTGATAAAAAGGGCGTTGGAAAACGGTGTTGAAGGGATTATAAACGCTGGGGCCTGTATGACGTCCTCGGCTAGCTCGATTCAGTTGGCCGAACAATACCCCTGCGTTTATGCAGCCGTCGGTGTTCATCCGCATGATGTTAAGGATATAAAGGCCGGCGATTACGAACAGCTTGCTGAATGGACAAAGCACCCTAAGGTTGTGGCGATTGGTGAAATTGGCCTTGATTACTATTATAATCTGTCGCCGCGTGAGACCCAGCAGCAAGCATTTATTGCCCAAATTGATGTTGCTCGTCAGACAAACATGCCAATTATAATTCACGATCGTGATGCTCATGGTGATATTCTGCAAATTATTAAGAAAGAGGCCAAAGGCATCCGGGGTGTTTTTCATTGTTATTCCGGCAGCATGGAAATGATGCGCGAAGTAGTAAATTTGGGGTTTTACGTGGCGTTTGGGGGATCGGTTACCTTTAAAAATGCGGCTAAACTGCCGGCAATTGCTGCTGCTGTACCGCTAGAAAGGCTGCTCTTGGAGACAGATTGCCCATATTTGACACCCGAACCCAAGCGCGGACGCCGCAATGAGCCGAGTTATGTTAAGTTTGTTGCAGAATATATTGCCTCAATCAGACAGTTGGAATTTGCCGTTTTGGCTGAGGCAACGACGAACAATGTGAAGAATTTGTTTGGGTTAGATTAGGTGTGTGGAGCAAAGTAAAAATGAAACGAAATCAGTGAACAGGAATCGTAAATAGAGAAGCTTTACTATGTTGAAATTGGTAATTGGAAATTGGGAATGGGACTGCAGTCCCAAAAAACTAATGCCAAAGAAGTGGCGGCGTTTTTACGCTTGATTAGCATGATATTTCCAACAAAGGAATAAATTGGGCAGTGGGTGAATATCCTTTATCACAGGGAATCACCCACTTTTTTTTATTATGTGGCGGTAAAGAGTGATTTTTGGCGAAATATGACTTTATTACTTCTGTTTATCGTCGTTTTATGTTTTATGACTAATTACCAATTACCAGTTATTAAGCCATATGCATAAAAGCGGTAAAATTGGATACACTTTGCTTAGTTGCCAATCGTTATGTGATTTGACAAAACGAGACTAAGGTGCTAAAATATATACTCGTGTTTCGAAGGGAGGTTTGTTATGACCATTTTTTCACCGCAACAGGTGATGAGCAAAGGCAAAATAATGCTAATTGCTGCCTTGGTCATCACTACTTTACTGGTCACTGGTTTCGCTTGGGCGCATAAAAATGTAAACATAGTCGTAGATGGATCAGATATAGCAGTTAGTACGTTGAAATTAAAGCCCGAAGCTATTCTTGCGCAGGCTGGCGTGGTTCTGGGTGACAAAGATGAATACCGCCTGTCTACAGCAAAACTGCGGAATGGAACAACGATTGAGGTGTTCCGTGCTGTTCCGGTCACAGTTACATATCAGGGTAAAGAACAGGCAATCGTAACTGGAAAACCAACAGTAGGTGAACTTGCTGAAAGTCTGGGGATTTTACAGCCAAATATCAAACTTGAGCCGGGTGAAGAGACAAGAATTAATGCCGGCCTAAACATCAAGGCGATTATCATGACAGAGCAAGTAGTGGAGCGCCAGCTTGAAGAGCCGTTTATCGTTATCCACCAACCGAACGCCACTATGGAAAAGGGTGTTGAACAGGTGGTTGAAGAAGGCCAAAACGGCATCAAAACTGTATCAGTTAAACTACATTTTGCTGATGGAAAGCAAGTGGCTGAGGAAGTCATTGCCCAGGCGATTACCGTCCAGCCTAGGTCGCGGATTGTTAATGTTGGCACGCGTGATATGATTAGTACATCACGCGGGGCGCAGCGTTTTCAACGTGTTGCATGGATGGAAGCCACCGCCTATCTGCCTACTGACGGATCGGTTCATGGTCTCACGGCTACCGGTATTCCGGCTCGGCATGGGATTGTGGCCGTTGACCCTGACGTAATCCCGCTCGGTACCAAGGTTTATATCCCCGGGTATGGCGTAGCGCTGGCTGCCGACACGGGTGGAGCAATCATTGGGAACAAAATCGATTTGTGTATGGAAAGTTCCAGCGATGCCTGGCAATTTGGCCGCAGGTCGATCAAAGTCTACATTTTAGAATAGGTTATTATTTAACCAAGACATAAAAAATACTATAAGCAATGAAACACAGCAAAGAAGGCGCGATTTTGTCGCGCCTTCTTTGTGCGGTTGCGTTTGCTCACTTTACAACAGATAACAAGATCCCGGCAAGAATGATGCCGATTCCGCTTAATTGGAGTAAAGTGAGCTGTTCATTGAGCAGCCAGAAGGAACAGGCAATGACGACAGGAAGTTCAACTGCCCCTAACAGAGCGGCGCGGCTTGTGCCAATATAGGGAACGCCTTTGGCGAATAGGTAAAAAGGCAAAATAATCCCGAAGAGGCCGAGAAAAGCGCCATATTGCCACAGCCCGGCTGGTAGTGAGCCATCAATGAGAAAGCGTGGCGGAAAGACAATGAAGGCAATTATTACTGCGCCTAAAACCATCCAGTTATTGCGGACAATGGTTGGGGCCTGCCGCACTGTTCTGCCGCTAAGATAGATAAACAGCGTGTAGCTAAGGGCCGAGAGTAAGCCTAAGAGCACTCCTGACAAGGTAAGACTGGAGGCAGACGCAGCGCTGCTATAACCGACTGCCAGCACAGTTCCTGCCATAATGATGCCTGCTGAAATCTGCTGAAACAAGGATGGTTTACGGTTATGAGCAATATAATCAAGTCCAATTCCCAGCCAAGTAAATTGAAATAATAGAATAACGGCATAAGAAGCTGGCAATGTTTTAAGGGAAAGGTAGTAGAATATCCCAGTCAAACCGCTCATTGCGCCGGTAGTCGCTAAGGCAGCGATTTCCTTAAAGGAAAGACTTAGGGTTTGCCGCCAATAGGAATGAGAGCTAAGCCAGAAGCCTAGCCAGCCGAAAAACATTTGGCTGCCGACAACTTGGGCTGTGGTAAAACCATGCTGATAGGCTAGCTTGGTCACAGTGGATAGTAGGCCATAGGAAGCAGATCCTAAGAAGACTAGGATGCTTGCGAGAGATTTGTTCAATTTAATATGCTCCTTAGAAAATATTAGTGAGTTGAATTCAGTGATACGATAATATATTACCACAGGAAGTGTGGGACTGGTTGGAATTTGGCGTAATCTGGTATAATAGAATGAGTTCTTGAAGAAAGAGTCTTAGCATCGTATGGTCAATGGCTCAGACAAGTGGAGGTGACGCTATTTAAGATGATTAAAGAAGTTATTGTCGTAGAAGGAAAACAAGATGTACACGCTGTTCGGCGGGCGGTTGATGCCGATTGTATAATAACCGGCGGATTTACGCTATCCGCCTATACTTTAGAGCAGATTCAGCATGCTTATTATAAACGTGGTATCATCATTCTTACTGACCCTGACAGTGCGGGAGAGCGGATTCGAAAGTTTTTGACCCAGCGTTTTCCAGAGGCCAAGCATGCTTTTGTACCCCGGGAAGCAGCCAGCGCCAATAACGATATTGGCATAGAGCAAGCATCGCCAGAGGCCATTCGGACAGCCCTGGGTAAGGTTAGGTATTTGGAGTGGAAACCGTCCGAGGAATTTAATTGGAGTGATGTGATTGATGCCGGTCTTACCGGAATCCCCGACGCCTCTGGCTATCGGGCCACTTTAGGGGCCGAACTTGGGATTGGCTATGCAAATGCCAAGGGGTTTCTGCAGCGGCTTAATCATTATGGAGTGACACGGCAAGAGTTTGAACAGGCTGTCGCGCGGTTAGCAAGTAAACAGAGTAAAGAGATTTGATTTTTAGGAGGCCGCTAAGAAATGCATCCTACTATAGCGCAAAAAGATGTGACATTACACATTATTAAAACATTTGGTTTACGCATGAGTAAAAAACTGGGGCAGAACTTTTTAATTGATGAAGAAATTGTCGAGGGAATCGTTGAGGCTGCAGAGATTCAGCCGGGTGACACCATCCTGGAGATTGGTCCTGGTATAGGTACTCTGACGCAGGGATTGGCAGAAAGCGGCTGCAAAGTAGTCGCAGTTGAGCTTGATAATCGGCTGATTGACGTTCTTGGCAAAACTCTGGCTGGTTATGACAATGTTCGCGTTGTTCATGGTGATATATTAAAGATTGACATTTCCCGGGAAATAATGGCAGAAAGGTACAAGGTTGTTGCTAATCTACCATATTATATAACAACACCGATTATTATGGGACTGCTTGAGCAGCGACTGCCGATTGAGCGTTTGGTCACAATGGTGCAGAAGGAAGTGGCTGAACGGATGGTAGCGCCACCTGGCGGTAAGGATTACGGCGCACTTTCGGTAGCTGTGCAGTACTATACGCAGCCGGAAATCATGTTTATCGTCCCGCCTAGTTCCTTCATCCCGGCTCCGTCAGTAGAGTCGGCGGTGATTCGGTGTGTTGTGCGCAAAGAGCCGCCTGTAGACATTCTTGATGAACGGAAATTTTTCCGGGTTGTTAAAGCTGCCTTTGCGCAGCGCCGCAAAACGTTCACCAATAATCTTAAAGGAGCCGGGATTCCGGCCGAACAGGTACAGGCGATTTTGGCAGAGGCCGGCATTGATGGATCACGCCGCGGGGAGACCTTGTCGTTAGACGAATTTGCCGCTGTTGCGAATGCATGGAGGTAAGGGAGGGAACTGTACTTTTGGCATTGCCCCAAAAGTACCAAAAGGGCTAGGCCTGTCTTTCAGGCGACTTGAAAAACATCGAGGTACTTTTGGCATTGCCCCAAAAGTACCAAAAAGGCTAGGCCTGTCTTTCAGAAGCCTTGAAAATCAGCACGTTACTGAAAATCCGTGAACTCGCTGCGCTCAAACAACCGGATTTTTTAACCGTAACGCGCTGATTTTTCATCCTGCGGAACGTCTTCTTTCAGAATGGCCGGTAAGAACGAAGAACGAAAAACGATAAACGATAAACTTAAGAGAAAAATTCCGTTCTTTGTTTTTGTTCCTTTTCGACCCTTACGGCAGGCGCCGGTCCGAGGATGGAAGCAGGTCTTGCTTGCGGAATAAAAAGTCCGACTGTTTGAGCGAAGCGAGTTTCGGACTTTCCGCAAGTGAGGCCTGCTTCCAAGGCGGATGCCGTACAGGTCTTGATTTTTTGGTGTCTTTTGTATCATGACTGTTGGGGACGTTCCTTTTTTGTCATTATTACACTGAAGCTGTGATAAAAAAATATATTTGGGTCTTAAGGTATTGTCCTTTTGGTCATTGCCGCAAAAGGACCAAAACGGCTAGGCCTGTCTTGCAGTCGACTTGAAAAATCAGCACGTTACTGAAAATCCGTAAACTTGCTGCGCTCGAACAACCGGATTTTTTAACCGTATCGCGTTGGTTTTTCATCCTGCGGAACGTCTTCTTCCAGAATGGCCGGTAAGAACGAAGAAAACCCCACGCCCTTGTTTTCGGACAGCAAAAGCCCTACTCAAATTGAGTAGGGCTTTTCGTTCAGAAAATGATCCAGCAGATCAAACCTTCGCTCGCTGTGATAACCCATATAGCTTCTGGTACTGACTTGCCGGTTGCGGGGTTCAGTTTTGAAGACAGCAATTGCTTCCAGGCAATCACCGACAATAGTATCGATAATTTTATTGGTGTGAATTTGATTTTTGATGGATGAACCCAGTCGATAATGGGGAATCGTTGTTGCTACGTCGATTCTAAGCTTGTGAATACGGGCCAAAGCCACTGGAACAGGCGGGATGGCTAGTTCGCGAATCGGGATTGTTTCGAGGAGACGGCGGGAGACCGCATGCGGGCCATGAGCGGGAGTTGCAAGATTGATTTTTTTATCTAAACCTAATTCTTTGTTCAGGTTTAGCCGCCATTGAAAAGTTGGATTATACCGCTCAATATGCCGTGGCGGTGAAGGATAACAGTTTGTTAAAGCGATATCAAGATGTTTTAACAGGATTCCGTCAACCAGTTCCATCAGATTTTCGCTGAAGGTGCCCACCATATCACCGTCGACAAAGGCAATGACATCGCTACCTAACGCTAGAGCGACTTTTGCACCAATTGCTCTGGGTACGTCGATGCCAAGACAATCATTGAAGTAAAGAATTTGCAGTTTTGGGATTCTAAGTTGCAGAACCTCCTGCATGGTGGTGTCTTTGGAGCCATTTGCTACAAGAATAATATGGTCCACCGGTAAGGTTGCTAAGTTTTGTAGTACCGTGACAATTCGGCCTGCTTCATTTTTTGCTGGAACGACCACGCTTATCATGCCGCCATCACCTCGTGAATGGAGTGCGGTGCATGTGACCGGGGTGGTCACAAACTTAGTACAGTATATGGGTTTCGGCTCTGTTTGCTCATTGTCCCGAAAAAAAGAGGAGGGAGCAAAATTACCTGACTCTACATAGTATGAAGTAATGAGGGGGAGGGGTGAGCAGTGGCTATAACAGTCGGTGATTTAGTTATTAGAAAATCACATGGCGGTGACATAGTTTTTAAAGTAACCGATATTCGTGAAGAAAGTGGTGGGCAGCAATGTTGTGTACTTAAAGGAATGCACTTGCGGCTGATTGCGGATGCACCAATCGTGGATCTTGAGAAAATTGATGCCGAACATTTGCGCAACGAGATTGTCCGGATGGAAGGTATGCACAATGAAACCTTGAAGCGAGTGATGATGCGGCGAAGTATTGAACGGGAAAAAGTAGAGATGGGCCGTTCGGAACCGGCAAAAAAGTTCAGTTTTTTCGATCTTCCCGGCCGAGTTCTTCATCTTGATGGCGATGAGGAATATCTAAAGATGTGTTTAAAAACATACAGTCAATTAAATATCGAGGCAAACGGCCGGTGCATCACGGAAGATAAACAAAAAGACAGTGTAGTTGAATTGCTTGCTGAATATCGCCCGGATATCCTTGTGCTTACAGGGCATGACGCCTTGATTGGCAATGGCAAAAAAGATTTTAGCGACATTAATAGCTATCGCAACTCAAAGTACTTTTGCGAATCCGTTAAGCGAGCGAGAAATTTTGAACCATCTCGGGATGATTTAGTCATTTTCGCAGGAGCCTGCCAGTCGTACTTTGAAGCAATTTTGGCGTCTGGAGCCAATTTCGCAAGTTCGCCCACCAGGATCTTCATTCACGCCTATGATCCGGTCTTTATCGCTGAGAAGGTCGCCTTCACGCCCATTAATAAAACAGTAGATGTGAGTGATGCCCTTACTGCATCGGTAACAGGAATTGAAGGGGTTGGTGGTCTTGAAACGCGCGGGAAATTTCGCCTGGGACTTCCTAAGACACCATACTAATTATTAAGTTACAAAGGTCACAAAGAGCACAAAAGGCGCGATATTCATCGCGCCTTTTGTGTTCTTTGCGTCTTGGTGGTTCGGTTATTTTACCATTTCGGTCAGCATTTCTTTGTAGAACAGCTAGAGCTTTTGCCTGCTTTAGGGCAAAGTTCTGATGCAAATTCAGTAAATGAATCTTTGCAAGTCTTGTTTTCACTGCAGCATGAGCAGCCTGATTTTTTAAAGTCAGCCAAATTAAATCACCTCCTTTATAGTGCTAGTTTTCCCGCTAAGCGATCTTTGATAATTGTTAAATTGAGACAGATATAGAGTTGTAATCGCGGTGTGAAGATATTACCAGGCGTTAAAAAACAGGATTTTTTCTATTAAAAGAGAATTAATATTAACGGAAAATAAAAGACACATGCTATTTGGACCCTGAGAATACAGCTCATAATAAGAAAGGTAGGAAAATAATTTGATTAAGAAAAGTAGACTATCAAAAATTCTGGTTTTAAGTTTTACCGTGGCTTCGTTGTTAACCACCTCATTCGGCGGTGCTTTCGCCAGTTCGGCATTGGCTGCTGATATAGCGGCTACAGAGCAAAAGGAATCAAATAATGATAAAGAAATTATTACTGGTATTGTGGCCCTGGGCTTGCTTGCTGTGCTTGCAAGCGGCGGCGATGATGACAGCAGTAGTAATCAGACAAGTAATTCAAACGCTAAAACATCCACTCCTGTTTCGTCAGGCAATGTAAAAGCTGCTGAATCTAAAGCTGTACAATTACTGAATGCTGACCGTGCTAAATATGGTTTGCCTGCTTTGAAGGTCAATAGCGCATTGACCGGGCTGGCTGAGCGTTATGCGCAAGATATGATTAACAGAGGTTACTTCGCGCACAACAATCCGGAAGGTCAGACTCCGTTTGACCGGATGCAGGCGGCTGGCATTAGCTATAAGTATGCTGGCGAAAACCTTGCAATCAATAGCAGTGTTGATGCTGCCCAAGTTGCTTTTATGAACAGTTCCGGTCATCGTGAAAATGTGTTAAGCTCGAACTTTAATGAGGTTGGTATTGGTGTTAGGACGGCACCGAATGGTTCATTATATGTAGTGCAAGAGTTTATTGGAAAATAGTCGATAAAGGCTCCTGCGGGTTTAAAACCGCAGGAGCCTTTTTACGCTTAGTCGCACCGTGGGCACATACCGCGATGTTGATGATAGTCGAATTCGTTATTGCACCGCGGGCAGACTTTGTGGAGGCGATAACAACAGGTTTTGTAGAGTTTGTAAGTGCATTTAAAAGTTTTAACGCATTTTTTTTCGCATTTGCAGGGCATTTTCGGTCTTTCGCAGCACATGTCATAATCCATTTTGTGCATTTTTGGTTGATGGCACATGGTATAGTCCATTTTGTGCATTTTCGGCATAGAATACATTGAGGAGCCGTCATAGTCATCAACCATTCTGTCATCAAAATATTGTTCTTCCCACTTAGGATTCATTAAGGTAAATCCTCCTTTGCCTTATGTTTATTTAAAGTCTTCTTATGACTTCTGCTGTATTCTATGATTGCAAAAAGCAAAATGTTATGTTAGCCGGAAAAAATATTACAAAATACGCCAAATAATTTTAGCCGGCTCTGCGGTTTTTGCACATAACCCGTAGTGCAGGCATATATATAAATAGAACTTACGAAGGGGGGAATATGAATGACTGATAAAGAAGGTTTCAGGCCTATGGTGAACCAATGTACTCTTGGCCAGCAAACAGGACCGCAGACAATCATTGTCCGTCAGGTAATAGGCGAAGCCGAAAAGCAAAAGTCTCTGGATATTCATGTTAGGGTACCCGACCGTAAACCAGAGATCGAGCAAATTGTTGATGTTTTTGTAAAAGATGTTGAGGTTAATAGTGTTGATGTGATTACAAATAAGATCATTGTGCGCGGCGATTTCGAGATTAAGGCGATTTACGTAGCTTGCCTGCCTGATCAGCCGGTTCATGCGGTCGAAGTTAAAAACTTCAAGTGGACAGTTGATATTCCGATTGAAGGAGCTCGCAAGGGGATGGATGCCGAAGCGACTGTTGATGTTGAGTATGTTGACTATGATGTCGATGAGCACACTCGCGCTTATAAGTATAAAAACTACGAAACAAATGATCAGATGTGTGACGATGATGATGATGATGATGACTGCAACGGCAAAAAGCACAATCATCACCATGACAATGACGATGATTGCACTGATGACTGCAAAGACGATTGTAATGATGACGGTGACGGTCACCACCATCACCATCATTGCACGCGGGATTTCGACGTTGCGGTCGTACTAAGAATCAATGCAAAAGTGTTGGCAGATCGCGAAGTTATGATTGGGACTAGTGGGACAGTACCGAGTAATCCAAAAGGATAAGTGTGCCAGCCTATCCTGGGAAAAGGGGGGAATGAAATGGGCAAGAAAGAATCGAGACCCAGTTTAAGATCGATTGCCACTAAACAAGCTGAATTATTACGCTCTATTAACGATGATTGCTACTGTTTCGAGCCCGGTATGGAAAAGATTCAGGTTGAGCAAGTGTTAGGGGCGGAAATGGAGCAGCGGGTCGTAGAATTTGATATGTTTGTTCCTGACCGGAAGCCGCCGATTGAGCAAGTCATCGACGTTTATGTCAAAGATATCTGTATTAAATCCGTGGATGTTATTCCTAATAAGGTGATCGTCAGGGGCGAATTGGAAGTTAAGGTCATGTATGTTGCTGATTTGCCTGACCAGCCTGTTCATGCTTTTGAGCGTCGGGGTGTACGATGGACACGCGACATCGAAATTCCAGGAGCTGTAAAAGAGGATGCTGCGACAGCCGATGTACAAATTGAATTTGTTGACTATGATTTTTGTGATGATGAGCCACGCAAGGTTCACATTACAATCGTACTTAAGGTGTGGGCCCGTGTAACAAGTACAGCTGAAATGGATGCTTATGTGATCAATCCGGTTGCGACCGAGAGTGCGTTTGAAATGTCAACGGCTGCCAATACGGTAACGTCATCAGATGGTTTTAATGACGACAAGGTTTCGGCCTCCCAGATGGGCGGCGGTGAAATTGAAGCTTTTGGCGAATCCAATGTTTTAGTAACCGGTCCGTCGATGCCTACAGTCGGTCCTCTGACACCTACAGCCGGTGTGCCGACAACAGTCTCTGGCATGGCGGTTGTGAATGGTAATAGTGTGAATGTTCGTACTGGTCCTGGCACTAATTTCCCGGTTGTCCAAAAGGTGAACAGAGGCGAATCCCTCACAATTAAAGAGGAAGCGTTCGGCTGGTATAAAGTTGTTATGCCTGATGGAAATACGACAGGTTGGGTTGCCAGTTGGCTAGTAGATACCAACGGAACTACGCCGGCTGCGCCAAAGGGCTAATGAAGCGAAAACACCGCTCATCCTCAATGGATTGAAGCGGTGTTTTTTAGTTCTGCTAAATATTTTATTATCATATATTCTACCGTATGGGTGAATAAGTCCAGAAAAGAGGGTGAACAAACTTGCTTACGGCTGTTAGCTATTTGGGCGCAGTGGGGCTTGGTGTAACTTCGCCACAGCTATTTAGAGCGGATGACGGCAAGATATATGTTGTAAAACTAAAAAATAATCGACTTGGGACTAAGGTGTTAGTCAATGAACTATTGGCGTGCTCCTTTGGCTCATTAATGGGTTTGTGTTTCCCGCCAGGAGGAGCCATCATGATTACGGGAGAATTGCTTGCGACAACACGCAAGCTTAGAGCCGCTCGCGTTGAACCGGGTCTTCATTTTGCCAGTCAGTATATCAGCAGCACCCGCTATGTAGTTAGAACGAATCTGCGTAAAGTCGACAACAAAGCGCAAATGGCTGGTGTCATGTTGTTTGACCATATGTTTCATAACCTTGACCGTACCTGGAACAGGCGCAATCTTATTATTCGGCGCGTTGATAACAAGTCCGAAATTTATGCTATTGATAATTCGCACTTGTTTAAGAAGGGGCGTTGGACGGTCAATTGGTTAACCAAGCTTGAGCCTAAGATTATCATGAATTATCGCCGGGCTTACGGTTGGTTGCTCAAGTATTATTTGACGGCGGAGGACTTTAAGGGCTATATCACAAAGGTTGAAGCAATCACCGACAATGAAATCGAGGAGCTGGTTGATGCAATACCAGCCGAATGGTTATCGGATGAGAAAGAGCGGCAGGCGCTTGTTCATTATATAACAGCCCGCCGCAATATGATTGAGGAAATCGCCCGTCCGTTCCTAACGTTATTGCCGGATGTGGACAGGGGTGCCGAGGTTGACAAGAGTGAATAATTCTTCGGCATGAGGATTGTGCATGCGAATACAGCCATTTGACACCATTTGGCCGATTAGCCAAGGGCGGTTGGTGCCGTGGATACCATAGGCGTCAAAATTAAGACCCATCCAGCGGGTGCCAAGGACGCCGCCGGGGTTTAGTATTTTCGTGGCAATCGCATAGTTGCCTTCGGGAGTGGGGGTGGCCGGTTTGCCAATCGCTACTGGATACTGGCGGATGGTCTTGTTGCCGTCAAACAGAGTGATCTGGCGATGGGATTTTGTCAGCAGAATGTTGGCTCGGCCCAGAGGGGAATAGGCCCTCGTTTTTTTAGCGATCGGCGTGATTTCCAAGCAGCCAGCGCTGAGCAGTCGGTAAGCGGTAATTGGGTCAAGCGTGCCTGTAGGGGTGAGATTCTCGCTTTCTTGAAAATGGGTGATAGCTTCCCTGATGTTTGAGTCGTGGATACTGTGAGCATATCCTTGCAAAAAGCCCTTCTTTAGTAACGCGGACTGCACATTAGGCAGCAGCTGATGAATTCTTTTAGGGTTCAGTATGGCGTATGGCAGATAAACTTTCCGGATATTCATCTAGTCGGCCTCCTTTGTCGTGATTTCTTAGTCGAATCATTATATGGCGGGCCGGCTTGTTTGGTACTTACCAGTTTCTCCAAAAAAAATGTATAAAAATGTGCAATAAATGGTAAGGATAGTTAGGAGTCATCGGATAAAGTGAGACTCGATTCAGATGGAGTTTTAACTCCGCCTGAATCCTAGTCGAACCGTATCCAGGGACTTAGCCGCCCTTACTCTCGCTTATAGAAGCGGGAGTCTTAGAGCGGGTTAGTCATCGGACAAATAACACTTATGCTAATTTGTTCCAATTGGAGGAGCGGTATGCAAAAAAAAGCAGGCAAGCTTTTGATTATTGGTGGCAATGAAGATAAAGAAGGCGACTGTGAAATACTTAATAAATTCATCGAAATGGCAGGGGGGCGAGGGGCTCGGATTGTCTTGATTACTACGGCGACAGAACTACCGCATGAAGTTGGTGATGAATATCGCTCGCTCTTTGATCGAATGGGTGCAGATGCTATTGCGGTTTCCTATATTGATAATCGCGAACAAGCGAATGATGTCAGTATAATAAGTGATATCGAACAGGCCACCGGCGTGTTTTTTACTGGTGGTGATCAGTTAAGACTAACAAGTATTCTGGGCGGATCAGGTGTTGACGCAGCAATCCGTCGAGCCCATGGAAAAGGGGCAGTCATTGCTGGGACAAGCGCAGGAGCCTCGGTGATGAGTGATACTATGATTGTCGGTGGAGACTCCAGTGACACGCCAAAAAAAGCAGCCTTAAGTATGGCGCATGGTATGGGGCTTTTACAGGAAGTGGTAATCGATCAGCATTTTGCCCAACGCGGCCGCACGAATCGGCTTTTGGCAGCGATTGCGCAGAATCCGCATATCTTAGGCATTGGGATTGATGAAGACACTGCCTTGATGGTTAATACGGATAGTAAGTGTGAAGTCATCGGTTCGCAGACAATAACAATTCTGGATGGAAAAAATGTAGTTCATTCAAATATATCTGAATCCAAGCGTCATGACCCGCTAGCCCTGACCAATGTATTGCTTCATATCTTGCCGTCTGGATATGGGTTTGACATTAGTCGACGACGGCCGTATATGATATCGACGCAAGAGTAACAGTACTTTACGATATATCTGCCAGCTAACGAAGGGGGCAAATCATGGAGATTTTGGCAACAAGGATTTTGGAAGGGCCGAACATTTATAGTTATCGTCCGGTCATTTGGATTAAACTAGATATCGCTCAATATGAAGACGTCGCCAGTAAGAATATTTCCGGTTTTAATGAGCAGCTGCTGGACATGCTGCCCGGACTGAGTCAACATCACTGTTCGCGAGGTAAGGCGGGCGGTTTTGTGGAGCGACTTACAGAGGGGACCTATCTGGCTCATATTTTTGAACATACAGTGTTGGAACTGCAGATGTTAGTTGGCTATGATGTGAAATTCGGGAAGACCCGCAGTACTGGAATTCCCGGTATGTACAATGTGATCGTAGGATGTCGTGACGCCGAGGTGGCCAAACTAGCCGCTTACATTGCGCTCGATTTGCTGCAAGCCGCACTAAACCAGCAGCCTTTTGATATTGAAGGTAATTTGGCAAGGCTTCTGCGACTTGGTGAACAGCGACAGCTTGGGCCGAGCACCCAGGCAATATTAGCGGCTGCCCAAGCGCGGGATATTCCCGCCACTGTTTATAATGAAGAAAATCTCCTTATGCTTGGCTACGGACATCGCCGTCAGCGGGTATGGGCAACGATTACCGGGCGGACGAGCGCTGTGGCGAGTGATTTAGCCTGTGATAAACAGTTAACCAAAAGAATTCTTGAAGATAATGGTGTTCTTGTACCATACGGTTTTGTTGCTGCCAATGCTGACGAGGCGGTAATGGCAGCAAGGTCAATTGGGGGCGGTGTTGTGGTAAAGCCGCTCACTGGTAATCAGGGTAAAGGCGTTACAATTAATATTAATCACGAGGCTGAAGTCAGACGGGCGTACGAGGATGCCGGTCAATATGATCAGAATGTGCTTGTTGAGGAATATATACCAGGGCTGCAATATCGGCTTTGTGTTGTAAACGGAAAGTTAGCGGCAGCCGCTGAACGAATTCCTGCTTATGTGATTGGTGATGGCCAGCATACGGTAGCCCAGCTTGTCGACATTGTTAACAATGATCCGGACCGTGGCGATGGCCATGGCAGAGCCTTAACCAAAATTAAAATCGATGCGGTGGCTATCGCTGTGCTTGCTAAGCAAAAGTTTGCACCACAGTCTGTGCCGCCTAAAGATAAAGTTATCCGTATCCGTGACAATGCAAATTTAAGTACCGGCGGCACGGCGGTTGATATTACGGATATTGTCCATCCTGTCAATGTCAGGCTGGCAGAACGGGTCGCCGGTTTAGTCGGGTTGGATGTAGCCGGAATTGATGTTGTGGCAAAAGATATTACGCAGCCAATCGGTCGCGGTAATGGAGCCGTGATTGAGGTCAATGCGGCGCCAGGTATTCGTATGCATCATTATCCATCTGCGGGTAAGCCGCGCGATGTAGCGGCTTCCATTATTGATTATCTTTTTCCTGACAAGAGTACGGGCCGCATCCCACTCATTGCCATCACAGGCACGAATGGAAAGACAACAGTCACTCGGATGATTGCGCATATCTGGCGACAGGCCGGTTATAATGTTGGCATGACAACAACTGACGGTATTTATATCAATGATGAGTGTGTAATGGGTGGCGATACTACCGGGCCGAACAGTGCGCGGATTGTGCTTGGTGATTCGCGGGTCGAAGTTGCGGTATTGGAAACAGCGCGCGGCGGGATTGTCCGCGGTGGTTTGGCTTTTGATAAATGCGATATTGGCATTGTGACCAATATTACGGAAGACCATCTTGGACAGGATGGAATAGAGACACTAGCTGATTTAGCCTATATAAAATCACTTATTGTCGAGACGGTACGGCCTGGTGGTTTTACGCTGCTCAATGCCGATGATCCGTATGTAAATGAAATGGCAGCCCGTGTTCGGGCTGAGATTATCTATTTTAGCGTTGAACCGTCCAATGTTATTGTCCGGCGTCACTTAGGGGCCGGCGGCAAGGCCTTCTTTACTAAAGATGGCGTCATTTATGCGGCCAGTGGGGCGTTCGCCAGGGCTATTTTACCGGTCAAAGAAATTCCGGTGACGTTAGGCGGGATTGCGCTGCATAATTTACAGAACGCCATTATTGCGGCAGCAGCCTGCTACTGTGCTAAAGTTCCGATACGGTATATTCGGCAAGGTTTGTCGAGTTTTGCCCAAAATCGGGGGCGGCTTAACATGTTGACCTTGGGTGATTTTCGGGTGTGCATTGACTATGGGCATAATCCGGCCGGGTATCAAGCCTTGATCAATACCATTCGCCGGATGGGAGCTAGGCGGCTTGTTGGCGTGATTGCTGCACCCGGTGACCGCCGGGATGACGTAACTGTTAATGTGGGCCGAATTGCCGGTCAAGGTTTTGATCACATCTATATTAAAGAAGATCACGACCTCCGTGGCCGGAAACCTGGTGAAACGGCGGCTTTGTTACGCCGTGGGGTATTTGAGGCTGGTTTTGCCGATGATAAGGTGGAAGTCATATTGACTGAAGTTGAAGCCGTCAAAGCCGCTCTTAATAATGCCCAGTCCGGCGATTTAATTGTTGTCTTTTATGAGACGTATGATACTGTTCTCAACGCGATTAATGAGTTCTGCGAAGAGCTCAAAGCCGCTGATGAACCTGTTGAGACACCCTATGCAGAAATCGTTGTGGCTGGTGCAAAAATGGTCTAAAAATATTCTTGGCAAATGCAGGCAAATCGCTTTATAATAGCGAATATATAGTTTTGGCGAATTATATCGCTTTAAAAGGCTTAGGGCCGATTATGGAGGTGGTTGCCGCATGGGAGAAGTACAGGATGATCAAGAATTACAATTGGTTATATTCCGTTTAGCTCAAGAAGAATACGGATTGCCAATTACCAAGGTGCAGGAAATTAACCGGTTGGTACCAATCACTAAATTACCTCAGACACCGTCGTTTATGGAAGGAATCATCAACTTGCGCGGTCGTATTATTCCTGTGATTGACCTTCGCAAGCGGTTTCAATTGGCTGTAGCCGAGTATGAAGAAGATACCCGAATTATTATTGTTGAAGTCAGCGGCCAAACTGTCGGTATCATTGTTGATGCCGTTAATGAGGTTGTTAGGCTCGGTGCTGACAGCATTGAACCGCCGCCCCCGGCTTTTGTACTTGACGCTCGCTATATCGACGGTGTAGGTAAGTTGGACGAACGACTGCTGATTCTGTTGGATATTAATAGTATTTTAACAACTCAGGAAGAGATTGCTCTACGGCAAATGAATGGTTGAGTAATGTGCTGACTGTAAAAGCATATGCGAAAATAAATTTAGCTCTTGATATTCTCGGCAAACGCCAGGATGGCTATCATGAAGTAGTCATGATTATGCAGACAATCAGTCTTGCTGATACCGTAGTACTGCGCGAACAGGACGGGGGTATTGCCCTTTCGGCAAATATCTCGGCCCTTGCTTGTGATGATACAAACCTGGCTTATCGTGCAGCAGCACTGATCAAGCAAGAGTTTGATATCAAAACTGGTGTGGCGATTGAATTAACCAAAAAAATCCCCATGGCAGCCGGTTTGGCTGGTGGCAGTGCTGACGCTGCCGCTGTATTGGCGGGGTTAAATGCTTTGTGGAAGCTTAATCTAACGGCTGATTCCCTTAAGGAGTTAGGCTCCAGACTGGGCTCTGATGTGCCCTTTTGCTTGCAAGGCGGTACAGCTTTAGCGACTGGCCGCGGCGAAGTTCTCAAGCAGCTGCCTGCCTTGCCGGAATGTTACATCGTGCTTGCAAAACCGGCAATCAGTGTGTCAACTGCTTGGGCTTATGGCCATTTTCGGCCGGAAAAAATCAACCAGCGGCCTGATATTAAAGGCATGATTGGCTGCTTAGAGTCGGGAAAATTAGCTGGTGTGAATCAACGGTTGTGCAATGTTTTTGAGAATATTGTGATTGCCGAACATCCAATCATCGGAAGTCTGAAACAGGCTCTCTGTGATAGTGGGTGTGCGGCATTGATGTCAGGCAGCGGTCCGACTGTCTTCGGAATTACTGAGAATCTTGAAGCTGCGGAAGCGGCAGCGCAAAGACTTAGCAGTGCGAAAAACGCTGAAATTTTTATAGCAAAAACAATGTCGAAGGCGGGTGATAATATTGGAACGGAGATTGCTGCCAATTAGGCTCGACAGCTACCAGCCGCTGCGTGAAGTGGTCTGTGAAACGCTGCGTGAGGCCATTATTAGCGGTGTCTTAAGTCCAGGCGAGCGGTTGATGGAAATTCAGCTGGCTGAAGAGCTTGGGGTAAGCCGGACTCCGGTTCGGGAGGCCATTAGAAAGCTGGAGCTTGAGGGATTTGTTATTATGATTCCCCGGCGCGGCACATATGTTGCCGACCTGTCGATAAAGGACATTAATGAAGTGTTTGAGGTGCGGACGGCCCTTGATGTGTTGGCTGCCGGCTTGGCTGCTGAACGGATTACCGATGATGAGCTAGAAAAAATGGAACGGCTGCTGGTGTATATTGCCGAGCATATTGAAACAGGTGATATGGATAAGATCGTTGAGGCCGACAGCCAGTTTCATGATATCCTTTATCAGGCAAGCCGCAATGACCGGCTTGTGCAGATTATCAACAATCTGCGTGAGCAACTGACGCGGTTTAGAACAATTTCAATGGCCTATCCTGGACGGCTCAAAAACACCCTCGAAGAACATAGCAGGCTGGTTGAGGCCTTGGCAGCGCGTGATAATACGCTTGCTGAGCGTTTGGCTTGTGAGCATATGGAGAATTCCGAACAAACGCTGCTGCTTGACTTTGGTGTCCGTCACAAGGCTTCGGAAGACGAACATAAATAATTTTTTTGTTCATTTTAACTGGGAGGTTCACGCTATATGTATGATGCCATAATACTGGCCGGCGGCGAAAATAGTAAAGATTTGAGCAAGTTTTCACCACAGCCGTATGAGGCTATGATTGAAATAGCAGGCAAGCCCATGGTGTCATTCGTTGCTCAAGCGTTATCTGCCAGTCAGCATGTGGACAAAATATACGTGGTGGGACCGGTTAAAGAATTGGAACGTTGTGAATTTCCCGGCGGCGTTGTTATTGTTGAAGGTGGTTCAACAATTATTGATACAATTAGGCGGGGCATGGAGGCGCTGGGGCATGAACGGAAGGTTCTTGTTGTCACAGCTGACATACCCCTCTTGACGCCAGAGGCTGTGAACGACTTTTTGATGCAGTGTGACAAGGTTGAAGCTGATTTGTATTACCCGATCGTACGACGAGAAGTTAATAATAAATGTTATCCTGGTAATAAGCGTACTTACGTCCGCCTAAAAGAAGGTACATATACTGGCGGCAATATATTTTTGGTCAATCCGGCAATTGTACCTCAGTGTATGGCATTGGCTGCGCGCATTATTGGTAATCGTAAAAATCCGTTTAAACTGGTTTGTATATTAGGTTGGAAGTTTGTTTTGCGATTTGTTTTGGGAATACTGAGTTTGGGTCGTGTAGAAAAACGGGTCTCAGAACTCCTGGGGATAACGGGCGCGGTCGTTCATTCACAATACCCTGAACTGGGGATTGATGTTGACAAACCGAGCGATCTAGAATTAGTAAAGTCGACATTTTCGGCGCAATGCTAGAGCGGATAGTCATAAAACCAGGGCGCGATGTAAATCGCGCCCTGGTTTTTATCAAATTCTAAAATTATATAAATAATAATACCGTCATTGTGAAAGATATAGGTGTAATTAACTGATAGTGTAATTTTTTTGTTGTCCTTTTCTAAAAAGGCAGGAATTGTCAGGCAAAGGGAGAATGTGAATAAAAATGCCAAACACAGGCTATAATATTCGGCATTTACCTGACAATAGGGGGCAATTCCATGAATAAAGTACGGAGAACAGAGCGGATTGCAGCATTGACCAAAGTGCTTGTTGATACGCCGGGACGATTGTTTCCGTTGAGTCACTTCAGCGAAATATTTAGTGCTGCTAAATCAACTTTGAGTGAAGATCTAGGAACAATAAAGCTAGCTATGCAGCAGTTTGGGCTTGGAACGCTTGAGACAATCGCCGGGGCCGCCGGGGGAGTGCGGTTTATACCGACCCGCAGTCAGCAGGGAATTGATAAGGTGCTGGCTGATTTAGCGGGACGGCTTGCCGAACCTGAGCGAATCATTCCGGGCGGTTTTTTATATATGACTGATTTATTATTTACACCAAATCTGATGGTTCCGGTGGGTGAAATTTTTATGACTAAATTTGCCCATTTGGCCCCTGATTATATCATGACAGTTGAAACCAAGGGGATTCCGCTTGGTATTATGACGGCCCGAGCCTTCGGTCTGCCGCTTGTGATTGTGAGGCAGGGAAGTAAGGTCACCGAAGGGCCATCAGTCGGCATTAATTATGTTTCTGGCTCGACGAAGCGGATTCAGACAATGTCGCTGCCCAAACGGGCTCTTCCGCCCGGAGCAAGGGCTCTTATCATCGATGATTTTATGAAGGCAGGCGGTACTGCCCAGGGTATGGTTGACTTAGCCGGTGAAGTAGGAGCCAAGGTTGTTGGCATCGGCGTACTGGTTGCTACAGCTGAACCGGCTGAAAAAATGGTAAAAGACTATTTACCACTGCTTATTTTATATGATGTAAATCAACATACTAAGAAAACAGATATTAGACCCGCTCTTTAATTAGCATTGTAATGTTCAGGAGGTTATATCATGGCACAAACGGTTACGCTGTCTGACATACAGGAAGCGCACCAATTCATGCAGGGAGTTGTACACCACACGCCGCTTGATCGGAGTGTTACCTTCAGTGAGATGGCAGGCGTGCCAGTGTATTTAAAGTTAGAGAATTTGCAGAAAACTGGGTCATTTAAAATTCGGGGCGCCTACAATAAAATTCGGCTGCTTAATGAAGAGGAAAAAGCGAAAGGCGTTATTGCTGCTTCGGCCGGCAATCATGCGCAGGGGGTTGCTTTTGCGGCGACTCGGGCTAAAACAAAAGCCACGATTGTCATGCCTGAAGTAGCACCGCTGGCCAAGATTATGGCCACCCGGGGATACGGTGCCGAAGTTGTTCTGAGTGGGATGGTGTATGACGACGCCTATCAAAAGGCTTTAGAACTGCAGCAAGCCAGCGGGCAGACGTTCATTCAGGCTTTTAATGATGGTGGGATTATTGCCGGCCAAGGAACGATCGGACTTGAAATTCTTGAAGACCTGCACGATGTATCGGCCATTGTTGTACCTATTGGCGGCGGCGGCTTGATTGCCGGTATTGCGGCAGCCGTTAAAGAGAAGGCGCCGCATGTTAAGGTATATGGCGTGCAGGCACAAGGGGCGCCGGCCATGTATATGTCTAAGAAGGAACATGCCATTCGTACTACGCCTGATGCCGTGACAATGGCCGACGGAATTGCTGTGAAAGTGCCTGGTGATTTGACTTTTGCCATTATTGATAAATATGTTGATGATATTGTTGTTGTTGATGACGAACTCATCGCCAGTACGATTCTGATGTTGCTCGAGCGGGCCAAATTAATGGTTGAAGGGGCAGGGGCAGTCAGCCTTGCCGCTATTTTGAATAATAAGCTGCCGCTGAAAGGTAAAGTGGCCAGCGTAATTTCGGGTGGAAATATCGATGTAAACTTTATTGCCCGGATTATTGAACGTGGGTTGGTTAAGGCCGGGCGGCGGATTAAAATCTCGGCACTCATTTTGGATCGACCAGGAGTTTTGCAGCATCTTCTTACTGTTGTTGCCAGACAGCAGGCTAATGTGATCCATGTCTATCACGACAGAGTAGAGCGCAATGTTCCGATTGGGCAGGCTGTTGTTGAAATAAGCCTCGAAACGCGCGATGCGCTGCATACCGAACAGATCCTTTCCAGCTTGCGCCAGGAAGGTTTTAATGCGGAAGTGATCTAGAGCGTCCTTGTCAGGACGTTTTTTTGCCACTTGCAGGATTTTAGCTAACCCTGTCGAAAGAAAATATCTTTGAGTCTATGTTTATCCGATGGCCAAGCCGCTCTTCTTCTACAAGTGGGAGTCAGGAGCGACTAATAGTATTGAATGGGGGAACGGTGATGTCAGATTTGCTGGCGGTAATTCTGGCGGCAGGCAAAGGGACCCGCATGAAGTCAGCATTACCAAAAGTGCTTCACAGAGTTGGTGGCAAACCGATGGTTAAGCATGTGCTGGATGCGGCAACGCATGCTGGTTCAGCCAGAAATATCGTTGTTGTTGGCTTCGGCGCCGAGCAAGTCCAGGCGGAATTAGGCGAACAGGCGGAATTCGTTGTTCAAGCCGAACAGCTTGGCACTGGTCATGCCGTACAGCAGGCAGCCGGCTTACTGGAGCACTATAACGGAACTGTTATGGTGCTGTGTGGCGATACGCCGCTATTAGAAGGGGAAATGTTGGCCAAGCTGTATGCCGAGCATAAAGCGAGAAGTGCTAAGGCCACGGTATTAACAGCGCTAATGCCTGATCCGTCAGGCTATGGCCGGGTGATCCGCGATAAAAGCGGACAAGTTGTTAAAATTGTTGAGCAAAAAGATGCCTCTCCTGTCGAACTGACTGTCAATGAAGTGAACACAGGGATCTATTGCTTTGAACGGGACGCCCTTTTTGCAGCGCTTGCCGGCATAAATTGTGCTAACAAGCAAGGCGAATACTATCTGACCGATGTCATTGGTATTTTAGCTGGTCAGAAGGCTACGGTGTGGGCGGTGGCCGCCGAGGAATACCAGCATACACTGGGGATAAACTCACGGGTGCACTTAGCGGAAGCCGAAAAGATCATCCGCAGCCGCAAGATTGTCGAACTGATGGAGAGCGGTGTAACTGTCATGGACCCTGCGACGACTTTTGTTGATGCGGAAGTCTCGGTTGGGATGGATACTGTTATTTATCCGTTCACTTGGCTTGAAGGTAATACGGCAATCGGCAGCAACTGTGAGATTGGGCCTAACAGCCGTCTGCAGAACACCACGGTTGGCGACAATACTGTTCTGCATTTTACTTATGCCCATGACTGTCAGGTAGCGAATAATGTTACCGTTGGACCTTATGTCCACTTACGGCCTAAAACAGTGCTGTCGGAAGGTGTTAAGGTTGGCAACTTTGTTGAGGTTAAGAATTCTGTTGTAGGTAAAAACAGTAAGATCCCGCATCTTAGCTATATCGGCGATACCGATATGGGTGAGCATGTCAATATTGGATCAGGCACAATAACGGTTAATTATGATGGCAAACATAAGCACCGGACGATTATTGAAGATGACGCATTTATCGGCTGCAATACTAATCTTGTTGCGCCGGTTAGAGTGGGGGACGGGGCCTATGTGGCTGCCGGATCTACCATCACAAAAGATGTACCGGCTGACGCGCTGGGAGTTGCCCGCGCCCGGCAGAACAATATCGATGGTTGGGTAAAAAAACGCAAAGCGTGACCATTGCCAAACAGAAAAATTCTGTAATAACAATGACGCTGGAGGTTATAGTTAATGATTTTAGAAGACAGTAAGAAGCTCCGCATATTTACAGGTAACTCCAATCCGGCCTTAGCCGAGGAGATTGCTGACTATTTGGGAGTTAAAGTTGGCAATGCCTTTGTTGGTCACTTTAATAATGGGGAGACGCAAGTCATTATTGACGAAAGTGTCCGTGGCAAGGAAGTTTTCATCATCCAATCGACATCACAACCAGTCAATGACAGTCTTATGGAGTTATTGGTCATGGTTGATGCTGTAAAACGGGCTTCGGCCAGTCACATCACCGCTGTTATTCCGTATTATGCCTATGCCCGTCAGGACCGCAAAACCCGCGGTCGCGAGCCGATTTCCGCCAAGCTGATAGCTAATCTGTTGACAACCTCCGGGGTTACCCGGGTGGTGACAATGGACCTTCATGCTGGGCAGATTCAAGGTTTTTTTGACATTCCGGTTGACCATCTGCCAGGTGTGCCGATTTTGGCCGATTATATCACTTCTAAGCAGCTTGAGGATATCATTGTTGTATCACCTGACCTTGGGGGTGTAACCAGAGCGAGGCAGCTGGCTGATCGTCTGCATGCTCCGATTGCAATTATTGAAAAACGGCGGCCAATGCCGGGCGTTGCCGAAGTGATGAATTTGATTGGAAGCGTTGAAGGCAAGACCGCGGTGATCATTGACGATATTGTCGACACAGCCGGTTCCCTGACCGAAGGAGCGCGGGCGCTTGAACGGATGGGAGCGAAAGAAGTGTATGCATGTTGTACTCATCCTGTTCTTAGTCCTCCCGCTGTTGAACGTATTAACAATTCTAATATCAAGGAATTGATTGTAACTAATACAATTCCGCTGCCGCCTGAAAAACTAAGCCCGAAAATTAAGGTTCTGTCAGTGGCCCCGCTTTTAGGCGAAGCTATTGTTAGGATTTTCGGTGAGATGTCAGTTAGTAGGCTGTTTGATTAATAGTAGAATCATTGATAGCTACCGGGGTGCATATCATCATGCTACCGGTAGCTATTCTTTTTTCGATTCCCAAATTCCTTAATGGTTAAAGGCTGTAGCAATGTGGTATAATTCCAATAAGGCGGTGAGGAGATAATGGAACGTATGATAGTGGAAAACGCAACAAGAGAAGACGTTCCAGCGATTGCCGCTTTATTCACAGAAAGTTTTAAAGATAGTGTGATTCATCACTGTGGAGTGCTGCCGAAACCGCAGGCCATGCAGGATGTTTTTACGCTCGTTTATCAAGCCGAACCGGCGGCCGCATTTGTGGCGCGGTTTGACGGAGCAATTATTGGTTATTGTTTTGCACCGCTTGATTTATCACGGCTTTGGATTCGCGCGATAACCGGCGGTCATATAATAAAGTGGGCCTGGCGCTGGCTAACTGGCCGCTATGGATTTGGACTGCATCCGGTAAAAATCATCGTTTTAAATAAAATAGCTTTCCTGACTTCAGCAGTAACGCCTGGTAAAGCAGCTAATGCCCGAATTCTTTCTGTTGCTGTTGCCGAATCCTATCGAGGGCAAGGTGTGGCCAAAGCATTAATGCAAGCCGCTCTTGCTTATTTTAAAGCCAACAAAGCTAGCCTGATCCGCCTTGAGGTCAGACCGGATAATACCCCGGCGGTTAAGGTTTACGAAAAACTTGGGTTTGTGGGGAGTGGGACAACGCGCGACTCGCAGGGGGAATGGTTGATTATGTTTAAGGGGATGGAGTAATACCATGTTCGAAATGAATATGCGGCTAATTAGCATGCTCGGGATCATAACGGTGGTCGTGTTGATTGGATTAATCATTGATTATTTCTATATGGTGCGTAAACCGGTTCGACTGGGCTTAGGCATCGCTGTGCTGGGAATAATGCTTGGTCTTGGCTTAACACTAAGCGCCGTATTGCCCGAGAATCATGTTTATGGGACTGTTTTTTCGGAGGGGAGGCCGACCCAAAAAGTCGTCGCGCTTACCTTTGACGATGGCCCCTATCCGCCGTATACAAATCAAATTTTGGATATATTGCAGGAATATCATGTGCCGGCGACCTTCTTTATGGTCGGTAAAAATGTTGAAAAGCACCCTGACTTGGTCTTGCGCGTTCAGCAGGCTGGCCATCAGCTGGGTAATCATACTTACAACCACATCGATTTATTAAAAGCTAACCGTAAGCTTATGGAGCGCGAAGTAGATTATACGAACAAGGCTATTGCAGATATAACGGGGCAGCGGCCGCATGTTGTCCGTCCGCCACATGGTTTTCGGGATCCGATGGTGATGGAAACTATGGCTGATCGTCGACTTAAAGTAGTAGAGTGGTCGGTGATGAGCCGGGATTGGACCAATCCGGGGGTTGAGGCCATTGTCAGCCGGACAATTAACAAAGTGCAGAACGGTTCGGTTATTCTGCTGCACGATGGTGACGGAATTGCATCAAGCGCCTCGCGGGCCCAGACAGTAGAAGCTACTAGGCAGATTATTCGCGAATTGTTAGCGCAGGGCTATCAATTCGTTACTGTCGATGAGATACTTGCTAATTTGGAGGAAACCAAAAAGTGAAGATTGTTGTTGGATTGGGAAATCCGGGGACTGAATACAGCGAAACCCGTCATAATGCCGGCTTTATGGTGATTGATGAACTGGCACGGCGGTGGAAGTTGGGCAATTGGCGCAGTAAGCACCAGGCCTTGATTGCCGAATACCGGGGTGCTGAAGAACAAGTCCTGCTGGTGAAACCCCAAACATATATGAATTTGAGTGGCACCGCTGTGGGTGAACTGGCCCGTTGGTATAAGGTGGCTGTCGAGGACGTTATTGTTGCTTATGATGATATGGATTTATCGCCTGGTAAACTGCGAATTCGTATCAAAGGCGGTTCGGGTGGCCATCGGGGGATGGAATCATTGCTGGTGCATTTGGGACAAGACAGCTTCATCAGGGTGAGGGTCGGTATCGGCCGCCCGCCGGAAGGCTGGGAAGTTGTCAGCCACGTTTTGGCTAGGTTCACAGCCGATGAAGTCCCCCTTGTTGAACAAGCCGTAAAGAAAGCTGCCGAGGCGATTGAAAGTATGATTGCCGATGGGGTGAATAAGGCTATGAATAAGTATAATAAGTGAGTTGATCTAATTGTTAACAGCACTCTATGCTGATAGCCGGGGTGAGATATTTGATGCGCCAGGGTATGAAGCGGTGGGGCAGAATGGCAGTCAACAGGCTGTTTTGAAGCTGGAGGATATGATTCTGTTGCCTGACGGCGCTGACCTGATGTTCTTACCGGGACGGCCTGTGGTTGCCGCCCAAAAGGGACGAATCGCGGCAATTTCCGCTGGGCTAACAGCAGTTGCGGCTATACTCCCGGCTGGCTATACCAGAACTCATTTGCCGGCTTTTTTGAAAGAAACTGATGCCCCAACGCTGCCGCTCTACGGTTATACAGCAGTTGCCTTCTATAATAATGAAATTTATGCTGCGGCTATTAAGACTGATGATAATGCCAAATGGCATCCTTTTAAATATAATACACCTGACCTGAAGAAAAAGGTGAGCAAGGTGGAGCGGGAGCTTGGCGGCAACCGGATTGTCCAGCAATTAGCCCATTGCTCGCTCAAATGGCACTGCTGCACGGCGCAGAACTTGTTTTACCATCGTTGGGAAGCCGGTATTCCCACGTCGCCGGTTTGTAATGCCAATTGTTTTGGCTGTATATCGCTTCAGCCGTCAGAGTGCTGTCCATCATCCCAGAACCGCATTAGCTTTCAGCCCACCCCTGACGAGATCGCGGCAGTCGGGGTGTATCATCTTTCATCAGCGCCTGAAGCCATTATTAGCTTTGGTCAAGGCTGTGAAGGTGAACCAGCGCTGGCTGCCGACAATATTGCTGCCGGTATAAGGTTAATGCGTACCCAAACAAAAAACGGTGTAATCAATATTAATACGAACGCTGGTTATACCCAGGGAATCCGGAAAATTGTAGATGCCGGTCTTGACAGTATGCGCGTCAGTATCATTAGTGCCATTCCGCAAACTTACCAAGCCTACTACCGCTGCAATTACCTGCTCGACGATGTCAAGGCATCAATTGCCTATGCCAAAGCCAACGGTGTGTATGTTTCGCTGAATATGCTGTTTTTCCCAGGACTCAATGACCGAGCGGAAGAACTAGCAGCCTGGCAGGAATTTATTGCCGAAACTAAAATTGACATGATTCAGTTGCGCAATCTAAATGTTGACCCTGATGCCTTTTTAGCAATTATGCCTGCAGCACAGTCAGAAACTTGTGGCGTACGCAATTTCCTAACTGTGCTTGAAGAAAGATTTCCCAATATACAAGTGGGAAGTTTCAGTCGATATATTGACAATAAGGCGTGAAACAATATTGCACATAAAATAAGGTTATGCTATAATTGTCTGGTACGAAAACCAAAGTGGCTAATAATCATGCCCGTGCATGAGCTATACTTATAAGACCCCGCCGCTGAGGGAATAAAGTGAGGTGCAAGTCATGAAAGAAAAAATTCATCCTAATTTCAGTGAAGCAAAAGTAGTCTGCGGTTGCGGCAACACTTTTACAACCGGTTCAATTAAAAAAGAACTGCGCGTAGATGTCTGCTCTAAATGCCATCCGTTCTTCACTGGCCAGCAACGCAATATCACTGCCGGTGGACGTATTGAGAAATTCAATAAGCGTTACGGCCAAGAAGGCTAAGCTGGTAGCAGAGCAGAGATGCTCTGCTACAATTGTATTTAAAAGCTATTGCGCTAAAGGTAAATGCCTTTAAGCGCTGGAAGGAGGAGAGTACCGTGCCGAAACCATCAATTGGCGGTCAGGCGGTAATCGAAGGCGTTATGATGCGCGGCCCAAGTCTAATTGCGACTGCAGTGCGTGAGCCATCTGGCCAGATTACAATTAAGACCGAACCACTCAAAACAATTACCGACCGGTATCCGATCCTTAAAAAACCAATGCTGCGCGGCGTTGTCGCGTTGGTAGAGTCGCTGGTTTACGGCCTGAAGGCGCTCTCTTTTTCAGCCCAGGCATCTGGTGAAGAAGAAGAGCAGCTTACAACAAAAGAAATCGTTTTGACAATGCTATTTGCGCTTGGCTTGGCGATTGTTCTGTTTGTGATCGTCCCTACGGGAGCCGCAAAATATATTCATAGTTCGATTACCGATCCTCGTTTGCTTAATCTTTTTGAAGGAGTACTTCGGCTGGTCATTTTCCTGGCTTATGTCGGCGGAATCTCCATGATGAAAGATATTCAGCGTGTGTTTCAGTATCATGGCGCTGAGCATAAGACCATTCATGCCTATGAGGCCGGCGTACCGCTTGATATTGAACATGTTCGTCAGTACAGTACGTTGCACCCGCGGTGCGGCACCAACTTTCTCTTAATTGTCATGATTGTCAGTATTATTGTTTTTGCCTTTTTGGGCTGGCCTGATCTGTGGCTGAGAATTACCTCGCGGATTGTATTAATGCCGCTGGTTGCCGGAATTGCCTATGAAATTATCCGGTTTGCCGGACGCAGTCAGAAAAAATGGGTCATGTATGCAATTTTACCAGGACTGTGGCTGCAGAAGTTAACAACCCGTGAGCCAAGTGACGACCAAATCGAAGTGGCTATTCGTTCACTGGAAGCCGTTCGTCCGATAGAAGAATAATAGGAGGATACTATGCTGGAAAAACTCCAGACCTTTATAAATAGATATAACGAACTTGAGTCGCTTATCAGCGACCCTGATGTCATAGCCAATATGACCGAGTGGCAGAAACATACCAAGGCTCACTCCAAGCTAACTCCCCTTGTGACCAAGATACGCGAATACGCAGAGGTTCAGCAGGGGCTGAAAGACGCTCTGGAAATGCTGAGTGAAAAACTTGATGATGATTTCCGCGACATGGTTTCTGCCGAATTACACGATTTAAAGAAAAAGAATGAAGAATTAGAACAGGAACTTAAAGTTTTGCTCATGCCTAAGGATCCCAACGATGATAAAAGTGTCATTGTGGAAATCCGTGGCGGTGCCGGTGGCGATGAGGCTGCTTTGTTTGCCGGTGACTTATTCCGGATGTATACTCGTTATGCCGAGAATCAAGGTTGGCGGACCGAGGTTCTTGATGCGAATTCATCTGATTTGGGCGGCTTTAAAGAAGTTATTTTTACAGTCGATGGGGATGGTGCTTACAGCAAGCTCAAATATGAGAGTGGTGTTCATCGTGTTCAGCGTGTGCCGACCACCGAGTCCAGCGGCCGGATTCATACCTCGACAGTTACAGTCGCTGTATTGCCGGAAGCCGAAGAGGTTGATATTGACGTAAATCAAAACGATCTCAAGATTGATACCTATTGTGCTAGCGGTGCCGGCGGGCAGCATGTCAACAAAACAGAATCGGCAGTCCGCATTACGCATCTGCCAACAGGAATTGTTGTTACCTGTCAGGATGAAAAATCACAGCTTAAAAACCGTGATAAAGCCATGCGTGTGCTCCGGGCGAAGGTGCTCGAGCTTGAACAGGAAAAACAGCGCAGTGAAGTTGCCGAAAACCGTAAAAGTCAGGTGGGTACAGGGGATCGCAGTGAACGAATTCGTACCTATAACTTCCCGCAAGGAAGGGTTACCGATCATCGCATCGGCTTGACTTTGCATAAATTAGATTTTATTCTCAATGGTGATATTGAGGAACTGGTTGGTGCACTTGGTGCATCTAGTCAACGCGAACAAATAGAACAGGTTGATTGATATGGAAACAACAAAAGCAACTTGGACGATTGGCGGTATCTTAACATGGACTAAGCAGTACTTTAGTGAAAAAGGCGTGGATAATCCACGCCTTGATGCCGAAGTGCTGCTTTCCCATATTCTTGGCAAGGACCGGATTCACTTATATGTCAACTTTGACCAGCCGCTTCAGCCCACTGAACTAACGGCCTTTCGTGCTGCCGTGAAACAGCGGGCGATGCGACTGCCTGTTGCATATATCACTGGCTGCAAGGAGTTTATGGGTCTTGATTTTTCGGTGAGCCCAGCTGTGCTCATTCCACGGCCTGACACGGAATTTCTTGTTGAAGCCGCACTTGACCGTCTTGAAAAAATTAACAAACCGATAGTTCTGGATATTGGTACAGGAAGTGGAGCCATAATAATAAGTGTACTGGCCAAAAATCCATCAGCTTGTGGAGCGGCTGTCGATATTTCAAAATCAGCCTTAGCAGTCGCTGCAAACAACGCCCAGCACAATGGAGTGGCTGACCGGGTGGTTTTTTACCAGGGTGATTTATTCAGTCCGGTTCATGGGCAGTTGTTTGATGCTATTTTGTCAAATCCGCCCTACATACCCAACGAAGACATACTTCAGCTTGAACCCGAGGTGCAGCGCGAGCCCAAACTGGCGCTGGCCGGCGGCAGGGACGGGCTTGATTATTATCGTCGAATCATCAACCAAGGCCGCCAATTCTTAAAACCAGGCGGATTTATTGCTGTCGAAATTGGTATCGGACAAGCCGAGGCGGTTACGCAGTTAGCGGAAAAAAGTGAAGGCTTCAAGGTAGCCGAATTGATAAAAGACTATGCCGGCATCGACCGGGTGGTTGTGCTTGAGCAAAGGTAGGTACGTATATGCAGACACAAGTTTTTCTTGTTGATAAAGATAAACCAAATAGAAAAATCCTGGAAAAGGCTGCCGCGATCTTAACCGGAGGCGGGTTAGTCGCCTTTCCGACTGAGACTGTATATGGACTTGGGGCCAACGGTCTTGATGCAGAAGCAACAGGTGGAATTTATCGTGCTAAAGGCCGGCCGTCGGATAATCCGCTTATTTTACATATTGCTGAACAAGCGGCACTGCAGCAGTTAGTCACAACAATAACACCCAGTGCTAAGGCGTTAATTGACCAATATTGGCCGGGGCCGCTTACTGTTGTCCTGCCCCGGGCCGCAATCATCCCGGATGTCATTACCGGCGGACTGGACACTGTAGCGGTACGGATGCCTGATTCGGTTGTCGCCCGTGAACTTATTGCCCTCGCCGGTGTACCAATCGCCGCGCCAAGTGCCAATACCTCGGGACGGCCCAGTCCGACGAGCGCACAAATGGTTATTACCGATCTTGGCGGCAAGATTGATGCTGTTATTGACGCTGGTCCTTGCACGGTTGGGGTTGAATCTACTGTTGTTGATTGTACGACTCCTGTGCCGACCTTGCTGCGTCCGGGGGGAATCACCCTCGAGATGCTGATAGCGACGCTGGGGGCCGTTGATATTGACCAGGCCTTGATGACCAAAGAGGCCATTCCTCGTTCTCCCGGCATGAAATATACGCATTATGCACCGCAGGCGCCCATGACTTTGCTGGAAGGCCAACCCGACAAGGTAGCAGAAGCTCTCCGGCAACAGGTAGATAAGGCAATCGCCGAGGGCAAAACTGTTGGAGCCGTCGTGTCGCAGGAGACCGCAGTTCACCTCAACCCAGCAGTAAAAGCTGCCATTTACGGTCTGCGGTGTGATGCCGCGACGATAGCAGCTAACCTCTATGCAGCCCTCCGCTATTTTGACGAACAGCCTGTTGATGTGATTTTTGCTGAAGGAATTAGTGAGAAAGGCCTCGGTTTGGCTGTTATGAACCGGCTGCGCAAGGCTTCCGGTCATCGTACTATTCGTGCTTAAGCCCAGAACTACTGATTAGGGCCATGTATATCAAGTAATTTCTTCTCATATACATTAGGCGGGGGTGAAGGAAATTGAGCACTTTGGAGCTGGTAGTACTGAGTGCGGCGCTTGGAACTGATTTGTTTTCGGTTGCGATACCGATTGGAATGAATCGGGTGCGGAAGAAGGTTATTTTGCGCGCTGCGGTGGTTTTCGCCGTCTTTCATATTGTCATGATCTTGACAGGTTATTATATCGGTCATTGGCTGGGAACCATGGTCGAGCATTTGGGCAGCTATCATATTAATGCCTCAAGTGCTCTTGTGGAAAACTGGGCCAGTATCCTGGGTGCTGTCGTATTAGTTGGTTTAGGCGCTTACATGATTAAACAAAGCTTGTCAGAAGCCGACCCAACAGAAGTCAAAAAGCATCCACTGAAAGGCATGACCCTTATTATGCTGGCCACCAGTGTCAGTATTGATGCTTTGGCGGCCGGGTTTAGTCTTGGTATGATGGATGTTGATCTATTAAAATTGAGTGTTATCTTAGGCGTTGTTATCTTTATGATTGCGACAATTGGTTTGGGGCTTGGGCGACGAATGGGTCGCTATATTGGTACAAGGTCGGAAATTGTCGGTGGTTCGGTGCTTGTTTTACTGGGAGCACATATTCTCTATACCACACTATCATAGTAGGGTGGACGATGTAGTGGATATACTAAGGAAAGGTTGGTTGGAATGGTTAGTGTACTCGTAGTATGTACAGGCAATACATGCCGCAGCCCGATGGCTGAGGCGCTGTTGAAGCAAAAAGCGGCTGATGCTGGTCTTAGCGGTAAAGTGCGCATTGCATCAGCCGGTATCGCTGCAGGCGGAACTTTTCCGGCTTCACAACATGCATATTCTGTAATGAAAGAGCGGAAGCTTGATTTGGGAAGTCACCGGTCGCATCAGCTAACGGCAGAAGATATCCATGCTGCTGACCTCATTCTTACCATGACGAAAAATCATCAACAGGCTATCTTGTCTTATCTGCCCGAAGTGCGTAATAAGGTATTTACTTTGCCGGAGTATGCAGGATTAGCCGCTGATGTCGCTGATCCATTCGGCGGAGATAGTCATGTTTATCGCCTTTGTGCGGATCAAATAGCGCAGCTTGTTGACAAAGTATGGGAGAAAATTGTCGTTTTGGCAGGAAAAAAAGTGTAGATGGCGAAGATGGGTCAATAGATATAAAGTGAGACTTGATTCAGATGGAGTTTTAACTCCACCTGAATCCTAGTCAAACTGTATCAGGGACTTAGCCGCTCGCCTGTGCCCGTAGGGGTATACTCTCGCTTGTAGAAGCGAGAGTCTTAGAGCGGGTTAGTAATCGGATAAATGAGTGGAGGGTTCACAGTGAAGGTAGCAATAGGCAGCGATCATGGTGGTTTTCGGCTTAAAGAAGAAATTAAAGCTCTGTTGACCGCAAAGAACATACCTTTTCAGGACTTTGGCACATGCTCTACCGAATCGGTTGATTACCCCGACATTTCCCGCAATGTAGCAGAAGTTGTAGCTTCTGGGGAGTATGACCGGGGCATTATTATATGCGGGACAGGCATTGGCGTTAGTATTGCCGCCAACAAGGTAAAGGGAATTAGAGCAGCGTTGTGCCATGATGTCTTTTCAGCCCAAATGTCACGTGAGCATAATGATGCCAACATTCTTACAATGGGTGAACGGGTGATTGGATCCGGTTTGGCTTGTATGATTGTTGAAACCTGGCTAGGTGCCGCGTTTGCCGGCGGCCGTCATGGCCGACGGGTAGAAAAAATTGCCGAGCTTGAAGATTAATTGGCTGATTTACAGCCTAGGGGATGACTTTTATGGCAACTGAAATTACTATGGTTTATAGTCAGACCAAAGTTGCGTGCAATGAACTCATTGCCGCAGCCTGTCTCAAAGCAGGCCAAATTATTGTGGTCGGCTGCAGTACCAGCGAAGTACGGGGGGCAAGGATTGGCTCAGCCGGTTCTGATGAAGTGGCAGGAGCCATTCTGGACGCATTGCGTGAAACAGCTGCGGAAGCCGGAGTGATGCTGGCCATCCAGTGCTGCGAACATCTAAATAGGGCGCTGGTGGTCGAGCGGGAGCTTATGGAACGGTACAACTTCGAACAGGTTGCTGTCGTGCCTGTGCCTAAAGCAGGTGGTGCGCTAGCAGCCCGGGCGATGCGAACATTTGCTGATCCGGTCGTTGTTGAAACAATGGCGGCTCATGCCGGTCTTGATATCGGCAGTACACTCATCGGTATGCATCTAAAAAGGGTTGCAGTACCGTTGCGATTGGCGCAGAAATTCATTGGACAAGCTACTGTTACTGCCGCGACAACCCGACCAAAACTCATCGGCGGCGCACGGGCCATATATGAGCTGCCAGAATTAAAGCAGATGAACTAATTTATGGGGGTAAAGTGAATATGAGCATACTTTCTAGTGTTGATCCTGAAATTTCAAACGCAATTGATTTAGAACGCAAACGTCAGCAAAATAATCTGGAATTGATTGCTTCAGAGAACTTTGTAAGTAAAGCTGTTTTAGAAGCACAAGGATCAGTTCTGACCAACAAATATGCTGAAGGTTATCCTGGTAAGCGTTACTACGGCGGCTGTGAATATGTTGATATTGTTGAACAGCTGGCCATTGACAGAGCTAAGGAATTGTTTGGTGCTGAGCATGTTAATGTGCAGCCTCATTCTGGAGCACAAGCCAACACCGCGGTGTATTTTGCCTTTCTGAAACCAGGCGACACCATTTTAGGCATGAACTTATCCCATGGCGGCCATCTAACTCATGGCAGTCCGGTCAATATTTCCGGTAAATACTTCAATATTGTTCCCTACGGCGTTGATGCTGAAACACATCGCATTGATTACGCTGAAGTAGAGAGACTGGCCAAAGAACACAGTCCTAAAATGATTGTAGCCGGAGCTAGTGCTTATCCGCGCATTATTGATTTTGAACGCATGGGCCAAATTGCCAAGAGTGTTGGCGCTTTGCTGATGGTTGATATGGCCCATATCGCTGGTTTGGTTGCTGCAGGTCTCCATCCAACACCGGTTGGGCATGCTGATATTGTAACAACAACAACCCATAAAACACTGCGCGGTCCGCGGGGTGGTATGATTATGTGCAGTGCTGACCTTGGACCGGCGATTAATAAAGCAATTTTCCCTGGTACGCAGGGCGGACCGCTTATGCATGTAATTGCCGCTAAGGCTGTTGCATTTAAAGAAGCCATGAGTGAGGAATTCCGCTTGTATCAAGAACAGATTATTAAAAATGCCCAAGCCTTGGCCGGCAAACTTGTTGACCTTGGATTTACACTGGTATCGGGCGGTACTGACAATCATTTGATGCTGGTAGATGTCCGTAGTCAGAACCTAACTGGAAAACAGGCAGAGCATGTTCTTGACCAGGTTGGCGTAACCGTAAATAAAAACACGATTCCGTTTGATCCGGCAAGCCCGTTTGTCACAAGCGGTATTCGTATTGGAACTCCGGCGATTACCTCGCGCGGCATGAAAGAAGAAGACATGCTTGTTGTCGGTGAGATTATCGGCATGACCTTGAAGAATCCCGAAGATGATGCAGTAAAGGCTAAGGCAGCAGCCCTTGTCGGTGAACTGTGTAAGAAGTACCCTTTGTACGAGTAATTAGTTCTTTAGTGAACAAAAAGCGGTAGAAAAGTCGCTTGATTGGAGATGGATAGATGAACGCTAAGATTATTGATCACCCGCTGATTCAACATAAGTTAACCCTCATTCGGGACGTAAAAACAGGTCCGAAGGAATTTCGTGAGCTCTTGGAAGAAATCGCGATGCTGATGGCCTACGAAATTACCCGCGACCTGCCGCTCGAAGAAACAGAAATTACAACCCCGGTTACTACTTGCAAGTGCAAAATTTTAGCCGGTAAAAAGGTTGGAATTATTCCCATTCTTCGGGCCGGTCTTGGTATGGTAAGCGGCGTTCTTAAACTCATGCCAGCAGCCAAAGTGGGCCATGTCGGTCTATATCGTGACCCGGAAACGCTCAAGCCGGTAGAGTACTATTGTAAACTGCCGACTGATGTCCAGGATCGTGACTTTATTGTGATCGATCCTATGCTGGCAACGGGTGGCTCCTCGGCAGCCGCCATTGAACTGCTTAAGAATAAGGGCGCTAAGCATATTAAATTGATGTGTCTTGTCGCTGCTCCGGAAGGCGTTATGCTTGTCAATAAAGAGCATCCGGATGTCGAAATCTATGTCGCTGCTGTCGATGAATGCCTTAATGATCACGGCTATATCGTCCCCGGCCTCGGCGACGCCGGCGATCGGATTTTCGGTACAAAGTAATTTAAAAAGGAGACCTGTTCAGGTCTCCTTTTTAAATTAAAAGAGCGATTGTAGATGTGTATCGGCGATGATATACTATTGTACAGATTCGTCAGATGATAAGGATGTGAAAATATGTCGCGCCCATCTTGGGATGAATATTTTATGAATATTACGCGGGTTGTTGCTGAACGTTCCACCTGCCTTAGAAGGCAGGTAGGAGCAGTTATTGTGAAAGACCGGCGACTATTAACGACCGGCTATAACGGGGCACCGCAGGGGCTTGCTCATTGCGCCGAAGTAGGGTGTTTGCGCGAAGCACGCCATATTCCCTCCGGCCAGCATCATGAATTATGCCGGGGCACCCATGCTGAGCAAAACGCCATCGTTCAGGCGGCTCTCCACGGCGTAGCCATTGACGGCAGCACACTCTACTGCACACACCAACCCTGCTCGGCTTGCACCAAAATGATTATCAATGCCGGTGTTAAACGAATTGTTTACCACTACGCTTACCCCGATCAACTCGCTATACAAATGATCAACGAAGCCTGCATAGAAAGCATGTGCCTCAAGTAAAACATCGGGACAGGTTACCTGTCCCGATGTTTTACTTGGTAAATTTGGTAATAATTATCAAGGTTGTGTACAAACTAGGGACGATATGCTATTATCGGAGATAGATCAAAGGTTTTGGGAGGATTGTATGATCGAGGCTATTTGTCTGCCCAAACTTAACAATCTGACGCCGACGCTTCAATCAACTTTATTGAAGGCGATGGAAGAAGCGGGCGAGTTGGCGCGGGCGGTGCTTAAGTTTTTGCCGTGCGAGGCCAGGGGCCAGGAAGCAGAGGATTTGCTGGCTGATGTGGCTGGCGAACTATTGGATGTTGCCCAGACTTGTGTTACTATGATTTTTGTCATGGAAGATCACTATGGTGTCAAGGCTGATGACCTCATCGGGGTTCATTTGGCTAAGCTTGACACGAAGGGCTATGGTTTTGATCATGAGCGGGCTTACCGTATCTCAACAATCGGTAATTTTAAATATCTTGAGCTGCCCCGGCTTAACCTACGTCAAGTCACATTATTGACAACAGTTTGCAAAATTCAGGAAGAGCTTGGTGAACTCACGCAATTTCTGGGTAAGAAGGCCGGTGCATCCGGCGAACGCCAGAAGCTTGGCGCGGATAAGGTTTTTACCGGCTGTGCATTAGAGCTGTTAGATGTGGCCCAGTGTTGTTTTACCATGATGTACATATTAGCAGAAAGTTATCATGTTGATATGAACGCCCTTCTGGCGCAGCATGTAGCGAAACTACGGCGGAAAGGGTATTGTGCGTAGCAATGGAAGCTGGTGCTATTGTTTGTAATAACTCGTTATATTGCTTGTATGATATGAATATAGATACTTATGATGATAATTAAAACTTTGCTGTCAAATCACGTAATTTGCGCTGTTTGACACTTCAAAATGGTTAGGTTAAAATGGACTTGTTGCTTAGAAATGGGGTGTAAAAATTATGCAGGCATATTTTGTGGCATTTACGATAGCGTTAGTAGTAGCTTATATTGCTACGCCGCAAGTGATCGGCCTGGCGACTAAGGCGGGTGCAATGGACGCGCCGGATGCTCGCAAGGTTCATACCAAACCGATTCCCCGCATGGGCGGGTTGGCTATATATGCTGGTTTTGTGCTGGCCGTACTAGCGAGTATGCATGTTAATCGTGAGATATTTGGTTTGCTTGCCGGCGGTACTTTTATTTTGATCATTGGTATTATTGATGATATGGTGCAGCTATCGGCGAAAGTAAAACTGCTTGGTCAGATTGCTGCCGCTGCTGTGTTGGTGTTTTTTGATATTCGAATTGAATGGCTAACCAACCCATTCGGCGACATGATTTATGTTGAGTATCTTTCAATTCCGCTTACTATTTTATGGATAGTCGGCTTAACAAATACTGTTAATCTGATTGACGGTTTGGATGGTTTGGCGGCCGGTGTTTCGACAATTGCGTCAATTACTATCCTGCTGGTTGCTTTACAGCAGAATTTTTGGTCGGTGGCTATTTTAAGTGCGGCCCTTGCCGGAAGTGCGTTGGGTTTTTTACAGCATAACTTTAACCCAGCTAAAATTTTTATGGGTGACACCGGGAGTATGTTCCTAGGATACATGCTGGCGGCGGTCTCGGTTATTGGAACTGTCAAGAGTGCAGCTACTATTGCCTTAATCGTACCGATTGTGGCGTTGGGTTTGCCGATTATGGATACTGCCTTTGCTATTATCCGTCGGTATACGAGCGGGCAGCCAATTTTCAAACCTGATAAAGGGCACTTGCATCACCGCTTGCTGGAAATGGGTCTTACGCAAAAGCAGGCAGTTCTCTTGATGTATGTGATTAGTGGTTGCTTGGGGATGAGTGCAATTGCGCTGACAGAAGTCAATCTGACATTTGGCACGTTAATTGTCATAGGATTGCTGGTCGTTGCTTTTTTAGGCGCCAAAAAAGTTGGTGTACTGAAAGACACTAAATCTGTTGAAAGTCATTAGGAACTAATAGGGCGGGCATAGGCTCGCCTATTTCTACGTTCAGACGGTAGATAAGCCATATAGCGCATACCGATTTTCAATTTTTGAAATAAGAAGGGAGAATATGCATGCTGCCGATAAAAGTAATGACAGTATTTGGCACTAGACCTGAAGCTATTAAGATGGCCCCGGTTGTGATTGAACTGGCCAAATATCCTGAGTACATAAAGCCAATTGTGGCCGTTACTGCCCAGCACCGGGAAATGCTTGATCAAGTGCTTAATCTCTTTAAGATAACGCCTGACCATGATCTTGACATCATGGCACAGGGACAGACGCTTTTTGATATTACGTGCCGGGCCATGCAGGGTCTTAACTTGGCCATGGCCAAAGAAAAACCAGATATTGTACTGGTGCATGGTGATACGACAACAACATTTGCCGGGGCGTTAGCTGCATTTTATCACCAGATCACAGTGGGGCATGTCGAGGCCGGACTGCGAACTGGCAACAAATATTCGCCGTTCCCCGAGGAAATGAATCGTAAGCTAACCGGTTCAGTAACAGACCTTCATTTTGCTCCGACGCAAACGGCCCGTCAGAATCTCCTTACTGAAAATGTTTCTGATGACAGCATTTTTGTCACTGGGAATACCGTCATTGATGCGTTGTTATCGACTGTTGACGATCAGTACAAGTTTACTGACAAGTTATTGGCAAAGATTGACTATACAAAACGGATTATCCTTGTTACAACTCATCGGCGCGAGAATTTGGGTGAACCGATGCGACATGTTTATCAGGCGCTTCGCCAGATCGTTACCGAATATGATGATGTGGAGATTGTGTTCCCTGTTCATAGAAATCCCAAGGTGCGCGAGGTCGTGAATAGTGAACTGGGTAATTTGCCCACGGTACATTTGATTGATCCGCTTGACTATCAGCCATTCGCGAATCTTTTAGCCCGTTCTTATCTTGTGCTTACCGATTCAGGGGGGATTCAGGAAGAGGCGCCGGCTCTCGGCAAACCGGTTCTGGTTCTCCGGGACACAACCGAGCGCCCTGAAGCCATTGATGCCGGTACTGTCAAATTAATTGGCACAGATAAAGACCGTATCTATGCTGAGACTAAATTGCTGCTCGATAATCAGGTTGAATATCACAGTTTGGCCAATGCTTGCAACCCTTATGGCGACGGGCAATCGTCGCGCCGAATTGTTGAAGCGATATTGTGGAAATATGGACATCGCGCTGAAAAACCCAATCATTTTCAGTGTGCAATTGTAGGAAAATAGGCTGCCGTTTGGCAGCCTTGTTTACATGTGTACAGTAAAAGTTCCGGGTTTTGGTGATTTTTAGCAGGAATATTTTTTTGAGTGAAGAATAAATACTAAATCAATAGTCCTATTTTTACCTGTTGAGTCTAAAAAAGTTCTTTTCGGGCATAGTATTTTGAGACTGCAAATTCGGGTGGCGATCGCATGCGCAAGGAAGATCCGCGGCAGATGATGAAGGCATTAGGGCTGGTGGGATCAATCGGACTTAATACGGTAGTCGCGGTGGCTATTGGCTTATTTGCCGGAAAGTGGGTTGATCACTACTTCGGTACAATCCCGTTTGCGACTGTGTCCGGTATTATTTTAGGCATGCTGGCCGGATTGTGGGCAGCGTACAAACGTATTATGGATAAATCGTAAAAAGTAGGTCAGTATGCAGGAGTTTTTAATAGAAGTTAAACATACCCTTATAGGTATCGGAGCTTGGGGTATTATCGTAATTGGTGCAATGTATTATTCAGGGCTGCTTTCTTTAATTCCCGGCTTTACAGTTGGCCTTGCTACAAGTGTAGTCTATTATCTTCTCATGTGCTATCGTGTTAAAAAAAGCCTCGAGTTGCCGGCCGCGAAAGCCGTTTCCTCTATGAGGACAGGCTGGCTGGTGCGATTGAGTTTTGTGATTATTATGTTGGTATTATCCGTTAAATTACCGCAAATTAATTTATGGGCAGCTGTTGCCGGTATGTTTTCATGGCATGCCGTGCTGGTCTTTAATACCGTAATTTTAATAGTAAAGAACACTGTCCATAAGGGCCGTGTATGATTATTTATTGATTCGCCGGAAGGAGTGATGTTGTGGGACATGAAATCGGTGTGCATACAGTGGCCCAGGTAGCCGGGCTGACATTTAATATGGACACTCTAACCATGACCTGGATATCGATGGCTGTTGTTATCTTGCTGGCGGTTTTAGCAACAAGAAAAGTGGCGCTCGTACCAGGCAATTGGCAAAGTATCATGGAAGTGACTATGGAATGGTTGCATGAGCAAATGGAGTCGGCGATGGGGCCGAATGGCCGTAAACTGGCACCCCTCATAATTTCATTATTTTTATTTTTGTTGGTAGCTAATTGGCTTGGGTTAGTTCCTGGCTTTAAATCACCTACCGCTGATTTGAACACGACGTTAGGACTGGCGCTTATGATGATATTGCTAGTCCATGTGTTGGGGGTTATGAACAAAGGCCTCAAATATTTTAAGCACTTCTTTGAGCCCTATATACCCTTTGTTGTTATCAACATCATTGAAGAACTCGCCAAGCCGATTACTTTATCATTCCGGCTATTTGGCAATATTTTAGCCGGCGAGGTTCTGCTCATTATTCTGGGACTTCTGGTTCCTTACATTGTGCCAACTGCTTGGCTAGCATTTAGTGTGTTTGTTGGGGTCATTCAGGCCTTTATTTTCACGATGCTTTCCATGTCATATATTGGAAACTCTATTCGCGATGAAAATCACTAATTATTGAACAAATTAAGAGGCTATTTCCTTGAAAGGAGGGGGTATTGTGGAGCACGCCATTATGGTTGCAGGGGCTTTTATCGGAGCCGGTTTGGCTATCGGACTAGGCGCTGTTGGTGCGGGTATAGGTAACGGAACCGTAACCTCTAAAGCAGTGGAAGGTATTGCAAGACAGCCTGAAGCTAAGGGTACGATTTTAGTCAATATGCTTATTTCGGTAGGTTTAATTGAAGCTGTGCCAATTATTGCTGCGGTTATCGCGATTGTACTGCTTTATGCTAACCCGCTTTTAAAGTAAAAAATCCTCTAATTAAGGCGGCTGGCAGAGTATCTGCCGCCGCCTCCCTTAAATGCCAGCCGAGGAGGGGTCCTGTTTGATTGACTTAAATGGAACGCTTATAGCGCAGATTATAAATTTCCTGATTTTGGTCGCCATTTTGACTAAGGTAGCATATAAGCCGCTGATGAAAGCGCTTCAGGAGCGCCAGGAACGTATTGCAGCCAGTATTGACCAAGCCGATCGCGATAAAGAAGCCGCCGAACAGCTTAAAAGAGAGTATCAGGAGCAGCTTGCCATGGCGCGAGCAGAGGCGCAAGCGATCGTGGAAAAGGCAACACGACTGGCTGAACAAACCAAAGATGAGATTGTTGCGGCCGCTCGGGCTGAACATGCTAAGCTTTTAAAAGAAGCACAAGTTGAGATAGACCGTGAACGTCAGCTTGCTTTGAGTGAACTTCGCGGTGAGGTTGTGGCACTGTCGATGGCAGCTGCCAGTAAGATTATTGAAAAAAATCTTGATTCCGAAACCAACAGTAAACTTGTAACCGATTTTATTAATCGGCTGGATGACAAGAAAATTGGTGGATTGCCATGTTGAAAGACCAATTGGCCATAAAATATGCACAAGCCCTTTATGAGTTGGCAGCAGAAAAATCAATGCTGTCCGAGGCCGAGCAACAGCTTAAAGAGCTTGAGCAGGCGTTAACTGCATATAGTGATCTGGCCACGTTGCTCTATCATCCGCGCGTTGATGCAAAGGCCAAGAAGGCAGTACTAACCCAGGTGTTTGACGGTGAATTGGCCGATTTTGTCCAGCGTTTCCTCTTGTTGTTAATTGACAAACGGCGTGAGACAATTTTACCAGTCATTTTTACTGAATTCCAAAGACTGCTCAACGAGGCTCGTAATATGATTGAGGTTGATGTAATTACGGCCTTGCCTTTAGATGATGCCGAACATAAAGCGCTTGCTGAGAAGCTTGGCGTAGTTACTGGTAAAAATGTTATTCTTAAGACGAAAATTGACCCAAGTATTTTGGGTGGAGTCATTGTTCAGATTGGCGATAAATTGATTGACGGCAGTGTAGCACGCCAGCTTAAAACGCTGCAAACTGTTTTAACTAACGCTCCTGTAGCATAAGCTGTTTTCACAATGAGAATGGCAAGGTAGTGACTAGATTGGGGTGACGAAGCAAGTATGAAAATGAGGCCAGAAGAAATAACGGCTATAATCAAACAACAAATAGAAAATTACGAAGTCGATCTTAATGTAGACGACGTTGGTACCGTAATTGAAGTGGGTGACGGCATTGCGCGTATTCATGGCCTGCAAAAGGCAATGGCGGGCGAACTTTTGGAATTTCCCCACAATGTTAACGGTATGGTGCTTAACCTAGAGGAAGACAATGTCGGCGGCGTGCTGTTAGGCGGGGAAACGCTGATCAAAGAAGGCGACACTGTTCGCCGGACTGGGCGGATCATGGAAGTGCCGGTTGGCGAAGCCTTGATCGGCCGCGTTGTCAATGCCTTAGGCCAGCCGATTGACGGAAAAGGACCCATTAATGCCACTGAATTTCTGCCGGTAGAACGGCAGGCTCCTGGCATTGCTGATCGGCAGTCGGTTTCAGAACCGCTGCAAACCGGTCTAAAAGCAATTGACTCAATGGTGCCTATCGGTCGTGGTCAGCGTGAACTTATCATTGGCGACCGCGGTACAGGCAAAACTGCTATTGCGATTGATACGATACTAAACCAAAAGGGCAAAGGGGTTATCTGCATCTACGTTGCGATCGGTCAAAAGGCATCGACAGTGGCGCGGGTTGTCAGGACGCTGGAAGAAGGCGGTGCGCTTGAATACAGCATCATTGTCGTTGCGTCGGCATCAGACAGTGCTCCCCTCCAATACCTGGCACCTTACGCTGGGGTTGCTATGGCAGAGTATTTTATGCAAAAGGGCGGTCATGTCCTTTGTGTCTATGATGACCTTTCCAAACATGCTGTAGCATACCGAGCAATGTCTCTGTTGCTGCGCCGTCCACCGGGACGCGAAGCTTATCCTGGTGATGTCTTTTATCTTCATTCCCGCCTTTTGGAAAGAGCGGCGAAATTATCGGATGAACTTGGCGGCGGTTCGATTACAGCGCTGCCGATTATCGAAACTTTGGCCGGCGACGTTTCAGCATATATTCCAACAAATGTAATTTCAATTACTGATGGGCAGATTTTCCTGGAGACTGAGTTGTTTTATGCCGGTATCCGGCCGGCGATTAACGCCGGTTTGTCAGTATCCCGCGTTGGCGGTGCCGCGCAAATTAAGGCCATGAAGCAGGTAGCCGGGCGGTTGCGGTTGGATTTGGCCCAGTATCGCGAGCTGGCAGCATTTGCGCAGTTTGGTTCTGACCTTGATAAAGCCACAAAGGCGTTGTTAGACCGTGGCCAGCGGACGATGGAAGTGCTTAAACAGCCTCAGTATTCGCCGGTGCCGGTCGAAGAGCAAGTGATGACGATTTATACCGCGGTTCAGGGCTATCTTGATGATATCCCGAACCCCGATATTACTAAGTTCGAACATGACCTTATGAAGTTCATCCGCAGTAATTATGCTGAAATCGGCAAGAGTATCATTGAAAAGAAGGTCCTTGACGCCGAGACAGAAGCTGCACTCAAAAAGGCGATTAAAGAGTTTAAAGACACCTTTTTGGCCTATGATGAACAACATCAAGCGGCAGCGAGGTGATAAAAAGTGCCTAGCACTCAAGATATTCGCCGCCGCATAAAAAGTGTAAAGAGCATTCAGCAAATTACTAAGGCTATGAAGATGGTTGCCGCTGCCAGACTCCGTCGAGCGCAGGAGCGCGCCATTGCCAGCCGGCCGTTTACTGAAAAAATTCAACAGGTAATGATAAGTGTTGCTCATAATGCCCGCGATGCTGTTCATCCGCTGCTTGCCGTACGGGAGGTTAAGCGTACCTGTTATGTGATTTTAAGTTCAGATAAGGGCTTGGCTGGAGCTTATTCCTCGAATGTCATTAAGGAAGCCTTAGCCCACAGTGCGAACCGTGAAAATACCGGGTTTGTTACAGTGGGTCGTAAGGCTCGCGACTATTTTAAACGACGTGATTTTCCTATTGACGAGGAATTTAGCGGCTTTTCTGAGCGGCCGACTTATGGCCATGCGGTGCAAATTGCCCGGCAGATTGCCAATAAGTTTATAGCCGGTGAGTACGATGAAATATATTTGGTTTATACCAAGTTTATCTCGCCGATTAATCATCAACCGACGCCTGTTAGACTGCTGCCGATTGATAACAGCAGTGATGATACGAAAGACAAGCATGACTATATTTTTGAACCATCTGCATCAGAGGTTTTAAGTGTTATGCTGCCACGCTATCTTGAGACAGTGATTTATGGAGCATTACTTCAGTCGGCGGCCAGCGAGCTTGGGGCTCGTATGACAGCCATGGAATCGGCTACTGACAATGCTGATGAACTGATTTCAAAGCTTGTCCTTAATTATAATAAAGTGCGCCAGGCGACGATTACCCGCGAGATTTCTGAAATTGTGGGCGGCGCCGAAGCATTGAAGTAGACTTTGCGAAAGGGGGCAACCCTGATGAATACAGGTATAGGTAAAGTAGTGCAGGTTATTGGGCCGGTCATTGATATTAATTTCCTGCCAGGACAATTGCCGGCTATTTATAATGCGATAAAAATTACCGGACAGGCCGGTGATGTTGAAATCAGCCTTATTGCCGAGGTGATGCAGCATCTGGGGGACAGTGCCGTTCGCTGTGTTGCCATGTCATCAACCGACGGACTGACTCGCGGGATGGAGGCGATTGATACCGGAGCACCTATCAAGATTCCTGTGGGCAAAAACACGCTTGGCAGGGTCTTTAACGTCCTCGGTGAGACGGTAGATCATAATCCGGACAAAGTGGTTGCCGATGATTATTGGCCGATTCATCGACCGGCACCAACCTTTGATCAGCAGGAAACAGCAACGCAGATTCTGGAGACTGGCATTAAAGTTGTTGACCTTATTGCTCCCTATTCCCGGGGTGGTAAAATTGGCCTCTTTGGTGGTGCGGGGGTTGGCAAAACGGTTCTTATTATGGAACTCATCCGTAATATTGCCACTGAACACGGTGGTTACTCTGTTTTTGCCGGTGTTGGTGAACGGACGCGTGAAGGCAACGATCTTTGGATGGAAATGCGCGAATCAGGTGTTATCGAGAAAACAGCCCTTGTTTACGGACAGATGAACGAGCCGCCTGGGGCCAGGATGCGCGTCGGCCTCACTGGGTTGACGATGGCTGAATATTTCCGTGATGTTGGCGGCCAGAACGTACTGTTGTTTATTGATAATATTTTCCGTTTTATTCAGGCAGGTTCTGAAGTTTCGGCGCTGCTCGGACGGATGCCGTCAGCGGTAGGGTATCAGCCGACGCTGAGCACCGACGTTGGTGCGCTGCAGGAGCGGATTACCTCAACGAAAAAGGGCTCAATTACGTCGGTTCAGGCCGTCTATGTGCCTGCTGACGATTTGACTGACCCAGCCCCGGCTGCAACCTTTGCCCATCTTGATGCCACGACCGTTCTTTCCCGACAAATTGCCGAACTAGGGATTTATCCGGCCGTTGATCCGCTTGACTCGACCTCGCGGATTCTCGACCCGAACGTAATCGGCGAAGAACATTACCAAGTGGCGCGTGGTGTGCAGGAAGTGCTGCAGCGTTATAAAGAATTGCAGGATATTATTGCCATTTTAGGCATGGAAGAATTATCGGATGATGATAAAATGAGTGTTGCCCGGGCACGGAAAATTCAGCGCTTTTTGAGCCAGCCGTTTTTTGTTGCTGAAACCTTTACTGGTATGGCTGGAAAATATGTGCCGCTCAAGGAAACGATCCGAGGCTTTAAAGAGATTCTGAGCGGTAAGTATGATGACTTGCCTGAAGGAGCCTTCTTTATGGTCGGCACAATCGAAGAAGCAGTGGAAAAGGCGCGCAAACTGAAGGAGGAGTAGCAGGTGGCTAACAAAATTAGGCTGGACATTGTTACTCCCGAGAAGGTTTGCTACTCTGCTGATGTCAACATGGTCATTGCCCGGACGTTGAGTGGTGATATCGGTATTCTTCCCGGTCATGCCCGGCTCATTGGCGCTTTGGCCATTTGGCCGTTACGCGTGGTGACTGATGAGGGTGAATGTCAGCTCGCGGTTGCCGGAGGCTTTATTGAAGTAACTCCTGATAAAATCACCGTTTTGGCCAATAGCGCCGAACTTGCCGAGGAAATCGATGCCGAGCGGGCAGCTGCAGCCAAGGCAAGAGCCGAAGCTAATATTAAGAATTCCTCGTCAGATATTGATCTTAACCGGGCTGAAGTGGCGCTGCGGCGGGCCATTATGCGACTGAACGTGGTAAAAAACCAGAAGAATTTGTAATATATAAATGAGATCGCGAACGCGTAATGCGTGACGGTCTCATTTTTTTACATACTCTCGAAGCTTCATTAACATAATTTGCATTGTATAACCCCCCTAAAAACTGGCAAGAATGATTTTAAAGAGATAATAGAGTTTTTGGGGTGGGGGAGAAAATGAAATATCGTAGTAGGATTCTTGTGGCCGTTATTTGCCTGGTCTTTTTATGTATTATTATCGGTCAAGCGAAAAATTCATTTGAGCGCGAACCGTTGAGTGCCGCAATGCATGCCATGGGCGCCGGAGTGGAAGAACTGAGTGTTAATGCCTGGGCGAATTTGCCGGCTGATACCGGGCAAAATGATGCCGACTTGGAAGCCGTGGCTCACAGCGCGATGGCCAAACTGGGTATCAGCGGCTATCAGCTTTCACAACATCAGACAGATTACCAGCATATGGCGCGGGCCGAATGGATTGCAGATTATTCTCATGTTGTAGTGATTGCCGAACGTATTTCTTCAACAAAAAAACCCGAGCAGGATGAAGTATATCTGGTGGTTCTCGTCGAGACCAAACCTGGCAGCGAAACTGAGTTACAAGCTTGGCAGAATAAGATATCTGAAGTAATTAAGAACTTTGGTGGTTTTCCACGGATTAGTACTTGCTTGGTTGGTTGGCTAGATGGTAAACTAGAGGATGGAGAAACTAGCATTGCTCTTGAAAACGGTTTTAAAACTGCTAACGCAACCATGATCGACAGCATCAGATATGATAACTTTGCCAGTAATACCGGCTATGTACCGGGGATTACAGAATATCTGGAGGTCGGCGGGAAGAAAGTCAATATCAACATGGCCATGCGTTACAGTTCCTATGATGATCGTACATATATCACAATTGGCTCCCCGGTCATAACCAGGGAGTATTAGAGTACTTCTTTCGGCATTTATAGTAGTTCGTGTGGGAGGAACTTATGGAAAAATTAATCATCCATGGCGGCAATAGGCTGACCGGGACTGTTAAAATCAGTGGGGCCAAAAACGCTGTCTTGCCGCTCATTGCAGCAGGGCTATTGGGAAAAACGCCATCGACCCTTGATGAAGTACCTGATCTTGAAGATGTCCGTACTTTCAGTGAGGTGCTTGCGCATTTAGGGGTAACTGCCAAGCATGATCCCGAGAAGCAGACACTCGAAATTGATAGCACAACCATCATTAGTCACGAAGCACCTTATGAATTTGTTCGTAAAATGCGGGCGTCCTTTTTGGTTATGGGACCGCTCCTTGCCCGGTTAGGTCGAGCCAAAATTTCGCTGCCAGGCGGCTGTGCTATTGGGACACGACCTATTGATCTGCACCTGAAAGGCTTTGAAGCCTTAGGTGCTGATATTGAAATCGGTCATGGCTATATTGAAGCCAGTGCGCCACGTGGTCTGACTGGAGCCAGGATTTATCTCGATTTTCCCAGTGTGGGGGCTACGGAAAACATTATGATGGCTGCTTGCATGGCCAAAGGTCAAACCATTCTTGAGAATCCGGCGCATGAACCTGAAATTGTCGATTTGGCTAACTACCTCAATGTCATGGGGGCCAATGTGCGTGGTGCCGGGACCAATGTGATTAAGATTGAAGGCGTAACAGAGTTAAAAGGCATGAATTACACTGTCATCCCAGATCGTATTGAGGCAGGTACTTACATGGTGGCAGCGGCTATGACAGGCGGTGATGTCTGGATAGAAAATGCCCTGACTGAACATCTTAAACCGGTTGTTGCCAAGCTTAAGGAGGCCGGGGCCAATATTCAAGAAGAAATCAGTGGTGTTCGCGTCTGGGGTGACGGTAAGCTCAAGGCGGTCGACATAAAAACCCTACCCTACCCTGGATTCCCTACCGATATGCAAGCCCAGTTTATGGCTATGATGACAATGGCTCATGGGACAAGCGTCATCAGTGAAACAGTTTTTGAGAATCGGTTTATGCATGTCGATGAACTAAAGCGGATGGGGGCCTGTGTCAAGATTGAAGGCCGAAGCGCTATTGTCGAAGGAGTACCAAAACTGACCGGCTGTCCGGTAAAGGCAACCGACTTGCGAGCCGGTGCAGCTATGGTTTTAGCTGGACTTGTTGCCGAAGGAAGAACAGAAGTAGGCTATATTCATCATATTGATCGCGGTTATGACCAGTTAGTAGAAAAACTTCGCGGCATTGGTGCCGAAATCGATCGGGTTAGCTAAGCACTTATATATTTTAAACAGAAACGACGGCTATTGAGGCCGTCGTTTTTGATTTCCACGCATTTACGCAGCTTGTTGCATATCGCCAAAGACATCGGCATAAGATGTAGTGACTGCCGGACGTGCCGTTGTTCGCCAGTCAGTATCGTTGGGGGAGGGGCCGGTGTGAGAAGGCTGTTGGCATTTACCACGCTGCTGGTGTTTTTCTTGGTAATTATGATTCCGGCGCTGGTGGTGCGTCTTGATGTTGCCGGTCCGGCATCACAAAAGGGGGCCACTATGCATAGAGGCGAAGATGTACCTATTCATGTGTATATACCGGAATTAGATAAGATCGTCCAAATGAATCTTGAAGATTATATCAAGGGTGTTGTTGCGGCTGAAATGCCGGCTGAGTTTGAACTTGAGTCCCTTAAAGCGCAAGCGGTAGCCGCCCGAACTTTTGCTGTTAAGAATATGGTAGCCTTCGGCGGTCCGGGGCTTGCTGAGCATGCCGGGGCTGATGTCAGCGCCGACTACAAGCAGAGTCAGGCCTGGCTTAGCGAAACCCAGCTTAAGGCTAAGTGGGGCCCCTTCGGCTATGAACGTTACTGGGGGAAGATCAGCACTGCCGTTGATAAAACGCGCGGTCAGATTCTTAACTATAACGGTGAGCCCATTAATGCCGTTTTTCATTCGACTAGCGGCGAGCGTACGGCAAGTGCCAAAGAGGTATGGGGGTTCGATTATCCTTATTTGCAGAGCGTAGTCTGTACCTGGGATAAACAATCGCCGCGCTATAGTGAGACAAAAGAATTAGCCCTTGCAGAGATTGAACAGCGGCTAGGCCCTGATACAGGGGTGATGGTTGCCGCCCAGAGTGGCAATGGGGCAGTGGCCGGTATTATTGATCACACAGGGTCGGGGCGGGTAGATAAGGTTCGTATTGGCAGTAAGACGTTGAGCGGGCTAACGGTGCGTGACAAGCTTGAGTTGCGATCAACCAATTTTACCGTTGCGCAGAAAGGTGACAAATTGGTCTTTCAGACAACAGGCTATGGCCATGGTGTCGGCCTGTGTCAATACGGCGCCAATGGTATGGCCAAGGAGGGGCGTAATTATATCAATATTCTGAGCCATTATTACACTGGAGTTGCGATAAAAAATATTTTTGGGTCTTAAGGTATTGTCCTTTTGGTCATTGCCGCAAAAGGACCAAAACGGCTAGGCCTATCTTCCAGTCGACTTGAAAAATCAGCACGTTACTGAAAATCCGTAAACTCGCTGCGCGAGTTTCGGACTTTCCGCAAGCGAGGCCTGCTTCCAAGGTAGATGCCGTACAGGTCTTGATTTTTTGGTGACTTTTGTATCAAGACAAAAGCCACAAAGGGGGCTTTCTTGTCCTTTTGGTCATTGCCGCAAAAGGACCAAAACGGCTAGGTCTGTCTTCCAGTCGACTTGAAAAATCAGCACGTTACTGAAAATCCGTAAACTCGCTGCGCTCAAACAACCGGATTTCTTAACCGTAACATGCTGATTTTTCATCCTGCGGAACGTCTCCTTTCAGAATGGCCGGTGGGAACGGGGAACGGGAATGTAACCTCGTTTCAGCAGAGCTGAAACATCGGGGAGCAAAGTTACCACTTTCCACTTTTCGTTTTCGACTTCCCGCATGTCTACTTTATCCGTAGGTTGGGAATAATGGTAGTGAGGTGGTAATATGCCGAATCTACCAAGAAAAGCGCGTGTTTTATTCTCTTATCTCAAGTTGCTCTTTTTTCCGAGTTGGCTTATGCCTAAGCCTATTTATACTGCGTGTGGTCTTTTATTGATTGCCGGGATCTTGATGATGTCGGTCGTTTACAGTTTGAAGGATGCAGCAACAGGGCCGAGCGGAAGGGACAATTTCGCATTAGTTGGCCAGTCGCAACCGCAAGAACCTGTTGTTATTATCCAGCCAGAGCCGATTAGAATAACGTCAACTCATTTCACTGCAGCCCCAACAAAGCAGCAGGTTAGTCCATTGGCGCCTGATTACGAAAAAGAGTCACCTCGCTGGCCGGTACGCGGACAAATCAGCTATGACTTTGGCTGGCAGCAGCACACTCTCTATAACGATTGGCGCTATCATAACGGAATTGATATTGAAACTAACGGAAGCATACCGGTCCAAGCCGTTTTCGGCGGCAGTGTCGAGGAAATTTATAATGATAAAAACTATGGCCAAACGGTTGTTGTAAAAAGTGGGCGGTATACAATTATTTATAGCTCGCTGGATTCGGTGGTAGTTAACAAGAATGATAAAATCGCGAACGGGGCACAAATTGGTAGAACCGGTTCCTATATAGCTGAGCCCGCTATTCATTTGCATTTAGCTGTAAAAGATGGCGCTAAATTCATCGATCCGCGTAGCCTTTTAAAATAATACTGTGGTTCCCTCTATTAGAAATGTGTGAGAAAACTCACGCATTTTTTCTTTTTGTCCGCATATATATGTTAGCAAACAGATGGTGAGGGGGAAATAAGCAGCATGAAAGATTATATTCGCAAGAGGGTATTGGACATTTGTAACCATATCCTTGAAAGTAAACATACTGTACGGCAAACTGCTGCTGTCTTTGGGGTTAGCAAAAGTACAGTCCACAAGGACATGATCGAGCGACTGCCAATCATCAATAAAAAAATGGCAGCGAAAGTACGAATAATCCTTGAACAAAATAAGGCAGAACGTCATATTCGTGGTGGTGAAGCCACTCGGCAAAAATATAAAGTAAGACTTGCTTCAGATGGAGTTTTAACTCCACATGAATCCTAGTCAAACCGTATCCAGGGACTTAGGCGCTCTGCACTCCCTCTTGCAGAAGAAGGGAGTCTTAGAGCGGCTTGGTTATCGGATAAAAAAACCAAAGAAAATGACCCAAAATAAAGGAATTTGGTATAATATGTAGAAATGATTCTAATCATACATAATTTGCGCTGTTTGGTTGAAAGTGTAATGTTTGTTAGCACTTTTTTCTATACAAACGTTGGACAAGACAGGAAAGATTGAAAGGGGATTCTAGATGTTTGGGTCAACAGATATTGGAGTCGATTTGGGAACGGCAAATATACTAGTATATATTAAGGGGAAGGGCATTGTACTGAGTGAACCTTCCGTGGTGGCTATTGATCGAGATACCAACCGCGTACTGGCGATTGGCGAAGAGGCGCGGCGTATGCTGGGGCGTACACCTGGCAATATCATCGCGATTCGTCCCTTGCGGGAAGGCGTAATTGCTGATTATGACACGACCGAAATCATGCTGCGGCATTTTATTCAAAAAGTCGTAGGGAAGAGTATGTTTTTTAAGCCCCGTGTTATGATTTGTATTCCTTCTGGAGTGACCACTGTTGAAAAACGGGCGGTATTGGAAGCAGCCATGCAGGCTGGCGCCAGAAAGACCTATCTAATTGAAGAACCACTGGCGGCCGCTTTGGGCGCAGGCTTGGAAATTGCCGAACCCTGTGGCGCAATGGTCGTTGATATTGGCGGCGGTACCACTGATGTAGCTGTACTTAGCTTAGGCGGTATTGTTGTTAGCCAGTCACTGCGGATTGGTGGCGATAAGTTTGATGAAGCGCTTGTTCGATATGTAAAAAAAGAATTTAACATGATGATTGGTGAGCGGACAGCCGAGGAGGTTAAGGTTACTATCGGTACAGCCTTTCATGATAATCGTAATGAAGTCATGGAAATCCGTGGCCGTGATTTGTTGTCAGGGTTGCCTAAAACAGTCCGCATTACTTCGGAGGAAGCCAGGGAGGCCATGGCTGACCCGGTTTGGGCGATTGTGCAATGTGTAAAAACAGTGCTTGAAACCACTCCTCCCGAACTGTCTGCCGACATTATGGATCATGGCATTATTATGACAGGCGGCGGGGCTCTGCTTGACGGTCTGGACCGTCTGATCAAAGAAGAAACCGGCATTCCTACATATTTAGCCGATGACCCGTTATCATGCGTAGCGCTTGGTACCGGTAAAGCACTTGATTCGTTATCCAGTATCCAAGATAGTCTTACAACCTTAAAAAAAGGTAGTATTGCTTAAATACAAGTGAGGTGAAATAATGATTCGGGGAATTTATGCGGCTGCGTCCGGCATGGTGGCTGAATCGACTAGAAATGATGTTACGGCCAACAATTTAGCTAATGCTAATACGGCTGGCTTTAAGAAAGATATTGCCGTCAGCCGCGATTTTGCCAGTGTTCTCATCCAAAGAATCAATGATGGCCAATCGGCCCCCACGATTGGCAGCCTTGGCTCGGGTGCTCAAATTGATGAGATTGCCACAATCCATAGTGATGGCGCTTTCCGCGAGACCGGTAATGATTTTGACATGGCTCTTGATGGACAAGGATTTTTTGTTATTCAGACTCCTAACGGTCTTCGCTATACCCGCAATGGTAGCTTTTCCAGGAGTGGCGCGGGTGAATTAGTGACTGGTGACGGTCATCGTGTTTTAGGCCAAAATGGGCAGCCGATTGCCATTGATGGCGGTAAGCTGACAGTGGCTGCCGATGGTGCGATTTCAGTAGACGGTCTTGAGGTAAACCGGCTGCAGATTGTTGGCTTTGCCAATGAAAAGCAACTGACCAAAGAAGGCAATAGTTTGTACGCAGCACCTAATGGTCTACAGGCCCAACAAGCGGCTGCTACAGTCAATCAGGGCTATCTGGAAATGTCGAATGTCAATATAGTAGCCGAGATGATCAATATGATTAATGGATTTAGGGCCTATGAGGTAAACGGTAAATCTGTTCAGGCGCATGACCAATTATTGGACAAGGCCGTTAATGAGGTTGGAAGAGTGTAATGAAATGAATGGGGCTGGACCTATTAGGAAGCCCCCATGTCGCCGACTGACTGAGGCGGCAATGCCTATAAGTACGGAAGAATAGGGGAGGAATTTTTATGATGCGTGCTTTGTGGACTGCAGGGTCAGGAATGAAGGCTCAGCAGGCAAATATTGATGTAATTTCCAATAATCTTGCGAATGTGAATACGACTGGCTTCAAAAAAAGCCGGACTGATTTTCAAGATTTAATGTATCAGACAATTCGCCAGGCTGGTACCGCAACTGGTCCGGACAGCGAAGTTCCAACAGGTATTCAGATGGGTCATGGTGTGCGGCAGGTTGCTACCCAAAAAATTTACACCCAGGGAAGCTTCCAGGAAACCGGCAATGCACTCGATGTGGCTATTGAAGGAGACGGCTTCTTTCAAATTGAAATGCCTGATGGTACCCTTGCTTTTACTCGGGATGGCTCTTTTAAAAGGGATTCTGATGGACGAATGGTGACCTCTGACGGCTATCCTATGGATCCGGCCATTACAATTCCTGAGCGGGCAATCGAGATTTCGATTTCTGCCGATGGACGGGTTTCAGTGACAATGCCTGATGAGACTGAGCCTCAGGAAGTCGGTGAAATTCAGATTTTCCGGTTTGTAAATCCAGCTGGACTTTCTAATATCGGTCGCAACCTTCTTAAAGAGACAGCAGCATCAGGTGAGCCTGTTCAGGTAACACCCGGCGAAGAAGGTTCCGGAACGTTAGTGCAAAAATACCTAGAGATGTCGAATGTCCAGGTTGTCGAAGAAATGGTAAATATGATTGTAGCGCAGCGGGCCTATGAAGTGAATTCCAAAGCAATTACTACGGCTGACGAAATGTTGAGTCAGGCGGCCAATCTTAAACGCTAAATGATGAAAAATAAAATTTGGCTGATATGTATGGTGATCTATATTCTCCTCGCTGCTTTTCCCGGTAGTACGAAGCAGATTGTCTATGCAGCTGAAAGCCAGACTGTTAGTGTGAATATGATGGCAAGTGCGGCGAGTGTCGTGATAAATCAGCAGGCCGGTGTGGCCGTTGAAAACGATGATTTAACTGTCACCCTTCTCGGTTCACCTTCGGTTGTCTCCGTTCCGGCGGGTAACCTTGATTTGGCAGTTTCACTGCCTTATGGCATTCGTTATAATGCGCCGACAACAGCCAAGATCACAATTAGTGTTGATGGAAAGATTGCTGCAGTTACAATCTTAAAATTTGATGTTAATCTTTATCAGCAAGTGGTAGTCGCTGCCAGGCCCATTAATCGGGGGGAGACTTTCAATGCCGAAAATCTTCGCTATGAACGGATGGATATCGGGCGGCTTAACTCGGGTTATTATACTGATATCACGAAAATTGACGGTTATTTGAGTCGCCGTATGCTCAACCCTGGTACGCCTCTCAATCAATTTTTGGTTGAAAAACCGGTGTTGGTCAAACGGGGCAGTGCCGTGACAATCATCGCCCGGCAGGGCGGTATTGAGGTAACTGCTTTGGGTGAGGCTATGCAGGATGGCCATGAAGGCCAGCGGATAAGGGTTCAAAATAGTAACTCCGGCAAGTGGATAACTGGTACAGTTGTCGCTGCCGGGACAGTTGAGATTTAGACTGTAAAAGAAGGTGGATATGATGCGCAGCCTAACAAAAGGTTTTGTTTGCTGGATTCTGTTAGGTTTCATGATTGCTTGTATGCCTGGTGGTTCTCAAGTTAAAGCGGCGTCACTGTGGAATGATGGCGCTAATTTGTACTCTGATCATAAGGCACGGGCGGTCGGTGATATCCTTACTATAGTGATTAGCGAATCATCAAGTGCTACCCGCGCGGGTCAGGCCCGTAACTCCAAGTCGGCCAGTGCCGAGGCATCGGCCGGGACAGGGGTTTTTAAATGGATTGCCAATGCCGGTATGGATTCGCAAGATAGTTTTAATGCTCAAGGTTCAATCTCCAATACCAACAAGGTTAGTGGCAGGATGACGGCCCAGGTTATTGAAGTGAAACCTAATGGTAATTTGGTCATTTCAGGAACGCAGACAATTAAGCAAAACGGTGAAGAACAAAAGATTACCGTTACCGGTGTCGTCCGGCCTGACGATGTGACGGTCAATAATACCGTATTGTCAAGCTATGTCGCCGATGCTCAAATCCATATTGACGGTAAAGGACCAATTGCCGGAAAACAACGGCAAGGAATTTTGACGCAAATTTTCAATTTCTTGTTCTAGGAGAAGCATTATGCTAAAAAAAATCCGAAAAATTACAGCTTTAGCTGTTACATTGATTATGGTTTGCGCAAGCATGGCTCCGGCTTGGGCGGCGTCAGCCGCCATGAGTACTCGCATCAAAGATGTTGCTAAAGTGCAGGGTGTCCGGGCCAATCAGCTTGTCGGTTATGGCTTAGTCGTTGGCTTAGCGGGAACTGGCGATTCCACCAGAAACATTCCTACAATGCAATCTATTGCCAATATGCTGAATGATTTTGGTGTAACCGTTACGGCAGACCAATTAAAGTCTAAAAATGTTGCGGCTGTCATGGTCACCGCGCAGCTGCCGCCCTTTGTTAAGTCTGGCGATAATATTGACATTACCGTATCATCTATGGGTGATGCTAAAAGTATTGCCGGCGGGACGCTCATGCAGACCCCGCTTAAGGCTGGTAACGGCCAAATTTATGCCGTAGCCCAGGGACCTGTATCAACAGGCGGTTTTTCAGCTGGCAAGGGCAGTAATAGTAGGCAAAAGAATTTTCCTACTGTTGGGACGACTCCCAATGGTGCTATTGTCGAACGTGATGTAGCCGTCGAATTGTCCAATAATGGGACAATTAACCTGGCGCTGGCCCAGCCTGACTTCACAACCGCAAGCCGCATAAGTGAAGTTATTAATAGCCAGTTTGGCTTGATTGCAACTGCGCTTGATCCCGGTACTGTTGAGGTAAAAGTTCCGCAGGAGTACCGCGGCGAGTTAGTTAGCTTTGTTGCAGCTGTGGAAGAATTGCCGGTGATACCTGATAATGTGGCCAAAGTCGTAATTAACGAACGTACCGGGACAATTGTCATGGGTTCTAATGTTACCATTGATGAAGTTGCTGTCGCACAAGGCGGGCTTAGTGTTAAAATAAGTAAACAGTATAATGTCTCCCAACCGCCGGCGTTTTCACGTGGATCAACAGTCATTACGCCTGAGACGACAGTGGATGTTACAGAAGAGGATGTCAATGTCATGTTGCTGCCTGCCACCTCAAATGTCGGTGATGTTGTCAATGCGTTAAATTCTATAGGTGCTACGGCGCGCGACATTATTGCGGTTTTGCAGGCAATGAAAGCAGCTGGGGCACTGCATGCCGACTTGCAGCTAATTTAGAGGTGAGAGCATGGATATTAGTAAAATAAATTCATATAATAATACAGCAAGTTTGACTGTAGACCGCCAGGCTAAAGCTGACGGCGATTTTGCCGCCAAGCTCCAGCAAGCTTCGGCAAATGCTGCCGACGATGCTAAGTTGAAGTCGGTCTGCCGTGATATGGAAGCCGTTTTCCTCAACTTGATGTTAACCCGCATGAGGGCAACAGTAACCAAATCTGACTTATTGCCTGACCGGTCCAAAGAAGACATTATGCAGTCAATGCTTGATTCCGAATTGACTAAAAATATGGCCCAGGCCGGTGGAGCCGGACTGGCTGATATGCTATATCGCCAACTTAGTCTGTCACATAATCGCTCAAATCCAAAAAGTCAGACACCGAAATAGTGTCTGGCTTTTTTTACTAGGAGGTTTTTTTAATGAACAAGTTCCGCCGCTATGTTGCTTTATTTATCTTGATTCTACTGTTGGCGGTACAAACGGTAAGTGCTGCTCCAGCAACCACTGTCAATACGATGAGATTTAGTCAGACACCGGAAAAAATCCGGATTGTCTTTGATGTCAATAATCTTCCAGCCCATAAGGTTGTCCTTGAGCAGCAACCGCTGCAATTGGTTATTACTTTTGATGGCTCTCTTGGCAAGAAGGTAATGCAGCAAACTACTTTTAATGATGTATATGTCAACAGTCTGAAAATCACCGAGGTTCAGCCAGGAAAGCTGCAGGCTGTGATTGCTCTCAAGCACTCGGTTGTTTACAAGGTATTTACGCTTACCGGCCCGAACCGGTTGGTTATTGACATTATTAAAGAGTATGATCAAAAAATTCAGCAGGAAATAGCTCCAGGCCTTCAGTCGCGCACATGGTTCCGTGGTAGGAAAGCCGGTCCCATTGCTGCTCATATTTTAGAGATTGACCCGAAAGCAGGATTTATGGTGAAACCGACTCTGTCTAACGACAGGGTGGCTGGTTTGGAAACAGTGAAATCTATGGCTGTCCGGTCAAATGCACTTGCCGCTGTCAACGCCTCATATTTTGGGTTGAATGGTGAGATTATCGGCCTGCTAAAAATGAACGGGCAGATTGTCAGCGTTCCAGGTTTAGCCCGCACGGCGTTAGGAATCCTACCGAACGGCAGCATGGTATTTGACAGTGTTGACTATAGCGGTCATGTTACATTGCCTGACGGTCGCATAGTAGCCATTACTGGTGTTAACTGTGAGCGTGGCCAGGATGATCTCATTTTATACAATGAGCATTATGATCAGAGCACTAACACTAATGAATATGGTATTGAGTATGTTATATCAGGTGATAAAGTAACCGCGATTAATCCGAAGGACTCGCTTCTGCAGCCCGACAGCGTTGTTTTGTCAGCACACGGCGCGGCTGGAGCATTGCCTGAACTTAAGGTGGGCGACACCGTTAAGATTACCGAGACACTCGGCCCGGTCTATGACAAAGCAATTTATGCAATCGGCGCCGGACCGACGCTGATTAAAAACGGAAAGGTCTCTCTTACGACAACAACGGAACAATTCGGGTCTGATGTAGCTGGCGGCCGCGCTCCGCGTACGGCAGTCGCCACAATGAAGAATGGCCATATCTTGATGGTGGTTGTCGATGGTCGGCAAAAGCACAGTATTGGCATGTCGCTCGCAGAGCTGGCTGCTTTTATGAAAGAAATAGGAGCCGTTGAGGCCATGAATCTAGATGGCGGCGGCTCAAGTGAAATGGTAGTCAATGGCGAGGTTGTAAATATCCCGTCCGATGGTCGGGAACGCCGTGTCGGTGATGCCTTAATTGTTGTCAAGAAGGCGGATAACGGATAACGGTAACTAGTGGCAAATAGCTTGCTAATTGTGAGTGATGTTGTATAATGAAATTGAGTATGGGAATTCAGTATGGAGGTGTTTTGAATGCTTCACAAAAAATATATAATTCTAATGGTTGTTTTCCTTACCATGGCTATTGCGGCATGGGCAATAGGAGCTAATGCATTAGTTGATCAAAAGGTCGTCTTATCGGGTACAGTAGTGGGTCAAGGCTTAGTTGCACCAGGTGCGACAGTACGGGAAGGTGATACTCTCCTGGTTGTTAGCACAATTACTGGTCCAGTGCCTGCCGCCCGTGCCACCTGTGATGGTGTTGTCCGCGAGGTGCTTGTTAAACCGGGTGATAGAGTCAAAAGTAACGATGTGGTCGTACGTATTGAATCGGCCCGTAAATAGTTGAGAGGATGATTTTTTTGCATTATTTATTAAAGCGGGGCATAGCGCTTACAGTTGCGCTAATGATTTTTTCCACCGCTTTGGTTTTTGCTGCGCCGGAAACAATGCCTGTTGATCAAATTCAGCCAGGCATGAAGGGCATTGCTAAAACGGTTGTATCAGGCACCAAAATCGAGGAATTTGGTGTAGAAGTGCTAGGAATTATGAAAAACAAAGGTCCATCCGGTGACCTCATCCTTGTGCGTACTTATGGCGATCTCATTGACCGTACTGGCGGTATTGCCCAGGGGATGAGTGGCAGTCCGGTCTATATTAACGGCAAACTCGTGGGGGCGATTGCCTATGGATGGTCGTTAACCGACCATAAAACAGGCATGATTACTCCCATTGGTGATATGCTGAAATTATGGAATATGCCTGATTCTAAAAATGTATTTCCTGTTGACCAATCGGTACGTTTAGAAAACGAGACTGAGCTTGAGCCGGTTCAAACGCCGCTCATGGTATCTGGTTTTGGTCAACCGGCGCTTGATATGCTCAAAACAAAACTAGAACCAATGAACTTAGTGCCCTATGGAGTAGGTGATGCTCCAAACGGAGCTAGTTTTGGTCCGCTTGAACCAGGCAGTGCCGTCGGTGTTCAGCTGGCTACCGGTGATGTCAGTATCGGGGCTTTGGGTACAGTCACCTATGTTGAAGATAACAAAGTATTGGCCTTTGGCCATCCTTTTCTCAAAAAAGGCAATGTTAACTATCTGATGACAAATGCCTATGTTTTTACAACAGTAGCTGGACTGGAAAATTCGTTTAAGGTCGGAGCAACAGGCGAGCCGATTGGTCTCATTAATCAGGATCGGGGCTCGGCCGTGGCCGGTATTACTGGTCGCTTCCCGTCCGTTGTTCCTGTTCGAATTACCGTCCGTGACAATGTGTTGAACCGTACAGAAGAGGCGGGCGTGCATGTTGTTCAGGATGAACAGCTGTCCCCGGTCCTAGCGGCCACGACAGTGTTTAACTTTATCGACAAGACCATGGATCGCGTTGGCCCAGGTACGGCCCGGGTTCGTTTTGATATCACCGGCCGCGACTTACCAGTCGGGGTGTTAAGCCGGGAAAATATGTTTTATAGTCCGGCTAGTATTGGTGAGTTGGCCGTGGGAGAGCTTTTAGAGGCAATGGCCCTTGTGACAGGCAATCAATATCGTCCAGTGGATATTATGGATGTCAAGGTGAATGTCACCATTGATGAAGAGCGTAAAACAGCAACAATTACCGAAGCCCGCTCTAGTGCGGCTAAAGCAAAGCCGGGTGAAACCATTGATGTGACGGTTACGTTAAAGCCATATCGCGGCGAGGTAATAACGCGGGTTGTGCCGTATAAAATTCCTGAAGATCAAGCAGTTGGACCGATGGGGCTTCAAGTCCGTGGCGGCGGCATGATTCCGCTGACCGAGCTGCTGCTAAGACGGCAGGGGCTTGACATTGAAATGCTCACAGGCAATAAAAATAAAAACCAGCCATTTGCTGATGTCCTTAAAGAGTTCATGAACCGGGACCGCAATAATGATATTGTTGTCGAGCAGATGAGCATGACACCCGATGAATTAGGCAGCACTGTTGAACAGGCAAACCCAACCGCTGATAAGGTCAAGAAGAAGGGCCCTGAAGAAACAGTGGCTGACAAGAATAAGAATCCAAAACAAGAGCCCGTTTCAGGTGGATCGCTGAAGAAGGCTGAAGAAAATAAAGCTAAGAGCAGCCTTTTAACCGATTATATTGTAGATGGTGATGCCCAGATAATGGTTGTCATTGAAAATAAGAAAGAATAACCAATGAGCGCACTCGGCTGAGTGCGCTCGCTCTACCAGAACTACCTGAGAATATCGTTGCAGAATCGTGTTTTTGCAGGGAATAGAAGGCAAGTATTGAATATTACTTGAATACAGATAAGACATATCGATTAGACAGTTCATGAGGTATCGTGATGATTAATGCATTTTTAGAAAATCTGGGCCGGAGAGTTATGGCCGCCCTTGAGAATAGCGGCCGCATTGTAATCTTGACTGCAGAAGTCTTTTATCATTTACCGCGGCGGCCGAACCTGCGCCATGCATTGCAGCAAATGGCACATTTAGGCGTAGATTCGCTGCCGATTGTGCTTTTGACCTTGCTGTTTACTGGTATGGTCCTGACAGTTCAGACGGCCCACGAATTTATTAAATATGGCGCGCAATCGTCAGTTGGCGGTATTGTGGCGATCGCTATGGGGCGGGAATTGGCACCAGTACTGACTGGGGTCGTAGTTGCCGGACGGGTTGGAGCCGCAATCACGGCTGAAATTGGCTCGATGAAAGTCACCGAGCAAATCGATGCCCTCCGCGTGATGGCCACGAATCCGGTTGCGTACCTTGTTGTACCGCGGTTTTTAGCCTGTGTGTTTATGACGCCGTTATTAGTCGTCTTTGCTGACGTAATTGGTACAATCGGCGGTTATCTGGTCGCGACCTTGTATGCTGGTATCAGCTCGTACACCTATCTCCATTCCATCGAGGTGTTTTCCGAAATAACCGATATCACGGGCGGTTTGGTTAAAGCCATGTTTTTTGGCGGCATTGTAGCCATTATCGGTTGCTATAGGGGGTTGACCGCTGGACAAGGTGCGGAAGGCGTCGGGCGGGCGACCACCGGTTCAGTTGTAAGCTCAATGATTATGATCTTTATTGCAAATTATTTTTTGTCGCTGCTGCTGTTTCGCTAAGAGGTGAAATTATGATAAAATTAGTGAATGTTGGTGTCAGCTTTGGCGCCAAAACGGTTTTAGAAGATATAAATCTTGATATAGCCAAAGGCGAAAGTATGGTCATCATTGGCCCTAGCGGATCAGGCAAGAGCACGCTGCTGCGGTTGATTGTCGGTCTGCTTAAGCCCTCAACCGGTCAAATCTTTATTGATGATCAGGATATTACCGGGATGGCCGAAGAGGAATTGAACAAGATCCGGTTGCGGATGGGAATGGTCTTTCAGTATTCAGCCTTATTTGATTCAATGAGCGTTGGGGAAAACGTTGCCTTTGGTCTGCGGCAGCATACTGTAATGGACGAGGAAGCGATTGCCCGCGTTGTTCGTAAAAAACTGCGGATGGTAGGGCTCTCCGGGCAGGAAGAAGTGATGCCCAATGAATTATCAGGGGGCATGAAAAAACGGGTCAGCTTGGCCCGTGCTATCGCGATTGACCCGGAGATGGTACTGTATGATGAACCAACGGCTGGTCTTGACCCGATTATGGCCAATACCATTGACAGATTGATTATCAGCACCAAGCGGATTATGGGTGTGACTTCGGTTGTCGTAACCCATCACATGAACAGCGCTTTTAAGATTGCCGATCGGATCGCCATGATTTACGACGGACGCATTGTTGAAGTCGGGTCGGCCGATCAAATTAAAAACTCGGACAATGAAATTGTCCAGCGCTTTATTAAAGGGATTAAAATAACATCAAGAATTGATGCCCAAAGGAGGTCGGATTAATGGGGATGAGTACTGAAGCCAAGGTAGGCAGTATGACACTGCTTGGCCTAATCCTATTAGCGTATATGATTGTCCATTTGGGCGGGTTTAGTTTCGGTGAAAAAGGGTATCCGGTTACAGCAATGTTTGATCAGGTAAGCGGTCTTAAAGAAGGCAATCTTGTCCGCTATGCCGGCGTTGAAGTGGGCAGTGTCAAAGAGGTAAAAGTAACGCCTGAAGGTGTTGCCGTTAAACTGCTGATTCGTGAAGGTGTCAAGATTCCCGAAGGCGCAAAAATCAGCATTGGCACTGATGGGCTTCTGGGTGAAAAATATATTAATATTGCGCCTCCGCCGGTAAGTTCAGGCTTTCTTCCCCCTAATGCGGTAGTAAAGGGGGAAACGCAGCAAGACTTGGACAGACTGATTGCCACAGCTGATCAATTGATGCTTGATATGCAGAAACTTGTTTATTCGCTCAACGACGTATTTGGGGATGAAACGGTTAAGGCCTCACTCAAAGAGTCTGCAACTAACGCTCGCGAGTTGACCAACAACTTGAAGAATATGAGTGCCGTGCTGGCGCGTATGGCCGAAAACAATGAAACAAATGTCACTGCTATGGTGAATAATCTTACAGCTATGTCAGGCAGCTTGCGCGATGTTACTGCCCGGGTCGACAGGATGCTCACCGAGGTTGATAATGAAGGCCAAACGGCCCGCGATCTTCGAGAATCTATTGAAAATATAAAAGTGACAAGTGAACGGGTCGAAAAAATGGCGGCAGCCCTTGAGGGCGTTGTCATTGATCCTGAGACGGCCAATAATGTCAAAGAGACGCTGCGCAATGCGCGTGAAGCCTCGGCCAAGGCTAATAACATGCTGACAAAGGTTCAGTCAATTAAAACCCAGACTGGCATAGAAGTTATCTACAATCCTGATGACTCTAAATACAAGACTAATGCTGATGTTCGGATTAATACCGCCGGCAAAGAATTTGCTGTTATCGGCGTAACCAATATTGGTCAAGGCAGTAAAGCTAATATTCAAGTGGGTACAGGCACGGATCAATTTGCCGCCCGGGCCGGCGTGATTGAAGGACAAGCCGGCGTTGGCATTGATACCAAACTAGGCAAGCAAATGCGGTTGTCGCTTGACGCCTATGATCCTAATGATGTTCGCGTCAAACTGCGTACCCAAATTCAGGTGGCCCCGGATACCTACCTTGTCGGTCAGACTGACAGCCTCAATAAAAATCCGGAAGATAACACCTATTTCGGCTTACGCCGTACCTTTTAAAATCATTGACACTACCGGCCGTTAGGCATATAATTATAAGGTAATTGACCGTGTAGTCGGAAAAATTTTATTTAGTGATATAGACTTAAAGAATTATCCAAGGAGGAAACACAGATGATATCTACAAATCAATGGCGAAAACGCTTGAGTGCTGTGTTGGCAGGCGGATTTTTGCTGTTAAACACTACTGCGGCGTTGGCTGCACCTGTTGAACTGTCGCTTCATGACAGTATTGCTATGGCGTTAAATAATAATCCGGCTATAAAGATGGCCGCTGCTGACCGAGAAAAGGCCGGCTGGGTCGTTGATGAGGCTAAAGCAGGTAAAATGCCGTCATTGGGCTATACTTTCAAGGGCAGTCATTTTGATCCAAAAAGTATCGCGGGCAATGACGAGAATTATTCGAATGCTTTTTCGCTTACTATGCCGCTTTATACCGGTGGTAAAGTTGAAGGAGCGATTGATAAGGCTAAACTGGGTGTGAATTCAGCAGATCACAGTTTGGACAGCACCAAACAGCAGATTAAACTGGATGCTACAAATGGCTATTACGGTATTTTACAGACCCGCAATATGGTCAAAGTCGCCCAGGAATCAGTTGACAGCCTTGCGGCTCATCTGAAAAATGTTCAAGCGCAATACAGCGTAGGCACTGTGGCCAAATCCGACGTACTCCGTTCGGAGGTTGAATTGGCCGATGCGCAGCAGACCCAAATCAAAGCCCAAAACTCCTACGAGTTGGCCGTATCCAACTTAAATAACGTAATTAGTCTGCCGCTTGAGACTGAGCTGATCATTAAAGATGAACTCAAATATGAGCAGTATTCAATGTCCTTAGAGGATAGTATTAAATTTGCCATGGAGCATCGGCCGGAGGTTGCCATTGCGCAAATTGGCATAGAATCAGCCAAGAAAGATATCAGTATTGCCAAAGCCGGCCATCGTCCGACTATTGGAGCTAGTGCTTCAACCGGTTGGGATGACTCTGATTTTCCGGGTACTGAAAATGATAATTGGTCAGTGGGTGTATCGGCTAGCTGGAATATTTTTGATTCCGGGCTGACCAGTTCTAAGATTAAGCAAGCCAAGTCTGCGGTTGATAAAGCCACCGAGCAAGCCAGACAAACCAATGATGCCGTGCAGCTTGACGTTCGCAATGCTTATCTTAATATGAAGGAATCCGAGAAGCGGATTCATACAACCGATATTACTGTCGATAAAGCTGAAGAAGATTTTAAAATCGCTCAAGTTCGCTATAGCGCAGGAGTTGGGACTAACCTTGATGTCATCGACGCACAAGTAGCCCTGACCCAAGCCAAGACCAACTATATTCAAGCCCTTTATGACTACAACACCAGCAAAGCTACGTTGGAAAAGGCCATGGGCGTGCCTGTAAATTAGAATGTAAATAGTAAAGTCGGAGGAAACTCCGGCTTTAATTTTTATTGTCCTTTTGGTCATTGCCGCAAAAGGACCAAAACGGCTAGGCCTGTCTTCCAGAAGCCTTGAAAAATTAGCACGTTACTGGAAATCCGTGAACTCGCTACGCTCAAACAACCGGATTTCTTAATCGTAACATGCTAATTTTCCATCCTTCGGAACGTCTTCTTCCAGAATGGCCGATAAGAACGAAGAACCATAAACTTGAGAGAAGAATTCCGTTCTTTGTTTTCGTTCCCTTTCGGCCATTACGGCAGCTGCCGGTCCGAAGGATGGAAGCAGGGCTTGCTTGCGGGTTAAAAAGTCCGACTGTTTGAGCGCAGCGAGTTTCGGACTTTCCGCAAGTGAGGCCTGATTCCAAGGTGGCTGCCGTACAGGCCTTGATTTTTTTGTGACTTTTGTATCAAGACAAAAGCCACAAAAGAGTATTTAGGAAAATATTCCCGGGCAGAATAATATTCCAACCAACTTTTAACAGGAAGGACTATAGCCTTCGTCGAAATACTACATATATTTTTTACGCAGGAGGACGCCATGAAAATCAAGGCGGTAGTTGTTATAACACTAGTTGTCATAGTTTTCGCTGTCGCCATGGCATGGCAAAGCAAAAGTCAGGATATTTTTGCCGGGATAAGAGACATTGCGGTTGCCGAGGTTGCTGATGCAACCGGGGCTTCAGTCCAGTTTGGTAATATTGAAGTACTGTCTTTGAACACCATCCTTATCCAGGATGTTTATGTTTACGATAAAGAAAACAAACTTATTGCCAGCAGTCCTAAGGTAAGTGTGGGCTATAACCTGCTTAGCCTGGTATTTGGGCAAAAGACTGAGATGATTAAAAATATTACTGTCGATCAGCCGATCTTAATGTTGGTTCAGAAGACTGGCGGAAACTGGAATTTTGAGGATATTATTGCCGACAAATCATCCGAATCATCCTTTACCGGTAAAGTAGTAATAAATGATGGTCAGGCTGAGATTATTTCAGCAGATGGGCAATGGACTCTTATGGCCGTCAACGGCAGTCTCGATTTTTCCAGTCGATTATCTACGGCCATTAATTTAGCAACAATCTATAAGGAAGCCCCATTGACTGTTTCTGGTTCGCTCAATACCGCTGGTGACGGTGTTTTAACTGTTAAGGCCCGTAAGTTTCCGCTTGCTGACTTAGCGCCGCTGTTAAATGACGCTGGAGTCCAGGTTCTGGGCGGGACAGCCGATACAGTAGATGCCACAGTAAAAAAGACCGGCGATGACCTTGCTTTTGCCGGTCAGACCGAATTCAGTGCGGTTGATGCTGATGCCGATAGTGTACCCATTCGGGACGCGAACGGCCTTGCTACTTTTACCAATGAACGTTTATACATATTTACCAAAGCCCAAGTTTGGAATCAGCCAGTGACCGCGAAAGGCAAAATTGCTATCAATACTGGCCAGCCGATTCTTGATTTAAGAGTAGCATCAAATGGCTTTGATCCTGCTGCTGTCCAAGCTGATTTGCCATTGAATGGTTTAGTGACTTTTGATGCGGCAGTAACTGGTTCAATTGATAATTTAGCAATTGCTGGTGACTTGGGACTTGAACAAGGCGAACTAAATGGAATTAGCCTTAAGGATATCGCGGCTAAGTTCAGCTTATTAGACAAAAAAATTACTGTGCAAGAGCTCACAGGCAGCGTAGCGGGCGGCCAAGTAGCAGCGACCGGCACTGTCGGGCTGGAAAACAATCACTATGACTTACACATTAAGGCTACTGGTGTAGATAGTGCGGTGTTCGGACCATCTGGGCTAAATGGTTTGGCTTATGCCGACATCAATGCCGCAGGCGTAGGATTTTCGCTAGCTGATGCGACAGTATACGGTACGGCGCAGCTTATTGCGGGGCAGGTTCAGGGAGTTGGCTTTAATCGTGCCGAAAGCAGTTTTCACCTAGCCAATAGTCAATTGATTCTCGACTATGCCACGATTAGCCTTGACGGTGGTTCAGTCACCGCCAACGGTGTCGTCAGTCCTGATCATATTGGACTTAACTTACGCGGTCACCAAGTCCCGTTGAATCTTCTTGCAGCCTTGGATGGTAATATCAATATTGACGGCATTGCCGATTTTACCGGCACAGTCAGCGGTACAACAGCAGCTCCGAATGCAATCCTTGATTTTACCGCAACAAGCGGTCAGGTTTTTTATCAGCCTTTTGTTCATGCACAAGGCCGGCTGGAATTATCACCGACCACTGTTACGCTCTATAATGTTGGCCTAACTGACGGCCCGACAACTCATAAAGTAACAGGAACGCTGGGACTTGCAGGTTCTCGTCCGCTTAATTTGCAGATTAGCTCCCGCCAGGCGCGGGCTGAAAATATTGTCAAACTGCTTCTTCCCGGGGAGAAGCTGACCGGAAATGTTGATAATGAGATTACGATAACCGGACCGTTGGACAGCTTTAATGCCGTAGGACAAATTAAACTTACCGAGGGAAGCTTCCGCGGTCAACTGATTGCCAGTGCCCAGGGATCTTACCGCCGGGAAAACGGTCTGACAAGCATTAGTGATTTTGTGATTAATTCATTAAATACCGAGGTTAAAATTGCCGGAATCATTCGCCAGGATCAGGATCTTGACCTGACGATCGACGCACAGCACATTGATCTCGGCAGGCTCCATCTAAATCTGCCTTATGAGCTTGCCGGCAAGGCCGCCTTCAGCGGCCGACTCACAGGCACACCAACCCAGCCGCTGTTTAGCGGCAGGCTTGTTGCTGATCGTCTTATGTTTAAAAACTATGAAATCGCGCAAGTAAGCGGTGATATCGAGCTTGTCGGTGATAGTATAGATATTCCGCAGTTCAAGTTTGTCCAAGGGGAAGGCACCTATAATTTTGCCGGCGGACTTAATCTTGCCACAGATGGTATCTACGGTGGGATTGACGTAGCAAAAGGCGATCTGGCGGCCTTATTGGCCATTCTCAGTATACCAAGCAAGGATGTAAGTGGTCAGATCAACGGGCATATCGTAATCAGCGGTACAACAGCTAAGCCCAATATCGCGTTGACAGGCGGCATTGTGGGCGGCAAGGTAAAAAATTATCCGCTCGATACCGTTGATATTGACGCTTCACTTAGCAACAATGTAATTACTGTCAATCGATTCTTTGCTAAACAGGGCAAAGGCGTACTGGCCGTAAACGGCAGCGCCGATTTGAACGGACCGCTCAATTTTGAAGCAGGCGGTCGCGATATTGACGCCGGATTGCTGTCAGCCCTCTTTAATAGTAATGTTGATGTAAAGGGTAACTTGGGCTTTGCTGCCCAGGTATCAGGCACTATGGCCAATCCTCGGGCCGATGTATCACTTGAAATTGGCGGCGGCGGAGTTGGCACATCGACCTTTGACTCGCTATATGGGCTTGTGATGCTGCAGGATGATAAAATCAATATTAATCAATTGTTCTTGACTAAAGGGGCGAATCGGGCTAGTGCCTATGGGGTGATTCCAGTTGCTGCGTTGAGCAGCGAGGGCCGTAGCCAGGCAACTTTGGCTGATCAAATGGATGTTAAGGTCCGGTTAGACCAGGCTGACTTAAGTATTCTACCGATGCTCAGCAAGGAAGTATCCTGGGCAGCAGGCAAGACCCAGGGTGAGCTGACCATTGGCGGTACCATTATGCAGCCCTACCTTACAGGCAGTATCAACGTAACAGATGGGACGGTCAAACTGGTAAAGTTATATGATCCAATCCAAAATGTGGCCCTTGATATTCAATTTAAAGGTGATAAAATAGTTTTAAAAACATTTTCCGGGCATATGGGGTCAGGCTCTTATCAGATGGCAGGAAGTACGGCCCTTACTGGCCTTGCCTTTACAGATTATGATTTTCAGCTCAAGGTGGATAACCTTGGCGTAAATAGTAAATACTTCAAAGGACCGCTTAATGGCGATCTCGCATTAACAAGTAATCGAGGGCGGCCACTACTAGCCGGAACACTGTTGTTTGAAAATAACACAATAGATATTCCGCTCGTTGGTGACTTTGCCGAATCAGACATTAACATTAGGCTGAATGTCGAGCTGATTGCCGGCAAGAAGGTGCGGCTCTATAATTCCTATATGTACGATATCTGGGCTGAAGGGCGGGTCAAGTTCGAGGGCAGTACCAAGCGCCCCAATCCGTCCGGCAAGATAACCGCGATCCGAGGCACTGTCAGCTATCTTCGAACCTCGTTTAAAATCAAAGAAGCCAGTGCTGAATTTAGTCAGTTTGGCACCTTTGAGCCTGTACTGCGGCTAACAGCAAGTACCAAGCTTCAGGATACCACGGTTGACCTCAACATTAACGGACCGGTATCGGCTATGGACCTGCAGCTGACCGCCGAACCGGCCATGCGCCAGCAGGATATTCTCACTCTCTTGACATTGCGGAGTCGGTATTTTGAAAAACAGAACAGTGGCAGTGGAGCAAGCGGCAGCGGTTTTGGCCGCGATGAACTAGTCGGCCTGCTTGACGCTGGTCTTCAGATGCGCTTCGTCAGTACAGTGGAAGGGATATTCCGCGATACATTTGGTCTTGATGACTTCCGAGTGGTGCGTGATACGTTGTGGTCAAATGGCCGTCAACGCTCGAATGAAGATCGGGAGGGGCCAAGTAATCAGGAAGTGTATAATATTGAAATGGGTAAATACATTACAGACCGGTTGATGGTGAACTATACAATGGGACTTGACAATGACAAGTACAGCTATGGGTTCCGTTACGACCTGAACCGGAGAATTAGCCTGACAGGTATGGTTGATGATGAGAAAGATAAACGCATCGGGCTTGAAGCGCGCTTTAAGTTCTAGAAGAATTCTAATAAAATTCTAATAAAATTATAATAAAGTCTTATTATAATCCCTTTTGAAAAGGATGGTTCTCATGCTGCTTAAACAGTATCTTAAAGAATTAAATATGGTTGAGATGCTGGCCCCGGCCGCGGAAGAGCAGCTCTGGCTGAATTTCAAGGATCAGGGCGATCTGGACAGCCGGCGGCAGATTATCGAGAGTTACCAGCCGCTTGTCTTTAAGGCTGCCATGAGCTGGAAAGTCGATGAGCCAACGCTGATGGATATAATTCAGGAAGGCACTGTTGGGCTGATTGAAGCTGTTGAAAACTACGACCATACCCGCGGGGTGGCGTTTAGTCTCTATGCGTTTCACCGAATTCGCGGCCGTATGCTTAACTTCATGCAGCAGGAGGGCAAGGCTGATCTCACATATATCGACAGCCCGCTTGACAGTGAGGATTCTATGACAATGGCCGACAGGTTGATTGATACCAGTGTTGAAGTGGCCAGTCAGGCTGAACAGAATTTCCTGGTAGAAAAGGTAAAAGATGCGATGGAACGGCTGCCGGCCAAAGAACAGCTGGTGCTGAGCGGTGTTTTCTTTGAAGATCGCGAGCCTAAGCAATTGGCCGAGACGCTTGATATGAGCATCTCCCATATTTATCGACTGCAAAAACAGGGTATCCGTCGCGTTCGCGGCATGTTATCCAAATTTATGCAGCACTGGTAGAGGTTATCCAATCGAAATAAAAGGGTTTTAGCAATAAACTGCGAAAGATAGTTAAAATAATTAGCATTTACGATATATTGCTTTGTAATTGACTAATTTGCCTGGTTTTTGCCCCTAGAGGGAAGACCATAATCTGGCCTATTCCCTTGATTATATATTGTGGTTATAATGGGGGTGGTGGATATGGCGGACTTTAAAGAAAATATGTATCGGCGCTTACGTTCAGCCCGACAATGGCTTACACGGGCGGAGGAAGCGTTCGATAAGGACCGCGATGTTCGCGCTGAGCTTAATTTGATGTTGGCCCAGGCTGAACTTCAGCATGCCAAGGAAGCCAACCGTACCCGTCACTGGCGCTATAAGTATTCACTTCTGACGCAGGGTACAGCTGTTGGACTGGCTATGATGCTTGCTGTTATCGGCTTTGGTGGTACTTATTGGTGGGTTAACCAGCAGCAGACTAGGGCTGATCAAGGTTCCCCTGCCGTCCAGCTGCAAATGCCGCAGCAAGTGATCTCTGTCAGCAATCCGGCTGAGCAGACCAAGCCGCAGTTAGAGACGCAGGCGGCCCAGCAAACACCCACTAAAGTAGAAACAGAGCATCAACAAACTTCGACTGTTGCCGAAAAAAGCCGCGTTACAAACGACGCTCAACAGTATCAGGCAGAACAACAAGTGGTTTTACCACCTGACGAACTGCAGAAATTAGTACGGGCTGCCGGAAAAACATTACGCGGCCAATAAGTTAATAAGGAGGTAATTCATGAGAACAACGAGACGCTATGGGCATGTACTATTTGCGGCGATCATTAGTCTCAGCCTTATCCTTACCACTCTTGCCCCGGCGTTTGCCAATGATCTTAGCGGCAAAACTGTAACAGCAGTAACGGTAACTGGCAACTCCACGGTCGATATTGCCGAAATCACCAAAGTGATTAAACTTCAGCCAGGTGATACCTTAACACCGGACAAGGTGAAGCAGGATATGCAGTCTATCTACGAACTTGGTTATTTCTTTGATGTTGTTGCAAATTTTACCGAGGTTCCGGAAGGTGCCAAGGTAATTTATACTGTTATGGAAAACCCTGTTCTTAATGATGTTGTGATTAAGGGTAATACTAAGGTTTCTACAGATAAGATTCAGAGTTTGCTCGGTGTTACTAAAGGTAAACTTTTGAATACTAAGCAGCTCAATGATAACGCCCGGGCCATTGAAAGATACTATCATGACCAAGGCTTTATTCTGGCTAAGGTTACTGATGTCGCAATGAACAGCGGCGTACTGACAATTACCATCAATGAAGGCAATCTTGAAGGCATTGCCATCAAAGGCAATGAAAAAACTAAGAACTATGTAATAACCCGCGAAATGAAACTCAAACCAGGCGAAGCTTTTAATGTCAAAGATGCGCGCCGTAGTATGCAAAAAGTGTACAACCTCGGCTATTTCGAGGATGTCAACATGAAGCTCAACCCGGGTAAAGAACCGAATTCTGTTGTGCTTGAAACAAGTGTAATTGAACAAAAAACCGGGATGTTCTCCATCGGCGGCGGTTACAGTAAGAGTGACGGTATGATCGGTATCATCGAACTTGGTGATAACAATTTCCGCGGAACCGGCGACAAAGTTAAATTCCATTGGGAATTTGGCGGTGAAGCCAGTGATCGCAACTATGAAATTAGCTATACCCGTCCATGGCTGGATGCTAAACAGACTTCATTAGGTTTATCTTTTTATGACATGACCAATGAGTATACTGACTATTACGCTGGCGGCAAGGAAAAGTCAACATATGACAAGAAGCGTAAAGGCTGGGAGTTAACCCTTGGTCGTCCGCAAAGTGAGTTTGCGCAGAACTATATTACCTTTAAGCATCGTACCGACACTCATGTTGAAGATGTTGAAGGCCCGGAAAATTATTCGACAATGCCGGATTATCTGGATGAGAACTTTGGTTTGACGAACAGCGTGACGTTAATGCATGTTTATGATTCGCGTGACAATGTCTTTAACCCAACCGAAGGAAACCGCTTATCCTTATCAGCTGAATTTGCCGGAAAGGCGCTTGGCGGCGAATTTGATTTCAATAAATATACGTTTGAAAGCCGCAACTATCTCAAAGTAGGCCGTTCACAGACGGTCGCGCTTCGCGGCACAATTGGTTATGCTGATGGACACCTGCCGTATACCGGCAAGTTCTCGGTCGGTGGATCCGATACCTTGCGCGGCTATGAAGATGAGCAATTTAAAGGCGATAAAATGCTGGCAGCAACAGCTGAATATCGTTTCCCTGTAGCCAACAAGGTTCAGGGTGTTGTATTTACTGATGTTGGTAAGGCTTGGGATGGCGAAGGCTACAAGCTCAATGACCTTGAAGCCAGCGTTGGTGTGGGTATTCGAGTAACAACTCCAATCGGCCCGATTCGGATTGACTATGCCCAAGGCTCTGACGGTGGCAAGACGCACTTCGGCTTTGGTGGTCAGTTCTAAACAAAGATAAAGAGTCAGGTCGCAAGACCTGACTCTTTATCGCAATATTGCTGTACCTAAGGAGGTGTGGGACGATAAACGGTAAGCCTTTTCAGATGATTCCGATACTTATGCTGGCATTAATGCTATTTGCTTGGCCGGGCGGGGTAAGTGCGGCCGGTACTACAATTGATACAATCACTGTCAGTGTGACAACAGTGGACGGAGCCCAGGCGCCGCCGGCCCGCATCGCCAAACGAATGGCGGCCAGCGTCACCACAGTAGGCGAGCATGTACTTCTTGGACGCAAAGTCAGTGAAATCGCGGCTGGACAAGATTCGTATGAACGAATTATTAAAGAAGTATTTGACCGTATTCTGGTTGGCTATAGTGTTGAGCATGTCAGGATTAACCCCGATGTTAACACCGGTATTATTCTTGAATTGGTGCCATGGGGCGAAGTTGTGCGGGAAGTAGTGCTTGAGGTTGACTATGGCAGCGTTTCACCCGAACTGGCTGCCCTGATCAAAGCTGATATGGGTGACGTGGAAGAACGCGTGAATAACATTCTTGTCGGTCTGCCGATTGACGCAGTAGATTGGGCAGGCGGCGTTTCAAAAACCGTCATTCAGGAAGTTTTGGCTGAACAGCTCCCGGAATTCCGGTCCAACTTTGATGTCGAAGCCGGGGCCCGCACTGTTGTAAAATTATCGCTGGTTCCTACCGGAGAAACTATTAAGGATGTGCATGTCAGCCTGCGCTCACAGTCCATCCCCAATGTTATGCTGTTGAGAATGGAGACGGTATTTGCCGAGGGTGCAAAGCAGCTTACCGGCCTGCCGGTTGCTTTCGTGGAACGGCATCGCGATTATTTTGCGCAAAAATTTGGTGAAGTGGCGAGCCGCCAGTATCTGTCACGCAGTTTTGGCCTTACAATAACGCCGGTTATTAGCCCGGGTCCCGATACAGTGATTGTGGCTACCGTTGAAACAGATAAATACAATATTTGGTTAGAAGGTTATCTTGATATGGGCCGCCACGTAAATGATAATACCTCGGCTCGTCTTCATGCCGGTAAGTTTGTCGGCAGCCGTGACGAAGCCTTTTTGGAAGTGGAATTTATTCCCAACACAGTAACCTGGGAGTTTGCGCCCGGCTGGTCGCACCGCTTTGGTGACAGCACGTTTATCGGGGTCAAACATATCCTTCCCGACAATGATAACATATTGACACTCAACCAGAAGCTTAGCCGTGATTGGTCGCTGCGGGCGGAACGCTGGCCGGAGAACAACAAGAACGAGTTCGGCCTGCGATACAGACTGCATGACTATCTAAGTGCTGAATATATCTTTACTGAAGACGAATCATGGTTGCGACTAATTGGTCATCTTTAGAGGTAATTAGCGAGGAAAATATTGAATGTATCGCTAAATACTGGTATAATAAGGTGAAAATTTTCATTGCCGGAGGGCAAGAGAGAAGAGGGATCTATTAGTGTTAAAACTAGAAAAGAAAAAGGTTAAGTTGATTTCACTTACAGTGGCAATTTTATTTGTGCTGAGCGTTGTTGGTATAGCTGTATCACAAACAGGGACCAGTTATGCGGCCGAAAAAAACTCATCCAATATCGGTGTTGTGGATTATCAAATGCTGATTTACCAGCATCCTGATACTGCTAAAGCCGATGAAGCTATGCAAGCCGAAATAAAAGCTGCCCAACAAGACTTTGAGACAAAGGCAGCCAGCATGAATGACAAAGAAAAGCAAGACTACTACTCCCAAGTCCAGCAGCGTCTGAGCCTGAAGAACCAGGAACTTCGCGCTCCTATTTTTGACAAAATCAACGCGGCTATCAAAGCTGTCGCCGAAGTAAAAGGCTTATCGGTTGTTCTTGATAAAAACGATGTTGTATATGGCGGACAGGTCGTTACTGACGACGTACTGAAAAAAATTAGCAAGTAATCAACTGAATCAGGCGAAACATTGGCCGAGCAGGTGTGATCCAGCTCGGCCCTTTTAGAAGGTGGTGATTTGGTGTCCTATCCTAAAAACACATTACGGTTTCTGCTTCTTATCGTTTCGGTTGCAATTCTTACCACAGGCTGTTCTCAAACCAAAGACACCAAGACGGCCAGTACACCACAAATTGGGATTCTTGATATGAATAAAGCCATTAAGGCTCACCCAAGGTATGGTGAAGTGGCCAAGCTTGAGCAACAGGCAAATGCTCTCGTTGCTAAGGCGAATGCTCAGGCCAATGCCGCTGTCAGATCCCAAAGTTCAGCAGGCGCGGTAATGCCTGATATGGCCACGATTACCAGCGGGATTAACACCGCCCTTGAACAAGAATTTAATGCCAGAATGGCTGATAAGCATACCCAGCTGACGGCCGGATTAAAGGCCAAAGCCGAGCAGCTGCACAGCAGTTTATCGGCTGAACTCCAAGCCTACGGCGCTGAACTAGATAAAACTTATCAGCCACGGGTTTTCAATATTCAGCTTCAACTAAAAACTGTTCAGCTATCCAAAGAAGAAATGGCTTCGCTGCAGAGCGAATTGGAAAGTCTGCAGAATGAACGGGGCAGCAAATTAGCCGCCAAGGATCAAGAGTTAAAGCAGAGGATGGACCGGGAGATGGCCCCTGAACAAGCGGCTATCGAACAGCAGCTTGCAACTTACGCCGAACAGCTTCATGCAGAATTAGCCCAAAAGGGCGCGCAGCAAACCAATGAGATTGCCAGTCGCAATCAGCAACAGGCCCTGGCTGCAAGCCAGCCGGTGCTAACAGGCAACAGTGAGCTTGAACAGCAAGTTGCGGCGAAACAAAGTGAGATTGCCATGCTGCAGCAGTTAATCGTCGATGATATTCGTAACAAGGCTGGCAAGATTGCTGTTGAACGTGGCCTGGAGGCTATCATGCTCAAAGTTAAGGTCAATGCAAACGCTGTTGATATTACCGGCGAGGTTATTAGTCAATTTTCAGCGCCGAATATAAGACTTCAATAGGTTAAAAGTTAAATAATTAATTAATAGCTTGGGAATAGTAAATTACAGGTGTAACAATCCATCAGACTGGAGGATTTATCATGAAAAACACGAGTAAACTGGTTATTTTATTATTGGTTGTTTTTGCGTTCAGCGTGCTGGTTAGCGGTTGCAGCGCTTTTGGTGGCGGTGAGAAGGTCGGTGTTCTTGACGTCAACAGAGTCATGGCTGAAAGCCCCAAAGTAAAAGGTTTCCAAGATCAACTTAATGTTAAAGGCAAAGAATTAAGTGACAATCTGGAAAAAGACAAGGCTGCTTTAAGTGCCGCAGATTTCCAAAAACGGCAGGAAACAGCCTACGGTGAATTTGTGAAAATAAAGCAGGATTTAGAAAACCAAATTGATGCTGCCATTAAGCAAACTCTTGAGCAAATTGCCGCAGACCAAAAGTTAAGCATTATCTTATATAAAAATGGTGTCGCTCAAGGCGGTACCGATATTACAGACGAAGTTATCAAGAGACTGCAGTAGAGTCAGGAGGATGTCATGTGAAGCTGAAACTAAGTGATGTCGCGGACATTGTCAATGGTTCAGTAGTAGGCGATGGAAGTATTGAAATAACTGGTGTAGCCGGTCTGGATACAGCCGACGAAAACGATATCACTTTTGCCGTGCCGCCCCATTTGGAAAAGGCGGTGCAAACCAAGGCCGCCGCGATTATTATTCCTGACTCTGTTACTGAGTTTTCAAAACCGGCCATTCGGGTAGAAAACCCCCGGATGGCCTTTACTAAGTTGTTGGAAGTTTTTACGCCGCAAGTGCCCATTAGCCGCGGTGTACATAATACAGTAGTCATCGGCCAAGGGGTTAAGCTTGGCAAGAATGTGGCCATTATGGCGTTGGCTGTCCTGGCCGACAATGTCGTGATTGGCGATAATGCCATTATTTATCCGCATACCTATATCGGTCATAATACGGAAATCGGCAATGACGCGATCATCTACCCTAATGTAACCGTCAGAGAGAATTGTCGTGTTGGCAACAATGTAATTATTCACAGTGGTGCAGTCATTGGTAGTGACGGTTTTGGCTTTGTCACCGAAAAGGGCGAGCACCAAAAGGTTCCCCAAGTGGGCAATGTTCTGATTGAAGATGATGTTGAAATCGGTGCCAATGTCACGATTGACCGAGCGACGACCAGTAGTACAATCGTTAAACGCGGCACTAAAATAGACAATTTAGTGCATTTGGCCCATAATGTTATTCTTGGTGAGAATTGTCTCTTGGTAGCGCAGACAGGGATTGCCGGCAGTGTTAAGACAGGCCACAATGTTACCTTTGCCGGACAGGCAGGCAGCGCCGGCCACATTACCATTGGTGACAACTGCACCTTTGCCGCTCGCTCAGCTCCCATCAGTGATGTTGAATCAGGCTCGTTCTATGCCGGTTTCCCGGCGCGTCCGCATCGTGAATGGATAAAAGCCGAAGCCGCGCTATATAAAGTCCCAGATCTTCTTAAAAAGGTCCGCGAACTGGAAAAGCGCCTTACTGAGATGGAGAATAAGTAGAAAAGGGGACAGTCCCCTTTTTCTTTTTGCCTGTTATTCCCTGTCGCTTTGTGCAGGATTATCGCTTGTTTTGCGGAATATAAAAAAAGATGCTCATATTTCATTATTGTTTAGATAAGGAGAAATTTATTTATGAAGAAATTATTATATGGTACGATATTTGCTCTATGCCTCGGTACAGCCACTGTCAGCGCCGCTCCGTCAGTGAACGGTTCAACCGGCTTGATTAATACACCATCAGCTGACGTGCTGCAGGAAGGCGATTTCTCATTGGGATATTATGATTTAAAACACGATAATGTCGGTGTGTTTAATCTCGGTCTGGCTAATCGTCTCGAAATCGGGGTGGCTGGTTTTCACTATGACAAGCAGGATAATGAAACAATGCTTAACGCAAAACTTAGCCTGATACCGGAAAAAGTTCTCATTCCGGGCTTAGCCGTCGGGATTGAAGATGCTACAGATGAAAAGGATCGGTCAGTTTACGCTGTCGCCAGCAAGGGCTTGCCGTTAGGATTTCGAATCCATGCTGGTGTTGGCAACGGCCGCTATGATGGTTTATTCGCAGGAATTGAAAAACAGCTCAGTCCATTAGGTCTGGTCACTGGCAATAATATCTTTCCAGCCACTAGCTTAATTGCTGAATACGACGGCGACGACATGAACTACGGCGCACGCATTTCGATCATTCCGGGACTCAAAGTCGATGCCGGCTGGCGAAATGATGAAGCCTATTACGGAATCAGCTTCACCCGATAGTTGGAGGCCGCAATGGTTTATTCACTTGTAAAAATGTTCAGTTGGTCAGTGTGCAGGATGCCGTTAGGACTACGGCGTTCGTTGGGTAACATAGTAGGTGAGCTTTGCTGGCCGCTTGTACCTGGCAGACGTAAAAAAATGGCGATTGACAACGTTCGCCGCGGTTTTGGTATAAGTCAAGCTGAAGCAACAAAAATAGCCAAACTGAGCACAACAAGATTTGGCCGTATGTTTATGGAAGTTCTGGCCTTTCCGTGTATTAACAAAGGGAATGTCGATAAGCATGTTCAGCTTGAGGGTGCCGAGTATTTAACCGAAGCCTTGTCTTACGGGCGGGGTGTTATATTGGCAACAGCCCACAGCGGTAATTGGGAGCTATTAGGGGCAGGATTAGCAATCAATGGCTTCCCTTTGGCAGCTGTAGTACAAAAGCAAACCAATGCTGCCATGGACAAGTTTATTAACGAATACAGGACCTTGGCGGGAATGCATATAACCTATAAGTCGGGTGTTCGCGAAATGGTTCGACTATTAGGAGAAGGCAAAATTATTGGTCTGCTCATGGATCAGGATGCTCATTCAGATGGTGTCTTCGTTGAATACTTCGGCCGCCCGGCGTCAGCACCACAAGGCGCGGCTGTGCTGGCCAGAATGAAAGATTCGCCGATTGTTCCAGCATTTATTACCGAAAATAGCGATGGAACACATACTGCTATCATTCATCCCCATATTATGCCGCTCAAAACAAAAAACAAAACCGATGATGTCTATACAATAACCGCTAAACTAACTAACATCATCGAACAACACGTCCGCCAGCACCCCCACGAATGGTTCTGGCTCCACAACCGCTGGAAAACCAAACCGCCGGAAGGTAAACCGGAAAGTGGAAAGTAGTGGTTCGGGTTACGCCCCGGATCATGCTTTCTGCTTTTTTATTTTAATCGTTGCGTCAAGTTTAGTTACAGTAGACTCTCTCCATCCTATCCCCCGATTCCGATGTTTCAGCCCAGCTGAAACGAGGCTTCATTCCCGTTTCCCCGTTCCCAACCGGCCATTCTGAAAGGAGACGTTCCGAAGGATGAAAGATAGGTACGTTACGGTTAAAAAATCCGGTTGTTTGAGCGAAGCGAGTTCACGGATTTTCAGTAACGTGCCTATCTTTCAAGTCGACTGTAAGACAGGCCTAGCCTTTTTGGTACTTTTGGGGCAATGCCAAAAGTACCGTATTAGAGATCTTAGAGAGATTGCCAGCGACATGGCGATCTCTTTTTTCTTATACCTTAAGTATTGCCAAAAGTACATAAAAAGTATATAATAATACCCATCGTCCATATATACTAATGGACAATAAAATGATATATAATTCCCTAATGGAAAGAGGTGAAGCAGTGATGAACCATTTTATGCAAAAATCCAAGACGTTTTTTTCTCGAAGTATTCTTAAGGATACCTTTAATCGTGATATCTTAACTCTCCTTATTGTAAGTATTGTCATTGGCTCAATCTTAGCCAGTGCTTTGGCGATGTCGGCTAATGCGTATTTTTCGAGTACGCTGAACAATTTGGTCGGCGATTACGGTGAATATGACTTAGTTCTGCAGGTGCGGGAGGAAATGAAAGATGACGCTTCGGCACAGGTGCAGAAAATTATCAATGACGCCTTCCCTGGTGGGCGCATGAAACTTGGACCGACAATTACCGGCAAAACCAACATCTTTGTTGCTCTGCCGCCCGAATATAAGACCAAACAGGTCTATGAAACAATTGATAAAACCTTCGGCGGCATTCCCGGCGGAGCGAGTGTTGGTGTTGTAACTGAACCACGGCTTACCATCCGTGGTGTACCGGACGGGGCGAAAAATATGCTGATGGATAAAGTCAGGGAAATTGACGGCGTAGGCTTTGTCTTTCGTGACGGCAGTTCGATCGGCGTTATCTTAGCCTCACTTGATAAAACCACGACTGTTAACAAGCAGATTGAAGAACTGCTCAAAGAATATCAGATTATGGAGATTAGTTTCCCGGTTGGCAGTGAGCCATCGAATCCCATTCGGATGGGTGAAGCCATTGCCGGTGACATGAAAAGCCAACTAAATCTTGATTATGTGGAAAATGTTTCGATCGATGGCCAAAATGACGACATGAATCATTTGGTTAGCACAATGATGGAACTGAAACGTTTTCTATCTGCTTATGCCAGTCAGATTATCATTGCTCCCGTGAGTGGCGCGCAACTGCAGAAAGGCGACGTTGTCGTTTTTCAAGGTCAGGCTGCGCAGGCTCCTGTTGCCGGTAATCCGGTGGAAAAGGGAAATGTTGTTGTGCAAATTACCGGGCTGCGCTCTGATGGCTCGGGTGAAGGAGTCATTACCCAGGGCGACACAACTGCTTTGACAAGCAATCAAGGCTTTAAGCTTGAAAAGAATACCGTTGCCGCATTGGTCGGTACAGCTTCCTACCACAATCCGCGGCAGGAATTAAGCAGTGCTCTGAATGAAACAACAAAGCTTGTTGGTGAAATACCAGGCTTTGCGCAGGATACTAAGAAAGTAAGCGATATCGCACTTAATGCGCTTAATAACTATGACAGCAGTGTAAGTGCGGTTGAAAAAACAGTTACCAGCATCCAAGCAGCTAGCGATGGTATTAAGGCCGCAACCAACGGCTTGGCGCGAATTGATACAACCTCGATGCAGTATCAAATTGCCAACTCCTCACGGGCGATTGGCGGTCTAATGAATACTATGCAGGTAGTCGGCTTGGTCGGTGGTGATACAGCTGGCACAGTGACTAACCTGGGCGATACGCAGCGTAATTTAGATGGTCTACAAAGCAATTTGGTGGCTCTGAATGATGTAGCAGCAAATGCGCGGAGTGCCAATTCAGCAATTGATACAATTGTCGCCAACGGCAGCAGCACTGTTGCTACATTACAGGCCTTTGACGCGGCTGGCGCGCGGAGTAGTCTGACAAGTGCCACAGCCAAACTCGGCCAAGTGCAGCAGCTGAATGTTCCGCTGATTACCACTCAGTTGCAGTATCTAGCCACTGCAGCACCTAACCTTAGAGATGAAGAGATCAGCCATTCAGTTCAAATTATGGATAAATTTATTGCCGGTCAGGTGATCCCGGGTGAACGGATTCAAATTTTGACAAAAAGAAATATTTCCAGTGATGCGGTGGCCCCAATCGTTTACCAACAAGTAGGCCACCAAAATGTATCACTTTACGCCGCAGACCTTGGGGTTATTGAACCAAATGCACGTGGTGAACTGTACCAGATTCTCAAGGAAGTACAGGCAATTCTGGCCGCAATGATGGCGATTATTGCTACCATCTTGTTTTTGGCTCTTGATCATTCGGCTATTATGACAGTCATTCGTCGCCGCCGTCTTCTCAGCAAAGTAAAAGTAACTGGCTGGCGCGGTCTTGTGGCCCGGATCGCTATTACCTTTACCGCCCCAGAGCGGCAGTACGGCATGGTAATCGGTGGCACTATGCTGACAGCGATGTTTGTAATTTCAGGTGGCGGAATTCCTTATCTTCCCTGGATTGCAGTTCCGTTCTTAGGAGCGCTGCTCGGCCTGATAGTGGCAAACTACGCCGAAAAAATCAGCCCGATTTCTGCCGAAGAAGTCACCGCCGGCGAAGCCCTGGGCCTATCCTTCGACGAAGTTATGCGCGAAATCGTAGTCCCAAACGCTCGCCCGGGCTTATTGCAGAAACTTAATAGAAGAAAATTAAAGTTTAAGTAATAGAGAATTGAAAGTGGAAAGTGGTAACTTTGCACCCCGATGTTTCAGCTATGGTGAAACGAGGCCCCGTCTCCCGTCCTTACCTCGTCCACCACTTTCCCTTTCCTCGTTCCCCGTTCCTTACCGGCCATTCTGAAAGAAGACGTTCCGCAGGATGAAAAATCTGTGCGTTGCGATTAAGAAATCCGGTTGTTTGAGCGCAGCGAGTTCACGGATTTCCAGCAACGCACAGATTTTTCAAGGCTTCTGTAAGATCAGGCCTAGACTTTTTGGGTACTTTTTGGGCAATGCAAAAAGTACCGTAATTCAAGGCTTCTGCAAGACAGGCCTAGCCTTTTTGGTACTTTTGGGGCGATGCCAAAAGTACCTTGATAAATTTTCAGTGTGGAAAATAAGAAAAGGAGGTGCTCTCATGCTTTCAATCAAAAACCTATCCAAACAGTTTGGCCAGGTACTGGCTGTAAATGGTCTTGACCTGCATGTCGGTCATGGCGAAACTGTCGCCCTTATGGGGCCGTCGGGCTGCGGAAAGTCAACAACAATCCGCACAATTAACCGATTGGTCGAACCTGATAAGGGATCAATTCAGTTTGACGGAGTTGACATTCTTCAGCTTATGCCAGATGAACTGCGCGCTATGCGGAAAAAAATCGGTTTTGTGTTTCAGCATTTTAATCTTGTCGATCGGCTTACCGCCGTTGAAAATGCCATGCTCGGGCTTGTCATGGGCGGATTGGACAAAGAACAAGCCTATGACAGGGCTCTTGAGGCCATGACCAAGGTTGGTTTGGAATCCTACCATAGCCATAAGCCATCTGAAATGTCGGGTGGTCAGCAGCAGCGGGTGGGGATCGCACGAGCACTGGCGTTGAATCCTGATTTAATGCTTTGGGATGAACCTACAGCGTCTCTTGACCCCATTTTGGTGCGCGAAGTCCTTGTGGTTATGGAAGAATTGGCTAAGTATCGTCAGAGCGCCATGCTTGTTGTCACGCACGAAATCTCTTTTGCGCTGCGTGTCGCTGACCGGATTGTCTTAATGGACAAAGGGAAAGTCGTGGAAGAGGGAAAACCGTCAGACGTTTTTGTCAAACCTCAATCAGAAGTCGGCCGTCAATATAAAGAATTGATAGAATATCAGATGAATACCAGCGCTCTCACCTTAGCAGGAAAGAAAATAGCGTAAACTCTTTTTGCGTCCAATACTTGCAGGAAACGCGAATCTTCTGTAGAATAAACAAAGGTTATCAATTCAGGAGGATATCATGCATCATAAACAGTACCAGACTACAATAGCGAAAGCTGTATCCTATACTGGCATCGGACTCCATTCAGGACAAGATGTCGCCATTACCATCAAACCGGCACCCATCGATTCAGGTGTTGTTTTTGTCCGCGTCGATTTGCCAGGCGCGCCGGAGGTTAAAGCAGACACGGCCAACGTTACGGCAGCCATGCGAGCTACAACATTGGAGAGCGGCCCTGCCAAGGTCTTTACAGTAGAACACCTTTTGGCGGCCCTTAGAGCCATGGCGGTTGATAACTGCCTGGTTGAAATCGATTCAGTGGAACCACCGGTGGCTGACGGCAGTGGCTTGCCGTTTGTTGAACTCATACAATCAGCCGGGATCGTAAAGCAAGACGCTCTTCGCCGGATTGTCCGGGTGGAAGAGGCCCTTGCGGTGCGGTGTGGGGATAAATTTATAACGATTTTACCTTACGACGGACTAAGAATAACTTTTACTTCTGTGAATCCGCATCCTCTGTTAGGCGTGCAGTTCGGTGATTATGAAGTAACCTCCGAAGTGTTTGTAAAAGAAATCGCGCCGGCACGCACGATTGGATTTATGCACGAAATCGAAGCGCTTCAGGCTAAGGGGCTGGCTTTGGGCGGCAGTTTGGAAAATGCCATCGTCTACGACGACACTACAGTGCTGACACCGCTTCGGTTTGAAGATGAACTTGTCCGTCACAAGATATTGGACATCATCGGTGACATTGCGCTGGCTGGTCATGTGCACGGTCATATTATTGCAGTTAAATCGGGCCACGCTCTGAACACTGAATTAGCGAAAAAACTAGTTTTGCAGGTTACAAATGCTAAGGGAGCTGAATAAAGTATGTTGTCTCTAACCGAAATTCAAAATATTATTCCGCATCGTTATCCATTTTTATTGGTTGATAGGATTCTCGAAGTCGAGCCTATGAAACGGGCTGTAGGAATAAAGAGTGTAACTTATAATGAACAATTTTTTCAAGGCCATTTTCCCGGTCAGCCAGTCATGCCTGGGGTGCTTATCCTTGAAGCTATGGCGCAGGTAGGCGGAGTTGCCATGTTGTATCCGGAAGAAAATCGTGGTAAGCTGGCTTATTTCGCCGGCATGGAACGTGTGCGGTTCAGAAAACCGGTTGTGCCTGGTGATCAGCTGCGCATGGTGGCTGAACTGATTAAAGTCCGCGGAAATATTGGTAAACTATGGGGCGAGGCCTATGTTAACGATCAGGTGGTCGCCGAAGGTGAATTTATATTTGCGTTAGTAGATAAAGATTAAGTAAATGAGAAAAACAGTTGTTTTGGCCTGTAAAGCCATGAAAAACAGCGTTATTTTTATAAAACGGGTAAATTTGGCGAAATAGCAATTGTCACAATGAGACTACAGAGTCGGATTATATTGTTAGGAAAATAGCAGGGGCATTGAATTGTTCTTCTTTAGAAGGAGTTGATCTATTAATGAAACCGGAAAAAGTAATTCCGCTGCGTAAAATAAATGAAACAGCAGTTATTCACCCCGGGGCCCGCATTGGTAAGGATGTTGAAATCGGGCCGTATGCCGTAATCGGTGAAAACGTTTTGATAGGTGACGGTACTAAAATTGGAGCCCATGTCGTTGTAGACGGCTGGACGAGCATTGGTAAAAACTGTGTGATTTATCCGAGCGCGTCCATTGGCGGCGAGCCGCAGGATCTCAAGTTTGCCGGCGAGAAAAGTTATGTGTTTATCGGCGACAATACCAAGATTCGCGAGTTTGCGACTGTTAACCGGGCTACTGGTGAAGGTGAAGAAACACGCATCGGTTCGAATTGTTTGCTTATGGCCTATACTCATGTGGCACATAATTGTATTGTAGGCAATAACGTAGTTATGTCTAATGCAGCAACGCTGGCTGGCCACATTGTTGTTGAGGATCGTGTGGTTATCGGTGGTCTATCAGGGATTCACCAGTTTGTTAAGATTGGTCGCAATGCTATGATTGGCGGCGCGTCCAAAGTGGTTCAGGATGTTCCACCGTATGTTATTGTTGATGGACATCCAGCGCGTGTATCAGGTCTTAACAATGTTGGCATGTCTCGTGCCGGCATAGGCCCTGAAGCCCGCCGTAACCTTAAAAAAGCATACAAGATTCTTTACCGTTCCGGCTTAAGTCTTACCCAGGCTATTGCAGTTATGGAACAAGAACTTGATTCCTGCCCTGAAATCGAACATTTCCTTGGTTTCCTGCGCAATGCTGAGCGTGGTATTTGCCGCACCCGCCGCGAAGCGGCTGAATAAAGTTAGTGATATTATAAATACTATAGATGGATCGGGTTGTGTTGGGGGATATGAGATGAAGACGATTGGTTTATTGGCTGGCATTGGCCGGCTTCCGGTAGAATTTGCCCGTGCCGCTCGCGGCATGGGCTTTAACGTAATAGCAATCGCTGTTGTGCCGGGAATTGACCCTGAATTGGCTGCTGCAGCCGATAAATTTCATGTAATTAGCGTTGGTCAGCTTGAAGATATTATCAATACGTTGAAGAAAGAACAGGCGACTGAAGTTGCCATGATTGGCAAAGTAACCAAAGAATTAATGTTTGCCGGCGCGGTGCAACTTGATGGTCGCATCCAAAAACTCTTGGCTGGTCTTAAAGATAACAGCGATGATACCATTATGCTGGCTTTTGTCCATGAATTAGCTTCAGAAGGAATTGGTGTTCTCGATCAGACGGCACTTATTCGTACCCTGATGCCGGGGGCGGGACAAATCACCAAACGGGCTCCATCGGCCAGTGAAAAGGCTGATATGGAGCTGGGTTTTAAGATGGCCAAAGAAATTGGCGGCCTTGATATTGGTCAGACTGTTGTCGTGAAAAATCTCGCCGTTATGGCGGTGGAAGCCATTGAAGGCACGGATGTCTGCATCCTGCGGGGCGGTGAACTCGGCCGCGGCGATGTTGTTGTTGCTAAAGTAGCAAAACCTAATCAAGATTTGCGGTTTGATGTACCCAGTGTTGGACCAGATACCCTGCGTGTTATGATTAAGGCTGGGGCGAAGGGGCTAGTCATTGAGGCCGGGGCGACGCTGTTAATTGACAAAGAGACAGTTGTTCGAATGGCTGATGACAATGATATCACAATCATTGCTATGTAACATATAATGCACTTGGCACTTGGCGCTAGTACATAGTGCTAATTGTCAAGTGCTTATTGCTTTTATTTTAACCACTTTTTTATGGAGGCCGATATGTATAAAATCATGATCTCAGTAGGCGAAGCATCGGGTGATTTGCATGGTGCCAGTGTAGCTAATGCGTTAAAACTGGCCTGCCCGGATATCAAACTCTTCGGTATGGGTGGACAGGCCATGCGTCAGGCCGGAGTTGACATTGTTTATGACATCGCCGATTTAGGCGTAATCGGTATAGTTGAAGTGGTAAAAAATTTGCCGAGATTGTTTAAATTGCGCGATATGCTTGCTGAGGTCATGGAACGCGAGAAGCCGGATGTGCTTGTCGTGGTCGATTACCCCGGCTTTAATATGCGTTTAGCCAAGATTGCTAAAAAGAAGGGTATACCGGTCGTATCATATATTAGTCCGTCAATTTGGGCCTGGGGCAAAGGCCGGGCCAAGGAAGTGGCTGAAACCGTTGAAACCGTTGCGGCTATTTTTCCATTTGAAGCCGAGGCCTATCAGGCCGCGGGTGCTCACGTGACCTATGTGGGGCATCCGCTTGTCGATATTGTAAAGCCAACAATGGATAAAGACCAAGCCTATCGTCACTTTGGCGCAGACCCAACAAAACCGGTCCTGCTTTTAATGCCAGGCAGCCGCCAGCAGGAGATTCTTAGCTTGCTGCCTGATATGCTGGCAGCGGCCGAAAAAATTGTCACGAAAGTGCCGGACTGTCAGATTTTTTTACCGGTAGCTTCGACAATTTCCCGGGAAATGTTGCATAATATCTTGGGGAATTACAAGGTTTCCGTTAATCTGACTGACGGAAACAACTACGATTTGATGAATATTGCCGATGTGGGAATTGCAGCATCAGGTACTGTGACCCTCGAAGCTGCGCTCATGAATTTGCCGACTGTTATCATATACAGGGTAGCGGCCATGACCTATCTACTTGGGAAATTTCTTGTCAAGATTCCCCACATTAGCCTGCCGAATATTATTGCCGGGCGGGAAATCGTTCCCGAACTGTTGCAAGGAGATGTTAATCCTGATGCAATCGCCCGGCATACGCTGGAAATTTTGCTTAATAAGGGCATTCGGAATGAAATGCTAGACGAGCTTCATCAAGTCAATCAAAAGCTGGGTGAATGCGGCGCAGTCCGGCGGGTAGCCGATACCATCCTGTCAGTTGCTGCCAAACACTCTGGAGGAAATGCATGAAGATATATCTTCGCTTATTACAATATATAAAACCATACATGCCCCGGTTGGTGTTGGCTGTCATCTGCATCATTTTTGCTTCAGCCTCTACGCTGTATGTACCCTGGATTCTAAAAGACGTCATTGACGAGGTGCTGACCCAGAAAGACATGGTCAAGCTTAATACCATCGCTGCCGGTATTATCGCCATCTATTTTTTGCGGGGTATTTTCTTTTATGGTCAGACGTATTTGATGTCCTTTATTGGCCAGCGAGTTGTCATTGACATTCGAGAGGGCATTTACCGCCATATGCAACGCCTTGAGTTAGCCTATTATGAGAAACGCAAAACAGGTACTTTGATGAGCTACATTACCAATGATGTTGCGGCTTTGCAAGGGGCTTTAATCGACAGCCTCATCGAAATGGTCACTGAAGGGATGATTTTGATTGGCTCTGTTGCGGCCATGTTTTATTTAGATTGGAAACTTTCGCTGTTAACTTTTATCACTATGCCGCTTATTGCCCATACCATGAAAATTTTTGGCAGAAAAATGCGTAGTGCGAGTGCTACATTACAGGAGCGAACGGCCGATATCACTTCAGTGCTGCAGGAGTCAATCTCTGCTGTGCGGGTGATAAAATCCTTCGTGCGGGAAGATTTTGAGATTAAACGGTTTAATCGCGAAAATATCTCTAACTTCCGGGCCCAAATGCGTACAGCTCAACTGACAGCCACACTGACGCCGATGATTGAGTTTCTTGCCGCAATTGGCGTGACCGTGATTATCTGGTTAGGCGGTCGCGAGGTTATCGAAGGTCAGCTCACGGCCGGCGCGTTGATTGCTTTTTTAATCTATGCCGTAAATATTTCAAACCCTGTAAAGCGTTTGAGTCGTGTATATAGTAATATCCAGAAAGCTCTGGCGGCTGCCGACCGGATTTTTGCGGTTTTAGATACAGAACCCGAAATCCAAGATGCTCCTGATGCCGTTGCTTTGCCGCCGATTAAAGGCCATGTTACCTTTGACAAAGTAGGTTTTGCCTATAAAGAAGGCGAACCTGTACTGAAGAATGTCGATATTGATGCTGCCCCCGGTCAGATGGTTGCCATTGTCGGCCCGAGCGGTGCTGGTAAAACAACCATTGCCAACTTGATCCCGCGGTTTTATGATGTGACAGAAGGCTGTATTACAATTGATGATTTTGACATCAGAACCGTCACGGTTGCATCACTGCGCGAACAGATTGGCATTGTTCCCCAGGAAACAGTTTTGTTCAATGGCACAGTCTATGATAATATTCTTTATGGCGACCTTAATGCATCAGAAGAACAAGTTATTGCTGCTTCCAAAGCTGGTAACGCTCATAAATTTATTACTGATATGCCGGAAGGCTACCAAACTCAAATTGGCGAGCGGGGCTCTAAATTATCTGGCGGCCAGCGCCAGCGCATTGCCATCGCCCGCGCCATTTTGAAAAATCCGCAAGTCTTGATTCTTGATGAAGCTACATCGGCGCTTGACACTGAAAGCGAACAGCTAGTACAAGAAGCACTGGACAAATTGATGATCGGCCGGACATCCTTTGTCATCGCCCATCGCTTGTCAACCGTCCAACGGGCTGATATGATTTTAGTGATGGAAAAGGGCCAAATCGTCGAGCGCGGCACCCATGAGGCGTTGCTGGAGCAAGGCGGTCTTTACAGCAAACTTCATCAAGTCCAGTTTAAAACTAATGAGTAAAATTTCTGTATCTTAATCTTTTAAACGAGGTATCCAGTATGCAATTTATCTATAATGTCCTGATTGTTTTGCTGGTCATTATCGCCATGCCGGTGTTTGCCTTTCGCTTGATCCGCGAGGCTGGTTTTGGTGAGCGACTGCGGCAGAGTTTTGGGCTGATCCCTGAAGAAACGCTCGCCCGGGTCGAAGGGCGCAGAGCCATTTGGCTGCACGCCGCGTCAGTGGGCGAAATTGTGGCGACAAGCCCGATTGTCAAGGAAATCCGCAAAGAACTGCCGGATGCTCCTATCATGATATCGGTTGTAACCGCCAGCGGCTATGCTATGGCAAAACGTATTATCAAGGAAGCCGACAGCATCATTTTTTTTCCCGTCGACGTGCCGCTGTTAAGCAACATGATCATTGCGCGCATCAGACCGCGGGTCTTTTTACCTGTCGAGACCGAGTTATGGCCTAATTTCTTAAAAGCAGCCCGCAAGCAAAACGTCCCGGTCATGATGGTCAACGGCAGAATTAGCGATAAAAGCGTTGAACGCTACCGCCATCTTGGCAGTATTCTTACTGATATGATGGGTACTGTGAGCCGATTTTGCATGCAGTCTGACATTGATAAAGATTATATCCTGCGTCTGGGAGCCGATCCCAGCCGCGTCGTTGTGACAGGCAATACCAAGTTTGACCAGACTTATACTGACGTGACTCCGGATGAAAAAGCCGCTTTGCTTACCGAGATGGGCTTAGCCGGAAGCTCGCCGGTTATACTGGCCGGCAGTACGCACAAAGGCGAAGAAGAAATTGTCTTTGATTCGTTTACGCAAATCAAGGCAAGCTTTCCCCAAGCTAAGTTAGTGATTGCACCCCGCGACATTATGCGCGCCGATGAAATAATCAATCTGGCCGAAAAATATAACCTTATCGCGGTTCGCCGCACAGTGCTGCAGCAAGCGCCAGCCAGTGGACATACTGTTGTTGTTCTTGATACCATCGGGGAATTGGGCAAGGTGTATAGCTTAGGCGACATTGTCTTTGTTGGCGGAAGCTTGATTCAGCATGGCGGCCACAACATTTTGGAACCGGCGGCCCATGGAAAGCCTATCATTGTTGGTCCTAACATGTTTAATTTCAAGGACAGTTATTTCCTGTTTTCAAACAGGGGCGCATGTGTTACAGTGAAAGATAGTGAGGAATTAACGGCTCAAATGCTCCGGATTTTAGAAAACGATGAGATCAGTAAAGCCATGTCTGATGAGACAATGGCTATTATAACAGAAAACCGCGGTGCTGCGCGAAAAAGCGCGCTGTATCTTAAAGAATTGCTGAGCAAACAAGCTAGCTAGTGTTTTTACACTGACGTAAAATATAATTAGAAGGCGGAACAAATATGCGCCAACGTGAAGCATTACAAATATACCTATATAAATTAGTCCATGGTGAGAAGCCCGGCTTTCTGGCAGCTTTGGTGCTGGGAGTTTTGTATGTCTTCTCGCTCATCTATGGCTTGGGCGTACGAGTCAAGCTAGGCTTCTACAAAAATGGCTTTAAAAAACAACATAAACTTGACTGTACTGTCATTAGTCTTGGCAATATCACGGTCGGCGGAACCGGTAAAACACCGACTGCTCAGCAATTGGCCTCCATCATCTATGACATGGGCTATAAAGTTGTCATCCTAAACAGGGGCTATCGCGCCGGTTGGAAAGGCGACGTTGGTCTTGTCTCAGATGGGCGAAAGATTTTCATGTCAGTCAATGAGGCTGGTGATGAAGCATATCTCTTAGCAAAAAACCTCCCGGGTGTCCCTGTCGTGATTGGTAAAGATCGGGCGATCACCGGAGATTATGCTGTAAAACAGTTAAAAGCCGATGTCGTTATTTTGGATGACGGTTACCAGCACTGGAAGTTAGCCCGTGATCTGGACATCGTTTTAATTGATACCCGCAATGTCTTTGGCAATAATTTTATGCTCCCGCGCGGCACTCTGCGCGAACCACTTGCCAACTTGGCACGCGCCCATGCGTATCTGCTGACAAAAGTTGACCAGTCAAGTCATAATGCCAGAACAAGCATCAGGAATGTATTGGCCCGCTATAATTGTGTTGCCCCGGTCGTCGAGAGCATCCACAATCCCCGGGCGTTTCTTGAGATTCAAGACTGGTACAAAAAAGGCCTGCGCTGTACCAAAATCAACCTTGAAGCAGTGCGGAATAAAAGGGTATTGGCTTTTTCGGCCATCGGCAATCCGTCGTCGTTTGAACAAACGGTGGCTGATACTGGTGTCAGTTCGATTGAAGCCGTTCGGTTTCCTGACCATCATGGCTATACAATGGCCGAGATGCAAAGCATCATGCAAAAAGCTGTTGATCAGGGCGCGTGTGCATTGATTACGACCGAAAAAGATGCGGTAAAAATCCCGGCTGAATTTATTCATTCCGATAGGCCGCTGCCTGTCTACATTTTAAGCATCGAGCTTGATTTTGTGGATGGTTTCGAAGATTTCATGGTTTTGATTAAAAATGTGCTGAAGCCCCGCAGTGGCGTTGTGAACAACGTGGTGCCCATCACCAACGCTGTTCGGCGCCGTGGCATCGAGGTTTCAAAATAGCTGCGAAAAGTCTCTTGGAGGGATCCTGATGAAAGTATTATGTGTTATACCGGCGCGCTATGCCTCAACCCGTCTGCCGGGAAAACCACTGGCCGATATTGCCGGCAAACCGATGATTCAGCATGTTTACGAGCGAGCCAGCAAGGCGAAACGCCCGGCAACTGTGCTTGTAGCGACCGACCATCAACTGGTTTATGATACCGTCACAGCCTTTGGTGGTCAGGTCATGCTTACTTCGCCTCATCACCCTACCGGAACCGACCGCCTGGCCGAAGTGGCGGCGCACTACCCGGATGTTGATATTATCGTCAATGTGCAGGGCGATGAACCGCTGATTGAACCGCAAATCATTGACGATTTGGCAGGTGCTTTTGACGATGATCCGAGCTTAAGCATGGCAACCCTGATGACAACAATGGAGGAAACCGAATATAACAATCCTAGTGCTGTCAAAGTTGTCACAGATCTAAACGGTTACGCCCTATACTTTTCCCGCTCATTTATTCCGTATCCCCGTGTAAAAAGCGCGGACACGAAGGTGTACAAGCATCTCGGCGTTTATGCCTACCGGCGTGAGTTTTTGCTAAAGTACGCCAAACTTCAGCCAACCCCGCTCGAAAAGTCCGAATCGCTTGAACAGCTTCGTGCCCTTGAACACGGCTATCGTATTAAAGTTCTTAAAACAGACTTCAAATCCATCGGTGTTGATACCGCGGAGGATTTGGAAATGGTGAACAAGATTCTAAAGGAGGTTCATTCATGAACACCGTTAAAATAAACTCAATCGAAATCGGTGGCAAGCAGCCGTTGGTCTTAATCGCCGGACCTTGCGTAATTGAAGGTTATGACCGTTCGCTTAAAATCGGCCGAGCCATCAAAGCCATCGCCGACAGGCTTGGCGTTCCTTATATTTTTAAAGCATCTTTTGATAAAGCCAACCGTTCATCCTTTACTTCTTTCCGGGGTCCAGGTTTGGAAGAAGGACTGACGATTTTGAAAAAAATAAAAGCTGAATTAGGTGTTCCGGTTGTCAGTGATATTCACTGCATTAATCAGATTACACCAGCGGCTGAAGTCCTTGACATTTTGCAGATTCCAGCCTTTTTATCCCGGCAGACCGACCTGGTCTACACAGCCGCGCAGACCGGCAAACCTGTCAATGTAAAAAAAGGCCAGTTCATGGCCCCGAATGATATGAAAAATGTAATTAATAAAATCCGTGAAGCAGGCAATGAAAATATCCTGCTGACAGAACGCGGCGCCAGTTTCGGCTACAATAACCTTGTTGTCGACATGCGCGGCTTAGCCATTATGCGTTCCCTCGGCTACCCCGTAGTTTTTGACGCCACGCACAGCGTTCAACTGCCCGGCGGCGCCGGAACCACATCAACCGGCCAAAGAGAATTCGTAGAATACCTAACCCGCGCCGCAGTCGCCGTTGGTATTGACGCCCTCTTCATGGAAGTCCACGACAACCCAGCCGAAGCCCTCTGTGACGGCCCTAATATGCTTTATGTGGACAAACTCGAAGATTTGTTGAAAGACGTTATCGCGATTGATAATGTAGTAAGAAAGCATAAGTAAACTCTGCCCGTCATCCCCATCCCGATGTTTCAGCCAAGCTGAAACGAGGGCCCCATTCCCCGCATCCCCGTTCCCAACCGGCCATTCTGGAAGGAGACGTTCCGCAGGATGAAAAATCAGCACGTTACGATTAAGAAATCCGGTTGTTTGAGCGCAGCGAGTTTACGGATTTCCAGTAGCGTGATGATTTTTCAAGTCGACTGCAAGACAGGCCTAGCCCTTTTGGTACTTTTGGGGCAATGCCAAAAGTACGGTAGATTTAGAAAGTAGAAAGTGGAAAGTAGAAAGTGGAAAGTGGAAAGTGGGGGAAACCAGAGAACCGTAACCACCCCTAACCCCTAACCCCTTACCACTTTCCCGTTTTAAGGAGGTCTCCCATGACAATCATTGAACAAGCTCGTACAGTTCTTAAAATGGAAGCCGAGGCCATCGAAAGCCTCATTCCTCGGATAAACGGCCAGTTTACCGCCGCTATCACTATGGTGATGGAAGGTAAGGGCCGTGTTATTGTCACCGGTATGGGAAAATCAGGCCATGTCGGCCGGAAGATTGCCGCTACTTTAGCAAGTACAGGCACCCCGGCCTTTTTTCTGCATCCGGCTGAAGCAATTCATGGTGACTTAGGCATGGTGACAAGTGATGATATTGTATTGGCCATATCGAACAGCGGTGAAACTGGTGAAGTCGTTAGCATTATTCCGGCCATTAAACGCATCGGAGCCAGGATGATCGCCATGTGCGGCCGCGAACAATCGACACTTGTCCAAAATGCCGATGTTTTTTTAGATGTCAAAGTAGAGCAAGAAGCCTGTCCCTTGGGACTCGCCCCAACAGCCAGCACCACGGCTACCTTGGCCATGGGGGATGCGTTAGCGGTAGCCTTACTTTGTAGTAGAAACTTTACACCCGAAGAATTTGCTCTCTTTCATCCAGGCGGCAGCTTAGGCCGCAAATTGCTGCTGACAGTTGCAAACGTCATGCATTCGGGTGAAGATAACCCTGTCATTACTCCGGATAAAACAGTGAAAGAGGCCCTGTTTGTCATTACTGCCAAAGGCTTGGGCGTGACCTCGGTCATTGACCAGCAAGGCAAATTGATGGGAATTTTGACTGATGGCGACATTCGCCGCGGTCTGGAAAAAACCGGGCATGAATTCCTTGATGGGCAGGTGGGCGCTCTCATGACAAAAACGCCGCGCACCATTACCGCCGATAAGCTGGCAGCGCAAGCACTGAATATTATGGAGAAAAATCAGCCTCGTCCCATCACTGTTTTACCGGTTGTGGACAAGGACAATAAAGCAATTGGCATTATTCACCTTACTGACTTATTACGTCAAGGGGTGGTATAATGGATTGTGATACCCGTGCCGCTAAAATCAAACTCATCATTTTTGACGTTGACGGCGTTTTAACAAGCGGTCAGATTTACATCGGTCGCGAGGGCGAGCTTATGAAGCAATTCCATACTCATGACGGAATGGCGATATCGGCCGCTCACAAGGTCGGCCTTAAAACAGCCATTATTACCGGACGTGAAAGTGAAATGGTGAAATTTCGCGGTGCTGAGCTGAAAATTGGCGACATCTATCAGGCCGCCAAAGACAAAGTGGAAGTCCTCGCCGAGCTTGCAGCAAAGCATAACCTCAAGTTAGATGAAATCGCCTATGTTGGCGATGACCTCAACGATCTGGCCGTCATTATGAAAGTCGGATTTGGCTGTGCGCCGGCTAACGCCATAGCCGAAGTAAAAGAACAGGCGCATTACACAGCCACCCGCGCCGGCGGCCAAGGCGCCGTCCGTGAAATAGTAGAATTTATCCTAAAAGCCCAAGGCAAGTGGGAGGACGTCATAACCCTCTACACAAAGCACGGCTCTGTCGATACAAGACAATAACTACCTTTCCCCGATGTTTCAGCTCACCTGAAACGAGATCTCGTTCCCCGTATTCCGTTCTTACCGGCCATTCTAAAAGGAGACGTTCCGCAGGATGAAAAATCAGCACGTTACGATTAAGAAATTCGGTTGTTTGAGCGAAGCGAGTTTACGGATTTCCAGTAACGTGGGGATTTTTCAAGTCGACTGCAAGATAGGCCTAGCCCTTTTGGTAACCTTTGGGGCAATGCCAAAAGGACAATAGTTCTTGAAAGGAGGCCCGCCGCCATGTCGAATGAATGGCAATACCATTTACTCAAAACAATCAGCCGAATAATTTGTCTGCTGCCTTACAGCGCAGTGTTATTTCTTGGTAAGCAGCTTGGCAAACTCTATTACCATATTGCCGCCCGGCAAAGACGGCGCGCACTCGCGCAGTTGATCGAAAGTACCGGTGTATCGCCGGCTGAAGGCACTCGGATTATAAAAAAGCTGTTCCTCAATCTCGGCCAGACCTTCTTAGAAGTGATGTACATACCATCACTCACTCCGGAAAAAATCAAAGAATATGTTACAATTGAAAATCGTCACTATCTGGAAGACGCAGTCGCCGAAGGACATGGAGTGGTTTTTCTCACAGCGCATGTCGGTAACTGGGAGTGGCTGGGGGCAGCTCTGGCCATGGAGGGCTTTCCGATGACAACCGTTATCAAACGGCAGCCCAATGACCAGCATACCCGGATTTTGAATGAATATCGTGAAATGGTGGGTCTCGAAATTTTTGCCCGCGGCACCACCGAACTGATCGCAGCAGCCAAAGCCCTCAAAAAGGGCAAAGTTCTGGGCTTTTTAGCCGATCAGGATGCCGGCGATAGCGGCGTGTTTTTAAATTTTCTTGGCAAAATGGCGTCTACCCCTTTAGGTCCGGCCGTCTTTGCCCGTAAGTTTTCATCCCCTGTTGTTCCGGTATTCATCGTTCGTCGCCCCGAAGGCGGACATCGTGTTATGATCAACCCGCCGCTCTATTATGAAAACATTGGCGGTGACCCCGAATCACTGCACACACTAACCGCCCGTTTGACGAAAATTACCGAAGACACAATCAGGCAGTACCCTGACCAATGGCTCTGGTTCCAAAAACGCTGGAATACGCCGTTTCAAGAGGATTCCTGTGTTGTATATACCGGCCCAGCTTCCCCAATCGTGCAAGAGAGGATCGGTGAGCAGGTTTGAAGAACAAAAAATATTTAACGATTGCCTGTGTGCTCATCCTGTTGCTGGGAAGTCTATATTACTTTACCAGAGAAGAGCCGGCTAATCCGGAAACCACTCAAGCCGATGATACCAAACCTGTTTTTATCGGCAACTCGATTATTGAAGAAGAGGATGGCAAACGACTTTGGGAGCTGAACTCTGAAAGAACCGAGATTGACCCGCAGACAAAGGCAGTAAAAATGATCAACCTCAAAGGCGTTTTTTATAAAGAAGATGGCAGTAGTATTGAAATAACGGCACCTGAAGCCAATCTCGACACCCAAACCCGCGACATCCTGATGGTCGGTAGTGTAAAAGCTGTATCCAGCGACGGGGCCACCTTTACCGCCCGTGAAGCGCGCTGGGAAGGCAAGAGGCGCTATCTCTACGGAAAAGGCGATGTAGTTTTAACCAAAGACGACACTGTCATAACCGGTGACAATATTGAAAGTGATGCTAAAATGGAAAAAGTAAAAGTTGAAGGCAATGCCCGGGTAGTAAAAGGAGGGGCTTCTAAGTGAAAAAACAAATCAGCGCAGCCTTAATCGCCGTATTCATTACCTTCGGTGCAGCAGCCAGTCTGCAGGCCGAACAGAACAAACCGGTTGAATTGGCAGCCCAAACCATTGAATATAACTCGGCGACCGGCCTTATGACCGCGCAAGGCGGGGTAAGGATGATTCAGGATGACGCCGTCCTGACCGGAACCAGTGCCGAATATAATACAAAAACCAGAGAAGCCTACGTGGCAGGAGGCGTCAAGGTCGTCAAGGGAGATGCTACCCTGACCTCGGCAGAAGTACGTTCCTATGATAACAATCACCTGATCGCGACAGGTGGTGCTGTCCTAGTCAAGGGTGATAATACCCTCACCGGACCTAAAATTGATTACTATTCGGACAGGCAATATGCAGTTGTGCCCGGCGGAGCTCGTCTCACCATGCCGGATGGCTTTATGACAGCCAATCAGATTGAGGCTTTTATTGACCAGGACAAAGCCGTTGGCACAGGCAATGTCCACATCGTCAGCGATGTGCGCAAGCTTGATGCCGTAGCCGACAATGCTACTTACTACGGCACTAAAGAAGGTGGACAAGGCAAGGCCATCCTGACAGGCAATGCTCGTGCTGTCCAAGATGGAAACATCTTAACAGGCGAGACCTTAACCATCCGTATGGATGATAAAGCCATGGATGCCACCGGCCGCACCAAACTAGTAGTTCAACCGCAGTAGGGGAATAAAGGGGATTTCGTATCTCGTTCCCATTCGGCCATTCTGGAATAAGCCGTTCCGCAGGATGAAAAATTTGTGCGTTACGATTAAGAAATCCGGTTGTTTGAGCGCAGCGAGTTTACGGATTTTCAGTAACGTGCAGATTTTTCAAGGCTTCTGTAAGACAGGCCTAGCCGTTTTGGTCCTTTTGCGGCAATGGCCAAAAGGACGATAGGTGTTCTCGTACCCCATATCCCCTTCCTGAAAGGAGTTTTCCCTATGTATATAGAAACAACCAATCTGGTAAAAACCTATAAAGATCGTAACGTTGTTAATGGTGTCAGCCTACGTGTGGATAAGGGGCAAATTGTTGGTCTGCTCGGTCCGAACGGGGCTGGCAAGACCACAACCTTTTACATGATTGTTGGTCTTGAACGACCTAATAAAGGCAATATCATTGTCAATGGCGAAGACGTTACTACCATGCCCATGTACCAGCGTTCACGGTATGGGATTGGCTACCTGCCGCAGGAAGCCTCGGTATTCCGTAAGTTGACGGTTGAGGATAACCTTCTGGCCATTCTTGAAACAACTAACCTTTCATCAGTCGAGCGCCAGGAAAAGGCCGAAAGCCTGATAGGTGAGTTTAATATTGGTCATGTCAGGCAGCGTAAAGGCTCTGAGCTGTCAGGCGGTGAACGTCGCCGGGTAGAAATTGCCCGCTGTTTAGCGACAGACCCTAATTTTATTTTGCTTGACGAACCTTTTGCCGGTGTTGATCCGATAGCCGTTGCTGACATTCAGGAAATCATTCATTACCTTCGTAAACGCGGTATCGGTATCTTGATTACCGACCACAATGTCCGCGAGACGCTCAGTATTGTTGACCGGGCTTATATCTTAAATGAAGGTGAAATTCTTATTGAAGGCGATAGTGAAACTATTGCCGCCAGTGAAATTGCCCGGAAGTTTTATCTTGGCCAAAACTTTAGTTTGTAATCCCCCTCGATTGAACCTTACTATGAGGAGAGCTATATGCGCATATTAGACAAATATATAACCAAAGAACTACTCGGCCCATTTATATTCGGCATCTGTGCCTTTTCTAGTATCTTTATCGGGACAAGTACACTGTTTAAGATTGCGCAGTACGTAACAAAGTACGGTACACCTCTGCTAACAGTAGTTAAACTGTTTGTCTATAGTCTGCCCGGCATTGTCGTGCTGACCTTTCCCATGTCAATGCTGCTGGCTTCGCTTATGGCATTTGGTCGCTTGTCAGGATCGAGTGAAATTACCGCAATGAAGTCAGGCGGTTTAAGTTTTTACAGACTGGCAGCCCCGGTCTTTGTTGTTGCTTTCTTTGTTAGTATTTTTGCTGTTGGTTTTAATGAATATGTTGTACCGCAGTCTAATGCGGCCTATAATTATATTGTTAAATATGAAATTGAAAAAAATACGGCTCCTAAATCACAGGAGCATATTGTCATAAAAGATGTCAGCGGAAATTATCTGGAGCGCCTGACCTATGCCCGTAAGTATGATGAAAAGACAGGCGCCATGTACGCAGTGACCATGCAGGAATTTGAAAGCGGAAAGTTAATGAGAGTGGAAAATGCCGAAAAGGCGGTTTGGAAAACTGACCGTTGGATTATGTACAACGGCATTATTCACGACCTGTCTGTTGAAGGTAAGCTTGAACGAACAATGCGGTTTGACCAGCAGGTTATGCCGATTAATAAAAGCCCAAAAACCATTTCCAATGAGCAGAAAAAAGCCGAGGAAATGAGCATCAGGGAATTGCGGCAGCAGATTAGCATATTGCAGAAAGAGTATGTCAGTACCAATAAATTGGAAGTCGAACTTTACCAGCGCTTTACCGTTCCCCTGGCAAGCTTTGTCTTTGCACTGATTGGTACACCGCTCGGCCTCCAGCCGCATCGCTCCAGCTCCTCAATTGGTCTTGGAATTAGTATAATCGTTATCTTCATCTACTATACCGTCATGACCATCACCGGGGCCCTCGGCCAAGGCGGAGCCATCGCCCCCCTGCTGGCGGCCTGGCTACCCAACATCCTAGGCATCATCGCCGGCTTCTTCCTAGTAAGAAAAGCCTCGCAATAAAAAACGATGACACACCCCGGCCTCCAGCCACCCCTCTCAAGAGGGGAATAAGCTCCAAGGCACCAACCCAATCCCCCATTCCCCTCTAGAGAGGGGTGCCCCTCAGGGCGGGGTGTGTCGTACCCCTGATCCCCGGGGTGTGTAAAATCTAACCGAGAGAGGAGGAACCATCATGTACGGTCTGCTACTCATCGCCGTCATCGCCATAATGGGCGGTGCCATTGCCTACATCGGCGACAAACTGGGTACTAAAGTTGGTAAGAAAAAACTTACTATCTTTGGCCTGCGCCCTAAATATACGTCGATTATTGTGACAATCATCACAGGCATTCTGATCTCGGCTTCTACGCTTGGCGTATTAAGTCTGGTATCGCGTGACGTGCGTACAGCGCTGTTCGGCATGGATGCCCTCAAAGCTCAGCTTGTTTCTCTCTCCCAGGAAGTATCTTCGCAAAATGCCGAACTGGAAACTAGCCGCAAGGCTCTTGAAGATAAGACCAAAGAATATGCCGGATTAAATGCTAAGGTTCAGGAAACAGTCGCTAAGTTTACCGCAATCTCGCGCGAATTGGCATCAGTAACAGTTGAGCGCGATAAAGCAGCAGCTGCCTTATCGCAAGTTCAGTCTGACTACGCCCTGGCACGCGGTGACCTTGATAAAGCCGAGCATGAAATTACCGAACTTCAGGCCACTAAAACTCAGCTTGATACCCGTATCACTCAGCTGAATGCATCCAAGATCTCATTGGAAAAAGATGTTGATGAACTCAGTAAATTGACCGATAATCTAAAAAATGGTCTGCAATTTGTTCGTGAAGGCGCAGTCGTATTCAGAGCCGGTGAAGTTCTATATACAACTACTTTGCAATCAAGCGGTAAGCCAGATGCGGCAAAACAAGCTATTGCTACAATTGCCTATCAAGCCAATCAAAATATTATTGAAAAATTTGGAATAGAGAATAAAAGTCTAGATGTTTTATGGCTGGCCAAATCCGATATTGACCAGGCGGTTGACGTTATGAATGCCAATCCTGACAAATCAGTCATTGTCCGCATCGCAGCTACCGGCAATACCATTTATGGTGAACCCGTCATCGGTAAGCTCCAACTTTTCCCCAACCATTTGTTGTACTCTGAAGATGAAGTCGTCTATTCCGAGGTTGTGGATGTTGGCCGGGAAAATCACCAGTCCGAGGAAGTAGTATTGTCCTTCTTGCAGAAAGTTAACGCGGTAGCAACCAAGAAGGGCATCTTGCCTGATCCAATTCAAGGAACAGTAGGATCAATGAGCGGAGCCCAGCTTTATGAAACAATTAACACCGTCAAACACTACGGCGGAAAAGTCCAACTAATCGCCACCGCCAAAACCGACGTCCACACCGTCGGCCCCCTCCACATCGAAATCAGCGTGCAAAAGGTACAATAAATGATGGAAAGTGGTAAACGGAAGTGGAAAGTAAGATTCGGGTTATGACCTGGATCATGCTTTCCGCTTTTTTTATTTTATTCGCTACAGTTTCCCCTACAGCCCCGTTTCCCCGTAGCCAATGTTTCAGCCTAGCTGAAACGAGGCGAGGCCCGTTCTCCGTCCCTAACCGGCCATTCTGCAAGGAGACGTTCCGCAGGATGAAAAATCCGCACGTTACGATTAAGAAATCCGGTTGTTTGAGCGAAGCGAGTTCACGGATTTCCAGTAACGTGCGGATTTTTCAAGGCTCCTGGAAGATTAGGCCTAGACTTTTTGGGTACTTTTTGGGCAATGCAAAAAGCACCTTTATATTATTTATGTCAACTAAACCATCCCACAATATACCACCCCTCCAAAAAAGGACTTTACCCCAAAACGTCGAAATTAAAAGTATAAGATTATGTTAATAAAACTATTTTTTTTAAATACAAATGACCACACAGTCAAGCTCCATTAAACATGAGCTTAATAAAAAACAAACTAAAAATCCGTCATTTGCGATTTAAAATTATGTAAACAAAATATTAACAAATCTTATTATTTCGACACCACATGACTAATTAGTCAAAGCACCTAATTACCAATAATTACACCACACATTGGAGCAGGAAACAAAACAGAAACGTCGAATTATGTAAACTAGAACCTGCAAAAGCGGCAGGTGGCATAAAGCAGAAGCTCCGCTGGTGGCAATGAAGTTTGAGGAAACGTGGATACTCATAACAATCATGCCCCCTATGGAACCAAGCTGAAATGTCTGGTGGCAACACCCGCGCACAAAAAATAAAACCTAGGGGGATTTCAAAGTGAAAAAAAGACTTTTAAAAGCAGCAGTGGCAACCGCATTAACAGTAGCCTTCGCTGTACCTGCCTTCGCTAATCCATTTTCCGATGTTCCTGCAAAACACTGGGCTTATGATTCAGTAAACAAACTTGCTCAAGCCGGTATTGTTGACGGTTATGATGATGGCACTTACAAAGGTGACAAAACCATGACTCGTTACGAAATGGCTCAAATCGTAGCAAAAGCAATGAACAAAAACTTGAATTCTGACCAACAAGCAACTGTTGACCAACTTGCTAAAGAATTCAGCACAGAACTTAACAACCTCGGTGTAAAAGTTGAAGGTCTTCAAGACCAAGTAGATAACATGGTTAAAATTTCCGGTGACGCTCGTGTTCGTTACTTCGCTGCTGAAAATGAAGCAGGCAAAGCTCACGACAACACTGACTTCCGTGCCCGTTTAACTTTCGATGGTAAAATCAGCGATAACCTGAAATTCAATACTCGTATTAACAGCGGTAACATCGCATATGATGGCAGCACAAGCGACAAATTCAAACTTGATACTGCTAATGTAACCTTCAATGCGCTTGGTCTGACTAACACAATTGGTCGTCAAGACGTTCTGCTTGGTGGCGGCTACCTGTTTGATACTCAAATGAACGCAATCGCTACTAAAGCTGGTAACCTGAAACTTGTTGCTGGTAATACAGTTGACAGTGAAGATGGCAAAAACCGTGTGTATGCTGCTGAATATGGCTTCAAAGCTCTTGGCGCAGACTTCGGTGCCGACTACTACAAAAACGACTCTAATGACCAAGAAATCTATGGTTTGACTACTGCCTTCAAACTTGCTGACAATGTAACTGCAAAAGCTGAATACTTCGATAACAACGATGCTGATGCTACAGCAACTGCCTATGGCGTTAAATTTGACAAAATCGGCCTGTCAGCTACCTACAGAAACGTAGACAGCGCTGCCTTCACTGGCTTCGGTGCTCTTAGCAACGATGTAGAAGCAATCAACAGCGCAAACGGTTTCAAAGGTATGGAATTCCAATACGATAAAGGTCTTGACAAAAACACTAACCTAGTTGTTAAATACCAAGACTTCGAAGACCAAAACGGAACTGATCTTGGTGCCCGCACCAGTGCAACTGTTAACGTTAAATTCTAATAAGCTTCCAACCCAGGCGCCCATTACGGGCGCCTTTTTTTTGTTTTTTTTAGGCAGGAATATAATCCCTCTCATGGAATATACTATTCAAGAACGGAGGTTGTACCGTGGAAGATATGGTAATCGCTGTCGATCCCGGTCGCGAGAAATGCGGGGTAGCCGTAGTCCGGCAGACCCATGAAGTCTTATACAAAAGCGTTGTTGAAACAGCCAGACTTACCGAAATTATCACCAAGCTCGCCCAAGAATACAGTACGCTTACTGTGGTCCTTGGCAATCGTACAACCAGCCGAGAAAACAAAAAAATCCTTGAAAAGATCACTATCAACAACCACTCATTAGCCGTAAAACTAGTGGACGAGCACCGCTCAACCGATGCCGCTCGTATCCGCTATTGGCAGGAAAATCCCCCGCATGGCTTAAAACGCTTGATTCCTATCACCATGCAGGTGCCACCGGTACCTGTCGATGACTATGTTGCTGTAATATTAGCTGAACGGTATTTCAATTCGTAAAAAAAATTTGTCGAATTTTTCAAAAAAAGTTGTCTACATAAGCAGGAATAATTACCCTCACCTAGAATATATATCATCGTGAGGAAATGATTGGTTATCCAGTCACTCTTAAATTGATCTTTCACTGAAGAAAACTGAAAGGGAAGGAAGGAGGTGTACCTTAGGTACCCGAGAGCAGTTTTCGAAGTAGGTGTATAGATATGAGCTCTCTGACAAGGGAATATTTGAGGCAACATGGAAACTCAATAACAGTTCCCTTCTTAGGCTAGGCTCATCAAATTAAAAAAAAGAAAACCTAGGGAGGCAAACACATGAAAAAGAGTTTAGTAATTACTTTAGCACTTGTGTTCGTACTTGGCATCGCCGGTACTGCATTTGCTGCTGCTAATCCATTCGTTGATGTTCCTGCAAAACATTGGGCTTATGATGCTGTAGCTAAATTAGCTAACGCTGGCATCGTTGACGGTTATGGCGACGGCACATATCGTGGCGACAAAAACATGACTCGTTATGAAATGGCTCAAATCGTTGCAAAAGCAATGGTTAAATCCGACAAAGCTGACGCTGAAACAAAAGCTCTTGTTGACAAATTAGCTGTTGAATTCAGCTCCGAACTTCAAAACCTTGGCGTTCGCGTAGCTAAATTGGAAGCTAATCAATCCAATATCAAATTCACTGGCGACGTTCGTATTCGTTACAATGATGACGAAGCTGCTGATGACAGCAAATTCTACGAACGTTTCCGCATTAACATGACCGCTGCTGTGAATGAAAACACTACATTCAATGGTCGCTTCGCCATGAATCACAATGAGCAAGGTACAACAGGTTCTGACGATGCAAAAGTTGCTATTGCATCTTTAACTACTAAGAATGTATTTAACTCTGGTGTAACTTCTACTGTTGGTCGTTATGCTGAGTTTCTTGGCCAAACTGGTTACCTGGTAGATACTACTGGTACTGGTATGGTTGATGGTGTTAAAGTTACTGCTGGCAATGCATTAAAAATGACTGTTGGTTATGCTGACTTTGCTGCTTATAATGATACCCAATTCGGCAATGCTTTCTATGCTGAAGCAAAATACAACACTAGCAAAGCTACAAATATTAATGCAACCTATTTGGAATCAAAAGGACCAAGCGCAATTGATTATTCCATACTTGGTGCTGGCTTTACTACAAAATTCACTAAAGACTGGGCATTGACTGGTGAATATTTCCAAAACGGTGACGTTGCTGGCGATCCAGATGCTATGCTTGCTAGAATCAGCTATAAAGGTGCTAACAAAGCAGTACCGCAAAGCTGGGGCTTGGGTCTTGAATACAGAGACTTCCAAGCAAATGCAACTCCTGATAAATTCAGTGGCGCAAACTTCTCTGTTTCTGATGTAAAAGGCTGGGGCGTACTCGGAAGCTACACTCTTGCTAAAAACATCGTGTTGGAAGGTTTCCAATCTTTCAATAGCGAAGTAGAATCTACTGGTGATGACACAGACAACGAACGTACACGTCTGCAAGTTAACTTCTTCTTCTAAAAAGAACGAGCAAAGGAGCTCACATCTTACGATGTGAGCTCCTTTTATTTTCATAACAATATTATTTTAAAAAATGTTAATCCTATAGAAGGAATTAACATGATATTGTAGAATATGTTATCCGTTGTATTGTACTCTACGGTCGATTGACTACCTACAAAAGACTAAGGAAACATGGACACTTAATCTTTGTAAAGTAGTTTACTCCCCCGTAGGATGTAGTACAATAAAAAAATATTTAGGGGGAAACCAAATGAAAAAAAGACTTCTCGCAGCCGCTGTTGCTGCAGCAATGACTATGACAATGGGTGCCGCTATGGCCGCTCCTGTTGAATTCGATGGATCAGCACAAGTTCATTACCGTTGGAATGACTCAGACGCTAACGGAACCTCTGAAAGTGCTAAAAGCACCTTCCTGTTAAATGCTAAGCTTGCTCTGGATGCCAATACTGACTTGTATGCTCGTTTTGCAACACAAAGATTGCATGCCGGCTTAAGCAGTGCGGATTTTAGAGCTTCTGCAACGAAAGATTCTATCTCAACAATTGACCGTTTTGGTGTTATTTTAAAAGGTGATAATGTGACATACAACTTTGGTCGTCAAGGTGCGGTCATTGGTGCAACAGCATTACTGTATAGCACTGAAGGATATATCGGCAGCAACATGGGTTCAATTGATGGTGTAAGTGCTGCGGCTAAAGTTGGTGCAACTAATTTAAACTTTATCGCTGGTGTGGAAAACGGCTATAATAATTACAATGTAGGCGGTCCGGACAATAAAGTGTACAGTGTTCACGCTTCTTATAATCCGGCAAATAACTGGACTGTAGGCGGAACGCTTGCCCGCTATGATATTGACGGTGGCGACACAACTAATCATTGGGCATTAGACGCTGCCTTTAATCAAGGCAAAGTAGGCTATTTTGCTGAATATACAAAATCGAATGCTGATAATGACAACCAAGCATATGTTCTGGGAGCAAGCTATGCCTTCGATGCTAAAAATTCATTCGCAGCCATGTACAGCAAAGTTGAAGCCAATGGCGATATGGGAGGCTGGACTGACTTTGACCCGTCAGGTAAAGGGATGTATTACAGCTACAACCACAAACTGACCCAGGATACCACCTTTAATGTATTCTATAAAGACATGAAAGAAGTACATGGTACTGACAATTACAACTCCTTCCGTACAACAGTAACATATAAATTCTAATAACAGAGTATAACCACTAAGACATCATCTTAGTGGTTATTTTTTGGGAAATTTCACGATTCGGCAGGAATTGGCATAGATTGCAGAGAATGACTATAGAGTCACATGAAGGGAGGAGATCTTTATGAAGAAAAAATTTATCGCTGGTCTTCTGGTACTCTGCTTTTTATCAGTTGCCGCTGTTCCAGCTACCCAGGCATTTAGCTTAGGTGATATCCTAAAAGTCGGTGGTATCGGCTTTGTTATTGACAAGTTCTCCGGGCCGTTAAATAATTTTATTAACACGCTGACATTCAAACACGGTGCAGGGACTGATTATGCAACTAAGGTCGTTCCAATTATCACCCTCGGCAACGGTGGCTACATAGGTGCTGCGCAGGTTACCGGTCCACAGGATTTAGTGGATCGAACCCAGTCAGTGCTTCAGATTGAAGGCAACTTTAATGGCAAGCAGTTCCGGGTTAAAGCTCTTATTCCGATCGATAGCAAAAACCCTGTTAACTTCTCGCGCGTTCAAGGCGTGGGGGTATCGGCGGAAATTGACGTAAAAATTTAATTTTAGGCGGCCATATGTTATGGTCGCCTTTAAAATTATGGCAGGATATTTCTTCATTTTCGCGAAATAGGTGTGTAAAAGCAAAAAAGGGAGGATCTATCATGCAACGCAAGATTATCGTAAGTATATTGCTTATTCTATTCGTATTTTCAACTTTGGCTTCAGCGCAAAGCGTTCAGGAAATGACCCTGCTGGATAAAATCATTACAGTCGAAAAAATATTCTATGGCAGTGAGCAGACAGGTTCACTCATCGACCGTACCGCTAAGCTGGAAAAAGATATCTATGGTGTTGAAACACAAGATGCTTTAATGGCAAAGCTTGATCGGATTTATATCTACACCAAACAAAATTCCAGTCTGGCGCCGTCGTTCATTACAAAATTAAATGCCGTTGAATGGGCCTTAACCCATGATATTACTGAACAGCCGGCCAAAACAAGATTGGAAAATTTGGAACGGCTATTGCTCGGTAATGCTGAAACAGACTCATTTGACGACCGCATTAATAAGCTGATGAAGCTTTCTTATACTGACGGTCAGGTAAATCTAACCAATATTACTGTATTTAAAGATACGCTTGTTAAAATAAAAATTATGACAGCACTTAACACGAAAACCACCCGCCCCGGTGATATTGTCGTTTACCAAGCCGCCGAGGATGTTTATTCTGACGGGTATTTAGTTATTCCGCAAGGCGCGCAAGGTTTAGGCAAGGTCACTAAAGTCGAACGGTCAAGGAACTTCGGCCGTGATGCCAAGCTCGAAATTTCCTTTGATAACATTGAAGCAATTGATGGCACTAAACTCAGCACTATTCTTGGCGATAAAGCCAAGGAAGAAACCAAATCCCTTGCTAAAGCAGCTGGAGCCACAGTTGCCGGTCTCATCATCTTAGGCCCAATCGGCGTAGTTGGCGGTGCCTTTATTCATGGTCAGGAAGTAGAGATCCCTGTTGGCGCTCAGATGTATATTCAGACCCAAGCCGATACAGAGATATTCGGTTTGCAGGTAAGCGAACCTGCCTATTGACCCAAGATACGTTAATCTATCAAAACGCCACCTAGTCGGTGGCGTTTCTACATTTTCCCGGATAAAAAATTGCAGGAAAAGCGCAGGTTCTGTAGAATAAAATTAAGATTAAGGGATAGACTTTTACTGTATTTAGATATATTTTCCATATCCTACTTGCTGAATAGATAGGAGATAATTATGTTTGACACAAAAAAGGCTGTCTTTGGCCTATTAGCACTGATCATGGTTTTCGGTGCAACAGTGCCTGGTTATGCAGCAGATAAAGATGCGGCTGCTGACAACAAAAAGGAAGCCACATCATCGACAAAATCCGTTGATAAACCGACAAAACCGCAAGGACCTATAACGATTGAAGGGGACGAGCTTTCCTTCAGCGATTCGACGGGACAAGTCTTTGCCAAAGGCAATGTACGAGTCACGCAAAATGAAGTTAAATTAACGACAGATCTTCTCAATGGTAATACTAAGGAAACCCTTGTTTGGACAGACAGCGAGGCGACAATGACACAACCAGGCGTTAATCTTGTTGGTTCTGGTGGTCTGAAGTTTAACTATAAAGACAATACCGGTACGCTACAACAGGCGAAAGGGAAGGTCAACAGACAGTTTGTTACCGGTCGTAACATTGAAATGGTGTCTACCAGTGAAATCATCATTAACAACGGCACAATGACGGTCTGCCCAGCAGAAGTACCGGACTATCATGTTAGCGCAGATAAGGTTGAAATATGGCCTGGTGATAAGATGATTGCTTACAATGCGAAGTTTTGGATTAAGAATACGGTTATTTATTCTATGGGCACATATCAAAAGTCATTGAAAGAAGGAGCTCAAAGCGAGTTTCCCCGAATAGGTTATGATAGTGGCGATGGTGCTTATATCAGTCAATATCTGGAGGTTCCTGTTGCTGGCAATACAAGTGCCTATGCAGATTTAACTTATTTTTCATCAGCTGGATTTAAGCCAGCGTATGGTCTTGTCGATAGAGAAAAAATGTATTCCTTAGGAATTAATTATGGAGATTATCAGGATAGCGATGATGAGTGGATCAAAAAGGAACCTGAATTTAGGTTTGATCTTCATCGACAACGGATTGGCAATTCTCCTATTACCTATACATTTATGGGAATTTATGGTAAGTGGACAGACGATAGAAAGACCAGTTGGCATCAGGACTATCGACTGAATTTCCGTCATGATACGATTGATTTGAGTGATACTTTAAAACTTAATGTGGGCTTTGGTTTACGGCATCTTAGTGAAAGTTATAATGACTATAGTGCGGACTCGTGGAGTGCCAGTGCTCGCCTTACTAAGGCTTGGTCACCTAAACTTAATACATGGACTGGATATGGTTATACGCAAAAGACATCCAATGTTTTTGACTTTGATGAAGAAGACGTAAATAAGAAGTGGACAAATGGTGTATCATATAAATTTGACCATCAAAATACGATCGTCTTTTCACAAGTCTATGACCTGGAGAATAAACTCGTTTACGACCAAGACTATACATGGCGTCGCAACCTACACTGTTGGGATTTGGAAATTACCTACAGAGAGAAGCGAGACCAATTAAAAGTTAGTATAGACACTGTTAAATGGTAATTGGGGGACTGAAGATTGCATAACAATCTGATTAACATTATTAAAAAAGCCCAGGGTAAAAGAATCATGGTTATTGGCGACATGGTGGCTGATGTTTATCTTGAAGGCAAAATCGCTCGTATATCGCGGGAAGCACCCGTTCTCATCCTAGAGCATTCGGCAGAAAACGTAGTGCCTGGCGGTGCGGCTAACGCTGTCCACAATACAGCGACATTAGGGGGGGAGGTCTACGCTGTCGGCGTGATTGGGCAAGACTCTGCTGGTCAGGAGCTGGTACGGGTCTTAAATAGCAAGGGTGTTAATACTCATGGGCTCATTGAGGATTCTAACCGCCCTACTATTACCAAAACCCGTGTTATGGCCGGTGGTCAAGCGACAGTTCGTCAGCAAGTTGTCCGGATTGATCGTGAGAAAAAGGAACCGTTATTAGCAGAAGTAGAATTACGAATTTTAAAATATATCGAAGAGAATATCCCTAGAATGTCTGCCGTAGTCCTGAGTGACTATGGCAGCCATTCTGTATCTCCAAAAATCTTACGCACAGCAATTGACTTGTGCCGTAAGTCTAGTATTCCCTGCATTGTTGATTCTCGATATAATGTCATGGCGTATACAGGTGTGACTGTCGTAAAGCAAAATGAGTCTGAAGCCGCCGCTGCCGTCGGGCTAGAGTTGCTTGACAGCCAATTACTGATTCATGCCGGTAAAACCTTGCTTGATCGTCTTAATGCTGAGGCGGTGCTAATTACCCAAGGGCCGGATGGCATGACCCTGTTTGAAGCAGACGCAAAATTCACCCATATCCCGGTAACCAATAAAAGCGAAGTTTATGACGTGACAGGAGCCGGTGACACCGTCGTTTCGGCCATGATCTTAGCACTGGCAGCTGGAGCTGGCTACGGTGAGGCCGCCAGGCTGTCCAACTTTGCCGCCGGAGTCGTTGTCAAAAAGCCCGGTACTGCTACTACTACGCCTGATGAACTGCGCGAAGCGATAGGAGAGCATCATGAAAATCGTAAAGCGTAACCAATTAAATCAGATTATCTTAAATATAAAAGCCGCGGGTAAAACACTTGTTTTTACCAACGGCTGTTTTGACATTTTGCACGTGGGACATGTACGCTATCTAACCGCTGCCAAGGAACTGGGCGACTGCCTAATAGTCGGTCTTAACAGTGACGAATCGGTCCGTTGTCTAAAAGGCCCGACAAGGCCGATTAATCATGAAGACGACCGTGCTGAAGTGCTGGCAGCCCTATCGTGTGTAGACTATGTAATATTATTTGGCGAGCATACTGCCGAAGGTCTTATCGCTGAAATCAAACCCGATATTTACGTTAAAGGCGGCGACTATCGAATAGACGAGCTCCCTGAAGTTAAAATCGTCACCCAATACGGCGGCCGCATCGAGCTGATTCCCGAAGTGCCGGGACGATCTTCGTCAAATGTAATCAAGAAGATAAAAGAAGAAAATTCATAATGATTATTAATCGAGGTATCTATGAATTACAAGAACATCCTCATCATAAAGCTGAGCGCTATCGGCGACGTTATCCATGCTTTACCGATTGCCAGTGCCCTAAAAAAGGATAACCCAGATGTAAAAATCACCTGGATTGTTGAAAAGCCTGCTTATGACTTATTAACCAATAACCCTTATATAGATGAAATCATTGTTTTCGATAAAAAGAAATATAAATCTATCACAGGACTGTTAAAATACGGCACCAAATTGGCTCGCGAACTTCATAGCCACAACTTTGACTTAGCAATAGATTTACAGGGCTTATTCAAAAGCGCGGCGATTGCGCTTTTAAGTGGAGCTAAAAAAAGGCTTGTCTATTGTAACGCCCGAGAGTTAAGCCACTTAGTCAGTCGAAGAGTCGATGGCAAGTATTCGGAAGGCCATGTTGTTGACAGATACCTTGACGCTGTCCGTCATCTTGGTATTGTTATCGACAAGCCTCACTTTGAAGTAACTGTCACTGACAAGGAAGCAGCCAGAACCAAAGCCATCACCAATAAAGCCGGACTTGATATTACTAAGCCTTATGTAGTACTAGCGCCGGGTACCAACTGGCCGAATAAATGCTGGCCGACAAGTCAGTTCTCGGCGCTGGCTGACAAGTTATTTGATAGGGGTATTATTCCGGTTGTTATCGGTGGGCCAAAAGATGACCGATTATATGATGACATAGCTGCTAATACCAATATTCCGCCGGTTGACCTCATTGGCAAAACAAATCTTAAAGAACTGGCTTATATAATAAAACATGCTCGTGTTTTCGTAGGTGGCGACACCGGTCCCATGCATCTCGCCGCAGCCGTGCATACACCGGTCGTTGCTTTGTTCGGACCAACAGACCCGAATCGTAATGGACCTTATGGTTCGGGCCACCTTGTTCTGATAACAGGCCATCTCTGTAAGGGATGCTGGCGGCGCCAATGTCCGGAGGGAAAGGACTGTTTGGCTGAAATCGCTGTTAATGAAGTATTTGAGGCTGTAATAAACCGAATAAACCTCAATGGCGAAAGAAATATATCAACGACAGACTAGCGATTATTAGCCGGGTGTTTTCCGGCGAGCAGGTTAGAGTAGAGTTGGTTTAATTGATTCCCAATAATAGCGATATCATGATTGGCCTTGATAGTTTCATGCGCTTTTTGTCCAAATGCGTTCATTTGTTCCGGGTTTGACATCAGCATATTCACGGTATCAACCAAACCAGCCGGATCGCCGCTGGGGAAAAGTAGTCCATTTTCCCCGGAAACAATGAGGTCCTTACAGCCACCAATATCAGAGGCCACGCAGGCGCAGGCGCAAGCCATTGCTTCCAGCAAGGCGTTAGGCAATCCTTCTTGCCGGGATGGAAAAACAAACAGGTCGCTGGCTTGAAGATATGGCGCAGTATCAGGGACTTCACCCTTATAGAAAATAGTATTGCTGCCTAATTCATGTTGCAGTTGTTCAAGTGCGTGGGCAGCTTCGGGCGAGCCTTTCCCTACTACCATGAGAACTGTTGTAGGACAGGCGAGTTTAATATCTCTCCAGGCTTTAAGCATGATGTCATAGCCTTTACGTTCGATCAGCCGGCTGGCATAAAGCAGCACTTTTTTATCTGCTGGTAGCCCTAATTCATGTCGCAATTGCTGCTTGGCTTCAGGCGTTACCGGGTGGAAACGCTTTGTGTTAACACCGTTAGGCAACGCAACAATTTTATCGGGAGTAATATTCTGTGACTTTAGTTCGCCAACTATTTCCGTACTAATCGCCAAATAAGCAGAAGTTAGGCGGGAAATCCCATTAACCAGCTTGCGGCATGGATTCCAGCCTTTCGGCAAGAGTTTATCAAGTGCCATAGGACTTGTTGTTTGACCAGCAATAGTAATTTTAAGTACTGTGGGGATAGCAAGTAGCCGGCAAAGCAAGATAATAGGAGTACTAAAGAGATGCTGCCCATGAATATGGACAACATCAAATTGCTGGCGGTGTTGAAAAAGCAGCAGGGCGGCCCTAATTGAGCGCAGTCCTGTGGGAAATACCCGGTAGATGGTTGTTCCGGTAGCATTTTCTTTATATTGACTTTGCGATGAGCGTTTTTTGGTAATGACCGTGATTGTGCATCCCAGGCTTTTCAGCAGCTGAATCTGTGTGTGCGCCTGCAGTTCCGCTCCGCTCTGAAAGGCGTTCTCGCCGTGGTAGCTGGACATGATCATACAAATATGCATAAATTTCCTCCATTTATTTTCAGATACATTCTCGGAAATCTGCGGTACATAGTACTATTGGTTTGTCGATTAGTATCGTAGGAAATGTAAGTTAACCCTGGATTTAAAACATAATATTCATGTTCTTTTAGCTAATAAAAGTTGGTACCATCGGGTTAACCACACCTGCAAAGAGTAATTTTTTTCTGCTTTTTTTCTCCCTCGAGTAGAAAAAGTTTGGCGAAGGCTCGGATTAACTATGATATTACGCAATTTTATAATCCATTCGTCCTCCGTAGTAGCCCAATACCCATTCACTCCATCTTCTATTACCTCTGCATTCATCCCTATCGGGGACACGATAGTTGGAATTCCCAAAGCCATGTACTGGATTGCCTTAAATGAACACTTTCCGCGTGTCCATTCATCATCTGATAAAGGCATTATACCAATATCCATTAGAAGCATATCGTCAATTTCCGTTTCTTTTCCCCAAGTTTTATTTATAACCATATCATCAAGTTTATAGGGTTTGTCACATATCACTAAGAGATTTAGTTGCGGAAATTCTTGCCTTAACACTCTTAATGGATGTTCAATTTGGTCTAAGAATACGAGATTCTGAGAAGTGCCTATCCAACCAATGGTAAAATTGAAAGATTGAATATTCGCTTGAACACAATATGTTTCTAAGTCAATCACTGTTGGAATTACCTCACACTCGCTTCTAAACTGGAGAGCATATTCCTGTAAAACCCGATTACCGGCTATTACGGTTTCTGCATTCTTTAGTTGAAATATTAAGGCTTCAATCTTGCTTCTTCTTTTCCTTGAATTCTTCTGTGTTGAAAATGGCATATAAATGGCATCATCAAAATCATAAATAAATGGTGTTCTATTAATTATAAGTAACGATATTACTACTTTAGGAAGTATTGTTTTTTGTATAAAAACCTTGTCAGCCCACCGAATACAATAATATGAAATGAGAAAATAAAACATCACTAAATTAAATGCATGAACCACGCCACGTAAGAATCGAGGGAAGTTCCTTGTAGCAGATTTTTGAGGTGTAGAAAGAATCTTGTACTGAAGATCTACTTCTTCTGGAATATGGTTAAGAAATTGAAATACCCGATAACGGCTACTAGGTTTATTGGTTCCGCCGAATACAATAAATAATGCTTTTTTCACAAGTTAGCTCAACTACTTTCACAAGAATCTTATTAATCGCCAAATGATATTATTTCTTGATTTAACCGCCCAATACTTAACTCTCTGTACCAAAGTAATCCTAGATATATCAAGTTGTGACAAGATTAAGTCGTATTCTTGAGCATTCATTAACGCCTCTGCTTCGCGGTGATATCCGTGCTTAATCATTCGCCAGAGCAACTTGTACAAATTAGAAGCATTCTTTGTATTTAGTTCACAGGCGAGTTGTTGTTTGTCATAATGTGGATTATCCTGTGAAAGAATAAAATCTGTAGCTCGTCGAAAAGCATGCATACCATGAATATGCTTCTCCCAGTTCCATTTGGCTCTAACCGCCGAACCTGAACGGATGCGATAAATCATCAGTTCTTTGGGTACGGCTTGAACATTAGCCCAGAAGACTAGTTTCTTAATAAATTCTTGATCCTGGGCTACCAAGCAACCTTCAGTAAATGACAAATTAAACTGAGTAATAAAGCTTCTGTCTACTAGTATAGCACCGATATGGATTTGAGTTTTCTTGTTGATAACATCCATCAGGATATGTCCATTGGAATATGGATAGCTAAATCTTCGTTTTAGACCGCTGGTATATAAATGCGAATACCCGCAATAAACCATATCTGCGTTGGATTTTTCCTTGGCAGCTATTAATTCTTCTAAAAAAGTGGGTTCCCACATATCATCCCCATCGAGAAAAGCGATATATACTCCTGATGCCTCATTTAGACCGGTATTGCGAGCTTTTGATACACCGCCATTTTCCTGGTTAATTAATAGAATACGGGAATCCTCCCGCTTTAATTCTTTCACTATTGTAACGGTATCGTCTTTTGACCCGTCGTTTACTACTATTAGCTCCCAATGCGGGTAAGTTTGTTGCTGCACAGAATGAATACAATCCCCAATTTCCGGTGCAACATTATATGCAGGAACGATTATAGATACAAGTTTACCCAAGTTGGTGTCATCCCCCTAATAATTATTTAATATTTATGCATTTGTATATGGGTAGAATACTCTTTATTTTATTGAGTGTCGCTGAGAATATAATACAAATTATAGTCAAGTAAGAAGATGATTAACTTTATAAATATTCTACAAGAAGCTTGAATATCCTTCTACTTGCTTGATCTCCCAGGATTGCTGAGTGTCTGGCATCTTTTCCAATATAGCAATGAGCTTTTTCACTTCCTATGAATATGCCCTGCAAGCTTATTCTATATTGTTGTTATGGTTAAATACCGTGTGCTATAATAAACATTGAAATAATTTCCACGGGTGATTTATAAAAGCTAAGTATTGTTGCATTTTACAAATGGAAGACCGTAAAGGTGGTTTAACTATTGATTTGGCAACTTCAAGAAATAAATACAGCGTTATTAAGATACAGATATTTGCACAATAGTATAATAACAAAGACAATCAGTAAAATTATATATTCACTCTGCAAAGTGGTTATAAGAGTAGGTATGCCCTTGTATTATAAATATAGTAAGAGTGAAAAGTCTGGTATTGCTAACGAGATTAATAATGCATTGCCTCCAATTATTATTTCGCTAACCTCTTTTCCAGCAAGGATTAATACTATTTGGATTGTTATTGAAACCTTGATGCGGCAGTCATTAAAACCCAATAGAATCATATTGTGGTTGGCAACAGAACAATTTCCAAATGGGCTTTCAGAATTACCGGCTAAAGTTATCAGCCTGCAAAAAAGAGGTCTTGAAATTAGATTTTGTGATGACTTACTCAGTCATAAAAAATATTATTATACAATGTTAGAAAATCCCGATTCGATCGTTATAACCGCTGATGATGATATTTTTTATTCGGAAAACATGGTTAGTTTATTAGTTAAACAATATCAAAAATACCCTAATTGTGTTATTGCCAACAGGGCTCATAAAATAACTTTTATAGGTAATGAAGTTGCACCTTATTCAAAATGGATTAAATTCGCATTAGGAGAGGGAAACCCAAGTATGCTTTTAGCGCCAACAACAGGTGGGGGGTGTCTTTTCCCACCACACGTTTTTCATAAAGAAGTATTTAATAAAGATGCAATAAGAAAATTAGCACCATTGGCAGATGATATATGGTTAAAATGCATGCTTGTTTTAAATGGTGTAAAAGTAGTAAAATCAAAGCCTATATTAAGTGAAATTATTACATTAAAGGGGGCAAGTCGAACTGGCTTGGCTAAACAAAATGTTGATAATAAATTGAACGATACACAATTAATGAAAGTTATGGAAAGCTATAATATAGATTTTAGTAACTATATGGACAAATAAATGGCTATTTATATGCCATAACTGAGAAAATAAAAAGGAGTATCAAGCCTTGTTTATAGATGTTAGTTTATGGTTTGCTCTAGTTGTTTTTTTTATGTTATTGCTTTATTTTAAATATTTTAGACGCGAAAGAGAAAATGTAGATACTTCCTTTTTATCACATGATTTTGCTAATCCGGATAATGTTTTAGCAAAGGGTAAAAAAGTCATGTTGTTAGCTCCCCATGAGGATGACGAAGCCTTAATGTGTACAGGAATTATTGCCCATGCTTTAGCAAACGGAGCCGATCTTCGGGTTGTTGTTGTTACAAACGGCGATAATAAAGGTCGTAAAGCAGGCTTTATTCGTCTCAGGGAAACGATTGAGGCCATGGAATATCTTGGACTCAATTCGGAAAACATTGTTTTTCTGGGTTATGGAGATACTTCAAAGAAGAGCGACAGTTTTCTAAATAGACTTTATAACGCATCAGATGATAAAATTACGATCATATCGAAAGTGGGTTCCGAAACTTATAGTATTCCGGAAATACCGGAATTTCATTATCAAAAATATGGCGTTCATGGTGCATATGACAGGGCAACATTTCGGCAGGATTTGAAAATGGTAATTGAGGAATTTAATCCAGATAGTATTTTTGTGAGTTCGCTTTATGATACGCATCCTGACCATTCTATGTTATATAGGTTTACAGTTGAGGCTATAGTTGATATAAAACGTAATAATACTAAATTTTCCCCTGATATGTATGAATATATTATTCATTCACATGATGGCGACGATTTTTGGCCTGAAAGAAACCAGAAAGGGGAGCCATTAGTTCCTTTTTCTAAACCAGTTACATTAGAAAAAGAGACTTTACTTGATTGGGAACGGAGAGAGATCTTCACGTTACCGCTAAAGATGCAAACTAGACCTTTGTCAAAAAATAAGAAATACATTACCATAGGTAAATATCGCAGTCAAAGACCTAAAGGTAATAATAAGTACCTTTATTCCTACGTTAAACTCGATGAATTTTTTTGGAAAAAAGATTTTTCCAATATTGCTTTTTTAGCGAATGTTAGTGTTTCATCCGAGAATACTTTAACTAATCAATTAGGTATCAAGGCTGTTGACGGTTTTATCGATGGCTATCCGCGCTTTCCAGATCATGAGTGGGTGGCAAGGGGTGAAACTGCAGGTGCTTGGATTCAGTTAAGTTGGTCTCAAACTTATACTATCAATAAGATTGTTCTCTACGGCCGCCCAAATTTGCATGATATAATTACAAGCGCCACTCTTAGTTTCAGCGATGGCAGTTCAATTCATATTGATGATTTACCCGATAATGGAAAAGGCTATGAGATTAACTTTATGGCAAAGACTGTTGAATGGATAAGATTTACTGTTAATGCTGTAGTTGGTGAAAGTACCGGATTAAGCGAGTTTGAAGTTTATGAATAGTAATGATAATTACTAGGTAATTGGAACGAATATTTAAATTAAGTTATGTACTCTGATTCTAGTTAAATAAAAACAAAGGAAGATATATATTATGTACAAAATCTCAGTAGCCGGAACCGGTTATGTCGGCTTAGTTGCTGGCGTCTGTTTTGCCGAAGTCGGTCATCAAGTAACTTGTGTCGATATTGACGAACATAAAGTCGATAAAATGAAACGAGGTATTTCTCCAATCTATGAGGCCGATCTTGAAGAGTTGATGCAAAAAAACTATGCAGCCGGCAGATTGGACTACACTACTGATTATGCTGCAGCTTATAAGGATGCAGATGCAATCTTCATTGGTGTGGGAACTCCAGAACAACCAGACGGCTCTGCGGACCTTTCTTATATAGCAACAGTGGCAAGGCAGATAGCGGAAACGATAGAAAAGGATTGCCTTGTTGTAGTAAAATCCACTGTACCCGTCGGAACAAACGATAAAGTAGAGCAGTTTATTAAAGACTTCCTGGTTAATAACGTAAACGTAGAAGTTGCCTCTAACCCTGAGTTCTTGGCGCAAGGCACAGCGGTGCATGATACGCTACAGGCAGCAAGAATTATTATTGGTACTGAGAGTAAATGGGCGGAGCAAATGCTTATGGAGATATATAAGCCGTTCAATCTGCCGATAGTTTCTGTAAACAGAAGGTCGGCCGAGATGATTAAGTATGCTGCTAATGATTTTCTCGCTCTTAAGATTTCTTATATGAATGATATTGCCAATCTCTGTGAGTTAGTAGGTGCGGATATTCAGGATGTGGCTAAAGGCATGAGCTTTGATGAGCGCATCGGCAGTAAGTTTCTAAATGCCGGTATCGGTTACGGTGGATCATGCTTTCCTAAAGATACTAAAGCGTTGGAGTATCTGGCAAAGCAGAACGGCTATGAACTCAAAACAGTCAAGGCGGCTATTGATGTAAATACGGTTCAGAAGACGATACTATATAAGAAAGCAAGTAAAAGACTCATTACTTTTAATGGTTTGAAAGTGGCTATTCTTGGGCTGACCTTTAAACCAGGGACTGATGATCTGCGAGAAGCTCCGTCGCTTGAAAATGTACCACTATTATTGGCGCAAGGGGCAGATGTTTGGGCGTATGACCCTGTTGGTACAGAAAACTTCAAACAAAAATATCCTGAAGGGAAAAACAGCAGGGGAAGCATAAAGTACGTTGACAACGTGGAGGAAGCACTAGAAGGTGCTAATGTCTGCTTTATCTTGACCGAGTGGGGCGAGATAAAAGCTGTGAAACCGGAGATGTATAGGAAACTTATGCGAACACCTTTGGTTTATGATGGTAGGAATATCTATGAAACTGCAGCAATGAAAGCTGCGGAAATAGAGTATTATTCTATTGGGAGAAAGTGAACTCCGAAAGGGGGCGAACCAGAAAAGTGAAACAAGCTTATAAACCTTTAGAGTGGGATAAAACCTACCTAATTACCGGTGTAGCAGGTTTTATTGGATTCTTCCTGGCAAAAAAGCTGCTGGAACAGGGCTGCCGTGTGATTGGTATTGATAATATAAATGATTATTATGACGTGGAGCTTAAGTATGCTCGCTTGGAGCAGCTTAAACCATTTGAGAAGTTTACCTTTCTCAAGGAGGATATTTACAACAAGGTTATAATTACTCAGACTTTTGAAGCATACAAGCCCAATATCGTAGTCAACCTCGCAGCACAGGCCGGTGTGCGATATTCCATCGAGAATCCGGATGTATATATACAAAGCAATATTATTGGCTTCTATAATATCCTTGAAGCCTGTAGATATTATCCGGTAGACCATCTTGTCTATGCCTCATCAAGCTCCGTTTATGGGGCAAATAAAAAAGTACCGTTCTCTGAAACGGATTTTGTGGATAATCCTGTCTCGCTCTATGCGGCCACTAAGAAATCAAATGAATTGATGGCCTATACCTACAGTCATCTCTACAAGATTCCGGCTACAGGATTGCGATTTTTCACTGTGTATGGTCCTATGGGTCGGCCTGATATGGCCTATTTCGGATTTACGCAGAAATATTTTGCAGGTGAGCCAATTAAGATATTTAACAACGGTGATTTTGAGAACGACCTCTATCGCGACTTCACCTATATTGATGATATCGTGGAAGGTATGGATCGACTCCTTGGTAATGCTCCCGAAGGGCTTACTGCTGCTCCTCATCAAATTTTTAACATTGGAAACAACAGTCCAGAGAAGCTGATGGTATTCATTGCGACGCTGGAGAAATGCTTAACTAAGGCTATAGGCAGAAAGGTAGTATTTGATAAGATCTTTGAGCCGATTAAGGCGGGCGACGTACCGGCCACCTACGCCTCCGCAGCTTTGCTGCAGAATGCCGTAGGGTTTAAGCCGGAAACAAGGCTGGAGGATGGCCTGCAGCGGTTTGCCGATTGGTATTGTGATTATTATAAAGCAACTTAGTGTCTTGCCTTAAAATGCGGTTCCCTTGTAAATAATAAAAAATGTCAGACTATGCATCTTCGGAGGTTTTATAATGAAGATAGTATATGTAGGGAGGTTTCCTTTACATATCCAATCAGGTCATATCGATCTTATCTCGGATATAGCCGCGACTGGGCATGAAGCGTTCTATATCATTGCGTTGCGATTTAAAGATTATATTAGAAATAAATTTACCAGAGTATTATCTAATGATGCAGAATTTACAGGAATTAACTATAGGCCATTTTTGCGTGTGACTCGTAAAATGAAGGAATATGAAAAAAAGTGTATTCTAAGTACTTTGCGGAAGAATGGGCTTATTGAGCGTAATGTGGTTATTGTATCCAACAATATGGAGACATGCTCATATCTCAAAGATAGACTACCTAGTGAAGTATCAGTTATCTATCATATTTTTGATAGATATTCGGAGTATTATAATTTGACTGATGAAGAAAAGGTATCATTTGACGAGAGAGAATTCGAAGTAATAAAAAAAGTTGATGGTGTACTTTGTGTTTCGCAAAAACTACTTGCCGAAGCGAAAGAACTCAATAACAACTCCTTTTGGTTCCCAGGTGCTGTTCGAAAAAATCAGATTGTAATGCCAGGGGCTATCAATACTTCATCAAAAAAGGTTGGGATGATATCGAACGAGTTGAGCCGAATTGATTGGCCACTTATGTGCAATATCGCCATGATATTAGAAGATTATAGTATTGAACTTATTGGGCAAAATGATCTAGCTGATTTAGGGGAATACCCTTCTAATATCCGCTTTATTGGGAAAGTTCCGTTTGTGGAGCTGCCAAAGTACGTAAGGGACTGGCGTGTGGGACTAGCATTGTATGAGGAGAACCGTTTTAATGAATATTGTTGTCCATTAAAGTATTTTGAATACTCTTCTTTGGATATTCCTACTATTTCTACTACAATACCTGAAGGAGAAGTTTTTGCAAACTTATATCCTGAGATGATTTTTCTGGCGGATGATGCGAAAAGTATAGCTGCTCATGTTCGTAATATAACCACAGCAAACGAAATAAATGACTATACAAGGCTTGCCCGTGATCATAATTGGTCAGCGCGGGCAGAACAGCTTATCGCAATTATAAATAAAGTAAAGAAAAATACATTTTGATTTTAATGAGATTAACAATCCGGCAAAGGAGTTAAGTATTTGTGCTAAATGATTCGAAGAAGTTAAAGACCATTAATCGGTTAGGATATTTTTTGATAATATTATTCGTCTTTGCCAACAACTTATCGACTGCTTTTGTGTGGATAAGCATTATTAGTATGATCATTCTTGCTGGATATAAGTTTCGCCGATATAAAGAGGATATGTCGTGGCCGGAACCAATCATAGTAAAAGGAATGGCAATATTTATCTTTTTCCTGATACTCTCTAGTCTGTTTTCTGTTGATCGAGCGAAAAGTCTAGATATTGCTTTTAATCACTTTAAAATTATGCTGCCCTTCTTCTTGCCTTTTCTCTTTGTAAAGACGCGGCGTCAGTTGATTATTGTAATATTGGCTTTAGGTTTAGCGTTATCTATACCGTCAGTGCATGGGATATACCAAGGAATCCATGGAGATTTTCGGGTGAAGTCTTTTTTTAGTAATCCTATGCTTTTGGGAGGGCTCCTATCATTGAGCATCCCTTTCTATTATGTATTAGCTTTAGAAAAGGATTACTTGTGCAACAACAAGGTGAGGCTGTTTTGTGGCGCAGTGGCTGCTCTAGGCGCTATAGCATTGGTATATAACGGAACACGTGGAGTTTGGGTTGCTGTTGTTGTAGTTTTTATTCTGCACTTATTGTCAGTTTTCTTTAGAAATCCAAAAATTGGTATTATATTAACAATAATCTTCTGTATATCAGGTGGACTTTTATTGCAATCAGCCCAAATACAAACTCGTGTAAAATCAATTACATCAACTAAAAATATATCCAACACAGAAAGGCTTTTGATGTGGGAGAGTTCTATAAAGATGGCAAAAGATTATCCTATAACAGGAGTTGGGCTAGGTAACTTTAATAAATTTGAAATGGAGCAATATATCTCACCTAAAGCTAAGCTGCCAACGGCACACGTTCATGCCCATAATAATTTGTTCCATTTTCTTGCCGAAACTGGGATTCTTGGACTTAGTGGTTTTATAATAATGTTCTATAGTATTTTTTGTGGATTAATGCCGAGACGAAGACAAGTTATTATTAAAGCTGCTATTTTAGTAACCGTAAGTTTATTAATTCATGGAATGACAGAATACAATTTTGGACATCGCGAAGGAATGCGAATATATTGGTTTATATTGGGACTTGCTTTATGTTTGCAGAAAAATGCTAAAGAGTAAGGATTCGATTGTATCTATGTTTACCCGGTCAGCATGGTCGCCCGTAATGGCGAATAGGCTGTCTGGGTATTTCTTATTTTGTTTAAAAATTTGCAAACTTTGCTATGATATGTTCCAAAATTCGGAATTTTGTTAGTTTAGCAGGATTATTGATGTTTTATGCCGAAAGATAAATGATTAATCATTAAAGGTAGTAGCTTTGAAAAAAATTTATTTATTGAAAGTCCAGTATCTATGCTTATGTGAGGTGATATGATGCAAAGGCGATTTCCGATGTTACGTAAACTAATACTACTAATAGGCGATATGGGGATATTATTGTTATCGACATATTTGGCTGTTGCTATAGTCTTTTCATACTACACTCATAAACCAGATATTACTATTTACTATACCATGGCTCCCGTGATGATTGTAGCAGCTGGTATTTTATTTAATGTTAATGGTCTGTTTACTCTTCCAAGAAAAAGATATAGTGAATTGGTACTAAGTTTGGCTGTAGCAATATTTAATCTTTTTATCATTATGATGGCTGCCAGCTTTTTGATGAGAGAATTTGCCTATTCACGAAGTGTGTTAGTTCTTACAGCTGTTTTACAATTTGCACTGCTCGCTATTTGGAAATATATGTTTTGGCGGATTGAAAGAGAGCTTATTTCTCCGAGAAATGCATTATTAATTGGCAGTGAGGCGGAATGTGTTAGAATTATTACCAGGTTAAACGCTCAACCACAGTTAAATTACAAGGTAAGGTATATATGCAATAATTATGAGGGCGACTCCTGGCAAAAGATCGCAGAGGATATTGATTTAATCATTGTCTGCTCTGACATGGGATTAAAGGACAAGGCAGAAATAGTACACTTTTGCCATAAACATGGCAAGCAGATATTCTTAATTCCTGACGTGTACGAACTGTTTTGCAGCAGTGTAGAACTAGACAAAATTGACGATATTCCCGTGTTTCGTCCCAAGTATCTAAAACCGAATCTTGAACAACGTTCTTTAAAACGTATCTTCGATATTGTAGTTTCTGCTATAGGACTTTTACTACTCTGGCCAATTATGATAGTGGTAGCCATTGCGTTAAAACTTGATAGTAGAGGGCCTATTCTTTACGGCCAGATTCGTACAGGCCGTGGTGAAAAAGCATTTAAAGTATATAAGTTTCGCAGTATGCGGCAAGATGCTGAAAAACAAACAGGGCCAGTTTTCGCGGCGGAAAATGATCCACGCATTACAAAGTTAGGGAAATTTATTCGTGCCACTAGACTGGATGAGTTGCCACAGCTTTTTAATGTACTAATTGGAGATATGAGTATTGTCGGTCCAAGACCTGAAAGACCCTTCTTCGTAAAACAGTTTAAGGAGGAAATCCCGGAATATATTTATCGCCATAACGTTAAGCCGGGTATTACCGGACTGGCACAGGTGCATGGTAAATATAATACCACCCCCTATGACAAGCTTGTTTATGATCTGATTTATATACAAAAGTGCAATATAGTGACAGATTTGGTTATTATGCTGCAGACAATACGAGTTCTGGTAACAAAGAGCAGTACCGAGGGTGTAAGAGCGAGAGATGAGAAGATTGATTTGTCTAGATATGAGATCCATGAACTAGGATAATCTGTTGCCTTGGAACACATCAATATAATGAATACAGAGGACTTAAAAATTTATGAGGTCTATACTTAGGATTTTTACTATTTTTACGCCTAAACAGCAAAAATATTGCGTTTTCATCATATTCTGCATGGTTATTGGTGCAATGTTTGAAGCTGTCGGTATTGGTGCGATTTTGCCGCTGATTTCGATTATGGGGGATCCGGCCTTTTTAGATAAGCATCCTGTTATTCGTGGCTATGCATCTTTACTGCAGATTCATTCGCATAATGCATTCATTATAGCCAGTGCGGGACTGCTTATTTTATTCTATATGATAAAGAATTTCTATATGGCCTGGCAGACACGCTTGCAAATACGATTTTCGATACAGAACCAGATTTTTTACGCCGGCCAGCTCTTGGCAGGATACTTGAATAAACCATATCTATATCATCTGGATCAGAATTCCGCCACCTTGTTGCGCAATGTAAATTCAGGGGCAATAGTGACTTTTTCTGCTATACTTGTTCCGGCATTCACATTGATTACAGAAATCATTACGGCAGTTACCATATGGGCAATGTTGGTACTGGTAGATCCTTTTACGGCAATTATTGTTGCCGGTGTTTTAGGACTTATGATGTACGGAATTATTAAGACATTTCGCAAAGAAATTACACAGCAAGGTAAAGTTCAGAATGCGTATTCAGCGGTTTATTTAAAATGGCTGAATCAAGGTTTGGGGGCTATTAAGGAAACTAAAGTATTGCGTAAAGAATCTTTTTTTCTGCAGGAATTCAATAAAGCATATGATGAATTTGGTGAGGCAAACAGCGGCTTTATGTTTTTGAATCAGCTGCCGCGGATGCTCATTGAGTCGATAGTGGTGAGTGGCTTACTTTTATTGATCGTAACGAAGCTTGCATTAGGAACAGCACCAATGGATATTGTGCCATTGTTGGGCGTGCTGGCTTTGGCAGCATTTCGCCTGATGCCTTGTGCCAATCGGATTGTGAATTTATCGAATGGGATACGGTTTCAAATGCCGCTGTTTAATGAACTTTATGATGAATTTATGGCTATAAAGAAACGACAAATAAATAAAGAGCAGATCCTACTACCGGCAACCGAACATAAAATGCCGTTTGAACATGAAATTAGAATAGAACATTTGGGTTTCCAATATCCGCAAGGTAAACAAGATGTTTTGCAGGATGTATCTTTTTCGGTGCCCAAAGGAAGTTTTGTGGGAGTTATTGGCCAGTCCGGTGCAGGGAAGACAACCTTTGTCGATATTTTGCTGGGTTTATTGGAACCGACGAGTGGCAGGATTTGTGCAGACGGCACGAATATCTACGATGATGTTCGTGCATGGCAGGCTAATCTGTCCTATGTGCCGCAGAGCATTTATTTGATTGACGGCACAATTCGTGAGAATATTGCTCTTGGTATAGCCGAAAAAGATATAGATGATACCAAGATAAAAAAAGTTCTTAAAATGGCAGAGCTTTATGATTTTGTAGAGGCTTTACCGGATAAAATCCATACTACTGTCGGAGAACGAGGTGTGAAATTATCTGGTGGACAGAGACAACGCATTGGTATAGCCAGAGCTTTATATTATGAACCCGAAGTACTAATTCTAGATGAAGCAACTTCAGCCTTGGATAATGAAACTGAAAAGAGTATTACAGATACAATTATTAAATTGAAGGGTAAGATAACAATCATCGCAATTGCTCATCGTGTGAGCACTTTGGTAGATTGTGATTTTAAAATAAAATTTGAAGATGGTAGAGCAGAAGAAATAAAGTAGCTGATATGAGGAGTTAATGTAATGAAGCAGTTTAAAAAGATTCTTGTTACAGGAGCAGATGGTTTCATTGGCTCGCATTTAACAGAAGAGCTAATAAGGCAAGGTGCAAATGTTAAAGCTTTTGTACAGTATAATTCCTTCAATTCGTGGGGATGGCTGGATGAAAGTGAAAAAGAAATAAAAGAACAGCTTGAGGTTTTTGCTGGGGATATTCGTGATCCGTATGGTGTGCGAAAGGCAATGCAGGATTGCGACTGTGTTTTAAACCTCGCAGCTCTAATTGCAATTCCCTATTCTTATCATTCGCCTGATACATATGTTGATACGAATGTAAAGGGAGCCTTAAATGTTGTACAGGCGGCAAAGGAACTGGGCGTGCAAAAAGTAGTACAGACATCAACAAGCGAAGTTTATGGCACTGCCAAGTTTGTACCAATTACAGAAGATCATCCTTTGCAAGGACAGTCTCCTTATTCTGCAAGTAAGATCGGTGCTGATCAAATTGCAATGTCATTCTATAATGCATTTAGCACGCCGGTTGCAATTATTAGACCATTTAATACTTATGGACCTCGTCAGTCAGCACGGGCGGTTATTCCTACGATTATTACCCAAATTGCAAACGGCAAAAGAAAGATCAAACTGGGTTCGTTATTTCCGACACGTGACTTTAATTATGTAAAAGATACTGTTCGTGGATTTTTTGCCATCACCAAATCAGATAAATCAGTCGGTGAAGTGATAAATATAGGTAGCAATTATGAAATATCTATTGGTGATACAGTTAAACTGATTGCTGAGGTTATGAATGTAGATATAGAAATTGAAACAGATGAGGTTCGTTTGCGTCCGGAAAAGAGCGAAGTTGATCGTCTGTGGGCGGATAATTCTAAGGCAAAAGCAGTTGTCGGCTGGGAACCGACATATGGTGAATATGAAGGCTTTAAAAGAGGTATTCAGGAAACGATTGAATGGTTTATCAATCAGGAAAATTTAAAAAAATATAAGGCAGATGTATATAATATATGAGTATACAAAATGATTTATTTATAGAAAACCTTGTACAAAAGATAAAATCTGTATTGCCGATAAAGGATAAATTCATTCCTTTACATGAGCCGTCATTTACTGGAAACGAAAATAAATACGTGAAAGAATGCATTGATACGGGTTGGGTATCCTCTGTTGGTAAATATGTAGATTTATTTGAAAAGAATCTTGCCAATTATACGGGTGTAAAGCGAGCAGTTGCTGTTGTGAATGGAACAGCGGCTTTACATATTTCCATGGTTTTAGCAGGGGTAAAAGCGAAGGATGAGGTTATTGTTCCTGCATTAACATTTATTGCAACAGCCAATGCGGTTAGCTACTGTAATGCAGTTCCGCATTTTGCGGATAGTGCAATGAGCACGTTGGGCATGGATCCGGTTAAGTTGGATAGATATTTAAATGAAATAGTGGAAATTCGTGAAGGCATTTCTTATAACAAGCAGACAAATCGTCGGATATCTGCTGTTGTGCCGATGCATACATTTGGTCATCCAGTGGATTTGGATAAGATGGTAGAAGTTTGTGAGAAATATCATCTAGTCTTAATAGAAGATGCGGCAGAATCAATTGGATCTTTTTATAAAGGAAAGCACACTGGTAACTTAGGCAAAGTGACCGCATTGAGCTTTAATGGGAATAAGACGATTACAACGGGTGGCGGCGGTGCAATTCTTACCAATGACGAAGACCTTGGCATGTTAGCAAAATACTTAACGACGCAGGCGAAGGTTCCACATAGGTGGAAATTTCGCCACGATATGATTGGCTATAACTATCGTATGCCGAATATTAATGCAGCGCTGGGGTGTGCGCAACTTGAACAACTATCGGAATTTATTGAGAAAAAGCGCAGGCTTGCTGAAAGATATGAGCAGATATTTACAGAAATAGAGGGGATATCTTTCTTCAAAGAACCGGCGTTTGCAAAAAGTAACTATTGGCTGAATGTAATGCTGCTGGATGAGATTTATGCAGATAAAAGAGAAGATGTACTGACTGCACTGAATGATAATAATATTATGGCAAGACCAGTATGGGATCTGATGTACACCATGCCAATGTATGAACAGTGTCCGCGGATGGAGTGCAGTGTAGCAGAAACAATTTCAAGAAGGTTGATTAATCTACCGAGTAGCGTGGTGTTGGAAAAATGAATAAACGGAAGATTTGTGTCGTAACAGGCACGAGGGCTGAATATGGACTATTATATTGGTTAATGAAGGAGATTCAAGCAGATGCTGAACTGGAATTGCAGATTATTGCAACCGGAATGCATTTATCGCCGGAATTTGGACTTACCTATCAGACAATAGAAAAAGATGGATTTACCATCAATGAGAAAGTGGAAATGTTGCTTTCGAGTGATACACCTGTCGGAATCACTAAGTCTATTGGGTTAGGCGTGATTGGCTTTGCTGATGCATTGGACAGGCTGAAGCCGGATATTATGGTTGTCTTGGGCGATCGCTATGAAATATTCGCGGCAACACAGGCTGCAGCTATTGCAAGAATTCCTATTGCGCATATTCATGGAGGTGAACGTACAGAAGGGCTGATTGATGAAGTTATACGGCATTCTATTACCAAAATGTCTTTATTTCATTTTACTGCTGCTGAAGAATATCGCACGAGGGTTATTCAAATGGGAGAGCAGCCGGATAGGGTTTTTAATGTGGGGGCAATAGGGCTAGACAATATTGACAAATTGGAGTTGCTTAGCTTATCTGAATTTGAAAAGTCTATTAATTTCAAATTAAGAACAAAAAATTTTTTGATTACCTATCATCCAGTAACTTTAAGTCATATAAGTCCAAGTAAGGCAGTATATGAATTACTTCAAGCTTTAGAAAAATATAAAGACGTTGGAATTATATTTACCCAGGCAAATTCGGATACAGACGGAAGAATTATTAATGAAATATTAAATAAATATGTTGAAGAAAATGCTGATCATATGATAATGGTTAATACGTTAGGACAATTAAGATATTTAACAGCAATAAAATATGCTGATGTTGTCGTTGGAAATTCATCAAGTGGGTTAATTGAGGTTCCGGCATTTGGAACGCCTACCGTTAATATTGGAGATCGACAAAGAGGAAGGTTAAAAGGAGCGTCGGTTATTGATTGTGATGAAATTGCAGATAGTATAATTAGAGCAATTGATAAAGCATTATCTGATTCATTTAGAGAAAAAGTAAAAACTGTAGATAACCCATATGGTAATGGCAATGTTTCTTTTAAGATTGTTCATATATTAAAAAATGCTGATATATCTTTTGAACAAATCATGAAAAAATTTTATGATTTGGAGTTTAAATTATGAAAATAATATTTATTGGCTGTGTTAAGTCTAGCTATGAATTTCTACGATGTCTATTAAATAATTCCACAGTGGAAGTAGTAGGCATTATTACAAAAGAAAAGTCAATTTTTAATGCAGATTTTTGTTCATTAAAGGAAATTGCAGAAAATAATAATATTTCTTGTTTTATTGAAGAAAAACATTCAGAGATAGAAATGGTTCAATGGAGCAGGAACTTGTCAGCTGATGTTATATATTGCTTTGGTTGGTCACAATTATTGAAAGAAGAAATGCTAAATTTATCAAGATTGGGCATTATTGGCTATCATCCAGCAGAATTACCTAAAAATAGAGGGCGCCATCCAATTATATGGGCTTTGACTTTGGGATTAGAAAGGACGGCATCTACCTTTTTCTTTATGAATGAGGGAGCAGACAGCGGTGATATTATAAGCCAGGAAGTAGTAAAAATTGATAGTGCGGATGACGCAGCTTCGTTATATGAGAAGTTAATAAGAGTTGCAATCATACAGATTCAAGATTTCACAGCAAAATTGGTCGATAATACATATACGCGCATAAAACAAGACCATAGTAGAGCCACTTATTGGCGAAAAAGAACTAAACGAGATGGAGTAATTGATTGGCGTATGCCGGCTAGGGGGATATATAACTTAATACGGGCATTAACATATCCGTATGTTGGTGCACATTTTGAATACAAAAATCAAGAAATAAAAGTTTGGAAAGCACAAGTAGTCAGTGAAAAGGCTCAATTTGAGGATTTGGAACCGGGAAGAATCATTATTGTTGATTCGAAAACAATTGATGTTCAATGCGGAATGGGCGTAGTAAGATTATTAAACTATGACTGGAATGGAAAATTTGTAAAGGGAGAATGCCTTTTATGAATAATATCATTGTTATTGCTCCGCATCCGGATGATGAAACTCTAGGATGCGGAGGAACGATTTTAAAACATATTGCATATGGCGATAACGTTTATTGGCTTATTGTTACTTCAATAGATGAACAACATGGGTTTAGTAAAGAAAAAGTAGATCAACGGAACAAAGAAATCGAAAAAGTATGTAAAATATATCCATTTATAGACACTTTTAAGCTTAATATACCGACTGCAACACTAGATCAGGTTTCAAAGGGTGAATTAGTTAATAAGTTTGGACACATTTTTAATAAAGTATGTCCGGATATTATTTATCTTCCTTTTAAGGGGGATGTTCATTCTGATCATAAAATTGTTTTTGATGCAGCTGTTTCATGTACTAAGTGGTTTAGATATTCTTCAATTAAACGTGTTCTATGCTATGAGACTATATCAGAAACAGATTTTGGATTAGATCCTACCGAAAGGAACTTTTTTCCTAACGTATTCGTTGACATTACGCCGTACCTTGAAAAAAAGTTAAAAGCGATGAAGATATACAAAAGTGAGTTAGGAACACATCCTTTTCCGCGAAATGAAAAAGTAATTCGATCTTTGGCAATGGTTAGGGGAGCCGCGTCAGGATGCGACTTTGCAGAAGCTTTTGTTTTGCTAAAGGAGATTATATAATGAAAAAAGTTTACATTATTGCCGAAGCCGGTGTAAATCATAATGGCTCGTTAGACATAGCAAAAAAAATGATATGTGTTGCAGCCAAAGCTGGTGTAGATGCGATTAAGTTCCAGACATTTAAAGCGGAAAATCTGGTGAGTAAAACGGCACCAAAAGCACAGTATCAAATGCAGATGACAGATGTCCATGAATCACAATACGAGATGCTTAAAAAGCTTGAAATAGACATAACGGCTCATCTGGAATTAATGAAGTGTTGTGAAGAAAATCATATAGAATTTTTATCGACACCATTTGATTCAGACAGTTTGGCGTTATTGGTCAATGATTGTAAACTACCGAGAATAAAAATACCTTCGGGAGAAATCACGAATGCACCATTCCTTTTACAAATCGCACAAACAGGCAAACCAGTGATTTTGTCTACCGGAATGAGTACATTAAGTGAGATTGAAATAGCATTAAGCACATTGGCCTTTGGCTATTTAAATAGAAAAGACGTACCTTCGTTAGATGGATTTTTATCAGTATATGCATCGTATGAAGGACAGGAAGTCTTACAAGAAAAAGTAACATTATTGCATTGTACAACAGAATATCCAGCACCATTTAATGAAGTGAATTTAAAGTGTATGGATACGATGAACCAGGTATTTGATTTACCCGTTGGGTATTCAGATCATACAGAAGGGATTTGTATTCCAATTGCTGCTGTTGCACGCGGAGCGGTAATGATAGAAAAGCATTTTACATTAGACAGAACATTAATGGGACCAGATCATAAGGCTTCTTTGGAGCCACAAGAGTTGAAAGAGATGGTTCAGGGAATACGCCAGATTGAAAAAGCGATTGGTAATGGAATCAAAGCTCCGTCTGTATCAGAAATGAAAAATAAAGTAATTGTAAGAAAAAGTTTGATAGCGAAAGCTCCTATATATAAAGGTGAAATATTTACTGCTGATAATCTTACTGTGAAAAGACCAGGAGACGGTATATCTCCAATTTATTATTGGAGTAAAATCGGAGAGAAAGCAAAAAGTGATTATGAAGAAGATGAAGTGATTAGAGAATGATTAAAATAGGGTATTTTGCCGATGGCCCGTGGGCTCATAACGCATTGGAAAAGATAATAAATAATTCGGAGATTGAAATTTCATTTATTGTTGTACGATATGATAGTGTAGATAAAAAATTAGGTGAGTATGCTGATAAATTAAATGTACCCTTATTAAAACATAAAAATGTTAATTCAAGGGAATTTATAGAAAAAATAAAACAATATAATGTTGATTTGAATGTCTCAATGTCTTTTAATCAAATCTTCAAAACAGAAATTATTAACTTAGCTCCAGGAAAATTTATTAATTGCCATGCGGGAGCATTGCCTTTTTATCGCGGGAGAAATATATTAAATTGGGTATTAATTAATGGCGAGAATAAATTTGGAATTACAGTGCATTATGTTGATGAAACAATAGATACAGGAGATATTATTGTTCAAAAATTTGTTCCGATAGAAAGAACAGATAAGTATGGTGATCTTTTAGAAAAAGCATATACGTACTGTGCGGAGGCTTTATATGAGGCGTTGATTTTAATTAAAAATAATAAGGTAGTTAAAATTAAGCAGGAAAGCATTCATCCGATTGGATTTTATTGCAGTAAACGGTGCATTGGTGATGAAATTATAAATTGGAATTGGAGCAGTGAAAGAATTTATAATTTTATTAGGGGAATTGCGATTCCAGGACCTGGAGCGAGAAGTTCCTGTAATGGAATAGAATATATTATAAATGAAGCAAAACTGATCGACAATGCACCTGCATATATTGATAAAACAGGAAATATTGTAGGAAAAAGCAAAGATGGAATAATAGTTAAAACTGGCGATACGACAATACTACTTACTGAAATATATGATGCTTATGGGAAAAAGGAAAAGGATTATTCAAGTTTTTTAATTGGAAGAAGATTTAAATAAAAGCAGTTGGATTGTGATAATATGAAAAAAAAATGCTGGGAAAGATGTAAAGTATCAGCAGAGAGTACAATACGAGATACGATGAAGAGAATTGACGAAAGTGCGTTGCAGATTGCTCTTGTTGTAGATGAAGAGAATAAGTTATTAGGTGTTGTAACTGACGGAGATATCCGAAGGGCAATACTACACAATGATTCTCTAGATAGAAGTGTTGTGGATATTATGAGTACAAATCCGATTACTGTTCATAGTAATCGGTCACGTGGGGCAATTCTGGCAAAGCTGCAAGAGAAAAAATTGAATTGTATTCCTGTTGTAGATGACAATAATATTGTTGTAGACATAGTTTCTTTACAAGAACTGACGTATCAAAAACGCAGAGAAAATGCAGTGGTTCTGATGGTTGGTGGACTTGGTACCCGGCTTAGTCCGCTTACTAATAAATGCCCCAAACCATTATTAGAGGTTGGTAATAAGCCAATTTTGGAAACAATTTTGGAAAATTTTATTGAAGCGGGATTCTATCGCTTTTATTTTGCTGTGAATTATAAGTCAGACATGATAGAAGAATACTTCGGTGACGGTAGTCGATTTGGTGTAGAGATACGATATATCCATGAAAAAAAACGCATGGGGACAGCTGGTGCATTGAGTCTTTTACCAGAAAAAATGAAACTGCCGGTGATTGTGATGAATGGTGATCTCTTGACGAAAGTTGATTTTGGGCAGCTTCTTGATTATCATGATGAGAAAAAAGCAGTGGCAACAATGGCAGTAAGGGAATACTGCTATCAGATTCCGTATGGTGTGATTAACTTTGAAGAGGGAAGAATTATAGATATACAGGAAAAACCGGAACAATCGTTTTTTGTGAATGCAGGAATTTACGTATTGAGTCCGGAGGCAATTGTAAGTATGAGGAAGGAAGAATTCTTTGATATGCCGGATCTTTTTAATGAAATCATTGGGGAAGGAAAAATGACGGCTGCATTTCCAATTCGGGAATATTGGCTTGACATTGGAAAGATGGACGATTTTGAAAAAGCACAGGATGATTTTGAGGAGATGTTTACATGATTGGCGGTAAATCTGTATTAGCAATTATTCCGGCAAGGGGTGGTTCTAAGGGAGTGCCACGTAAAAATATCCGAGATTTAGCCGGAAAGCCGCTAATAGCATGGACGATAGATGAAGCAAAGAAATCAAAGTATATAGATAGATTAATTTTATCTTCAGAAGACGAAGAGATTATCAATGTTGTTAAAAGATATGGTTGTGAAGTTCCTTTTGTGCGTCCACAGGAATTAGCAGCAGATGATACGCCGGGAATTGAGCCAGTGTTACATGCAATGAAAATGATGCCGAGGTATGACTATATTGTATTATTGCAGGTAACGTCACCAATGAGAACCGTGGAAGATATTGATGGCTGTATTGAGAGATGTATAGAACAACAAGCAGATTCTTGTGTTTCTGTAACAGAAGTTGAAAAAAGTCCATACTGGATGTATAAATTAGATGAAAGAGGAAAAATGAGGCCTTTATTGAAAAAGGAAGATCAATATTACAGAAGACAGAATTTGCCTAAGGTTTATGAGCTGAATGGGGCTGTGTATGTATCTGATAGTGAGTATTTAGAGCAGGAGAAATCTTTTGTTACAGAAGATACCATTGGCTATGAGATGAGCAAGAAACATTCTATTGATATTGATACAGAAATGGATTTAAGAATAGTAGAGATGATGAAGGTTTCAGAATAACATAAAAACAGAGGTAAAACTATGGCCTTGCAAACTTTATATAATTTGTATAAAAAAAGGTTTGGTGCAAATATGCACGAAACTGATTTAAAAGCTTTTGAGAAACTTATAAAAAGTGTTTTGCTAGAGAAAATCTCGTGTGCTAAAAAGGAAGAAAAGATAGTTATTTTTCTTACTCCTTGGGTAAATACAAGTGTTCCCTATTTTTCTTTTTTGTTAGCATATATTTATAGATTTCAGGGATATAATGTTAGAATTATTTGGGATGATTTATTAAGCTACAATGAGGGAAGAACAGATAGAGAACAAAAAGTCATAGAGAAATTTTTATTTTCCTTTGAAGAGAATGTTATTCCAATAAAGCGGTTAAGCATGTTTGATGCCAAAGAAAATAATGATAAAATTAATTATTACGAAGTGGAACGTTTAGCAAAGTTAAAAACTATACATCAAGTAAAAAGTGCCACTTTATTACACGATAGCACTGATATTGTTGAAAAATATAAAAAATCATTGATGCAGGTATTGCCATTTGTAACTGGAGTTTTTAGTGAATGCACGAATGAAGTTTTCATTATTCCAGGGGGAATTTGTGCCAATACAGGATTATTTTATTTGCTTGGAAAGAAATATCCTAAAGTAAGAATAGCTTCATATGACTCTGGGGAAAGAACGTTGTTATTAGGCAAAGATAATGTTGCAACTCATTTAAGAGATATTGAAACGATTATTTTAAATTTAAATAATATTACAGATAAGGGGAAAGAACGATATTGCAAGTCTGCAAAAATAGAATTAAGTCTGCGAATGTCAGGAAATGATAAAGACAGAACACAAAAGATAAATAGCGAAAATGATAAAAAAGAATATAATTATGATATTTTTATTCCGCTTAATATTGAGTGGGACTCGGCAGCATTAGGAATGGAGATGATCTTTGAGGATAGTTTTCAATGGTTAAAAGAAACGATTGAATTTACAATGAAAAATACAGAATATACGATTATTATTAGACAGCACCCTCATGAAAGACGGTTTAACAGCTCGGTATTTTTAAAACAATGGTTTAAAAAAGCTCTTTATGATGAAAAAAGAATCAGATTTGTTTCATGTGATGAAAATATAAATTCATATTCAATATTAAAGAATGTAAAAGTTGTTTTGCCATGGTCATCTACGATAGGAATAGAGGCTGCTATGTTGGGTAAAAATGTGGTGGTTCATAATAATTGTTACTATTCCAAACTTCCGTTTGTAATAAGTTGCGATAGTAAAAAAAAGTATTTTGAAATGATAGTAAAATGTATTGAAGAGAATATGCCTAATCAACATGTGAATGAGGCTGAAATATGTTATTATTTTTCTCAATGTTGTAATTGGACAAGAAATACAAATTTTACACCCATACCAGCTGATTTTAATAGATTGATAGCTAGACCATTTGAAGAAATAGTGCAGGATGAAACAATACAAGATATATTGAAGTGCCTATGCGAGAATATACCTATGGCATTATTAAATCATTATAGGAATGAGAAGATTTTTTATGATGAAAATGATAACGATAAAATTATATAATAAATGGATAAATTTTAAATTGAGATTTTGGGATGTTATGCAAAAAGAAAAATGTATTACAGGAAATAGTACGAACCTTTTTTTAGAGGCTAAAATAGAAAATTTATGTAAGAATAAAGAAAAAATTCGTATTGGTGATAACTGTAAAATACGAGGAGAACTTTTAGTTTATCCGCATGGTGGGGAGATTTTGATAGGAAATGATTGTTATATTGGCGAAATGACAAAAATCTGGTCTGCAAGACAGATTAAGATCGGAAATAGAGTTTTGATTGCTCATAATGTTAATATTCATGATTCAAATGATCACCCACTTGATAAAAATGAACGTCATAATCATTATTTAGAGATTATAACAAGTGGTCATCCAAAGATAATTGATACATTAAGAGAAGCACCTATAGTTATTGAGGATGATGTATGGATTGGATTTAATGCTATTATTTTAAAAGGTGTTAGAATTGGTGTAGGAGCAATTATAGGTGCAGGAGCTATTGTGAAAAAAGATGTAGCACCATATACTGTGGTGGTTGGAAATCAAAATAATATAAAAAGTTTATGAGGTAGGAAAATGCTCTTTAATAAAATAAATAAGTTCTTAAAAAGGTTTAATAATATTGAAAAAAAGTTAGATTTAATACAAGGTGCACTAGGCAGAATAGAAGAACGTCAAATCAAGGACGAAGATATAGCAAATGCGGAATACAAAGTTTTTTCTCAATGGGGTGAAGATGGAATCATTCAATATTTGGTTAATAATTTAAAGATATCGAAAAAGGTATTTATTGAATTTGGAGTAGAAAATTATACAGAATCCAATACTCGCTTTTTGTTAGTAAATAATAATTGGTCGGGATTAGTTATTGATGGTAGTGAAAAAAATATAAACTACATAAAACAAGATGAAATTTATTGGAGATATAATTTAAAAGCAGAATGTTCATTTATAACAGCCGAAAATATAAATGATATTTTCAAAAAAAATGGGATTCAGGGTAATATAGGAATTCTTTCTATTGATATAGATGGTAATGATTACTGGGTATGGAATTCTATTAATTCAGTCAATCCAGCAATTATAACTTGTGAGTATAATCATCGCTTTGGCAAAGAAAAAGCAGTTACGGTTCCTTATGATGCTCGCTTTGTTAGAAAAGAAAAACATTATTCATGTATTTATTATGGAGCATCCATAAAAGCTTTAGTATTATTAGGTCAGAAAAAAGGATATAGTTTAGTTGCGGGCAATTCTAATGGGAATAACATCTTTTTTGTTAGAAATGATCTTTTGAATGATCGAGTTAAACCTAAAACTGTTGATGATGTTTTTGTTCATGCACAATTCAGGGAATCTAGAAATGAAGATGGATCATTAGCATTTTTAAATTTGGAAAAGGAAAAAAAGATACTAGAGAAATTGGAACTGGTAGATGTAGAATAGAAAATATTTAAGGGATGAAAGCTATGTATGTTTTAATTACAGGTGCACATGGATTTATTGGCAGATATGTAGCAAAACAGTATAAAGACATGGGTTATACTGTAATTGGTATGGGGCATGGAATTTGGGATCAGAAAGAATATACTTCTTGGGGTATAGACTTTTGGTATGAATGTGATATTACTATGGAGAATCTAGTCGTATATGCTAAAGATATAGAAATTATAGTTCACTGTGCAGGAAGTGGCTCTGTTGGTTTTTCTATGGAAAATCCAATGATTGATTTCGAAAGGACTGTGTGGACAACACATTTCGTTTTAGAATATATTAGAAGGTTTTCGAAAGATACTAAACTGATTTATCCGTCAAGTGCAGCTGTTTATGGTCTAGCAGATCAATTACCAATAAAAGAAAATAGTTCTTTAAATCCTATATCACCTTATGGGGTACATAAAAAGATAGTAGAAGAATTGTGTCAAATGTATGCCAAACAGTACGGCCTTTCGGTTATTGTTATGCGTTTATTCTCTGTTTATGGAGATGGATTAAAAAAGCAACTTTTATGGGATGCATGCAGAAAAATTGAGAAAAGCAATAATGTTTTTTGGGGCACGGGTACAGAATCGCGGGATTGGATTCACGTAAAAGAGGTGGCAAGGTTAATGTATATGGCAAGGGGAAAGGCTAATGATAAATGTCCCATTGTCAATATTGCTTGTGGTCAAAATGTTATGATAGCAGATGTATTAAATTATTTGTTTAGCAGTTTTCAAACTTCGCTGAAGCCGAAGTTTGGCGGCCAAGTTAATCTTGGTAATCCAGAACATTATTTGGCTGATATACAACAAATAATGTTCTGGGGTTGGCAAAATAATATTTTATTGGAAGATGGAATAAAAGAATATGTGTCGTGGTATAAAAAAGATGGGAAAAATTAAAGTAGCATTTTTGTTAAATATCAGTGAGAACTGGTTGGGTGGCTTAAATTATTATAGAAATCTTCTTTTAGCTATTGTCGAAAATGAAGATTTAGCTATTGAACCGGTTATATTTGTACCTAAGGATGCAGATATACGTTTATTTGAGGGATATCCGGATATTTCAATAATTGAAACCGGTTTTTTGACAAGAAGGAATTTTTTATGGTTTATACGTAAGATTTTATGCAAATTAATTAATAGAGATATTCTATTAGAAAAGCTTTTAAAATCAAATAATATAGACGTAATATCTCATATACAAGCTGATTTAATGCAAATAGAGCTTCCTAGTGCGGCGTGGATTCCAGATTTTCAACATAAATATCTTCCAGAGTTATTTTCCCGTCAGGAGTTAGAGGGCAGGGATACAAGCTTTCGGAATTTAGCCAAAGCCTATGATACTGTAATTTTAAGCAGCAATAATGCTAAAGGTGATTTTATCAAATTTTTTTCTGGCTTCAAAGGCAAGGCAGAGGTTTTACAATTTGCAGTTACAGTCGATACAAGTTCTAACTCTAATGGAGTAAAGTATTTAAAAGAAAAATATAAAATTGATTCCAAATTTTTTTATTTGCCTAATCAATATTGGACTCATAAAAATCATAAAGTTGTTTTAGAGGCATTAACTCTTTTAAAACAAACGGGTAAAAAAGTATTAGTGGTATCAAGTGGAAACACAGAGGATTATCGAAATAGAGAATACTTTATTTCGCTGAAACAATTTATAGAAGAACATAATTTGTATGGGAATTATTATATATTAGAGAAAATTCCATATAGTGATGTTCAGATTTTATCACAAAATTGTTTGGCTTTTATTAATCCTTCACTCTTTGAAGGCTGGAGTACAACAGTAGAAGAAGCTAAGACAATGGGGAAACGGATCCTTTTATCCAATATACCGGTACATTTGGAGCAGAACCCGCAAGGCGGCGAATTCTTTAGGCCGGATAATTCGAAAGAACTAGCTGATAAAATGTGGTATATATGGAATGAGAAACATGATAATAAAGTTCTACAGTTAGATATTGAGCAAAAAAATAAGGCAAGAAGAAGAAAATTTGCGGAGACTTTTAAGAGAATATTGGAGAATACAATAGAGCGATTTAATAATAAAAAAGGTTGAGAAAAATGAATGGAAATGAAATAAATTACCCTAAAATTAGTATTATCACAGTAGCCTATAATGCAGCGAAAACAATAGAACAAACAATTTTAAGCGTAATAAATCAAACGTATTCTAATATTGAATATATTATTATTGATGGGAGATCTACAGACAGTACTGTCGATATCATTAAAAAGTATGAAAATAAGATTTCCTATTGGGTGAGTGAGCCGGATAAGGGCATCTATGATGCGATGAATAAAGGGATAGATATAGCGACAGGTGATTATGTGTATTTTCTTGGTGCAGATGATTGGTTAGTAGATAAAAATGTGATAGAAAATGTTTTTAAAAACATATATTTAAATTCAGGCTTTGATTTTTATTGTGGAAAAGTATACTTATATGATTCTATATATAACCTTGTTAAAGAATCAGGTCAGTTCCATAGTATAGAAGAAATAAAAAAAGGTGCAATGTATCCTCATCAAGGTATGTTTGTGAAGTTAGAAATAATAAAAGAAAAATTTGATATAGATTATAAAATTGCTGCAGATTATGAATTATTTGTTCGTAATATAATAAATGGGACAAAGATTCACTTTTTTGATAAAGTTATAGCTTGTTATAATATAGCAGGAAGCAGTGCATCTTCACAATTATATGATGAATATATTACAATTATTAAAAAGTATTTTGGTGAAGAATATACTAAAGAAATCCTTTTGCTAAAAGAATATGCTTTATCTAATTTCTCATTAAGAAAAGTAATAAAGTGGATAATTAATAGTTTACGAATAAGAAAAGTTTTTTTAATTGCTAAAGGGTGGAAGAAGTATGATTATTCTAGGATATAGAACAGGGCAGCTAGGCAATCGACTCTTTGTTTATGCCTATTTCATTGCAAATGCGATGGCTCATAAATATAAGGTATTAAATCCGAGTTTTGATGAATATGGAAGATATTTTAAATATTTATCAAGAAATAATATTGTGGGATATCCAGAAGGAAAATGGTATCCTAGAAAGTTTATGTTATTTATTTTTAAAGTAGTATTTAAATTTATGCATATTGTAAATAAAAAACAACTAGGAAATAGATTTTTGAAATTTTATTATCTCGAAGAAAGCAAAGACTGTGATTTACAATCAAAGGAATTCTTAATGCTGGTTAAAAGTACAAAATTTTTGGTAATTCAAGGCTGGGGATATAGGGATGATAAGAGTTTTAATAAATATGCCGACGAATTAAGAGAATATTTTGACATTCATGATTATCATGTGAACAATATAAGAATTTTAATTGCAGATGCAAGAAAAAAAGGTGAGATTCTTATAGGTTTACATATTCGGCGAGGCGATTATAGGTATTTTCAAGATGGAAGATACTTTTATTCTGATGACGAATATAGAAGTGTAATGAAAAAAATAGAGACACTTTTCTTTCCTCAAAATGTTTCTTGGATTATTTGTTCGAATGAAACAATTGAGGACAGTTTTTATGATTTTAGCTATACTTTAGGAAATAATCATCTAATTGAAGATATGTATACATTTTCTCAATGCGATTATATAGTAGGGGCACCAAGTACTTATACAGCCTGGGCCTCTTTTTACGGAAAAAAACCGATATATTTTATAGAAGAAATAGAGCATGTAGTGAGTTTAGATGATTTTAAAGTGGTTGGATCATAAGAGGGGGAAGAACTTTGGTTTCTATTATTATTCCAACCTACAATAGAAAAGAGAAATTAATAAGAGCTATAGATAGTGTATTGGCGCAGACATATAAAGATTTTGAAATTATTATTGTAGATGATGGCAGTACTGACGGAACAAAAGATTATTTATCGAAGTGTATCGAAAAAAATAAAGGAATAATTCACTATTTTTACAAGAAAAACGGAGGAGTTTCTTCAGCAAGAAATTTTGGAATAGCGAGGTCTAAGGGTAAATATATATCTTTTTTGGATTCTGATGACTATCTATATCCAACAAAAATAGAAAAACAAATTTTAGAAATTAAAAAACAAAACGCGGATGGATGTTATTGTGGATATGACTTTGTAAATAATGAAGGAAAATATTTTAAAAAAAGTAGAATCAAATTTCAAAGCGGCGATATACTATTATCTTATTTAAAAAATGAGACTACTCCTCAGACAAATGCCTGGATTATAAAAAAAACATGCATCGAAGATCATCGAATTTTATTTCGGGAAGGATGTTCATGGGGAGAAGATATGGAGTTTTTTACGAAGTGTTTATTGACAAGTAAAATGTGTTATGTAAATGAATGTTTATTTGCATATTCAGTAAACGATAATGGAGCGTTATCGGATTATTCTTTGGATAAAATTGATAAAGATATTTTTATTTGGAACAAAATTTGGGAATGGTTGGATGAAACAATCGATAATTCAGAGTATAAGAAAGAAATAAATAAAATAATATATAATTATCGTATTCCTGCATTAATTGTATATCAATTGAGTAAAGAACAAGAAAAAAATAAAATAAAACAATATTTTAAAAAAAATCAAGAATATCTAAATAAGATTGATTTTTCAAATGGACTACGAAGCTTAAAATTAAAGATTTGTTTTTTTATTTTAAAGCTTTGTTCATTAAAATAAATAGGGGCTTAAAATGAAAAAAATTTTACTTCTTCATTCAGGGAAAGCAGCTTTACCCGAAATAAATGCATATATAAAATATTTTCAAAGAAATAAAAATTTTTATTTTTATAATTCGGCAGAATTAGAAGAATATAAAATAACAGATTTTGATTTGATTTGGAGATTTATGGGAACCGATTTTGTAACTACTTCGGTTCCTGTGATTCATGAATATGCTTCTTTATCTGTAGGACGATTCACTTTATTAAAAGATAAAATAAAAAAAAAATTTAATATACAGCCTGTAATGCGGGTTTTTCTTAATGAAGATATAAAAAGGATATATGATTTTAAAGATGATATTCCATATTGTTATAGAGATATGGGAATTGATGCTATATTTTTTGAACAGACAAGTAAGAAGGTATATGATTTCGTTTATTTAGGAAATATGGAACAAGATCGTGGTATTCATTTATTATTAGACAAATTTATCCATGATTTTAGTAAATATAGAATTTTATTAATAGGAAAACCTGGATATGAGTTATATGAAAAATATAGGAAGTATAACAATATCATCTTTGCTGGATATGTAAGGTATGCAGATGTACCTGCATTAGCTTCACAAGCCGAATTTGGAATTAATTATATCCCAAATAAATATCCTTATTATTTGCAAACGTCTACGAAATTATTAGAATATGTGGCAATGAACTTAAAAGTTATCACAACTGACTATGCATGGGTTAGAAGTTTTGAAAATAAAAGAAATATGAAGTTTTTAAGAGTATCTGAGGACCTACATGATTTAAATGAAGAACATTTAAAAAGCTTTTTGTTCAAAAATACAGATATACATGATTTAGTATGGGAAAATATTCTTTCGAAGTCTAAAATAGAGGATAGATTAAATGAGATCTTTATATAAGCTTTTATACATTATAACTTTACCAGATTTAGGTGGTGCACAGGTCCACTTAAATGAATTAATATTTAAGTTGCCCCAAAATATTGTTCCATATATTATTATAGGACAGGAAGGATGGCTATCTGAAAAGCTACGAGAAAGAACGAAAAATGTTTTTATTGTAGATTCATTAGTTCGCCCGATATCACCATTGAATGATATAAAAGCTGTTTTTGAGATAAAAAAGATAATGCAGAGCATACAGCCGGATATCGTGCATTGTCATTCTAGTAAAGCGGGTTTTATCGGACGTTTCGTGGCAAAACTTTGTTGTGTTCCGGCGGTATTCACGGCGCATGGCTGGGCGTTTACAGAAGGAGTTTCTCCGAAAAAGCAGCGAATATATAAGTTTTTGGAGAAAAGAATGGCTGCGTGGACGGAAAAAATTATTTGCGTGTCAGAATATGATAAGAAACTGGCATTGTCTGTTATGCCGGAATATGAGTATAAATTGGCCGCTATACATAATGGTATTACGAACACGCAGATTCAGTTAGAGGAAAAATATCAACCAGATATTTTTCGAATGGTTATGGTTGCTAGATTTTCTTCGCAAAAAAATCAAAGACAATTAATTGATGCGGTAGATGAACTGAATTCAGAAGGCTTGATGATACAACTGCATCTTATAGGTGATGGGCCCCAGTACGAAGATTGTTTAAAGTATGCAACGTCAAAATTAAATGGGGAGCAAATAAAGTTCTTAGGTGCAAGACAGGATGTTGGTTCTTTATTAGTTAATTATGATGTGTTTTGCTTAATCAGCAACTGGGAGGGTTTTCCTATTAGTATATTAGAGGCAATGCGTGCGGGATTACCGATTATTGCTTCTGATGTGGGTGGTGTCTCAGAGGCTGTAGAAGATGGCAAGACAGGTTTTTTGGTTCCACGTGGGAATATAGAGTCGTTGAAAGAAAAAATCAAATATTATTATCTACGGCGAGAAACGACGGCGAGAATGGGATTAATGGGAAAAGTAAAGTTTGAGAAGCATTTTACGACAGGTATTATGATGAAACATATTTTGGGTATATATCAAGGAATATTTGACGGAAATAAATAGTTGCTTTTGCTTTTTTAGTAGCATTGATATAAATTGGATAATTTTAAGTTTGGCAAAAAATTATAATGACATTATTTTAAGTGTCAATAAGGAGTTAGGTATGAATAAAGTCGCATTAATTACAGGCATTACAGGACAAGATGGAGCTTACTTGGCTGAATTTTTATTAAAAAAAGGTTACATCGTCCACGGCATTAAACGCCGTTCTTCTATGTTTAACACAGACCGTATCGATCACCTATATCAAGATCAGCATGAAGAGAATGTGCGTTTCTTTTTACATTACGGCGACATGACTGACTCAACCAATCTCATCCGTATTATCCAACAGGTGCAGCCAGACGAAATCTACAATATGGCTGCCCAAAGCCATGTGCAGGTGTCTTTTGACACACCGGAGTATACGGCTAATGCGGATGCGCTGGGAACGCTGCGGATACTGGAAGCAATTCGTATCCTTGGCTTAGAGAAGAAAACAAAATTTTATCAGGCGTCTACCAGTGAACTTTACGGTCTGGTTCAGGAAACACCGCAAAGGGAAACTACACCGTTTTATCCGCGCAGCCCATATGCGGCAGCAAAACTGTATGCCTATTGGATTACTGTGAACTATCGTGAAGCCTATGGAATTTATGCCTGCAATGGTATCTTGTTTAATCATGAGTCACCGCTGCGCGGCGAGACGTTTGTTACGCGTAAAATAACCCGTGCGGTTGCACGGATTAAACTGGGTATGCAGAATAAGCTGTATCTTGGCAATCTGGATGCCAAACGCGATTGGGGCTTTGCTAAAGATTATGTAGAAGCTATGTGGCTGCTTTTGCAGCAGGAGCAGGCTGAAGACTTTGTCATTGCGACAGGACAAACGACGAAAGTTCGCGATTTTGTGGAACTGGCATTTAAAGAAATCGGCATAGATATGGTATGGCAGGGCAGCGGTGTCGATGAGAAAGGGTTGGAGAAAGCAACTGGTAAAATCCTTGTTGAAGTGGATCCGCGTTATTTCCGCCCTACAGAGGTAGAATTACTGCTAGGTGATCCTAGTAAAGCCAAAATCAAATTAGGCTGGGAGCCTAAGACTACTCTGGCTGAACTGGTAGCGATGATGGTACGGGAAGATTTGAAAAGTGCAGAGCGGGATGCTCTTTGCGAAGAAAATGGCTTTGAAGTACGACAATATAATGAATAGTCAGGTGCAATCGTATGAATGAACAAGCAAAAATCTATGTGGCTGGACATCGCGGGCTTGTCGGTTCAGCTATTATCCGTGCTCTAGAAAGAAAAGGGTATACCAATATACTGACTGCTACTCGGCAGGAGGTAGATTTACTTGATCAGCGGGCTGTAGCTGATTTCTTTGCTAGCGAGAAGCCAGATTATGTTTTTTTAGCTGCAGCAAAAGTCGGTGGTATTTTGGCTAACTCCACAGCTCCTGCCGACTTCATTTATGAAAACCTGATAATTGAAACTAATATAATTCATAATGCCTGGAAAAACAGCGTACAGAAGTTGCTGTTTTTAGGCAGCTCTTGTATCTATCCTCAGATGGCGGAGCAACCAATAAAAGAAGAGTATTTGTTGACAGGGCCTTTGGAACCGACGAATGATGCTTATGCGATAGCGAAGATTGCCGGGATCAAGATGTGCCAAGCGTTCAATAAACAGTATGGTACAAAATATATATCTGTTATGCCGACCAATCTTTATGGCCCTAATGATAATTTTGATTTAACTACGTCACATGTTTTGCCAGCTTTAATTCGTAAATTCCATGAAGCGAAAATAAATCAAGCTGATCAGGTTACGATATGGGGAACAGGTACTCCAGTAAGGGAATTTCTCTATGTTGATGATTTAGCTGATGCGTGTATTTATCTCATGAATCATTATGATAACAGTAAAATTGTTAATATTGGAACAGGTGAAGGAATCAGCATTCGTCAATTGGCAATCATGATGCAGAAAATTATTGGCTACCAGGGAATGCTACAATTTGATGCTTCCAAGCCGGACGGAACACCAGTTAAGGTTAATGATGTAACGTATTTGAACAGCCTGGGCTGGCGTGCTAAAATTGATTTGGATACGGGAATTAGAGCAACGTATGAATGGTTTTGTCAATTTTATAATGATGTACACTAGTACAAAAGAGAGAGTGAAATGATATGAACAATATTCTTGTTACTGGCGGAGCCGGTTTCATCGGTAGTAATTTTATCCATCAAGTATTCAAGAACCAAGATGCGAATATCATTAATCTGGACAAGCTTACCTACGCCGGTAATATAGATTCTTTGTGTGATGTGCAGTCAAATCCGCGATATACATTTATTCTCGGTGATATTTGTGATCAGGATTTAGTCGAAAGGCTATTCAGTGAATATCAACCGACATCCATTGTCCACTTCGCTGCTGAATCTCATGTTGATCGTTCAATCGACGGCCCGGCGGCTTTTATTGAAACTAATATAAATGGGACTTTTTCTCTATTGGAAGCAGTCAGGAAATTCTGGTACAGCCTTGATGACGGTAGAAAGTCTCGATTTCGTTTCCTTCATGTTTCTACTGATGAAGTATATGGTTCATTAGGGGATACCGGCTTTTTTACGGAAGAAACACCCTATGCACCCAATTCTCCCTATTCTGCATCTAAGGCAGCCTCGGATCATCTTGTGCGAGCCTATTATCACACATATGGTTTGCCGGTACTTATAACCAATTGTTCTAACAATTATGGTCCCTATCAATTTCCGGAGAAACTCATTCCCTTAATGATTCTTAATGCCCTGGATGGTAAAGCACTTCCAGTCTATGGAATAGGTCAGAATATCCGTGATTGGCTGTATGTAGAGGATCATTGTAAGGCGATTATGACGGTCTTAGATAAAGGAATACCAGGTGAGAAATATAATATTGGTGGTCATAATGAAAAGACTAACCTAAGTATTGTGTATATCTTGTGCGACATACTTGATGCCAAACGCCCCCGTGCGGATGGAAAGTCTTATCGTGAGCAAATAGCTTTTGTTAAAGATCGCCCCGGGCATGATTTACGGTATGCTATTGATGCGTCTAAAATTCAGCGTGAGCTGGGCTGGGTTCCGGTTGAAACTTTTGAAACCGGTATTGTTAAAACAGTAGATTGGTATTTGGAAAACAGTGAGTGGTGTAGGCGGGTTACTGATGGGAGTTATCGCCGTGAGCGGTTGGGAATAGGAGAGTAATATAATGGCAGTTCAAAAAGGGATTATATTAGCTGGTGGGTCAGGTACACGTCTTTATCCTGCGACCAAGTCAGTAAGTAAGCAGCTTATGCCGGTGTATGATAAACCCATGATTTATTATCCATTAACCACGTTAATGCTGGCCGGTATTCGGGATATTTTGATTATAACGACACCGCAGGATAAAGAAAGTTTCGTTAGCTTACTCGGTACAGGTGAACAATGGGGCATTCGTTTATCTTATAAAGTACAGCCGAGTCCGGATGGGTTAGCCCAGGCGTTTATTATTGGTGAGGATTTCATAGGGCAGGATAGTTGTGCGCTTATTTTGGGGGATAATATTTTCTATGGGTATGGATTTAGCCAAAAACTGCAAGAAGCAGCTTGCCAGGAAGAAGGATCCACTGTTTTTGCTTATTGGGTGAGTGATCCGGAGCGTTATGGCGTAGTTGACTTTGACAGTAATGGACAGGCTAAAAGTCTGGAGGAAAAGCCTGCTTATCCACGGTCAAATTATGCTGTTACCGGTCTCTATTTTTATGATAACAATGTTGTTGAATATGCTAAAGCTATCAAGCCTTCCGCCCGTGGAGAGTTAGAGATTACTGATTTAAACCGCATATATTTAGAGCAAAATAAGCTGCGAGTCGAAACATTAGGACGTGGGTATGCGTGGCTTGATACTGGAACTCATGAATCTTTGTTACAGGCGTCAAACTATATTGCTACAATACAAGATCGGCAGGGTCTTATGGTGGCGTGTCCAGAGGAAATTGCCTATCGTATGGGGTATATTTCTCGTGAGGACATACTTGCATTAGGGGATATAATGAAGAAGAATGGGTACGGCAAATATATTCTAAAGATTGCTGACGAACAATAATATGAGCCTGCCGTTAAGGCAGGCTTTTTCATAAAAGTTAGGAGTTGATGGTTGTGAGAAGGTTAGAAACAAAGTTGCCGGGAGTTATTATTATTGAACCTAAAGTATTTGGCGATAACCGAGGCTTTTTCCAAGAAACGTGGCAGAAATCACGTTATGAAGCAATAGGTATTACCGGTGAATTTGTTCAGGATAATCTTTCTTTTTCAACACGGGGTGTGTTACGGGGACTGCATTATCAGCAGCCGCATGCTCAGGGCAAGCTTGTATCAGTGATATTAGGGGAAGTGTTTGATGTTGCTGTGGATATTCGGGTTGGATCGCCGACTTTTGGTCAATGGGTTGGCGTAGTGCTGACTGGCGATAATCATCGTCAATTATGGATTCCGCCCGGTTTTGCTCATGGTTTTTGTGTGACAAGTGAACAAGCGTATTTTACTTATAAATGTACGGATGTATATACTCCAGAAGCTGAAGGTGGGGTTATGTGGAATGACCCTGATATTGGAATTGAATGGCCGCTTTGTGATGTCTCACTTTCTGCTAAGGATAAGGAATATCAGCGGCTAAAAGATATATCACCGGAATTGTTGCCTGTTTTTAAAAACCTTTAGGAGGTTGGCGAATGCGAATTTTAGTTACAGGGGCTAATGGACAATTAGGTCGGGAGGTTACAAAGCAAGGTGCGAATCATGAGTTGATTTTAACTGATGTTGATACCCTGGATATAACCAATAGCAAAGCAGTACGAGATGTGTTCCAGTCTGAACGGCCGGAGGCAGTTATCCATTGTGCAGCATATACTAATGTTGATGGTGCTGAGACAGATGAAGATAGTGCTTTTCGTATTAACGTTATAGGTGCGCAAAATGTTGCTGCCGGATGTTTAGAAGTCGGGGCTCGTATGGTCTATGTCAGCACTGACTATGTTTTTGATGGGACAGGCACTAGGGCATATCGGGAGTTTGATACTGTCAACCCTCAAACTGTCTATGGCCGAACCAAGTGGCAGGGAGAAGAAATCGTCCGTCAAATTCTTGGTCGCCACTATATCGTCCGTACAGCTTGGTTATATGGTGACGGAAATAATTTCGTCCGGACGATGCTGCGATTAGCAAAGCAAAGCAACTCTGTCCGAGTTGTTCATGACCAGATCGGTACGCCTACGTCAACCGTTGATTTATCTTGGGCAATATTTCGTTTGTTAGCAAGCGATGTTTATGGTACATACCACGCTACCTGTCAAGGACAATGTTCCTGGTATGAATTTGCCTGTGAGATTTTTTTGCGGGTAGGACTAGCAACTCAAGTAGTGCCTGTGAGCACTGTGGAGTTTGTCCGTCCGGCGAAACGTCCGGCGTATTCGAACTTAGATAACTATATGTTGAGAATGTCTGTAGGTGATCCCATGCGGAACTGGCAGGAAGCACTTGCAGAATATCTGGAAATTAATCGGTAATGGAAGCTACTATATGTATAAAATACAGTAGCGGTAGCAGGAATAGACACTATTTTCAAGAAATCTTTGAGAAACCGTCCGATATTAAACTAAAGGAGAGTTCTGCATATGAAGGTAATCATTCTGGCGGGTGGTGGCGGAACGCGCTTGTTTCCTTTATCCCGTAGCTGCTTTCCCAAGCAATTTTTAAAGATTGACGGAGAGCAGTCACTGTTTGCGCAGACTGTTAAGCGCTTTACGCCGCTCGTTAAAGCGAATGATATAATCATTGTGACAAATCAGAAGTATCAGCACCATGTTAAGGCTGAACTGGCTCAATGCGGTGTGAAAGAAGCGCATATCCTGCTTGAACCAATTGGCAGAAATACTGCCCCGGCTGTTGCTCTGGCGGCTCGCTATTGTTTGGATGAGCTTGGAGCAAGTGGTAGTGAAATTATGTTTGTAACTCCGTCCGATCACATTATCCGTCCGGTAAAAGAGTTTGTTTCTTGTGTTCAAAAGGCGGTAACAGAAGCCGGGAATGGAAAAATTGTGACCTTTGGCATAAAACCCGACAAACCGGAAACAGGATATGGATATATACAAGCTGGAGATACTGACGGCCATGGTTTTATTGTGACTTCTTTTAAAGAAAAACCTGATGAGCAAACTGCGGAGGAATACTTGTCTGCCGGAAACTACTATTGGAATTCCGGTATGTTCGCCTTTACCATAGATTGTATTTTACAAGAACTGCAGCTTCATAAGCCGGACATTTATGCGCTTGCGCAGGAGTCTCTGCCCAGTATGCTCGATCGGTTTGAGGAGATGCCGGATATTTCCTTTGACTATGCTGTAGCTGAAAAATCTAACAAGGTTGTTACTATTCCGCTTACGGCATACTGGAATGATATCGGCTCATGGGATGCAATCTATGACGTATTAGAAAAGGACGATGCGGGTAATGCTGTGCGCGGGGATTGTCTGCCGCTTGATTGCACGAACACTTTGATGCTGGGCCGAAGTCGTCTGATCGCCGGGATCGGTTTAGAGGATCTTTTGGTCGTAGAAACAGATGATGTAATCGTTGTAGCCAAGCAGGGCGAATCGCAGAAAGTTAAGGATCTGGTCAACGAACTAAAAAAACGCGGCCGCCGTGAGGCTGACGAGCATACAACTATGTACCGTCCATGGGGCAGCTACACCGTGCTTGGTGAGGGTCCGGGGTATAAGATGAAAAAGATTGTCGTTAACCCTGATCAGCAGCTTAGTCTGCAGCTTCACTATCATCGCAGCGAGCACTGGGTAGTCATCGCTGGGACTGCCACAATTACTATTGGTGAAGAAAAAAAGATGGTTCACAAAAACGAAAGTGTTTTTATTCCTTCATCGACAAAGCACCGTCTGAAAAATCCCGGCAGGATACCCCTCGAGATTATTGAGGTGCAGAACGGGGATTATCTTGGGGAAGATGATATAGTGCGGTTTGAGGACATTTACGGGCGCGCATAAGGAAAATAAAAACAGTACCAAGTCATCGATCGACTTGGTACTGTTTGTTGTTTTCCGGCTTGATTACAGCCTGTTTTATTTGTAAAGCAAGAACGATGAAGCCGACGTATACGACGGTTTCGGCGATTTCCTCAACCTTTTGCAGATGAAGTATATGTTCTGAAAAATGGGTAGTTACCACGCCTAAAAACGTGATGGCCAGGTTGATCCAGGGAAAAGTTTTGTTTTTTATCATAGCAAGCGGAACTTTATATAATTTATATTTGATAATGGCGAAAATCCAGCCGAGTAGGAGTATGGCAACGATTGGATAAACCGCCTGTCCGTACCAGAGCTGCTTGAGGGCGGGGAAGTAAGGCCCGTGCGCATTAACGCCCAGTGGGAAGAGGACCCGGCCCCAGCTGAGCTCCCGTCCAATCAAAATCAGCCAAATCGGTGTGGTAAACAGCCCAAAAGAACCGCTGGGCTGTTTCCAGGAAAGCAATAGACCGAGCGCGAGAACGGCGACCTGCAGCCATTCCACGACACTGTTCTCCCAGCCCCATTGCTCGGGAATCCAATTGGCCATGAGGGGTGCAGCTGCCAAAATAAGTAAGGAAAGTATTCTATAGTAGGTCAATGGTAAGCTCCTTTCGCAACGATTAATTTATTATAGCAAATCGGCCGGAGTTTCGTAAGTAAACTTTTTACTATATAAGTGAGAAGGAATAATAGCTAATGAAAAGAATTTAGTAAATATTAGTCATGCTCTTTCTGGAGGCGGCATAGCTTAATAAGCGGGTAAAAAGAGAACGCTATGTGTAATTATGTTGATGGGGGTGCAGAAGATGGAATTAAAACGGACGGCATTTAAGGCTTATGATATTCGCGGGCGGGTTCCTGATGAACTTAATGAGGAATTGGCTTATCGCATTGGGCGGGCGTATGTGGATATTTTTAAGGCAAAAAAGGTGGCTGTCGGGCGGGATATCCGGCTTACGGGGACGGCGATCCGGGCGGCGCTGGTTAAAGGCTTGACAGAAGTCGGCTGCGATGTCGTCGATATCGGAATCTGCGGCACTGAGATGATTTATTTTTCCACTGCGCATTTGAAGCTGGATGGTGGCATCATGATTACTGCCAGTCACAATCCCCAGGATTACAATGGCATGAAACTGGTGCGTGAGGAATCGCGGCCGATCAGCAGCGACAGCGGGCTGAAAGAGATTGAGGAACTGGCGATCAGCGGCGATTTTGAACCAATGAGTGATGGCCAGTCTGTTGGAACAGTAACCGAACAGGATGTTATGGCGGAATATATCCAGCATTTGCTGACTTATGTTGATGTTTCGGCACTTAAACCGTTGAAAATTGTGGTTAATGCCGGAAACGGCTGTGCCGGGCCGGTAATTGATGCGCTGGAGAAGTTCCTTCCGTTTGAATTTATCAAAGTAAACCATGAGCCTGACGGTACTTTTCCGCATGGGATACCCAATCCGCTCTTGCTGGAAAATCGTGATGCAACGGCTAAGGCAGTGCGCGAGATAGGGGCTGATGTAGGAATTGCCTGGGATGGTGACTTTGACAGGTGCTTCTTTTTTGACGAAAAAGGCGAGTTTATTGAGGGTTATTATATTGTTGGCTTCCTGGCGCAGGCTTTCTTGCGTAAGTTCCCAGGGGCCAAGATTATTCATGACCCGCGGTTGACTTGGAATACGATTGAGTTGGTTGAAAAGGCGGGCGGAGTGCCTGTTCAGTGTAAGAGCGGTCATGCGTTTATTAAGGAACGGATGCGGCAGGAGGATGCGGTATACGGCGGCGAGATGTCGGCGCATCATTATTTCCGTGATTTTTCCTATTGCGACAGCGGCATGATTCCGTGGCTGCTGCTTGTTGAGATTATGTGTCTCGAAGGGAAGCCGCTTTCGGTGCTCATGGAAGAAAGGGTGGCTTGTTATCCGATCAGCGGGGAGATTAATTCCACGGTAAAGGATGCAAGAGATGTGATCGCCCGCATTGAGGAGAAGTTTACTCAAGGGGCGAGTATTGACAGGACTGATGGGCTAAGTGTTGAGTTCGATGATTGGCGGTTTAATGTGCGGAGCTCTAATACTGAACCAGTGCTGCGGCTGAATATTGAGACTAAATGTGATAGCGAGCTGCTTAAGCGCAAGACAGAGGAACTGCTTGCCGAGATAAATCGTTAGGAATAGGAATCCCTCACTTTTTGTGAGGGATTTTTTGACTTGAGGACACACCCCGGCCTTCGGCCACCCCTCTCTAGAGGGGAATGGGATACTGGATTGTCAACAGTAAATCAGACAACTTTTTTAAGGGCTTGATGTCGAAATT
>VSSQ01000043.1_pt1 | contig 210000 bp, 183 predicted proteins | sample 4763081 | NCBI WGS metagenome assembly VSSQ01 (sample SAMN12137344, study PRJNA551015) | bioreactor metagenome | isolation source: SDC9 anaerobic chlorinated ethene degrading culture | place: USA: Knoxville, Tennesee | collected 2015-01-01 | reverse complement strand
CACCTTGCCTTTTCATTCAACTTTGAGGGTGTTGCACTTGCAAGTTGAATCCGCCACATAAAAAGCCTTGGGGAAGATGTCGCGCACGTAAAAACTGCCGCCCATGCTTGCCGCAGCGCAGACAATGTCTGGGATAAAACCGTTTCTCCGTAGCGACAGCAGGGCATTGCCCGCCCGTGCGCCACGCCGCAGACGCGTTACGATTTCCTTTTCTGCCGGGTCATCGCTTTCATAGGGCGCAGGCGGCGCCAAACGCAGCCGCCGCACACCGGGAATGGCAAGTTTTTGCCCGGTTTCTGCAAGAAACAGCACGGTATTGTTCTGGGATGCGCCAAAGGCCTGGGCAAGAGAACGAAAGCGACCAGGAAAAACAGAATTCAGAAAAAGAATGCGCATTGTTAACCCCTGTACCTATTAGGCGCTGTTTGGCTGCGGATCGCCAAGCAAATGCTCCAGAAAAACCATACCCTGCTCTGTTTCCAGAAAAGCCCGCAAAGAGCCAACAACGGTGGCGTCATACTTGGGCGGAGTTTCGGACAGGATATTCAGTGCATCTTCCGTACTGTGCGCCTCACGGTAGGAGCGTGGCCGCATAAGTGCGCAGAAGGTATTGGCAACCGCCAGAATACGGGCGTTCAGACAGATGGCCCCATCATTCAGGGCCAGGGGATAGCCGCTGCCATCCAGGCGCTCGTACATCTGGGTGATGGCCTCCAGCACCGGCAGGCCAAAGTCTATGTCTGCCAGGGCCTCGCGGGCAAATTCCACATGCTGTTGCAGCAAAGCCCGTTCCTGCGCCGAGAGCGCGCCTGTCTTGGTGAGCAGATCCTTGGGAAGCTGGATCATGCCCACATGCGAGAGGTTGGCTGCCGTGCGCAGGGTGGCAAGGGTTTCCGCATCGTTGCGGCCAAGCCCGCAGGCCAGAGAAACCGCCAGTTGCGCCGTAAAGGCCGACTGCCCGCGCAGATAGGTATCCACGGCTTCAATGGCCTTGACGAAAGCGTTGACGGTCTGGGCGACCATTTGCTGAGAACGCTGCTGCGCCACAGCTATATCCGTCATGTCGCTGTACACGGAGACCATGCCCGAGAGCCGCCCGTTTTCATCCCGAAACGGAGTGCAGGAGGTAAGATAATAGCGCAGCTTGCCATCCACCAGCAGGGCTTCGGCAAAGCTGAAGGGTTCGCCCGCCCTGTGCACGGCCAGCGTGTGGGTTACAAGGCTGCGCGCAAGCTCCATATCCAGCTCGGAATATTTCAGCCCGCGCAGCTCCGTGGCTTTTTCCCTACCGCACAAACGGGCAAAGCTTTGATTGGCGTAATGGATGACGCCGTTCAGGTCGTTGAGCACTATGCCTGCCGACAGGGCGGAATTTACGCCGTCCATGATCTGCTTTTGCTGGTTGACCACCAGATAGAGCTTGTGCATCTGCTCCGCCACGGCGCGCTCGTTACGGCTCACAAGGCTCCACCACAGTGCGGCCAGCAGGCCGCCAGCCAGCGCCGCCATGATCAGCGAAGCCACAACTACATTCTGCCGTATGCCGGCAAACTTTTCATCAATGCGGCTCATGGGCAAGGTCTGCTCCACAAGCCAGGGCAGGTTGGGCACGGGCAGGGCAAGCCCGTATATCTCGCGCTCGCCTTCCGGCAGGCCGGGATCAATACGTGTGCCGAGCGGCAGTTTTTCATCATGCAGCGACCAGCCGGGCAAATCTGATACGCCCGACACTTCGGTAGGCGCAATGCGTTGCAGCTTTTCACCAAAGGATTGAAGAATAAATGTATTGTACTGGCTGCCATTGCCCGCTTCGCCCGTTGCCGCAGCGGTTACAGGCAAGACGCTGTAGGTGGCCAGCAACAGGGAAACCACCCGGTCGCCGGTTGAATCCACATACAAAGGCGCAAAAATGGGAAAGGCCATATCCATGACAAGCCTGCCGTTTTCACGCCGCACAGGCATAAGAACAGGCTGTTTGCTGTTCAGGGCCTGCTGCAAATAGGGCTTCTGCTCCTCATCGGGCGGCTGCACTCCTTCCGGGGCGAGGTACATCTGCATGTCTGTGTTAACCAGGCTCGCGCCGCTGAAGCTGTTTTTCTCCATGAAGTCGCTGAGATAGTCGACCATCAACGGAAGGCGCGGGGCAATTTTTTTCAGTAGCTCGCTGTTGCTGGCAGTGTCCGCCGGGGGCTCCGTATCCGCTTCGGCCCCATTCTGGCTTTGCCGGGCCATCTGCAGCATATCCGTGGCGGGCACGCCCGCGCTGGCAACCTCTGCGGCAAACAGCCGCAGCATATCCTGCGCGACAAAAATATTTACCTGACCGGCAAGGGTGCCAGACCACACGGTGAGCAGGGCCACCTTGCCCGAGGCCTGGGAGTTCATGTCCTGCCCCATTTCACGCAGCAGCTGAGCGCGCGAATCATGCAGATACCAACGTGCAAAAATAAAAATCAGGCAGAGCACCAGCACAAATAGTGCCGACATGGTCAACGCCGCCTTGCGGTTGCGCTGGGCTACGCCTGGGAGAGTCAGTTCTTGGGGTGCCATATATTTTCCTTCATCGGGCTGCGCGTCTCGATAAACCAGTATAATAACCCAGAGGGTACATGCCCGAACGGCTTGCCCCAGACCGCGCCGATTTTTGAATCATTGAACACTGAAAATGCTGGCTTGCGCAGGCTAAAGCCAGTCTGCTTGCATTTTCGTTCTACCGCTCGCGCAGGGCATTCTGCTTGGCCTTGAGAATGGGCTTGAGCAGATAATCCAGCACGGTTTTCTTGCCGATCATAATGTCTGCCGTCACCACCATGCCCGGCATAATGGGCAGAGATTCGTTATGGTAGACAATGGCGTTTTTCTGGGTGCGGATCTTTACAAGATAAAAGTGCTCGCCCCTTTTGTCTTCAATGGTATCGGCGCTGATGGATTCAAGCTTGCCTTCAATCCCGCCGTAAATGGAGAAATCATAGGCTGAAACCTTGACCATGACATTCTGTCCCGGGCGCAGAAAGGCCACATCCTGCGGTTTGACCTTGGCTTCCACGACCAGTGTGTCGTCAAGCGGCACAAGGTCCATGATGGGTTCGCCGGGTTTGACCACGCCGCCCACGGTGGAAATGTATATCTGCTTGACCGTGCTGCGCACAGGCGCGCGCAGTTCCGTGCGGGTTACGCGGTCGCGCCCTGCCGAAAGATTTTCGCGCAGTGAATTGAGTTCCTGCCTGCGCTTGTTGATCTCGTCAGTAACCGCTGCAATCTGCTCGGCCCTGCGGGATGCTATGCGCTGCTTGGATTCGTCCGCCGCGGCCTTGGCCTTGGGGATTGTGGCGGCAAGGGAATCTATCTGGCCCTGCAATTCCACAACCTTTTGCTGCATGCCGAGATATTCCAGCTTGGAAAAGTTGTTGCGCTGCACAAGGGCGTAGGCCGTATTCTTTTGCTCGATAGAAAGCTCGAGGCTGCGGTCGAGCTGCACCTTGCGGGCAGTCAGTTCTTCCACATCATGCAGGCGCTGCACATACTGGGACTGTAGAACATCAATTTCCGCGTTGAGCTGTTCACGGCGGCTGTGCCAGGCATTTTCCTGATCCTGAATGATCTGGTGAATGCGCCCCAGCATGCCGGCCTCAACCCTGCGGCCAATGACTTTTTCTGCCCACATGTCAAAATTTTCTGGAAAAACAGGCTTGTCGCCCTTGATCTCGGCTTCAAGGCGGATAATGGCGAGGCTGTTTTCCATGGCCTTGTTTACGGCGTCGCGGTAGGCGCTTTCGGCCATCTCATTGTCCAGTTGCGCCAGCACCGCCCCCTTGTCCACAATCTGCCCTTCGTGCACAAGCACTGCACGCAGAATACCGCCCTCAAGGTTCTGGATGGTCTGGGTGCGTTGCGAACCAACAACCGAACCTTCCGCATGGGTCACTTCATCCACGCTGGCAACAGCCGCCCAGATGATCAGACATAGAAAAAACGCTGCCACGCTGATGGACAGCGCGCGCACGCCGAACTTGGGCCGCCGGGCGAGGGCGGCGTCCACTTCGTTGGCAAAAAGGATATCATCGGGCGTCAGGCCGCGCAGGGGCGCGTCCATGGCTGCGAACAGACCGGGATTGCCTTGCTGCAGAGCGTTCGCCATGCCGCCAGCTCCCTGCTGACCGCCCTTGCCCAAAATTCTGTCTACAGTTTCATGCAACGACTGCTTCAGGCTTTTATCCGGGCGCTGTTCGTGCTCCCCGCCCCGCAGCAACTGACGCAAAAAAAGCTCAAGATTGCTCGGTTCTTTCTTTTTGGCAGCGGCAGCATCCAGCCCCATGGGCTGCATGTCTCCGGCATTCTGGCCCAGATCGGCCATCAGCGCATCCAGATCAGGCAATCGGCCAGCGCCCGCATCCGGGCCTGACCCGAGCGGCGCGGCCGCGCCAAAATCAGCGGCAGGTTCCAGCATGTTATCGCTGCCGGGCATTGATGGCAGGGGCGCGTCAATATTGGGCCGTGAAAAATGCGAGCCAAAGGGCATGCCCGGCATGCCGCCCGGCTGCGGAAAGACCGAAGGCTCCATGCCAGGAGGCAGGAGCACATCGGGCTTTGACGTGCCGCATTGCGCCCCTGCTTTATGTTCTGGCTGACTTTCAGCCCCGGTCATATCCATAGTCTTCTGTGGCAACTGCATGCGCCCTTCTCCAAAAACCGCTGGGCGGTCATTTCAAAACAAAAAGCCAAGGTCTTCAGCAAAGCCGAATTTTTCAGGCGTTGGCGGCATGGGCAAAGGCGTTCGCAGATTTTTCCTGCGGGGCAGTCTGTTGCACATTGGTCACGTTCTTTTTCGAACGGTCGCGCAGGCTCTGCAATACAGCATCGCGGGGGCCGTCCAGCTTGATCTGTCCGCCTTCCATAACAATGAGCCGATCCACTATGCGCAGCATGGAGAGCCGGTGGGTCACAAGCACAAGGGTGCGCCCGCCAATGACCGATTGCAGCCTTTTTTGCAGCAGCATTTCTGAATCCGTGTCCATATTGCTGGTGGGCTCGTCCAGAATGAGCACCTCAGGGTCGCGCACCAAAGCGCGCGCAAGGGCCACCGCCTGACGCTGCCCGCCAGAAAGCGCCTTGCCCTGCTCGCCCACCTGCGCGGCAAACCCAGCGGGATTGTTGCGCAAAAAGTCTGTGACGCCAGCCAGGGAGGCAGCGCGCAGAATGAGGTGATCGTTGATGGTGGGATCCCCCAGGGCGATGTTGTCGCGAATGCTGCCGTAAAACAGCACCACATCCTGCGGCAGCACGCCCACGCGGCCACGCAGTTCCATGCTGGGAATCTGCCTGATGTCCACGTCGCCGAACTTCACCGCCCCTTCCTTGGGCTGGTAAAGGCCGATGAGGAGCTTTGACAGCGTGCTTTTGCCCGATCCCATGGGTCCGATAATGCCCACGCGTTCTCCCGGCTCAATGCGCAGTGAAACATGCTCCAGAGCCAGGCGTTCCTGCCGGGGATAGGCAAAAGAAACACCTTCAAGAGCGAACGAAGGCCGCAACATGCCAAAATCCATGCAGGTTTTTTCCGTCTGATTTTCAGAAGGCAGCATCATCAGCATGTCCAGCGCCTTGAGGGCCACATGCGAATTTTGCAAACGGGTGAGCAGCGAGGCCATCTGGAGCAGCGGGGCCATGGTGCGCCCCACCAGGATATTGCAGCCGATAAGCGCGCCCATGGTCATGAGGCCATCAGATATGCGGTACACGCCCCACACCACCATGGCCACAGTAACAAGCTGGGTAATGAGCATGGAAGATGTGACCGCGAGGTTGTTATACTTGCGGGATTCACTGTTGGAGCGGGCCGAAAGGCCTACCACAGATTCCCACAGCTTCTGCATGCGGCTTTCAGCCATGCAGGACTTGAGCGTTTCCAGCCCACCCACAATTTCCACCAGCAGAGCATTTTTTTGCATGTTCTGCTTGTAGCTGGCCTCGGCGCTTACGCGCGAACGGTGCTGAAGCAGCAGGCCAATGCCGATCATGATGGGCATTGCCCCAATGGACAGCAGCACCATAGGGCCGCCAATGAAGGCCGTAAGCAGCAGAAAAATAACCAGAAAAGGCAGGTCGATGCAGGCAAGCAGACTTGAGGAACTAAAAAATTCGCGCAACTGCTCAAACTCGCGCAGGTTGTTCACCAGCGCCCCGGTGGATTCGGGCTTGGCATCCAGCCGCATGGAAAGCACCTTCTCCACCAGCGAACTGGAAAGAACGATATCCGCATTGCGGCCAGCCACATCCACAAAATGCGTGCGCAAGGCCGAAAGCAGAAAATTGAACATGTAGATAATGCAGATGCCGCTGGCAAGAACCCACAATGTTTCAATGGCATTGTTGGGAACCACGCGGTCATAGACATTCATGACAAACAGCGGGCTGCCCACTGCAATGAGGTTTATGACCACGCTGGCCAGGGCCACGTGCCTGTAGATAGGCGCATAGTATCGCAGCACATCCCAGAACCAGCGCTTGCCGCGGGCAATGCTGAGGTGTTCGGAACGGTCATCCGGCGCTGCCTCCACTGCGGCAAAGAGCGCATAGCCGGAGTATTCGTCCGTCAATGCCTCTACTGGCACCAACTGCGTGCTTTCGCTGGTTTCCGGAAAAATCACCTCGGCCATGTCGCCGTCAAGGGCGGTGAGCACGCACGAACGGTCGTGAGAGAGCAACAGAATGCACGGCAGCACAAGGCCTGGAATATCTGCGATATCAGGGCGATAAGCGATACGCCCGGCCAGGCCCGCCTTGCGGGCCGCCCGCAGGCAGGCCTGAGGCGTTACCTTGCTGCCCGAAAGCCCGGCCATGAGCACATGCGGCGACACTACCCGCCCGCGCAGGCGCATCAAGACCGAAAGGCTGCGCAACAAGCCGGGCATAAAGTCCACGTCTGAAGGCCGCAACGGTCCCATGGTCGGCGCTGTGCGCGGTACCTCGGTTGAGTTGTGTCCTGCAAGGCTGGAGGCTTGCTCCGGTGCCGCCTCTGCTGGCTTTTGCGGAGCCCGCCTGCCGCCGGATTTCTGTTCAGGTGATGTGAGCTGTGCCTTTTCTTCTGAATCCGTAGAAATTGTATCCATGCATATTCCATCGATGCCGATGGGGATAAATCGGCATCATCATTTCGTTATCATCACGCAGAGCGGCAAAGCCCCTACCCCGAGGGAGTTCACTTTACAGACCAGAGGCACAAGGCGCGCCGCATGGGCCAGCCAAGGATCCCGGCCTGGTAAAGAAGGATTTGCGCCCTTTACATAAGCGCCGCATGCCCCGGTTAAGCCGGGGCATGCAGAATTGATTATCAGTTGAACCAGCCAGGAGCGAACTCCTCGCGGGGATCTTCCGGTTCCTTGGGTGCGCTCTGCCCAAGCGGGCCGGTATTGATGGACATTTCTGGCAGCATATTGCCAGTGAGCGCCGAAAGCCTGTACGCGCCCACAAGAATATTACCCCGGGCGGTTTCTGCCTGGGTTGCAGAGTTGTACAGCTCACTTTCTGTATCCAGCACATCCAGAATACTGCGCTTGCCAATCTGGAACTGTTCGATATAGGCGGTGCGCGTGTACCTGTTGTATTCTATGGCCTTGGAATAGTGGTTGTACTGTTCCTGGGCAGCAAGATAGTTGACCCAGGTGCTGTCCACATCCAGCTTGAGATCATCAATAAAATTGTACATCACCTGGCGCGACTGGCGCATGCGGGCTGAGGCGGCGCGGCGTTCAGCCACGTCTGCCCCGCTGTTGAAGATATTCCAGCGCACTACGCCCATGACGTCAAAACTGTACACCCAGCGATCACTTGTGCCGCCAAGGTTGGTATAGTTGGGGCCGGCTTCAAGATTGAGCGCGGGAGAAAAGGCCGAATCCGCCAATTCGCGCTCGGCCCGCGAAGCACGGATATCCTGCAAATAGGCAGCGAGTTTGGGATTGCTTTTTTTGGCCTTTTCCAGAACAGCCTGCGATGCGGTGTAAAGCTGGGGCGGCATGGTCACGGTCTGCAAGCGGCTGGCCGCTGGCAAGCCGGTAAGCCGGGTATAGGTTTCCTCGGCCACAAGCAGGGATGCCTTGGCTTCAGAAAGGCTTGAAAGCGCCCGCTGCAAGCGCGACTGCGCCTGGGTTACGTCTGCGGCAGTGTCCGCGCCAAGGCTGGCGCGATCCTGGGCCTGCCCCACAAGAGACTTGTGGTGGGCCACGTTTTCTTCGGAAAGTTCGTAGATTTTTCTGCGGCGCAGCAAATCAATATGGGCGATAATCGCATCAAGAGAAAGCGATGTCGCAGTATCGAATACACGGTACTTTTGGGATTCGAGAGTGGATTTGGCAGTACGGACGCGCGAACGGGTGGCAAAACCATCCCATATGGGTTGCACAAGCTGGGCGCTGTAGCCCACCTTGCCCCACATCTGCGAATCAAGGTTCTGGCTGCGGGTGCTCGAATCGCTCAAGACGCTGCCGCCAGCCTGCCCTGTAACGTCAACGCGGGGGCCAAAGCCAGCCTGAGCGCGCCTTACTTCATGATCCAGCACCTCACGGTTTTCGATCATGCCCCGCAGATTATGGTGATTACGCAGCACTCCATAGATGGAATCCTCGACCGAAAGCGGCTTTCCCGCTGGCGGGGGTGGGGGATAACCGGTTTCAGCCGCAGTGGCCGCCGTTGCCAAAAGCAGGGAAAAAAGGGCTCCCCAGATAATCTGTTTCACGGTTGACTCCTCAGCTTGAAAAATGCACCGTCCGCATTCTCCCGCTTGTGGGCATATCGACCAGTATGGACCACATTACATAGATGGCAGAGTCCCTTCCCCACCCATATAACGACATGCCTTTTACTAGCTGTAACCACTTAGCCCCAGTCCTGCAAGATATTTAGATACCTTTCAAATGGCGGGAAACAGCAAAAGACAACTGCCCGAACTATATTTACACGCAAAAACTTTGCATAATAAATAGTTGATTACTTTTCAAATCCAACAAGGCACGCATCAGCATGCTGCCCCTCAACGGTGACGGCTCTGCGTCAGACGCATGCCGCTTCGCAAAAAAAAAGCGCCAGACCCAAAAGATTTGGCGCTTGTGGTCGACGCAGCTCGACTGATACCTGTAGACAATAATTCAAGGTGGTTACGTGAAAAACATCATCTCGTCCGGCGAGTGCCTTTGGCACACATCGCGTGCTGTCAGCCTCGGTGTGAAAACGGGCAAGACAAAAAATCCCGGAGCCGATGCCGCCTAGAACGTGTAGTTAAGCTCTGCAAAGTAGGCCTTGGGATGCGCACACGCGGGGCACATCTCGGGAGCGTGGTCACCCTCCACAAGACAGCCGCAGTTCAGGCAACGCCATACCGTAGGCTTGGTGCGCATGAACATGCGCCCTTCCTTGATATCCTTGGCAAGCGTAAGAAAACGCTTTTCATGGTAGGCCTCGGCAACGGCGATCTGGCGCATGACGGCAGCAACCTCAGAAAAACCTTCTTTGTCAGCCGTAGCCGCAAATTCAGGATACATGACGGTGTGCTCGTGGTTTTCGCCACTGGCGGCTGCGATAAGGTTGGCCTCGCTGTCAGCGATGACCCCGGCAGGATACGCCGCCGTGATTTCCACATCTCCACCTTCAAGGAACTTGAACAGGCGCTTGGCGTGTTCTTTTTCCTGCAAGGCAGTTTCTACAAAAATTTCCTGCACCAGCACAAAACCGTCATTCTTGGCCCGCCCGGCAAAGTAGTCATAGCGGTTACGCGCCTGAGATTCACCAGCAAAGGCTGTAAGAATATTTTTTTCCGTCTGGCTGCCTTTCAGCGATTTCATAGCGTCTTCTCCTTGGAATGATTGGTGGCTGCGCGCCTATTGGCGCAACGGCAAAGAAGAGCATGGTCAATAGCGCCCCTCTTGTTGAACCACTCTAATCAGGAATCATTCCTATGTCAAGCAGAAGTAGACTCCGCTTCGGCAAGCTGTGCTTCGAGAGCCGCAATCTGCGACTCGAGCGACTGGATTTTGCTTTCCACCGCCGCGCTGCTGCCACTGCCAGCGTGGCTGGCCAGGCTGGAAAGCTGGCTCTTCAGGGCCTCAATCTGCTTCTTGATCTTCTCGGTAGGATCGGAAGAACTGTCGCTACCGCCACCGCCGCCAGCGCCACCGGCCTTGGTCGAACCACCGCCACCAGCTTTGCCGGTTTCACCATCGGCAGTTTCGGCAGAAGTATCGCCCTTGTCTTCCGCAGATTGCGATGTCGCAGCCGTTGACGAGCCTTTGTCGTACATGTGGATCTTTTCAGAAAAAAGCTTCTTGGCTTCATCAGATATATCAACGGTGTCGCCTGAATCGGACGAATCGCTGCGCGTACGGATGGTATTCGACCCCAGACCAACCTTGTAAACCGCCTCAGCGTTGCTGGAACCCAACAGATTGCCAATCCCTGTTGCACTCATATGACGCCCCCCGCAGTAATCTTAGCTGCGAAATGCCGCATCATTTTTAATAGTGGCTCCCCCACAGAAACCCTGGGTGCGGCTGCCCAACGGGTTTGCACCCGGCAAAATCTGCCGGATGCACCTTTCCGCAGGTAGTACAGCAACAACCATGCCGCAGGCAGTCTTTACAGCCTTGGCCGCCTATGGCAGCTTTGCTGCATGCCTGCCCGCAAAGTCCCTGCCACCCCCCTTCACGACCTGCCCGCCACGGTAGAATTTACCCTGGCCGATGGAACGCGGCTGGCGGCGGCAGTGCGCCTTTCAACCCGTTCGCGCAGGGCAAAGCTGTCGCTCACGCCTCGGGGCGGCCTTGTGCTGACTATCCCGCTGACCATGGGACCAGCACAACTCCAATCAAGCCTGCCGCTCTTTTTGCCCTGGCTGGAGCGCGCCCGCACAACCCTGCTGCGCAGGGTGCCCGCCCCCCAGTTGCCGCCCAGCATCACCCTGCCGCTCACAGGCGAATTTTTTGCCGTTGTACCCGGTGGGGATATGGCAGCAGGGCGCAAAGCCGCCACTGCGCAAACCGGCAAAACTGCCACGGTACAGGTTGCCAACGGTGCACGGCGTTTGCTGCTGGTGGAAAGTTCAGATCAGGTGCGCCTGTATGGCGCCGTGGATGACATCTCTTTATGCGCGCAGGCCTTGCGCCAGTGGTGCCGCAAAAAAGCAGCACGCCTGCTGCCGCCGTATCTGGAGCAGCTTGCGACAACGGAAGGCTTTGCCCTTGCGGGTGTCAGCGTGCGGGACCAGAGCGGACGCTGGGGCAGTTGCTCCCGCCTGCGCCGGGGCCGCCCCCCTCAGCCCGTAGCGCAACGGTCAAAGCTGCCGCAAGGGGCTTTTGGTCGCCCCAGATCGCTGGAACAGCTCACCACGCGCATCCGCAACTTTTTTTCCACCCCGCCCCTGCCCGCCGCATATGACGCGGCCCCATCCTTTGCCCAAAGCGGCTCAGCCCTCGTCCCTGCACATCCGGAGGGACGCATCAGCCTCAACTGGCGCGCCCTGCTTCTGCCAGCCCCGCTGCTGGAGCACTTGTGCTGGCATGAGTTGTGCCACTTGCGCCATATGGATCATTCCCCGGCCTACAGGGAGGAGCTAGCCCGCTTTTCGCCCCAATGGCCCGCGCGTGAAAAGGCGCTCAACGCCGCGTGGCGGAGCTTGCCATGGTGGGCGCTGCCTGGCGAGGACGCCTCCCCCAGCCGCTGATTTCCCCCAAGCCTCGCCCTCGCTCCGCGCGCAAACATGCGCAATCCTGCATCGGCTGACAACATGAACCACGCCGCACACCAACTACCAAGATGCTCCATAAATGCGCGACAGGTGCAAACCCGCGCGCGATGGCGGGTTATATCAAAAAATATCCAGAGTATTCCGCAATGACGCTTCAATATATTGCATAAGCCCTCACGGAAAATGCATAATTTTTATTGAACCTTAGCCAGACAGAAATGGACAAAGTTTATACTTTGAGCGATAAAAGACAAACAGACAGATAGGCATTCAGTCTGCACGACACACCGTCATCATGCGCAGGCATCCCCTGCTGCGCACACCCTCTACTTGCCGCTGTAATGGTAAGGAGCGCGCCAATGCCCATAGACAAGCATGAATGGCCTGTACTGATTGTTTCTGGTGAATTTGACGCGGCAACAGATGAAGGTTGCAGACTGCGCGACCTGAAAAAGCAGCTTGTGGAAAACAAGGGATGCTCTGTTCTCATATCCCTGCGATATGAAGACGCTATAAATATTTTTGCATCCCGCGCAGACCTTGGAACTGTTATCATAGACTGGGATATACAGTGCGAAGACCCCGGAGAGCAGGCAACGGCAGCAGAGTTGCTTGAGAACATCCGCCTGCGCAATAAAACCATCCCGGTTGTACTGCTCACTGATCATTCCGAGCTGGAGAATCTGCCCACGGATGTTCTTTCCAAGGTGGACGACTGCATCTGGAAGATAACAGATACCGTGGATTTTCTGGCCGGACGCATCGAAGTGCTGGTCAGCGATTACCTGCAAACGGTGTATCCGGCCTTTTTCGGCGGCATGGCCCGCTACGCCAATGAATACAAATACGCATGGCACACGCCCGGTCACATGGGCGGCGAGGGCTTTCTCAAAAGCCCCGCAGGAGTGGCCATGCACAAGTTTTTTGGCGAAAACGTCTTCCGCGCCGACCTTTCCATTTCCGTTCCCGAGCTTGGCTCCCTGCTTGACCACAACGGCCCTGTTGGCGATGCGGAAGAAAATTCCGCCAGAGTCTTTGGGGCGGACATAACTTTTTATGTGCTCAACGGCACCTCCAACGTCAACCAGATCATCTGGCGCAGCCAGGTGCTGCGTGACGATATAGCCTTTGTTGACCGCAACTGTCACAAATCGCTCAACTATGCCATGGTCATTACCGAGGCATACCCCGTGTATATGACGCCACGGCGCAACCGGCGCGGCATCATCGGGCCGTGCAGGCTTTCCGAATTTTCAGAAAAAAGCATCCATAAAAAAATCGCCGCCAACAAGCTCATTCCTGACGAGCTGAAAAGCTGCCGGGTCAAGATGTCCGCCCTCACCAACTCCACCTATGACGGGCTGTGCTACAATGTGACCAACATCAAGAAGCAGCTCCGCAAGAGCGTGGACAACCTGCACTTTGACGAGGCGTGGTACGCATACGCCCGTTTCAGCCCCATGTATGAGAACCACTATGGCATGACGGATGCCGACAATGTGGCCGATCATCCGCCCATTTTCTGCTCGCAGTCCACCCACAAGCTGCTCACGGCCTTTTCGCAGGCCTCCATGCTGCACGTAAAGCACGGTACGCATGTGCGGATCAACCGCGATGAACTCAACGAATCCTACATGATGCACGGCTCCACATCGCCACAATACAACATGATCGCCTCGCTCGATGTGGCCACCAAGATGATGGACGACGACGGCGAGGTGCTGCTGCGCGACACCATTGCCGAGGCCGTTCGCATCCGCCGCAAGATCACCCTCATGGAGCGGGAAATGACCGCCAGGGGCGACTGGTTTTTCAGCATGTGGCAGCCCAGAAGGGTTCCTTATCAGAAGGGTATGCATGACTTTCTGGAAGTGCCCGCCGAATATCTGGCAGAAAACCAGCTTCCCTGGGTGCTGAACAGCGACAACAACTGGCACGGATTTGACGATATTGAGCCGGATTACGTCATGCTTGACCCCATCAAGCTGACCTTCATCACGCCCGGCCTTGCGGAAGACGGCACAATGGCGGATACGGGCATTCCGGCTGCTATTGTCACCAACTACCTGATACGGCACCGCGTGGTGTGCGAAAAAACCGACTATTATTCCTTTTTGCTGCTCAACTCCATCGGCACTACCAAGGCCAAGGAAGGGGCGCTCATCTCGGGCCTGCTCAAATTCAAGCAGCTCTATGACGCCAATGCCCCGCTGAGCGTTGCCCTGCCCGATCTCTACGCCGCCTTTCCTGAAACATACAAAGGTATTGGCCTCAGAGATCACAGCAACGCCATCCATCGACACTTCCGCGAGCACAAGCTGCTGGACAAGATGCAGGCAGCCTTTCAGGGCATACCAGATCAGGTCATGCGGCCTGCGGAGGCCTACCATGAAGTGGTGCGCCACAATGTGGAATATGTGGAACTGGCCGACCTGCGCGGGCGCGTCCCGGCTGTCATGATTGTGCCCTACCCGCCAGGCATTCCCGTCATAATGGGCGGCGAGGTGATGAACGAGGCGGCGGAACCCATATTTGCCTATCTTGAGGCGCGCCAAAACTTTGAAAATGCCTTTCCCGGTTATGAAAGCGACATCCACGGCGTAGAACGCATAGAACGCGATGGCAAAAAATACTTCAGCGTATTGTGCATAAAAAAGTAGCCATGTCCGCTGATTCCTGCCCCGGAGCGCCGGAGAGCAATTTTTAACCGCAGCAAAAGGACGGCAGCCATGACCACGCCGGGCACTAAAAAACTTGGTCTTTTCGCCTGCATCACTGTGGTGGCGGGCAACATGATGGGGTCTGGCATTGCTCTTTTGCCCGCAAACCTTGCGGGCATCGGCAGCATATCGGTCATTGGCTGGCTGGTGGCCATTCTGGGAGCCATGGGCCTGGCCTATGTGTTTGCCCGTCTGGGCATGGAAGACCCACAGGAGGGCGGCCCCATAGCCTATGCCAGCGAAATCGGGCCGGAGCTGGGCTATCAGACGGGCCTGCTCTATTATCACGCCAACTGGATAGGCAATCTGGCCGTAGCCATAACCGGCGTGGACTATCTTTCGGTATTCTTTCCCGCGCTGGAGCATCCCTTGTGGGCAGGCTTCGCATCGCTGGCCCTCATCTGGATATTCACAGGCGTGAACATTCTGGGCGCGGCCTGGATAGGCAGGCTTGTTTCCATCGGGGTCGTCCTGCTGCTGATCCCCGTATTTATTACGGGCACTGTGGGCTGGCTGTATTTTGATCCTGCAGTGTTTTCCGCCAACTGGCTCGCCGGGGGCAAACCTGCGAGCAGCTCCGTCATGAGCGCCGTTGTGCTTTGCATCTGGAGCTTCATAGGGGTTGAAAGCGCCTCGGTGAACACAGCCGTGGTGGACAACCCCAAGCGCAACATTCCGCTTTCCACCCTCATCGGCACGGCTCTGGCCGGGCTTGTGTACATACTTTCCTGCACGGCCATATCGGGCATGTTTCCCGCAAAGCAGATGGCGGAATCCGGCGCGCCCTTTTCGCTGGCAATGGGGCATATCTGCGCAGGGCTGCCCCTGGCCCATCTGGTGCCGGACATGGTTTCGGCAGTGACCGCCTTTGCCTGCCTGGCCTCGCTGGGCTCATGGATAATGCTTGTTTCCAACGCTGGCTGCCGCGCCGCGCAGGACGGAACCCTGCCGCCCATCTTTGGCAGAAAAAACGCCAAAGGTCAGCCCGTAGCAGGGCTGGTTCTTTCAGCCTGCATGATGAGCGCCATGCTGCTTTTGATGATGCTTGTCAGCCGCGCGGGGGACACGCAGGATATGTTCAACAGCATTACCAGCGTGGCCGTGCTGCTGACGCTCCCGGCCTATTATTACTCTGCTCTGGCGCTGCTCAAGCGGTATGGTCTGTGCAACCGGGCCGCATGGCTCAAGGTGGCGGCATCGCTCGGCGCGTGCATGTTCTGCCTCATCGCCTTTTCCGGCGCGGAAAAAAACGCCCTGTCCGGGGCTGTCATTGTCATGCTGGGCGCGTTCATTTTCTATGTGGGCAAACCACGCCCCGCCCGTCAGGGATAGCACATAAAAAAAGGCCTTCTCCGGTTCATGGGAAGGCCTTTTTTGTTTCTATTCGGCATCTGGTCAGGCTCAGGGTTTGAGCATGCGCATGGAATCTGCCTTTCCGGCCACCACAAGAGAGTCTCCCTTGTTCAGAACTGTTGTGGCGGGCGGCACAAAAACAAAGGCATTTTTCCCCGCCGGACGAATACCCATGACCATAACATTGAACTGCTGTATCAGGTTCAATTCAATGAGGGTTTTCCCGTCCCACTCTTCCACGCGCAGTTCCTGAATGGCAATGCCGCCGTACTTGGGGATAAGGTCGAGCATGCCGGGGTGGGTCAACTGGTGGGCCGCCATGACGGCAGCCTCGGTTTCCGGCACCATTGCGCGGGTAACATGCAGGCGTTGCAGAATTTTTTTGTGTTCTTCGTTGGAAGCTTTTACCCATATTTTGGGGCCGTTCAGCTCCTGCACGTTGAGGGTGATGCTCAACGACTGTTCCACGCTTTCCCCAACGCTGATCACCACCCAGTCCAGATCCTGCACATGCAGCGACCGCAGTACGGCAATATTGGTGGCATCGGCCTTGTATACGGTATCCAGCGCTTCTTCCGCCCTTTGCACCCTGACCTCGGACATATCAATGCCAAGCACTGTATGCCCCAACGACACCAGGGTGGAGGCCATGCGCAGGCCAAATTTGCCAAGGCCGATAACGCCGATTTCCAGTTTTTTTTCCGCCATAATTACCTCTCTGACCGTCAGGCCACGACCGGGCAGGCCCGCCTACCCTATGGGAAGCTGGGCCTCTGCCACACTGTAGGCCTTTTTTGACCGCAGGCTCTGCACCGCCATAAGCAGGCTCAAAATGCCCACCCGGCCCGCAAACATGCTGAAAATTATGATTCCCTTGCCCGCAGAACTCAAATCCTGCGTTAAATTTACGGAAAGCCCCACGGTGCCAAGTGCCGAAACTTCTTCAAACAGCAGACGCAGCACAGACGGCCCCTGCGTGCCCGCCGCACCCCAAATATCACTCTCTGTAACAGTGAGCAAAAACAGTGAAAAAACCACAAACAGGGTGTGGGCAAAAAACAGGGTCAGCGAGCGCCGCACATTTTCTGAAGATACGCCCCGCCCCTCCAGCACAATCTGGCTGTCACCGCGAAACTGGGCAACGATGTACCCGGCAAGCACCCTGAAGGTTACAACCTTGATGCCGCCAGCACACGAACCGGGGGCACCACCAATAAACATGAGAGCAATAAGCACCAGCAGGGTGGCATCGCCCAGCACGGCAAGATCAATGGAGCTGAAGCCCGCTGTGCGCGCAACCACTGAATGAAAAAACATGGTAATGCCTAGGTCAAAGCAGCCCCCGGCATCGCGGGGCACGCTGCCACGGCAGAATTCAATGGCAAACATGGCGGCCCAGCCCACCACTATGAGCATAAGGCTTGTTTTTACCACTAAACGGCTGTAGCGGCTGAGGCGGCGCACAGGCGCGCCCATGCGCCCTCCCGTGCAGATTCCCAGAAATTCACGCAACACGCCAAAGCCTATGCCCCCCAGAACAACACTGGACGCAATAACGGCATTAACGACCACGTCGTCCCGAAAAAGAGCCAGGTTGGTTGTGCTCAGGGCAAAGCCTGCATTGCAGAAGGCTGAAACAGCATGAAACACGGCGCTGAACGGGTAGAAAAATACAGGGTCGTGCAGCCAGAGCAGGAATGCGGCCAAAGCCTCAATGCCAAAAACCAGCCCAAGCACCTGCCGCAAAAAGGCGGCAAGACTGAAGTCACCCCACAGCAAGGCCTGACTTACGGCCTCGCGGCTGTTGAAAGGCACGTTATTGCGCCACAGCAGAAAAATGATGCTTGTGTAGGTCATGACCCCCAGCCCGCCGGTCTGGATGAGGCACAACAGTACCCCCTTGCCGAAAGGGCTGAGCACCTCGCTTATGTCCAGCGGCGAAAGACCGGTAACGCAGACAGCCGAGGTTGCGAGAAAGCAGGCGTCAATGGGGCTGATGCTCTGCCCCTTGGCCCAGCTTGCAGGCAGACCGAGCAGTACTGACCCCGCAATGATAACCGCAAGGAATGACAACACCGGCCAGGTGAAGGGACTCAAAAAACGTTTTCTTGCCATATCCCGTCTATGCCAGCCGGGGCAGGTAAATGCAAGGCATGGCAAGGCGGGCTTTACAGCAGATGGCATACGGAGTATTCATGTAACCAGTGCTAGGGGAGCCGCGGATCGTAAGGTTTGGCGGCTGAGAGTGGGATAAACCCAGACCCTATGAACCTGACGCAGTTCGCACTGCCGTAGGGAAGCCGCGGCCACGACGCTGTTCCGCTGCTTGTGGCTTTTTTTGCGCCCTGCGTCGCAACCCGCGAGGCACAACCATGTCTGCATCTTTTCGTTCGCAGAATTCCGCTCTGAGCGGCCTGCTGGACAAACACCTCACCAATCTGGCCGAGGAAGAACAACTCGCCCCCGAATCCATTGTTGAAGCCATCGAGGCGGGCACAATGGTGCTGCTGGGCAACCCCGCGCATCCCAACCTCAAGCCCATTCTTGTGGGCCAGCCCTCACGCATCAAGGTGAACGCCAACATCGGCACTTCGCCCCTGTGCAACTGCCCTGCTACGGAAGAACGCAAAATCAAGGCCGCCCTTGATGCCGGAGCCGACACCGTGATGGATCTTTCCATCGCGGGCGACCTTGACGCCCTGCGCCTCGGCATGCTCAAGGCCTGCCCCCTGCCGCTTGGCACCGTGCCGCTCTATGCCGTGGGCCAGCAGATTCTGGACGCGGAGCTGGATATCGCCACCATGCAGCCCGATGCCCTGTTTGCCGAAATCGCCAAGCAGGCTGAACAGGGCGTGGACTTCATCACCGTGCACTGCGGCCTTTCCAAACGCGGCGCTGAAATGGCCGTCAAAAACAACCGAGTGCTGGGCATTGTTTCGCGCGGCGGCTCCATGCTCGCCCGCTGGATGCTCGAAAACAACCGGGAAAATCCGCTGCTGGAATACTACGACCGCCTGCTGGACATCTGCCGCCCCTACAATGTCACCCTTTCGCTGGGCGACGGCCTGCGCCCCGGCGCGGGCGTGGACGCGGGCGATGCCGCCCAGTGGGAAGAAGTCATCAACCTGGGCCAGCTTGCCAAATACGCCCTTGAACGCGGCGTGCAGTGCATGATCGAAGGCCCCGGTCACGTGCCGCTCAATCAGGTGCGCACCCAGATTCAGGGCATCAAGCGCCTGACCAACAATGCCCCCCTGTACGTGCTCGGCCCCCTGTGCTGCGACAGCGCCCCCGGCTATGACCACATTGCCGGTGCCATCGGCGGCGCCATGGGCGTTGAGGCTGGCGTGGACTTTCTGTGCTACCTCACCCCGGCCGAACACCTTACCCTGCCTGACGAGGCGGACGTGCGCGCTGGCGTCATGGCCTCGCGCGTGGCCGCCCATGTGGGCGAAGTGGCCCTTGGCCGCCCCGCCGCAGTTGCCCGCGAGGCTGCCATGAACGCCGCCCGCAAGGCTCTGGACTGGGAAGCCATGTCCAAGGCCGCCCTTGACCCGCAGATGCTCGAAAAACGCCGCGAAGACCACAAGACAGAAGAAGTCTGCGCCATGTGCGGCAAATTCTGCTCCGTCAAGATGCTGCGCGGCCATTAGAACATTTAACACCTGAAATGCTCGCTTATTGCGGGCAAAAGCCTGTCTGCCCGCATTTTGCGACAAGGATTTTTCAGAAAATCATTGTCGAGCAGGTTCCCTGATTTACTGAAGGAGGCCCCCGCAAGGAGGCCTCCTTTTTTTGCCTCAGCAGGAGCATCGCGGCCTGCACACCCCATAATGATTGCTCCCGCACACAGCGGAACGCACCCTCCCCTCAAAGTTCTGCGCGCTGGCATTGCCCGTTCTGCATGCCGCCGCGCAGCTTCTCCCGTGTGTCAATGTTGCGTAAAAAAATGTTTGTGCGTTCAAAGAGCTTTACTATCTGCCCGAAAGTTCTTATAAACATTTCATGTGAAAAAAATAACAAAATTTCAATCAACCCGCCCTCGCGGCGGATATGTGCCATAGCACACTGGAGGATCATATGTGGGATCAGGCTGCCGATTACAAGAATGTGCGGGAAATCCGCGTTAAGACAACTACCTATCTGGGCGTTGGCGCCATTGATAAAATAGACGATATCCTTGCCCAGCTTAAGAGCGAGGGCATCACGTCCATACTCTGCGTTTGCGGTGGGCGTTCATACAAAATCACGGGCGCTTGGGACAAGGTTGAAGCCGCAGCACAAAAGCACGGAGTCACGTTGGCGCTCTACAATCGCGTCACCCCCAACCCCACCACCGACAGTGTGGACGAGGCCGCAGCCTTGGGCCGTTCAGTCAATGCGGGCGCAGTGCTGGCCATAGGCGGCGGCAGCCCCATCGACTGCGGCAAGAGCGCCGCCATCCTGCTGGCAAACCCCGGCAAGACTGGCGATGATCTGTACTGCTTCCGCTTTACGCCGCAAGCGGCCCTGCCCATCATTGCCATCAACCTCACCCACGGCACCGGCAGTGAAGTCAACCGCTTTGCCGTGGCAACTGTGACCAAGCTGAACTACAAGCCCGCCATTGCTTACGATTGCATCTACCCCCGCTTTGCCATTGACGACCCTGCGCTCATGACCGGGCTTTCACCCGACCAGACGCGTTATGTGTCCATTGACGCCGTCAACCATGTGGTGGAAGCCGCCACCACCACTGTCACCAACCCCTTTGCCATTTCGCTGGCGGCAGAGACCATCCGGCTTGTGCACCAGTGGCTGCCTGCCGCCCTTGCCGATCCCGGCGACCTCAAGGCCCGCTATCAGCTGTGCTACGCCGCCATGCAGGCGGGCGTGGCTTTTGATAACGGTCTGCTGCACTTCACGCATGCGCTTGAGCACCCCCTGAGCGCCGTCAGCCCCGACCTGTCGCACGGTCTTGGGCTTGCCGTTCTGCTGCCCGCAGTAATCCTGGAATGCTACCCCGCGCGGCCCGATGTGCTGGCGCACATTCTTGCGCCCCTGGCCCCCGGCCTCAAGGGCCTGCCGGAAGAAGCTCCGCAGGCCGCCAAGGCTGTAGAGCAGTGGCTTGCCAGTGTGGGCGTGCCGCAGAAGCTTGAAGACATCGGCGTGACCGCCACTGACGTGGACAAGTTCTGTGATCTGGTGGAACAGACCCCTTCGCTGGGCCTGCTCATTTCCGTTGCGCCTGTGGAAGGCACGCGGGAACGCGTGGCGCGCATTTACAACAATTCTCTCAAGCCCATGGCTTAAAAAGGATCGCCATTGCCAACGCACTGTGCGTTGCAATTGAAAGAGGTCAGCGCGTGAGTGCTGGCCTCTTTTTTGGGGTGCCTGCGCGGCGAGCGATTTCGCCTCCCCGGCATGGTGTTGTGAATATTTGCTGCCCTTCGGGAACTGGGTTCCGCCCTCCGGCGGCGATTGGGACGCCTGTGCGGCGCGCGGCAAGGCGGGGCCGGTTATGGGGCTACGCCCCCTTCTCGGCCCCCCTTGCATCCCCCCCGAAGCACCCCCATAAGAAGGATTTTCAACTTCCTTAGCGTGGCGAGGGCAACGCGTCTCTTGCTGCGGGAGCTTCCCTCGCTCGCCACGCTCGCTCAGGCGATCTCCCTCCGCGCCGCGTTAATGCCAGAGGACGCTTTTGCTTTGAATGTGGGACAGTTTCAACTCGATACCCCTAATATAATTGTTAGTTTCTGGATTGCATTTACATTATTCTCAGTAGCTCTGAATATTCTGACATCCCCGCAAATTACTTGTAACGATACCAATTTCCGTTCAGCCATGACCAGACAGGAAATTTACGAGTCAAAAAATATATTCACCATCAGGAGCTGGTCGTGGGGTCGCCTTCCTTATACTCGCCGGAGCGGATGCGGAGGCGATGGCTGGTGTTGGGCGAATTTGCAAAATACGCATTTTGCGTCCTGAAAAGAAAGCGCCGGGATTTTGAGCGCAGCGTACTCAAGTACGTGAGCATCAAAATCCCGGCGCTGACGCATTCAGGCCGCAAAAGTCGGGTTTGCATAAATCAGCCTGACAGGCTCCCCCACCCACTCCGCGTCCAAACAGTCCTGCCTTTCCTTCATCCACGCCGCCGCGCGGCAAAACCCACACGTCAAAAGAGGCCAACACTTGCGTGCTGGCCTCTTTTAGCGGGGTTGCCTGAGGAGGGCATTGGAGGAAGAGAAAGGCGCTGTGTCTGCGTGTGAAAAATCTCTGCCTAGATCTTGCCTACAAGATCAAGGCCGGGCTTAAGGGTGGCGCTGCCGGGCTTCCAGCGGGCTGGGCATACCTGATCGCCGTGTTCGGCCACAAACTGCGCGGCTTCCAGCTTGCGCAGCAATTCTTCAACATTGCGGCCAATGGGCGTGTCATGGATTTCATAGGCCTTGATGACGCCATCGGGGTTTACCAGAAAACTGCCGCGCAAGGCCTGCCCCGCGCCTTCAATCATGACGCCGAACGCGTTGGAGAGCGTTCCGGCGCAGTCTGCCAGCATGGGATAGCGAATCTTGGCAATGCTGGGCGAGGCATCGGCCCAGGCTTTGTGCACAAAGGCGCTGTCGGTCGATACGGAATAGACTTCGCAATTGAGCTTTTTGAACTGCTCATAGTTATCGGCCAGATCTTCCAGCTCCGTGGGGCACACAAAGGTAAAGTCCGCGGGATAGAAAAAGAAGATGGACCAGTGGCCCTTTATATCTGCTTCGGTAACAGTTTTCAGCTCGCCACCGTGAAAAGCCTTTACGTTGAAAGGTTCAACCGCTTTATTGATGAGATTTCCCATGATTGTATCCTTATGGCGAAGCGTGACGCTTCGGCAGAGGTTGCTGCAGCTTTGTTTTGAAAACAGTATTCAATCCTATTTAATCTGTCAAGAAATTACCGCTGAAAAATCTCTTTTTTCCGCACACGCCCTTGCTCTCCACGCGCCGCAACCCTACCATAGCTTGCAGGGCAGTAAAACAGTGCACAACCACCTTTTAGCCGCTGCATTGCTTTTTGCCTTTTTTTAGGCCAAAAGGTACCCTACATGCTGGCGACTGCAAGCCCTGGCCGCATCGACAGTTTTAACAAACGCACACTTGTTATTCGGGGGTGGGCATATATATGACAACACAGCAAAACAATGCCGGTCTTTCGGAATTTCTGGATTTCATGAACCGCAAAGGCCTGAACACCACATCCCAACGGCGAATCATAGCCGAGGCTTTTTTTGAATTGCCCGGGCACCACTCGCTTGAAGAATTTTATCAGCACGTGATCAAGCGCGATTCCGGCATCGGCCAAACCACCGTATACCGTACGCTCAAGCTGCTTTGCGATGCTGGCCTTGCAATGGAAATTCACTTCAGCGACGGCATCACCCGCTACGAAATTGCCAAGCCGGACAGCCATCACGACCACCTTGTCTGCCTTGACTGCGGCAAGATTGTGGAAATATGCGATCCGCGCATTGAAAAACTCCAGCGTGAAATGGCCGAAAAATACGGCTTCAAGCTGCGCGGTCATGTGCATAACCTGTATGGCATCTGCAAGGATTGCCGAGACAAGGCCGCCAAGGACGACTAAGGCCCACGCTTTGCGCTTTAGCGATTTTTTCGGGCTGCCCTTGGGCAGCCCTTTTTTATTCCTTACAAGCAAGTAATTTTTATGGCCCGTTTAAATGAAGTTGACATTCATTTTCTATAAGGGCAAACTACTCGCACATCCTCCCTGCGCCGCAAGGAACTTTGGAGGAAACAAGAGGTGAAGACATGGATATTCAACTGATTATCGTCATACTGTGCATAATTGCGGCTGCATATTACTTTGGCCGCAGGATTTATACGGCGGTCAGCAAGGGCAAATGCGGCTGTTGCGATGGCGGCTGCGGCGATGGCAAAAAAAGCTCATGCGGCTGCACCCCCAACGATGCAGAGGCGCAGCGCCTTGAAAGCAAGCGGCTGAAATTTGACCCCAAAAAATAGAGATCAAGGCAAAAACTCCCGATCCCACATGCCCCCTCCTCCGGTTCGTCATGTAGGCAGAGTGCGAACCGGCTCAGCCCCGGCCCTGGCCTGTACCATGTGCCGGGGCTTTTTTCATGCTGCCCAATGAGACCGCAAAAAGTCACCACCTCATCGGCCAGGGGCGCTACTGCGCGAACCCCTCCTGCTCCAATGTTTTGCGGCCTTTCAGCGTCAGGGCTATACAGGCAGCAACAAAGGGCAGGCAGATCAGCATATTGATGGCAAGGGCAAGACCTGCATACTGGATGACAAGCCCGACAAGGCCAACGCCAAGTCCACCAATGCCGATGCCAAATCCCAGTGAAAATCCTGATGCCATTGCGGCCTGCCGGAAAAGCAGCTCTTGCGCCAGCACCACAATGGGCGAGAAGGACGAAAGAAGCGTCGCCCCGGCCAGGGCAAACACTACAGGTTGCAGGCCTGCGCCAACATGCAGAAAGAGGTAGAAAAAAATGGGAGAGAGGGCCAGGGACAAGAAAATAACAATGGTTTTACCGAACCTGTCTGAAAGATAACCACCCGCGATGCCGCCTGCTGCGCCAGAAAGCAGCAGAATGAACAGCAAGTGGGAGCAGACGGACAAGCTCATGCCCTGCTGTTGCAAGTACAGAGGAAGAAAGGCCACAAGGCCGGAATAAGTCAGTGTGCGGACGGCAATAATCAGCACCAGCTTGCTCAGCTCTTTCCAGGCGGGGCGCAGGGCCTCCATCATCGACACTGTTTCTGCCTGCGATCTTGCGGGCGTTTTCTGAGCCTTGAAGGCCAATAATACCGTAACAATAATGCCCGGCACCACAAAGTAGGGCGTGACGCTCAGGCCAAACCGTTCCACCAGCGGGATGACAAACAGGGGAGTAAGCGCCCAGCCAAGATTCCCCGAAGCCCCAAAAACAGCCTGATACATTCCCTTTTTCTGCCCGCTCGCAGCGCTAACCATAGCCGATGCCTGCGGATGAAAAGCCGCAGCTCCAAGACCGGAAAGGGCCGCAAGCGCAATCAGCATGGTGGAGCTGTGGGTCAGACCTATGCAGCTCAGCAGTATCGCCAGCCAGGCCGTTCCCACATATATCATCCAGCTCTGGTTTTTTCTGTCCACCATATAGCCAATAAGCGGCTGCGAAAGCGATGAGGTAATGGTAAAGGCGGAAATGGCAAACGAAACCTCTCCAATACCAAAACCAGCCGCAATGAGAAATGGCGTAAGTATAGGAATAATATTCATATACCAGTCATTCAGCATATGCGCGAACGATATGGAATACACAACGTCTTTTTTGACTGTTGCTGAATTCATTATAGTATTCTCCATTATTCATCTTTCTCGCAATTTGCGTAAATCTGTTCATAGCCGCGTTCAACAAATGCGTTAATATCCATGAGGAAACGCAGTATTATTGCCTGCTCGTCTTCATCATATTTATTTACAATGCAGACTTTTTCGCCAAATGTTCTGTCATGGTTGATTTTATGGGCTTCAAATATTTTTTTTCCGCCTTCTGCAACCCTGAAATAGATATTTTTGTTATTTTCCGGCTCCTGATAACTTTCGATAAACTTTTTTTTCAGCAGCTTTTTGCAGATTTTACTTATGGCCCCACGCGTCATGCCCATCTCGTTAGAAACCTTTGTCACATTGGCATGATCAAGAGTTCCTATCCAATGGATGCAATGAACCTCCGTGAGGTTCAGGTCATCAAAAAAGTCTTCTCTCCCATGCCTGAAGGCATCGGCATGCTCAGAAATTTTGATGAGCTCGGCTACAATCCTGTGAGGCTGATTCATGACTGCTCCTTTTTGTTGACATGGAAACAATCTTGAAAAATTGTTTCCATGTCAACAAAAATTCTGAACGAGCATATGACCCGATCCATTCGCTCACTCCCAGGATGGCTGACAGAAAAAAGCGCATCCGGTAAACCGGATGCGCCCAACAAGCCGCCATGCAACAGGGCATTACGGCAGTCTGACAGTTTATTTATTTGAGGATGTTATTCCCGTCTGCGCTTGAGCCTGTCCAGCCTCTCCTGCATGAGGAAGCGCCCGGTGACGGAATTGGGGTCGGCAACAATGGCCTCGGGCGTTCCGGCAGAGACTATTTGCCCGCCGTTTTCGCCGCCGCCGGGACCCATATCCAGCACATGGTCGGATGCCAGAATCATGTCTGTATTGTGCTCGATAACCACCACGCTGGCTCCCCTGTCCACCAGCGCATGCAGCACCTTGATAAGCTTGCCGACCTCGTGCATGTGCAGGCCCGTGGTCGGCTCGTCAAGAATGTACATGGTTCCCGGCAGGGACCGCTTGCCCAATTCACGCGAAATCTTGATACGTTGGGCTTCGCCGCCCGAGAGAGTCGTGGCGGGCTGCCCCAGCCGCAGATATTCCAGCCCCACCTCTTCCAGCACGGCAAGGCGGCGCTCCAGCGAGGGATAGCTTTCAAAAAGCTGGCGGGCCTGATGCACGGTGAGGTCGAGCACCTCGGCGATGTTCAGGCCCTTGTAGCGCACTTCAAGGGTTTCGTGATTATAGCGTTTGCCCTTGCACACATCGCAGGTCACGTACACGTCGGGCAAAAAATGCATTTCAACGCGAATCTGCCCGTCGCCTCCGCAGGCTTCGCAACGGCCCCCACGCACGTTAAAGCTGAAACGCCCCGGCTTGTAGCCACGTTTGCGGGCGTCCTGAGTCATGGCAAAAATATTGCGAATTTCGTCAAAAATCTTGGTGTAGGTGGCGGGGTTGGAACGCGGCGTGCGGCCAATGGGCGTCTGATCAATGGCCACAATGCGCTCCACAGGCGCGGAGCCTTTTTCATATTCCAGCCCGCCGATGGTGCCGGGCTGATCCACGCGCAGGCCAAGGTTCAGGGCCACATGCTTGTAGAGCGTATCCACCACCAGCGAACTCTTGCCTGAGCCGGAAACCCCGGTCACGCAGGTGAGCACGCCCAGAGGGATGCGGCAATCAATATTGCGCAGATTGTTGGTGGTTATGCCGTGCATGACCAGCGCCCCCTGTCCTTCGCGCCGCTCATCCGGCAGGGCGATCACGTCGTCGCCGCGCAGGTAACGGGCCGTGAGGGTATCCGCCTTGCCAAGCAGATCGTCCACCCGCCCCTGAAACATGATTTCGCCGCCCTGCGAGCCGGAGCCGGGACCAAGTTCAATGACCGTATCCGCCGCGCAGATGGTTGCCTCGTCATGCTCCACCACAAGCACGGTATTGCCGCGCGCCTGGAGTGAACGCAGGGTTCCCAGCAGCCGCTCGTTGTCACGCGGATGCAGACCGATGGAGGGTTCGTCCAGCACGTAGGTAACGCCTACAAGACCTGAACCGAGTTGCGATGCCAGACGGATGCGCTGGGCCTCGCCGCCCGAAAGCGTGGACATGGAGCGCCCCAGCGAAAGGTACTCAAGCCCCACGCTGCGCATGAACGACAGGCGGTGGGTCAGTTCCTTCATGAGCGGTTCGGCAATGACAACATGCCGTCCCGTAAATTCACGTTTTTCCAGCCATTCCAGCGCGCGCTCAACCGAAAGGTTGCAGAACTGCGCGATATTCAGATCGTCCACCCGCACGGAAAGCGCGTTGGTGTTCAGCCGCGCTCCGTGGCAGTCCGGGCAATCCATGGTCTGCCGATAACGAGACAGGGCCTCGCGCCAGGCATCGCCGTACTGCATGCCGCTTTCAAGCAGGGGGATAACGCCGGGCCAGCGTTTTTCGCTCACGCCCACCTGCCCCTGCGTGCGCAGGGCATCAGAAAAATGCTCGCTCTGGTAATCGCCGCCAGCGCCAAGGGCCACGCTGCCGCCCATCCAGTTGCGGCGCAGGCCCAGCGAAGCGCGCGCGGGGCGGCCCTGTTCATCCTCGCCGTAAAAAAGAGCGGAAAGCGCGTCTTCGCTAAACTGCTCGAGCGGCGTGGAAAGCTGGAATTTGAAGCGCTTGCCCAGAGCCTTGAGGGCGTCCTCATAGCGGCTGAACATTTTATCCGTGGCCCAGGGCAGCAGTGCGCCCGTGTTCAGCGAAAGGCCCATGTTGGGCGCAATGAGGCGCGGCTCAAAATAATCCACGCCGCCGAGGCCCACGCAGCGCGGGCAGGCACCCTGCGGCCCGTTGAACGAAAACAACTGCGGGCTGGGCGCGGGCAGTGAAATACGGCAATGCGCGCATACCGAGGTAGTGGAATGTACGGTATCTGCCTCCTGACCTGCAGCGGCCTTGTCCGGCTCGTGCAGCACAAGGCGGCCCTCTCCATAGCGCAGGGCCAGCTCGACCGAATCCGCCAGACGCCCCCGAATGCCCTCCTTGTTCACCAGGCGGTCAACCACCAGATCAATGGAGTGCTTCTTGTTCTTGTCCAGCGTGGGCACATCGTCCAGCGTATAAAACTCGCCGTTGACGCGCACACGGGCAAAACCTTCAGCCTTGAGTTTTTTGAACTTGTCCTGATGCGTGCCCTTCTGAAGTTCCACCAGCGGAGCCATGACCATAAACTTGGCGCCCTGCGGCAGGGCCATGATATCGCCAATGATTTCATCTGCCGCGCGGGCCTCGATGGGCCGCCCGCACTGGGGGCAATACATGCGCCCAAGCCTGGCAAAAAATACGCGCAAAAAGTCGTAAATTTCCGTGACCGTTCCCACGGTTGAACGCGGGTTGCGCGAAACGCTCTGCTGTTCAAGCGAGATTGCGGGCGAAAGCCCCTCGATCTTTTCCACGTCCGGCTTGTCCATCTGGGGTAAAAACTGGCGGGCGTAGGCAGACAGCGATTCCACATAGCGGCGCTGGCCTTCGGCGTACACGATATCGAACGCCAGCGTTGACTTGCCGGAACCTGACGGGCCGCAAATCACCACCAGCTCGTCGCGGGGGATGTCCAGACTGATGTTTTTGAGATTATGCTGGCGGGCCTTTTCGATGTGAATGCAGGGCTTGCTTGTGTTCATGAAAGCATATGTAAGCGGCCCAAGGGGCATTGGCAAGGGCAGAGCCTGCGTATTTTTGCGCGCCCCCGCCGCTGCAAAATGCACCCTCAGCCCCCAACCGCCCGGATCGCGCAATCCTTTGCCTGCTTGCATGGACAAGCCTTGCTGAAAGCGGTATAAAAATTTTTACAGCACGTCTGTTTCTGCAACCATCTGTCTGCGGGAGGATGTATGCCGCGTCATATACACTGTTTACTGATTGTTCTGTTGCTTGCCGCACTGTCGGATTCTGCGCAGGCCGCCGAAAGCGAGGTCACTGCCCGCAGTATCTTTGCACTGCTGCCCGAAAGTATTTTTGAAAACACTCCTGAAGGTCTGAGTCCGCAGGAAAAGCAGAAACTGCTTTCCGCAGGGCATTCGGAATTTTGGGAGATCGCCGGAGAAACGGAGGACGTTCTGGTGTTCGCCTCCATGCCGTTCAGGGATACAGCCGTTGCCCTGCGCCTGTTCCGCAACGTTGCGGACGGCTCCGTACTTGCCGCATTCGGCACTCTGGGCGGCGCGGTGTGCACCCTTGAGTTGTGGCGGGTTGACTCCTCTGGCCGCGCCGTACCTGTGGACACCCCGCAAGAACCGGACATAAGCGCCTTTTTTGCCCCGGGCCGCAAAATGCCGCCCGATGTTCAGGCTACGGTCATGATCTGCCTTGGCCTCGGCGGTCTCAAGGCGCAGCCCATGTTCTGGACCAATACGGGCATGGCACATGTCCCGGTAGACAATGACGTAAGCTTTCAGTGGAATGGCAAAAGTTTTGACAAGCTGGTGCAGCCGCAGGCCGATTAACAGCTCAGCATAAAAATCAGGGTTGGGTTCCCGCAAGGGAAAGGCCCGTTTCTGACGGAAAATATCCAGCAGAAACGGGCCTTGTTTTTGTGTAAAAAGTCAGCGTGGCGGCAACAGCTACATGGCTATTTTATTCTCTGGCGTTGCCAGAAAGCAAAAGAACCGTTTAACCCCGCCTGCCCGCAAGGCTGAACAGCACCAAAGCCCCCATGATGATCGCCCCGCCCGCAAAGGTGGAGGCCTCCGGCAGGCCGCCCGTCACCGCAAAATCAAGCAGCATGGACAAAAAGGGCGTCAGGAACATGTAGTTGGTCACAAGGCTTGTGCGGGGGGCAAGGGCAAGGGCTCTGGTCCAGAGCAGGTAGGCAGCCGCGCTGGGGAAAATCCCCAGAAAAAGTGCAAGCCACAGCGCGCTGGCGGGCGCAGCCTGCAACTGGGCCACGGTTTGCGGCAGGCAGTACAGCAAAAACAGCGTACCCGCAAAAAAACTCCAGGCGGCGATTTCCATGGAGCCGTAGTGTCGCGACAACGTGCGCTGCGTGATATTATAGAGACTTATGAGCACTGCGGCCACCAGCACCCAGCCCATGCCGGGGGCCAGCATAAATCCGCGCCCGCCGCCGTTCATCACCACTACGCCGCCAAATGCCAGCGCAAGCGCCAGCCAGCGCAGCACGGGCAAACGCTCGCTGAAAAACAGACGCGCCAGCGCCGCCGTCAGAATGGGAGCAGTGGAAATGACAATGCAGTTGGTCGTGGGGTTGAGGGTGATGGAACCCTCATTGAAGGCCAGCAGATACAGCGTGAAGCCACTCAGCCCTGCTGCCGCAAACAGGGGCAGATGCCGGGCAGAAGGAACAAAAAATCCCCCGCGCCCCCTGCCCCTCGCCAGCAGGATGCCAACAAAGACCAGCGACGCCACAGCGCAGCGCACAAGGCCCAGCGGCCCCGGCGTAAAAAACGCCAGCGCAACCTTGGTGTACACATAGGCGGTTGACCACAGCACGACGGTGGCAAAGGCATAGGCCTGACAGATCAGCGCGGGATTGTTCATGACTATTCTTGGCGAATAGTTACATGCTGCGGAAGCCCGAAGTATCGCCCGCATACGCCGCGCGGGCGGCCCGGGCTTTCGTGGCCGGATATCGGCCAGTTCGGGCAATCGCTATTTTTCCAGCCACTCCCCAAGACGGGTTGCGAGAGTTGCCTCATCAAAGCGCGGGGTGGCGTACATGCCTGCGGCCTCGCGCTGGCGGGCTGCTTCTGCAAGAATGATAGCTGAAGCCACAGACACGTTGAAGCTCTGGATCATGCCGTACATGGGGATGTACAGCTCGCCATCGGCTGCGGCCAGCAGTTCCGGCTCAACGCCGCTGTGCTCGTTGCCCATAATCACTGCCGTGGGGCGGGTAAAATCCCATTCCCGCATGGGGCGGGCCTTTTCTGTAAACGAGGTGGCAAGCACCTGCATGCCCTGACCGCGCAGTTCGGCAAGCATGTCTTCGCTGGTTTTATGACGCACGCTTTCCACCCACTTGCGGGCAGAAGCGGAGGTCTTGCGCCCCAGCACGGGAAAAGCCGTGTTGGTGTAATACAGGTGCACGCGGCTGACGCCAAAGGCATCGCACGAGCGGTAAATGGCCGAAACGTTGTGCGGGTCGTGAATATTGGCAAGCACCAGCGTAAGGTCCGGCTGGCGGTGACTCAGCACTTCCAGAAAGCGGGCCTTGCGCCGTGCTGTAGGTTCTTTGGGCATAGCTGATTCCTTACACATTGTAATTTATTGCTGCCCTTGTGTGGCAGAAAATGGCCTTTCAGGCAAGTGCGCCGATCTGCAGGGATGGACGGATAATGCCAATTAGGGTACATTTAACACACTAGTCTTGGCCGATTTTTCTTATCGACCTGCAATCCATTCACTTTTTTCAGGAGCAACATGAATCTATTCCGCCTCTCTGCATATGCTCTGAGCGCACTGCTGCTTACTCCCTACACGGCTCTTGCCGCCGCCGACCATCTTACAGTTCCCGGCTCCCTCTCCGCATGGTGGATCATCCCTTTTGCGGGCATGCTGCTTTCCATAGCCATACTGCCGCTGACCGCCCATGTTTTCTGGGAACATCACAGGGGCAAGATTTCCATTTTCTGGGCGCTCGCCTTTCTTGTCCCATGTCTGGCTGTCTATGGCCCCGGCGTGACCTTCTATGAATTCTGCCACATCATCCTGCTGGATTACGTGCCCTTCCTTGTGCTCCTTTTTTCACTGTACACGGTTGCGGGCGGAGTACGCCTTAAGGGCTCCCTCACGGGTACGCCGCCAGTGAATCTGGGGATTCTTGCCATAGGAACCGTGCTGGCAAGCTGGATGGGCACCACAGGAGCGGCCATGCTGCTTGTGCGCCCGCTGCTGCGGGCCAATGCGCACCGCAAATACCGTGTGCATTCTGTGGTATTTTTCATCTTTCTGGTGGCAAACATCGGCGGTTCACTCTCGCCGCTGGGCGACCCGCCGCTGTTTCTGGGTTTTTTGAAGGGCGTGGACTTTTTCTGGACAACCTCACACCTGTTTTTGAAAACCCTGAGCCTGTCCACAGCCTTGCTGGCGATCTATTTTGTTCTGGATATGGTGCTTTATAATAAGGAGGGCCGCCCCGTACCACCGATCAGCCCTGCTGACTCCGCGCCCGCGAAGCCGGGGCAACTAATGCCCAGCCAGGAAAAACTCGGGCTTGACGGCAAGATCAACCTGCTGTTCCTGCTGGGCGTGGTGCTTGCCGTGCTGCTTTCCGGCCTGTTCCCGCTGGGAACAATCGCCACGGTGGGCGGCGTGCCTCTGGAAGCCCAAAACGTGCTGCGCGATGCCGCCCTGCTCTGCCTGGCGTGGCTTTCCATGCGCCATACCAGCCGCAGATGCCGCGAACTGAACGGCTTTACGTGGGGGCCCATTGAAGAGGTGGCCCAACTGTTCTTTGGCATTTTTGTCAGCATGATTCCGGCCATGGCCATTCTCAAGGCAGGAACCTCCGGCGCGCTGGCCCCGCTGGTGGAACTGGTCTCGCGTGATGGGCAGCCGGTCAATGCCATGTACTTCTGGCTGACGGGCATTCTTTCCAGCTTTCTGGATAATGCCCCGACATACATGGTCTTTTTCAACACGGCGGGGGGTGATGCGCAAACGCTCATGCACCATATGCCCGAAACTCTGGCGGCCATTTCGGCTGGCGCGGTCTTTATGGGCGCATGCAGCTACATAGGCAACGCGCCCAACTTTATGGTGCGGGCCATAGCGGAAGATCAGGGCGTGCGTATGCCCGGGTTTTTCGGCTACATTTTATGGTCGGTCTGCATTCTTGTGCCGCTGTTTGCCCTGCTGACCTGGTTTTTCTTTACCTAGGCGGCTGGGCTGGCCGGGGGAGTTGACTGCTGACACAACCTGACAACGCCAACATACAAAAAGGCGGGCATGAAGCCCGCCTTTTTGCGTTAACAACAGAGTACACTTGACGTTGAGGGTTTTATCTGCAAGCGGTCTGTTAAATGAATTCGTCAATACGGCCAGCGCGCACCTTGGTCAGCAGCCTTTTGGCCGCGCCAAGCTCACCCGTGGTCATCTTGTCCATTTTTTCGGCCAACAGCTGTTCGCCAATCATGCGCGTGTAGGGCGTAGCGTAGTGCAGCAGAAATTCCAGGAAGGACGCGGCAGAGTTGGGGCCGCACTGATTTTTCATGCCGCACTCGCGTACCATGGAAAGGAACTCCTCGCCCGTGCGCCCCAACCGGGGGCAGGCCGCGCAAAATGACGGCAGGTGGCGGGCTTCTTCCAGCAGAAAACGCACCACTTCATCCACATGGCAGTCTTCGCCAATGGGGAAGGGAACCTTGTGCTCGGGATTATCGATCCAGTTGCCGTAGGGGTTGGCAACGCTGCCTGTGAGCAGTTGCGAAGCACCCGCGCTACAACCATCGCGCCACAGGCCCGCAGGTTCCTTGGTGGTCAGGATGATGCCAGCGTAAGGAACCGCCAGCCGGGCAATAGCCACGCAGCGCAGGTAGTCGGCATCGCTCACGGGATAGGGCGTTTGCATGTTGCTGCCGGGGGCGCAACGCATGCGGTGCAGGCTCAGGGTGCGGCATCCCCTATCGTAGGCCCGGAGCAAGTGCGCCTGATGCTGCACAATACCCAACAGGTCGTACTGCCAGGGGCCAAGGCCCAGCATCAGGCCGCCGCCCACGTCCGGCACACCCGCCTGAAAGGCAACATCTGCGGCGTTCAGCCGGGCGTAGTAATCACTCTTGGGGCCAGAGATATGGGCCGCGCGATAACTGGCCTCGTGGTAGGTGTCCTGATAGATCAGCACGGTTCCCACATACGATTCCAGCAGGGCGGCATACTCGTGCGATTCCAGAGCGCCCACGTTTACGTTGACGCTGTGCACTTCACCCACGCCGTCAAAAGCCGTGTACAGGATGCTGATGGCCTCGGCCAGATATTCAATATCCGCATTGGGCAATTGGCCGCTGACAAGAAAAATACGCTTGTGACCCTGGCGGATAAGCTTGAGGGCTGCCTCGCGCATTTCAGGCGAGGTCATGTACTTGCGCTCAACGGCCTTGTTGCTTTTGCGGTTGGCGCAATACAGGCATTCGCTGCCGCAGTGGTTGGAGATGTGCAGGGGCGCAGAAAGCACAATGCGGTCGCCGTAAACCTGTTGCTTAACTTCATCGGCGGCTGCCATGATGCGGCCAACGCCCACGCCGTCCTGCACGCGCATAAGGGCAACGGTTTCCGCCAAGGTTAAAGGCTGTAATTCAAGTGACTTGTTGAGGATATCCCGAAGCTCTGTGGCGTCAGGTGCTGTTTCCCTTTCCAGAGCTGTACCAATGGCCTGGGCATCAAACCAGCGAGGCTGTGCATCAACAGACATGGGAACCTTCCTTGCAATAATTTTCAATAATTTCAGCAGAATTATCGCAATAACAATCCTGCGCTTCATGTTACTTTGTTCACAAGCAACACGTTATTTATTTCACATTCACAAGTCAAGGTGTGTACGCCAAGTTGTTTGATTAATCAAACTATAAATTTTACGGACAGCAACAAAATAAGTTAAGTTAAACTGGATGGATATAATTTGCAGTATCCAGCCTTATTAAAAAATCAAACACATAAAAAATTTTGTATTTATTTGCGCAGTGCCTGCCAGCAGATGTTCTTGCGCCGCAAAAGCCACAGCGATATATTGCGCATGGCGTAAAAGGCGTGGTCTGCCTGCCAAAAACCTTAAAAAAACAGATCCCGCTGCCGACACTTTCACTCCAAGGAAAATCCATGTTCCCACTCCGCCCCGTGTCCCTTGTGCTGACACTCCTGCTCTTCCTTTGCCTTGGCTTTTCCCGGCCCGCCCATTGCGCAGGCGCCGAAAAGACGCAAGGCCCCCTGCGCGTGGCCCTGTTGCTTGAAACGCCCACGGGCGACAACGACTGGAACGACAGCCTTGTTGACGGCTTGAGACAGGCCGAGCGCGAGCTGGGCATCAAGGCCTCTGTGATTACAGCTCAGCCAGGACATGACGAGGCGGCGCTTCAGGAAATGTTCCGTAGCGCTGCGGGCAACAATGATCTGGTGCTGGTGGCCTCCAATGGCCTGCACGAAGTGCTGCGCAACAACGCCGCAAACTTTCGCCGCACCATGTTTGGCTGCATCGATGCCGGCATCCGCGCACCCAATATAATGTCCGTAACCTTTGCCGACGAGCAGGCTGCCTATCTTGCCGGGGCGGCTGCGGCCATGCTTGCGCGCCAGACCGGCATGCCCGGCATAAGCGGACGCAAAATTATCGGCTGGATAACGGGCGAGGACTGCCCCGCCATGCGCTCCCTGCTGGGAGGATTCACCGAGGGCGCGCGTGTGATTGATCCTGAGGTGCGTGTCGTCAACGTGGTTACAGGCTCATTCGCCAATGCGGAGGCTGGCCGCGCCGCAGCGAAAAATCTGCTCGACCAGGGTGCGGATATTCTGGTGCTGGCCAGCGGCATGGGCAACGGCCCTGCCTTGCAGGAGGTTAAAGCGCGCAACGCCTACGCCGTAGGCCTGAACACCGACAAGGACAACCTGCTGCCCGGCCATGTGCTCACCTCCATCCTCAAGCACCCCAACAAGGCCGTGTACGAGATCATAGCCGCTGCGGCCTCCGGCCACTTTGCAGGCAAGGAAATCCTCGTGCGCGACCTGCAAAACGGCGGTGTGGACATTACATCCATGGAGCCTTTCAAGGCTGCGGCTGGCAAGAATCTTCCCCCGGATATGGATCGCCGTCTGCGCGAACTGCGGGGTGAAATCCTCAACGGCGGCATCCGGCTCAAATCATTGCGGGAACGCACCTTGTGCGATTGTCTGTAAGAACACGCCGCAAAACATCGCAATTTCATTGCTGATAAACGGGAAAAAATATACGGTTTCATATCGGGCGGATCAGACCGCCCGCAAGGCGTCATCCCCCCTGCGCCCCAGACCATGGAAGAAGCATGCCCCCAGCGTAACCGGCATTGCCGGTTTCGCCACAACCATAAGCTTGCGAGGACTATCCATGATTATTGGCGTCACCAAGGAGATCAAGGCCGATGAATACCGCGTGGGCATCACGCCCGCCGGGGTCAAGGCGCTCACTGACCACGGGCACAAGGTTCTGGTAGAAAGCGGCGCAGGGCTTGGCAGCCGTATTGGCGATGACGAATTTGCCAAGGCTGGCGCGAGCATGCTGCCAGTGGGTGATGTATGGGCCAAGGCTGAAATGATCATGAAGGTCAAGGAGCCACTGCCCAGCGAATACAAATATTTCCGCCCCGGGCTGCTGCTCTTTACCTACCTGCACCTTGCGGCGGACAAGGAACTTACCGACGCCCTGCTCAATTCCGGGGTGGTGGGCCTTGCCTACGAAACCGTACAGCCCAAGGACCGCAGCCTGCCGCTGCTGGCCCCCATGTCTGAAGTGGCGGGCCGTATGGCCGTGCAGATGGGTTCCTACATCCTGACCAAACAGGCAGGCGGCGCGGGTATGCTGCTGGGCGGCGTGGCTGGCGTGCAGCGCGCCAGGGTCGCCATTGTGGGCGGCGGCACCGTGGGTACGGAAGCCGCCAAGATGGCCATGGGCCTTGGCGCGGAAGTTACCATTCTTGACAACAATCTGAACCGCCTGCGCTATCTGGGCGACATTTTCTCTTCCCGCGTCCAGACCCTTGCTTCCAATGAATACAATATCGCCGGGGCAGTTCAGGAGTCCGACCTTGTTATCGGCTCCGTGCTTATTCCCGGCGCCATGGCCCCGAAACTGGTGACAGAAGCCATGATCAAAACCATGCGCCCCGGCAGCGTGGTGGTGGACGTGGCCATTGACCAGGGCGGTTCGTTTGAAACCACGGCGGGCAGGCCCACAACCCACCACGAACCCACCTATGAAAAGCACGGCGTCATCCACTATGCCGTTGCCAACATTCCAGGGGCCGTGCCGGTCACGTCAACCTATGCCTTGACCAACGCGACCCTGCCCTTTGCCGTGGAGCTGGCGGACAAAGGCTGGAAGAGCGCCTGCCGCGAAAATATCGCCCTTGAGCGCGGCCTCAATACGGTTGATGGGCAGTGCACCTTTGCTGGCGTGGCCGAAGCCTTTGGGCTGCCCTGCGCCTCCACTGCCCAGATTCTGCGTTAACTGCAAAAAATTCAAAAAAATTCAGGCCCGTTTCAGGGAGAGCAGACGCTCCGCCACCTGAAACGGGCCTGTCTGCGTGCAGCAGAGGAAAATAGCGGGCCGCTGTCAGCCAAGCCCTTTATTTAACCGGGGTTCCATCCACCCGTTGCGAAAAGCGCGGCACAGACATGTGGCATACGCCCCGCCCCGTGCGGCGGGCAAAATCCTGATGGTAGGCCTCGGCCTCATAAAAAGGCCCTGCGGGCGCAATCTGCGTAACCACCTTGTAGCCAAGCTCGCGCAGGCGCGCCACCAGCTTTTCTGCCACAGCCTTTTGCTCAGCGCCCTGATAAAAGACCGCAGAGCGGTACTGCTCGCCCCAGTCCGGCTCCTGCCTGTTGAGCTGGGTGGGATCGTGAATTTCAAAAAAACGGCGCAAAATCTGCTCGTAGCCTACGCGCGAGGGGTCGTAGCGCACCAGCACGGCCTCCGCATGGCCGGTATCTCCCCGGCACACGTCTTCATAACTGGGGTTGACCGTGTGACCGCCCGTGTAGCCCGAGATCGCCTCGCACACTCCCGGTATTTTCTGAAAAGCGTCTTCCACCCCCCAGAAGCAGCCGCCAGCCACAATGGCTGTGGCCGTGCATCCTCCAGAGGCACCTGTCAGCGCCGAAGCCCCCGTAGCCGCCAGCGGAGCGCCCCCGGCAGCGGAGGTTTCCTTTTTGGCGGCCAGCCGCGCCAGAGCCGCTTTTTCCGCATCGCTGCCCGCAGGGGCAAAACTCATGGACAGCGAATTGACGCAATATCGCGTGTTTTTTTCTGTAAATCCTTCGCCTTCAAACACATGCCCCAGATGCCCGCCGCAGTTGGCGCAGATAATCTCAACCCTGCGGCCATCGGCATCGGGCACACGGCGCACCGCGCCGGGCACTGCCGTGTCAAAGCTGGGCCAGCCGCAGCCGGACTCAAACTTGTCGTCAGAATGGTAGAGCGGCATGCCGCACTGGCGGCAGATATAGGTGCCCGCCTCATGATTGTTGACATATTTGCCCGTATAGGGCGGCTCTGTGGCCTTGCGCAACAGCACGTCCGCCTCCAGGCCTGAAAGCGGCGGCATGGGATACGTGTTTTGCATCGAAACCTCCGAAGCTGAGGGCGAAGCGCCAGAAACCGCCAACGGCAGACCCGGCAGCAGAGCCAACAGCATGAATGTGCAAATAAGGAGACAACTCGTTCGTCCTAATCTGGGCATGGGTTCCTCCCGGCGCAGGCAGCGCATACGTTTTACATAAGCACAAGGGCGATCATGTCGAGGGGGATGCACGGTCTGCCCTTCCAGCGCACCGCACAAAAAAGCGCCCATCCGCAGAGCGGACAGGCGCAAGACAGTTGCGGCGCAAACCGGCATGTTATTCGGCAAATCCTTCTGGATTACGCGAGTGCCAGTTCCAGGCCGAGGCGATGATGCTGTCTATATCAGCGCGGGCTGTCCAGCCCAGCACCTCGGCGGCGCGCTGGGCGGAGGCCACCAGCCGTGCCGGATCGCCGGGGCGGCGTGCGCCGATGCTGACGGCAATGTCACGCCCGGTCACACGGCGCGCGGCTTCCACCATCTGCCGCACAGAAAATCCCGTGCCGTTGCCCAGGTTGCACACTTCGCTGCCGCCGCCGCCGCGCAGGTAGTCCACAGCACGCAGATGCGCGTCGGCCAGTTCCATCACGTCCAGATAGTCGCGAATGCACGTACCGTCCGGTGTGGGATAATCATCGCCAAAAATGGTGACATGGGGTCTTTTGCCCAGCGGCACCTGAAGAATGATGGGGATAAGATGGCTTTCCGGCCTGTGATCCTCGCCAATAAGGCCCTGAGGCCATGCGCCAGCCACATTGAAATAACGCAGGATAACAGAGCGTATACCGTGCGCCCTGCCCACCCAGTGCATCATGCGCTCCATGGCGAGCTTGCTTTCACCATAGGGATTGGTGGGCCGCAGTGGCGCGTGCTCGGGAATGGGAACGACATCAGGTTCGCCATAGACCGAAGCCGTGGACGAAAACACGATTTTGTCCACCCCGTGGCGCGCCATGGCTTCAAGCAGCACCATCATGCCATGTATGTTGTTCTGAAAATATTTGAGCGGCTGCTCCATGCTCTCACCCACAAGGGAGCAGGCGGCAAAGTGCAGCACGGCCTCAATGGGCTGTTCTGAAAATACGGCATCAAGCAATGCCGGATCACGCATATCGCCGGAATAGAGGCGCACATCCTGCGGAACGGAACTACGATGTCCCGTAAGAAAATTGTCGAGCACCACAGGTGTTTCGCCACGCTCCAAAAGGGCGCGCACATTGTGGGAACCGATATATCCGGCACCGCCGCAAACCAGAATTGCCATGAACTCCTCGCTTGTTCGTTACGTTTCGCTCTTGCGAACAATAATTCTGCACTCGACGTAAGGGTTTGGCAAGAGGTGCAATGTCTTGTCTGCGCACCGGTACAGCCTGAGAGTGAGAATCGGAGAAGAGCTGCACGATGAACGCAAAGAAAAAGCCCGCCGGCTTCAGGACAGACATGACACTGACCTGGAACACAGCGGGCCCATATGACGCAGCCGAAAGGCTTAACGCCGTGCGCAGCAGAATTTTACAACTGCTTGAGCACATCCTCGGCAAACGAGGCCACGGCTTCGGGGTCGTTGGAGGCGTCGCCTTCCATCTTGAGCCCCTCGGCAATGATGATCGCGCCCAGTTCCTTGGCGCGCTCTTCAATGGCAGGCACCGCGCCGCAAAAATGTTCATATTCATGGTCGCCGGATGCAAAGGCGGCTACCTTGCGGCCAGCCAGCCCGATGCGGTCAAATTCCTCAAACAGGGACAAAAAGTCGTCCTGCATTTCCAGGTCTTCCATGCCCCAGGCCGAGCAGCCAAACAGAACGGCATCGTAGCCGTCAGCCAGGTTCTCTGCCGAGGCGTCCGCCGCGTTGAGCAGCGTGACTTCATGCCCGCCAGCAACAATCAGTTCTTCAAGCTTCTGGGCGATGCTTTCCGTATTGCCAGTGCTGGAACCAAAAACAATCAGTACCTTACTCATGACATTCTCCTTCGTTGCGTCTTATTTAAAATTGAAATTCATTTTCTAAATGGATAGGGATGTTCGATTCGCCTGTCAAGGGAAACCACTCTGCCCGATAAATTTTGCCGAATATTTCAGCACAGTTCACCGGATTATTTTTTTGTGCTCCACGGTGTGAGGTACCCTGCGCAAGTCCACATCATCACCAGCGCAGAAAAACTTCTGTGACGCACATCACAAACTGCAGAAAGATTGAATCTCCAGATGCATTTTATTTGCCCTGAAACCGCCGCAACAGACTGCCGCACATCTGGCTTTATCACAGAAGCCCAGAATGTACGTACACTCTGGGCTTCTCTACGGTGCGCCGAGGTTTTCAGCCAAGCATTCTGGCAGTTCTGCCATGCCTATGTTTGGTTGACGCAGCCTGATGCTGATCTGATCACAGCGTTTTTTCGATGCTTGATACAGTCACAACGAGCACCCGGCTTGTGAAGGGACACTTTGCTTTCATCTGGTCAAAAAGGGGGCCGGACTGCAAAAATTCTGCATTCCCTTCAATAAGGAAACCTCGTCCCATTTTTTTGCCCTGCGCTTCCTTACTCCCCACAGTAAGCTTGACCCTGCTGTTTACCTCCGCGTTTGCCTGCGTTTTACGCATGCCAGCAGCAGGAATGAGTATGGTTTTGTCATCAGGGATGATCAGGTATGAATTCCAGGTATTAACCACATGAGGCTCAACCGTTGCCCAGCTCACAATGGACACAACCCCTTCGTGCGAAATAACTTCATGAAATTCTTTGGTAAGCATTTTAGCTCCTCCGCTATTTAGATATATTATAGATAATTATTATCTGCGATATATCTAAATCAACCGTTTCACCTCGTCAACCTTTTATGTAGGCATCAGGCAAAAACCACTTCGAGTAATCTTTTAACATGCCAGTTTCATTTGATTAGCTTATAATCAACTTGACTTGGCAGAACACCTGACCCATTATTTCTTTTCTGTATCTCTAATAGCGAGGATAGCCGATTGCAGTTCAGCGTAGGCGTGGAGTACGCCCTTCATTCACTCTTTTATTTACTGGGCCTTCCGCAGGGCAAGGTGATTGGCATCAAGGAACTCTCTGCCCTTCACGGTATTTCAGAAACATACCTTTCAAAGGTGTTTACCCGTTTGCGCAAAGGAGGCATTGTCCGCTCTGTACCAGGCGTCAATGGCGGATATGAGTTGGCCCGGCCTGCATCTGACATTTCGTTTTGGGACATTGTAGAGGCCGTAGAAGGCTCTGCCTATATCTTTCAGTGCGCTGAAATACGGCAAAAGAATTCACTGTTCAGCAACGAATATGCCCTTACGCCCTCCTCGTGCCCCTGCCTGATCAAAGTGGTCATGTCTGAGGCAGAAGACCAGATGCGCAATTACCTGCGGGAAAAATCACTTCAATGGCTTATGGATCAGGTGACAAAAGATTTTTCAGAATCAAAAAAACAGCTCATTACGAGCTGGCAAAAGCAGTCGTCCAGTTAATGGACATCCCAACGTGTCGGTCGTAAAGGGAAACTGTATAAAAACTGTGTGCAAACACCTGCGGACATAACAGTCCCGCAAGAGATCATACCAACCGCTCTAACGCCCTGCGCCACGGCACAGTGATAGTCCTACCTCATAAATGCGGTTAGCAGATGCGGCACTACAGCCTCTGGCATTTGCGGCATCAGGTATGACTGAGCGCGCCATTCCCCAAAAAAACACATTATTTGGGGGAAATTGCAACAAGTTGTAATCCCTGCCCGTGTATAAACACGCACATACATAAGACAGGCATATACTTGCAGGGCGGTTCCCCTGTGCCCACTGGCGGCTATCACACAAGTACGCTGATACCCGTGGGCTTTTATAACAAAAAAAGAGCCCCGCAGTTGCAGCGAAGCTCTTTACAATCCCGGCATCCAGACTCAGCTTATTCGACGCGCGAAGCTTCCGCTTCTGCCACATCCTGATCTGCACCACCCAAATCAGCACTATCGATGTCATCTTCCGTTGCCGCTTCTCTGGCGCGCGGGGCTGGCATGCTCCACTCTCCCGGCATGGGCGCGGCAAGTTCGGCCTTTGCACCCAGATAGGGATTAAAATAGCCATAGCGCAGCCAGGGGCAGAGCTTCTTGAGGCGCTTCATGAACGATGTCAGCCCCATGCTGGGCGAGAGTTCCAGTTTTTGCTGCCCCTCGCCGCCGCTCATAAGCTTGAAGTACCATTCGGGATCAATATTGAGGTTGCGCCACTGGATCATGCTCACGCCGTTTTCGCCCACCAGACGCGCCAGAGCGTCCAGCTCTTCTTCCGTATCCGTAACACCGGGGAAGACCAACAGGTTCAACGAAACCCAGATGCCACGGCTGCGTGCCTCGCGGATGGAGGCGCGCACATCGTCAAAGGAATAGCCGGATGGCCTGTAATAGCGCTCATAGAGGCCGCCTCGGGCGCTGTTCAGGCTCACGCGCATGCTGGTCAGCCCGGCTTCCGCGAGGCGGATCACAGCCTCGGGCCGGGAGGCGTTGGTATTGCAGTTGACCGTGCCGGGGCCATCGCCCGCGCGGAACTGACGCACGCTCTCCACCAGAAGATCGGGATTCATGAGCGGATCGCCCTCGCAGCCCTGCCCAAAGGAATAAATTGGCGTACGGGTTTCGCGCCCGGAATGGACGCGCATGACCTCGGCCAGTTCTTCCGGGCTGGGCGTAAAGGCAAGGCGGCACTGCGGCGTTGACTGAATGGGCGAATCTTTCTCCTGCGCGGAAATACAGCCAATACAGCTGGCGTTGCAGGCGCGGGACGACGGCAACGGGGCCTCGTAGCGGCCCATGGCAAAGTTGCGGGCCGCAGGGCAATCGTAGCGCGCCACGCAGTTATCCATAATATGCCGGATAAGCCTGTTCTTGGGGTAATCGCGCAGCAGGGCGCGGGCGCCCTGCTCAATGCGGCCACGCGGAATATTGCTGAAAATCTGCCGGGGTTCGCTATCCACCCTGCGGGCGCAGATATAGAACCGCCCTCTGGCAAAGCCCACGGCTCCGTAGGCAAACAGGGGCAACATGGGTGCGTTTTCGCCGCTTTCATAGGCAGGGTGGGCCGAAAGCGTGTAGCCGGGTGAGGCAAAGGCCGCCACGGCAAGCTGGGCCTCGCCCTCAGGGGGCGCGATGCGCCCGGTTTCGGGGTCAAGGCCCACAGCCTGCCTGCCAGGCAACAGAAAGAACTCGCTTTCCTCCGGCAGGGGAATCAGCTCGTCCGGACGCGGCAGCCCCCACTGAGCGCCACGCCGACAGACCATGAGCAGATCGGGATCGTCATAGATATTGCCGCGCTCGTCTGCCATTACAAGATGCGGTTCAATGTGTTGCGCGGCCATAAAAGCTCCTTGCCCAAGAGGTGTTGAACGTATATAAAAACTGCTGGCCGGGCCTTCCCGGCCCGTATTTTTGGAGGCCTGCCATGTTTTCCATCATGCTTTTCATTTTTTTGTGTTTTTTCGGAATACTGGCCGTGCTGTATCACATGCTGCGCAGCCAGGAAAAACTTTGCAGGGCGCTGCACGAAGAGCACGCCCAGATGCGTGTGCTGCTGCGCTCGCTGGAATCGCGCCTTGACGCGCTGGACATGACGGAACCTGCCGATGCAGAGTTCTCCCCCAGGGGAGCCGCCCGCCTTGCGCCCCGCCCTGCCCCGCAGCCAGCACAAGACCCCCTGCTGCATCTGAGTTTTGATGAACCCGCGCAGAGCGTCAGCGTTGCGCCCGATGTAGACCCGGCGCTGGATCTGCATTTTGACCCGGCTGTGGGCATCCCTGCTTCATCGGGCAGGAACAGCAGAAATTAAACACCATCAACGTTGAGAATACCCATTCTCAACGTTTTTTTAATGCTCATTCCCGCCCTGTCAGCCCGAATTCTCCCTTGGCAGCCGCCAGATAGGCCTCGCTCAACCCGGTACTGCGCAACTCCTCGGCCCAATGCAAATAGGGCAATCGCAGGTAATCCTTGCGGATAGCTGCGGCCCTGCCCCTGCGGCGCGCAATGCACTGCGGGTCGCTGATCAGGAGGGCGCGCACCTTGTCGCTGAATGTTCTTGCGCGGTGCACCGCCCTATGGCCTCCATCTATGCAGGCCAGCGCGGCCTGCCCCATGCGCGCAGCAACATCCGGGTTCTCAAGCAGATAGCGCACCTGGGCCACGGCCTCGCCAGCAGCGGTTGCAGCATCTACAATACTGCCATTGTCCGCCGTATCCGCCCCAAAGCAGAGCATGTGCTCGCCCTCGGCAAAGATATCCGTCAGCCCGTGCCCGATGCGCGGGGTCACAAGGCAACTGCCGCAGCCCAATGCCTCAAAAACCCGAAAGTTCAGGTCGCCGTGCTCGCAGTGGTTCAGCACCACCCGCGCCCGGGCGTATAAATGGCGGTAGGAGCCGGTTACAATCTGCAATTCCGGCAATCCGCTGCGGCACTTTTCCAGAAAGGCTGTGCGGCACGGCAGATTGGCATTGACCGTGCCCACAAACACGCAGTCCATATCCTTGGCTGTCTGAGGCTCGGGCGCATCCTGAGCCCAGGCAAAGGCAGGTGACCACCACACCCGATCTGCGGGCAGATATGGCCCTGCAAAACGCGGCAAATGATCACGCAAAGACGCAATGCAGACATCAAAAGCCTGAGCGTAATACGGTTGCCACGAATGGATGTGAGAATCCACGCTGTAGAACACAGTGAGGCACGGAAAGTCCTCTACGCCAAGCACATAGGGAGCGCGGCTTTTGTCGGCCACTACCAGCACGTCTGGCTCAAAACCCGCAATACGCACCAGATCATGCCAGCCAAACACGGCGGCATGCTCAAAATTATGCCGGGCCACAGCATCCCAGCCGCAGGAAGAAAGGGCATCGCTAAAAAAAGGACTGCCTATCCACAAAAGCCGCTTCATGCGCCCCCGGCAACAGTAATGTGGTTCTGCGCTAACTGCGCACAGTGCTTGGCATCTCATGCCTGACAGTTGCCAACAGGCCCGATTTGCAATAGGTTCAAAACCTAGCCTCGACGCCCCAAGGCGTCAAGACGCGAGAATGCACATGCTGCTCAACCCTGGCCGACTTCGCCTTCTCACGCGCATTTTTCTGGCGCTTCTGTTAACCCTGTCGGCTATGTCGGCGGCGGTCTTTTGGCTATTGCAACGCAATCCCGAGGCGCTGGCCCAACATTATATTGAACAGATTGCCGCCAGCACCGGCCTGAATATTACTGTTGAATCGGTCAATGTGGCCCTTTTGCCGTTGCCCTCCCTGGCTGTCAGCAATGCCAGCGTGGAGGGCAAGAACTTTAGTTTTACCGTTGCCTACGCCACACTCCGGCCCGACTTTCTGGCGCTGCTGCGCGGCGAACTGCTGCCCCGCAATATCACCCTGCTGCGCCCCCGCCTCAAGGGCGAACTGCCCGTGGCTCTCAGCCTGCCCTTTCTGTTCCCTGACACTGCCGAAGCCGACCAGCCTGTTGCAGCTCAGGCTGCGCCAGCAAATGGCGGAACTCCCCCAAAAGCCGCCCCTCAACCTGCCGCTTCCTCTACGGCAAAGGCCAGCAATCCACCGACACAAGATGCAACAATTCCAGCCGTAACCGATGCGGCGGCCCCCCTGCAAAGCGCTGCCGCGCAAGAGCAGCCCCCTGCGCAGAATTCCGTGCAATTATGGCTTGCCCGGCTTGCCGGGGACACGACTGGAGGCACGGCCCTTTTGCCGGGCATTTTGCCGGGTCGGTTCAGGCTGGCTGTTTCACAGGGCGAAGTGGACATCACAGGCGCGGACAAAACACAACTGGCGGCAAGCGGGCTGCAATGCGATGTGGAAACAGCCTCGGCCACGCGCCTTGAGGGCAACTTTTTTTGCGCCACAGCGATTCTTCAGCCAGAAGGCCAACTGCCAGCCCGGATTGAACACCTCAATCTGGAAGGCAAGACAGACCTCTCGGCCCCACTGGCAAAAACGCCGCAACTAGCGGGCAAAGGCACCATGCAGTTGCCCAACTGGCTGGCCCGCCTCAACTTCGCACTGGGCCTCAAGGCTGATGCCAATGGCTGGAGCCTGACCAGCGACCTTGAAGGCGAACTGCGCAAGGATGAAGTGCTGCTGCCTGCCCACGTGACCGGCACCGTGGCCCAACGCAACAAGGAAGATCAAGGCATCAGCCTTGAAAACCTGCGCCTGCGGCTTGGGCAGGATGATGTGAACGTCAATGGCATGCTGCGCCTTGGCGGGCCGGACACATTCAGTATCGAAGGCCGCCTGCAGCTGCAGCGCGCAAGCCTGACGGAGTGGCTGGGCTTTGCCCGCAATCTGGCGCCCGGCCTTCAGGTGGCCCTGGACGAAGTAACCCTTGGCACCCTTGATTTTTCAGTGGACGGCAAAGGGCTGCGCGTTCCGCATATTGATGTAACCGCCGCTGGCAGCCGCTTTTTGGGTTCCGGCGGCGTTGCGAGCTGGGCCAGGCCTGAACTGCTGCTGGATCTCAAGGCCGAGACTGTGAATCTGGGGCGCGCCATCCCTGAATCTGTGGGGGTATTGCCTGCCGAGCCGCGATACGGCCACGGGCCGCTCACTCCCATGCCCGGCAAACCGGTCGAACCCGGCGAAATCGGTCTTGATTACAACATCCGCCTGGCTGCAACCCAGGTGAACTACGGCCCCATTGTTATCAGCGACGCGCTGGTCGTCATCAAGCAGGGGCTGGTCGACCAGGTCACGCATTTTGAAGACACGCTGCTGATTGTTGACGGCACGTTATACGGCGGCAGCGTCAAGGGCGACACCATCATGGGCGGTCACCCGGATACCCCCTACGCCATCCGCCTGCACATGCGTGACATTAACGGCGAAAATCTGGCGAAAGACCTCCCGGTCATGCCCGTGAGCGGCGGCAAGCTGCGCGGTGATGTGGACGTTATGAGCCAGGGACGGGAGCTGGATGTTTTTCTGGGCAGGTTGCGCGGCACGGTAAGCGCCCGGGCCGAAAAAGGCCAGTTGCGCCCGCCGAACAATATCCCCGGCAAGGCCTCCCCCGGCGCAGTGGGCTTTAAAGCGCTTGATGTAAACCTTAAAGTCCGCACGGCGGCCTGGGAGCAAAGCCGTCTGGGCCTTGAAGGCCAGTGGACCGCCACCATTGAAGATGAAGGCATTGACGCCAGCGTGGGCCTTAACGGCAGGCTCTGGTTCAGCGGCGATGGCCAGGGCGGCGGCAACATGGATTTTCAAAACCTGCCCGGCACCATCAGCCTGGGCCTCAGCCCGGAAAAATCCTTTCAGCCAGAGGGCCTGCAAGCGCAGATCAGCGGCAAATTCAGTTGTCAGGCGGCGCGCAACCAGCTTTCGGCAACAGACATGCACGTGAACGCCCTGGGGGCGGACATTTCCGGCGCAGGGCAACTGGGCATGGGCAAGGACGGCATGGTCTGGCAGGGCAAGGTTTCCGCCTTTATCCCGGACAGCACAAAAACACTGCGCCTGCTTGGCGCTGCCAACCCCAATGTGCCCCAACCCCTTCGCCGGATCGAGCTGGACACTGCCTTTAAGGGCGATAGCGGATCCCTGGCGCTGTCAGAGTTCCGCGCCAAGGTGGATCAAAACGATATTTCCGGCAGTATCAGCCTCGACTGGCGCAAGGAGCTGGCCCTGAGATTCAAGCTCTCCGCTCCGCAGATTGATCTTGACCGCTACGTGGGCGACAAGGCCGCCGGGCAGACAGATGGCGGCAAGAACAAAAAAAAGGCTGAGAGCAAACCGTGGGATCTGCGCTTCATGCGGGCATTTTCCGCTGAAGGCGAAGCGCACGTTGGCCAGCTCACCCTGTGGAAACTGCGCACCGATGACCTGCGCCTTAAAGCCAAAATGGAAAACGGAACCCTGCGTTATGAAAGCCAGGGCGGCAAATTTTATGGCTCCCCCGTGTCTGCTCATGGTGAAATGCGCTTCAACAAAGGGATGGGATTTGCCAATGCCCTGTCCATCGAGGGCTTTGACCTTGCCGCAGCAAGCAAGGATCGCGGCGGCAGCGCTGCCCTTGGCGGGCGCGCGAGCATAAGCTCCGAGGTTGACGCGGAGCTGACAGGGGCAAATCAGCTCCCTGCGCGCCTGAACGGCAAATGGCGCTTCAACGTTCATAATGGCTTTTACCAGTCACGCGACAAAGACGGCCAGCTCAAGGGCAAACCCACCCGCTTTGATGCTGCGGGCAGCTCTGGCGCAATCACCAACGGCATTGCAAAAAGTGGTGATTTTTATCTCAAGGGGCAGGATCTCACCGTTACCGGCGGCGGATGGATAGACCTCAACAGTGAGACCCTTGACTGTAACTTTACCGTAAACATGAAGAATCTTCCAGAATTCCCCATGCGCCTTTATGGCAGCCTGGACAACAGCAAAACATCTATTGGCGCTGGCAAACTGCTGCTCAACACCATTGGCGGCATCACCCAGGGTTTTGTAGATGTGCTTGGCAGCGTGGTGGAAGGCACCTGGAAGCTCTTTCGGTAAGCAGCGGCCTGCGGGCTGCAACATGTCGAGCATTCTTCCCAGCACCCGTTGACAGGGCCTATTTTAGGGGATAGGGTGCCAGTTGTGTTCTTTTTTGCACAAACTAACTCGGTTCCGGCAAGGAGAGTACCAGTGAATATCCTTATTTTTGGCCCCAACGGCAGCGGCAAAGGCACTCAGGGCGACCTGATCAAGCAGAAGTACAACCTCGCCCACATCGAATCCGGGGCCATCTTCCGTGAACACATCGGCGGCGGCACCGAGCTGGGCAAAAAAGCCAAGGCTTACATTGATCGCGGCGACCTCGTGCCCGATGACATCACCATTCCCATGGTGCTGGAAACCCTGAAGACCAAGGGTCAGCAGGGCTGGCTGCTTGATGGCTTCCCCCGCAATACCGTGCAGGCCCAGAAGCTGTGGGACGCCCTTCAGAAAGAAGGCATGCAGCTTGACTACGTGGTTGAAATTCTTCTGCCCCGCGAAGTGGCCAAAAACCGCATCATGGGCCGCCGCCTCTGCAAGAATAACAACAACCACCCCAACAACATCTTCATCGACGCCATCAAGCCCAACGGCGATGTCTGCCGCGTATGTGGCGGCGCGCTTTCCAGCCGCTCCGATGATCAGGACGAAACCGCCATCAACAAACGTCACGACATTTACTACAACACCACCGATGGCACCCTGGCCGCCGCGTACTTCTACAAAGACCTCGCTGGCGCTGGCAAAACCAAATACATCGAACTGAATGGCGAAGGCAGCATTGATTCCATCAAGGAAACCCTGCTCTCCAAGCTTGCCTAGTTTGCCATTCTACAGCCAAGAGCGCCTGCCTCGGCGGTCTGCCCGGTAAACATCTTGCTGTAAGCGGTTATGTATAGAAAAGGCCCTGCTTTTGCAGGGCCTTTTGCTGTTTTTGCCAAGCTGTCATGTGATTGCCGCACAGGAGGCAGATCACATCCGCCATTGCAAATTGGGCCTCAACAATATTTTTAACAGTTAATCCATCGTGTTATAGCTTGCTACAAATAAACAATATTATCCAGACTATATATGTTGACAACATCTGGAAACCGCACGTAAACTCTAGAAAATATCACGACTACTGATACTGATTGCACTTTCCTTACGCATAACAGGAAAAGTACAAACAGAAGAATTTTCCCTTTCCCGGCTTTTGGCAGTGATACAGAGACTCCCCCTATACAGCTGGAGCGGCAGCAACTGATACTCAGCGGCTCTTTTGCCGCACCGTGCAGATACAAACTCCCGGGCCATGCTCAGGGGTTCTTTCGTCTCAACGGCCTACCCTGGTTCAAACACCACGGATAATGAGACATGTCAGATATCTCCAAGCCTCTCATATCATTTGCCGTTCTTGTCCTCCTGTTTCTTGCCCCAATATTTTTTATTCATGATTACGCAAGCGATGTTACATCAAACATCTCTGCCACTACACTTACGCGCCTTGCCGAGGTGAACGCCCGCGCGGGCAACAATTTTTATCAGGCTGTGCGCAACAGCATGATGGAAATGAGCGGCATGACCAAGTATCTGGCGCAACAGGATTACCGCGTCAGCAGGGAATACGTGCTTGGCCTTGCCCCTCTGTTTTACGCCCATGGCGTGCGGCGTTTCAGCATTGCGGATGCTGAAGGCAAAGGTTTTGACGGCGGAGGGGCGCAGACAGACTACAGCAACGACCCGATTTTTTTACGCGCACGCCAGGGCTTGACCCATGTTGCGACTGCTGGCAGCACCACTGGCCCGCGGCTTCTGATTATTGCCAACCCGCTGGTTGCCCGCGGCAAGGTACAGGCGGTTCTTATCAGCGAATTCCCGGCAGAAGCCATAGAAAGCAATATGGAAACGTGGGCGTTCAGCAACAACACCTACAACATGGTTTTTGACGATTCAGGCCAGCCCCTGTTCTGGTCGCCGCCCCCCGGCAAGGCCATGGACGACCTCTTTGCTTCGTTCGCCACATGCGGGCTTTCCCCGAATGTGACGGACATATTGCGACAAAAATTTGCAGACGGCGCGCAGCAGTCCATAACTTTTTTCGACAAAGCCACGGGCCTTTTCATCGCCACAACGCCTGTTGAACGTTTTGGCTGGCGCATGGTTTCCTTTGTTCCGCAGCAAGCAGGCAATGCGGCAGCTTCAAAACAGTCGCTCATCACCAATGAGCTTGTCTGGCGGCTGGTCATTCTGGCTGGCATAATCCTCACATTCCTGCTGTTGCTCGAGCGCAACTCCTCTCGCAAGCTGCGCCGCCAGCAGGAGGATTACCGCTCCATTATCACCAGCATGTCCGGCGGGGTGCTCAAATTTTTCAGTCCTGATGGCACATTCCTTTTTGTCAGCCCCAATTATGTAAAAATGCTCGGATTTACCGAGGCGGAATTTAAAAAAACATACGGCAACAGCTTTTCTGCCACAGTATATGAGCAAGACCGCGAATCCACGCTGCGCACCATGCGCAAGCAGATGAAAAACAGCCAGCCCATAGATGTGGAATACCGCACCCGCACCAAGAACGGAGCATTGATCTGGCTGTACCACAAAGGGTCCGTGGTCAACATTGAGCACGGCCGATCGTACATACAAAGCATTGTCTTTGACATTACCCGCAATAAAGAAGCGGCGCTTTCCAAACGCATATCCGATGAGCGTTACCAGTTTATTCTGGAACAGCACGACATCAACATATTTGAACAAAATCTGGTCAATGGCTATTTTTCATGTTCGGCCCAATGGCTGCACACCTTCGGAGCTGTTTTCAATATCCTCGAGAACGACCCGGCCATCCCGCTGTTTCCTGACGATCAGGAACGCCTGGTGGCTTTTCAAAAAGAAGTGCGCCTTGCGCCGCATCAGTATAAATGCACCCTTGAAGCGCGTTTGCGTGATGCCGAGGGGGAATACCGCTGGTTTCGCATCGAGGCCTCCAACATAGCCAATACCCAGGGTTCCCCCATCTACTCCATTGGCATTATTACTGATATCGACAAGCAAAAATCTCTGGAGCTGCAATTACGCACCCAGGCCACACGCGACAGCGGCACCGGAATGCGCAACAAGATGTCTACGGAGAAGGCAGTATCCCAATTTCTGGAAACGCACGAATCCCCTCTGCCGCAATTCTATGCCATGTTCATGGTTGATTTTGACAATTTCAAAGGCGTCAATGACCGTTTCGGCCATGCCATGGGCGACAAGGCCCTCTTTGACATGGCCCAGATCATCCGCCGCAATTTCCGTGGCGTGGACATTGTGGGACGCATCGGCGGCGATGAATTTCTGGTTTTCTGTACAGAAAAGATGTCGCTGCACGGAATACGCGAGCGCGCCCACATACTAGTGGAACAACTGCACACCCAGTGCTGCGACCAGCACTCATGCCTCACCCTGACCGCCAGCGTTGGCGTGGCGTGCAGCCCACGGGACGGCACAACCTATGCCGAACTGTTCAATAAGGCAGACAAGGCCACCTATGCGGCAAAAAAACTGGGCAGAAACAGATGCGTGTTCTATAAAGAGATGAATGGCGATGCCCAGCAGGGCGACCCTCTGCAATAACACTCTTCGCCCCCTTTGCCACGCCTGATAAAAACGGCCGCGCCCCGTATCAAACACGGAGCGCGGCAGAACTACGCTTTCAGCCCATAAAGAACGGTAAACCCCCTAGGCCCAGAGAATATTGTCCGTTTCCAGCGGCGAAGCCTGCGCCGGATGCACGGGCATGATGCGTACACCATATCTGTAGTGGCCGCTGAACGAAGGGATGTAGCTTGCGGTATAGCGCATGCCGTCCTGTCCGTTTTCTCCTGATCTCGGTTCAAGCCGCAATATTTCCGGCTTGTCGCGGAAGCTGCCGTTAATGAGCGCCTGCCCGATCACAAGTTGCACCAGTATCTCCTGCGGCTTCATTTCGCCAAGATGCATGCGCAGTTGCACACTCACGGGTTCGCCGCAGATCATGGTGTTGTTTTCCACCCCGCTGATGGTCAGTTCGTCCACCTTGACCGTGCCAAAACGCGCGGGCAAATCACTCTGCCATGCTGCAAGGGCGCGGCAGGCCTCCCAGTTGTTGTCGCGCAGCATGTTGCGCCTGCGCGCTGCCCGCAGATAAAACTGACGTATATAATCGTTGAGCATGCGGTTGCTGCTGTACATGGCCGTGAGACTTTTGAGCGAACGCTTGGCCGTGGCAATCCATTCCAGGGGCAGTCCTTCTGCATCGCGCTCAAAATACAGGGGGACAACGGCGTTCTCCAGCAGTGAATACAGATCCTCTGCATCGGCGTAGTCATTCTGCTCGCTGCTGGGCAGTTCTGTGGAAACAACCGGGCCAATGGTCCAGCCGTTCTGGCGGTTGTAGCCCTCGCACCACCAGCCGTCAGAAATACTCAGATTGATGCCGCCGTTGACGGGCAGTTTCATCCCACTGGTGCCCGAGGCCTCGTGCGGCCTGCGCGGCGTATTGAGCCAGACATCGCAGCCCTGCGCCATAATGCGCGATACAGCCAGACTGTAGTTTTCCACAAAGAATATGCGGCCCAGAAAGCGCTCGTCGCGGCACATGCGCAGCACTTCCTGAATCATGTTGATGCCCGCCTCATCCGCTGGATGCGCCTTGCCGGAAAATACCAGCACCACAGGCCGATTGGTATTGCTGAGGATGCGGGCCAGCCTGTCCAGATCTGCAAAAATCAGCGTGGCGCGCTTGTAGGGGGCGAATCTGCGGGCAAAGCCGATAATGAGGGTATCGGGTTTGAGCATGGATTCCATGCGCTTGCGTTCATCCGATGACAGATGAAACTTCTGGATAAATTCCGGAATCCGGCGGCGCAGGTCATCAAGCAGGGCTTCCTTCTGGTGCATGCGGGCCGCCCAGAAGGCCTCGTCAGGAATTTGGTCCACCTTGTCCCATACGCCGGAACCGGGAGGCGACTGCATCCAGCCAGAACCAAGATACTGGTGCAGCAGTTCATGCATCCAGCTCCCCACATAGGACGGCACGTGAATACCGTTGGTAACGTGCCCGATGGGCGTTTCCGCCACGGGCAGGCTTTTCCAGAGGTTGTTCCACATGTGGCGCGAAACAACACCGTGCAGGCGGCTCACACCGTTGGCCCAGCACGAATGCCGCAAAGCAAGCACCGTCATTTCAAAGGAACTGCTGTTGCCGCCCTCTATCTGCCCAAGCTGCACAAACTGCTGCCAGGACAAACCAAGGTTGGCGGCGATTCCGCTGAAATACCGCTCCATCAGCTCCAGAGAAAACGATTCGTTGCCAGCGGGCACGGGCGTGTGCGTGGTAAACACCGTATTGGAGCGCACCCGCACAGTTGCCTCGGCATAGTTCATGCCCATGCTCAGGCATTCCTGAAGGCGTTCCATGGCCATAAAGGCCGAATGCCCTTCATTCATATGAAAAACGCTGGGCATTATACGCATCGTTCGCAGCAGCCGCATGCCGCCCATGCCCAGCAGCATTTCCTGCAGCAGGCGTACCTCTCGGTTGGCCTCATAGAGCTTGTCGGTAATGCGGCGGTCTTCGTCAGTGTTGCGGCGGGTGTCCGTATCCATGAGGTACAGGGTTATGCGCCCCACGGCCAGTTTCCACACCCTTGCAAACAACAGACGGCCCGGCAGTTCAAGCTGTACATAGACCGGCTGATTGTCCGCATCGTACAACATCGAAATGGGCATGAGGCCGAAGTTGTTGACGGGATACTGGGCCACCTGCCGTCCATCGGCATCTATATCCTGCCGGAAATAGCCGTTCTTGTATAAAAGCCCAACGCCCACAAGGGGGATAGCCATATCCGAGGCAGACTTGAGGTGATCGCCAGAGAGGACGCCAAGCCCGCCGGAATAAATGGGGATGGATTCACTCAGGCCGTATTCTGTAGAAAAATAGGCAATGGGGGCTTCTGGCGTCACATCCGTGCTGAGCGAGCGGATGGGTTCGGCCATGTAGGCATCGAACTTGGCGACAACCTCACGGTAAAGATTCATGTAGTCTTCGTTTTCCAGCAGATCGCGGAAGCGCTCCGGATCGGCCTGCTCCAGCACCCTGAGAGGATTACGCCAGCTTTCCCAATGGGAAGGGCTCAGGGCCATGAACAGGGCCTTGGCCTTGTCGTGCCAGCACCACCACACATTGCGGGCAATGTCGCGCAGGCGGGAAAGCTCTTTCGGCACCTCGGCAACGGCCATGATGGGCCGCAAAAATGGCGTGGCGGAACACGATGTGGAAAGCACCCTCGCCAGAGCCGCATGCCCGCAATCGCAGTTAATCCGGGTGGAGGCCTTTTTGAAGGCTATTTCAAAGGCCCTGACATAGTTTTCAAAAAAGAACTGCCACGATGATTTTTCCGCCAGCGCACGCGCCTCCGCGCGCCATTGGGGCAAATCATCCACTGCGCAGGTGGCGGCGCGGATCAGATGCTCGTGCAGCACTGTGGCGCTTTGCTCAAAATTCATACCCCGGCGGGGCATGACGCACACGCCCTTGGGCGTAACGGCTCCCTCCTGCAACTGCGTGCGCGCCCACATGCCAAAACCTGAAAGGTCTGTGGTAATGGTGGGCACGGCCCAGGCCGCGCTTTCCTGCGGCGTATACCCCCACGGCTCGTACCAGGAGGGGAAGCAACCCACATCGCAGGCCGACATGACGTCATCGTAGGGCATATTCAAAAAGCCGTCTTCCCCATTGAGCATGGCTGGCACAAAGATGACCTTGACCCTGTTTTCCGGCCTGTTGTTCAGACCCAACCGATGGCAGGCATTGAGAATCGGATCCTGCGGCGCGTTCCAGGCGAAATGCGTGCAGATAAAGGGCAGGCCGTTGTCGTTGGCCTCGGGGTCGCCAGAAACCGCAGCGGTATTAACGCCCGTATGCCCACCCATGACAAGGCACAGGGCCAGAATGGAAGCGTCCGTGCCCGCGAGGCTCTGCTCAAGCTTGGCCAGGGCATCAAGGAAGATGTCCACGCCCTTGTTGTGCATTTCATATCGGCCGGAAATGGCGAAAATGCGTGTGTTGGCTGGCAGTTCGCAACGCAGAAAGCGGTTGGAGGCCTCCACTATGCGCGCACGGTGTTCCGCCGGGCGGGAGCGGTCTACGGAATAATCGGGGATAACCCGCATATCCAGACCGTTGGTGGTGATGACATCGGGCTGCCGCCCCAGCAGCACCGCGGATTCTTCCCCGGTGATGGGGCTGACGGTGGTGAACACGTCCGCCTCGCGGGCGCTGGCCCCCTCAAGAGACCACTTGGCCGTGATGTTCAGGGCTGCGGCTTCGTTGGCGGGATTAATGCTGCGCAGGTTGGAATAGATATCCCGCCCGGTCCCTGCCATGGCCCGCCCGAGCATGGTGGCGTGGGTGGTGAACACAGTGCCTATGCCGGGAGAAAGCCTTTTGAGCGAAAGCAGGCCCGCGCCGCACATCCATTCGTGGAACAGGGCAACGCTGCGTCCCTCAAGGGGTTCCACCCGGCTTTCATGAATGGCCGCAATAACCGCACTGCAGGCTGTTGCGAACATGACGGGTTCAATATAGTCCCATCCGCCGGAAAGCGAATCCACACCGTAATTTTTCCACAGATCGTACAAAAGCTGGTTGCTGGAATATCTCTTGGAAAAATCCACCAGGATGGCCTTGGGACGACCGGGAATATTCCAGCGGCCCATACGGCATTTGAGATCCTTTGTAGCAAATGCCAGACGGAGCGAATCCCAGATATTCTCGTCCGTTTCTTCAAAACCCACATTCTCCGCCAGGGACGGGCCAAGGAGAAAATAGTCCTCGCCAAACTGCTCTACAGCCTGCAATGCCTTGCTGCTGACCACAGAGTAGATGCCCCCCACCTTGTTGCAGACTTCCCAACTGACCTCAAACAACGTGACGGTGGTGTTATCGAAATTCATGCTTTCTCCTTATGGAAAGGCCGATTGGCTTAAACGGACGCATTAGTGCCGGAACGGAGGCTGTTCTTGCGTGCCCTGCGGGGCTTGAGTTCCTTGCCTGCCAGTTCTGCGGCTTCAAGACGCAGCTCAAAATCTGCCAGCACATTCATATAGGTGATGTACGCATCATAGGGGCTGTCAAAGGGGCTGGGCCTGTCCTGCCGAGGGCCGGAAAACCACTTGGTGGACATGTGCCGGAAATGGTCGGCGGTTTGCAGGCGCTCATAGTCGTGCAGCAGCATCTTGTCGCCGCTGGCGCTCACCCGGGCAGCCAGGCTGTAAAGCGTATGGATGGCGTCTTTCTGCATGTCGTTGCCAAGCCACGAGGTCAGGTCATGGCCGCTTTCTTCCCACGACACGAACTGGGGCACATCCACCTCTCCGGCGGGGGCGCGCTTTCCGGCAATGGAGCCGGGCGTGGCAAACCTGAAGCGGTTGTCGCGCAGCAGGGCCTCGGGCAGGGCCGACATAAAATCGAAGATGCCCGAATCCTGCCCGTGACGCAGACCAAATACATGAAAATCATTGTAAATATTGATTACATCCGCCTTGTCGCCCAGGCTGTGGCACCACGAGGCGAACTTGTCTGCAGTAAGCGGCCAGTCGCTCCAGCCCCTGTCGCCAAAGCGCAGGCCCATGTCGTCAGAAAGGGCCGTATTGCGCAGCAAAAGATTCATCTTGGGGCCGGAAACCGGGCGGTACACCCAGTTGGGGCTGCGCCAGCCAAGCACCTGATCCGCACCCTCGGCCAGCGCGGTTTTAAAACCAAGCTGTTGCAAGGCGGCGGCAAGGTCATTGTTGAACACGCATTCCGTATGCATGAAGGTGGTAGGCTTTTTGCCAAACAGTTTTTTGATGCGCGCACTTTGCGCCTTGACCTGCCTGTCAAATTCCTCGCGTGAATACAAAAAGGCCAGCGAATGCGCCGAAGTTTCGGCGACAAATTCCACGCAGCCCGTAGCCGCGAGAGCGCACAGGCTTTCTGTGACTTCAGGGGTGTACTGCTCAAAAAGATCCAGAGCGGTGCCCGAAACGCACAGCGATACCGCAAACGCGCCTTCATGACGGCGCACAAGCCTGAGCAGCATTTCTGCGGCTGGCAGATAACACAGGCGCGCCGCGCGCAGCATGGTTTCGCAATTGCGGTCATCGTCTTCGTAAACGGAGCTCTGCCCCATATCGAAAACCGTGTAGCGGCGGAACTGGTACGGCTCATGTATATTGAAACACAGACATAGCGCAGGCATCAGTGACCTCCAAGGACATCCCGGTAAATGGTCAGCAATTGGTCGGCGGCATTTTCCCATCTAATGGATTTCATTTCTTCGCGGCAGTTTTTCACCAGTTCGGCGGCAAGGCAGGGGTAACGCAGCACGGCGCAGATTTTGTCGGCCATGTCGCGCGTATCCCAAAAATCAGCCTTGAGGGCGTGCTCAAGCACTTCTGAAACACCCGACTGACGCGAGAGCAGCACCGGCACATCGTAAAGCATGGCCTCCAGCGGCGTTATGCCGAAAGGCTCGGAGACTGAAGGCATGACATAAAGATCGCTGAGGGCGAACATGCGGTCCACATCCTCGCCGCGCAAAAATCCGGCAAAATGGAAGCGCCGCCCCATACGCAACTGCCCTGCCCTGCGGATCAACGCCGGCAGCATGTCTCCGCTGCCAGCCATGAAAAAGCGGACATTGGGATTTTTTTGCAGCACAAGGCGGGCCGCTTCCATGAAGTACTCCGGCCCTTTCTGGAATGTCACGCGGCCGAGGAACAGAACCCGCTTTTCATGCCGTATGCGTTGCGGCACAAGATAGCAGCGCCCTGCCTCGTGCCGCGCAACGGCATTGTGCACTACCACCACCTTTTCGGGTGCCACGCCGTAGCGGTCAATGACGGTTTTTCGGGTCAGACGGCTCACGGCCACCACCACATCGGCGGCATTCAGCCCGGCGCGTTCTATGCCCGCCACCTGTTCGTTGATGTTCAGGCCGCTGCGGTCGTATTCCGTGGCATGAATATGCGCCACCAGCGGTTTGCCCGTCAGCGCCCTGGCCATCATGCCCGCAGGGTAGGTCATCCAGTCGTGCACGTGGATGACGTCAAACTGTTCCTGCACGGCAATGGCCCCGGCCAGACGGCTGTAACGCTGCACTTCGGCCATAAGGTCAGCCCCATAACCGCCGTGCAGTTCAAACGTAATTTCGCCTTCGCAGGCGGTATGGCCCGCATGCGGCGCAAAAGCGCGCGTACTCGCCGCATTGCCTGGCTCCTGACGCAGATTTTCCAGCGCTTCGGCATAGCCCTGCGGCGTGAGGTAGGGAACAAGCGGGCTTTCCACCGGCAGGCAGCGGATGCTGCTGGCCCAGAGTTCATGCCCTGCCTGCGTCATGCTTTCCGCAAGCTGGGCCGCAACCGGAGTGCCGGAGGCCCCCCGCAGGCGCAAAAAACTGTTCTGCCCGCTGCCGCCGTCCACGCGGGGCAGCACAAAGACGATCTCCGCCCCTTTTTTCGCCAGAGCCTGCGTCATGCCAAAGCATGCCGTTCCCAGGCCGCCACTGATATGGGGCGGAAATTCCCAGCCAAACATTAGCACTCGCATGGCTAAACCCTTATTCTTCACTGCCGGGCGCTGACACGCCCAGAGTCATGGTTGCCCTGCATATGCCGGTTTTGTCGCCGGATGCGGGATGGGCCAGACAATGCGCCACCCTCTGCTCCCAATGGGCGTAAACATCCGGCGCGGCCTTTTGCAGTTTTTTAAGCATGCGCAGGCACTCGGCCACGCTCCAGGCCTGGGCTGTGCAGCCGCCGGGATTGTAGGGCGGGGAACCGTCAAACACTTCTGAAATGCTGCCAAGCCCGGCTTCGCAGAGATGCTGACAAAACAGGGGCGTAACCATATCAAGCAAACCCTGAACAGCGCCGTTCATATCCCAGGCCGTGTGCAGCAGTGCATCAGCATAATGGCCCAGCAGCCAGGGCCAGACAGTGCCCTGATGGTAGGCGGCATCGCGGCTTTCGCCGTTGCCTTTGTATCTGCCTTTGTATGCGGCGGCATCAGGGGCAAGGGTGCGCAGGCCAAAAGGCGTGAGCAGCCTGTTGCGCACGCATTCCACAACCTGCGGCTGAAAATCGTCCGCAAGCACGGCATGCGGCAGGGACACGGCAAATATCTGATTGGGACGCACGCTTCGGTCGAGCTGTCCGTTGCGCCACACGTCGCCCAGATAGCCGCCCTCCTCCGTTGTCCAGAAGCGGCGCAAAAACGCATCGCGCATGGCGGCGCGCTGGCGCTCGCCCGTGAGCAGCGGCTCCTGAAATGCGGCGGCAAGGCTGTCGGCAAAGGCAAGGGTGTTGTACCAGAGGGCGTTGATTTCCACAGGGCAGCCGTGCCGGGGCGTAACCGGGCAGCCGTTTACCTGGGCATCCATCCAGGTAAGCTGGGTGTGGGCATCGCCCGCATGCAGCAGGCCCTCGGCATCCACAAAGATGCCCATGCCCGGCCCCTTGCGGTAGCCCTTGATGATGGCTTTCAGGGCGTCCCAGGCATGTTGCCGCGCCCAGGCCAGACCATCGGGAACAGCGGCCAGCACCTGTTGCAGGGCAAAGGCATACCACAGGGACGCGTCCACTGAATTGTAGGCATGCTCGCCTGACTCCGAAAACATGTTGGGCACAAGGCCGTTGCGGATATGCCGCCCCACCTCGGCCAGAACGTGCAGCCCAAACTCTTCGCGTCCGGCGTAAAAGGTCAAACCCGGCAGGCTGATGAGGGTGTCGCGCCCCCAGTCGTCAAACCAGGGATATCCGGCAATCACGGTGGCTCGGCCAGACGGCGTCGTAATGCAGAACTGGCCGCCAGCCTGCGCCAGTTGCCCGGCAAGGCCGCCGCCCGCAAGGTGAGCATCGGTGCGGGCGCGGCTCTCCGTCTCCCACAGGGTGCGCAGGTTTTCACCGCAGGCTTCCGTACCAGCCGCCACATACACGTAACCGCCCTGCGGCAACGGCGGCAGAGCTATTTCAAGCGTGCCGGGCATAAAGAGGTCTTCACTGTCGTCAAAACCGCGCTCACGCTCTTCAAAATATTCCACATTGCGGCACCAGTCCGGCTCGGCAAAAAAACTGGCAGCGGCATGCGGCCCGCATTTTTCGCTGGTCGCCGCGCCCTCGGCATTTGCAGCCCTCGCGCAAGCCTTGCCGGAATCCCCGGCGGCCTGAATATACAGGGGGGGCAAGCTCTCATACGGGCGAGCTGCAAAACCGCCAGCCACAAGGAGGGTATCCGTTCGCAGGGCCGGGTTTACCCGCGTGAGCGCGTGAACATTGCGGTAGGCAAGCAAAGGCTTGATGCGCAGGGTGAGCGGGGGGATATCCTCCGGCCCGCGCAGTTCATAGCGCAACAACAGCAGGCTTTTATCCCGCGCAAGCAGCACCTCGCGGCTCAGGCTTACTTCGCCCACCCGATAGGTGCTCTGCGGCCACTGATCGAGCTGGAAAGCTTCAAGATACTCGTGCCCGTTGGGATAGAGCGTGCCAGGATGCTGGCGGGTGGAAAAAAAGAATTCCCTGCCGCCGCCGCACACCGATTCCTCAAGGGCAGAGAGCAGCACATGACGGCCGTACGGCGTGTTGACGGCAAGCAGGCCGTGATATTTGCGCGTGTTGCAGCACAAAATGCTGCTGCCGGAGCAGTCGCCCCGTTCGTTGGTGAGCAGCCACTCCCGGTGCAGCGCCCTGCGCGTATTCTGGCAGGCTGCCTTGTCAAAGCTGAACCGCATACGGCCTCCTTGGCGCCCATATGGAGCGCGACGGCGAATGCTGCGGGAAAACGAAGGGCGCAATCGCCGCCTGACCGCCAGACGATGCTGGGCGGCCCAAGTTGCGGCAATGCTTGCGGAAGGGGTACGGCGGAAAGGGCGCAGAGAGAAACTGAAACAGCCGAACCTCTGACCGCGAAAACCGCAACAGAAAAACATTTAAGAAAATAAAGGTGTTCTCTGTTTTTACAGCTTTACCTTACCCCATTATTTTTTGACTGTCGAGCACGTGCCACTTTTGTTTCCAGTTTTATCGCCTTAGCGATGCACTAAACACGACGTGCTTGTTAGCTGGCTAATATTATATGAAGAATTTGACCAATCTGAAATCATCGTGTGAGCATCGCGTTACAATCGCGCAATTTACCATGGTTGCCTGAACAGGTTCACAATGCTTTGCAGTATAAACACGGCGCATGTACTCACTACTGATTACAACTGCCGCGCAAGCTGTATGGTCATAACGCAGCCCTGCCGCCCTCGCTGGCTTGCGTCTGTTTGCGCCAATGCGCGGCCCGGCTGTACTGGGGGCTTTTTCTTTCTTCATTTTTAGGGTACGCTTGTTCGTTGCTCACAATATTTGCATACCTGACGGGGGTAGTTCATGAAAGCACTTGGTCGTTGGCTTGGGGCTCTGGCCCTTACCCTGCTCGTGCCCGTTGCGGCGCTGGCTGGTGACATCAAGGTTGGCCTTATGTGCCCGCTTACGGGCAAATGGGCCTCCGAAGGCCTGGATATGAAGAACATCGTTACCCTGCTGGTTGACGATGTGAATGCCAAGGGCGGCATCAAGGGCCGCAAGGTTCAGCTGGTTGTCGAAGACGACGCGGGCGATCCGCGCACGGCCGCTCTGGCCGCGCAGAAGCTTGCTTCCGCTGGTGTTGTGGCCGTTATCGGCACGTACGGCTCCGCCGTGACCGAGGCCAGCCAGAGCATTCTGGACGAGGCGGAACTGGTGCAGATCGGCACTGGCTCCACCAGCGTGCGCCTTACGGAAAAGGGCTTGAAGCTCTTTTTCCGCACCTGCCCGCGCGACGACGCGCAGGGCAAGTCCGCCGCCGAAGCCATCAAGAAGGGCGGCTACAAGGCCGTGGCCCTGCTGCACGACAATTCTTCGTATGCCAAGGGCCTGGCGGAAGAAACCAAGGCAGTGCTTGAAAAAGACGGTATGAAAGTGGTGTTTTACGATGCTCTTACCCCCGGAGAGCGCGACTACACCGCCATTCTGACCAAGCTTAAAGCTGCCAATCCCGACCTCGTGTTCTTTACCGGTTACTACCCGGAAACCGGCATGCTGTTGCGGCAGAAGAGAGAAATGGGCTGGAACGTTCCCATGATGGGCGGCGATGCCGCAAACCATCAGGATCTGGTCAAGATCGCCGGTAACGAAGCCGCCACGGGCTATTTCTTCATCAGCCCGCCGCTGCCGCAGGATATGGACACGCCTGAAGCCAAGGAATTCCTCAAGGCCTTCAAGGCCAAGTACAATACCGTGCCTGTTTCCGTGTGGGCCGTGCTGGCTGGCGATGCATTCAAGGTTATTGAAGGCGCGCTTGAAGCCGGCAAGGACACTCCCAAGGAAATGGCCGCATGGCTCAAGGAACTCAAGGGCATGCCCGGTCTTTCCGGCAACCTGGGTTTTGACGCCAAGGGCGACCGCGTGGGTGAGTTCTACCGCACCTACAAGGTTGACGCCACGGGCAACTTCGTTTTGCAGCCCAAGTAATGCGGCGCGGTCATTAGCCGCGCCCATGTTGCACAGATACACGCCCGGGGCATAAACACCCCGGCGAAAAGCGCAATCCCCTTGAGGACGCGTTCATTACGGCGGGCGACCGGTATCCCGGTCGCCCGCCAAATGCCGAGTACCAACGCCGAACATTATGGAACAATTTCTCCAACAGCTTTTGAACGGCCTGGCCGTGGGCGGCATCTATGCGCTTGTGGCGCTGGGCTACACCATGGTGTACGGCGTGCTCAAGCTCATCAACTTTGCCCACGGCGACCTGTTTACCATTGGCGCCTACCTGGGGCTTACCCTGCTTGTCAGCTGCAATATGGCGGGCGCGCTCAATCCCTTTTTGGCTGTAGCCGCCGTTTTTGTCATGGTGGCCCTGCTGGTGGCGATTATTGGCTTTTTGCTTGAGCGTACGGCATATCGCCCACTGCGCAACGCCAATCGCCTTTCCGCCGTGGTTTCCGCCCTTGGCGCATCCATATTTTTCCAGAACGCGGTCATGCTGATCTACGGCGCGCGCTTCTACGTGTACCCCGACTATCTGCGCCCCGACTTTACGGTGAGGATGCTCGGCCTTGAAGTGCCCGGCGTGCGCCTGCTGGTCATCGCGGCCAGCGTTGTGCTGATGCTCGGCCTCTGGGCCTTTATCCAGCGCACGCGCACAGGCGCGGCCATTCGTGCCGTGGCCATCGACCCCGGCGCTGCGCAGCTTATGGGCATCAATGTTGACCGCATCATCTCGCTGGTCTTTCTTATCGGCCCCGGCCTTGGCGGCGCGGCTGGTCTGATGGTGGGCATCTACTACGGGCAGATCGACTTTACCATGGGCTGGTCTTACGGCCTCAAGGCCTTTACCGCCGCCATCCTGGGGGGCATCGGCAACATCCCGGGCGCCATGCTGGGCGGGCTTTTGCTCGGCGTTATCGAAGCCCTTGCCGCAGGCTACATAGCCATTGCCTGGAAGGACGCCATCGCCTTTCTGGTGCTCATTCTCATTCTGATTATCCGCCCCACCGGCATTCTGGGCGAGCGCACGGCGGACAAACTATGAAAAAACTTCCGTGCAACTTTGCCGTGTATGCGGCTGCGGGCCTCTTTTTGTGCGCGTTGCCGCTCTTTTGCAACGCCTACTGGCTTGACGTGTGCGTGAGCATTGGCCTCTACGCCCTGCTGGCCCTTTCGCTCAACGTCATTCTGGGGCAGGCGGGCATATTCCACATGGGGCACGCCGCCTTTTTTGCCGTGGGTGCCTACACCACCGCCATCCTCAACACGGTCTGCCATTGGCCCGTGCTGTGGGTTATGCCTCTCTCCGGCGCGGCGGCGGCTATCTTCGCCCTTATTGTGGCCCGCCCCATCATCCACCTGCGTGGCGACTATCTGCTGATCGTCACCATCGGCATTGTGGAAATTGTGCGCATTGCGCTTATTAACGATGTTTTCGGCCTCACAGGCGGCGCCAACGGCATTTTCGGCATCAGTCGCCCCATGTTTTTTGGCTTCAAGATCGTCAAGAGCCTGCAGTTCTATTTTCTGGTCTGGGGCATGGTGGGCGTGAGCCTGCTGCTGTTCTACGGCCTGTGGCATTCCCGCTTTGGCCGCGCGCTGAACTTCATCAAGGAAGACGACGTGGCCGCAGAAGGCTGCGGGGTCAACGTCACCCACTACAAGCTGGCGGCCTTTGTTCTGGGCGCTTTCTGGGCGGGCATGGCTGGCACGCTCTATGCCGCCAAGATGACAACCATCGCGCCGGAATCGTTCAACTTCATGGAATCCGTGATCATCTTTGCAGTGGTCATACTTTCCGGCGGCAGCCAGCTTGGCGTGCTTATCAGCGCGTTTCTTTTCATCGGCCTGCCCGAAGTGCTGCGCGAATTTTCCAATGCGCGCATGCTCATCTTCGGCCTTGCCATGATGGTCATGATGGTCTGGCGGCCCCAGGGCCTGTTGCCCCCGAGGCAGCGGCGCTACAAGGTTGCTGCGCCGCCAGCAGCCAGTGACGGGAGGCCCGCATGACCCTGCTGCGCCTTGAAGAAATGAGCAAGATGTTCGGCGGCCTCATTGCCCTGAACGATCTTACCTTTGACGTTGACGCTGGCAGCATTGTGGGGCTTATCGGCCCCAACGGCGCTGGCAAGACCACCGTGTTCAACTGCATAACCGGCAACTATACGCCGGAGTCGGGCCGCATCTTTTTTGACGGCAAATCCATTGCCGGACTGCGCCCGCACAAGGTGGTGGAACTGGGCATCGCCCGCACGTTCCAGACCATCCGCCTCTTTGGCCGCCTTTCTGTGCTGGAGAACGTGCTGGCCGGACGGCACTGCCGCATGAAATCCGGTCTGATATCGTGCATGCTGCACACGCCGGGTCAGCGCGAGGAAGAAAAAGCCGCCGTTGCCCGCTGCATGGAAGAGCTGGAATTTGTGGGCCTTGCCGACCGCTATACCGAGGCCGCAGGTGGCCTTTCTTACGGCAACCAGCGCCTGCTTGAGATAGCCCGGGCACTGGCCTCCGACCCGCGCCTCGTGATTCTGGACGAACCCGCAGGCGGCATGAACGATCAGGAGACCGCCGCCCTGGTGCATACCATCCGGGCTATCCGCGACAGGGGCATCACCGTGCTGCTCATTGAGCACGACATGCGCTTGGTGATGAAGATTTGCGAAAAACTGGTGGTGCTGGAACACGGCACCATGATTGCCCAGGGCAAGCCCGAAGACGTGCGGCAGGATCCCGCCGTCATTGAGGCTTATCTGGGCGCAGACGACGAAAAGTGGTAAGCCATGTCCCTGTTGCAATTGTCTAATGTGCGCGTGCGCTACGGCAGTGTTGAAGTGCTGCACGGCATCGACCTGAGGGTGGACGAAGGCGAAATCGTCACCATTCTCGGGGCCAACGGTGCGGGCAAAAGCACCACCTTGCTCTCCATCAGCGGGCTGGTGCGCCCCTTTGAAGGTGAAATTCTCTTTGAAGGGCAAAACCTGCTGAGCATGCCGAGCCACAAGGTCGTGGGCCTTGGCATTGCCCAGTCGCCCGAAGGGCGGCGTGTTTTCGGCATCATGAGCGTTCTGGAAAATCTGCGCCTCGGGGCATTCTGCATTGAGGACAAGGCCCGCCGCGAGCGCACGCTGGAATGGATTTTTGATCTTTTTCCGCGTTTGCACGAACGCAAGGATCAACTCGCGGGTACGCTTTCCGGCGGCGAACAGCAAATGCTCGCCATAGGCCGCGCCCTCATGGCCGAACCGCGCCTGCTGCTGCTGGATGAACCCTCGCTGGGCCTTGCCCCGCTGCTGGTGCGCTCCATCTTTGAAACCGTGCGGGCCATCAACAAGAAAGGCGTAACGGTGCTGCTGGTGGAACAAAACGCCCGTGCGGCGCTGAAGCTGGCCACGCGCGGCTATGTGCTTGAAGTTGGCAGCGTGGTCATGGAAGACCGGGCCGAAAACCTCCTTGCCAATGCCAGCGTGCGCGAGGCCTATCTGGGCGGCTAGCCAGACCGGCGACTGTTTTTTTACAAGCGGCCGCAATAGCACGAGGTTCCCGCACCGCAAGCCGGCTGAAAAATTTTCCACTTCTTTTACTTGACAGAAAATTGCTTTCAACTATATTTTTCCATTCCAACGCGGCGGCCATTCCGCCGTTATTTTAGCAATACGGCGCTGCTGCGCATGGAGGTTTTGCTATGACCCCTCTGGAAAAAGCCACCAAAACCGCTGAAGGCGTGGTGGTCAACGGTTTTGTTCTTTCCCCGGTGGTTGAACAGTGTTCTGGCTGTGACCGCGTGCGCGAATTTGAAGGCGAAGAGTTCTGCTCCAGCTACCCTGTCCCTGCCAAAAAGTGGACTGCTGGCCGTTGCAACTTTGCCACGCACGTGAAGGCCTCTGTTGCCGCTGCCGCCAAGGTCAACCCTTTGAAGGCGTCCAAGCGCGCCGCCAAGGGTGGCCGCTAGGCCAACCAGGCTTACATCGGTTCCGACATGCCGCTGGCGGTCAGTTTGCGATTTTATCGCAACAGGCCGATTCAACAACGGTCATGCCGGGGCTGAAGACTTTTTCAAGGGGCTGCGCGAGCAGCCTCTTGCGCGTTGTAACGCCATACGGGAAACCCCATGTTCAAGACACTCGACACCTTGTTGCGCGGGCTGGCCGGGCGAGAAGACCGCGTTGCGGAGCTTCAGGCCGTGCTTACGGCATGCCAGGCCCTTGGCCCGGACAACGGCGGCCAGGGCGAAATGGAAAAGGTGCGCTGCATCACCAACTGGCTCAAGGCCTGCGGCGTAACCGCCCTTTCACGCGTTGACGCGCCGGATCCGCGCGTTACCGATGGTCAGCGTCCCAACCTTGTGGCCCGCATCCCCGGCAAAAGCAGCCGCACTCTGTGGCTTTTCGGGCATACGGACGTGGTGCCTCCGGGCGACCTCGCAGCCTGGACCAGCAACCCCTGGCAGGTGCGCCGCGATGGCGATTTTCTGTACGGACGCGGCGTGGAAGACAACCAGCAGGCCATAGTCAGTATGCTGCTGCTGGCGGAAGAAGTGCTCTCCCAGGGCATTACCCCCGAGCTTTCACTGGGTCTTGTTTTCATGGCTGATGAAGAAACCGGCAGTCTTTACGGCCTGGAGCATCTTCTCAACACAGCCCCGCACTTTTTTAATCCCGATGATCTCTACATCGTGCCGGACGCCGGTTCGTCCAAGGGCGATGTCATCGAGATCGCAGAAAAAAGCCAGCTCTGGCTCAAGGTGCAGACCACGGGCATCCAGTGCCACGGCTCCACGCCGCAAAAGGGCCGCAACGCATTTCTGGCAGGGGCGGACATGGCCCTCTCGTGCCACAATGCCCTGCGCTCCGCCTTTGCCGATGCCAATCCCCTGTTTGACCCGCCTTATTCCACCTTTGTGCCGGGCAAGCACGAAGCCAATGTGCCGAACATCAACACAGTTCCAGGCAATGATGTTTTTTACATTGACTGCCGCCTCCTGCCCCATGTGGATATGGACAGCGTGCTTGCAAAGATGCGCGAAGTGGCCGCCGAAGTGGCGGAAAAGCACACCGTGCAGATACAGGTGAGCGTGGTGCAGCGGCAGGACGCCACGGCCATACCGCAAACCGGCACCGTTGTTACAGCGCTCAAGGCCGCCATCGCCCGCATTTACGGCGTTCAGGCGCAGGCCGTGGGCATAGGCGGGGCAACCGTTGCGGCATTTTTGCGGCAAAAGGGCCTGCCCGCCGCCGTTTGGGGCTGCCTTGAAAACACCTGCCACCAACCGGACGAACGCTCATCCATCACCGCTACCATCAAGGATTCGCAGGTGTTTGCCCACATCCTCATGAACGCAGCCCATGTCTGATTCCATATTTGACTGTATTGTCGCGGGCGGCGGTCACGCTGGCAGCGAAGCCGCCGTGGCCCTGGCCCGCATGGGGCACAACGTGCTGCTCATCAGCGGCAACCTTGACCGGCTGGGCTACCTCTCGTGCAACCCCGCCATCGGCGGCCTGGCCAAGGGTCATATGGTGCGCGAAATTGACGCCCTTGGCGGCATGATGGGCCTGTGGGCCGATGCTGCGGGCATACAGTTTCGCGTGCTGAACATGAGCAAGGGGCCTGCGGTGCGGGCCACACGCGCCCAGATCGACCGCGAGGCCTATCAGCGCGTGCTCAAAAAAACGCTCTACAACACGCCCGGCCTGCGCATCTGGCAGGATTCCGTGGTGGACGTGACCACCGATGACGGCCGCGTCACTGGCGTGCGCACGGCTCAGGGGCTGACCTTTGCAGCGCGCCATGTGCTGCTGACCACGGGCACCTTTCTGGACGGACGCATCCACATGGGCCTCACCAATCTGCCCGGCGGCCGCCTGGGCGATGCCCCGGCGCTGGGCCTTTCAGACAGTCTGCGCAGCCTCGGCCTGACCCTTGGCCGTCTGAAAACCGGCACCACGCCGCGTATCCTCAAATCATCCATCGACTATTCCCAGCTGGAAGAACAGCCGGGCGACACGCCGCCCCCGGGCTTCAGCTTTCACGGCCCCGGCCCGGCCCTGGAACAGGTGTCGTGCCATGTGACGTGGACAAACGAACGCGCGCACGAAATCATCCGTAGCGGTTTTGACCGCTCGCCCATGTTCACGGGCGTCATCAAGGGCACTGGCGCGCGCTACTGTCCTTCCATTGAAGACAAGGTGGCCCGTTTTCCGCACCGGGAGCGGCACCAGATATTTCTGGAGCCGGAGGGACTCAACAGCGCGGAGGTGTATGCCAACGGCATTCCCACCAGCCTGCCCCTTGATGTGCAGCTCGACATGGTTCACGCCCTCAAGGGGCTGGAAAACGCTGTGGTGCTGCGCCCCGGTTACGCCATTGAATATGACTACGCCAACCCCATCCAACTGCGCCCCACCCTTGAAACCAAGGCCGTGCCGGGATTGTGGCTTGCAGGGCAGATCAACGGAACGTCCGGCTACGAGGAAGCCGCAGCGCAGGGCCTGTGGGCCGCGTTGAACATCTCGTGCGCCATGCGCGGTCTTGCCCCCTTTACGCCGGGGCGCGATCAGGCCTATATGGCTGTGCTTGTTGATGATCTTGTAACACTCGGCACTCAGGAACCCTACCGGATGTTCACCTCGCGCGCGGAGCACAGGCTGCTGCTGCGCGAAGACAATGCCGATACGCGGCTGACCCGGATTGGCCGTGAACTTGGCCTTGTGAGCGACGAACAGTGGCGCGCGTTTTGCATTAAACAGGAAGCCGCCGAACGTTTCAGGGAATATCTGGGCAAAAAACGCATACCCGGACACAAGTTGCCCGAGGATGCGCCCGAGGCCCAGTTGCCTGTGGGCAAAACTCTGGCAGAAGCCCTGAAACGCCCGGATGTTGACCTGGACTCGCTTGAAGCCATGCTGACCGCGACCCAACACGAAGCGCTGGCCGAAACCGGGGCTGATCTGGCGGCTGCCAGAGCTGCCGCCGGAACCGGCGCCTGTGAGAGCGTGCAGACAGAAATCAAGTACGAGGGCTATCTGGCACGTCAGCGCGAACTTATCGCGCGCTCGGCCAGGCTTGAGGCAACGGCCTTGCCCCCGCAACTCGATTATGCCAAAGTAGCTGGGTTATCCCATGAAGTGGTAGAAAAACTGGACAGGGTGCGACCTTGCAGCCTTGGGCAGGCCGGACGGATATCCGGCGTAACCCCTGCGGCGGTTGCATGCCTGGAGGTTCACCTCCACAAACTTGGATTGCTGCGCCCTGAAAAATACCCCAATGGCGCTGCTGCATCCCCGCAGTGAGGGATGACGCCACACAACTGTTGACACCGGTGAATCTATGACGGGCACCCAACTTCTTATTGTTGTCGGCATTCTGCTTGCGGCGCTTTGCGCCACGCTCGTCTCGGTCAAAGGCCGGTTGCAGAGCATGCGCCACGCGGCAAAGCGTGCGGAGATCATCCGCCGCATGCTTGAGACTGCGCAGGAACAGAACGAAATATTCGACCTTAATGTTGAGGAACTCCACAACAGCAAGGGCATGGCCGGCACCCTCGTCAGGATACTTTCCACGCAGCTTGAGATGGAAGTTCTTTCCTATGTATCACGTGAGCTTGAAGGCACCCCGGTGGAAGTATTCTTTCGCGCCACACTGCCCGAAGGCCCCTCCTTTTTTAAATTCCAGGCACAGATTCAGCAGGTAAAGGGCGCGTATGACAAATCGCGCCTTCTCCTTTCCATGCCCAAGGATATAGACGCCGGGCAAAAGCGCCATTTCATCCGCGTTAAACCGCCCAAGGATCTGGTGCGCGTTATCGGCGTGTGGGAGATGGACCCCGCCAAACCCATGCCCCGCAACACGGCAGAAATTGGCAGGCCCCTGCTGCATTATAAATCCGGCATGGAAAACGAGCTTGTGCAGGTGGCCGACATTTCCGCCACAGGCATGGCCCTGCGCTTTCCCGCTGAATCGCTGGAAGACAAGCCAGTTGACCTCGACAAAGGTTCCCAGTTACTTTGTCTCATCATCTATCAGATGAGCAAGGAAGACCGCGTGGTCACATTCTGGTGCACCTGTGACGTGCTCAATATCCGCATGCAGAAAGAGCCCACCCCGGCTCTGGTTCTGGGAACAGAATTCAGCAACTGGGCGGTTCTGGAACAGGGCAAGGCCGATATCAACTGGTTCCACAGCACCCCCAAGAGCGGTGTTTCGCCCATTACCCAGTGGGTGATGCAGATGGATATCCAGCAGCGCAAGCTGACTGGCTAGATCAAACTATCTTTGAATAACGTGCTGCCTGGGTCGGATTTTGAAATCATCCGCTCAAGGCAGGAAAATTCTGCCGTGGCGGTTGCACCGCAGGCAAACGCGCGCGGCGCGTAGTGAGTACGCCAACCTAGGAGGTTATTTTGGACGGCGGCACGGAAGGTCACAGTACCATCTGGTCGCGCCTGAGCAGACTGTTCGGGCACGACGATCAGGAATCTCTCGAAAAAGCCATTCTGGAAGCACGAGCCGACGGCGAGGTGGAACCCTACGAGGAATCCATGCTCCTTGGCATCCTGCGCTTCAACGATCTTCAGGTGCAGGACACCATGATCCCCCGCACCGATATAGACTGCGTTCCCGATGATATGCCGCTTCAGGAAGTGGCGCGCATCATTGTGCGTTCTGGTCATTCGCGCATTCCCGTATACAAGGACACCCGCGACAACATCGTGGGCATTCTCCACGCCAAGGATGTTCTCAGCAGCCTGCTGGATCAGGGGGAACACGCCCCCGCCGTTTCGCGGGTCATGCGGGAGCCTTTCTTTGTGCCCGAGACCAAGTCCATCCGCACTCTGCTTCAGGAATTTCGCGCCCGCAAGCAGCACATTGCCATTGCGCTTGACGAATACGGCGGCACATCCGGCCTTATCACCATCGAAGACGTGCTGGAAGAAATCGTGGGCGATATTGAAGACGAACACGATGCGCCGCGTCAGGAAGACATCCGCCCCCTCGGCGAAAATGTTTATGAACTCACTGGCCGCGCCCTGCTGGAAGACCTTGAAGATCTGGGCGTTGATCTGGATTCGGACGAGGTGGACACCATCGGCGGCTACCTGAGCATGGAGGCGGGGCACGTCCCCGGCCCTGGCGAGCGCTTTACCCTGCGAGGCTGGGCCTTTACCGTGCTTGAAGCTGACAGGAAGCTCATTATCCGCCTGCGCATGGAACCTGCTGACCACGCCGCGCCCGCTCCGGCCACGGAAGAGGAAGAAGCGGCAAAAGCATGAAGCTGTTCCGTCCTGAAGCGCCAGGGGCCACGCAGCGCGGCTGGGTTTTGTGCCTTGCTGCCGCACTAGGCCTGTGGCTGGGCTTTCCCAACGATCTTATCAGTTTCCCTCCACTGGTGCTCCTGTGGCCTGTGGCGCTGGCATTGCTTGGCCGGGAGGCCGCGAGCCGCGCCATTGCCTTGCGCATGGGCTGGATTGGCACCATTGCTGGCGGCATGGCCGCGCTCTACTGGCTTACCCTGCCCGTGCACAACGTGGGCGGCCTGCCCTGGCTGCTGGCCGTTCCCTGCGCGCTGTTCATCGTAACCTGCATTGGCAGTGCCGGCGGCCTGTTTGCCCTCGCGGCCCACATGTTCCGCCACAGGCCCGCCTGGGTGCAGGCCGTGCTGCTTGGCCTGCTGTGGTATCTGCTTGAGGCGGTCTATGCCCTTGCCCTGGGCTTTCCCTGGCTTGACATGGCCGGGGCTTTGTCCCCCTGGCCCATACTGGTGCAGGCTGCGGACATGGTGGGCGGTTACGCCCTTACAGGCCTGTGGAGCATGGCGGCCCTGCTGTGCTGCCTTGCCTTTGTCTGCGGGCCGCGGCGCTTCTGCCCCGACCGCGCAAGCCTGATCCCCGGCCTTGTGCTCACGATTTCCCTTCTGTGCTACGGGGGCTGGCGGCTTTACGCCAACCCGATGGTCACCGAACCCAGCGGGCAGGACAGCGTGGATGTGCTCTACGTGGAAGGCAACGTTGACCAGAACCAGAAGTGGGTTCCAGCCTTTCAGCGGCAGACCGTGGATCTGTATCTGGGCCTGACGTATCAGGGCCTTGCGCAAAAACCCGATGCCCGCCCCCTCATTGTGTGGCCGGAAACAGCCATGCCTTTCTTTTTTGAGGTCAACGCCCTGCATGCCCCGCGCATTCGGGAGCTGGCGGCCCACAGCGGCAGCCCGCTGCTGTTTGGCGCGCCGGGCCTCGAGCGCCACCCCGGCAAAAAAGATCCCGAGGTTTTCAACCGGGCCTTTTTGCTGAACCCCAAGGGCGATACTGTCGGATATTACGACAAGGAACACCTGGTTCCCTTTGGCGAATATCTGCCGGAATGGCTCAACTGGGGATTTCTGGAGGCATTGCTGCAAGGGGTTGGCGTGTACCAGACTGGCACGGCTGTCGCCCCGCTGCGGCAGGACAATCTTGCTCTGGGAATGCTCATCTGCTATGAGGGAATATTCCCGTGGCTTGCCCAGAACCGCGTGGCGGATGGGGCAAACATTCTTGTAGATATCAGCAATGACGGCTGGTTTGGCAACACTCCGGCGGCACGGCAGCATCTCTACCTCACTGCCCTGCGGGCCGTGGAGCAGAACCGCTGGATATTACGCGGCACCAACACGGGCATTTCTGTTGTGGTGGATCCGCGCGCCCGGCTGACCATGCAGGGAGGCCAGTTCAAGGCTCAGGCCGTCTGGGGCAAGGCAGCGCTTGTAACTGCGCCAAGCCTGTTCCACAGTATTTCGCCCTGGCTTATGCCCGGAGCTGCCCTGGTATTTCTGACCCTACTGCTGCTCGGCCCCGGCGGCAGGTTTGCAAAAGATCGCGACAAAGCCGCCAGCTGTTCCTGATTTTTTTTCGGCCTTGACGCAGTCAGCGCCGCGCGCACGCGGAGGTCTGATCCTCCCGGTTGCGCGGTTTTACGCCTCAGGGCATTCACCTTAACCCCCGTAGTATCCACAATGTTGCAACTCAGTGATCTGCGCGCCGCATGCCAGCCCCTTTCCCAACGTTTCGCCACCCTCTGGGGGCGTCTTTGACGTTGCCGCCAGCCAGAAGCGCCTGCAGGACATCGAACACGAAATTTCCCGCCCCGGCGCATGGGACAATCCTGAAGCGCTGACCCCTGTTTTGCAGGAAAAGCGGCGTCTTGAAGAAGAAATCGAGCGTCTCAGCCGCCTCAAGACCTGCCATGACGACATGAACGAATGGCTGGCCCTGGCCTCTGAAAGCGAAGACCCCGAAGCTCTGGAATCCCTTGACCAGCAGAACCGCGACCTTGCCGCCCTGCTGGACGAAACCGAGCTTGTCATGCTGCTTTCCGGCGAGGAAGACAATCAGGACGCCATCCTTGAAATCCACCCCGGCGCTGGCGGCACAGAGTCGCAGGACTGGGCCGAAATGCTGCTGCGCATGTATACCCGCTGGGCCGCGCGCCACAAGTACGCAGTGGAAGAGCTGGACTACCTGCCGGGCGACGAGGCGGGCGTTAAAAGCGTTACCCTGCGCATTGCCGGACCGCATGCCTTTGGCTTTCTCAAGAGCGAGCGCGGCATCCATCGCCTTATCCGCATTTCGCCTTTCGATTCATCGGGCCGCCGCCACACCTCCTTTGCATCTGTGGACGTAATCCCCGACGTGGGCAACGATATCGAGCTGGACATCAAGGAATCCGACATCCGCGTGGATATTTTCCGCTCCAGCGGCCCCGGCGGGCAAAGCGTCAACACCACAAGTTCGGCCGTGCGCGTGACCCACATCCCCACGGGTGTTTCCGCCCAGTGCCAGAACGAAAAATCGCAGCACCACAACAAGGATACGGCCATGCGCGTTTTGCGCGCCCGCCTGTACAACATTGAACTGCAAAAACGCGATGCGGAACGACAGGCGGAATACGCCGGCAAGGACGCCATCGCCTTTGGCAGCCAGATCCGCACGTACACCTTGCAGCCCTACAGGCTGGTCAAGGATCACCGCACCGGCTCCGAAGCCGGAGATGTGGAAGGCGTTTTGAACGGTCAGATCGACCAGTTCCAACACGATTACCTGCTGCACCGACATGAGCAACAACGCTGATTTTGACGCACTTGCCAACGAGCTGCTTGCCTTGCGGCAGGCAGACGGCGCAGCTTCGCGCAGCAGCGGCGAATCTGTGCTGGTGGCCCGGCTGTTGCCGGGTTTCAACGTCAGCAGGTGGCAGGAATTTTTGCGCCGCTACCCCACCGGACGCTGGTGCGCCCTGCCTGCCAACCCCGGCCTTTTGCCGGAACTTGGCGGTGGCCCCAGCAATGCCCCTGGGCACCTTGCCCACCTGCTCATGGCCGAAATGTTTACGGTGCAGATAAACCGCGAACTGTTGCGCCTTTCCCGTACCGGGGGGGATCTGGCGGTGATTGAGGCTGTTATTTTGGACAAGACGCATCTGGACGAGGCCTCGGTACTGGCGCTGGAAACGCTGCTTGTGGACTGCCTGCGGCAGTGCCGCGAGGAATGCGATACCCTGGGCTGTACCGGCCTTGGGCGCTTTGCCCTGCTCCTGCCCGGCGTCAGCGTGCTGCGCGCACGCCTGATGGCCGAACAGATACAAAAAATCTTTGCTGTCCGGGCAGCGGAAATTCCCATTGCCAGCAAGGGCAGGCATGCGGCAAAGGCCAATTGCGCCCTGGGCATAGCCTGCGCCGATCAGGGGGGCAGACCAACCCCCGAGGCCCTGTTGGGCAAGGCCGCACAGGCCACGGACGAGGCTCTGGCCCAAAAGCACGGCCACATTTGCATAGCGGGTGGCGCTGCCCTGGACGCCAGAACCACCCTTGTGCATTCCAGCGAAAAACGATTTCTCTTCTTTGGGGGAAACTGATGGCGAATACGACATTGAGCGTTGCCCTGCTGAGCGGCAAAGGCGGGGTGGGCAAAACAAACATGTCGCTCAATATAGCCTGCGCCCTGCACCAGCAGGGTTTTAAAACCCTGTTGATGGACTGCGATCTGGGTCTTGCGAATCTTGACGTGCTGCTGGGCATTACGCCGGAAGGCAACCTCCAGACGGCCCTTTTGGGCGAAGCCGATGTATCGGACGTGCTCTGCCAGATTGATGGCGAGGACTTTGCCGTGCTGCCCGCAGCATCTGGCGTGCCGGAACTGACCGAGCTGCAGCCCGACGCGCGCGACCTGCTGCTCTCCCGGCTGGAACCTGTGCTGCACAAATATGATTTTGTCTTCATGGATATAGGCGCGGGTATTTCCGGCACGGTGCAGACCTTTGCCGCCATGGCCTCGGTGCGCATCGTTGTCATCACGCCCGAACCCACATCCCTGACGGACAGCTACGCCCTCATCAAGGTGCTTAACAGCCGCTACGGCCTGCGCGACTTCATGGTGCTGGTCAATCAGGCAACCTCCCAGGCCGAGGCAAAATCTTCATTCGACAAACTTTCCGGCGCGTGCAAACATTTTCTGCACATAGAGCCTGTTTTGCTGGGGCATGTGCGCTCCGACAAAAAATTGCCAGAAGCAGTCTGCCTACAAAAGCCGCTGATGATGCACTCTCCGGGCAGCCCCGCTGCGCTGGATTTGCAGAATATGGCCTCGCGCTTGCAACGCATCCGGCTGGGAATGCTTGACTGGCTTGGCTCGCGCAACATTTTGCAACCTGTTCCGGTTCAGGACTAGATTTTTTGTCAAACAGTTTACCTTGTCTGGAAAAAGGTATAGGGTTGAATTACTAATAAATGCCCGACGTTGTCGCCCTGTTGGGCAAACTTGTAACGCGGTCACGGAGGCATGATGAACAAGAGCGAGCTTATCAAGGCACTGGCCGACGAAACCAACATCCCTCTGGACGACGCGTCATTGGTGGTCAACACCTTCTTTGACGCAATGAAAAAATCTCTGCTTTCCGGAGAGCGTATTGAAATACGCGGCTTCGGCAGCTTCAAAATCAAGGAGTACGAAGGCTACGCCGGCCGCAATCCTAAAACCGGCGAAAGCGTCGTTGTTGAATCGAAACGCCTGCCCTTTTTCCGAGCGGGCAAGGAATTGAAAGAATTTATCAATCAGTAAGGCTGTAACGCGCTGCCGAACCTGAGGCCCGTGCGGGGCCGCCTGCCTGCGAGGGCCAAACCTTCGCGCGGGCTTTTGTTCGCTTTTTGCAGCGCGCTGACACACAGGAGTCTGTAATGCAATTTTCAGGTGCATTGACCGCGCTTGTAACCCCGTTCAGAAACAACGCTCTGGACGAAGAAGCATACCGCGCATTTATTGAACACCAGATCAGCGAAGGCATTCACGGTCTGGTTCCCTGCGGCACCACTGGCGAATCCGCCACCCTGACCCATGAGGAACACGAAAGGGTCATCGAAATATGCATAGATCAGGTCAAGGGCCGTGTTCCGGTTCTTGCGGGCGCGGGTTCCAACAATACCATGGAAGCCATCCGCCTGACCAAGTTTGCGCAAAAGGCCGGGGCCGACGGCGCGCTGCTCATCACCCCCTATTACAACAAACCCACCCAGGAAGGCCTGTACCAGCACTTCAAGGCCATTGCCCAGGCTGTGGACATGCCCCTGGTGCCCTACAACGTGCCGGGCCGCACGGGTTGCAATCTGCTGCCCGCCACTCTGGCCCGCATGGCGCGCGATTTCCCCAACATTGTGGGCGTCAAGGAAGCCACCGGCGACCTGGTTCAGGGCAGCCGCGTGCTTGAAAGCTGCCCCGAGAACTTCAGCGTTCTCTCCGGCGACGACTTTACCGCTCTGCCCCTCATGGCGCTTGGCGGCAAGGGTGTCATCTCCGTTACCTCCAATCTTGTGCCCGGCCGCGTGGCAGCCATGTGCAATGCCTTCAACAAGGGCGACCTCAAGGAAGCAGCGCGTATCCACCATGCGCTCTTTCCCCTGCACGATGCCCTGTTCTTTGAGAGCAATCCTATTCCGGCCAAGACAGCGCTTGCGCTCATGGGCCGCATGGAAGCGGAAATCCGCCTGCCCCTCTGCCCCATGGCCGAAGGCACCAAGCAAAAGCTCATTGAAGTGCTGCGCCAGCAGAACCTCATCTAGCCTTGCTGCAGCAGATATGACAAAGCCCCCGAACCTGAGAGGTTCGGGGGCTTTTGCGTTCAGCCTGCAACAAAAATCTGATATCAGGCGCGGTCTTCTGGGCCAGCTATATCGTCTGCCGCATCATCAGCCGCATCGTCCGCGTCTTCATGCATGGCGGAAACCGATGATGTGCCGGACGCGGAGTCAGCCATACCGGCTGACTGGACATCGCCAGTAGCGCGCGCGACTTCCCCGCGCTCATCACCCTTGTGCTTCACGCTTTCACCCTGGCTGATAAAATAGACCTGCTCCGCAATGTTGATGGAGCGCCGCCACACGCGCGTGAGCGAGCGGGTCACAAGTATGATGTGCATGGCCTGATAGGGATCCAGGCTGGAATCAGGGTCAGAAAGGCTTTCCATAATCTGCTGGATGATGCGCACTTCGCTTTGCACGGCCTCTTCATCGCCGCGCAGCATATGCAGGGCGTCTTGCGCATTGTTCTCGCGGAACACGCGCACGGCGCGGTCAAAAGCATCGCTGGCCTTGTAGTACATTTCGCGCACATGGGGAATCACCCCAAAGCCCGGCTTGTCCTGCATCAAAATAGCCTGCTCGGCCATGCTCACGGCCTCGTCGCCAATGCGCTCAAGGTCAACCACCATACGCAGGGCACTGACCACAAAACGCAGATCTCCGGCAACGGGCTGTGTGCGGGCAAGCAGTTGCAGGGCCATCTCGTCAATTTCATTTTCCAGAGCGTCAATGGCTGCATCGTTTTCAATGACGGATGCTGCGCGGCCCGGGTCACCTGCCGCCATGGCCTTGCCGGCGTCTTCCAGGGCAATGCCCACGCTGGCGCACATGACCAGCAGCCTGGTGCGCAGTGATACGAGCAGTTGTTGCAAATAATTGGCCTGTTGCTGCATGATCGTTCTCCCGGAACAATTACGCTTGAATGTGAACTGCCCTGCGCTCTCTGCGGCGCGCTGGCAGCGCTTGAACATGACGTCCTGACGGCTGCGAGAGCAGGCGGTTAGCCAAAACGGCCTGTAATATAATCTTCCGTCTGCTTTTTGGCCGGTCTGGTGAACATGACATCCGTTGCGTTGTGTTCAATAAGCCTGCCCATGTAAAAAAATGCCGTGTAGTCAGAAACGCGGGCAGCCTGTTGCATGTTGTGCGTAACAATGATGATGGAAAGCGATTCGCGCAGTTCGCGGATGCTTTCTTCAATCTTTTGCGTGGCAATGGGATCAAGGGCGCTGGCGGGTTCGTCCATGAGCAGCACCTCCGGCTCCACAGCCAGGGCACGGGCAATGCACAAGCGCTGCTGCTGCCCGCCGGAAAGCCCAAGCGCCGGGCTTTGCAGGCGGTCTTTGACTTCTTCAAAAATGGCGGCCCTGCGCAGGGAAAGCTCCACTTTTTCGGCAATCAGGCTTTCGTCCCGCAAGCCATTGACGCGCAAGCCGTAGGCCACGTTTTCGTAAATGGTTTTGGGGAAGGGATTGGGCTTTTGAAACACCATGCCCACACGGCAGCGCAACGAAACCACATCCGTATCGGGACGGTTCACGTCCTGACCATCCAGAAGGATTTCGCCTTCAACGCGCGCGCCGGGAACAAGGTCGTTCATGCGGTTAAGACAACGCAGAAAGGTTGATTTGCCACAGCCCGAGGGGCCAATCAGGGCCGTGACCCTGCGCGGCTCAAAATTCAGGCTTACTTCGTGCAGGGCCTTGTTTTGCCCGTAGTATACACTGACGTTGCGTGCCAGCAGATGCTCGTTCATGAAAGTGCCGCTCCGTAAACGGAAGATAGGGTGAAAACAAGAGCCGTGCTGCCGTCTTGCGCCGGGCTTTCCGCCCGGATGCGGCCACCGTGCCGTTCAACAATATGCTTGCAGATGGCCAGTCCAAGACCGGTAGTTGCCTGGCCCCTGTGCCGCTCCACCTGATAAAAGCGTTCAAAAATGCGCTCCAGATCGGCCTTGGGAATACCGGGACCGTCGTCCACCACGCGGAAAACCACATCCGGGCCGCTCACGCGCGCGCTGATGCGAACATCGCCGCCTTCCGGCGCGTAACGGCCCGCGTTTTCAATAAGGTTTCTGAAAACCTGCGCCAGATGCGGCTGGCTTGCCATCACGCGGCAATCTTCGGGGATATCCACAACTACCGAACACTTACGGCGCTCAAGCATTTCGCGGCACATGCCCGCGGCCTGCGATACTGCATCACGGGGATCCGTGGGGCTGAGTTCCAGGCTGCCTGTCTTGCCCTCCAGCCGGGCAAGGGTGAGCAGATCGTCCACCATGCGGCTCAAGCAAACCCCGTGCTTCAGAATTATTTCGCCAAAGCGGCGGCATTCTGGCGAGGCATCCAGGCTGATGAGGGTTTCGGCATAGCCCTGAATGGCCGTCAGCGGGGTGCGCAGCTCATGCGACACATTGGCCACAAAATCGCGGCGCACGCGCTCCAGCCGCATAAGCTCTGTAATATCATGGAATACCGCCACCGCGCCCACGCCTGTCTGGCCCAGATGCTCAAGTCCGCAGGGGCGGGAAATGCATACCGACATGACCTGACCGGACGAAAGCTCCAGTTGCAGATACCACTGCTCGCGATTGAGCGTTGGCTCTTCGCCAGCGGCAGCGTCTTCATGCTCCGCAGAGGGAGCACCACTGTTTTGTGCGGCGTCTGTATGGCCAGCCCCAGAGCTGGGCACAGAACCTGACACAGAACCTGGCACGGGGCAGGCGGCCATGGCCGCATCCACAGCGGCCTGCAACTGCGGGGATGGAATAACCTCCACCACTTGCGCGCCCAAGGCCGATGCCGCAGCAGGAAATTCACGAGCCAATGCCCGGTTACAGCGGCGGATGCGCCCATGCGGGCCCAGCACCAGCACGCCATCGCTCATGGTTTCCAGTATGCTTTCAAGCTGTGCTGTCTGCTCCGCAGCCGTGCGGACATGGTCTTCAATATTTTCGGCCATGCGGTTTACGGCTTCAGCCAGCGGGGCAAACTCCCTGCCGGGAATGCGCCGCAAACGCCGCTGAAAATTCCCCAAGGAGATGGCTTCCACCACAGAGACCATCTGTGAAAGCGAATTGCGCAACGCGCCGGAGAGCAGACCCGCAAGAATCAGCGAGAGCACCAGCGTCACAATGCCGATTCTGGTAAATACGGCCACGCGGCTTTCGATTTCCTGTTGCAGGTTGTTCAGCGGCAAGGCAATGCGCAGTAGCCGCGCATCATTTACGCGCACCGCGGCATACGCCATATCTGTACCCAGAGTTCCGCTCGAACGCACGGAATACCCCTGCCCGCCCTGCATGGCAGCCCGTACCTCCGGCCTGTCTGCATGGTTGTCGAGCTTGGAAACCGGCTGCGCGCCCGGCGCGGTGTCGGCCAGCACGTTGCCGCTGTTGTCAAGGAGCGAGAGCCGTTCCTGAGGCATTTGCAATATGGCCGCGAGTTCGCGCAGGCCTTCAGGATTCGCCCCTGTCTTGTCAAGAATAGCGGCAGACAGCGTCGTTTCGCGCAACAGTCTTTCGCGCGCCGCGTCAACCTGACTCTGCTCAAAGGAAGCTCTGCCGTAATAAACGGCGATTCCCGAAGCAATGAGCGCTGCGGCAAGCACGCTGCAAAAAATTCGTGTTCTGAAAGAAAGCATGGTTTTTCTCGCTCGTAACATGCTGTCGTGGGCAATTACATTTTGAAGATGTGCAGCCTCAAAACGGTCAAACGATAACGCAGTCTACCATCAGCCAGACGCCCCGCCACCGTAGGCGCACCGCCCGGCTCCCGCCTCTGCGCCCTTATTCCTTGATGCGGTAGCCAACGCCGCGCACAGTCTCCAGCATGGGAGCCGCCTCGCCCAGCTTGGCGCGCAGCCTGCGCACATGGGTATCCACGGTTCGGGCATAGCCTTCAAAGGAATAGCCCCACACGTTGTTGAGGAGCTGCTCCCGGGTGCGGACTGATCCGGCATGCCGCAGCAGGTCTTCAAGCAGTCGGAATTCTGTAGCCGTGAGGTTCAGCAATTCGCCTTCCACTTCGGCGGAATGCGCCTCGGTGCGCAGGCGTATGCCATGCCGCTCAAGCACAGGGCTTTCGACCTTGCGCCCGCCGCGTCGTAGCACTGCCTTGACCCGCAGCATCAGCTCACGGACGCTGAAGGGTTTGACCACATAATCATCGGCACCAAGACTCAGCCCCACCACCCGGTCCACTTCTTCACCACGTGCGGTGAGCATGAGCACCGGGATGTGGGAGGTTTCAGCCTGCGCGCCAAGACGGCGGCACACTTCAAATCCATCCACACCCGGCAGCATCACATCAAGAAGCACCAGGTCGGGGGTATGCTGCCGGGCAAGGGCCAGGCCCTGCGTGCCATCGGCGGCTTCATGCACTGTGAATCCCTCGCGCTCAAGATTGAAACGCAAAAGTTCACGAATGTCGGCTTCGTCTTCAACTATCAGTATTTGCTGGCTCATATGTTTCACCTCTATGACGCAAACAAAGTACAGCGGCTTTGTGCGCCAAACTGATGGAGGGCATGTTACAATTGCGTGACGAAAAACAATTTAAACAATCTACAACATTTCAGCATGTTAGTTGCGCATATTGCAGCTTCACGCAGTCTTCTGCGTTTCGTCATATTTTTGTAACAGAGGCGGGCAAAAAGAGAAACGTACCGGGAAACGCCCCGGCACCAACACCAGAAACCAAGGAGAAAATCCATGTCTATCGGAAAACTGCTCGCCACTGCCCTCACGGTTCTGAGCCTCAGCGCTCCTGCCATGGCTGCCCAACAGGTCGTCATCAACGGTTCCACCACGGTTCTTCCTGTGGTTCAGAAAGCTGGCGAAGCTTTCATGGCCTCCCACCCCGATGTGGAACTGAGCATTTCCGGCGGCGGTTCCGGCAACGGCATCAAGGCCCTCATTGAAAAGCAGTGCGACATCGCCATGAGCTCGCGCGACATCAAGGAAAAGGAAGTTGAAGCCGCCAAGAAAAACGGCGTGACCCCCAACCGCGTTGTTGTTGCTATTGACGCCATCGTGCCTGTGGTCAACCCCGCCAACCCGGTTGCCGCCCTCACCACTGCCCAGCTGCGCGACATCTATGCCGGCAAGATCACCAACTGGAAGGAAATTGGCGGCCAGGACGGCAAGATCGTTGTCATCTCCCGCGATACGTCCTCCGGTACCTTTGAATGCTGGCAGGAACTTATCATGAAGGAAGAGCGCGTTAACCCCGCTGCTCTCATGCAGGCTTCCAACGGCGCCGTGGTGCAGGCCGTTTCCAAGAACAAGAACGCTCTGGGCTATGTTGGCCTTGGCTATCTCGACAAGTCCACCAAGGGCCTCAAGGTCAATGATGTGACCGCCACCGCCCAGACCGCCCTTTCCAAGCAGTGGCCCATCGCCCGCGAACTTTTTGTCTTCACCAACGGCACGCCTGCTGGCGGCGCCAAGGCCTTTGTGGATTACCTGCTGGATCCCGGCAAGGGCCAGAAGAACGTGCTTGAAGTGGGTTATGTGCCCCTGGGCAAGTAGGTAGACGGCTACCCGCGTTACACCCACAGCATCGGCGGAGCGGGAAGGCATGAGCCTCCCGCACCCGCCGGGGAGAAAGCGCAATGCGCTCCAGAGACATCAAGGAAAAAGCGGTGCGCGTCACCCTTACCACCATGGCAGGCAGTTCGCTGCTGGCTCTGGCTGGTATTGTCATTTTTCTCTTCATGGAAGGTCTGCCGCTTTTCAGCGAATACCCCTTCCTCAATTTTCTGTTTGGGCACCTCTGGTATCCCACTGAGGAACCGGGATTGTTCGGCATATTTCCCCTGCTGGTTGCCTCTCTGGCGGTGACGGTACTTTCGTCTCTGCTGGCGGTACCCATGGGGGTACTGACAGCGGTTTACCTGACGGAAATCGCCCACCCCAACGTGCGCCGCATCATCAAGCCCTTTGTGGAGCTGCTGGCGGCATTGCCCTCGGTTGTGCTGGGCTTTCTGGGCATGGTGGTGCTTGCGCCTTTCTTGCAGGATTTTCTGGACGCGGCCACAGGGCTGAATCTGCTCAATGCCTCGCTGGTGCTGGCGCTCATGAGCGTGCCGACCATCTGCTCCGTGTCTGAAGATGCCCTGTTCGGCGTGCCGCGCGACCTGCGCGAGGCCTCGCTGGCACTGGGCGCGACACGCTGGCAGACAACTGTGCGAGTGGTTATTCCTGCCGCTCTTTCGGGCATAGGCACGGCTGTGATGCTCGGTATGTCGCGCGCCATCGGTGAAACCATGGTAGTACTGATGGTTGCTGGCGGAGCGGGCATCATCCCCACCTCGCTGCTCGATCCGGTGCGGCCCATGCCTGCCAGTATTGCCGCCGAGATGGCGGAGGCCGCCTTCCGCAGCGAGCACTACCACGCGCTTTTTGCCATTGGCATTGTGCTCTTTTTCCTGACGCTGGCCTTCAATCTGGCCGCCGGATACATAGCCGAGAAACACCGTCAGGTGGGAACCTCCAGCCTGTAAACGCACAGTGTTGCAAGGTTGCGCAGTATGACGCCAGTTCAGAACGAGGAAAAATCCATGTCAGCCACCAGCCGCCTTACCCCTGTTCCTTCCACCGGGCCGAGCATCAAGCTAACGCCGCGCCCTCTGGAAGCAGACCTCAAACACCACGATGCAGAAGAACCGCCGCGTGAAGAAGGCGTGCGCCTGCAATTTGCCAGCGGCAAGGGCCGCGGGCAGTACCAGACCTTCATGTTCTGGCTGTTGCGCGCGATTGCCGCCTGCAACGTGCTGGCACTGCTGGCCGTATGCGCCTTTTTGCTGCAAAACGGTTTACCTGCCTTAAGCTGGTCGTTCCTGACCGAGCCCCCCCGCCAGATGATGACCCAGGGCGGCATCTTCCCCTGCATCATTGGCACGGCGATTCTTTCACTGGGTTCGCTGCTGCTGGCTTTTCCTCTGGGCGTGGCCTCCGCCGTGTACCTCAATGAATACGCCAAACGCAACGCCTTTGCCCGCTTTGTGCGGCTGGGGGTCAACAACCTCGCGGGTGTGCCTTCTGTTGTTTTTGGCCTGTTCGGGCTTTCGTTTTTTGTTACCTTCTGCGGATTTGGCGTTAGTATTGTTTCTGGCGTGCTTACCCTTGCGGTTCTGACCTTGCCGGTTATTATCGGTACAGCCGAGGAAGCGTTGCGTAACGTGCCGGACACGTACCGCGAGGCCTCGCTTGCTCTGGGCGCAACCAAATCGCAGACGATTGCCCGCGTTATTTTGCCAAGTGCGCTGCCCGGCATGCTCACTGGGGCCATTCTTGGTGTGGCGCGCGCCGCGGGCGAAACCGCCGCCATCATGTTTACGGCCTCGGTATTCTATATGCCCAAGGGGCCGGATTCCATATTCAGCCCGGTCATGGCGCTTCCCTACCATATGTATGTTCTTGCCACGGCAGGCACGGAAATCGACAAGACCCGCCCCCTGCAATACGGCACCGGCCTCGTGCTGCTCTTGCTGGTACTGGGCATGAACCTGCTTGCCATCATCCTGCGAGACAGGTTGCAGAAGCGTCACTAATCTCACACCCTCCCTCCTCCAAACTCCAATACCCTCTCCTTCCCTCCTCTCTGTCAGAGCCCGCGCGAGCGGGCTCTGGTCGTATTGATCCTGCCACGAGGGCTAAAGGCAAGGGGCAAGCTGCTGCATGGCTGCCCATCCGGCGGGCTTGGATTCGTTCTATCCGCTGTAAAGACAAGCTGAGAGGGTGTCAGCTTTACGAAGAGGCACGCGGTCTTGCGCTTCTGCCTGCTGCGATCCACAGCCGAACTGCTGCCGACAGCTTTACGCGGGGCAGACAGCCAGAGCCATCGCTAAAAGGACAGCGTTGGCGCAGACGTAAAAAGGGAGGCCCGAAGGCCTCCCTTTGAATGCGTATCAAGCCGTCCGCAGACGGTTGCGCTTGGATTAGAAGCTGTACGCGAAGACCACTTTGGCCTGGTACATGTCCTGCTTGCTGAACGAGCTGGGGGTCTGAGCCTTCTTCCAGGTGCTGTTGTCCATGCAGTTGACCATGTAGTCCAGTTCCAGGTTCATTTCCAGGTTCTGGTAGATCTTGTAGGAGTTCACGAGGTTGAATTCCAGAAGGCCGTCGTTGGTGGTCAGGTAAGGCACGGTGTTGGCGCCAAGGCCATCGGACCAGGAGTAGGCGGTCTTCATGTACTTCACCATGCTGGTGCTGTTGGTGCCGCCCCAGTAGGCCAGACGGAAGGTGTGCTTCAGGTCTTCCAGGAAGCTCATGTCCTTCAACTGGGCACCGATGCCCCAGGTACCGGCGTAGTCAACGCCGTAGTCCTGACGCAGCCAGCCCATGTTGCCGTCGCCCATGTAGGAGGTGAAGTTGCCGGTGGGCACCAGGGAAGGCATGCGTTCGGAACCGTTCTTCACGCTGCTGTCGTCGCCGGAAGCGTACCAGCCGAACAGACCGGGGGTGGCCCAATCCATCTTGTATTCAACAAGGGCCTTGGCCAGCCAGCCCTGACGCTGGGAGCTGCCGCGCACCCATTCGTTGCTCTGGCCCTTCTGCACATCATAACGGCCCATGCCTTCAACATAGCCGTAGTTGATGTCCAGTTCGATGTTCAGCGGATCAAACATGGTCACAGCCAGGGGCAGACCAGCCCAGAACATGGAACCGTAAGACTTGCTGGTGCCGCCGAGGCGCACAAAGTCCGAACCGGTGATGGACGAACCCATGGGGGCGGGCAGCAGGGTCATGGGCGGGTTGCCGTCATTGTTGTTGGCAACCTGATTGTACTCATTCTTGCCAGCGTCATAGTTGGTCAGGGTGTTCTTGCCCAGCATGCCGTACATGACCCAGGGGGTCAGGTTCACGCCGTCAAAGGTCAGGGGAGCGGTCACGCCAAACAGATCCATGTTGTCAAGATAGTTCACATGGTTGGTGCCGTGGTAACGGGCATCATCGCCATTGAAGTTATCATTGAAAGGACGAGCCCAGAAAGCGGTCATGCTGACGTTTTCGTTGAACTTGTAAGAACCGACAACAGCGGCCACGTCGGTATCAAGAATAGCGGAGCCACCGGCAACGGTGTTGGGCAGGGCAAGACCCTGGATACCCATGCGCACCTTGGCATCGGTCTGGGGGATGGCCCAGTCGATGTAGGCGTTCTTCACTTTAACCTGGTTGTTGCCGTCAGCGCCGAGGGAGCCGCCAGTGGCGCTCTGGCCCCAGGTCTGAGTGCCAATTTCAAAATACACGGTGCCGGACAGGGCTTCAGAAGCCACGGCATCCAACTGCAAGCGCACGCGCTGCTGGGCAACAAAGCCGTCGCCGGTGTCGCCCTTGCTCTTTGTGTTGTTTTCACGGGTCGTGTTGGTCAGGCTGTTGTTGCCAGCGCTGAAGCCCATGAGCCACTGGCCCTTGGCCTTGAAATCAATGGCGCTGGCACCGGTGGCCGCGCCAAACACCAGGCCGGCGGCCAGGATAAGCGTACAGATGCGTTTCATAAATCCCTTCCTCTCTAGTTTTTCCCACAGGGTTGACACAGGCCTGCTCCAACACAGGCTGAGAAAACATACCTAGAATCATGGATGAAGGCAACCGTTTTCGTCAAAAAATTTTTACCAGACTGTCACAATGGCAGAAATATGACGCTAAAATGCCATACAGGCAATGCCAAGACCTTCATTCTGCCGATCTAAAACCACGGGCGTTGCTATACAGGAAGCCATTCACCCTGCATTCTTGGCCAAAGCTCTCTGGACGGGCTTGCCGCAAGTACGCGTTCAAATTTTTTGCAGGGTAAAAAAGCCTCCTCATCTTAAGGGGGCCGCATTTGCACACAAAAGCCCGCCCCTGTTCATCGCCAGCATCGCTGCGGCATCGTGAACAGGGGCGGGCCACGGGCTCACCCAAAAATCAGAAATTACCTGTAATTCAACTTACAGAAAATCAGGATCAGCGGCAGCCTTGCCCTCTGCCAGCATGATGCGCACATAGTGCAGGCTGTGCTCGTCAACCGGGATAATGGGAAAGGACTGCGAACAGCCAGGGCAACGCACCATGCGAGGCTCCGTTGGGCTGGCTTGCGGCACGTGCTTGCCGCAGTTGGGGCACTGATAAAAAAACAGGATTTCCATCCCGTCAGGCGCAACAGGCTGGACGGGTCGCTTGCGCTCAGCCACGGCTGGCCTCCCCTTCATTTTGTGGCGCGGCCAGATTGCGGCCGGTCATCAGTTCAGAAGGCGGCATCCCCCAAAGACCAAGAATGGTGGTGGCCACATCGGCCAGTCTGCCGTCTGCCAGAGTGCGCACCTTTCCATCCGGCTCCAGCAGAATGCAGGGAACAGGGTTGGTGGTGTGGGCCGTATGGGGCTGCCCTTCGGGCGTGAGCATGTTTTCGCAGTTGCCGTGGTCGGCAATGACAATCATACGGCCCTTGCGGGCCTCCACTGCGGCGACCATGCGCCCCAGGCAGGCGTCAACCACTTCGCATGCGTTGACCGCAGCCTGAAGAATGCCCGTATGGCCCACCATGTCGCCATTGGCGAGATTGCAGACCACAAGATCGTACACGCCGGAATTCCAGGCTTCCACAAACTTGTCCGTCACTTCAACGGCGCTCATGGAGGGCTTTTGATCGTAGGTTTTCACCTCGCGGGGGGACGGCACAAGAATGCGATCCTCACCAGCAAAAGGCTCTTCAAGCCCACCGTTGAAAAAGTAGGTAACGTGCGCGTATTTTTCCGTCTCCGCCAGGCGCAGCTGCTTCAGCCCTTGCCGGGAAACCACCTCGCCAAGCCCCATGCTCACGGCCTCCTTGGGAAAGGCCACGGGTATATTGAAGCTTGATTCATAGGCGGTCATGGAAGCAACCCCGGCCAGAGCCGGAACGCGGCCACGGTCAAAACCGTCAAACCCCGGCTGAATAAAAGCCTGGGTAAACTGGCGCATGCGGTCTGCGCGGAAGTTGAACATGAACAGACCGTCGCCATCGGCCATACCGGCATCATCGCCCACAGCAAAACACAGGGGTTTGATGAACTCGTCCGTGATGCCAGCCGCGTAAGAGGCTTCAATGGCCGCTACGGGCGCAAGTGTGGTTGCAGGGATGCCGTGAACGATCACTTCCCATGCTTCCGCAAGGCGCTCCCAGTGCCTGTCGCGATCCATGGCAAAAAAACGGCCCACCATGCTGGCGACGCGCGTCTTGGGTTGCCCTTCAATGCTTTTTTGCAGTGCGCGCATGAAATCCACGCCGCTGTGCGGGTCGCGGTCGCGCCCATCCATGAGGCAGTGGATGCGCACAGGCACCCCTGCCTTATGGGCCATGCCGCACAGGGCTTCAAGATGATGGATGTGACTGTGCACACCGCCATCAGAAAGCAGCCCCGCCAGATGCAGCTTGCCGCCGCTCTTGCGAATTGATTCAAGCAGCCCGTTGAGTACCGGATTGGCGGCAAAGCTGCCGTCTTCCAGCGCCACGTCGATGCGGGTCATGTCCTGATACACCACGCGGCCTGCGCCGATGTTCAGATGCCCCACCTCGGAATTGCCCATGTAGCCGCGCGGCAGCCCCACATCGCGCCCGGAGGCCGCCAGTTGGGAATGAGGGCAGCGCGCGACGAGCGCATCCATATTGGGTGTAGCTGCAACATAGGGCGCGTTGCCGGGCCCCGGCTCGGCAATTCCCCAGCCGTCAAGAATCAGCAAGAGCGTGGGCGTCATGATTATTCCCCGCTTCGGGCTTCGGCCAGTGATGCAGCCTTGCCCCACAGGGCCTCAAGGCCGTAAAGCTCGCGCACCGGCTCCAGAAAGACGTTGACGACAATGTCGTTCATGTCCACCAGAATCCACTGGCCGGCGGTGTAGCCTTCCATACGCAGATATTCAAAATTGCGCTGGCGGCAAAGTTCGCCCACGCCATCGGCGAGGCTCTGTGCGTGGCGCACCGAACCAGCGCTGGCAATGACCAGAGCCTCGGCAAAGCCGCCCTGCCCGGCCATATCTATGCTGACCACGCGCGCGGCCTTGTGCTCTTCAAGCCAGGTGACCACGTCCGCCAGCTTTTCTTCCAGGGGGACATCCGAATAACGCTTGGGGGCAGTGCCCCCTGCAGGTGAAGAAGGAGTGTTGTTTTCCATACCCCTGCACATAACGTAAAGACGGGGCAAGAGCAATGGCGCTGCAAGCCGCCAGCGCGCTGAAACGGGCGCAAAATCGCGCCAATCCGTATTGACCGCGCCAGCGCATTGCGGCATACCCAAACGAAGCTTTTCAGGGATCAGCGTCGCGCTTTTGCGCCGCCAAACGCCAGCCGCAGAAGGAGAGGGCCGTGCTTTTCAACATTAAACAGGAAACTCTGCCACGCGAAGAAATGGAGGCGCTGCAACTGCGCCGCCTGCGTGATTTGTGCAACCGCGTCTACGCCAACGTGCCCTTTTATCGCAAACGCTTTGACGAGGTAGGCATCACCCCTGCCGACATCAAGTCGCTGGCGGATCTCAAGCTGCTGCCCTTTACGGAAAAGCAGGATCTGCGCAACCACTATCCTTATGGCCTTTTTGCGGTTCCCAAGGATCACATCGTACGCCTGCACGCCTCCAGCGGCACCACGGGCAAATCTGTTGTGGTGGGCTATACCCAGCGCGACCTTGAAACCTGGGCGGAACTGATGGCCCGCAGCCTGGCAGCCGCAGGCGTGGTGCGCTCGGACGTAGTACATGTGGCCTATGGTTACGGCCTCTTTACTGGCGGGCTGGGCGCGCACTATGGCGCAGAACGCCTTGGCGCCACTGTTGTTCCCGCTTCTGGCGGCGCGACCCGGCGTCAGGCCGGTTTGCTGCGCGATTTTGGCGCAACAGTGCTCTGCGCCACGCCGTCCTATGGCCTGCATCTGTGGGAAGCGTCCATGGAAGTGGGCGTTAATTTCCGCGATCTGCCCCTGCGCGTGGGCGTGTTCGGCGCCGAGCCGTGGTCTGAAGCCATGCGCCGCGACATTGAAGACAAAATGGACATCAGCGCCATGAACATTTACGGCCTGTCCGAGATCATGGGCCCCGGCGTTGCCATGGAATGCGAAGAAGCCAAGTGCGGCATGCATTTGTGGGAAGACCACATCCTGCCCGAAATCATTGACCCCGTTACGGGCGACCAGCTCCCCCCCGGCGAAGTGGGCGAACTGGTGCTGACCACGCTGACCAAGGAAGGCATCCCCATGTTGCGCTACCGCACGCGCGACCTCACCAGCCTTGATTACACCCCCTGCCGGTGCGGCCGCACCCACGTGCGTATTTCGCGCCTCCAGGGCCGTAGCGACGACATGCTCATCATCCGCGGCGTCAACGTGTTCCCGCAGCAGATTGAGGGCATCCTGATGGAAAGCGAAGGGCTTTCCCCCAACTATCAGATCATCGTGGACCGCGTGCACAACCTTGATACCCTTGAAGTGCGCGTTGAAATGAACGAGAATCTCTTTGCCGATGAAATCCGCAAGCTGCAAATGCTGGAAGGCCGCCTGCAAAAGACCATCAAGGAATACCTGGGCGTCTCCGCCAAGGTACGCCTGATGGAACCACGCTCCATTGAGCGCTCCGAGGGCAAGGCCAAGCGTATTGTGGACAACCGCAAGGATTAGGCTACCGGCCAAGCGAAATATACGGCCTGCATGCGCGCCTAAACGCGGCACGTGAGGCATGTGTGGCATGTGTGGGGGCCATCGGCACTGCCGATGGCCCTGATTGCAAAGAAGGGGCACAGTCTCGGCGGATGACAGTTGGATATTTTATTCGTCATTTCAAACAATTAACAAATTTGTCAAAAAAGCGGCGAAAAAAAGTCCAGCAATGCTTGACACCTCAGCCTAGTCCGCGTAGAACGTTTTCTCGCTGAGCGGGAGTAACTCAGTGGTAGAGTGCAACCTTGCCAAGGTTGAAGTCGCGGGTTCAAATCCCGTCTCCCGCTCCATTTTTTTGCTGGCGGCATAGCCAAGTGGTAAGGCAGAGGTCTGCAAAACCTCCATCTCCAGTTCAAATCTGGATGCCGCCTCCAACAGCATCCTTTACGCTTCGCCGTTTCGCATACCATGCGGGAGTAACTCAGTGGTAGAGTGCAACCTTGCCAAGGTTGAAGTCGCGGGTTCAAATCCCGTCTCCCGCTCCACTTTTGCGGGAATAACTCAACGGTAGAGTGTCAGCTTCCCAAGCTGAAGGTTGCGGGTTCAAATCCCGTTTCCCGCTCCATAAAAGCTCACAGATAAAGCCCTTACAGTTTAAAACTGCAAGGGCTTTTTTGTTGGCCTGATTTTGATCAGCTACCCGGCTGCTGATTTCTTGAACTCATCTTTTGATCTGCTTCTTGGGCCGATGTGTCATCTGACCACCCTGCCCCCAATGATTTATAGAGGGCAATGACGCCGCGCAGTTCTTCCCACTGGCTAAGGGCCAGGGCATCCCGTGCATTGTTAACGGTGCGCTGCGCAACAAGCACCGGCATATAGGCGCTCAATCCCCTGCCGTAGAGCCGGGACGAGTGTTCCAGGGCTTTCTGGCTATCGACAACGGCCTCTTTTAGTGAGGCCTGCCGCAGGCGTTCACTATTCAATGCCGTCAAGGCATCTTCCACGTCCCGCAGGGCAAGCCTCACGTCTCGCTCATACACCAGCCGTGCCGCATCGGCATTGGCCTGCGCCGCCTTCACGCCAGCGCGTGCCCGCCCTCCATCGTAGATGGACTGGCTGACCTGCCCCCCTACCGACCAGGCCGTGCTCGCGCTGGAAAAGAGGTCATGGATGAGGCTTACGGTGCTGCTGATGCCTAACGGAATGGTAAACCTGGGGAAACGCTCGGCCTCGGCAACGCCGATCTGTGCGGTTGCTGCTGCAAGGCGCCGTTCGTCCGCCCGTATATCTGGGCGTTGGCGCATCACCTCCGATGGCAATGAAAGCGGCAGGCGAGCGGGCACAGGCAAAGATGAAGACGGTTCGGCCAGCGCTGTGCGCCAATCACCAGGAAAACCGCCAGCCAGTACGCCGATGGCATGACTGAACCGGGCAATATCCGCCTCCATCAAAGGCGGCTGCGCCTCGGCTGTTTTGCGCTCTGCCCGGGCCTGCATCACATCGGCCAGGGTGCCCATGCCCCTCAACTGGGCCTGTTCAGCCAGTCGCTCACTCTCAAGCAGCGTACGGATATTGTCATGGGCGATGGCCAGGCGTAGCTGCGTTGCACGCAGGCCCGCGTAGTTGGACACTAGTTCCGCAACCAGACTCACCTGCAATGCGCGATGATCTTCGGCAACCGCTTCAATGCCCGCATCTGCCGCTTCAACGGCTCTGCGCGTTCCACCAAAGATATCCAGCTCCCAACTCGCGTCAAAGCCAGCAAGCCAAGTCCGCGACTCGCCGCCGACTTGCCCGGTGAGGGCCTCGCTGGTGCGCCGTGCCTCACCTGCCCCGCCGCCGGAAACCGTCGGCCCAAAGGCCGACGCGGTCTGAACCCGCTCCGCGCGCGCCTGCCGCAACCGCGCCAGCGCGATGCCAATATCCTGATTCCGCTCCAGCGCCTGCTCGACCAACCTGTCGAGCAGCGGGTCGTTGAATGACCGCCACCACATGCGCAGTCCATCCTGAGAGCTGCCAGGCAAGGCACTGTTGGCCTCAACCCAGTTTGCAGGCAGGTTCAATGTGGGTTTGGCATAGTCAGGGCCTACGGAAAGGCAGCCTGAAAGGCCCAGCAACAACGAGACGAGCAGAAACACGCTGCAAATACGCAGTCGCGCATGATTTCGTGCTGTGTACATGCGCACTCCTACAGCCAACGTTGCAAAAGCGTTGCGAGGCGGCCCTGGGGTGGCCTGTCGCCTCCTGGCGCAGTCACCTCGATGCTGCCTGTCATGCCTGCGGCCAAAACAAGATTTTGCGGGAGTTGCCCAAATTCGACGCGAACCGGAATGCGCTGCGCCAGGCGAACCCAGCTGAAACTTGGCGCAACGCTTGGCAAACCCTGCGCATCAGCCTGCTGGTTGGCATCAGCTATTCCGCGCCCGATACTCACCACCTTGCCAGGAATCACCTCATCAAAACCCATCAGGCGGATCTGCGCAGAGGCGCCGGGCTCAATGCCATGCAGTTTGGTTTCTTCAAAATAGCCGATGATCCGGAAGCTGCTCGCGTCCACCAGCGCGATATTCGGCTGGCCAGTCACCGCATAGTCGCCCTTGTTCAGCCTCAGACGCGTTATATATCCATCCACAGGGGCCCGCAGCACTGTGTGCTCCATATCCAGCCTTGCCCTGTCTACAGCAACTTGCGCACTGTGTAACTCGGCCTGGGCGATGGCCATTGTCTGATTCGCACGCTGGACTTCTTCTGCGGGCACAATATCTTCCATACCCCGGCGGCGTCTCGCGTCTTCCATTTTCTGACGCAACGACACGTCCGCCGCAGCCAGTTGAGCCTCGGCCTGCGCCAAAGCCAGAGCAAAGTGGGCAGGGTCTATGCGGTAGAGCACATCCCCCTGTTTCACAAACTGGTCATCAACCACCGAGACATCCAGTACCGTACCTGACACCTCCGGGGCTATGCGGACGATCTGCGCACTGACGCGGCCATCCCGTGTCCAGGGGGCCAAGACATAGGCACGCCAGAGCGCGCTTACCAAAATCCACGCAAAAATGACGACAGTGACTGTAAGCCCTGCCCTGAATATCTGTTTTGCCGGAAACAAACTGTTAGACATGGAAAACCAACACCTTTTCTGGGAATAAGCGGTTAAACAAAGAGAATCAGCATCGAAACTATGCAGAGGGAAAGGGCAAACCCGAATAGACCGGGATGCCAGACCCACCTCAGCGCGCCGCAGCGTGTAAGCAGGGAGCGAAGACCCAGGTATATTGGCAGCGCGGCGCACGCATAGACAAAGAATGGCGGCAGGTAGATGCCAGCCACCGAGAACTCACTCAGCATCGGTACGACCTCCAGAATGTTGTGAAAAGTAATCCGCGCGGTTTTCAAGCAGCGCTGCAATATCAAGCAGCACGACCGTCAATCGTTGCGCTTCGGCTGTGGCGGCGCTCCCTGTCAGTGACAATTGCGACAAGGACCTTGCAGCACGGCGGGCATGCCGAGCCGCCATTTTGGGTTCTCCAACCCGGCGGCTCATGTAGCGAAAAGCGGTTGCGAGCTGGCGGCGCAATTCAGAATCTTTGGGCGCATGGCGCAGCCAATTGCGCAGGCGCAAAACCTCTCGCCCCAGATGAATACTGTCCAGCGCATTGGCGATCTCTCGCTCCATTACCTCCGGTTGCGCCCTAAGCAGCGCACCGAGTTGAGCCGTGCGGTGCTGCTGGCTCCATTGCCAGACTTTCGCATCCGTCCGTTTCCCTCTGAAGGTGCCAAGCGCATTATCGCGGATAGCAAGGTGCAAACGCTCGGCGTCGCGCGACAGATTGCGCGGCAGCAGAACCTTGAACCCCACCAGCGTAAAAAATACTGCCAGTATCCAGGCCACGGAACTGTTGAGAAATAACGCAAAATCATAGTTCATGGGGTTGTCTGGCGCGGCCAGCGTGGTGAAAGCCACGAGATAGGTGGCCCCGGCCGCCATGTGGCGGGGCATGGAGGTTGCGTAAACGCCCGGCAGCCAGAATATCCCCAACACCAGGAGCAACAGCGGCAACCCTTCAACATGGGGAAGCACTATAAAGGTGCAGAGGAATGCCATTACAACGGCAGCCACAGTACCCTTCATAAATTCAACGGCGCCGAGAGCCGGATTGGGAGCCGTGGACAGTAGCGCGCAGCCTGATGCCAAGCCCGCCAGCATCAGGCTGCCGTACGTCCAGCCAGTCGCTAGCCAGAAAGCGCCGCCCAGCAGCACCGTCAGCATTGCTCGCAGCCCGTTCTGCATCGCCGCCGTCCTGTCCCGGTAGAACGGCACGGAGACTTGCGCCGCTGTTGGTAGCGGAGCATGTAAAAGTTCAATGCCCTTAAGGGCTTCAATATAGTCGTCGAGCTGTTCGAGCAGCCGGTCTCCAGCGATCATCAGTGCGGCATGCTCCGACGCTTCATCAAGCGATGCCGTGGAAAGCGTGTCTGTTAATCGAGCGCGCATATCTGCCAATATCTGAACGGCACGATCCACCCCGATGGGGCCTTGTTCCTGCGCCAGCGCCTGACTGACTTGCTGCCATGCCAGCTCCCAGTCAGGCTTGAGCGCTTTCAGGGCGCTCAGGCTTGCGCTGCCTTCGCGCATGGGGGGCATGCCGCCTACCAATGCGGAAAACAGGGAAACCATTGTCTGCCGAACTGTACCGGCACGTTGGGCCAGGTCGGGGGATTCGGCTTTTCCCAGCGCCAGCAGGTCATCCACGCCATACGCTTCAATAATGAGATTGCGCCTGCCCGCATCCAGAGGCCTGATTTCCGGTGTCTCACCAGTATGGGTCGCCTGGTGATTTGTCGAAAGGATGCCTGCGGTGGCCGCTGCCAACCGCCGCAGTTGCGTTTCCAAACGATTTCTTACGCTCCGGGTGCTGAAAAGTGCAGACACGCACACCAGGCACACCACGCCGATCGACACGGAAGCCCCGCGCCCCATCACCTGAGAAAACGTAAGTTCCGGATGTTCCATGGCTCCATAGGCCGCCATCCCCACGGTATACCCCGCAAGGGTAGCGCCATACGCCCGAAAATGACGCAGAAGCGTCATTCCCACCACGCACACGCCCATCCACAGGCCAAAGCCGAGCAGGAACAGCCAGGGACTCTGGCCAAATAAACTCATCAGAATAAAGGACGCCAGCATCCCGACCAGCGTGCCGAGTATCCGCCACACGCCTTTTCCTATCACAGCGCCCTGCACCGGGTTGATGACAAGAAGAACACTGGATGCCGCCGAATACGGTGCGCGCAGATCCAGCATATAGGCAACTACAAGCGCCATGCCTGCGGCAAGAATCGAACGCATCACGTAGGTCGCGCGTGGCGTGGTCAGGTCAAGATACGGCAGCCCGCGGAGAAACCATCCCCGGAGCAGGGAGAGATGGGAGGTAAAGAAACCTGAAGGTGCCGAAGGCACATTCGCATAAGACATGGTAGAACCCTTCTGCAATGACGTAATAAGCGCCACTGTAGATATGCCCTACCACTCCGAAAAGTGAATTTATTGCATTTTTATGATTGCGTTAAACGCACGCATTGAAGGTTGCCCCTCACTCACTATTTTGCTTGTCTGGCCGTCTGCGCAGCATTGCCGTTGCAGAGGGCGTGGATTGTACGCCGCAGCCACTGATGGGCAGGATCGTTCTCCAACCGGGGGTGCCAGGCCTGCGTCAGCAGCACTGTTTCCAATGGAACCGGCAGCTCGAACAGGCGGATGCGCAAACCTGCGGCAAGCGCGCTGCTGGCCAGATTTTTGGGCAAGATCAGCAACAGGTCAGAATCCTGCAGCGCGAACAATGCCGTGTACGGATTCGGCACGACAAGGGCAACATGACGACGCAGCCCCTGTTCTTCCAGCGCTGCATCCACGGGCCCAACGGACTTTCCGCGCCGAGAAACGTTGATATGCTCCCAGCGGGCGAGGCGCTCGGGGGTAATTTCGTCGTCAAAAACCGGATGATTTGCTCGGGCAACGCTGACGTAAGTCGTGGTGAACAGCGATTGCACGCGAATCTCCGGCCCCATTTTGCGTGAACCGCTGATGAACAGGTCAATGCGGCCATTGCGCAGCGCCTCCTCGTCCACGTCATCCTCTTCTGGCGAAAAACGCAACATGGCGCGGGGCATATCCGTTGCCATAATTCCCAACAGATGCCCCAGATGCATGCTTACAAATTCATCGGTGGCGCGGACATTAAAGCGCCTCTCCAGCGATTTCAGATCGATCTCAGCGTTGGATGAAAAAACCTGCGCAGCCTGCTCGACCGCCATGCGCACCTGCTCGCGCAGAGCGAGCGCTTTAGGTGTTGGGATGAGCTTTCGGCCCACCTGAACAAATACGGGGTCACCCAGCGCGTCCCGAATCCGGCTCAAGGTGCGGCTCATCGCGGGGGAGCTCAAATTCATGCGACGGGCTGCGCCAATGACGCTCCCCTCATCCAGCAACGCATCTAAGGCCAAAAGCAAATTTAAATCCGGACGCGACATGCCCCCTCCAATCCGTTAACTAAAACGCAATCACATATACCGCTGAATAATGCGAGGAGCATTTAAAAACAAGCATACTCCAAATGGTGAAGCATCAAGTTTTCTCAATCACCGCCTTATCCAGTTGTGATGCTCTTTGGGCTTTGAGGATGGCAGCACCTTGAGCACGATATTTTTTATTTCTGCTTACCAACACAACCAGTTAAAATACCTTGCAGTATTAGCAGGCAAGATTTCCAACCCGGATATCCCGGCCTCCGAAGGCCCCCAAACTATTGCAAGCCATTTATGAGAGTGCTATTTTTTACTTGCGAAGTTTTTTTGTTCGCAACCACCAGAACCAAGGAGGCGAAGTATGGAATATGCCGTTATGCTGGGGACCGTCGGATGCCGCAAAGAGGATTCAATCCTCGGCTCTGTTTGGGGTGGTTGGATGAACTGGTGGCGTCGCATGCTGGCAGCCGCCGACCGCTTTTAAGCACAGCATGTGACACCGCACGCTGTAATCAACCTGTGATTGAAGGCCGGGACAAGTCCCGGCCTTTTTTTATTTGGCCAGCGCCAAGCAGCAACATACGCCCGGACGCTTCAAGGCGGGTAGCACCCACTGGCGCATCCCCCCGCCACCATGCGTCACTTCTCCTGCGATATACCCAAGACCCTTGGGACTATAATCAAACACGCAACTCGGGCACGTACTAACCAGCGCCTGTTGCTGCCGCCCTTATCGCATAATCGCCAGGCCTGAGCCACGCCCCCTGTATATTTTTGCGTGTCTTTTAATTATAAACGCGATATTATACATAGAAAACATACTGTTCAATCTCCATCCAAACATAATCCATACTTTCTGCAAGGTTGATAAATATGTTAGTTTGCAATAGCCTGAATTCGCTATCTCACTGAAATTAAACTGACATATAGCATCATCAAGATGTGTGCACCCAACTCGCGCAAAAGAATGCACAGAACAGAAATAGCCTATACCTAACTGCACCGCATAACCACTACTCACAGATATACTTTTACTTAACCAGACTGACTTACAAACTAATCCACCCAGGCGTTCAGCAAATGTTCTTCAGATTTTCAAAAAATTACGCATTATGGGATACGATTTTTATCATTGCCATTGCTGGCTATACCCTGTTTGGACTGTGGGGAGTGAGCCTGCTTTCGTGCGATGGACTTAAAATCAGCAGCGACCTTTGCTGCTATGTACAAAATATGGCTGGCGAACTGCGTCGTGAACTGTTTTCACTTGACCCACTATTAGCAGTTCCAACCACCGCAAATTCCATCATCAGTCTTGAATCAACATTGGCAAGCCTTCTTCAGCCCGGTGACGACATTGTGCAGGGGATGCTGCGGGCTGGCGCTGTGGGGGTGTTTTTCCACTACATTGCCTGTTATTATCTCGGACGCCGCCTTTTTGACACGCCGCTGATTGCCGCCCTGTTTGCCCTGCTGACAGGCGTGACAGTATGGGTCAGCTTTGGCACATACTAGGGCTTTGGCTCGGGTGACATAACGCCGCGTGTTTTTTATGCCGCTCTGTTCCCGGCACTACTGGCAGCAACACTTTCCGCTCTCGACAAACCACAGCTGCGCCCTCTTATCATGTTTGTTTCGGGCTGCGGCATGTACCTGCACAGCATCAGTTCCCTGGTGGCGAGCTGCATGCTGTTTACCGTCTTTTTACTTCACAGGGCCAAGGGCGACAGCCTGTTGCGGCACGGGGCATGGCTTCTGTTGAGCCTTGTTGCCTGGTGCCTTCCCACATTGCTCTATCTGACAAGCTCCATCAAATCCGCCACGCCATTTTCGCCGCAGGATCTGGCCGTGCTCCAGCAGGTTTTTGACCGCCGCTTTCTTGAAGACGAAGGCGGGCTCTGGAGCAGACTGATAGGACACCTGCATTACAGAAGCGACAGCTTTTTTCTCATTCTTGGCGGCATTGCCGGATTTTTTGTCGTGCGCCGTTACGGCACGGCACTAATGAAACGCCTGGCATCCATTGTACCCACCCTGCTTTTGGGCCTGTGCCTGGCTTTGCTCTTTTCCGTAGCAGAAACACACATAGCCCAGGCTCTCGGCAGAATGCCCATGGGAGCAGAGCTTCCCCGTGGAGTCCGCTTTGTCATCTTTTTATGCTGGCTCATGATTGTCTGCGGCTTTGCCTGCTTTTGGCAACGCGCGCCCAAGTGGGCGGGCCTTGTTGCCATCGCCGCTGTCATCGTCGTTCTTGTGTGCGATCAGGGTCGATGGGCCTATGGGGTAAGGTTCGCTTTCAGACATGTACTGGAACTGCCGCAGCCTGCCAAAGTACAGGCTCGTCTGCGCCGGGGAGCAGACTACGCCGAAGCCCTGCAAGCCGTGCAGCGGATTGTCCCGCAAGATGCCCCCATTTTTGCAGACCCCGATGCCATGGCCGTGCGCTATCGCCTGTACCGGCCCCTGGCCTACGCTTTTAAAGACGGATCTTCCTATCTGTACAGCCAGGACGCGCAAGGGGCCGCCCGCTGGCTTGACCTGACCGCCATTCGGGATAAACAGGGATTGACCGCAGCATGGCTTGCCTCTGGCACCCAGTGGGTTTTGTGCGGCACCATGTCTGAGCGGCAGAACATTGAGCAGCAGGGAACCGTTCTCTGGAGCAATGACCGCTGGTTTATCGCCAGACGCGGCATTGCGGCTGAACACGTCACGCAGTGAGGCTTTGCATGCGCCAAATCACTCTCTCGGTTGTTGCCCCCGTGTACTGCGAGGGCGGCCATCTGCACGAATTTGTGGCGGCTCTCGTCGAGGTGCTCGCCCCATTGAAGGCAGAAACCGGCCTCAGCTACGAAATAGTACTGGTTGACGATGGCTCCACAGACGACACGTGGGCCGCCATGCGTGCACTGACCGGACAATATGCCAACCTGCGCTGCCTGCGCCTGAGCCGTAATTTCGGCAAGGATGCCGCCCTTTCCGCGGGCCTGGAGGCCGCGCGGGGCGATGCCGTCATCACCATGGACAGCGACATGCAGCACCCCGCTGCGCTTATACCAGAAATGGTGGACTTGTGGCGCGCCGGCGCTGTAGACGTGGTTGATGTACGCAAGCAGGAACGGCAAGTGGAGTCGTTTTTAAGCAGAATCTGCGCCGTATCGTTTTACCGCATTTTCCAGATGCTGACTTCATATGACCTCAAAGGTTCGGGGGACTTCAAACTGCTTGACCGCAAGGTGGTTGATGCCTGGAAAAATCTTGGCGAACGCAAGCTCTTTTACCGGGGGCTGACTTCGTGGATGGGATTTCGACACAAGGAAATACTGTTTACGCCCTGCGCCCGCTGCGGCGGCACCAGCAAATGGAGCATGGCCCGCAGGGTTACCCTGGCCGTTGATTCCATGACGTCTTTCAGCGGCAAGCCCTTGCTGGTCATTGGCATTATTACCCTGCTGTTCTATAGTCTTTCGTTTATGGTGGGCTGCGAGGCTCTTTGGAGCTATGCTACAGGACAAGCGGAATCGGGATTTACCACGGTCATTCTGCTGATGCTGCTGACCGGCAGCGCCATTCTCACTGGCCTGTGCATTCTGTCGGCCTACCTGCACCACGCCTTTGTCGAGCTTAAGGGCAGACCCCGCTATCTTCTGGCCGAAACGCTGGAAGGCGACAAGACGGACGCCTGATTCATGCGCCAGCAAAGCGATGCCGAAAAACTGCCTTCCATGCGTTTTATCGTCCATGCGGATGACTGCGGCCTGACCCGGCAGATCAGCCAGGATATCTTTGCCTGCCTTGCACAGGGGCCGCTCAACTCCGTTTCCGTTATTATGGGCGGCTCAGACGCGGCACAGAGTCTGCAACAACTGGCTGCCATGCCCAGTGTGCGCGTATGCCTGCACCTGAATATTCTTGAAGGGCGCTGCACGGCGCCCGTTTCACAAGTGCGCCCGCTGGTTGATGCAGATGGCATCTTTCGGTACGGGCTTGGGCAGATGCTCTGTAACCTTGCCACTGGCAGTGGCCCCAGCAAAAAGGCCCTGCTTTCAGCCATTCGTAATGAATTTGAAGCCCAGATAGATGCCTTTGCCAGCGGCTTTTCACCATTGCGGCAAAGGGGAGGGCTGCATCTGGACGGGCATCTGCACGTGCATACGATCCCCGCCCTGCGCGGAATCATGCGCGACCTCATGCGGGAGCACCCGCCTGCCTATGTGCGTCTGCCCAGGGAACCCGCTCACCTGCCCCCGCTGCCATTGACGCAGATGTTTGTGGGATGCATGCGGCGCGCCCTGCTCGCGCACTGGTCGAAGGGGTTTGCGGCCCTGCTGGATCAGACAGGCGTTGCCCACAACAGTTTTTTATGCGGGCTTGTTAGCGGCGGCAACCTTACTGCGGCACGGGCCGAGGCGTCCCTTGCGGCCATACAGCGACAGAAGGAGCGCGCCCCGCTGGTGGAAATCATGAGTCACCCCGGCGGCGGGCATGACGCCAGCGATGCCTGCATACGACACCGCGGTTTTTACCAGAGCCACGCACGGTTGGCAGAAAAGACCATGCTGCTTGGCGGCAGCCTGAGCGCCGTGCTGGCGCGCTACGGATCCTTGCAGACCTTTGCGGAAGCATAACAAGAGCGACCCCAGCCAGCCCAACCCGGCAGGTGCCGGATTGCTCCGGCATTTCACCCAACAAAATCCCGCACGGCAAACAACAAACGGCCCAAAAGCATAGTTGCCTTTGGGCCGTTTACATTCTTCAGCAGAGGCGCTCACGCCTGCATGACCGTTATTGGCCGCGAATCCAGTAGGTTTCAAAGCCGTCTTCAAGCCAGCCGTCCTTCACCCGGGTGAAGCCAGCCTCTTTGAAAAGATCGCGGTATTCATCCTGCGTGCGCCGCCAGCCCCAGAACTGCTGCCGACGAATACCCATATAGTGCAGGGCCGCGCGGATGCCGATCTTGATAGCGTTCACGAAACTGCCGATAAACGAATCTTCTTCCAGCAATGACGCAGAAAGCAGCACCAGTTCCCCGCCGGGGGCAAGCTGCGCCCGCAGTTCCCACAGCAGATGCTGGAACTCGCGCGTAGGAATGCCGTAGTCGACAGTAGACAGGTAGATCATGTCGTACTGCACATCAGAGGGCAGGCACATGGGCGGCAGCCCGATATAGATGCGGTCGCTGGGTATGTATTCCCGCAGCCACTTCATGCCTACTGTGCTGGGCTCGTTGACGTGCAGTTCAAGCTCCGGCATTTCTTCCAGCAAAATCTTTTCCATATAGCCCACGCCGCTGCCAATGGACAGCACGCGCACGGGTTCCGTGCGCCCTGCGGGGTCTTGCGCCAGTTTTGCACGCAACTGACCGATAAGCCATTTTGCGTCTGTGCGCTTGTTTTCGCGCCAGACAGATGGCAAATCATCCCAATTCTTGTAGCGGCGGAACAGCTCTTCGTAAAAAACCGCATAAAACTTTGGTTCCGCCAGATGAAAGAATGAAATATGTGAAAAGGACGTGAAGGGTATGCCCTGCCAGCTTTCCTGATAAAAACGCCGCACGTTGAAGCCTCCGAGACATGGCCGCAAAAGCTCGCCTCGCGCAGGATTGCGCCCCAGGCAAACTTTCGATGCGCAAAATCATAACCCAACCGCCAGCAAGGCGCAATGCGCGTAAACCGGGCGGCGGCAACTTGCGCAAGAACGTGACCAGACCGCAACATCACTGCAATACTTAAAAAATATCTGGCAGGCACACGCAGCAACCTGCCAGATATCATGCAGCAGCAAGCGCAAACAAATCATAAAAATCCGCAAGGGGAGGATCTTTCCGATCCTCCCCTTGCCCATAGCTGCCAAACTGGCGGATAATCAGCAAACAAGCATCTTGCGGCCACTGTCGCCTTCAGACGCTCTTTGCTTTCTTCTTTTTTCTGCTCTCAAACCTGGCTACGGCGTTCCGTTAGCCAGCCTTCATTTCCTGAATAAGCCGCCGCAGCACCTGGGCCTGCTGGGCCATCTCGCTCATGGCCTGATTGGCCCTTCCCATAGCTTGCGCGGTTTCTGCCGAAATCGTTGCTACCTGCTCCACGGAGCGGCTGATCTCTTCGCTGGATGCCGACTGCTGCTCGCTGGCTGCGGCAATGGAGCGCACCTGATCGCTTGCCTGTTCCACAAGGCTGACAATCTGCGTAAGCGCCTCGCCAGAGAGCGAGGCCCGGCGCGTGGCGCTTTCAATGGTGGCAACAGACTTGTCCACGCCGTCAATGCTTTTGCGGGTTCCTTCCTGAATGCCACGGATAACGCCGCCCACTTCCTGCGTGGCTGTCATGGTCTTTTCCGCCAGCTTGCGCACCTCATCGGCCACCACGGCAAAGCCGCGCCCGGCATCGCCAGCCCGAGCGGCCTCAATGGCGGCATTAAGGGCCAACAGGTTGGTCTGATTGCGATATCGGAAATAACGCTCATGATCTGCCCAATGCCATCGGCCTGTTTGCCGAGCGTGGCCATATCGGCCTTGACTTCAAGCGACTGCTTTTGCACCTCAGTGATGTCGCTCACCACATTGCGAACCAGCTGCGCGCCTTCCTGCGCCTTGGTGCGCGCGGTATCGGAGGTATCAGAGGCCTTGGCGGCATTTTCCGCAACTTCGCCCACGGTGGCGTTCATTTCATCCATGGCAGAGGACGTAACCGAAACCCGCCGAGACTGTTCCTCTGCCCCATTGCTCGATTGCGTAATCAATGCAGAAAGCTGCTCTGTGGCAGTTGATACCACCTCAACCACGCTTTCAAGCTGGTGCGCGGCCTGCAACATACCCTCGGCCTTGGCGCGCTCGGCCTGCACCTTGGCAGCCTGAGCCTCTTGCGTGGCTATTTCCGCATGGTGGGCCTGCTCCGAAGCTTCTGCGCTTTTCTGCTCCGCCTCGGCGATCTTGTCCTTCATGGTTCCCACCATGTTCTGCAAGACATGATAAACGCCGCCGGGCTTCTTTTGCGGACGGAAAGTCACGTTAAGATCGCCGTCAGCAATCTTGCCCGCTACTTCGGCAAGATAGCCAGGGTCTTCGCCAAGCTGCCGCATAACCTCGCGCGTGAGCAAAATGCCTTGCCCCACAGACAGCATAAAACCAATAGCAATGGCCGCAAAAATCATTTTTTTGGAAAAATCAGCCAGTTCGTCATTGGACTGGGCGAGCAGATGGCCCTGCTCCTCCTTGGATTCCACAAGGCGGTTTATGGAATCCTGATACTGGTCGGCCAGCTTGTTTCCTTCGCTGTCAAGATAAGCTTCGGCTCCGGCGGAATCACCAGCCTGCTTCAATTTGAGCACCTTGTCCGTCATGCCTCTGAACGCAGCGCGGTGCACCTTGTACTCTTCGATAATCTGCTTTGCCTTGGCAGAAATGAGAGTTTTCTCCACAGCTTTTGAGCTTTCGTCTATTTCTTTGCGCAGCGCTTCAATCTGGGCAGTACGTTGCTTAACCTCCGCATCAGACGATGCACCAACGATACCTTCCATATTGACGCGAATGCGCTGAAAACCTACGGCCAGCTTCAGCAGATCCGCCATTGGGACGGTGGCGCGCTCATAAAGGATTGTGTCCGCATTATTGACCTTTCCCAGTTCAAAAACGGCAAAAACACCTACGCCCAAGGTCATCAGCGAAGACAGGATAAAACTCACAATGAGCTTTGTTTGCAGTCGTGTATTTTTTAAAAGGCTCATGGTCAATTCTCCAGGGGAGGGGGATTTTATACTATTAGCACACTACATTCTTTATCGGCATAGTCTTTAAACATTTTAGGTTATCAGCAAAAGTAATTAAAAATATTTTTCATATAACACACTACAATCCTTTGTTTAGCTGCCCAACCAAATTCCTGCCATAGTGTCCAGCAGCGTGTGCACACGACGCTCGGAAAATCAGGACTTATCAATCGGCCTGAGAGGAATGCATATTTCCGTCAGCAGGTCTGCGGGAGGGGTCGTTTGCGGTGAATTCCAGTAGATTTCAAAGCCCGGATCATTATACGGCTCGCGTCCACTCTGCGGGAACCATACGCCAAATAGCGACCTGTAGGCAGGATGCAGCAGGAAGTACGGCCCCCTGATGCGCAGCACGGCATACTCCTGTTCACCGCCAATATGCCGCAAAAAAATCTCCTCATTCTGTAGCAGGGGGCACAATTCAGCACTTGCTTCCAGCAATCCTGGCGGCAGGCTGACGCAGGCATCCATGCGGCACTTTTGGGGCGCGGTAATGTCCGGGTTGTCATAGCTCACGCCGTACGCCACTGAGGCATCAGAAAGCAGGCCGTTAGCCTCCAGCGCGCCGCACAGTTTTTCCCATGCAGGGAAACTCTCGTCATACGGCCCTGTATGCCGCACAGCAGCCACCAAGCACGGCGCAAATTTTTCAACACGTACATTCATGGGCGGGAGATCGCTCATTTCATGGTAAAACAGGGGACGCGTAAGATCTCGCCTGCGGGCAACCTCCAGATGCCCCTTCCTGCGGCGGTATTCGGATGGCAGCATGCCCAGATGCGCCCGAAAAGCCCGCGTAAAGGCGTCCACGCTATCGTAGCCCGCGCCAAGGGCTATCTGGGTGACAGATTCAGGGGAATGCCCAAGTTGCATGGCGGCGCGCTCCAACAGCAAACGGCGCACGTATGCTGCAACGCTCTCGCCCACCATTGAAGAAAATATCCGGTGAAAATGGTAGGGCGAAAAACAGGCTATGCGCGCCAGCTCTTCCAGATTTGGCCTGGCATCAAGGTGCTGCTCAATGTGGCGCAGCACAAGGCCTATACGCTGCTGGTAGGTAAGTGTTTCCATTTATTCTCCCATCTCGGTTCTGCCCGCCAAGGGCCACGGTGGGCAGAAGCGCAAAAAAAGTCGAGCGAATTTTCGCCAGCAGGAACATGCTGACCCCACACAATATATCCCCGCAAGGAGTACCTATGAACGGATTTGAAATAAAAGTTGTGGATTTTCCGGCCAAGCAGCTTATGGGCATCAAGGTGCGTACCAACATGGCAAAAGCCAAGGAAGATTGTCCAACCCTATGGCAGAACTTCTGCCCGCAACTGCCCAAAATTTATGGCAAGGAAAGCTACGGCGTTTCCATCATGCTCAATGCCCAGGATTTTGACTACTGGGCCGCTGTTGAGGCTGACGAACAGATTCCAGCAGGCATTGAAACCACCGCCATACCGTCCGGCTCCTACGCCCGCTGCACTGTGCCAAATCTGGAAAGCATCGGTGCGGGATACATGTTCATGTACCAGACGTGGCTTGGCGGGCAGCAGAAATGGAAACTGAACGAGCAGGCCCCCTGCTTTGAATTGTACCCTGCGGACTGGAATCCGAGTATGCCGTTTGACCTGTTTATGCCGGTCAAGCGTTAGATTCTGCCGTCCGGCGGAGTTGGGACGCCTGTGCGGCGCGCAGCAAGGCGGGGCCGGTTATGGGGCTATGCCCCCTTCTCGGCCCCCCTTGCATCCCCCCCGAAGCACCCCCTGAGGTTTTCAGCCCCCGCAAAACAGCGGGGGCAACGCGGCTATAGCTGCGGGAGCTTCCCTCACTCGCTGCGTTCGCTCAGGTGATCTCCCTCCGCGCCGCGTTAACGCCAGAGGGCGCTTTCACTTCGACCAGTATCCGCTTCAGCCAAATCCCACTGGTTTAACTGTTCGTTTAGGGAGTGCCTTGTCCTCTTTTCCCGTTGCTTCTGGTGTTTCAGTCACCACTAAGGCGGGCTAATCATTGTAGTAAACAAATACCGGTATCACATCGGCAAATTACATGCGATAAAGGCAAGTTCCATTCAACCCCGATCAGGCGGATGAGTTACGAGCTAAAAAAAATTCACTCATCATCAGGAGATGGTCGTGAAGTTGCCTTCCTTAAACTCGCCGGAGCAAGGCGAAGGCGATGGCTGGTGTTGGGCGAATTTGCAAAATACGCTTTTTGCGGTCTGAAAAGGAAGCGCCGGGATTTTGAGCGCAGCGTACTCAAGTACGTGAGCATCAAAATCCCGGCGCTGACGCATTCAGGGCGTAAAAGTCAGGTTTGCGTAAATCAGCCTGACAGGCTCACCCACCCCGCCAGAACTCTTTACCCTCCTTTTGTCTTTTCCCCCTGCCTTTCTGCTTTTATTGCCTTTTCTGCCTTTCACCCCGGCCCTCCATCAGGAGATGGTCGTAAAGTCGCCTTCCTTAAACTCGCCGGAGCGAACGCGGAGGCGACGGCTGGTGTTGGGCGAATTTGCAAAATACGCTTTTTGCGTCCTGAAAAGGAAGCGCCGGGATTTTGAGCGCAGCGTACTCAAGTACGTGAGCATCAAAATCCCGGCGCTGACGCATTCAGGGCGTAAAAGTCGGGTTTGCGTAAATCAGCCTGACAGGCTCACCCACCCCGCCACCAAACTCTTCCCGCCTTTTCTTACCCTCCCAGCCCTTCCCTGTGCCGCAGGGCTACACCTGCGGCTTACGGCTTAAAATCAACGACATATAGGGCGGTGTCTCACCCGCAGCACAAGCCCCGCCAAGGCCCTGACAGACCTTCTCCGCAGGCTGCTCCACATGGCTTGCCAGTACGCACGACTCCAGCCTGTTGGTTGCGCCCAAGGCTTCCGCAATGGCGGGCAGGTTGCGATAGGCCTTGAGAATCACAGCAGTATCACTCTGTTGCAATGATTCTTCCAGACTCTCCCGACTGTTGATGCCCGGTATGATGCGCAAGGTCTCGCCGTTTTCGCACAAAACGGTGCGGGTGCGGGCAGCTGCCGCCTGAAAGGAAGTGATGCCGGGAATAACCTCCACCGCCAGATGCGGCGCGCATTCGCCAAGGGTACGCATGAGATAGCCAAACGTGCTGTACACCAGCGGATCGCCAATGGTCAGAAAGGCGGCGCTCTGCCCGCTTTCCAGCACGTCCCTGGTGGTCTGGGCCGCTACGCGCCATGCCTCGCGCAGCACGGAGCGGTCGCGCGTCATGGGAAATTCCAGCCGCAACACGCGCACATCAGCCCGCAGGTGTGGACGCGCCGTGTCCAGCGCCGCAGAAAAATCATTGCGGGGCGAGGCTGCCGCAAGGATAACATCCACCTCGCCCAACACCCTGACTGCCCGCAGGGTCAAAAGATCGGGCGCGCCGGGGCCGACGCCCACGCCGTAGAGAATTCCGTTCATTACCTGCTCTCTTTACAATACTCTGAAATATTTATGGGATCAGCGGTGCAGCCAGTTTTCCAGCTCTTCCGCCGCATCCAGGGCGCGAGGGCCGGGGCGGGCAAACCGCTCTTCGTCAACTATAAGTACGCGGCCAGCGCGCTGAGCGCGCAAATCCCTGTAATGATCGCGCTCGGCCAGAGGCGTTGGTTCAGGATTCATGGGACCTTTCTGAATAATGTACGCATCCGGGTCTGCCGCAATCAGGGATTCCTCACTGTAGCGCACCAGTTTTTTACCGTCGCTCACCACGTTTTCGCCCCCCGCAAGGGCCAGTATCTCGCTACTGATGCCACCGCGTCCGGCAGCCAGCAGATTGGGATAACGCACCTCGTAAAAGACGCGCGCCACGGGCTTGCCAGCATTGCGGCTGCGCAATGCCTGCACACGGCTCTTCCAGCCGTTTACGATGGTTTGGGCCTTATCCTCGCGCCCGGCAAGCCGCCCCAGAGTTTCCGTCACCTCAAACAGCCGTTCAAAGGAATTTACTTCAAAGGTCAGTACCTTGAGTCCCAAGGAACGCAAATTCTCGGTCTGGGTTTGGGCTTCGCTGCGGCCTTCAAGCTGCAAGACAACATCCGGCTGTTGCGCCAGCACAAGCTCGGCATTGGGGCGCATGTGCGTGCCAATGGCAGGCAGGGCCGCAAGCTCCGGCAGATTGCCGTCGGCAGCGGTGCGCGCCACCAGCAGGTCGCCAGCGCCCAGAGCCAGAAAAATCTCGTTAAACGCACCGTACAGGGCGATCACCCTTTTGACGGGTTGGGCAAAAGTTACTGTTGCGCCCGTGTCGTCCGTGATGACAATAGGGACGGAATCACTGGACTTGCTGTTTTCAGAGTTGGCCGCCTGCGCTCCTGCCGGGAACATAACCAGACGGAGCATCAGGCTCAGCAGCATCAGCAGGGGCAGCCGGGCTAGCAGTTTTTTTCCCGCTCCACGGGCCTTTTGCGCTGGCAAGCAGGGCCTGAGGCAGTCCCCACCGGGGGTGGGGCAACACGCAGATGGGTATGTTGTAGAGCGCACCAAGATTCTCCTCGGTAAAAACATTTGCTACCGGCCCGTCAAAAACCAGATTTCCATCCCGCAGTCCCATGAGGCGCGTGGCATACAGAGCCGCCAGATTGCAGTCGTGCACGGCCATGAGCACACAGGCTCCTGCGGCGCGGCGGCGCTCAAGCAGGTCGAACAGATCGACCATGCGCGCCCAGTCCAGCCCTGCGGCCAGTTCGTCCAGCAGCAGGAGCGGACTTTCCTGCGCAAGGGCGCGGGCCAGCAAAATCCTTTGCAACTCGCCGCCCGAAAGTTCTGTGAGCCTGCGGTGCGCCAGCGGCGCGGCCCCGGTTTCTTCAAGCGCCCGGTCTGCTGCGGCATAATCTTCCCGCCCATAAGCTCCAAGCCACGAAAGGTGGGCAAAACGCCCGAGCAGCACCATCTGCCGCGCGGTAAGGCCCTGCGGCAACTGCCCTCGCTGCGGCACCACGGCCACCATGCGGGCGCGCTCGCGCGGCTTCAATGTTGCCAGCGGACGGCCCTGAATCTCAATAGCGCCAGCCTGCGGCGTCAGCACCCCCGAAAGGGTGCGCAGCAGCGTTGTTTTACCGCTGCCATTGGGGCCAAGCAGGGCGGCGCACTCCCCGGCGTGCAGGGTAAAGCCCGCGTCCCGCAGCACGCTCTGCCCGCCGTATCCGGCGCGCACCCCGGCAACACGCAGCACAGGCGGTGCAGTGCGCCCCTCATGACGAATATCTTGGTCAGGCCGCAGCATCAGCGCCTCCGCACCAGCAGGGCGAAAAATGGCCCGCCAAGCAAGGCCGTGACCACGCCCACGGGCAATTCCTGCCCGCCGGAAAGCACGCAACGGGCCAGCACATCCGCCCAGACCAGCAGCACCCCGCCCCCGAAAAAGGCCGCAGTCAGCAAGGGGCCGTGCCCCCAGCCCAGCAGCAGGCGCAGCACGTGCGGCACCACCAGCCCCACAAAGCCGATCACCCCGGCCACGGCCACACAGCCTGCGGTCATGCAGCTTGCCCCGGCCAGCAGCCACAGGCGGGCGCGGCCCACATCAAGGCCTGTCTGGGCGGCCTGCTCATCCCCAAGGGAAAGCACGTCCAGGGCGCGCCAGCCAAAGGCCGTTGCCAGCAAGCCCGGTACAAGGGTCGCCAGCAAGAGGGGCAGGCTGCTCCAGCCCCGGCCTTGAAAAGACCCCATGATCCAGAACACGATGCTGGTTACGGATTCCTCGTTGAGGGCCTTCACAAGGGCCACCAGCGCCCCCAAAAATGCAGCTACGGCAATGCCCGCAAGAATAACGCTCTCCCGGCTGAACGCACCATCGCCGCGCCCCAGCCACAGTGCGCAGCCAAGGGCCGCTAGCGCGCCGATCAGGGCCGCAGGGGCCACCAGCCCGGCATGACTGAACCCGGCCAGCCCCGGCACACTTCCCAGCCACGGAATACTCCCCAGCAAGGCCACCAGCGGCCCGCCAAGGGCTATAGCCATACTGGCCCCGCAGGCAGCCCCGGCGGAAATGCCCAGAGTAAAAGGATCAGCCAGCGGATTGCGCAACACGCCCTGCAATGCTGCCCCGGCCATAGCCAGAGCGCCGCCGCACAGGGCGGCCAGGCACACACGGGCAAGGCGGATGCTTACCACAACCCCGGTCAGGGCCGGATCATCGGGCGCAGACGCAAAGCCTGCCAATGCCGCCAAAGCGCGAAACACGCTCTGTGTGCTCAAGGGCACAGGCCCCGGCAAACAGGCCAGCGGCAGCGAAACAAGCCACACGACCACAAGACCGGTAAAAACCGGCCACAGCCTGCGGGTCTGCGGGAAGGAGGAGTGAGAAGATGCGGTCGTTCTGGTCATGCCAGCCCTCTGGCCGTAGCCTGCGGGGGCACACGCGGGCCAAAGCGTTGGCTGACCTCAGGGGTCAGACCCTTGCCCAGTGGCGGCCTGCGCCGCGCGAGCATAAAAAAAGCCTCTTCCACTCGTGGTGGAAGAGGCCCGTATTTCCTCTGTCCTGCCGGCAAAAACCCGTTGCCGTGGGGCGGCCAATGCCGCACCGTGGTGCCGTCATTCCATGACTGCGCACCTTGGGGCATGGCAGGTCTTCCGGCTTGGTTCCCCTGCTCCGGCCTTCCCGTTTCCAGTGGCGCAAGATGGAGCAAGGTTAAGAACCTTACGGCGGCGGGTCCGCTCCCGTTTTTCACGGGATTCCCTTTTCAAGCCGGTCTACCCGGCTACCAATGCCGCCAACACTCTAGGCGCGGCCTTGCGGCCTGTCAATGGCTCAGGCTGCTATCCACACAAGGCTGGCCTGACGGCCCGAGCGTCTGGCGCAGCGGTAGGAGAAAAACTGCTCGTTGTTGCTGGCGGTGCAGATGTCCAGCCCGTAGATATTGCGCGGCAAAAGCCCCGCGCGCTCAAGCTGGTGCCGCGTGAGGCCCCACAAATCCATGGTTTTACTGCTGGCGTCAAACCAGGGCAGGTAGGGATCGCCCCACTCCTTGTCAAAATTGACAAATTCCGCCTTGCCCGGCCCGAGGCTGGGGCCGCGCACTGCCAGCAAATCGCGCGGTTCAAGACCGTAACGCTCGCAAAAGCGGGCCACGCCGGTGATGGGGAAATCGCAGCGGTTGCCGCGCCAGCCCGCATGCATGGCGGCGATATACGCGCCGCTTTTGTGGGCAATGAGGATGGGCTGGCAGTCTGCCGTTTTAATGAGCAGACCAAGGCCGGGACGCGCAGTGGCCATGCCGTCGCCTTCCGCCGTGACGGGCGTTTCGCAGGCCACGGCTTCCGGCTCAAAAACAAAACCATCGCCGTGCACCTGCATCAGTTCGGCCCAGGCGGTCATGCCTTGCGGGCGCAGGCCTTCCAGCATGCTGCGACGGTTGGCAATGACGTGTTCAGGGTTATCCTGCACGGTAAAAGCAATGTTGCCGCCGCCAAACTCGCCAAGGCTCACGCCTCCGGCGCGGGTCTGAAAGGCGCAACGCACCTGCGGAACACCGGGAAAAACAAAGGGAATATAGCTTACAGACACAGCATACGCTCTTCAGTACATATGTAGTTGACCCGCTGGTCCCAGGGGGCCAGGGGCAGGGATTCCACAAGCTGAAATTCAAAACACAGGCCCACGCGGGGGCAGGTGAATCCTTTTTCCAGAAAGCGGTCGTAATAGCCGCCGCCATAGCCCAGCCGCCCGCCAGCGAGATCAAAGGCCACGCCGGGCAGGAGCGCAAGATCGGGGGCAAGTGGGTGCGCTTCCCCCGCGCCGCTGCCGCCCGCTGCTTCCGGCCCGAAACCGGGCAGGGAATCGTGCGGTTCAAGCAGGCCGAGAGGGCCGGGCCGCAACTGATCCGGGGCGCTGCAGGCCACAAAATCCATAAATCCCGGTTCGCTGCGCCGCACACGCGGCAGCCACACAAGCACACCGGCCTGCCACGCTGCGCGCAGCAGGGCCTGCGTGCCAAGCTCGCCCCTGACGCCCACATAGAGGGCCACGGAGTGGGCAGTCTTCCACAGGGCGGATTCCATCAGCCTGCTCTGCGCCGCCTCGCTGCGGATTTCGGCCAACTGGGGCGACTGCTCCGCCCGCAGACGGCGCATAACTTTACGCACATCGTTTCTGGCCTGAGCCGTAGCATCGGACAACTCGCCAGAAAGATTGCCCGCCAAACTCGTTGGCGGAGCATCCGGCTGATTCACTGTCTGGCTGGGCTGCACAGGCGCGGGGGGCGTGGCATTGGAGGGCAAGCGGCTCTTTCCTTGTGGTGCAATGTGTGGCATTCTCAACACCTGCGCCACTGTAACAAAGGAAGCAATACCATGCCAAGCGCCGACTCTCAGGATTTTCTCTGGATCGCCGTGGGCGACATCCACGACGAGCCTGAACGTTTTGCCCAGATACCGGAACTCTCGCAGGCTGACGGCATTATCGTTACCGGCGACCTGACCATCACCGGCGGCGTCAAGCAGGCAGAGCTGGTCATGAACGCCCTGTGCGTCCACGACATCCCCGTGCTGGCCCAGATCGGCAACATGGACAGGCCTGAAGTTGACCAGTGGCTGAGCGAAAAAGGCTGGAACCTCCACGCCGTCACCCGTGAGCTTACGCCCGAAATCGCCATTTTTGGCGTTGGAGCCTCCACATTTACGCCCTTTGGCACGCCGAGCGAATTTCCGGAATCCGCATTCTCCGCGTGGCTTGAAACCTGCTGGCAAAAAGCCCGCCACTATCCGCACAGCGTGCTTGTTTCGCACAATCCGCCCAAGGATACCGCTTGCGACATGATCCCCGGCGGCATTCATGTAGGCTCCACTGCCGTGCGCGAATTTCTGGAAGAAGCCCAGCCGGACATATGCCTGTGCGGGCATATCCACGAATCGCGCGCCATGGACCGCGTGGGCCGCACCCTTGTGGTCAACCCCGGCATGCTGGCGCAGGGCGGCTACGTGCTGCTACGCTCCAATTCGGGCCAGCTCTCCGCCGAACTCAAGATGCTTGAAGACTGATTTTCGCCTGCCGCATCTGCCGGAACGCATTGCAAGGATGCACTTCGGCGGATGCGGCCCTTGCCCCAGCTCCGCGCCGCCTCAACAATTTTTCTTCTGCCGCCGCAGCATCTTATAATGACATAATGCAGCCTTGCCTCGCGCATTTTCCCGCCCCGCCCCTGTCCGCTTGCATATTTTCAAAAAAAACGTACTCTCCAAAAAGCGGATTAGCATGCTGCCGCCTTCGCGCGCCTTGTTGGCGCTGCGGCGGAGCAAATACGGCACATTCCCGTAAGTGCATGGCATGCTGGCTGAAATTTTCGCGGTGGCTCAGCGCCCCGCAGCAAAAGGATTTTCATGACCATAGACCAAGACACCCCCGTGGCCGCTTCACAGCCAGCCACGGATGCATCGTCGCAGGAAGTTTCCAAACCCAAACGTTCAACCACAACACGCAGCAAAGCCAAACCAGCCGCCAAGCCAGCCTCTGGCAAAACAGCTTCCGGCAAGGCTGCGTCCAAATCCTCCGAGTCAAAGCCCGCCAAGGATTCTTCTGATTCTAAAGGCGCTTCCGATTCCAGGGCCGCCCAGGCCGAATCTGCTTCATCCAAGACCACGGCAGCAAAAGCCGCCGCCACTGCCAAGGCCGCAGGCCGCAGCGCGGGCAAAACAGCAAAGACGACTACCGCCAGGGCCAAAAAATCGGCCGACGCCTCCAAAGAAATTTCTGGCAGCACGGCAGATGCCGTAGCGCCCAAGTCAGCCGCGGCCCCTGCTGCTGAGTCCCCCAAGGCTGCTGGCAAAACGGCGAGCAAATCTTCTGCCAAAACCCCTGCCAAGGCTGCGGGCAAGACTGCTGGCAAAGCCGCAACGCCCCGCAAGGGCAAGGCCGCAGAAGCCAACGCGCCGGAATCCACTGCCACGGCCAAAGCTTCCGAAGCGTCTGAGGGTTCCAGGCAGGAAGCCACACAGCAAAAATCTGCCGCTCCCCAAAAGCCTGCCTCAAAGGCTCCCAAAGGTCGGCCCGCAAAAGCAGCGGCAAAAAGCACGGCTCAGGCAACTGCGCAGACCATTGACGCAACGCCTGCAGACACAGCCCCCAAGGCCGCGAGCCTCGCAGCAGACAAACCCGCGGTTTCTGCGGCTCTCACGAGCCCGGCCCCTGTGGCACAAGCCCATGTAAAAGCGGCTGAGCCGAGCGCAAATCTGGCGTCGGAACAAATTTCAGACAAGCCCGCAGACGCAGCGCCGCGCCAGAACGCCCCCGCATCGGAACGTGGGCAAAGCCCCAGACAGGTTGCTGACCAAAACGCGAGCCAAAACACAAGCCGGGCCGCAAGCCAGCCCACGGACAAGGCCTCCGATACACCTGCCGTCCAGGCGGAACAGGGTGCAGAACAGGCCGCTGAAAGCGGTTCTGCCCAGGCATCTGGCGAGGCCGCTGCCGGGGATGGCCCGCGCCGCAAGAACAGGCGTGGACGTCGTGGCGGGCGTGGCCGCAACCGCAAAAAAGAGCTGAACGGGCAGGATGGCGCGCAAACCGCCGAGGACCAGGCCAGCATGGCCCCCCTCGACGATGATGACGCTCTTGATCTGGTCGATGATGCACCAGAACAGGCCAGCCGTGCGCAGAATACGCGCCCCCAGAACGCCCCCAGGCAAAGCAAGCCCGCCAAACAGGCCAAGCCTCAGCAGCAGCAACAACAGCAGAACAAGCCTGAAAACGGCAAGCCTGCCGAAAACAGCAAATCCGCTGAGGGCAACAATGCTGGCAATGTCGGCAAGGCTCCCGCCGAAGCCCCCAAGGGCAAGCGGCGCATGTTCATCAGCGTGCTGCCCGGCGAGCAGGTAGAAGTCGCCCTGGCTGAAGACGGCCAGTTGCTGGAATACTATCTGGACATGCTGCACCAGCGCAAAATCAAGGGCAATATTTACAAGGGTGTCATCCACAATATCGACACCAACCTTCAGGCCGCCTTTGTCAGCTACGGCGCGGGCAAGAACGGATTCCTCCAGATTGACGAGGTGCATCCCGAATACTGGCTGGCCCACCACGAACCCTCCAAGGGCAAGAAGTTTCCGCCCATCCAGAAGGTGCTGAAAGCCGGTCAGGAAGTATTGGTGCAGGTGGTCAAAGAACCCACCGGCAGCAAGGGCGCGTTTTTGACCACATGGCTTTCCCTTGCCGGGCGCTTCCTTGTGCTTACGCCGGGGCAGGATCAGATCGGCGTTTCCCGCAAGGTGGATGACGACGACGAGCGTTCGCGCCTGCGTGAAATGATGAACGGTATTGACCCCGGTCAGGGGCTAGGCGTCATTGTGCGCACTGTCAGCGCCGGGACCACCAAGACGACGCTCAAGAATGATTTGCAGTATCTCAAGCGTGTCTGGCGCGATATCCGCAAAAAGGCCACCGAGGTTTCCGCCCCGACCCTTATCTATCAGGAGCCGGGCCTTTCAGAGCGTGCCGTGCGCGACTATCTGACCGAGGACGTGTGCGAAATCTGGGTTGATAATGACGAAGTGGCGCAGAGCGTGCGCGACACGGTGAACCTGCTGTTCCCTCGCCGCAAGGATCTTGTGCGGGTGCACACAGACATGCGCACGCCCATGTGGGAGCGCTTTAATCTGCGCCGCCAGCTGGAGCAGATTTATTCGCGCGAGGTGCTGCTGCCCTCTGGCGGACGTCTGGTGTTTGACCAGACAGAAGCCCTCATGGCCATCGATATCAACTCGGGCAAAATTTCCGGCAAGGGCAACTTTGAGGCCATGGCTCACAAAACCAATATGGAAGCCGCAGAAGCCATTGCACGCCACCTCAAGCTGCGCGACATCGGCGGCCAGGTGGTTATCGACTTCATTGAAATGCGCGACAAAAAGCACGTGCTTGAAGTGGAAAAAACCCTGCGCACAGCCATGAAGAACGACCGTGCCCGGCACGATGTTGCCCGTATGAGTTCCTTTGGCCTGCTGGAACTAGTGCGCCAGCGCACTGGCTCCTCGGCTTTGGCCATCTCGCTGGAGCCTTGCCCCGCCTGCGGCGGCACAGGCATGCGCCGCAATATTGAATGGCAGGCATTGCAGGCCCTGCGCGAACTGCGCCGCATGGTCAGCGCGGAACCCAAGGAAAAATGCGTATATCCGGCAAGCCCGGAACTGGCCCTCTATCTGCTGAACCACAAGCGCGACACCCTGCGCGAGATTGAGCAGGATTATGGTAAATGTCTGGAAATAATGGTTCGTCCTTAGAATACGGCACGGCAGCCGGGGTGCAAACCCCGGCTGCTTTTTCTGCACAGCACTCCCCCGCTGACTCCGCACCCGCAGGCTCTGCTCTGGCAGGCTCCATTGATGCTGCACCCGCAAATCCCTTGCCCGCCAACAGCCTGCTACTGCATGTCTGCTGCGGGCCGTGCGCCGTCATGCCCATCACGCGCCTGCTGGACGAAGGCTTTGCCGTAACCGCATGGTTCATGAATCCCAACATTCAGCCGCTGGCAGAATATCTGCGCCGCCGCGAGGCCGCAGGCCAATGCGCCGAACGTCTGGGCGTGCCAATCATTTACGCCGATGAAACCTGGGACATCACCAACTGGCTGCGCGCTGTGGCGGGACGCGACACGCCGCCCGCCCGTTGCGCCTATTGCTGCGAAAGCCGCATGCAGGCAGCGTTTGTCTTTGCGCGGCAGCAGGGCTTTGCCTGGGTGAGCAGCAGCCTGCTCTACTCGCGCTATCAGCCCCACGAGGTCATCAAGGCCGCAGGTGAGCAACTGGCGGCTCAGGAAGGCGCGCCGGGCTTTGCCTATCGCGACTTTCGCGCGGACTGGCAGGAAGGCATCGACCGCTCAAAGGCCATGGAACTCTACCGCCAGCCCTACTGCGGCTGCGTTTACAGCGAGGCGGAGCGCTACCAGAAAAAGCTTTTGCGGTGCATCAAGGGTTGAGCAAAAAAATTTTGCAATTTTCGCTTGACCTTGCCCCTGATTTTCCGTAAACACTTCCTTGCCTGAACGATCCCCGATAGCTCAATTGGCAGAGCGGGTGACTGTTAATCACTAGGTTGGCGGTTCAAGTCCGTCTCGGGGAGCCAAAAGAAAGTAAGCCTTTGCGTGAAATCGCAAAGGCTTTTTTCGTTTTATTTCAACAAGTTCCTCACCCGAAGCGTTCATCAGGCACGCGACAACCGCTCATAGGCATTTTCACGCCTGCTCCACACCAGCCCCCATGCTTTGCATCGCAACACAAACACTGCAGTACCCACACAAAAAAAACCGCCCCTGATCTTCAGCAAAAAAGATCAGGGGCGGCTACCTTCCCTTCAGGCTGCGCCAGAAGAGGTTTTACCTAGTAGAATATAGGTGCCAGCCCTACAACAGGGCCATGCCGAACAGCGTTGACCTTGAAGTTATCCCTGCCGCTGCCTGATTCATAGTACAGCCCAACCGCACGATAACCAAAAAAATCTCAATTTCCCAAACTGTTACTGCCAAAACTACTGCTGCCTGCACGCACAGCAGTCGCAAATCTCCCCCATTAGCCGTAAATCACAGCCCGCAGCCAGGCCATACCGGCTCTCACTGCGCCTGCCTGGCAGAACTTTTTGCGCACGCGCTCTCAATATCGGAATCGCCGCTGATCTGTTGGACGGCTTGGGCATAACGCTGATTGCCGCCTTGCATTCCTGCGGCCTGACACAAAAACTCCAGCGCCTTTGCGCGGTCAGTTCTGGCAGCAAGGAGGCCAAGATTATAAGCGGCATCAGACATGGTCGGCGCAAGGCGCAAAGCTTTGAGCAGCATCTGCTCTGCCTCCGCCCTGAAACCTCGTTCTGCCAGTATCAGGCCAAGATTATAGGCAATGGCTGCATTGTCGGGATCAATCTCGTATGCTTTGCGCAAGGAGGCTTCCGCCCCGGCCATGCTGCCCAGACGGGCCAGAGCCATGGCGGAATTGACATGGGCGGCGCTGGCGTCCGGCCGCAGGCGCAAAGCGGCCTCATAGGCCGCAAGAGCCGCAGCAGGTTCGCCCGAGCGCAACAGGTAGTTGCCGCGATTATAACTGCCCGTCCAGTCATCGGCTCTGGCGGTAAAGGATTGCTCAAGTTCCAACCTGGCCCTGGCAACAACCTGTAAGAAGGATTCCGGAATATCCTGGCTCTGCACGCCAGCCAAGGCTTCGGCAGCCCGAACCCGCACGAGCCGGGATGGATCGGCGCAGGCTTTGGCAAGGGCGCTCACCGTAGCTGCCTCGCGATTTTCGGCCAGCGAGGCTGCGGCACTGGCGCGAACCAGCTCGAATTCATCGTTCAGGGTGGCGCGAACCACCGGCCACTTGGCGCTGTCCGGGCAGGCGCGCAGCAGGCGCAACATGGATGCGGCGTAGACAGCATCTCGCCCCGGCTCCGTCAGGGAGGCAAGCATGGCTGGCAATTGGCTGAAGTTACGCTGCCGCGCATCCAGAATATGCCGGGCGCGGGCCAGCACCGGGGCCTGATAGTCCCGGGGCCGCCATTGGCGCACAAGGGCATCTGCCCATGCGGCGTCCTTGTCCGGATGGCAACCAAGGCAGGCGTTTGGCGAACCAAAACTGGCAGTCGCGGCAGGCGTTGGCGGGCGCATGGAGTGGTCGCTCCGGCTCATGCGCGCAAAATCCGTCTTGGGCATGTGGCATGCAATACAACGGGAGCCGGGGCTTTCCGGCTTGTGCCTGGTGTGTTTGTCCAGCCCGGCTTCCTTGTCTTTATGGCAAGGCAGGCAGGCCTGATCCGGATCCTTGGCCTGACGGAAACGCCCGCTGGAAGTATGGCAAAAGATGCATTCCAGTTTGCCCGCGCGCACGCAGGGGGCAGACAGCCAGGAAGTGAAGGTGAAGTTTTCCCCCAGGTCGCGCCCGTCTGGATAGTAATCCTCATTTTCCAGCAGGATCAGATCAAAGTGGTCAAAAAAACGCTCGCCAGGGCGGAACGAATCCGTGATGGGCGACATTTTCGCATGGCACGAGGCGCAGGAATCGTCGCGCTGCTGGCGATCCAGATCTTTTTTTATACGGATGATTTTCAGATCCGTAGGCGGCTTTCCCTGTTGCGCGGCAAGGCAGACGTCATTGTGGGCCTGCGACGGCCCGTGGCATGTTTCGCAGTTGATGCCCGGTTCGCGCCATGTGGTGCTGTAGCTATCGGTTGCCGCATCATAATTGGTGGCCAGTTGACTGACATGGCAGGCGTGGCAGGAGGTATTGAAGGTGTAGGCGCGGTCGCGCCAGTTGAGGCCTTCGCGCCCGCCAGCCCGAAAATGGGGGCTGCGCCGCGCCGTGCTGTCTGCAACCGCAAACCACTGGCGGTTACGCACGTCAAAAGCCAGAGGCAGGGTCTGCAAGCGCCCGCGCTCAAGCTTGGTAAGAAAATAATAAACGTTTTTGCCGCCAAGCACCTGCGCAATGGCGTAGTCGTGTTCGCCGTCCGGGCCAGTCTCACGCACAAAGCCCTGCCCTGGCCCGCAATAGGCGCGGTACACCCGCCCGCCGGATTCAATGCCTTTACCCTGCGGGGCTAGCTGCGCGCCAACCGTGGCATCTGAATACGGCTGCATGGCCAACCCGTGGCGGGATGTGGACCAGAGGGAATAAAATTTTTCGTGACAGCTCTTGCAGCTTTGCGAACCGGCAAATCCATCAGAGGCGTCTGCCGCAAGAGTCGCGTCCGGCCCGCAGACAAGGGCAAGCCCCAGCAAAAGGGCCTGCCCGCATCTGCATATATTTTCTGCTATTTTCAAGCCTAGTACCCTGGCAAACGGAAATTGGGCGGATACTTTTGCAACACGCCACGGTAGCGGCCAAATTCCGAATTAATGACATTCCCCACCGGTATGTGGCGAATACCAACGGAATCGTCTTCCTGCGGATTGGTATACAGGTTGAACATCACAAGGCCGCCGGTTTTTTCCACGATGCCGCCGGTAAAGCCGCCATTGTAGCCCTTGCGGGTGATCATGTCGGTGATCTGCACAGCCTTGTGCAGCTTGAATTCGTCAATCCGCACAGCCGCAAAGGTAGTACCCAGCCAGTACAGGATGCTACGCCGGTTGGAATTGCCCTTGTCCGCCAGCAGGAAGGAAAGCTGGTCGATGCCGTCCACATAACGGTCTGGAGGCAGCAGCTTGGCAAGCTCTGCTCCGGGCTTGCCCGCAAGGGAAAGCGCAGTGGGAAGGATATCCGCCAGGTCAAAAAGACCTTCCGTCTTGCGGGGGGAGATCACGCCCTTGAAATAGGCAAACGTGGGCACGCGGGTGCCGCCTTCCCAGGTGGTGCCCTTGTATCCGCGGAACGGCGAACGGCCATAGGGCGAGACTTCGCCTTCCGGCCCGTTATCCGAGGTGAAAATGACCAGCGTATTGTCAATCTGGCCGGAATCTTCAAGGGCCTTCATCAGGCGGGCGAAGACATCGTCCATTTCCACCATGCAGTCGGAATACGGTGTGCAGGCGCGGGATCTGCCCAGATACTTATCGCTGGGATAGTTGTCAAAATGGCATCCGCGCGTGCCAAAATACAGAAAGAAAGGCTTGGGATTTTTTGCCTGAGCCTTGATGAAATTTTCGCCGTAGGTAGTCAGGTCGTCATCCAGATGCTTGATGCTGTCGAGATCAATAACCCGCAGATCCTTGCAGCCTTTTTCGCCTTTTTTGCACTGCACTTCGCTGTGGCTGAAGGGGGCGTTTTCAAACGCGGCAAATCTGGGGGGATTGAGGGCAATCTCTGGATTGGCATTGATGTCGCGCCATTCGGTGTATTCGTCAGAAACTGACAGAAATCCACGAAAATCGTCAAAGCCAACATTGTTGGGCAGGGAGCCTTCGTTTTCACCCATGTGCCACTTTCCTATGCCCTGGGTCACATAGCCCTGATCGGAAAGCAGTTTTGCAATGGTGATGGCCCCGTCCAGACCGCCCGCCTGCCCATACATGGGCGGATATTGCAGGCCGTGATGCACCGGCAGCTGCCCGGTCATTATGGTGGCGCGTGTTGGCGTGCAGCTTGGCTGCGAATACGCCGAGGTCATGATAAGCCCTTCGGAAGCGAACTTGTCCAGCGAGGGCGTATCGTTGCCCACGGCTATGCCGCCGCCGTTAAAGCCCACATCCATCCAGCCCACGTCATCAAGAACAAAAACCAGGATGTTGGGTTTTTTACCGAACTTTTTTTCCAGCGCAGCCAGTTTTTCCCGAACGGCCTTGTCCTGCTCCGGATGGGGGATGACAGGCTCCAGATTGTCGGCAATTTTAACGCTGGGGACAGTAAGATACTGGTCGGGGTGAGGATACCCCTTGGCCTGGACAGGGCCGGATGACGTGCCTCTGTCGTTTTGCGCAAGGGAGGTTCCTGAAACAAGCGCCATTGCCCCCAGCTGCATGAGGGTCAGGGCAGAACACAAACAGATAAAACGCAAAAACTTATCCATGCTTCCTCCGAACATCAGTGCTTAGCTGAAGATGTTCGAGAAATAGCATTGTAAATACGGCTTGACTAGATAAAAATATTGTTATTTCACAATACTCATAACCGCAACAATTCTATAAGCTTTATTTTTTCATCACATTAATGCGACATCATTTCAGTACAAAATTGTCATACAAGGATGAAATTTAACACATTATTGCCACTAATATTTTCCTTTTTATATATCCTGTTCTAAATATTGTTTTTATGATTTTTATAAATCTCATAGATACATACTCCATTAACAACAAACTAACGGCACGATATATTAATAGAAATAAATTTTCATCATACATCACCTTTGTAAACCACAACTATAACCGCCAGAAAATAAAAAATATATGCATAGAACAATTAATGCATTATTCAACACCATATTTTCTATGCGCTGCAAAGACTGGCACGTGTATGGAGCACCTTTATCCATTTCCGACACAATAACCAGGTCAGCAGATATTTGATCAAGACCAAGCTGTACGCAGAGCAGCGACCGCCTTTGCGTACCTTAAATGTCGGCGCATATTTTTACTCTGCGGCCTCAACCAATAAATAAACCCTACAATTTTAAATAGTTATGTTTTATCCAACTATTTTTATTCAAAAAACATACTGCATCATGTAAACTTGGTGCAACAGCGAGTATTTGGTGCTGCACCAGCACGGCAGGCGGGAGAATCGGCTTTCACTGGCACCCGGCTGAATTCCTTTCAAATGATGGTGAGATCATGCCCATAGCAGAGCAAAGCACCAGAGAGAAGAAAGGCGCGTTATGCAACTGCAACAGGCGCATGCTTGCCATCACGGCGGCGTCCCTTCTTTTTCTGCTGACGATCATCTGGTCGGCAACCCTGTGGGACATTGCGCGCTCAGAAAAAGAAGTTCAGTCTACCGTTGAAATTACCACGCGCACTCTGGCCCGCGCCCTGAGCGAGCACATGCTGTCCACAATCAAGCGCCTTGAGCTTGCCATCAAGGAACTGGATGCAGCATGGACTCCCGATCAAAATGATATCCGCACAGAAGCAGAGCGGCTGAAAAAAATTATCGGCGATCTTGCGCTGCAAATTTCCATAGTTGAACCCAACGGCCTTGTTGCCTATTCAACCCTGCCGCACATTGCGGGCATAAGCATAGCCGACAGAGAGCACTTCAGTGTGCACCTCACCCCGCCCTGGCGGGAAATTCATGTTGGCAAGCCGGTTTTGGGCCGAGTTTCCGGCAAATGGACCATTCAGTTTTCCAGCCCCATTGTCCGGCAAGACAAACTTGTCGGCGTCATTGTTATTTCTGTTGAGCCAGACTACTTTGCCTCATTTTTTCGCAGCCTGGGCCTTGACGTGCAAGATTCCATCGATGTCATCCGATCGGACGGCACACTGCTTGTGCGCTCCACCGGCGATGGCCTCATCTACGGGCACATCATCAGCGGCACAGCCTATCTGAAAGCAAACTCCCCCATCAGCGGCAACTTCCGCCGCCCATCGCAAATTGACGGCATTGAACGAATATTCGGCTATTACAAACTTGGCCAGTATGGGCTGACCTTTGTGGTGGGCAGCGCTGTGGGCAACGCCTTTGCGCCCTTTGAACAGATACGCACCGCCACACTGTGCGCGGCGGCGCTGGTATCTGCCCTGCTGGTGGCTCTGGCCTTTCTTGCCTACGACAGCCTGCGCCGCCGAGATGAAGCCGAAAAACAGCTGGAACTTACGGGGCAGGTATTTGATTTCACAGGAGAGGCCATCTGCATAACAGACAGCGAAACAAACATTCTGGCCGTCAACGAATCCTTCTGCCGCCTCACGGGTTTTTCGCAGCCGGAGATTATAGGCAAGACCCCGCGTGTGCTGGCCTCAGGCCGTCACGGGACGGAATTTTACAAGCACATGTGGGATCAGCTGTTTTCAAACGGCTGGTGGGAAGGCGAAATCTGGAACAAGAAAAAGGACGGCACCTTTTACCTTGAGTGGTTGAACATCAAGGTAGTGCGCAACCTGCGCGGGGCCATAACCAACTATATCGGCGTGTTTGCCGACATAAAAAAAATTGCCGTAACCCAAAGGCGCATTGAGTTTCTGGCCACGCACGATGAACTGACGCAGTTGCCCAACCGCGCCGTGTTTTGCGACCGCCTGCAAAAAGCGCTGGATTGCTACCCGCCCACCAGTTGCCAGTTTGCTGTTGCCTTTATCGACATTGATGATTTTAAAATAGTCAATGATTCCATAGGGCATGCGGCGGGCGACAGCCTGCTCAAAGAAATGGCCCTCCGCCTTACCACCGCGGCTGGCGCGGATGCCGTTGTTTCACGCTTTGGCGGCGATGAATTTACCCTGCTGCTGGAAAATGTGGACGATGCCAAGGCGGCGGCCACTGCGCAGCGCATCATTGAATCTTTACGCCAGCCCATTTCTGTATGCGGCTTTGAAATCTACGCCGGAGTCAGCATTGGCATAGCCGTGTACCCGCAGCACGGCAGCGACATAAGCACTCTTTTGCAAAATGCCGACATTGCCATGTACCATGCCAAGGGGCAGGGCAAAAATACTTTCAGCTTCTTTAACGACGAGTTGCAGATCAAGGCGGCCATCCAGCTGCAGATAGAAAGCGGCTTGCCCCGCGCCATTACAGAAAATGAGCTGGTTTTGCACTACCAGCCCCAGGTGGAACTGGATTCCGGTCGCATAATCGGGCTTGAAGCCCTGGTGCGCTGGCAGCACCCCAATGACGGGCTGCTGTTCCCCGGCAAGTTCATTCCCCAGGCGGAAAAAACACGCCTTATCGACAAGCTGGGCGAATGGGTTGCCGACAGTGCCGCCGCGCAGATCGAGCAATGGCGCGCCGCAGGGCTCAACCCGCCCAAGGTTTCCATAAATATTTCACCATCGCAATTTTTGCGTGGCGCGGCCTTGCCCATGATTGAGCGCATCCTCAACAAATATTCCATCCCGCCGTATCTGCTTGCCATTGAGCTGACGGAAAGCGCCCTCATGACCGACCCCAAGGAGGCTCGCCGCGCTCTGGGCAAGTTCCGCGATATGGGGCTGGAAATTTCCATTGACGATTTTGGCACCGGCTTTTCTTCGCTGTCGTCCCTGCGCCACTACCCCATCAACAGGCTCAAGATCGATCAATCATTTGTGCGGGATCTGGACGAGGCCCCGGATGCCTGCGCCATCACGCAGACGGTCATTGATCTGGCAAAATATCTGGGCATAGCATCCATTGCGGAAGGCATTGAAAACGAAGGGCAGTTCACCAAAATCAAAATGATGGGCTGCAATATCGGGCAGGGATTCTTTTTCGCAAAAGCGCTTTCTGTGGAAGAACTGGAAAAAAGAGGATTCGTCAGCACCGGGCCAACAATTATCACACGCGACCAGTAGCCCCCTCCGCTCCGGCGGAGTGCATCACGGTATTCTTGCCCTTGGCTTTTGCGGCGTACAGGGCGGCATCTGCCGCGCGCAGCAGCTCACGCCTGTTTTTCTTTCCCGCAGGTTCCAGCACCGCGACTCCGGCGCTCACGGTGACAACATTGCCGTGCCTGCCAGTGGCATGCTCAATGCCTATCTTTGCAAAGGCCTGCCGCACATCCTCCGCCAGCGCAAACGCCTCTGTAGCGCCCATGCCGGGCAGGATCAGGGCAAACTCCTCCCCGCCATAGCGGGCGGCTACATCCGTGGTGCGCCGGGCATGAGCCTGCAGAACCTGCGCCAGCTTGCGCAGGCACTCGTCGCCTTCCTGATGGCCGTACTGGTCATTGAAATTCTTGAAGTCGTCAACATCCAGAATCACAATCGCCATGCCAAGCCGCCCACGCACGGCCCGCTTCCATTCGCTCTCATACGCGGCATCAAACTTGCGCCGGTTGGCAAGGCTGGTGAGGGCGTCCGTCTCCGACATATCCTGAAGTTCTTCGTTGGCGACCCGCAGTTCCGCTTCCATTCTGGCAAATGTCATGGTGATGATGCTGAAAGTCAAAATTGAGGCAATGAACATTGCCATGAGCAACAGGGCCTTGGCCATGTCATCCGGCCCGGAGGGAAGGCACTGCACAGCGTTGAAGGCCTTGTATGCGCGCAGCACAAACACCGCCCCAAGAACAACAAACATCGCCGACAGCAGGGATTGCGTCGCATATCGTTTCCAGCCCTTGACCACATACGGTTCAAACCCGATGCGGAGAAACATGAAAGCCATGCCAAGGGAAAATACGGCAACCCTTGTGCAGGTGTCGAAATCAACAAACATGTAGTAGGCTATTGCGGCTGAAATAACCGCAAAAACACCATAGTTCACTGCCATGCGACGCCTCGGCCTGACCCCCCCGTACAGCAACAGGCCACGGAACAGAAAAACCCCGGAGAGCAGCATCAGCACTCCTCCAATGTAGAGGGAAAGCAACAGATCAAAGGGACGGAAATAATTAAGAAACAGCCCTACAGACCAGCAAACCAGCCCGAGCGTCATACTCCCGAACCCAGGATAGGTTCGGCGGTACAGATACGTGTACACAAGCACGGAAGACAGCGAAAAATAGAGAGCCGCCACGAGAACTGCCATGGTGAAGGCATCAAAGTTGCTCAAAAGATCAATCATTGGCAACGATCCGTAACGGTTGGGAATAAGCCAAAAAAGGTCAGAATGCCCCAGAAACATTAAGCAAGATTAGCATGTTGATGCATACCTGAAAAGGCGCAATAACTTCCCCAGCCTGCCAGACAAGAGCACGCCTTTTGCACTACCGCCCCTTTCCGCTTGGTTGACCTGCACCGTCCTTCACGCGTAAGGCCAATAAGTGGCTGCAACCTGCCGTGTTGCCTGTTGAATACGTTCCACCCCGGCCCTGATGCCGGATCAGCGAAGGCCTTATGGATACTCCTGTTCTTGTAGTTGTGCTCGCCTGGTTTGTGGGCGGCTTTGTTTCAGGTGCAAGCGGCATCGGCGGCGCCATGATCGCCCTGCCCCTTGCGGCCCTGTTTATCCCCATTCAGGTTGTCATCGCCCTGAGCTGCATACTTAATCTGGTTATGGACGGCGCGATCGCCGCCATGCATTTTCGGTATTGCAAGGTTCGCGCGCTCTACCCTCTGTTTGCCGGTGCCATCCCCGGCTCCATCATCGGTCTTTTCATTCTCCAGATGGTTCCTGGCAGCATGCTCCAGGGCATGACCGGCATACTCCTGCTGGCATTTGTGCTTTGGCAGAGCCGTTCGCGCGTAAGCCAGACCGGGCAGGAATCCTGGCTCAAAGGCGGGCTTGCGGGCTTTGCCTCGGGCGTGCTGGGGTCGGCCATCTCTTTTGACGGCCCCCCTGTAGGCGCCTACGGCCTTTATGCCGGGTGGACTCCACGGATATTTCTCGGCACGCTGGGCGTATTTTTTATCATCAGGGCTTCGCTGACCTGCGTTCTCCAGGCCGGGGCGGGATTATACACGCCCGAAGTGCTGCGCTACGCCGCATACGGCATGCCTGCCACGGTGCTGGGCACGCTGTGCGCTTTCCCTGTAGCGAAAAGAATCAATCCTGAACGCTTCCGCACCGTGCTGCGCGGCATCATTGCCGCTGCTGCTCTCGTCTGCATCTGGCGGGCATGGTTGTAGCGCCCAAACCACCTGCAATTTCCCATCATTATTGGCCTCCTCGCGGAGGCCTTTTATTTAAGGCAAGGCCCATTCCAAACAGATGCTTGCCCCGGATGCAATACAAATTTGTAATCTACAGTGGCTTTCCGAGGTTAACAAAACAATATTGTTTTGGTACCACCCTGTTTTTTCAATTAAAAATATTTAATTTACTGAAATAAAACAATTTTCAACTTTGGCAATCATGTTGCAATACCCTCTGCAAAATCTGGAGGGTTTTCGTATGAATATGTTGCTGAAAAAAGTTGTGGTTGGTGCAGCGCTGGCAAGTTCGCTCCTTATGGGCGCCAATACCGCCCGTGCCGACCTGCTTGCGGATATCAAGGCCAAGGGCGAAATCGTCATTGGTACCGAAGCCCGTTTTACGCCGTTTGAGTTTATGGAAAATGGCAAAATCGTGGGCTACAGCACCGACCTGCTTGAAGTCATCATGAAGGACATGCCCGGCGTTAAGGTCAAGCGTATGGATATTCCCTTTCAGGGCATCCTGCCCGGTCTGAGCGCTAAAAAATTTGACTATATCGTCACGTCTGTCACCGCCACCAAGGAACGCAACGAGCACTACGCCCTGAGCGTGCCCGTAGCTGACGCCACCGTGGCCATGCTGGTACGCGCAGACAGCCCCTTTGCAAAGCCCGAAGACATGAGCGGCAAAACCGTGGGCTGTCAGACCGGCTCCGCCCAGATCAAGGCCATCGACCTGCTTGCCGAAAAACTTGGCGGCAAGGACAAGATCAAGGTCAAGGAATACGTGGCCTTTGACGAAGCCTACGCCGACCTTGCCGCAGGGCGCCTTGACGGCGTGGCGCAGTCCTACCCCAACCTTGCGGACGTTATCAAACGCCGCCCCGGCGTGTTCAAGATCCTCACCCCTCCCTTCGGCCCCAAGGTCTACTTTACCTGGGTTGGCCGCAACGATGCGGACAGCGCAAGCCTTGCGGCTTTCTTTGATGACGGTCTGCGCAAGCTCATCGCCAGCGGCAAAATGGCAGAGCTTCAGCAGAAGTGGTTTGGCTTTACCATGGAAATTCCCACAGAGCTGCCCACGCCCGTTCAATAGCCTTTCCTTCCTCCGCACATGGCCCCGGTCTTATGAGGCCGGGGCCTGCTTTTGACAGTTTATACATTATTTCAGGAGAATAGGTATGAGTCCGGTCAATTCCCTGCAATCCCCCCGGTTTTGCGGCATCCGCACCTTCATGCGGCAACCGGCGGCAACGGGTGAAACCCCGCAGGCCGATGTTTCCATTATCGGCGTTCCCTTTGACAGCGGCGTATCATACCGCCCCGGCACCAGATTTGGCCCTGCGGCCATCCGCGAGGCCTCAACCCTGCTCAAGCCATACTCGCCCGAGCTTGATGTGGACGTGAACGAGAGCTTCACCATTGCCGACCACGGCGACATCGACACAATACCCGGCTACATGGAAGACAGCTTTGCCGCCATCACCAGCAGTCTGAAGCCTTTTTTCGCCTCCAAAACCCTGCCCGTCATTCTGGGCGGCGACCACAGCATCAGCCTGGCAAACCTGCGCGCCGTGCATGCGGCGCATGGGCCTGTGGCTTTGCTGCATTTTGACGCGCACAGCGACACCATACCCAGCTATTACGGCAAGCCCTACAACCACGGCACCCCCTTTTACTGGGCGCTGAAAGAAGGCCTCATCCTGCCGCAGCATTCCACGCAGATCGGCATTCGCGGGCCGCTCTACAGCCGCAACGCCCTTGACTGGCCCCGCCAGCAGGGCCTGCGCATCATCATGGGGCACGAGGCCCACGCAATGGGGCTGGAGGCTGTGATACGCGAGGCCCTCGCGCGCATCGGCGATGCCCCGGTGTTTCTGAGCTTTGACATTGATTTTCTTGATGCGGCCTATGCCCCCGGCACCGGCACGCCAGAGGTGGAAGGTTTCACCACCTACGAGGCCATGAGCCTTGTACGCGGCATTTGCAGCAAGCGCCGCGCGGTTGGCATGGATCTGGTGGAAGTGTTGCCCGACAAGGACGTGGCGGGCATTACCGCTTTGGCAGGAGCCTCCGTGATCTTTGCCTTTCTTGCGGCGCAGGCAGCCTTTCGAGGCGCGCAGCCCCGGACCGCAGATTGATCTGATGAAACAAAAATGTTTTGCATAAATCCAACATCCCGAAATCAAAACATTTTTGTTCTCATGGCCCCTGAAAAATATCAATCAAAAATGAGCAACTCACTGTAAATAAATAATAATTGCCGCGATGGCATCCAGTTTGCTCAAAACACCATACTGACAGGCGGGGAGCTGTGCCGCAGGGGAGTCCCTCCCACTGTTCCCCGCCGAAAACGCCCAACCGAGTGGATGCATCCACAGCAGGCAATCATGAACGAATGCAGCTTCATCCTTTCCATAATGCCGGAGCTGCTCCAGGGCGCAATAACTTCGGTTCTTGTGGCTATGGCGGCAATTTCGCTGGGTGTTGTGCTGGGCATTTCGGTATGCCAGATGCGGCGGTCGCAGTTTTGGGGTTTCAAGCGGGCGGCGGGGCTGTACATCAGCTTTATGCGGGGCATTCCCGTGCTGGTGATTCTGTTTCTGCTGTTCTACCTGCCCTCGGCAGTCAATATTGAAGTACCCTCGCTGCTGGTTGCCGTGCTGGCCCTTGGCCTCAACACCAGCGCCTTTCAGGCCGAGATTTACCGCGGCGGCTTCAACTCCATACCCGTGGGGCAGATAGAGGCTGCCAAGGCGCTGGGCCTCAGCCGCATGCGCATTCTCACGCGCATCCAGTTGCCGCAGGTGCTGTCGCTCACAGGGCCGGAGCTGGTTAATGAGTTCATCATCCTGTTCAAGAACTCGTCGCTTATTTCTGTTATCGGCGTCACAGAACTCATGCGCCGCAGCGAGCAGCTTGTGTCCACAACCTACAAGCCTGTGGAAGTGTATCTAGCAGCAGCCATTATCTATCTGGCCCTGTGCCTGATTATTTCTCGCCTGGGCGAACGCCTCAAGGGGAAGCACTGATGGACGCCCTCACCACCTTTCTGGCCCGCTGGCAGAGCTTTTTGATTGAGAACGGCCCGGATTTTGGCGCAGCGCTCTGGGTGACCATACGCATCAGCCTGGTTGCCATAGTGTGTGGTCTGGCTCTGGGTTTTGCCGCGGAGCTTGGCCGCCGCATCTGCCCGTGGCTACGCAAGCCCGTGGCCTGTTATGTGGAGTTTTTTCGCGGTACGCCCCTGCTCATCCAGCTCTATCTGCTCTATTACGGCGGCCCCAGAATCGGCATCGTGCTGGATGCGGAACCCGCAGGCATGCTGGGCATGTCGCTCTATGCCGCCGCCTATTTTTGCGAAATCTTCCGCGCCGGATTCGAGTCCATCCCCGAAGGTCAGCGCGAGGCGGCGCACTGCCTTGGCATTCGCCCCTGGCGCAGGCTGTGGCGCATAGAATTGCCGCAGATGGCCCAGATAGTCCTGCCTCCCGCAGTCAACCAGATCATCACGCTCATCAAGGATTCAGCGGTGCTCTCCATTATCACCGTGGCGGAACTGACCAAGACTGCCACCCGTATCATGAACATCAGCTTTGAAATTGTCATGCCCCTGTGCCTGCTGGCGTTGCTTTACTGGATCATTTCCGAGGCAGTGGCAGTTTTGTGCGGCAAGGCGGAGGCCCGCCTGACCAGGCATTTGACGCGTTAGCGCTGCATCAGACCCGCACGGATTTTTACAGAAATCCGCGCCGCCAAGGCTCCAAAGGAGAACAGGTCATGGAAGAAACAATCACCCCTGCCATCAGAATATGCGATGTGCGCAAGCGCTATGGGCAGCACGAAGTGCTTCAGGGCATTGATATGGAAGTCATGCCCAAGGAAGTGGTCTGCCTTATAGGCCCTTCCGGTTCCGGTAAAAGCACCCTCTTGCGCTGCGTCAACTTTCTTGAAGTGTACGACGAGGGCGAAATTCTGGTTGAAGGCGCACTGATGGGCTACGAAGTGCAGTACAACGGCACCCGCCGCCGCGCCAGCGAAACACGCATCCGCGAAAGCAGGCGCGACCTCGGCATGGTGTTTCAGCATTTCAACCTTTGGCCGCACATGACGGTGATGGAAAACGTCACCGAGGCGCTCATTTCCGTTGCTGGCAAAAGCCGCGCCGCCGCCGAAAAAAAAGGGCTGGAATGCCTTGAACGCGTGGGCCTTGCCGAAAAACGCAACAGCTACCCGGCCCAGCTTTCCGGCGGGCAGCAACAGCGCGTTGCCATTGCGCGCGCCCTGGCAACGGAGCCGCGCATCATGCTGTTTGACGAGCCAACCTCTGCCCTTGACCCCGAGCTTGTGGGCGATGTGCTGCAAGTCATGCGCAGCCTGGCCAACGACGGCATGACCATGCTCATAGTGACCCACGAAATGGGCTTTGCCGCCGAGGTGGCGGATCGGGTGGTCTTTATGGAAGGCGGGCACGTTGTGGAGCAAGGGCCGCCGGACAAACTTTTTCATACGCCGGAAAGCCCGCGCCTTGCGGCCTTTCTGAAAAGCTGGACGCACCGCAACGGACAGGTTGCCTAGCGCCCGCGGTACTTGCCGCCAACATCAGTTACGAGCGGCAGGCACAGTATCTGGCACAAGCACTTGGCAGGAGAACATGCCCATGAGCGAATACATCACCATTCCCGGCCGCTGCGGCGATGCCGCCATTGTGCGGGCCGGTGAACGCATCAAGATCGTCAACATCACGGGGGAGCAGGTGGTGGACACCTGGGCCTTCAACCTGCGCAATCCGCAGGAATATATGTCCATGCAGCATGTGCGGCCCGACCTCAACAAAGGCATTCCCGGCCCGGGCGACAGGCTGGTGACCAACTGCCGCCGCCCGGTGCTCACCGTGCAGGAAGACACCAGCAACGGCGCGCACGACACCTTTATGGCCGCCTGCGACATCTACCGCTACATGGCCCTTGGCGTGCAGGGCTACCACGCCAACTGCACGGACAACATGTATGCGGCCCTGCGCAAGCTGGGCATGCAGTTGGATTTTTGCCCCTGCCCCCTGAACCTGTGGATGAACACCCCCATTGTGGACAACAAGGCCCACTGGCTGCCGCCCCTGAGCAAGGCGGGCGACTACGTGGTGCTTGAAGCCCATTTTGACTGCGTGGTGGTCATGTCTGCCTGCCCGCAGGATATTCTGCCCATCAACGGTAAAAACTGCGTGCCTTCTGACATCAAATACAAGGTCTACGCGGCCTGATCGCGCGGCAAAAAGACAAGTACCGGCCCCCATTGCGGCGGCGCACCATAACAGACCGAACTCTTCCGGCCCAAACATCGAGGTTTATATGGCTTCCATGCAACCACCCAGCGCGTCTTCGTCCCCACGTTTCTGCAACACCGGCAGCTTCATGCGCATGCCGCGTATGGACGACCCCAAGGGCATGGATTTTGCGGTTTTCGGCATTCCCTTTGATACGGGCAGTTCCTACCGCACGGGTTCGCGCTTCGGGCCTTCGGCCATCCGGCATATTTCGAGCATGATCAAGCCCAACAACGTGATCTTTGAGGTCAATATTCTCAACGAGCTGACCGGCGGCGACTTTGGCGACGTCAATATTGTGCCCGGTTACATCGAACCTTCCTACGCTGCCATCACCGAGTTCATGCAGCCTCTGCTTGAAGCCGGGGCAGTGCCGCTGGGCCTTGGCGGCGACCACTCCATCACCCTTGCCGAACTGCGCGCTGTTGCCGCAAAGCACGGCAAGGTAAGCCTGCTGCATTTTGATTCGCACCTTGATCTGAACGAATCCGTATTCGGGCAGCCGTACAACCACGGCACACCCTTTAGGCGGGCGCTGGAAGAAGGCCTCATCGACCCGTCCACCTCCATCCAGCTGGGCATGCGCGGCTCGCTCTATGACCCGGACGACTTCAAGATTGCCGCCGACCTTGGCTTCAAGGTGCTGCCCGCGCACATCATGCGCGAGATGGGCCTGCCTGCGGTTATAGAGGCCATTAAGCAACGCGTGGGTGACACAATGGTATTCCTCACCTTTGATATCGACTTTGTGGATCCGGCCTACGCCCCCGGAACCGGTACGCCGGAGGTCGGCGGCTTCACCTCATGGGAGGTGCTGAGCCTGGTACGCGCGCTCAAAAATCTGCACTACGTGGGCTTTGACATAGTGGAGGTCATGCCCGGCATAGATCAGGCCGAGCTGACAGCCTATCTGGCCGCCAACATCGGGTTTGAATTTTTGTCCATCCTCGCATTTCAGAAAAAGAACGGCCTGCGATAAGGCCGTTTGTGGATGAAATGGATTAAGCGCCCTAAATAACCTGACAATATTTCCGCAACTTACCATCACACGCACGGCGCAGCCCTGTTACCCTCACAGCGCTGCGCCGTTATATTTTCTGCCAGACAATCCCGTCTGGCGTGGCCTGAATCCGACTAAACTTCGGCGGTGTACGGCGGGGCCGGATCGTACTGCAAAATTTTGCGCACAAGGCGGGCGTGATCAGGATCATGAATCTGCCCAACGAGCCACAGAGCCATGTCCATACCCGCAGAGACACCCTGCGAGGTGACGATCTTGCCATCGCGCACATAGCGCGCATCCGGCAGAGCCGTTATTTCCGGGTCGCCTTCAAGGGCGTCCATGAGCTGCCAGTGCGTTGTGGCCCGACGGCCCTTGAGCAGACCGGCCTTTTGCAGGATCAGCCCACCTGTGCACACTGCGGCGAGGTATTCCACTTTTTCGTACTGCTGGGCACCCAGTCCAGAATGGCCGGGTCGCTCCAGGCGTATTCGGAAACTTCCGCAGTGCCGGGCAACAGCAGCACATCCAGCGGCGGGGCGTTTTGCAGGCTGTAGTCCGGCGTGATGCGCAAGCCGCTCAAGCCGCTGAGCGTCTGGCCCGTGCAGCTCAGCGTCACCACCCTGCCGCCACCGGCAAACTGGTTAGATGCCGCAAAAACCTGCATGGGCGCTACAAAATCCAGCTCCGCCACCTGTTCATAAATATATATTCCGTATGTGAGGCCTTTTTTCATCTTTATTCTCCTTTAAAAAAATGTCGGCTGTACTGATGGGGACTCAGGCCAAGGCGGCGGATGAAGGCCTTGCGCAGGCGATCTTCACTGCCAAAACCCGCCGACTGCGCCACCGAGGCAAAGGAATCAGCCCCGGATTCAATGAGTTCCCGCGCCCGGGTGATGCGCAGCCCCTCCACAAAGCGGGCTGGGCTGCTGCCGGTTTCGGCGGGGAATACCCGCGCGAACGACCGGGGGCTCATGTTCGCCACCTCTGCCAGGCGCTCAACAGTCAGATTTTTGCCAAGATTCCCTTCCATCCAACGCACCAGAGGAGCAAACCTGCCCGCATTGACCTGCGCGGCCAGGGCAGAGCTGTACTGGCTCTGGTTGCCGGGGCGGCGGCGGTACAAAAGCAATACGCGGGCGACTTCCATTGCCAGCTTGCCGCCGTAGTCTTCCTCAACCATATCCAGGGCCAGATCTATGCCCGCCGTAACGCCGCCGCTTGTGGACGTGTTGCCATCGCGTACAAAAATGGCGTCAGGCTCCACTGTAATCTGCGGGTACAGTTCGGCCAGGCGGTCAGCCACCAGCCAGTGGGTTGTCGCCCTTTTGCCGTGCAGCAGACCGCAGGCCGCCAGAATGAACGCCCCGCTGCACACGCTTGCTATGCGCGCAGACAGGGCCGCCGCCGCGCTTACCTGCTTTATGATTTCCGGATTCTCCGATGTGGCTTCCGCATCCACGGCGCCGGGAACAACAAGAATATCCGGTGAAAGATTTTCGAGTGTTGTCTCCGCCGTCAGCACAAGGCCGGATGACGTGCGCACAGGGCCGGGCGTGCACGCGGCAAATACGGGCGTATAGCCCTGATCCTTTTTGTTGCTGTGCGCCAGAATATCCGTAGCCGTGGCAAAAACCTCCAGCGGGCCGGATACATCCAGCGAGACAATGCCGGGATAAAGAAAGAAAACAACGCGCTGTTTCATGTGTGCAGAATAGAAAACGACCGTACTGGCAGCAATGACAAAAAATAGTTTTTTTCTGCCACAATGGCGGCAACAGGGCCGCCGCCGGAACAGGCCGTGCAGATTGGCAGAAACAAATAAAGGCCGCCCGGGGCATACTCACGGGTATGCCGGGCGGCCTTTATATTGTTGAATGTCGGGCCTTCTGGCCCGTCTTTTACTGTTTCTTTTTATCGCGGGTCTGTTTGGTGGGGCTGCTGGGAGCCGCAGCCTTGGCAGGAGCCTTGGTGGACATGCTGCGCAGGGCGGCCTTGGCATCAGGGTCTCCGTTCTTGGCGGCAAGCTGATACCAGCGGCTGGCTTCGGTCAGGTTGCGGGGAACGCCCGTACCTTGTTCGTACATGAGGCCAAGGCTGTACTGGGCGGCAGCTTCGTTCTGCTCCGCAGCCTTGCGGTACCAGTCCACAGCCTGAGTATAATCCTGCGCTGCGCCGCGCCCCTGCTCATACATATAGCCGAGGTTGTACTGCGCTTCCGCATAGCCCTGCTCCGCCGCACGGGTATACCACTGCACTGCCTTGGCGGGATCCTGGGCATAGCCGCGCCCTTCAGCGTACATGTAGGCCAGGTTGTTCTGGGCTTTGGCGTGATCCTGCTCGGCGGCCTTTTCAAACCAGTGGGCCGCCTTGGTGTCGCTCTGATTTTCGCCCTTGCCGTTCATGTAGGTCCAGCCAAGGGAATACTGAGCCGAAGCCAGCCCCTGATTGGCGGCACGGGTGTACCAGTCAATGGCGGCGGCTTCGTCCTTGGGTACGCCCTTGCCATAGGCATAGAGGTAGCCAAGATTGTACTGGGCCATGGCAAGGCCCTGATCGGCGGCCTTGCGGAACCAGCGGGCGGCCTCGTGGTAATTGCGGGGAACGCCATCCCCGGTAACCAGCGACGTGGCCCAAGAATTCATGGCGCTGACGTCGCCCTTCTCCGCCGCCAGACGAAAAAATTCCGCAGCGCGCGTATTGTTTTTCTTCACGCCCTTGCCTTCAAGGATCAGGCGGCCCATGACATAGAGAGCTTCAGCATTGCCGCTGTCCACCAGCGGCTTGAGCACGCGCACGGCCTGATCGTAATCGGCCTTGTCCAGCGCGGCCTGAGCCTCGCGCAGGGTCGAGGCGTCATCAGCCAGAACAGTGCCGCCCATGAGCAGAACAGAACAGAATACCGCAGCCACCAACAGCGACAACGAAAAAACACGAACTTGCATGTGTTACAGACTCTTCAGCATTTTCAGCCAGTAAGGGTTAGGACCGCCCGGAACGGTCAGGGCCTGCTGCGCGCAGTACGCCTTGCGCGCCTGCTGCACCTTATCGCTCATCCACCATGCCAGCGGATCACTCCAGACCTCGGCGGCCTTGGCGGCGGCCTTCTGGGGTGTTTCGTGCCATATACCGGCTTCGGCCAGCATGTCCAGCAGGGCCGTGGCATCGCTTGTCAGCGCCCAGGCCTCGCGCCGCCAGAACAGCACCATGGGGATATTGGCAACCAGCGATTCCAGCAGTGTTGTACCGTTGTGGTCCAGCACCAGCAAACGGCAGGCATAGAGGTGGTTTGACAACGTGCCCGTGGCCATCCGCACCGCGGGAAAACGCTCCAGCACCCAATCCGCATCGCGCAGGGAGCCGGGAACCGGGAAATAGGGACGGTACAGCGAACAGGCCTGCACATCGCGCCCCAGAGCTTCAAAAAATCGAGCCTTGTCCTTGCGGTATTCCACTATCTGCAAGGGCGAGGGATGCGCGTCAAGCCGATAGGGAAAGGCGGGCATTTCCGTGCCGACATACAGCAGGTTTTCGCCCTTCTGCCCCTGCCAGCGCCCTTCAAGACCATCAAGCTGCGGATACGGCAGGGGAATAAAATTGCCCGCACTGCCCTGATGCTGCTTCCAGCCCCATGTGCCAAAGGCATGCTGGCTGTATTCCACCATCTCCACATCCGACACGCAGCGCACCTGCCCGTAGTCGCTGCCATGCTGCACATACATGAGGCGGTTGCCCCGCCCCCGCCACTTGGCCAGCGACTGGCGGTAATCCGCATCTTCATAGGCCAGCACGCTGGCAACACGCAGGCGCGGCCCCAGCGGATCAGGCGTAAGACGGGCCGGATGTCTGTGGCTTGCCAGCAGTTGCGGCAAGGAAGCCATGAACAGCGTCACCAGCGTGCTGGCGAAATTTTCTGGCAGATCCGCCGCAATACCGGTGGCGGCGCTGCTGTATTCCGCCTGCGGGCGCGACCTGTCCGGCCCATGGCTGCGGTGCAGCAAGGCCAGCGAAAAACGCAAGGTCTGGGCAATGCTCATGCCCTTGAGCCGGGGGCAAGGCAGGCGCAACATCAGCTTGCGCAGCACCTCACGCACCTGCTCCTTGCAGGAGAGCTTTTCCTGCTCGCCATAGTTTTTTTGCACCGCAGGCAGATATTCCATGCTCCAGGCTGCGGGAAATACCTCTTCCAGCAGGCGCGAGAACAGCCAGTGGTTGTAGGTATGCCCCAGCGCCCCGTGCATCACAAAGTCCGGCCCGGTTGCAAAACTGAACGAGCAGTCCCTCGGCAGCAGCGGCACATGCAGCGGCTCCTGCCCCCAGGCCTGCACCATGGCCTTGACCCGCCACCAGCGTTCCACAACCTGCTTGGAAACATTCATTGCCCAGGGCGTGAGCAGGGTTTCCCAATAGGCAGGGGGCAAATTGCGGGCATGCGGGCAGATACGCTCGGCAACATGAGGCAGCATATCTGCACAGAGAGCCTTTACCTCCTGGCAGGCCCGCTCCTGCAAGGGGATCTCGACCAGCGGCTCAGGAGCAAAGGTGAATTTTTTATCCCAGTCGGGAAAAAATTCTTCCTGCTCGGCAAAACACCAAGGCCCGGCCGCGCGAAAAAACGCAGGGTCGGCCTTGTGGGGCATGCGCCCAAGAACAAGGGTTATGCGCCCGTTGCTCATAATCAGGCCCTGTCAAGATCGGGCCAGGAAAGCACGGTATCTTCGGGCAGATCTCGGCGGGCGCGCATACCAAGCACCTCGTCGTAATTACGGGGGGAGATGCCATGCGCGGGGCGCTTCCAGGTAAGATCGGCAGCGGTCAGCGGCTGACCGGTAGGCACGGCCCGCGCCGTCACCAGGGAGCGGCGGGCATGCTGACGTGCCGGTTCTTCTTCCGGCAGGGCGCGCAGTTCCATGCCGCCCACGCTGGCCAGCGTGGCGTTGAGCCGCTTGTAGAAATGCTTGAGGTCTTCCTTGTCCATGGCATGGTAGTGGTCGTTGCCGGGCAAGGTTTTGTCGTGCGAAAAGTGCTTTTCGAGAATACGCGCGCCCAGCAGGGTGGCGGTTTCAAGAATATGCATGTCGTTGGGCAGGGTGTGGTCGGAATAGCCGATGGCATGCTGGGGGAAATGCCGCTTGAGCGCGGGAATCATGCCCAGGGCCGCGTTTTCATCCGCAGTGGGATAGTTGAGCACGCAGTGCAACAGGGCCAGCTTGTTGCCCTTTTCTTCAATCCATTCCACGGCTTCTGCAATTTCGTGCAGATGCGCCGCGCCGGTGGAAAGAATAATGGGTTTTTTGAAATCGCAAAGGATGCGGATAAAAGGCTTGTTGGTTATGTCGGACGAGGAAATCTTGAACACGTCCATGAGGTCGTTGAGAAAGTGCGCCGACTCCACATCAAAGGGCGTGGACATGAAGGCAATGCCCGCAGCATCGCAATATTTCTTGAGGGCTTCAAATTCGTTTTTCCAGAAAGAATCGTGCTTCTTGAAGAGCTCGTACTGGCTGGAGGTGGGTTCCTTGGAGGTATCCCAGTAGGCGGGCGAATCCTTGGAGGCCAGGGTTCCGGCCTTGTAGGTCTGGAACTTGATGGCGTTGGCCCCGCCCTCGGCGGCCTCGTCAACCAGACGGCGGGCGATGTCCATGCTGCCCTCGTGGTTCACGCCAGCCTCGGCAATAACATAGGGAACGGGGATATGGGTTTCCTGAGTGGGGACGTCGAATATTTCCATGAGTTTCATGCTCATTTCCTCTCTAATGAATGATGGGTAAAAACTATACTCCCGCAAGATGCAAAAGAAAAGCATACGCTGCGGCAAATTCGCATAACACTATATAATAACTATATATTTAAACTATCCAGGCGTTTTGCCCAACGCTCTTTACCTGCGCCCCACCTGCGGATATGTTCTTTGCCCAAACCCATAAAGGATGCAGACATGGCGCACAGCAAGACACTTCGTATCGTTCTGGCCACGCAAAATGCGGGCAAGGTTCGCGAACTGGCCGACCCTCTGACCGAATTCGGCGTGGAAGTTCTGGGGCTTTCGTCCTTTCCTGAAATCGGCGACATCGAAGAAACCGGCACCACATTTGAAGAAAATGCTCTCATCAAAGCCCGGGCCGTGGCGGCCCTGACCGGCCTTGTGAGTGTTGCCGATGATTCCGGCCTGGAAGTGGACGCCCTGAACGGCGCACCGGGCGTGTACTCCGCCCGCTATTCCGATGACTGGGAGAGCCTGCCCGGCGAAAGCCGCGATGCCCGCAACATCCGCAAGCTGCTGCACGCAATGGCCGCAGTGCCCGCTGACAAACGCGCCTGCCGCTTTGTCAGCTGCATGGCCGCCGCCAAGCCCAATGGCGATGAAATGGTTGTGCGCGGCACATGGGAAGGCACCCTGCTGGAAAGCCCGTACGGAGACAACGGCTTTGGCTACGACCCTATTTTTTTTGATCCATCGGCGCGCAAATCCGCTGCAGAACTGACGCGGGACGAAAAAAACGCCCGCAGCCACCGGGGCAATGCCCTGCGCGCCCTGCTGGCCCGCTGGGCCGAATTTATGCACTAAGGCGCGGCACGTACCAATGATGCGGACGGGACAAACCGCCCGCAAATGTCGCATGGCTACAAAGTTAAAGAATCAGGAGCAGGCGGGGCAACCCGCCTCTTCTTTTTTGCCCCGGCTGCAAGGCCAGCGGGCTGCACCCTCCTGCCTAGACGCAGCCCCCCCCCCCAAGTACCGGGGAACCAGCCCGTCATTTTTATGCCAGCCAGGTCAGCCGCCAAGCATACCTGCCCATTTTTCACGCGCCGCCAGTCTCTAAACTTTTTCACCCTTGCTCCGTTAAAATAACTGAGGCGCAAGACCTTCGGCAATTTTGCATGGAGGCAAAAACTGCCTTTTCGGCAGTCCGGAGCAAAACGAATGCTCCGCATGCGCAGGCGGGAAAATACGACCAAGACGGGCATTCACGCTATCTGCTGATTTTTTTTCAGCATTTCCGGCATTGCATACCCCCGCCCCGCCGTATCCACCAGTTTGCACGTATTTTGCAAATTTTTGAGTGTCCGTCATGTCTCCGGCATGTATTGCCGCCAACAACGTGCATGACGGCTGGCGGTTCCCCGAGGTTTGCGCATGCCCGCACCGGGAACGGCACATCTTTCTTGTGAGGCACCCATGGCCAGTACCATATCCGGCTCCAACGCCATATCCAACCTCAGTGGTTCGGATACTGACTTTGATACGGTTCTCGCGAACCTCAAGAAAGTTGAGTCCACGCAACTCAATCGTCTTACTGCGTGGAAAAGCGACTGGAAACTTCGCTATGATGCTTTTGACAAAGTTATTGAGCAGGTCAGCACCGCCAGCAATGTGCTCGCAACCCTCGCCAACAAAAACAGCTTTGTTACCAAGAACGTAACCAGCAGCAACAGCAATATTATTTCTGCTGTTGCCAGCGCCTCCGCGGACGACGTTCAGCACACCATCAATGTCAGCCAGGTGGCGAGCAACGCCATATGGGCCAACACCGGGCATGTCTTTTCCAGCAAGACGGACATCATCAACACATCCGGCACATCGCAGACATTTTCATACCGCTATGCCGGCAAGGAATACAGCATGGCCGTTCCGGCCAATACCACGCTCGATTCCTTTGTGAGTATGGTCAACAATTCTTCCGACAACCCCGGCATCAAGGTCAGCATTGTTCAGGCCAGCTCCGGCTATGTTTTTCAGGTTGCGGGCAAGAGCACCGGCGCGGCCAACGACCTGGTCATTCACAGTTCCGGCCTTGTGGGCATGAGCGCATCTGGCGCATCCTCCACATGGTCTACCAACAATGTGCTGGACATGGGCAGCACGCTCACCAACCCCACAAAATATGCCTACGACCTCATCATGGAGGACGGCAACACATTTTCTGTCAAAATCAACGGCGACAAGACCAACCAGGATCTTGCAACCGCCATTAATGCGCAGGTGGGGCGCAGCATCGCCAGCATTGACGGCTCCGGCAATCTGCAACTTGCTGACGTCAAGGCCATGTATCGGCGCGACAGCAGTACGCAGACATCGTTCAGCACCCCGGTCACAAAATTTTCCATGGGCTCAACGCCCACAACAACCAAGCTTACGGGCGCCCTGACTGTTGATCTGAACATCAACGATGGCGTCACCACAGGCACACGCACCCTGACCATTGCTGCCGGCACCACCATGAAGGATGCCGCATTGCAGATCGCCCAGGCTTCCGGCGCCAGTTCGGCTGAAATGACCTATAACAACGCCACTGGCGGTTGGGAGCTGAACCTCTCCAATGTGAACGGCGCAACCCTTAGCTTCGCTGACAGCGCCAGCGATTCTGGCAAGATGACTTCGACCGTCGTTGCCGACCAGACCAAGCTTGGCACCAAGGTGGTGGGCGATTCCGGTTCGCAGAGCTTTACCGCCAGCACGGCTATTACCTTTGACAGCGCCAAGCTCTCGCAAAAACTTGGCGGCACAAGCGCTGACGGCACAAAAAATTTTACCTATACCATTGTTGACAACAATGGCGGAACACAAAGCCTGACCATCAAGCAGGACGCAACCTATCAGGATCTGCTGACCCAGCTTCAATCTTTTGGCGGCACATTAAGTGGAGATGGCAAAACCGTAACTTTTGCGAATACGGAAAGATTCTACCTGAGCGCAGGCGGCACGGGCGGCGGCATGGACGGAATCACCGTCAAGACAGACTCCACGGCCACCATCACCAACATGGCCGCAGCCAGCACACTGGAGACGCCCCCGCCCCTGACCTATACCTACACCGCCAATAACAGCTCCACGCCGCAGACATTTACGATTCCTGGCGGCTCCAAGATGGCGGACGTGATCGCCGAACTCAAGAGCAAAGGCCTGTCTGGCTCACTTGTAAGCGCGGACGGGGCAACAACCATTGACCTGCAAACAGGCACTCTGCCTACGACCGGCAGTTATTTTCTCAAGCTCGACAATATTGATTCCCTCAGCGGGCCGGGCATTACCGGTCAGGTGACATCGTCCTCCAACTGGAATATCCGCGGTGCGGCCAACGCCAAATTTACGGTGGACAACTGGCCCCTGACCATGGAATCCGACACCAACAGCGTGAGCAACGTGATCGAGGGCGTGGTCTTTACCATTCAGGACAAAGGCAGCGCAGCCATTACGGTCAATACAGACATCACCTCGGTGGAAAAATCCATTCAGACGTTTCTTGATTCCGTCAACTCTGTCTTGATGACCATCAATGATTACACAAAATTTGATCCGAACAAGGACGTCACCACCAACGATCCCAAAAATACGAGCAGCAGCAACTATAGCACCTCGCAACTGACTACTGAAAAAGGCGGCCTGTTGCAGGGCAACTACGGCGTGCAACTGTTCAAATCGCGCTTCACTTCGTTGCTCAACAGCGCGCCCCCTGGTTTTGCCAGCCGGACGTCTGCCTCTGATGTGCTGTCGGGCGATGTGCTTGCCAACCTCGCCAACATGGGCATCAAGGTTGAAACCGACCAGTCGAGTTCCAACTATGGGCTTTTGGTAATTGCGCCTTCGTCCGGCATTGCTGAATTGCAGCAGATGGACAAGAGCAATTATGAAAAAATGATCAACAGCAACCTTTCGGATGTTGTGGATTTTTTCTGCTCCAGCGGCACCGGCACGACTACCAGTTCTGATTTTCGCTACGGCAGCCACATTGCGGGCATTACCAAGGGTGGTTCGTATGATGTGAACTACTCGGTTGACGCTGGCGGCAATATTACCAATGTCACGGTTGGCGGCGTGGCCGCAACGCGCGACACGAGCCAGCCGGGCTATTACTACAGCGTTGCTTCAGGTGATGCGCGGGGTCTCTCGCTCCAGATAGACAACCTCACCCCCGGCGATCACTCGGGCCAGATACGCATCAAGGAAGGGCTGATTCAGACGGTCAGCACATTCCTCAAGGGTGAACTAACCTATACGGACGTCAACGTCTCGGGCACTGGTACCGCAGAGCAGACGTCCGCAGCAATTGCGCTTAAATCGAAAAACGGCGCCTTGATGGTTCTGAAAAACAATTATCAGAGCATCATGGAAAATATCGATAAAAAGATTACCCAGGAACAGGAGCGCCTTGATACGTGGGAAGCCCGGCAAAAAAAATACTTTGCCAACCTTGAAACCCTGCTTAAAAAATACAATACCCAGAAAGATCAGCTCACGTCACAGCTCAAGCAGCTTTCCAGTTCGTCAAGCAGTTCCTCCTAACCTGCATGAAACAACAATAAGGCCAGCCAAAGAACACCGCCATAAGGACACACTATGAACAAAGCGGCGCAAGCATATTTTCAGACCAAGGTCGGCACCACGGATCAGGGGCAACTTTTGCTCATGCTCTATGACGGCGCACTCACATTCATACAGCAGGCGCGCACAAAAATGATTGCCAATGACTATGCGGGAAAGGGCATCCTTATCTCCAAGGTCATCGACATAATCAATGAGCTTTCCGCTTCTTTGAACATGGACAAGGGCGGCAGCCTGGCTGTGAACCTGAACAACCTGTACCTGCTCTGCACGGCCCGTTTGCTGCGCGCCAACCTGAAAATGGATATGGATTCACTCAACAGTGTGGAATCTATCCTTTCGGGCCTGCGCGGCGCCTATGCCCAGATTATTGAAACCCCAGAGGCCCGTCAGGCGAGTAACGATATCGCCACCCGCCTGCAACCCATGGGAACAATGACCAGATCCGCGCAGCCCATCATACCGTCAACAGTTACCGCCGTGCCGCGCTCCCACGCTCAGGCTGCCTATGGCCGTAGCGCCATGCGCCCCGCAGCCCCGGCGGCGGAGGCTCCCCGCCAGACGGGCGATGCCCAGCGCGCGCATGTGCAGTCTTTTGATCAGGCCGCGCCGCAGGCGGCAGCGGCACAGCCGCGCCTGCCCGGCGCTTACGGCAAACCCTAGCATACCAAAGCCTTGCCCTGAACAGGGAGGCGGATAGCAGCATTACGCAAAAAGCGGCGGCACATATGTGCCGCCGCTTTTTGCGTAACCAGATTGAAAGACAAAAAAAACATCTTCCTATGCCCCAATAAAAAACTGGCGTTACAAGCTTGAATCGCCGAAAATGCTTCGCACGGATTTCTGCAAGGCGCGGACTACGATCTTTCGCAGACAAACTTACGGCGGAACGGAACGCCAGTTCCAAAGAGACCGCATATATCGGGAGAACCGGCAACATGCCAGAAGGATTGCGACTTACAAAAAATTCAGATGCGGCTATTATTGTCTTGCATGAAATATATGGCATTAATCCATTTATGCACGCTGTTTGCCAAAAATATCATTCACTGGGCTATGATGCATACTGCCCAAATCTTCTGGGCAGATCTGAATATTTTCCCTACGACAGACAGGATATCGCCTACGCTCATTTCATCAAGCATGGAGGATTTGACAGGAACAGCCTTGTTACAGACCTGTGTGAAAGCATACGCCGAGAATATAAGCAAATTTTTCTACTGGGGTTCAGCGTAGGGGCGACCCTTGCCTGGATATCTTCCGCCAGCGGGATATTTGATGGAGCCGTATGTCATTACGGCTCTCGTATCAGAGACCACCTGCAACTTACCCCGTCTTGTCCCGTTTTGCTTCTCTTCGCCGGTCAGGAGGCGTCTTTTTCGCCGGAGAGCATATTGCCCTCACTTTCTGCCATCCCAAATGTGCGCGGCGAGATATTTAATGCAAGGCATGGCTTTTGCGACCCTTTCTCACCAAACTACAATGCCCCCGCCGCCATGAAGGCGGAAAAACTCGCGCAGAATTTTTTGCTGGAAAAATCAGGAACAACAAAAGAAGCCCCAGCCAAACATGAATAAAGGCATACCGGCTCTGGAAAACGATCATCATCCTCTTTGACAGGCCTTTCCCGAGAAGATATCCTCCCCAAGATTATAACGCCGCTATCCGCTCCACAATCTATCCATATTTTACATTACTGCGAAACAAGCGCCATGGTGAAATCCAAAGAGTCTTCTGTTCACTGCAAAAACACATATCTCAAATTATTTGATATGTTTGACAAAGCAAGCGTTCCGCCAGAAACGCGCTGGCGTTCCCTGCTGCTTTTTTTCAGGGAAATGAAGGACTACCATTTTCTTGATGAAGAACAAAAAATTGCCATTCTCGAGCAGATGGAAGAACTGTTGAAAAACAGACACTACTCTGATGAACAGCTTGTTTCCACAATCCGCAAATGCAGCGAAATTTTCAGCAAGCCAATTGTGAATCAGCTCGACAGTATGGTTCACGAAACGTCTTCCATCATAGACCAGTTCTTCAGCAAGCTGTCTTCGCGCTACGGCGACATTGCCCACCTTGAGAAAGAAAGCCTTTCCATTGTGGCGGAAAACGGCGATAGCACCGTCATGCTTGAAAAGCTGCAATCAGCCTTTCACAGGGTCAAAGTTCTTTTTGAGGAAGACATCTGCAACCTTGAAAACCTCGCCTTCATTGACCCCCTGACTCAGGTTGCCAACCGCCTGAGCCTTGATCTTTTTATCAAAAATTCTACGGCCCGGTGGCACGAAGAAGGGCAACCCCTTGCCCTGGCCCTCTTTGATATCGACCACTTCAAAACCTTTAACGACACCTACGGTCACCTTATCGGCGATCAGGTGCTTAAGGTTGTTGGCTCGCACCTCCGCAGGGCGCGCGAAGAAATTGATACAGAGACAGATGCCCTTGCAGCGCGCTTTGGCGGCGATGAGTTTGCCCTTGTGGCCTCCGGGGCCAACGCGCATATGTTGCCCGAAATCATCAGCCGTTTTTGCAGGGCCATCAAAAATTTCAACCTGCTCATCCGCGATACGGAAGGCAATGTTGAAAAAAACAACCTGCACATTACCGTCAGCGCTGGCATAGCGTTGCTGGATGCCAAAGCGCCGCGAATCCAAACGGCAGAGCAGCTTTTTGACCGGGCGGACAAAGCCCTGTACCACGCCAAGCACAATGCCCGTTCACGCGCTGTGGTGTTAAAAGCCAACGATCAATACCTGATTCTGGATGAAGAAAATCATAAGGCTGTCTAGCGCCGGGGCAATGGCCCGCAGCTTGCGCACCATTAAAAAAGGCGGGGAAACCCGCCCTTTTTAATGGTGCCAGAAAATCAGCCGCATGCCCGCCAGTAAAAGTCCTAACCCCTTGCTCCCCCATTTTTTACAGCCCAGCCGCCTCTGGCTCGCTGAAAGCAGAAATTTACCGCCACGGCGGCAAGGCAAGCTGTCAAAAACGCCCCCGCCATATCCAGCGGATAATGCACCCCCACAAAAATTCTGGCCCAGGCCGTAGCAACCCCCAGCAGCATAACAAACAGCGCAATGCCACGCGAACCCTTTTGCAAAAGCAGCGCAAACGCCATCGAAAACAAAAAAGAGGCGTGCAAACTGGGAAAGGACGATGTGGGGTCGTGGGCAATCAGCATTCGCCCAAGCCCCAATACAAAGGGGCGGGGATTATAGTGAAACATTCGGATCAGGCAGGCTGAACCCATGGACACCGCCACGGTCAAAACCACGCGTAACGCCAGAGCAACGGCAACCCCGCGTGGCTTTTGCCGCACAACAGCCAGCAGAGCAAGCAGCATGGCGATGCCGACAGGCCACTCAGCCAGCATGGCCCCGGCCCACACTGCGAAGGGAGAGGCCGCGTCACTGGCGTTAACAGCAAGAAATATCTGGTGATTCAGTGAAATCATGCTCTATACCGGGATACAACAGATCAGAAAAAATCCGCATTATGCGCGCTGAAACGTGTTGTCAAAAAATCCTTGAACACGGCTACAGATGAGGCCGCAGTGTTGCTCCAGGCAAAATCCTGAAAAACAAAATGTCCGCAATACGGCAGCATGAGCAGGGAGGCACCCGGGATCAGTTTTTTCATGTCCACAAGCTGCTCTGGCAAAACGATATCCCGGTCGCCGCCCACAATAAGCGTTGGCGTTTGCAGGGCTTGCAAAATTTCAACTTCAACAACGCAATCCCTGCTCCACAGCTCTTTTGTCTTACTGATAAAACTCTCAAGCATTGGAGCAGGGTTCAGCTCGGCATACTGCTGCGCAACTTCCGGCATATGCTCCTGAACAAAATCCACAGACAAAGCCTCAACCGTTTCCAGCCAGCCTGGCGACATCCCCGACACGCCAAGATAATTGGCCGATATGGCAATGAGGTTCTTTACCTTGTCTGGCAGGCGGTTTGCCATATGCAAACCGAGGTTTGCCCCATCGCTGTAGCCAACAATGTGAAAAGGCGGCAGATCAAGCGCCTGTGTGAAAGAGATCAGTTCATCCGCCATCAGGGCATACTCAAACGGAGCTTGGGTATCCGCGGTTCTGCCGTGCCCGCGCCTATCAACAGCAATCACGCGGAAATCCTTTGCCAGTTCTGCCAGCAGGGTTTCGTAATTTTCGCAGGTATCCAGCCCGCCGTGCAAAAAGAGAAGAGGCTCCCCCTGCCCTTCTGTTGTATAAAACCAGTTGATTCCATCTGTTGGTATCTGCATTGCTTGCGCTCCAGCATCTGATGTATTTGTTATATTGGCTTGTTGCGATGGTTTATCAAATTTAGAGCGTTGCCGTTAATGCCCCGAGCATACAAACAAAAAGAGCCGGGGTAGACCATACTCCGGCTCTTTTTACAAATATCAGAGTTTGCTTTTCAAGTCACTGCACGCCCTTGCCATTAAGAAATGGGCCGTAGCGTTTATCCGTTCCCATGATATGGCCCACGAGCCACTCTTTCAAAAAACGCATGATTTCCATGGTGACCTTGGCGCGACCATTTTTAAGTTCCTGCTCAAAGGCCAGAACTTTTTCTACCAGATCACGGTGCGCTTTTTTGTGTGCAGGCGCTTCTGCGTAGCCATAGCGGTCAAAAAGCTCTTCTTCCGTGGCAAAATGCTTTACCGTGTATTGCTTCAACCTGTCCAGCACGCCTGCCAGCACCTCTTCTGAGCGGCGTTGTCGCATGGCGGAATTAAGCTCATTGATAAGGGCCACAAGCGCCTTGTGCTGCTCGTCAATCTTTGCAATTCCCACAGAAAGATCGTTTGTCCAGCATATAAGCTGATCGGAATCTACAACGCCGCCAAGATTTCCTTGCCCCATGGCGCTGACGATGGCGTCCAGTTCTTCTGCCTGACCGGATATTTCCACGAGCACACGGATGGAATTATTGACGTGCTCCGCCGTTTCTTTTGCAATGGTGTTGACTTCAGCCGCACCTCTGCGAACATCTTCACTCGCTGCGGTCTGTGCCTGACTGGACGCCGCGATGGCAGAAACTTCGTTGGCGGCCTGCTGAACAAATCCCGCAATCCTGTCCACATCTTCGGCGGCCTGTTCTGCGGCGCTGGCGCTTGTAACAATATCTTGTGCGGCGGCATCTACAGCCTGAACATTTTCGCGCGCCTTGGCCTGAATATTTCTCAATGACTCGCCGACCTCGCTGGTGGCCTTCATTGTCTTTTCCGCGAGCTTCCGCACTTCGTCGGCGACCACGGCGAATCCGCGGCCGGCTTCGCCTGCCCTGGCGGCCTCAATGGCGGCGTTCAGGGCCAACAGGTTTGTTTGATCCGCGATGTCGGAAATAACTCCAAGCACAGCTCCAATGCCCTCGGCCTGTTGCCCAAGATTGGCCATGGTTTCCTTGAGCAGCAGAATGCGCTCTTTAACCTGATCAATAGAAAGAACTGCCGAGCGCACCCCTTGCGCGCCCGACACAGCCCCCTGCTGCGCCAAAGCAGCGTCATCCGCAGCTTTAACGGTATTGAGCGCTATACTCTGAATGGCGGAATTAATCTGTTCTATGGCCTGCGAGGCTTCCTGCATTCTCTCCCGCTGATGCACCACATCGCGGTCCACATTCTCCATGTTTTGACCAAGTTCGCGGATACCGGAAAAAATACTCGAGGATGCAGTGGCTGCTTTTTGCGAGGCGGTGCGCATGTCATTGAGCAGTTGCCGCACCTGCGCTTCCGCAGCGCGGCTTTCCTGCAATGCAAGCTCGCTGTCTGCCGCGAGCCGGTGCGCTTCGTCGCCTTTATGCCGGGCATCTTTAAGCGCCTGATCCAGCGAGGCAACCATAGTGCAAATACTTTCGCGCAGGTCTGAATATTCTTTGGGCATGGAACACGCTGGGTATGCTGCGGGGCGGCCACTGGCGATCTCTTGTGCGTAATTACGTATGCTGCGTAAAGGAAGTATCAGCTGCCTATAGACCGTCCATATTAAAAAAAGACCAGCCGTGGCCGCCAATAAAAATAATGCGCCGTGTATTATAAACGATGCATTAGAAATAACGCCATATGTGAATGATGCTGCGCCACCGCACATCAGCACGGCAGCAGAAGAAAATAACCGGAATGAGAGGCTTGTTCCTGATGCAATAGCCATGACAGATCCCCTGATGTAGTCTATTGTCGATTTTCAGGAAGCAAAAACGGTTCCGATAAAAATGCTGGCTAAACAACTCAACGGGAATATTAACAACTTTTATATATAATTATACAAATTTAAATGCAACTGTCACTAAAGAAATACGGTAGCTTCCTATCTTTTAAATCGATGTCAAAGAGCCTACCCATTCTTGAGTAGTCTGTTTAATAAAATCAAAAAAAGTCGCTAGAGATTCACCGCCCCATCCATTGACCATAGCACCTGCCTTGTTTGAGACATAACGGATGCATTAAATTTTTTATTAGCTGAAAAAATAATTTTTTTGGAAATAAACAAAATAATCACTGTTATACTGAACAAAACAATGAGTATTAAAACTTTCCACTACAGCAACAAAGGAAATCAGGCGCGCTTCAAGGTCAAACGCGTTCCATGATAGTCACGTGTGACATAAAGTCGCATATGACCGGACGGCGGTATTCACATAGCAAACGCAGGATTGCGGAAGCTGCACTCCGGTAAGAGTGCAGAATGGCGCGGGGGGAGGGGGAAGGCTGCTTAACTCAAAAAAGGACGGGTGCCGCATGTACGGCATGACACCATACATGCGGGCTGACGCTGACAGGGGGAGTTTGCTCTACCCTGCCAGTTCACCAAGCTCTTGCAGGCGCTGCTCCGCAAATTCCCAGCGCAGCAGCAGTTCGGTCTGCTCTGTTTCCAGCGCCACCAGCCGGTCTGTGGTTTTGGCAAAAGCTTCTGGATCTCGAGCGAACAGCTCCGGATCGGCAAGGGTTGCCTCCAGAGTTTTCTGCTCCTGCTCCAGGGCGTCCATGCGCTCGGGCAGGGCTTCCAGCTCCTTGCCCAGCTGTTCAAATTCCCGCTGTTCCTTAAAGCTGCGTCTGCGGGGCTTGTCCGAGGCGGGGCGCTGGCTTGTGCGGGCGGTTTTTTCTTCCGGCTTGCGCTCCTGCGCAGGGGTCGAACGCTGGCGCAGCCAGTCGGTATACGCGCCAACATACTCGTGCGCCATGCCGTCGCCTTCCAGCGCGATGACGCTGGTGACAAGATTATCCAGAAAACTGCGGTCGTGGCTGACCACAAGCACGGTGCCGGAATAATCCGCAATCAGCTCTTCCAGCAGGTCAAGGGTTTCCGCATCCAGATCGTTGGTGGGTTCGTCCAGCACCAGCACGTTGGATGGCCGGGTAAAGAGCTTTGCCAGCAGCAGGCGGTTGCGCTCGCCGCCGGAGAGCACCTTGACCGGCAGGCGCAAGCGGTCGGGAGTGAAGAGAAAATCCTGTAAATATCCTGCCACATGGCGCGTGCTGCCGCCCACCGTGACCACGTCGTTGCCCTCGGCAACGCTGTGCATGACGCTGGCTTCCGGATCGAGCGTTTCGCGCAACTGATCGAAATAGCTGATTTCCAGATTGGTACCCAGGCGCACCTCGCCTTCTGTGGGCTGCTGCTCGCCCAGCAACACGCGGATAAGAGATGTTTTGCCCGTGCCGTTTTCGCCTATCAGGCCCACGCGGTCGCCACGCTGAATGATTGTGGAAAAATTGCGGATAAGGGGCGGCTGACCGGGATAGCCGACTGAAATATTGTCGGCCTCAATAACCAGCTTGCCCGAGCGCCCGGCCTCCTGCGCGGCCATACGCACGTTGCCCTGCCTGTCGCGCCGTTCGGCGCGCTCGGCCCGCAGGGCCACAAGAGCACGCACCCGGCCCATGTTGCGCGTGCGGCGGGCCTTGATGCCCTGACGAATCCACACTTCCTCCTGCGCAAGCTTTTTGTCTTGCAGCGCAAAGGCGCGCTCCTCGGCGGCAAGGCGTTCCTCGCGCCGCTCGGGGTAACGGTCGAACCCGCAGGAATAGTTGTGCAGCTTGCCCCGGTCGATCTCCACAACACGTGTGGCGAGGCGCTTGGCAAACGCCCTGTCATGGCTGACAAAAATCAGTGTGCGGGCTTTGCGCAGCAAAAAATCTTCCAGCCAGGTGATGGTGGCGATGTCCAGGTGGTTGGTGGGTTCGTCCAGAATGAGGTCTTCAGAGCAGATCAGCGCCCGCGCCAAAGCCACGCGCCGCTTGGTGCCGCCGGAGAGCGAGGTAAAATCTGCATCGGGATCCAGCCCCAGATGATTGATGACGGCAAGCACATCGCCGTAGCGCTCCCAGCCGCTGCTCAGCTCAAGGCTGTGCTCGGCCCCGGCATGGGCTGCGGCAAGGGCCGTGCCCTCCTCGCCCAGAACCTCCGCCACCAGAGAAAAAACCGTGCCGCGCCAGCGTTCCGGCACATCCTGCGGCATCTGGCCTATGAGCGTGCCGGGGCGGATAATCATGCCGGAATTGGGCTGCATCTGCCCACCGAGCAGCGCCAGCAGCGATGACTTGCCCGCGCCGTTGCGACCCACGAGACAAAGCCTGTCGCCCACTTCAACCGAAAAATCCGCAGAATCCAGTAGCGGCTTGCCGCCGAGGTTCAGGGTAACGCCCTGCATGCTCAAAAATGCCAAAATATTCTCCAACACGGTGATATGATTCTGCCCATAGCTGTAGTTGCTCTGGGTTGTGCCTGCCCTGCGATGGTGCGTTGCGCGATCCGCAAACCGGGTGACCAGCGCTGCGCGCAAAAAAAAACGCGGCACCTGCGCCCTGCAGAGGCGTATCATTACCCCAGCGGCGAAACTGACGCAACGGGCCGCTGACAAGCCTGTGCGCGGCGCATCCGCACAACATGGATGCAAAGGTGGTCTTGTCTTACCCGCACAAAGCGAGTAGCCGAAAGCATTGACGGAATTTCACTCATCACCCAAGGGCGGGAATATGCGGAGCGCAAAAATCTTTTGCTGGTGTTTTCTCTTTGTGTTTCTTGGCGGATTTGGCCGCGCCCTTGCAGGCGATATTCAGGTTCACGAGGGCACGCAAACAACATCCCAGGGCCCAGTTGTGGTTAAGGCCTTTCTTGCCGCCGGGCAAGGGCCGCACCCGGCTATCATTGTGCTGCACGGCAGCCAGGGGTTGGATAAATTTCGGGCATTTTATGAGCGCAACGCCACACAATTCGCCCGCGCTGGTTTTGATGCCTATGTGCTGGATTATTATAATGAACAGGATGTCGCATGCTCCAAAACTGTGGAAACGCGACGCGCAAATTTTTCAAAACGTATAGGCGCGTGGTCGCAGATGGTCAGCGATGTTGTGACAGGCGTGCTTGCGCAGGAGCAGAAGGCCCGCCCCGTTGGCATCGTGGGTTTTTCTCAGGGGGGATATCTGGGAACATCCGTTGCCAGCAAGGATACAAGAATCGCGGCGCTGGTTGTGTTCTACGGCGGCATCCCCGCCCAGCGCAGAGCTGACGGCAAGCACCCCATTACCCACATGCCGCCCTTGCTGGAACTGCACGGCGATGCGGATACCGTTGTGCCCATGGAAAGAGGCAAGGAACTGGTGGAACTGACCCGCAGCCTTGGGCAAACCGCTGAGATGGTCATCTACCCCGGCGCAGGACACGGCTTTAACCGCTCTGCCGCCACAGACGCGGAGCAGCGGGCGCTGGAGTTTTTTCAGCGGGTGTTGATGGACAAGAGGTAAAGGGAGCCCAATAGTTAGTGTCCGTGGGACGCCAGATAACTACCAGAAGGAATTTTCACCTAAAGAGCCTGCCGCCAGATGTTAACCCCTTGGCGGTGATTATTGAATCTGTGATTCTGTCGGAATCTGTTCGGAGGCATGAGGCCAAGGCCGACAGGTAGATCTGGGCATTCTGACACATCTTATATTTTTCATGCAACAGGGCACGATGAACATGATGGGAAACTTGAAAAAATGATTCGTATTTGCTGATTAGATTTTTTTTGCAGTGCCGTAGCGAAAAACGCCGCGTTCCGAGATAATCAGTTCAGAAAAACTGCTTTGCCTCAAAATTTCGTCTGTACGGCGATTGAGGTTGCATCCATCGGCAATTCGTGTCCATGAGCTGTTGGCAAAGTCAACAAATTTCCCGGCCCGCGCTCCCTTGGGCCGCACATGCTCTATAAAGATAAACAGGCCGCCCGGCTTGAGCACCCGCTGTATTTCACTCATGCTTTTTTCAATATCCGCAGTGCAAAAAAGCAGCGTGGCGACCACCGTGTCAAACTGCCCTTCTGCAAAAGGCATTTCCTCAACATTGCCCCGAAAAAAAGTAAAATTCTTCCCGGCCCGCCGTTCAAGTTCCCGTGAGCACTGGCGATCCAACCCTGTCAGGCTACGTATTTTTACAGGATTATAATATCGAAGGTTGACTCCTGTTCCTATCCCGGCTTCAAGCACATCGCCATAGGCACCGGGCATTATTGCTGAACGCATTTTCTTCAATACCCACGCTTCTAAGGGCATCATGGCAATATCGTATATGTTCATGCCCGATTCCATTTGTATTACAGGGTGCGATGAAGAAGGCGAGGGTGGGATTCGACATGCACGATAACACACAGAAACAACACATATTTTCTAAAAATTTCAAACCCGTGTACGGTTTTATATCCGGCTAAATGCCACTCCACAAATTGTCAAAAAATCTGATTAATTTTGAAAAGTCACTGGCGGTTGTGATGCCTGTGGAAAATATTATTTCCTCGTATACAACGACTATATGCCCAAATTACAATAAAAAATTGCCCAGGCGCGCCTTCATCATGCAAAGAAATTTATGCTAACGCACACTAGGCAAACGTAAATAGAGCATATTTTCTCGCAACAGAAAAAACATTTCGCAATGTACTTATCTAAGGATACATGGCAGCTGCGAGTTTAATGCGTTCAATGCCCAGCCATGAGTAGTCCAAATACCCTTTTTCTGGATCAAAATAGAGAATTTCGTTTTCTGGCTGGAACTTGAGCAAATTGTTCAAATAATCGCCTTTATTTTTATATTTATATAATATCGTTAGATTTTTTTTATTGTCATCCCACTTTAGCTCAACCCTCTCGCATCTATGCCTATACCTAACAGTAACAATATTCTTATTGTTATCGTGGGTTTTAAACCTTGAGTCAGGCCGACCAAAGTCTTGAATTAAATCCGTGAGTGTCAGTAGAAAAGAGAGGGGATCACGATTAAAAGACACCCGAAGCTGAGGATTAATCACTTTCAGCATACCATTCTCAACTCTCCCATATAGCTTAGCCATGTCGTGCATCATGATCGCCATAGCGGCCCATTCCATACCAAAACGATGCATTGGCTTTGTGTGATCGGGATATTTACGTAACATATCGTTAAGGTGCAAAAAATTAATTGCCCCAGGAAGCCCATGAGTCACGGTAACAGATTGTCTGACCATCTCATTAAGAGAATCTTGCCAAGTCGAGGGCGCAGCCGCAGCCTTTAATTGATAGCCCTTGAATGGAGCCATAAACAAGCGGTCTCCATAGTTTCTGGAAATGACTTCTGGGTCCATGGACAGACTATTGCCACCAAGCGATAAGGAGCAAAGGGGGTTGCCTAGGTTATTTGCGAACTGCCAAGGGTAACCAATGTCGTGAAACATGGCAGCTAAAAAAAATATATCCTTGAAATAGGCGCCAAAAGTCTTGCGAGAAAGTTTAGCTAACCTATTAAACATTCTCTGTCCGCCCAGTTCCGAGATATGGTCGCGAAGATACTGGCAGTGAGAACTCTCGAGAAATGCGTCAATACAATTTTCAAGAAGGTTAACTTTCTTTTGCCCTAACGCCCACGGTTGGCGAAGCAATTCATACCCCACATACACGCACATAGGCTGGTGCAGCACATGGTCACGGTGAAATCCTTTGTGCCAATCCACGCTAGCCAGCCATTCTTCGTTCAAAAATTCTGGCAACAGGAACAGGTAGGATGGAAATATTGTTTGAGAGTGCCGAAGGCACAAGCCAACAGCTCCACGAATATCCTTATACATGCCAGGTGGCAGCCGCTTTTTGAGCTGATTAAGATCAAGCCCTTTCCGATCTCCTCGTGCCTTAGCATACTTCAATTTATCAAGTGCGTAATAAGAATGTATGAGACCGGGAGGGTCACACTTGCCACCTGATAAGGCCATATTATACTTGGCGACACTCAAAATGGTCACAGCTGCCATGCCCCCCGTACTTGAGTCAAAACATCTTCTATTTCTCTGACAAAACGCCCGTTTTTAAACTTATCGAAATCACTTGGAGCCAAGTTGACTATCCCCCGTTCAAGATCAACCGAGGGCTTCCCAAATTCTCGCAAAAACCTTTTCCCGCTTTGCAAAGACAGAGTTCCTGCCAAGACGGCACGGCCTAAGGCGAGTAAAGCAGGCCCATAAATAAATGGATCGTGGGGTGATCCCTCTAAAGTTTGCAACACGTCAATCGCAAACTCGATGTCTTCATCAGCATTAAGCAGACAGTGCCGCAACTCCCACACGGCTTGGTAAAAATTTTCAATACCCTCTGGGCTAGGATCTCTTAAACAATTTTTTGCAGCGTGTTGACACTCTGCTGTGCTGTATATTTGAAGCATCTTATCCGCAATATCATTTCTATCAAAACAAGCATTACCGCTAACTTCATTAGCCAACGAATCGATCAAGCTTATTAGGTATAGCACTGAAATAGTTTTACTGTTTACATCACTAACATTTCCATGCCCTAATGCCAATGCAACGATCAACAAATCTTCAAAATTACTCGTTCTTGTAATTGAGGCATCCAATCCATGACTAGCCACATCTCCACGAAGATACCCACAAGCATTCAAAATGAGGAGCTTTGTATTTTCTTGATGTTTACGATTTTGAGCGTTGGCTATGTCAAAACAAAAATTGTTAGCTAACAACGAATAACGAGAAAGCAACAGTCCATTATCAATATTTATATTAAATTCAGAGCCTAAACGTAAATGAAAACGCTGACCATAAAGTTCGAAAATCCGCCGAGAGAGACTAAACATCACATCAACAGGGGTGACAGATTCTGTACCAATTGCCTTCATCTCGCCAAAATACATAAAAACTTTTTCTTTAAAATCAGACTTATACTCTCGTTTGATTCTTTCTAACTTCAAAATTTCTTCTTCAACAGTTACAGACTGTTGGCTACTCACTGATTTGGTAAGACAACTCCCAAAAAATTGGTAAGCCAAATCGGGAAGGAACTGAATTGTCTGTTTACCATCAAGAGGATTCTCTTTTATAACTGTAGAAATATCCGGAGGAATAGATTCGTACGGGGGAAGAGCCTCACCCAATTTTTTGTCCGTAATATCCTGGGGTATTTTATTAATTACCATCTGCACAAAAGATAGCAAATCTACATTTTCCTCCTCGGCACGCCCGGTTCGATAAAAACATAGATTGCAATCAACACAAGTTGGATGCTTAGACTTTGTTGGTTTTGGCGAGGCACAACTTGCGGGGATATCTGGCGAGGATTCCACTAACCTAAAGAAAAATTCTTCTTGTCTTTGCGTTAACCGAGAAATGGCCAAACTATCTTCACTTAGATAAGCCTTGGCAGCAGCCTGCTTATCTTTATACATACCCACGACCCGTCTCATTGCAGTTGATGATGCCTTCCGATCCTGAAAATCTGGGGAGGCAACAAACAAAAATTTGGCCCGCTCTGGACCAATATCGGTGAGAAAATCTTCCAAAGCAGACTCAATACCAGAATATCCTGGCGCATTGTCGAAAATTACTGCTAATGCCTTTTCAGAATGAGCCCTTTTCCAAGCATTACTACATTCAAGGACTAGCTCTTTTAACATTTCGAGAAACCAACTTGCGTGCAAGCTATCGAAGAGAACAGAGGTACCATCGCTCAACCGTCCAAGCCCCATATTGGCTTTAGGGGGTGGCAGATGTGAACCAAGGATATTAACCTGATCGTTATGAAGGATAAGAGTATTTTTCCCAGACATTACCCCATCCACATCAGTTTTTACTTCAAACTTTACTTGGGATTTACCGCTCATATATTCCGCAAAAAGACTCACAATATTTACAAATATACTACTCTTTGCTTGTATATTCTCCACATCGGCAACGCAATGCAGTTTATCTTTCCAACACTCTTGATCTTTCATGACCCAAAAAACGTCAGCAGAGTTTGTTCCAGCCAAATCCATATCAATAAACAATACGTTGTAATCGGCAAGGAGCTGACGCGCCAAGTGCAAGGCTAGGGTGGTCTTCCCCACGCCGCCCTTTGGTGATTGAACGCTAAAAAAACGAATGTGAGAATTCAAAGACATACGCGGGGGCCTTCCTACTTACGGGTGTAATGAAGAAAAGTGGGTGAATAGGGCAGATCTGGCAAATCTAGGCTAGACACTAAGCCATTATCAAGCACGAACTGATCCATATCAAACATGAAAAACTGGTCGTCAGTGCGGGACTTAGATATTTTCGTACTGAGTGGAAATTCATAAAGGCTTTGAGGAATACTTAACAATTTAGAATAACCTCTCTTTTTCTCTAGTCCCTTCATGCCATCCGTGACAACTTTAGGCGTGCGCGGTTTCTTCAACCTAGGAACCGTGGTGAGCTTATGCTGCTCTTCAAACATGGATTCGGAAGTTTGATCTTTTGATAATGTTCCCGGCAAGTTGGACTCCAAAAGAATTTGTTTTTCGCTCAATTTGGGCAATAATAACTTCGCATAATTCCAGGCAGTTATACTTTTAATAGAATCCCGAGAGGACTGAAACATACCAAGCGTAGAATCAACCGCCTTGTTTTCTTGATCTATTTTATTATTATCATTACACAATTTTCTAATTCGCAAAACCTCCTTCCAAGAAGATATTTCAACAGATTCCAAAAATGGCTTAACCTCTACGGGTTTGGTATATCCTTCAGGGATAAACTCTGAAATTTTATGTTCATATAAAACCTGTAGATGCTTGTGATCCAACAATATTTCCTTACCGTTAAATTTAAATGGGATCTTTCCTTCCGCTTTCAGACTGCCTATACTTTTGTGTATAGTGTGCAAATGAAATAGGATTACTGCCAATGCAGCTTGGCGCCACCCCCCTCCGGACGGAGTATCCAAAAAGATGTCTAACCTCCGATCGGCTCGATCGGCTCGAACCATGGCCCGGACACGAAGCTCTCTAAATTGAAGTACCACCCCATTTCTCCACCGAGCCATTCCATTAATATAACGATGCATACGCACTATGAAGCGGGTGATCACACTGCCAGGCAGTACGTTGTATTTAAAAGCATACACCATTTTAGTTTTTTCAGGCATATCCTGCGATGAGGACTGCACGCTTGTGATGGGCGCAGTGAAAACAGAGCAAAGTCTCTCTGGTTCCTCCTGAGACAAAAGCTCCGGAATCAAGTGTCGATCATCAGCCAGTTTGAAGCAGAGCTCAAATTTTTTCATCATCTCTAAAATGTAATCTTGATCTTTTAATGGATAGCGAGTCGAATCAAGAATTGCTGGCAATTCTTTGCTGTCAAATTCGCCTCCATTTTCCCGGACAAGCTCCGAATTGATGACTGCGTAAACTCCCTCAGTGACCCAATGGGGATCAAGGACGGCATTGCCATCTAAACGATTGTCATTCCTAAAGCAAAGAACTATACCTAAATCGTGCAAAAAATCTATGAGGTCGGCCTGAGCTCTTTGGTCTGTTACACCTTCATTGACAGCAATTGCAGCATACTGCTTATAGGTAATATAAGGCGTGTTTTCCTGACGCTTTTCCAGTTTCTTTTTTATATTGAACCACGCAGATGGCCATTCGTCCCAAACGTGACCCAACGACGTAAGAAGTTCTGCAATCTTGAGCTTGAGCTCCTCTACCCCCTGCCCCGTTTTGCAGGACACTGAAAAAAAGTGTCCGCGATCTCTTATATTCGACTGATATCGACGAAGCAGTGCAGCTTGATCAATGTCTGCAGTGGCCCCAGTGTCACTTTTATTCATCACGACCAGAACCGGCGAGCTCCCCCCATAACTGCGGATAAGTTCCAACCAGTAGTCGAGTCGTCCAGATTCGTCCTCCTGTCGTGCATCCCATACCAAAATATACATGCTACGTTTTGTTAGAAAAAACTGATGCGTGGCGTGCATTACTTCTTGCCCACCAAAATCCCAGACATTCAATCGAACTTCTTTTTGAGATTGAGCTTTTTCTTGAGAGAGGATTGGTACTAACCAATGGTTAATACTTATGCCCTCAGTTTTCTTCTCTAGCGCATTGAAGGTACCGTCTAGCAATCGATTCACTAAAGAAGTTTTCCCCACTCCGCCTTGTCCAACAAGAATTAGTTTTGCCTCACTCAATTCAAGCTTATTTTTATCATAGTATAATGCAAGGATGCGCTGCGCATCCTTTGATGTACAAATTTCAGGAGGCACCCCTAGTGCAAGGTCAGAAACTTCTAACTGAGTAAGACTAGCGAGTGATCTGAGGCTGTCAGGTAGTCTGGTCAACTTTGTATGGGAAAGATTCAGGCTTGTCAGTTTGACTAGGTTGCCCAAAAACTCTGGCAACACGGTCAACTTCGTACCAGAAAGATTAAGCGTTCTCAGCTTGACCAAGTTAGCCAAAAACTCTGGCAAAGCACTCAGCCCCGTGCGAGAAAGATTTAAATTTTCCAATTTGGCTAGATTTCCGATACACTGTGGCAACTCGGCCATCTCAATGCCAGAAAGATCCAAACTTTCCAGTTTGACGAGGTTTCCAATACACGTTGGTAACCCCACGAGCCTTGTACCGGAAAGATTCAAATTTTTCAGTTTGACGAGGTTTTCGATACTCGCTGGCAATGCCACCAGCCCGGTATCACAAAGATCCAAATTTTCCAATTTGACTAGGTTTCCGACACACTCTGGCAACGCCTCCAACCCCAAGCCAGAAAGATTGAGACTTTCCAAATTAACTAGCTGGCCGAAAAACTCGGGCAATTCGGTCAAACCCGTGCCGGCAAGACTGAGATTTTTCAGGTTAACTAGCGTACCGAGGAATTCTGGCAGTTCGGTCAGACCTGTGCCAGAAAGATTGAGATGTTCCAAATTAACTAGCTGGCCGAGAAACTCGGGCAATTCGGTCAAACCCGTGCCAGTAAGATTGAGACTTTCCAAATTAACTAGCTGGCCGAGAAACTCGGGCAATTCTGTTAGACCAGTGCCAGCAAGATTGAGACTTTTCAAATTAACTAGCTGGCCGAGAAACTCAGGCAATTCGGTCAGGCCCGTGCCAGCAAGATTAAGAGTTTCCAAATTAACTAGCTGGCCGAGAAACTCGGGCAACTCGGTCAGCCTCGTCAAGGAAAGATCTAGAGTTTTCAGCTTGACGAGTTGGACGAGACATCCTGGCAATGTGGTTAAACCAGTACCCGAGAGGAGAAGACGCTCCAAATCAACTAACTTACCGAGGAACTCTGGCAATTCGAGCAACCTCGAAAAGGAGAGATCAAGACTTGTTAGTTTGACCAGAGAGCCTAGAAACTCTGGCAAAGAGGCTAACTCTGCGTTTGAAAAGCTGAATATTTCCAAATTGACTAAATTAGCAAGAGATTCGGGCATCTCGATCAGACCAGAGCCGTAAAGAGACAAACGCTGCATCTTGACCAGGCTACCGAAGGAATCTGGCAAGGCGGCTAGGTTCGTGCTGCTAAAATAGAGGGACTGCAAATTGACTAAATTGCCGAAAGACTCTGGTAGCGCAGTCAGGTGCAGATTAAAACCTAATAGGACTCGCAACTCGCCTAGGTTGCCGAAGGAATCAGGCAACGCAGTCAGGCCCGTAAAGGAAAGATCAAGAACTTGTAAGTTACGCAAATTACCGAAGGACTCTGGCAGTTTGGTTAGGCCAGAGTTAAAAAAATTGAGGCCAGATAAATTAATGAGATCACCAAAAGATTCAGGCAACTCGGTTAGGGCCGTGTTAGAAAGACTGAGGTTTTTCAAATTAACTAGAGTGCCAAAGCTATTTGGTAAAGTTTTCAGGCCTGTATTGGAAAAATCAAGATGTTGCACGCTGACTAAACTACTAATAGATTCTGGCAAGCAATGAAGATCATCGTTATAGCTTAGATCCAGACCCGTCAGCCCACGGATACGGATCACCCCCTCAGGAAATTCTCGCAGCTTCAGGTCCCTAAATCTCAGATTGGTCCATCCCTGATCCGAGGCTAGCCCCAAAAAACGCTCAAGATGCCTCGGATCTAAAAGTTCAACCCAATCTTGGGCAAAATTGACAAAAGTCCACTTAGATTTGACCACGCATCCCCCCCACAGTATATTCTATACCTTCCCACAAGCAATATAGACACAAGCATGTTACCATAAAAACTGCCAGAGCCCAGTGCATGTGACGGCAAAAAAAACAACCAAAATACTTTGCAGGTAAAAGCATACAGTTATCATTCATTCGATTCAAGCCATTGGGACCATAATTCGACATGGCTCCACTCGTTATCACAAAGGGGCTCTCAACTCCCACTGACAGATGAACTATGTCCCGGTTAAGCAACATAACTGACATAGAGCAAAACGATCCACAAACGCTGTAATACCACCATAAAGGACTTTTATTGTTGGAAAAATGTATAATAATTCCAAGCATACAGCATCTGCAACAAACAACGTATCCACATGACTAAAGCCAACGCATGGAAGCAGGGGACCTGCCTCCATGCTACCCAATGATTCTATATATGAAGATATAAAGTCAGCTTTTTATCCATCCAACAAAGGCATACAAAAACACTAAAAAAAATGTTGTGCATCCCGCAGTCACGCTTTCCCGCAACCACGAATCGCCGCGCAGTTCCTTGTCGTAAGCTTCCATTACTGCACGCGATTTATCAAAGTATTCCTTTGATACAATTGCCGCCTTCCTCGCCGTTTTCCGGGCGCTGCCCCATACGCGCCCATTGGTGTTTCAAAACTTCAGCGGGTTATTTCTTTTCTTGGAGAGCTGCGGCCCCGATCTCGCTCGGCAGGGCTGGTGTTGACGTTAGAGCGCGAGTTCTCCTCCCCCCATCAACCAATTGCTATCATCTCATATTTTAGCTATTATATTAAAAAACAAATTTAAGGGCTATTATGTTAGACGATATTTTAAAAACTCCGCAGGAAATCCGACTCGGCATCGCTGCCAAGGCGCAGGCCAAACGTCTTGCTCTCAATATGAGCCAAAAAGATTTGGCGGCCCGTAGCGGCGTTTCCCTTGGCTCTGTGAAGCGCTTTGAAACAACAGGGGAAATCTCGCTCGCGTCCCTGCTGGCTATCGCCCTGATTCTTAACGATCTTGAAGCCTTTTCCGGCTTGTTCAACCCGCCGCGCACAGAAAACCTGTTCAAGCCGCAATCCCCAGCGCCCCGCAAGCGGGCAGGGAGAAAACGCCATGAATCTTGACGTGCATCTGCATGCATACGGCGTACGGCGCCATGTGGGAAAGCTCGCCGCGCACAGCAACGCCATTCTGTTCCAGTACGCGCCAGAATTTCTTGATTCGGGCATCAACATTTCGCCGTTCAGGCTTCCGCTCAGCCCAGAGGTCAAGGAAGACCCCAAGCGCACCTTTGACGGCCTGTTCGGCGTGTTCAACGACAGCCTGCCCGATGGCTGGGGGCTGCTTTTGCTGGACAGGGCATTACGAAAAAAAGGCTCATCGCTCCATGCCTGCCTGCCCTTGCAGCGCCTTGCCATGGTGGGTGCCCACGGAATGGGCGCGCTGGAGTACACCCCGGCGGCGGCACAGGCAGAAGAAGCCGTTTCTGTGGCGGAACTGGATGCTCTGGCAGACGACTCGCTGCGGATTCTGCGCGATGCGCCTGTGGATGCGGGGCAACTGGACAAGCTTATTCAGCTCAACGGCTCATCCGCAGGGGCCAGACCCAAAATTCTGGTGAACATTGCCGATGATTACCGCATTGTGCCTCAGGGGGCAGGCGAACCCCAAGGAACCCCCTGGATCATCAAATTTCGCTCCGCGCACGAACCGCCAAACACCGGGCTGACGGAATACGCATATTCCCTGGCGGCCAGAGAAGCCGGGCTGGATATGCCGGAAACGCACCTGTTTCCGTCGGCAACCTCGCCGGGATATTTCGGCGTCCAACGCTTTGACAGGGAGCATGGCCAAAAGGTGCACGTGCACACCGCCTGCGGCCTGCTGCACGCATCGCACCGCGAACCCTCACTCACCTATGAAAGCCTGCTGCGCCTGACGCTGCTGCTCACCAAAGACATACGCGAAGTGCTTAAAATGGTGCGGCTCATGGTGTTCAACGTGCGCTCCGGCAACAGGGACGACCATTCCAAAAACTTTTCCTTTCTGCTGAACAAGGAAAACCAGTGGCGCATGGCCCCGGTTTATGACCTTACGCCGTCAGAGGGCATTAACGGGGAACAGACCTGCATGGTCAACAACAAGGGCAAGGATATAACCGAAAAGGATTTTCTGGCGGCCGCCGCAACTGTGGATGTAGACGCTCGGACAGTGCGCGAAATTATACAGCAGGTGGACGCGGCTTTGGCCGAGGTGAAAAATTAAGGTGCTCAAATGTGCTGTAAAGAGGCCGCCTGAGTGACAAATGGGAAATTCCGCAAGCAGCCTGAGGACTGCTCGTAAAGAAAACGCCAGAAAAAAATCCGGTTTGGTATCTGATTTTCACAGCGCGAAAGAAGGCTGCCATGCGGTTACGCATAGCAGCCTGTATTTATTAACTGGCTGGGATGATAGCCTGAATCCCTACGGCAATAATCAATGACCTAGCCAGCGGAGAAACAAAAACAGAAGCATGAAAGCAATCGCTGTGCATCCAGAAGTTACACTCGCCAACCACCACGTATCACCCCGCAATTCCTTGCCGTAACCATCCATTACTGCACGCGATTTATCAAAATATTCCTTAGAGGCGATTGCCGCCGCCTCGCACTTTGCCAAGCATTGCTCCATACGCGCCCTGTGCTGATTCAAAACCTCAACGGGATAATCCCTTACTTGGTGAGCTGCGGTTCCGATCTCCCGCGCGGCCTGAGAGGTACTTCTCTGCAATTCTCGTAAAAGCTGAATCAGCTCCTGTGAGTTCTTGATTCGCGCTTCCTCCTGCAAGCTCAGAACCATCAGGCTTGCCTCTATCCTTGTCTGATCTATCTCGCTCGGCGGGGCTGGTGGCGTTGTCGCTTCCGATGCCCTGCTCATGCTCTTCAATTCGTCTATCTTGCTCATGGAGTAATCCTCTAAGTTGCAATGCGCCCCATGTGTACCCTTTGCCGAGCTTGCTGCCCTTGAATGTCACGTCACCAAGCGCAAAGCTGATCCCCGAAACAAACCCGGTGGAAGCTTTATTTAAACGCACGGTCACGCCCTGGGCTGCCAACTGCTGACAAAACGCATTCAACGCAATTCTCTGCGTAAGGGCCACATCAATTATTTTTTGTAGGTTCATGCGGGTGGAGGCCTCGCCAGTGCGCAGGGCGTGCTCAATCTCCCCTTTTGTAAGGGCTGCCCGCAACGTTTCCCGGCTTGAGCGCACTTGCCGAAGAGAAAACCGTTGCTCCAGCTCCCGCATGATTTTTTCTTGTCGCCTGTAGTCGTGCGCGTCACTCACCACTTTTCCATCCAGCGCAATTCTGTTCACCAGAATATGAATGTGTGCGTGTGCGGCGTCTGTATGTCGGCTAATGACATATTGATTGTTTACAAAGCCCATTCCCTGAAGCCACGAATGCGCGGCCTCACACCACTGCTCATCTGACAAGGATTCTTCCGGGTGAAGGCTCAGGCTCACATGGCAAACGGCCTTGGACAGATTCGGCCTTAAAGCGCGAATAGCCCCGAATTCCGCAGCAAGGGCGCGTGGTGTGCGGCCCGCCATATTGGTTTCAAGTAACAGGCTTTTGTGGGGCTCCAAATCGTAGGCTGCTGCTCCACGAAAGCCTTTGCCCTTGATGCACTTGGCTATCAAGGCACAGTCCCTGCCTCTGCCGGCGAGCTGCCAGCAACCCCCATCAGCGATGCTTGCAAGCACATGATCTGGCTAAGCAGCTCCCTTAACAGCCCGAAGGGAACAGCCGTTCGCCCCGCATTGGCAGCCTTTGCGATTTGGTTAAGATTAACGCCCAGCCGCGCAAGCTCGCCGTAGGCCTTGCGGTTCACCTCTGGCACAGGGGGAAGCGGCATGCGCCTGCTCAAAGCGGCTGTGCGTAACCACTGCGCAGGGCTCATGCCCATGTGCCGCGCACGAAGCTGAAGCGCCTCCCACTCTGCCAGATTAACGCGCACCCCGATTGTCATGTGGCGCACCTTTATGGGGTCGCCCTTTGGGCGTCCACTTTTTCGGGGGCCGTGTTTGCGCGACTCAGCAAGCATAGGCGCGCTCCTTTTGCCGTGAAGCGGCAATGTGCTTTGACGCCTCGCAGAGCAAGCCGTTTGAGCGAAGCGAAAACATGGCTTGCTTCAAGCCATCTGACGCGGGGGAGGCGATACTTTGCCAAGCTGTCCCACTGTCCCTGTCCTTAGGGATGGGACGGTGGGACACGGCATTAATAACGAACTGCACCAGCATCGCCGCCCTCCTCCAGCTTCTTCTTGAGCCGATGAACCACAGACTTGCTTACACCCATTTCATCGGCGCAATCCCGAATGGAGAAGCCTTCAGCCAAGAGCTGCTTCAATTGCTCGGCCTGAACATTGACCAGCTCGTTCACATCCCAAATGAGCTGATTCCCTTCACTGCGCAGATGCACCTCAAAAGGCATTGCATCCTCGCCCACGATTCCCCGCGCCTTGGTCAAATGGACTTCAAACCGCGCACCTTCGGCAACGCTGTAGGTTGTGGGCCTCCGCAGGCTTATAACCGTGTCCATGATGTCTTCGCGTGCCGAGGTTCCGCGCTGATCGCCCGATTTGCCCGCGTGATGCACCAGCAAAACGGCCATGCCCCGCCGCCGCAAATCCAATAGCCAGGTCTGCATGGGCGTCCATGATTGGGATTCATTCTCTTTGCCGGTGCGGCAAAGGGTGGCGAGGTTGTCTAAAACCAGTAAATCGACTCCAGCAAGAAATGGTTCAAGAGCCTGCTGCCCGTAGGTTGTTGCCAAGTCCGGCATGGGCCGCGATTGAATGTCGGGGGTAATAATGGAGAAATTTTGCATCGCATGGGGCGGTGCTGCCATGCCCGTTGCCAGTGCCGCCAGACGCTCTTGCATGGAGATGGCGGGCATTTCGCCATCCACATACAAAACGCGCCGAGCCTTGGGAGCATGCCAGTTGAAAAGGGACAACCCACCAGCCACAGACAGGGACATGTGCAACGCCGTAAAGGTCTTGCCTATGCCCCGCTTGGCAACCAGCATGACTATCCCCTGCTCAGGAATTACCGGGTGCAACAGGTAATCGCGTTCGGGCAAAGTGCTTAAAAGAAATTCCTCCATACTGATCGCCTTCAATGGGGGAAGATTATTTTGTGAACCGAGAGGAACAAATGGGGAGGTCATGCGGCATCCCCTCCTTCCACATTGCTGATTAGCGCCCGGATATCTTCAACGCGCCAAACGGTGGTGCGCGGCCCTAACTTCACAGGGGTGGGATAGCGCCCTTTTTTGACGCCTTCCCACCAGCTTGTTTTGCCAATGGGCAGCACTTGGAGAATTTGCGACAAACGAACAAACCCCTCGTCAGGCAGGTAGTTTCGTTGCCGATACAAAAAATCGACTTTTGCCATAACGGCTCCTGATTTTTACGGGCCGCTATAAAATGAAAACGGCCCATGTTGATACACATGGGCCGATGTTGCATTGTCCTTGGGGAAGACCGTCAAGGGACAAATTAATGCTAAGCTAATTTTCTATATATGTGCGCATTCTCTCGAGTTCGATCATATCGTTTAGCATAGGAACTGGGCAGAATTACCCCTTCCATGCCTTCATTTTTTTTATCATAATAAAGTAACTTACCAACATCTTCCCGCTTAAGCTCTGGGAATCTCCGCTCAAGTTCTAAAAAGAGGAGCGATCGTTCACAATCACCATTCGCTGGGCGCTGAGCGACAAATTTTTGAGCTTTTTCAAAAAGTGTTAGAGGCTTTACGGTAGCAAAGCATTCGAGCTGTGGCGGATAAATTCTCTCCTCATCAATACAATACTCTTTCAAAATAGAATCAATTCCGTTTCTATTTATTTCTGAAGAAAGAATATTCCTACATATATATGCAGTTAAACCATCTGCAATTTCATGCTTACAAACACAAAATATTAACGACATCACTATGCTAATATTTTCTGTATTTGCGGCATAAAAAGCGTACTCTCCATCTAAAGCATCTCTATACGCTTTATACTCAGGGTGAGCATCCTCAATTGCTTCAACTTCTTCTAAAAGAAATACAATTCCCCCCAGCTTAGAATGATATGTGTAAAAATCATTCTTTTTGATTTCTTTTATGTGATAAAAAATTTCTTGTTCAACCGTCCATGATTTTTCTAGCAATTCATACGCATGAAGCCTTATCTCCCAACGCCCCTGCTGGATATGCGTAGGGAGTTTATACATACTTTGAAAAGGCCAGCGCAGAATTAAATTATACATGGGAATTAAGTTATTCGCCCTTACAAATTTTTCACCCTCTCGGCTTGCTATCATACTTGCTACCCACCTTTGAGTTTTTCTAAGTAATCAGCCCATGCTTGCATCATTTGTCGGCGTTCCGGCAAAAACTCCGCATGATTGTATGCCGCTCGAATTTTATTGCGCTCACCGTGGGCAAGCTGGCGCTCTATAGCGTCCCTGTTCCAGCCAAGTTCATTGAGCAGGGTTGAAGCCATCGCCCTAAAGCCATGCCCACATATTTCTTCCTTGGCGTATCCAATCCGGCGCAACGCCACGTTAATGGTATTGTCAGACATTGGGCGGGATGCCGTTCGCACAGAAGGAAAGAGGTATTTTCCATCCCCGGTGAGCGGCTGCAATTCGTAGAGAATATTCAGGGCTTGGGTTGAGAGCGGCACTATATGCAAAGAACGCATTTTGGTTTTATGCGCTGGAATGCGCCATTCGGCGGCTTCCAGATTGAACTCGCTCCACTCTGCGTTACGCAATTCACCAGGGCGCACAAAAACCAAAGGGGCCAGACGCAGGGCGCAATACACGATTGCCGAGGCTGCACAGCCGTCTATGGCTTGCATGAGCCTGCCAACTTCTTGTGGATCAGTGATGGTAGGACGGTGCTGCTTTTTGGGTGTCGCGCAAGCGCCTATGAGGTCTGCTGCAACGTCCCGTTCTGCCTTACCTGTGGCAATGGCATAACGAAAAATCATGGAGCAAAGCCCACGCACCCGACGCGTGACCTCAAGAGCACCTCTGGCTTCAATGCGGCGAAGACATTCCAACAGTTCTGGCGCGGATATCTCCCCAACGGGTTTCTTTCCGATGTAGGGGAAAATATTCATCTCCAGACGCCGAAGATTCAATTCCGCGTGGCCTTCTGTCCACCTATGGGCATTTTTTTGCGCCCACTCACGCGCTACAGACTCAAAGAACTTGTCTGGAGCTACGGCGGCTTTTTGCTCACGCACCAGCGCCACAGGGTCAACGCCGTCTTTAATCATGCGCCGCTTATCATCGCGGCGCGAACGGGCTTCAGCCAGAGATATGAGGGGGTATTCACCGAGGGAAAGACGATTTTCCTTGGAGTCTATCCAGTAACGAAGACGCCAATACTTTTTGCCAGAAGGCTTTATCTCCAGATAAAGCCCATCTGCGTCTTTGAGGGTATAAATTTTCTCGCGGGGCTTGGCCTTTTTGATGGCCATATCGCTTAGAGCCATAAGCGTTTCCTCCCTAGACCGGACATCTTTTGGACATAGGAAACGCCAAAATAAAAAATGTCCGGCGCAGTATCCGGTTTAAGCTCGGCTTTGAGCGTTTTTTACCGGACATCGTCGGACAAAGTAAAACTCCGAATTCGGCTACTGTCAACGACTAGCGGACGAATTCGGAGTTCCTTGAATCATCATATGGCGGAGAGGGTGGGATTCGAACCCACGTATGAGCTATTAACCCCTAACTCGATTTCGAGCCTTCCCGGCATTTTTTCACGCATGAAAATATTAATCAACAATTCAAATTAGTTGTGCCGAATTTTTTGGATAAACTCGGATAACCCAGGTCGAAAATCACGCATCAAAAGCGGCAAAATCACGCACCATCACGCATCGTGCTTGCCGTCGAGCAGAGCCGCAACCCCGCGATCTACCGACAATTCATGCAGGTACTTTTCTGTCGTGCTCAAATTTTTGTGACGTAAAGCCGCCTGAATCTGGAAGGGAGTTATCACGCCACTGTCCTTGAGCAGCGTTGCAAAGTAATGCCGCACAGAGTGAGCCGTGAAAGGAGGATCCACGTTGGCCTCCTTGCACAAGGTGGGCAGCCAGAGGCGCACAGAATTTTTTGTAAACTGCCGCCCATCTCGCCCCACGAAAACAAACACCTGGTGCGCCGCAGGGTCAGCCTTTCGTGCGGCAAGCACATTGCGCAGCACCTGCGGCATGGCCAATGTTCCCGGCTCAAGGTTTCCGCCATGACGTTTGCGCGTCCAGAACGTGATGGTGTTCCGCTGAAAATCCACATCCCTCCAGCACAGGCTGCACACCTCCGAAAGCCGCGCCCCGGTATAACGCAGTATATTGAGAAAATCTTTCTGCTCCCGCGTGGCCACAGCAAGCACAGCATCAATTTCCTCAGCCGTAGGCACACGGCGCACAAACTTCTTTTCGGGGAATTTCTCAAACGGCAGAAAGGGATTGTCGTGGTAAAGGCGCTTGCGGATGGCCCAGTTCATGACTGCCCGCAGCTCCACAAGATCACGGTTTGCGGCTTTGGGCCCGGTCGCGTTTTTTCGCGCAACCAGATAGGCGCTGATCTGCGATGATCGCAGCAGCTCCAGCGAAAACCTCCCGCCCATAAAAGACAAGAAACGCCGCAAAGCGGCGATCTTGTACTGAACAGTATTGTGCTGCCGGCGCTCTTTCATGTCATCAAGGTACGCTGTCGCCAGTCGCAAGAAGTCCGTACCTATCGCCCCCTGTTTTTCGGCGCGCACGAGAGCCCGCGCTTCCCACTTTTTTGCGTCCTGCTGATTCGTGAACCCGGCCTTGGCGGCGATTCTCTCGCCCTCCCTGTAAACTTCCACCCTGTAGCGCTTGCCGCTCTTGGTCATATATGGAGTAATTGCCATTGTGCTGCTCTAGGTATTCAAGAACATCTTCTGGGCGAAAGCGCGCGCCACGGGCCGTGCGTCCGCTGCCGACAAAAAAGTGAGGCCACGCCCGCCAGACTTTTGCCAGCGACGACACTTCGACCATCAAGATTTCAGCCATACCAGCCAGATCAGTGACCGCAGGCAAAGACGTTCCCTGCATGGTGATCCTCCGTTCCGCCATGCTAGGAATTTTTACCCCGATGCGCAAGAAATTTTAGGAACTTTAAGCCTAATCCAGCATTCCCCTTTCCTTTGCCTGGCGCTCAAGGCTCCAGATCATGTTGGCAAAGTCCTCACCAAAGAATTTTGCAGCCGCATACGTTTCCGCAAGCGACATACGCCGACTCTTTCCCGTTTTAGCCCTACATAAACGCCATGATCTGACAGGATCGCCATCCATGACAGCACGGGCAAACTCGCTATGGGAAAGGCCAGCCGCAGTGATTCTTTCATCCAACAGGGCCACTACCGCACGTTCAAATTTGTCGCCTTCTTTCATGTGTAGACCATAACGGAATTTAAAGCCTAGGCAATTTCCGCGTTGACATGATAGGCACTTTGTGCCTAATTTTGACACATGAAAAACGCCACCAAAACCCACCTCAGTCGGCTGGTGCGTGTCTGTGGCACATACAGTGCCGTGGCCCGCTACCTTGGCTTTACTCCCCGCTGGATGCGTCGCATCCGCGCGGAGGATATTCCCCCGCAAAGCGCCCTCAAAATCCGCATAGCTGCGTCCAACCTCCAACTGCGCGCCCTGCTTCGCGAGCTGCGCCGTGCTGGCGTGGTCACCCCTGCCCACCTGCAGGATGCATGGGCCAACATCCGCGCTCAGGAAACCGGATCCGCGCAAGGCAACCATGACACAACCCCCGAACCGCCCGCCACCTCCGTGGACAAAAGCGAGTAAAGGAACACATGCCATGCCTCAACAGCCACAAATTCCAGAAACAACCGCGTTTCACAAAATGGAAGCGTCAGAGGCGTTTTCCCTGGCCGCACGGGAAAGCGGCCTCCCCTTCCCTGTCATCTGCAAGCGAATGAACTGGAGCAAGTCCTACGGGCGACGCGTCTTCCGCAACGAGAAATTCTACCCGTCATTCGCCGACCTGCCCCGCTGGTGCGCGGTTGTCGGCAACACCATTGTGCTCCAGTGGGCATTGGCCCGCGCCACCACCCACGGCCTTGAGGCCCAGTTCGACCATGTGGACTGCCAAGCCCTGCTGCTGCGCATCACAGAAATGTTTGCCGATGCCGGCACTGTGGCCGCCCGCACCCGCGAAGCAGTGGCCGATAACCTGCTGCAACCGCAAGAGCTGCGCTCCGTTGTCAAAGGTCTGGACGACCTCATTTCCGGTACCCTGGATCTGCTGGGCGACCTGCGCCACGAGCTGAAGGAGGCAAACCGTGGGGCATAACATTCCAGCATCCGAGATCGTCAGCGCCCTGCTGGAATCCCGCCTTTATGGCCTTGAGATCAAGGGCAACTACCTGCGCGGACGCTGCCCGTCATGCGGGCAAAAGTCCCTCTTTGTGGGCACCAGTCACCCGTATGTGCTGCGCTGCACCCGCCTGAACAAATGCGCTTTTGAGCAGACCGTGCGCGAGGCTCTGCCCGACTTTTTCGACAACTTTGCCAAGCGCTACCCGCCCACGGCTGAAAACCGCGAAGCCACGGCTGACGCCTATCTGGCGCTAGACCGTGGCTTCGACCTGGGCAAGATCCGTGGCTGGTACGAGCAAGGCTCCTACCCCATCCACAACACAGACCAATACATCCCCACCGTGCGCTTTTACCTCGATGCCGCGCGCACCCGCTGGTGGGAGCGCCTTATCGGGCGCAAGGGCAACAACGGCAACAAGGCCAGCTTTGGCGGCAAGCGCAAGGACGACGGCAGCCTCTACCGTGGCGAGGCCTGGATGCCGCCGGGCATGACCATTGAAAAGCTCGACCGCGTTTTTCTGGTTGAGGGAATCTTCCACGCCATCGCCCTTTACCATGCCGGGTTCAAGGCTGTGGCCTGCTTTTCGTGCAACACCTTTCCCGAAGACTTCATCAAGGCCCATGCCGCCAAAAGCGTTAAATGGACGGTGGCCATGGATGCCGATGCCGCGGGCAGCCGCTGGGCCAAGCGCCACTACCAGCGCCTGAAGCAGATGGGTGAGCTGGCCAGCGTATGCCTGCCGCCCAGGGGGCAAGACTGGGACGACCTCTGGCGGGCCGAGCGCCTGACCCCCGCGCTCATTTCCAGGGGCCTGTACAACGGCCGCCTCATGGTGGCGGAAAGCGTGGAAGAAAAAGCCTTCCACTACTACGTGCGCAACCGGCGCGAAAACTTTCTGCTCGACTTCAGCAACGCGCTCTACTGGATCGAGCTGCGGGCCGACTTCCGCACCGAAATATACAACGCGGTCAACGCACAGGCAGAAAAAGACGCCGAAAACCGCGCCGCCGAAGCCAAGGCCCAAAGGGCAAAGGAAAAGGAAAAAGCTGCTGCCGCGGCAGCGCCAGAGGCTACCAGCGCCGAGGCCTCCACGCCCGATCTGGCAAACCATCCCGAGCCGCAACAACCCGAGGTGAAGGACACGCCAGACGACCCGGAAGGCCAGATCCTCATGACGCCCGAAGGCCGCCAGATATTCAACCGCCACTGCGGCGTCGACCAGATATCCAACGTGCTGCCGCGCTGCCTGTACATCACCAAGGATCCCATCATGGACGAGATCCGCTACCAGTTTCAGATTGCCTACGCCAACGGCACCCCGGACGAAATCATCCCGCTGGAGGGTTCGGCCATCACCTGCCCGGCAGAGTTCAACAAGGCCCTGCTCAACCGCAGCCTTGGCGGCACGTTTGACGGCGCGGCAAAGCAGTTCCGCATCCTGCGCGAGGGCTGGCTCAACCGCCGCATGGTCACGGTTTCGGCCCTGCCCTTTGTGGGCTACGACTCGGCCACCAAGGCCTATATTTTCAAGGATCACGCCTGGCATTGCGGCCGGCGCTTGGCAGCCAACGACCAGGGCTATTTCGAGATCAACCGCCAGGGCGTCAAAACCACGCTGGCCAGCGTGAACATCACTACCGAGGGCGACTTCAAGCCAGACTGGCTGCCCAATTACGTCAAGGCATTCCACTGGCAGGGGCTGGCCGTGCTGGCCTTTTGGGCTGGTTCGCTCTTTGTGCAGCAGATCCGCAGCCGGGATAAATCCTTTCCCCTGCTGGAGTTCACTGGCGACCCCGGCGCGGGCAAATCCACGGTGCTGGAATTTTTGTGGAAGCTCGTGGGCCGCGACGATTACGAAGGCTTCGACCTGCTCAAGTCCACGGCCGCAGGTCGCCGCCGTGCCTTCAGCCAGGTCAGCAACCTGCCCGTGGTCATCATCGAATCTGACCGCGACGATGGCCAGAAGGACGCCCGCCAGAAGCAGTTCGGCTTCGACGAGGTAAAACCCTTCTTCAACGGCCGCGGCACCGGCACCCTGGGCGTTTCCCGCCGCGGCAACGAAACTGACGAGAGCGTGTTTCAGGCTTCGCTCATCATTTCGCAGAATGCGGAAGTGGAAGGCAGCGAGGCGCTCCTGCAACGTATTGTCCACTGCCATGCGGACAAAAAGCACCACGCCCCGGGAACGCGCGATCTTGCCCGCTGGTTTGAGCGCCAGACCGTGGCCACCGTGGGCGGCTTTCTCAACCGGGCGCTCACGCGTGAGCGCGATTTTCTGGAAGCATACGCCCAGGCCTACACCAGGTACGAAACCATGCTCAGCGGAGCAGATCTGCGCAACGAGCGCATCATCAAGAACCACGCCCAGGTGGCAGCCTGCGGCGATGCCCTGGGCGTTATCTTTGGCGACTTCATGACCCAGGAACTCAAGACGGGGCTCGCCTGCTACCTCACCAGCCGCGCCAGGGCGCGGGAAAAACGCATGGCCAACGACCACCCGCTGGTCGAGCAGTTTTGGGACATCTACGAGTACATCACCATCAAGATCACCGGCAGCCTGCGCAACGACAAAGGCGACGCCGAGCCGCTCAACCATGCCCGCAATAATGATGGTCGCATCGCCATCAACCTCAACCAGTTTGCGGAAGAATGCCGCACCTGGGGGCAGGCCGTGCCGGATATGACTCTGCTCAAAAAGCTGCTGCCCCTCTGCCGTCGGTACAAGTACATGGGCAACATGCCCATCAACAGCCGCATAACGGGCAAGACCATGCGCTGCTGGGTATTCAGCCGCGCAGGCGGTTACGCCGCCACCAAAGAAGAATTTTAGGAGGATGAACCATGCTCATGCACCAAGGCGCCCGCACACGCAAGCTCTACATCTGCACCACCACGCGCAACCTTGCTGCCTACCGCCAGTTGCGGCAAGCCCTGGAGTTTGCGCCCTACGAGGTGCAGGACTGGACGCGCTTTCTGCCCGAGCCGGGGCCAGACTTCGACCAGCGCAAAAACGAGGATCCGCACGGCGCTGTCTTTTTCTATTGCAGCCGCGCCCTGGGCGGTGCGGATCTGGTTGTGTACCTCGGGCCTTCTGGCTGCGACGCCTCGGCGGAACTTGGCATTGCCTGGGCCGCAGGTGTGCCCGTGTGGGGTGTTGCCGGGCCGGATGAACACCCCGGCGTGATGATCAAGGGCTGCGTGGCCAGATGGTTCCCCACACTGGACGCGCTGATCGACGAGCTTACCCGCTGGCGCGGGTGGTGAAAAAGCAGAACGGCCCCGATGCGCGAGGCCGTTCCAATGTATGGTAACCAAACTAACTAACCAAGAGGAGACTACATTATGAACACCTTCATGTCATTCATTTTTGATGAGGCCCAAGTCCGCATCCACCAGGACGACATGGGTTCTATAGCTATTACCGATGGAACCGATTCCCGAAGATTACTATCGCTAGTAGCGATAGTAATCACGCACCAATAGGCTGCGCCGCTCCAACAACAAGCAATGACGCATGGCTGAAAGGGTCATAAACCGATTAAGACCCTTGGAGGTCAATGCCGTTAATTTTGACGCCATCGAATGCCTAAAGGAGGTCGATATGGAAACCACAAGCCAAACCACCAACGAGCACACCGTGGTTGCCCCTACTAGCCACGAATTTACCCCCAGCCAGCTAGAGAAACTCTCCCGCCAGCCTGAAGCCACACGAAGGCTGATAATCAAAGAGATGTCCAACATAGCAAGGGAACGCCCGGAAAGCCTGCCGAGCTTCATTCATGAAGTGCTGCATTTTTGCTTGCTCACCACAAATGTTCAACCAGAACCGCCAGAAGTGAAGAATTTCTGGCGAGTATGGGCAACGCTTGAAGAGGGGAAGCTCATCGCCAACCATGCAATCAACCGAGACCTTTTGGCTGTTAATCTAACAGAATTCATAGAGGTCGCAGAAGCAAACGGCTACGGAAGCTTCGATCGGGCAACGTTGAGCGAACTCTTGCCGCAATCTCGCAACCCAATGTTTATGAGCCACAGTCGATCAGTATGCAGTCGATGCACGGGTAAAACAGTACGCTGCTGGATTTTCCAGCGCATACAGGCCTAGCCAAAAGCCCCGCCAGCAGGCGGGGCTTTTTTGTGCCCATAGGCCAAACGAGGGACACAGAAAACGCTTCGGGAATCGGTCTTCCCCCACAAGCCACAGACTCCATCAGCAGACAGCCAAATTTACGCAATATGCTGAAAAAATTATTTAATTATCAAATACTCACCCATTTGGAAAAACCCAAACAATTTTTATCTTGGGGGCATCGGAAAGGCGTAACATGCGTTATCAAACCTTATTTCAGTAAGTTAGATAGTGATATTAGCGCAACATGATTATGGTTTCCCACCATAACAATATTGTCTTTTTCGGTGACATCTCATATTTTATAATATATTGTTTTTATTAATTATATTACATTGCATCTTAAGGGATGTTATGGTGTATTACCTTGAAATTATGGTAGATTACCAAAGGCACGGTGTTCCGAACCCCTGGGGGTTTTTATTTTTCCCCCTCTGCCAATCACCCCTCGCCGTCCATTGACAAACGGTATATTTTTTATACCTTATAAGCATGAAGTTTGAATACGACCCCGCCAAGAGTGCGATCAACAAAATGAAGCACGGCCTCGACTTTGAGCAGGCCAAGGCCCTGTGGGAAGACGAAAACCTGCTGGAAGTGCCCGTGCTGCGCACAGGTGAACCGCGCTTTCTGGTTATCGGCATGATCGAGGGCAAAGTGTGGACAGGGGTCATCACATACAGGGGCGAGGCCGTGCGCATAATTTCCGTGCGCCGCTCCCGCAAAGAAGAGGTGGAACATTATGAGTCATGAACAGCAGCTTTCTGCCGAGGAATTTGACCGCCGCTTTGAAGCGGGCGAGGACATTTCCGCGCATGTGGACTGGGCAGCGGCCCGCAGGCCCAACAGGCAGACGCAGCGGGTAAATGTGGACTTTCCCACCTGGATGGTGGAAGCGCTGGACACAGAGGCCCGCCACCTTGGCGTGAGCCGCCAGGCGCTCGTCAAGGTGTGGATAGCCAACTGCCTTGCGCGCGATTCACACAGCGCCAGATAAAATTTTAGTCATACAGAGAAGATGAAAAAAGCCGGAGCAATCCGGCTTTTTTACGTTTCAGACCACACGCAGTCCAATTTCACTATAAGTAACCTATGGCGTTAAGGCGCAAACAGGTATAGGGTAGGAAGTGGAATCCTTAATTTCTTTGCAATCTTTTGTACCATGCAGGCGTGTCAGACAGCCTCAGGAAAACCTTTTACTCCTTTGCCTCACCTACTCATGATTAACCGTATATCATTGATGCCCGGCATCTTAACTCTTCAGGACAAATAAATGACCACAAATGAAGAAGAAATTCGCGATGACCTTTCAAAAAAAGCGGTTCAGGAAGCCATCATTCATGCAAAAAAGCTCGCTTGGCAACGGGCGCTTCGGAGAAACATAATTCCTAGTGCCTTCCTCATTCTTCTTGGTTTTTTTCTTATCCTAGCATCTTTTGTTTCGAACTCAATAGAATTCATATTTGAAACGATGCAAAGCAAACACACTCAAATTTTACTCTTTGGAGTATCTTTAATTGGTTTTTCAATTTATACAATATATAAAACTTATTCAAATTATCTTCAAGATAAACCCTCAGACTTTAGCGATATTGATAAGAGTTCAACCCAAACACCATCAGAATTAGAAAAATTTAAAACCTTAACAAATCAATTCCAAAGTAGAATAAAGTCATACACACCAAAACAATATCAAACTTTTCAAGAATACTTTACAGATGTTATTAAATTCTTTGATCAGCAGATAGACAGCTCTGACAGGAAAGCGTCACTACTTCTCGATAAGGGCACCGCATATTCTAGAAATGGTGTATATTTTTATATAGCAATGATCATAACATCACAAATTATAATTTATTTTACCGGATATCAGCAACAACATATTTATGGCCTCGCAGGCTTTTCACTTGTCTTTATTTTTGTAGAATTTTTAAGCGCATGGTTTTTGAAGCAATATAGACAATATGTCGACACATCAACATATCTAATCAAGATAAAAACAATTCTTGAAAGATATTTTCTTGTATACTTGGCAATTAAGGAAGCGCGAGAAAACGACAAGAATCATACAGAATTACTGGATATCCTAAAAGAAGACATCAAGTGGCCCGACACATACCTCACAAAGGTCCCAGAGGTAAGTTTTGCCAAGGAGTGCATAGAAACAGCGACACAACTCATCCGCGCCGTAAAGTCCGAAGCCAACTCGAAACCCAAAAAAGACTAGCGGACGGATAAAAAAACGAAAACTTAGCATCAACTGGTAAATGAACCACTGAAATATTGCACTCTGCTTAGTTGTTGCAACTCTTAAAAGCCACACAAAACCCAACAATAACAATCTATAAATCAGTAAATATTACATGGTGACAACATGGGAAACAAAAATATTAGCTTAAATTCAAAGAACAATTTCAATTTAGACCTTTATACTAATCTATCCTGCTTACCCCCAGAAAAAATTTATTCTGACGCCCATTGTTTTCAATTATCACACCCAGCTGATATACTTAATAGCGTTTTCAAAAGAGTGATATCTGCTCTAGAAGAACTTATATTACTTAAAAATGGAGAACAAAAACTTAAATTAGGAACATCAATAAGAAATTTTCTTGATGCTGCAGATAATTTTTATGACAACATGTTCAACATTATACTATCAACTAAAAAACCAACAGTTGATAAAGAATTCAGAACATCCCGTGAGGCCATACTTGGGCATGGCTATCACGATGGCATCACTTTTAGCCAACACACACTTAAAGAGAGTTCATTTATTTCAGATCGAAACAACGCTTCAAAGCACGACAATATAAGCTTCAATCCATGCGAGATAAGATACCCACAGAGCACTTATCATGTACATGGTTTTTTTATTGGAGTTCTTTCAAAAGATGACATGATGGAGCCACATAAAGCCTTCCATCCTCTATACAAAGGATTATATACAGGAATTTCATACAACTTTCTCATTATAAAAACAATATCATTACTTTATTTTTACTGCAAAAAACTCAATAAAGTTTTATTTAATAACAAATTATCACAAACTACATGTGAACAAAACAATAATATAATATTGCCTGCAAAAATAGTATGTTTATCTGTGCAAGAAATTTTCTTTCCAGACGAATATACAAAAATATGTGGTAAATTCGAATTTACAAAAAGGGGAAGCCTCGTAATTGATCCAACATACAAAACAGAGAAATGTGAGCACACATCATGGCATCTATCAAATCTTATAACTGTGAATGACAGAACACGGCATGGAAATTCAATAATTCCATATTTTAGGGGATAGCCCCATAGCCTAATGTCTACAATAAATTATCCATACTATTTTTAACATTCAAATTAAATCACTATACACAGGAGGAACAATGGCAGATTTGATCCCGTGCCCGTCCTGCAAAAAGAAAATTTCGGTAGAGGCCCAGGCCTGCCCCAAGTGCGGCCAGCCCATAACTGACGAAGCCAGGGCGGCAGGGCGTAAAAAAATGAAGGAAGAAAAACGCGCTGGCCGTGTCGGCTGCCTTTTCTTCATTATTGGGGCCATCGCTATTGCGGCCTGGCTTGGCAAGACAGATACAGCCGACAAGGCCCAACCCACGCCAGCGCCCGTCAGTCAACCTGCGCCAACGCCGCAACCTGCCACGCAGGAGGCCGCGCCAAAAGCGGAAGTGTCCTTTGGCATAACGCCCCAGCAATTTGTGGATAATTATAATGCCGCTGCCAAAAAGGTAGACACCAAGCAACGCGCAAAAATCACAAAAAAATCAGCGGAATCCGTGCAGCTCGCCATGTCAAAATTTTACGGCGCGCTGCTCACTCTGGATAAAAACGGCAAAGTCACCAGCGTCATGGGCATCGGCGCTGGCGATGGCACCATGCATTCCGGCACTGAGATCATGCTGGGTTTTATGTTTTCCATCGCTGGTGTCAGGCCGGATTGGCCTCCGTCCAACCGAGGGGAAGTTATCAAGGCGCTTATGGATAAAGACGGAAAAATCCCCAAGCACTCCAGCACCACCAAGGACGGCGTAAAATTTTCCATCAGTATGACTGAGAGCGTCGGAATCATCTTTACCGCAGAACCAGAGAAATAACCTACGCGCTCCAGGGCGGCGGGCTTGACGGCCTGCCGCCCTTAACACCGCATTAGGCCCGGCAGGAGAAATTTGATGGACATCAGTTGGACAAGTATACTTACCGGCGCTTTCTCTGGCTTTCTTGGTGGCATAATTCCAGCCGCTGTTGCCTACTACATGGGCAAACAAAACGTTGAGGCTTCGCTCAAAATCAATGCGGAAAAAATCGATGCGGACAGGGAGAACTTGAAACTTCAACTTGAACAAAAAGAAAAAGAACTTGCAGCTCAATTCAAACTACAAACAGAAAAACTTCACTCTGATGACATAAAACGAGTGTGTAGCAATTTTCTGTCTTGCACAAACCCAACACTTTTTGCAAATAACACCTTTGTCTTAGATACAATGATTCGTAGCATAGCACCATTATACATGCACTGCGATAAAAATTATTTTTCATATTTTAACAACATAATAGAATTCATATCTGAACGAAAACTATCATTATTTGGTGATCGTTATGAAGAGCTCTCCGTTCGACGCCAAGAAGTCAGGAGAAAAGTATTCGCACTGTGTGCTAGCTACAAATCACAGGAAATGCCTCCTGAAGTTAGTGATAAAATTCAGAATTATTTTCGAGAAACCTGGAAGTTAGGGGATTGCGAAGAGGACTTAGATGACATTTTAGCATTATATGAACAGCATTATAATCTTGCCCTTGATGCTGCGAAAAAATTGATCTGGAACGAACCCATTGAGGAAGCCCCTCCGCTCCAATGGTGCCCACCCGCCGATGAGGACGACATATGAGAAAGCTTGCCCTTGCAGCAATGTCCATTCTGCTTCTGCTGGCTGTTGCCACGCCGGTCTGCCTTGCCGCCGAAAATAGCGCGAGCAACCAGCAGCACGCGTCCCAGTACAGCAAGCTCCCGCCCTTGCAGCTTTCTGGCAGTCCGCTGGCGCAAAAAGAATATCTTCAGGCATTCCTCTGGATTGCACAAAATTCCAGGCAATCCAGCACGTCAACGAATGAGGATGAGTGGCTGGGCATAAGCACGACTAAAGCGACGGTGCTTTCTTCAATCGCTGCGTTGATTGCAGCAATCATGGCCCCGGTCATATCAATCTTCGTTGCGCGCAAGACTATGACCCAGACAAGACAATCCCTTGCAGATGACTTCACGCAAAGAAGACTTGAGCAGAAAGATAATTTCAAGTTTCAACTGTACCAACTTGCTCTGGAAGAGAAAAAGAAAGCCATGCTCAAATTCTTTGAATCAACTAGCATCCCCGAGCTTGATCAAAAACACTTTAACATGGATGCAATTCGCACCCAAATGACGATGCTTGAAATGCTTATGGATAAAAAATTCTATGAGACTTCACACGTCATTTTTACGTATTTACACAAGAACTTATACAATTTTCGATGGGTATCCCACGATGCCTATATCAGGCAACAATTTGTTGATGAATATAAATTACTTCACCTTGATCTTGCCAATGAAATAAGAAGAGTTCTGCGCGGTGAAGACTTTGACCCCACATTGACAGCCTCCAACTCATCCCCTAATCTTTCTCCAGGTGCCTAAGAACACCATTCGCTGGCGGCTGGCCATTCCGTTATAAGTGGCTTTTTTTGCGCCCGTCGTGCGTCCTGTGCGCGGCAAAGGGCTATCATCGGAGTTATGCTCCGGGTGTGGGCTAATAGAATACGCGCAAGCGAAATACGCCCGCCGTTCCAAGGACGGTTACGAGCTCCCGGAGTTTCGCTATTCTGGCGACTCCAATTCGTAATTCTCCTTGGAGGCCTTATGTCTACCCCTTCCTTCCTCTCCCAACGGCTTTCCCTTGTTCAGGAGCAGCAGCTTGAGTTGACCGTGCTTGCCGAGCATGCCAAGCGCGGTACAGGCCAGCAGCGCCGCCTTGCCCTGCAATGCCTCTCACACCGTCAGGCCGAGCTTGCGGCCGATCTGGCCCGGATGGCACAGTTAGCAGCCCCGCGTGCGGTCAAACGCGCAGCATTGCGCGGGCGGAGGGTTGCGGCATGAGCGGGGCATCATACCACAACGCCGCGGCACTTCGGGCCATGTCCATTCTACAAACCGCCCTGCAAGACATGCAGGAAGAACTGCCCACTCAAATGGCCCTTGCGGCCAAAAGCCAGCAGGATGCCCTGACCGCGCTGGCAGCGCAGCAAAAGCAGCTTGCCTGGCTGGCAGATCAGGCGGCCCAGGCCCATGCCGCCACCGCCGCCCAACCGGGAGGAGAAAGCCATGACTGAGCCTACTGATCCTATTGTGGAATTGCTGGATACCGCGCGTGCCCTGCGCGTTCTGGCTCTGGGCCTGAATGGCGAAGACGGTGAAGGAACAGATTTGCCACAGGGCGGCAAGCCGGGTCTGGCTTGCATATTGCGTCTGCTGGCGGATAATTTGGACAAGAACGCTCAAAGGCTGGACGAAGCCTAGCCGCAAAAAGCAGCCGCCCCACCGTTGGCAGACGATGGGGCGGCTTTGTTTATGCTTGAGGGGCCAGCGGCAAAAACAACTGCCGCACCTCGCGAGGGGATCCGCAAGCCCTGACCTTTTCCACCGCTCCCTGGGGCAAGTCCAGAGCCGAGGGGCTTATGGTATGCCCCATGGTAAGCTCTGCCGTAAAACTGTGGGCGCAGTCCACATTGCTGCACAGGCAGTAAAATATGGTAAATCCCGGCGCAACGTCCCGGCGCTTCCGTATAAAGGCCACTTCACCGCAGCGGTCGCAATAAATACGCATCACCTTACCTCACAAAATACAGTGCAGATCTGCTCCTCATTTTATGGGCACTTGTTCACGCCGCCGCAACCAATGTGCGCGGCTATTCTGCTTTCTCCGGCGCATCCTCAACAAATTTTACCTGCATGCCTGCGGGCAGGTGGTCATTCACCTCCAGCAGCAGTTCCCGCACAGGGGCTACCTCGTTTTTGGCGTACACGGCATCTATCTTTGTTATGTCGCCAAAGCCCGCAGTGTTCTGCGGGATGATGCTGGCCATTGCTGGCGGTATGCGGTGCGCGGCAATGATATCATCTCTAGAAATATTCTTGATTTTCTCTAGTTCATCCCTGGTACTGAAATCGCCCACAGGCAGGATCTGCACGTCCTTTTCCCGCCTGTTGGGGATGTGCAAAAACATGTTGTGAAAGTTGCCAATGCCCTTGCTGCCCTCAATGGCTTTGCGCAGCTTGTCGCGGTCGCTCGGGTCAAGCTGCTGCGAGGCGGAGTAAAACACATAGCCCATGTGCGCCCCGTTTTTGTAGTAGCGCCGCCGAAACAATGTGGCGTCCTCATTCAGCAGCATGCTCTGGATTGCGCCCAGGTAGGCTGGCAGGCCGTACACGGTTTGCGACACGTCATAATTTTTTATGTGCAGCACGTCTCCAGCGGCAAAAACCTGTATCTGCCCCGTGCGGTCAAGCAAACCGTAGGTGTCGGCTTCCTTCATGCGGCGCATGTTTATGGCGGGCAGGTGGGTCAGGCTCACCACCTCGCCGTACCAGTTGCGGCGCACCAGGGCGTAGGCGTTGGCAAAGACGTTGTAGTCGGTTGTCATGCAGCGCATGGTCGCGCGCGAAAGCGCCGCGCTTGGCGCAAAGCCCCGCATTATCACATTGGTTTTAAATTCCAGCAGCGGGCCGTGGTAGGCATTGGCGCGCAGCAGCCGGGCAAGGCCGCGCTGCGGCACGGGCGTCTGATAGTATCGCCCGTTGTCGATCAGCCACACGCCCAGGTTGTCATAGAGTTCGCCAGCGAGGACGGGTTCCGGGTCGCCAAAGCGGCAGGCAAAGGCGGCGTTTTTATCCTCGGCCTGCGCTGAATTTTTCTTTCTCTTCATATGCTTCCTTTCGTGTTAGCCCATTGCAATCACGCAACCGCCGCCAGAGTCTTGTCGTGCAAGAGGTTCCGCCGCCAGCGCATGCATGACGCTCCAGGCCTCGTCCGCGTGGCCTGTTTTTTCCGTGCGGCCGGCCGCATAGGTCATTTGTCCGCTGTTGGTGGTGGTGCGCTTGATCGTCATAAAGGCATGGGCCAGATCAATGTCGCCAGCGTCAAACTGAAAACGCCCTTGCTCCATCACTTCCAGAGCCTTGAGCACCATCTGCGCCTTGACCTGCGGGCTGTACACAATGGGCACGGTCATGGGTATGAACTGCTTCACCATCTCATACACGCCAATGCCCGGGCCTGTGGTGTCCACGCCGTAGTGTCCGTAGTTGTAGCGGCGGCTCTGTTCGCGTATGCGCTCGCCCTGCCACAGATAACTTTTGTTCTGCCAGCGTTCCTTTTCCAGCAGGCGGATCACGCCACCAGACACATCAGGCGGCAACAGGGTGGACGCGCTGGCATTGTCACCAGTGCGGGCAGGGTCATAGCCGCCCCACACGTTGCGGTTGCCAACGGGCCGGGCCGCGTTGCGGTCAATGTCCGTCCACTCGCCCGTGTCCACCATGCAGCGCTCAAGCAATGACAGGGCAAACACGCTCTGCGCATCATCAATAAATCGGCAGCGAAACAACTGCTCAAAATCATCAGTGCTGTATTCCAGCTTGAGCTGGGCAAGGTCGAAGAGGTCGCAGCCCCCGGCCATGGCATCGTCCAGGGTAACGATCTGGCGAAACCACGAATCTGGGCAGGCCGTGCCGGCGCGCAGGGCCGCATCGTCCGGCCAGGGCTTGCGCTTGGCATAGCGCTGCTGAAAGTCCTCACCGCTCCACAGGCTGAAGGCATCGTGCGTCAGGGCTGAAGGCGTGGAAAAGATAGTGCGCCGCCACTTCTTGTGCGCGGCCATGCCTGTGGCCACCTTGAACAGCTCGCGGAACTTCGTGATCCAGAAAAATTCGTCGATGTAAACGTGCCCGTGGTAGCTCTGGGCGCTCTTGCTGTTGTTGCTCAAAAAATACAGCGTGGCAGGCCCGTGCGCCGTGTTCAGCACAATGGGGTTGCCCGTGAGGTTTATGCCAAAATGCTCGGCGGCAATGGCCGTTATGTATGAGCGGAACACCTCGCTCTGCGCCCGCGTGGCGGAAAGAAAAATCTGGTTGTCGCCAGTGAGCACGGCATCTTCCAGCGCCTCCTGGGCAAAGTACCAGGTGGCCCCGATCTGGCGGCTCTTGAGGTAGGCGCGATTGCGGTAAATCAGCTTCTGCGCCGCCCACTGCTTTTGATAGTCAAAATATCGCTTGTGCAGCCGCGCTTCAAAATCCGCCTTTGTCAGGCGGCTCACGTCATTCTTGACCTGTTTGCCCTTCCTGGGTTTGCGCTCCCTGCCCTGCTCGCCCCCCACCGCTGGCGCTGGCTCTGTTTCCGCAACTTCCCGTCCCACAGTTCGGGCCGCGGCCCGCAGTTTTTGCAGGCGTTCCAGCGTGCCCACCAGGGCGTCCACTTCCTTCAGCTCGCCAGGCGTCTTGTTGTCCCGCTCAAGCAAAATGGTCAGCCGCCTTTGCGCGGCCTGCTCCGGGGCTTCGTGCGCCAGCAGGTCGTCCCACTGCCCCTGCGAAATCCAGAAGTACACCGTGCGGCGCGGCACGTTCAGGGCCTCGCTTATCTCTGTGGCGGAATAGCGCCGCAAGTACATGCCGCGCGCGGCCTGGCGAATTTCTTCAGGGTAACTACGGCGCGAGCTGGTGCTGTTTTCGTCATCCATGCCTGACGCATAGCAGATCACGCGGCGGTAATCCCGGCATCCATGTCCAGATTTATCCAGTCTGGACAAGCAGTTGTTGACCATCACCCCACGCGCGAGGGTATCCTTGCGGGCAGGAGAGTACACCATGCCCGCACTCATTACCAAGTTTGTCAAAGTCGCCCAGTCCGGCCCGACTGTAGACGGCCGCAACATCGACCCGCAGTGGCTGCGCGACATGGCCGAAACCTACGACCCTGCCGTCTATCGCGCCAAAATCTGGCCCGATCATCTGCGCTTCGGCAACAACTACGGCTCGGTTGTGGCCCTCAAGGTTGAGGAAGCGGACGGCGTGGTCAGCCTCTATGCAAGTCTGGCGGTCAATGCCCAGTACCTCTGGGACAACCAGTACGACCAGCGGTTGAGCTTCAGCATTGAACATCTGGAAAATTTCGCGGGATCGGGCAAGTCCTACCTTGGCGGCCTGGGCGTTACAGACAGCCCCGCAAGCCTCGGCACAGACGAGCTGAAGTTCTCGCGCCGCGCATCCTGCGACGGGCAGAGCGCGAGCATTTTTGCGGGCCAACCCGTGGACGCCTCCTGCTTCAGCGCGGATCCCGCAAGCGACACCGCAGAAGCCCCCGGCTGGTTCACTACATTCATCAAAAAAATTCTTCCCAGTGAGGAGCCCCCAATGGATCAGAAGCAGTTCGACGCCATGAACAAGCGCCTGGAAGGGCTTGAAGGCCAGCTCGGCGAAATCAAATCCCTGGTGGAAGGCAAGTTTGCCGCCGCCGGGGCAGAAGGCGAACCCAATCCCGATGGCAAACAGCCCCAGGGCGAAACGGGGCAGGATTTTTCCGCCATGTCTGCCGCCTTTGCCGCAAGCATCATTGAAACGGCCGTGGCCCCCCTGCGCCAGAAACTGGACGAAATGGACAAGCGCTTTGCCGCGGCCAAACCCGGCGCAGCGGTTGCCGACACCACCGGCCCCGCCGACGACAACACCCCTCTGATTTAGGAGCCCGCAATGCGCGACCAAACCCGCAAACTTTTCAATATTCTCTGCGGCCGCATTGCCGCAGGCTATGGCGTGGCAGACGTCAGCCAGCAGTTTTCCGTATCGCCCAGCGTGCAGCAGTTGCTCAAGGACAAGATCGTGGAAGCCTCCACATTCCTGCCCCGCATCAACATCATCACCGTGGACGAGCTGAAGGGCGAAAACATCCTGGCCGGCGCGTCCGGCCCTGTCACGGGCCGCACAGACACCACGGGCGATGCCGAGCGCACCCCCCGCGATGTGCTGGGCCTTGCCAAGTACACCTATGAACTGGCCGCCACCCAGTCCGATGTGTACATGCGCTACTACACCGTGGACGCCTGGGCCAAGTTCAAGGATCTGGCCGAACGTTACCTCCGTTACGTGCAGGCGCGCATTGCCACCGATATGGAAATCATCGGCTGGAACGGTACCAGCGTTGCCGCCACCACCAACCTTGTGGCCAACCCCATGTTGCAGGACGTGAACAAGGGCTGGCTGCAATACATGCGCGAAAACAAACCCGCCAACGTCCTCACCCAGGGCACTGTTGAAGGCAAGATCCGCTTTGGCGCTGGCGGCGACTTTGTGAACCTGGACGTGGCCGTGCACGACCTGCTCCAGGGCATTCCCTCCTTCCTGCGTCAGAACCTGGTGGCGCTCATCGGCACCGACCTTATCGCGCAGGAAAAGGCCACTCTCATGGCCGCAGTGGGTGGCAAGCCTACGGAAAAGACCCTCGCCCAGCTCTCGCTCGCCACCTTTGGCGGTCTGCCCTGGGAAACGCCCAGTAACTTCCCCGCGCGCGGGCTTGTCATCACCAGTCTGGATAACCTTTCCATCTACCAGCAGGACGGCTCCTGGCGCAGGCAGATTGTGGACAATCCCAGGAAAGACCGGGTCGAGGACTACAACAGCCGCAACGAGGGCTACGTGGTCGAAACGCCGGAAAAGCTGGTGGCCTGGGAGTTCAACAACGTCAAGCTTGAAGGGGAATGGTAATGGGCAGCCTCATGCTCCAGTTCCAGCGCGCTCACGCGCAGAACACCGGAACCGTGGTCGGCCAGTTGCCGGAAGCGGCACCCCCCGCGCCCCCAACCGGCCTGCCCTCCGGCCTCATGGCCGGACAGCAGTTGGCCGCCTTCTGCACAGCTTCGCTTACGGAGGATCTGCGCGCCCTCAAGGAAGTGTCCAGTCACGCCAGCCGCGACATCACCAAGCGCGATGTGCTCATTCCCAAGTATGCGGACTACGTGCGCCGCCTGCGCGAGGCCGGGCACACGCACGAGCTGATCGGCTATTACCTGGTCTGGCTCATGGATTCCAGCATGATTGAAGAAGGCCTTGAGCTGGCCCTCTGGTGCGTGGGCAACGGTCAAACCCTGCCCGAAGGCTTCAGCAGCAAGCTGCCCTACTTTGTTTCGGACACCCTGCTCACCTGGGCGGAAGCCGAAACCGCAGCCAGCCGCAGCGTCCAGCCCTACCTTGACCAGTGGAGCACTGCCGTTACCGACGCTCCCGATGCCTGGAACCTGCCCGATGTTATCACCGGGCGCTGGCACAAGGTGCTGGCCCAGCAGGCGGAACTTGCGGGCGACCTCGCCGCGGCCAGGCTCCACTATGAAGCGGCGCTGGCCCTGGGGGCCAAGTGCAAAACCGCCCTGGCCGACGTTACCCGCAAGCTGGAAAAGGCGCAGGCCGGGGAAGCCGCCGCGCCCGCAGCAGAGGAAATTACCCCCGCAACTGACGCGGGTTAGGCACTCCCCACCCAACCGGGGCAGCCTTGCACAGAGGATCGGGGCATGACGGTGTACCCGCCAGCCGCAAGCCCAATGTGCAAGGCCCGCCCCACTACAGTGAGCAGGCAGCATGAGCTTTTCCGCAGTCTCCAAAGGGTTAAGCGCCCTCATTGTCGCTGGCGATGGCTGGTGGCCGGATCTGCCCGTGGCGGACTTCCAGCAGACCTACCGCCTCCCCCAGGAATATGCGGACGTGCTCTTGCAGGATCATCTGGAGCTTGCCGCCCTGTGGGCCCATCGCCAGCTTGAGGAGTGGCGGCAGCAGAGGGAGGCAGAAGGCTGCGCAGATCTTGCCAGCGTACCCAAGGGGGCCTTGCGGCTCTATCGGCGGGCCGTGTTCTGCCACGCCAAGGCGCTCCTGCTGGCCCAGTTCGCCACGGTTGAGCGGCGCGAGGCAGCAAGAAACGACGCCAAGGAAAGCCCGGAAACATACCGCCAGTTTTACGCCTGGGCGCAGGATGCCATAGCCGACATTCTGGGCCGCACCCGGGCGGACATTGAACTTTTGTAGGTCAGCCATGCGCAAGTTTACCGCCCTCGTCAAACACCTGCTGGAGGCCTCGGGCCTGCCGCGCGAACAGTGCAGCGCCTTTGCCGACCAGGGTGACCTGCTGCTCACCGGGCGGGACATGGGCCCCGTCTACGTGGACGACCAGCCCCGCCGCCAGCTTGAAATCGGCGTGTGGAAGTACGAGGCCGTCATCAACCTGGAGCGCTACCCCTACGACGGCATGACCCTGCTCTCTCTGGTGCTGGCATGGCTGGCAGAACATGACGCGGATCGCGCCGCCCAGGGGCTGGAAGATCCCAGGATCACCGTCACGCTCAACGATGGCGACACGTCAGACGTTGAGCTGGACATCTATTTCGAGGAATCCCTCGCCGTGGTGGAAGACCCTGACGGCCCCATCAAATTTGAGGGCACACGCTGGAGCATGGCTCCTAGCGTGCTGACCCCTGCGGAAAAACTCACCGCCCTGCACGGGGCCGTCAGGGGGCAGGCATGAAGTGGTCTGTGCGGGTTCTGGGCAACAGGCAGCTCAACGCCCAGCTTGACCGCTTCGCGCGCGAGGCCAGGGAGCGCCAAAAGCTGGCCCGCCGTATGGGCGGCTACGTGCGCACCCTGGCCCGGCAAAACATCAAGCGGCAGCGTACGGTAGGCGGCACGGCCATGACCCCGGCGCAAAAGCGCCGCGCGGCCCGCCCCATGCTCATGGGCCTGCACCGCCAGATGGTTGTGCGCGCCGCCGAAGGCAACAAGGGCGTAACCGTCAGTTGGGAAAACGCCCTCATGGCCGCCATCGGCTACCGCCATCAGGAAGGCGTGGGCGAAAACTGGTCGCCCGGCCATGCGCGCAGGGTATACGGCCAGCCAAACTACAAGGCCCGCGCCACGCGCAAACAGGCCAAGGCCCTGCTACGCGAGGGCTACCGCCTCATGGTTCCGGCCAAGGGCGGCGGGCGCAGGCCAAAGCGCGTCACCGTGCAGTGGATTGAAGAAAAAATGACCCTGGGCCAGGCCGGGTTGATCCTGCGCCTGATCCGCACAGGCCAGACCAGGGGCAAACAGTCCTGGCGCGACACAGTGCCGGCGCGGCCTTTCCTCGGCGTTACGCCGCAGCAGGCCGAGGAACTGTCCCGCAAGCTCGTCAAAAGTTTGCTCGCGGCAGCCGTTGCCCGCTCCTAGCGGGCTTACGGATGGCGACAGCGGTTTCGTTCGCTGATTGTCGCGGTAACCAGTTACTGTCTTCATCCGTAGCTTCCTGTGTCGCAACGGCTGAAGCAAAGCCGCCCGCGCATAACACAGGGCAGGAAGGTACAACATGCTTGGAACCGTACAGATAAACAATCTCAACCTGAAACAGGGCGAGCTGACCAGCGTTGAAAACTACATGCTGTTCACCGGCATTGCGGCGGCTGACTGCCAAAATACCGGAAAGATCGTCACCATCGACCAGTCCACGGATCTTGACGCCGTGCTGGGGGCAACCGCCAGCGACCTCAAAACCCAGGTGACGGCAGCGCGCCTCAATGCCGGGCAAAACTGGCACGGCTGCGTCTTGCCATACACCGTAGCCGAATCCACGCCTGACGCCCTGGACGCAGCTTTTGAAAGCGCCGTCAACACGGCAATGGAACACGTCAAGGTCGAGGCCATCATCCGCACCGATCCCGTCACCAGGGCAACCAGCGTGGAAGCCATGCAGGCCCTGGCCGAAAGCATCATGGCCAAGTATATGCGGCCCCTCTGGATCATGGGCCGCGCTCCCCAGTTCACGCCTGCAAGCCAGACCTTTGCCGATTATCAGGCCCTGGCCTCTGCCCTTCAGGCGGGCATTGCCGCCGACCAGGTCATGCTGACTGTGAGCCTGTGGGGGCACGAGATGGGCACCCTTGCCGGGCGGCTGGCCAGCGAGGCCGTCACCGTAGCCGACAGCCCCATGCGCGTGGCCACTGGCGCGCTGGTGGGCGTGTGGAGTAACCGCCCCACAGACAAAACCGGGCGCGTCATTGACCTCTCCGTGCTCAAGGCGCTGGACGCCGCGCGCTTCTCCGTGCCGCAGTGGTACCCCGATTATGAGGGCATGTACTGGGGCGACGGCAACGTGCTGGACGTCAACGGCGGCGACTTTCAGGTCATTGAAAACCTGCGCGTCATTCAAAAGTGCATGCGCCGCGTGTACCCCCTGGCCGTGGCCCGCATTGGCGACCGCCGCCTCAACCAGACCCCCGCCAGCATTGCCCAGGCGCAGACAGCCTTCATGGCTCCGCTGCGCGCCATGAGCCGTAGCCGCACCATCCTGGGCATCGTCTTTCCCGGCGAGATTGAACCGCCCAGGGAGGGCGACATCACCCTCACCTGGGTCAGCAAGTACAGCGTGGAAGTCTTCATTGCGGCGCGCCCCTACAACTGCCCCAAAAAGATCACCTGCAACCTTCTGCTCGACCTGACCAACTACGCAAAGGCGTAGGGAGGCGCACATGCAACGTATAAGCGGCAAAAATTTTGACGTTTCCATTGGCGACCTCGCCATGAACGTGAGCAAGGCGACCCTGACCATCGAAGACAAAACCGATGTGGCCAAGGACAACGGCGTTCCCAACGGCCACGTGGACGGAGAGGTCTCCGGCTCTGGCGATATGGAACTGGACGCCCAGGCCATTGGCATCCTGGGCGAAGCCGCCAAGGCGGCTGGCTCGTGGCGAGGGCTCCCAACCTTCGACATGCTGTTCTACGCCAAGACCGGACAGGATGAGGAAATGAAGGTCGAGGCCTTCGGCTGCAAATTTGTGCTCGACAGCCTGCTCGACCTCGACAAGGCGGGCGGCCAAAAGCACATCAGCAAGGTCAAATACTTTGTGACCAGCCCGGACTTTATCCGCATCAACGGCGTGCCCTACCTGCGGCCTGAAGAAACTGAAGGCCTTATCAGCAACGGTCAGTAGGAGAACACATGGATCGCAAGGAAGTTCTGCGCCGCGCCTTTGGCTTCAGCATGGGTGAGGAAGGGCGCGACAAATACACCAATGACCCGCGCGATGCGGGCGGCCCCACCAGGTGGGGCATGGCCCTCAATTATAACCGCGACATCATGCCCGACAAGGACGGCAACGGCGTCATCAATGCCGCCGACGTCAAGCTGCTTACTGAAGCTGATGCCCTGGCCATGTACGAAAAACGCTACTGGCGGCCCAACATAAAGCCGGAATACCCGGACGCCCTGGCCTTCATGCTGGTGGACATGATGCTCAACCCCGGCCCGGGCGCAACGCCCCGGCTGTTGCAAAAAGCCCTCAAGGCCTGCGGCCAGAAAGTGGACGTGGACGGCGATATCGGCGGGCAAACCCTTGCCGCGGTTGCGGCGGTCGACCTTGTGTCCCTGCTCCGCGCGCTCGCGGATCAGCGACTTGCCTACTACCAGTCGCGGCCCAAATTCCCGGTTTACGGCAAGGGCTGGACGTCCAGAACCCGGCGCTGCCTTGAGGCCGCGCTGCAAATTGCTGGGGGGCAGTAATGGGCAAAACCATCGCCACCATCGTTTTTGCCGTGCTGCTGACTGGCGTGGTTGCCTGGCTGGTCTGGCAGGGGCGAGAGCAGGCCGTGCAAATGGGCAGGCTGGAGCAAACAGCCAGGGCCAACGCCCAGGCGGTGAAGGATCAGCAGGAGTGGGCGGGCAATGTGGACAAGGCTCTGGAGGGCTGGCGCATCCAGCGTGACGCCCAGGACAAAAAAACTGCCGACCTGCGCAAGCAACTGGAGGCCGCGCGCCATGATGACAAAACGTTTTCTGCCTGGGCTGACAGCCCTTTGCCTGACGCTGCTGTGCGCCTGCTCCAGTCCGGCGCCGCGCGTTGAGGTTGTGCGGCAAGCGCCCCCCGGCGCGTTACTGGCCCAAACGCCGGAACCTGTGCCGCCTGCCCAGGGCGCAACCAACGGCGAGCTGCTGGACTATGCCATTGAACTGCAAGCCGCCTTTCACAGCGCTAATGACGATAAAACAGCCCTGCGCGGGCTTTACGAGGATGCACATGCAGGATCCAGAATCTCTCAACTACCTTGAACGCTTGCTGCAATTCATCCTCCTGCCGGCCAGCCTGTACGGCGCGGGTGGGGCGCTCATGCACTCCACCCGCAAGGGGCGCACCCTCGGCCAGGCAGTTATTGAAGTTGTGGGCGGCGTGGTCACGGCCAACATGGTATGTCCGCTTATCCAGGCGGAAACTCCGGCCCAATGGCACTACACTCTTTTTTTTCTGGTTGGTTGGGGTGGGCTGGAGCTTGTGGGCAGGCTCTATGAGGCAGGGGTCTGCGCACTGGAAAGATACATTCAACGCAAGGTCAACCCCGGCGACAATGCTGGCACACCGCAATAAGGAACCAATCATGGAAAAGAAAATTTCTCTCACGGTCAACGACAAGCCCCTGAACTTCACCGTCTCCCTGGGGGACTACAACAAATACATTAACGAAATAACGCCCTTCAACAAGGTTGCCCCTGCGCGAAACTTCCTAATGCGCACAGTCGACGCAGACAGCAGGGATGCCCTGCGCGAGGTGGTCGACCTGCCCGGCGTTGGCGTTCAGATCGCCGCGTCCGTCCTTGAAGAATATACCCCCGATGTGCAAATCACGGTGGGAAAATAGAGGCCCATGCCGCCTCGCTGGAAGACGACGCCATCGGGCAGATGGTTGCCCTTTCGCTCCATTGGTTCCCCCGGAGGGAACTCAGCGAGGAAAGCATGGGCGAGGCCCTGTGGCTGGAAAAAGATTACTGGGAAAAGATGAGCGTGGCCGTGGCAAATGGCATTGCCAAAGCCTTCAGGGGCTAGAAGCGGCTCTTTTCGCCCCCGGCTGTGTTGGGCAGCGCCGCGCACCCCGGTCATGTATTGCTGATACACTCCCTCGCCTTGCGGCTTGCCCGCCTTGCCTGGGACGAAAACTGCTCACTTCTAGAGGTCATAATGTCAGCACTGCAAAAACTTTTGTTCCATATCGGCGTGTCGGATGATGCCAGCGGTAAAATGCTGGGCATCCAGCGCGCCGTGGACAAAACGTGCAGCGCTGCCAAAACAAGCTTTGGCGGCTTGACCTCTGCCCTGAGCGGGGCGTTAAGCGCAGGCGCGCTTTCCGGCATGATCGGCCCGGCCCGGGCCTTCAACAAGTCCGTCAACGAGGTCGCCAGCCTTGGCACGGATACCGCCGCCCTCGATGCCCTGCAAAAAGCCTCAAAGCATTTTGCCATCAGCTACGGAGGAAACGCGGCGGAAATCGTCAGCTCCGCTTACGATATCCAGAGCGCCATTGCCGGGCTGCAAGGCACGGAACTGGCCTCGTTTACTGTAGCCTCCGCCACCCTGGCCAGAGCCACCAAGGCCGATGCTGGCACAATCACCGCATACATGGGCACCATGTACGGCATCTTCAAGCAGCAGGCGGACAAGATGGGCAAGGCCCAGTGGGTGGAGCAGATGGCCGGGCGCACCGCTCTGGCCGTGCAGATGTTCAAAACCACAGGCGCGGAGATGAGTTCGGCCTTCACGGCTCTGGGGGCCAACGCACAGGCGGCTGGCATATCCGCCCAGGAGCAGATTGCCGTGCTCGGCATGCTGCAATCAACCATGGGCGGCTCTGAAGCTGGCACCAAGTACAAGGCCTTTCTTGCTGGCGTGGGCAATGCTCAAAAGGAGCTTGGCCTCAAGTTTACCGACAAGAGCGGCAACATGCTGGGTATGGACAGGATTCTGGAAAAAATCCGGGGCAAGTTTGGCGAAACCTTGAGCGTCAATGAATCCGACATGCTTAAAAAGGCTTTCGGCTCGGACGAGGCCGTCAGCCTTATCAAGCTCATGCTGACTCAAACCGGTGCCCTCAAAAAGAACATTGCCGACCTTGGCCGGGTCAACAACATGGACAAGGCCAAGGAAATGGCCCGGACAATGTCTGGCGTCTGGGGCCGCCTGTCTGGATCGTGGGACGCCGTAAAAATCAGCTTTGGCCAGCGCATCCTGCCCACCATCAACAAGGTGGTCGGCAAACTGGCGGATTTTGTGGCCTACATCCACAAGTGCATTGAAATCGCGCCAGGGCTGACCACAAAAATCGGGCTTCTGGCGGTTGGACTCACCGTCGTGGGCGCAGTTCTTGGCCTTGTGGGGGCTGCCTTTGCCTTCGGCAAGATTGTACTCATGGGCTTTCTTGGGCCTGTCTTGCCGCTCATTGGCCTGCTCGGCAAGCTGAAGACGCTTCTCACCTTCGCAAAAATTGCCATGTGGGTACTCGCCTTTACTGGCACGTATCTGGGCATGGTTTTCAAAATGATGGCCACGGGGGCACTCAAGTTCGCGGCTGCCCTGCTGGCAAACCCCATTACATGGATTGTCCTGGGCATTATGGCGCTGGTGGGCGCGGTTGTGGCCCTGATCTACTACTGGTCTGACCTTGTTGCGTGGTTTTCCAACACCAGTTGGGGGCAAGGCCTTATCGCCATGTTTCAGGATCTGCGCCAGTGGTGGAAAAACCTCACCGCCTCCTTTACCGATGGCACATGGATACAAACCCTCATGGGCCTGCTGGATACCCTCATGGCTCCGCTGCGCGCCCTGGGCGATGGCATCGGCTGGATCGGCGAGAAGCTGGGCATCATCAGCGGCGAAGGCCCAAAGATTGAAGCCTCTGGCGTGGGTGCCCTTGCCGCTCCCCGCCAGTCGCAGATGCTGCCTGGCGGTGTGGCTGGCCAGATCAGCAACGCCACCAACAACAACGGCAAGACCGTCACTGTTGGCTCCATCAACATTCAGGCAGAACGTGTCCCCACTCTCGATGAGATGACAGAAATTTGCTACGGGGCGTGATTTATGGCTGGTACTCTTGGTTTTCCCCTGCAACTGACCGACCCCGGCAAATACTGGGATCTGCGCATTGTGGATAACGACATTGCGCTCGACGTGGGCCGCCAGCCCCTCAAGCTGGCCGACCGCGCAAGCATCGCCCAGGACATTGCCCACATGATCCGCGAGCGCGGCTACCTCACGGCCATGATTGCAGAGCGTGACGTGCGCAAACGCAAGTACCAGATGGTGCTCATCACCATCGCCGTGGACGACGACAGGCGTATTGTGCCGGGTACCGCAAAAATTACGGAATCAACGGCGGGCGAACTCTGGCTCACGGCCAAAACTGTGGACTACGGCGAGCTGACCCTTCAGCTCACCTACGCCCAGGCGGAGCAGGCAAATGGCTGATACAAACACCACAGACGCCTTGTTCACGCAAATGGCCGCAGAGGCAGGCATGCCCACTACCGAATCTGAAATGCAGCAGGTCTGGGCGCAGTGCAATGCGGAGGCCGGTTCGCCCTTCTCCAACAGTTCGGAGTTTTCGCCCTTCTGGCGGCTTGTGTCGGCCATTGCCACCAAGCCCAGCCAGTGGCTGCTCACCCTGCTGGTCAAACATGCCCTGCCCAACGTCTTTTTAAAGTACGCCTCGGGCGTATGGCTGGACGTGTACGCCTGGGGCGTGGACGTTACCCGCAAGGGGGCTGTATCCGCCCTGGGCAGTCTTACCTTCAGCCGCAACCCCGGCACCGCTGGCGCTGTGGCCATACCTGCCGGCACGGTGGTGGAAAGCCCGGCCATCAACGGCACCACCTACCGCCTCACCACCATTGCCGCCGCCGTCATACCTGATGGGCAGGATAGCGCCCTGGTGCCAGTGCGGGCTGAAGCCACTGGCGCTGCCTACAACCTCGGGCCGGGCTATTACTCCATTCTGCCCAGGCCCGTTCCTGGCGTCGCTTCCGTCACCAATGCGGACGGCTGGCTCACCACCGAAGGCGCGGACGAAGAATCGGACGAAGCCTTGCGCCTGCGCAGCCGCAACCAGTTTGCGGCCGTTGGCCAGTACCACCACGATGCCGCCTACCGGGCCATGATCGCCGCATACGCTGGCATCCGCGTGGACTACATATTTTTTGAGAAAGACGCCCCGCGCGGCCCGGGCACGGCCAATGCCCACATCATGACCGAATCCGGTGTACCACCGCAGGATCTGGTGGAGGCCATCAACACCTTTATCCAGACCAGCGGCAACCACGGGCACGGCGATGATTTGCAATGCTTTGCCATCACCACCACGCCTGTGGATCTGCGCGTCACCGTGTACCCTCCCGTGGGCATGGATGCGGCCCGAGCTGAAGCCCTGCGCCTTGGCGTGGAAAACAGGGTGCGCTGCGCCTTCAGGGAGAATACCGACTTCACACTCACAAGGGTGCTGCCGCTCACGCGCTTTTCCTTTTCCACTCTCTCGCAGGAGCTGCATGCCCAGTTGCCGGATCTGCGCAGCGTGGAGTTTACCCGCCCTGCGGCGGCAGGCGAGGCCGTTGAAAACGAATTTGTGTGGGTGGACATTGTGCCCGCCCGGGCGCTGCCTGTGCTGGAAAGCCTTGAGGTTGTACTGGGGGCCGGGCAATGAACGACGACAATCTGGATCTGCCGGAAGTAAGTTTCTGGATGAACGGAGCCAATGCGCAGGCCCTGTGCAAGGCTGCGCAGCTCTGGTTTCAGCGCCTGGGCGATGCGGCCATCTGGCCGGCGCGTCAGTTCAACCCCATGACGTGCAGCCTGCCTGTGCTGGATATGCTGGCCTGGCAGCGCGGCGTGGCCCGTTACAGCAACGAGCCGGAACGCCTCTACCGTCTGCGCGTCACCCATGCCTACGCCAACGCGCGCGACTCTGGGCAGACGGCAGGCTGGGGCCGCATTTTTGAGCGCCTGGAGCTTGGGGGCCTCTCCCTTGCCGAGCGCGTACCCGGGCAAGACTGGGATCGCGTGGGCGTCATTGCCGACGATTCACAGTTTCCCGACCAGCAGAACGTGCTGGAAATCATCATTGAGGACTATGGCCGCACCTGCCGCCGCTATTACTTCGACAGCCGCATTCCCATTCCGGCCCTGGCCCACGGGGGCCGCTTTTCCTGGCATCAGGAAACCGTAGAAGCCGCCATGAGCACCCGCGCCATTGCCGATGCCGGTGCGCGTCTGGCCGTGTTTGACCACCATGCCGCCACACTGGAGGCGCATTTATGAGTACAATACTGACCGCCGCGGGCGAGAGCTTAATTGCCCGCCTTCAGGCCGAGGGCAAGGCCCTCATTATCGACACCATGATTCTGGCCAACGTGCCCGGGCAGGATCACACCCAGGGCATCGCGCCCGGCGTTACCGTGCCAGCAGAGGATCAGATCACCCTGCGCTACGCCATACCCCCGCAATACCGCGCCTACGTCAACCCCAACCAGGTTGTCTACAGCGCCATGCTGGGCAGCGACATGGGCGACTTTACCTTCAACTGGCAGGGCCTCTGGTGCAGCGAGCACAACACCCTGGTGGCTGTGGCCACGTTCCCGGCGCTGGAAAAACGCCGCTACGACGAGGCAAACGGCAAGACGGGCAATAACCTGACCCGCAACTTTCTGCTGACGTTTACGGGCGCACGCAAACTCACGGGCCTGACCATCAGCGCCGACGTGTGGCAGCTTGATTTTACCGTGCGCCTCAACGGCATTGATGAACGGGAAAGGCTCTCCAACTTCGACATCTACGGCCAGGCCTTTTTCGATGCCGAGGGCTGGCTGCTGCGAAAAACAGCAGAGGCCTACGCCTTTGCGCCGGGCCTTGGCTATGTGGGCGGCATCCGCACGGCCCTTGCTGAGAGCCTGCCACTGGCAGCGCCGGAAAGCGCCAACCTGCCGCAAAACGTCTGGCTCGACGTCTGCCTCAAGCACACCGGCAGCGACCGCATTGCCGAGGCCTCGCCCATGCTCACGCCGCCCGCAGCCCCTCTGACGGACAGCGCCGCTGACGAAACAGGCCTCATACACTACCGCGCCCTGGTGGCCCGCATCGAGGCAGGCGGCTCGGTTACGGATCTGCGCCCGCGCAAAACCTCCGGCGCTCTGCCCATTCCAGACGTGGCCACCCCGGAAGTTGCAGGCACCATGCGGCCCGATGGCGTCACCTGCCATATGGACGCGGATATGCTCAAGGTCAGCGGACGCTACACCATTTGCGCCACAGCGGCGTCCACGGCGGACAAAACCGCAAGCCTTGACCACTTTGCGCTCATGCCGGGCGTGGTCGTTCAGGTGGCTTTTGCCACGGTAAACACCGCAGCAAACCCCACCTTGAACGTCAATGGCACCGGGGCCAAGCCGCTCACGTACTGCGGCGTACCCGTTGAGGTTGGCGCGCTGGCGCAGGGGCAGGTATACACCCTGATCTTTTCCGGCAACGCCTGGCAGATCATCGGCGGCATGGCTCCCTACCCCATCGGGCAATATACCTGGTTTGAAGACGAACTTGTCCGCCCGGGCTTCAAGCCTTGCAATGCCAACGTCATTTCGGCATTCGCCGCCACATACCCGCAAATGGCCGCCTACCTGTCCACAACGCACGGCGCAAAGCGGCTCTTTGCCTCGCTTGCAGAGTACGAGGCGGCCCATAACGCCGCGTGGGCAACGCTTGCCGATGGCTCCCAGGTCAGGTGGAACAACATCGGCGGCGCTGCCAAATTCTGGTGGAACAAGGCCGCGGACACGCTCCTTATGCCTGACCTCACGGGCATGCTCCGCGAAATGGCGGGCCTTGATGGTCTGAAGGTGACTGGGGTGCATGGGGATATGATCCGCAACATTATTGCCAGGCATTGCGGGGATGCCCGCGAGGGCAGCGATTTTGGGGCGATTGGGGGCTCATCTGTTGCTAGCGGGCCACGATACCTTGTTTCAAACGGGTCAGGTACCCAATTCTGGATGGCCGCTGCCGATATCAACACATCTCGACAGGTACCCACTGGCAACACCAACAAAACACGAGCTTGGGGCGCGCTGGTTTGCGCCTACCTCGGCACTCCGACGGCATAGCTACGCGGGTTGCCACAAGTAGCAGTAGACCAACGCCCTCCACGCCGGGAGCTAGTTAAAAAATTAAGGAGTAACCAATGGCAATCGCCCATAGATATACGCGCCCTGACCAGTATTATATCAACTCTGATGAAGACTACGGCTGCCCGCCGTACAACTCCACGCCCGATGCCCTGCCCCCACGCCCCTGGAAAAACCAGTGGCCGCAGTACGTGGACAACGAAGGCTGGGTGCTGGTTGAGGATCACCGCCAGCGCGGGGAACCGCACTTTGCAGCAGTGGACGTGCAGCCCGGCTCCGAGTACTGGCTGCCGGGCGATACCTACGAAACCCCGGCCCGCTATATGCTCACCCCTGGCCCGCTGCCAGCAGACGCCCTGACCAAACGCCCGGAACAGCCGCTGGCAGAGCTTAAAGCCGTAAAGACAGCAAGTATACATGCTGCTCACCATGACGCACTGGCTGGAGCCGTGGCCCTGTCTGACCCCACGCCGTCTACCGTGGCAGTAGAGGCAGGACTTCTGGCCGCTTCTGACCCTGAAGGCCTGGAGTTCGTGCGTAATACTCTGGCAGCCCGCCGCAATGAGTTGCTGGCCGCAGTGGAAGCCGCCGAAACGGCTGAAGCCGTGCAGGCCATTGCCGTCAGCTACGCTGTGTAGGTGTCCGCATGACCATTTCCTTTTCCCCTTTGCGGCTCCGACAGCCCACCAGCATTGCCGATATGGCCGAGCGGGTGGGCGGTGCGCTCACAGCCGTGGGGCAAAGCATCAGCTCTGGTCTGGAGGATCTGGGCAACCTGTCCCTGCCGCCGCTGCCGGAAATGCCGGAGCTTCCCTCAGCCGAGGATATGCGCAAGGGGCTGGCCACTGCGCTGGAAGGCACTGCGCGCTTTCTTGAAGTATCGCCCTACCAGTACGGCATTGGCAGCCGCATGGGCGAGTCCGCGTGGCTCACGCCCGCGCAGGCGCTGCGCCTCACGGCGCAAAGTCTTGGCGGGCTTACCGTTGACGATATGACAAACACGGACGCAGCCCTGGTGCTGGTGCTTACCGCCGCCGTGGATCAGTCCAGCCTGGCCGGGGCGCTGGGCAGCCTCAACAAGGCATTTCCCCTGCCCGAGCTGCAAAAGCTGCAACGCCGGGCCAAAGGCGTGGCAGATCTGGAGCAGACAAAATTTGTTGTGCCGGCAGCGCCAGCCTACCCGCCGTGGAGCAAGGTGGCCCCGCGCCAGTTGCCGCAGGCGCGCCGATCCAGCCGGGCCATGACGACAATGGTTGCCCAGGCGGAAGGCATGGAAGCCGCGGCAAAGCCGCCCGCCGATGTCATGGCCAATTTCGCCAGACGGCAACAGGCCAGGGTGCAAAAAGCGCAGCAGGATCTGGCGGCGGTTGGCAACGACCTTGCCGCCTTGGTGGATCTTTCCGCCTGGTTCGGCGTGTATGTGGACGGGGCAGCCGCCGTGGCGGCCAAGGCCCTCGCCAGCCTTGCCCCGCCCCTGGACGAGCGCTTCAAATGCTGCACCGTGCTTTCGTGGTACGGCACCAGGGCCGAGGTGGCCTACTACAAAGAACTTTTCGGCCTCTAGGAATACCGCCATGCCCGACTTCTTGCTCCTCGATGATTACACCGTTCCCGGCTTCGGCCTGACCGTCTCGCTCACCCTGCCCATCAAGGACGAGGACGCCAGCGGCGATTCTTCCAGCACGTCAAAGGCGGAAAAGGGCAAGAAGGGCAAAAAGCTGGAGGTCAAAACCAAGATCCGCTTCAAGGATGAGGACAAACTCACTGAATTTATGGCTCTGGCCGAGGCCACGAGCAAGGGCGACGGCAAATTCTTCACCATCACAAACCGCGTGGCCAATGCTGCTGGCATGCGCCAGGGGCGCTTTTCCGGCGACGTGAAGATTGACCCGCAGGAAGGCCTCGCCATGTGGGAGCTGAGCTTCAGCCTTGCCGAGCACAAATCCGTGCCCGAAATGGCCGAAGACCGCGAGGAAACACCGGCTGTGGCCGCCCAGCAGAACAACGGCGACACGGTGGACGCAGCAGCAGCGCCGGAAGGCTCCACGGCGGAAACCGAACAGATGGACATCTTTCAGCGCGGACTCAAAAAGCTGAATGACTGGTGGGGGTAGGCCATGCGGTTACGCAAAAAGCTTATGGTCGCAGCGCAGGAATACGGCCTGGTCAGCGAAAACGTGGCCCTCTACTACAACCGGCCCGGGCGCGCCGTGTTTCAGGTGCGCGCTACGGACGAGCAGGTGGAAGCGCTCATGGGCATGGTGCAGTTCGCCCTTGGCTGGGCGCATTCAGACGGCATGACCCTGTTTTTCACGGGCGACATTGAGCGCGCCGTGCGGGTGGACGGCCAGCAGCGCCGCCTGTTCTGCCGCGAAATTTCGGCCCGGCTGGACGGCAACATCCCGCTGGCCATCCGCCACGCCACCCTCAAGGACGTGCTAGGCGCGTATGCCGCCGCTACCGGGCTTGAGTTCATCCTGCCGGATAAACCGTATGCCTCGGTCAAAGCGCCGGCCTTTTACGGGCACGGCAGCGGCTTTCACGGGCTGGCCTGCGCGGGCGACATTTTCGGCATTGCCGACTACCACTGGCAGGCCCAGGGCGACGGCAAAATATTTGTGGGATCCTGGGCAGATTCCCGCTGGCCAGACAGGCCCGGCACAATCTCGGAAGAGTTTTTTACCGCTGCCGGCAGCGCGGCCCGCAAGATTGCGGCCGTGCCCACCATGCGCCCGGGGGCTGTGCTCAACGGGCAGCGCATTCGCATGGTGCGCTTTTCCGGCCACAGCATGACCGTGGGCTTTGAGGACGTGTAACCATGCGCGAAATGATAAAAAAAATCGTCATGGAGTTGTTGCCGGAACTGGCGGGCGGCCTGCATCTGGATCGTTACGCCCGGGTGCTGGCCGCGGGCGATTCCCCCACAGAGGGAGCCACCAGCGAACGCTTTCGCCCCCGCTATGCCGTGGATCTGGAAATTCTCGGGCCGGACATGGAGCCGGACGCCAGTTTCCCCCGATACAGCGCAGTGCCGCTGCCTGTGAGCGTGGGCGGCGGGCAGGAGAGCGGCACGTTCTGCTTTCCCGAGGAGGGCGCGTTGTGCGTGGTGGGCTTCGCCTATGGTCGGCAGGATCACCCCATCATCCGGCAGATTTTCCCCCTGGGCGTCAGCCTGCCCGCGCTGGAGCGCGGCGAGGTGCTCATGCAGCAAAGCCCCACCAGCTTTCAGCGCGTGGACGCCCAGGGCAACTGGAAGCGCGAAACCAGCGCCGACATACACGAAAGCTCGCTTGCCCGCACCGTAAAGGCGGAGAACTACTCCGCAGACCTTGGCAGCGAAAACCGCAGCGTGGCCGCCCACAGTACCGAAAGCGTGGGGAGCTGCAAAACCATCGAGGCCGGAACGGTGCTGACCTTGCTGGCAGGCCTGCGGGCCGACCTGGGCAGCCTTGGCGCGCTCAACCTCACGGCAGGGGGCGACTCCACCCACTCCACCGCAGGCGCTGCGCAGGAGACAGTGGGCAAGGATCACGCAAGCAAGGTCACTGGCAACCGCCAGATCGACATTGCTAGCAACCGAGGCCTGACCGTTCACGGGGCCGATACCGTCACAGTTGAAGGCGAGGAAACCATCAAGGCCAAGGGCAAGGTCACTATCGAAAGCGCGCAAGAGCTTTTGCTGCGCGCGCCCGTGGTCAGAATTATGGGTGTTCTCTCCACCGAGGCCTACAATGGCGGGCCGGGCAGCTCAACGCTCTACGGCAACTTTATAGTGCGCAACGGCAAAGTGTCCGTTCCCGACGATGACGTTATAGCCGGGCCCGTGTCCCTGCGTGGCCATACCCATACGGGCGTCATGCCCGGCAGCTCCACCACCGGCACCCCGGTTGGCGGATAGAAACCTTTGCGGACTTGGCATTGCTCAACTTACCAATATTATTTAATATCATATAAACACACTATTACATTAACTACCATGTAATAAGCATATGCATTTATAACACTATCGTGCCTAAGGAGCGCCTAAATGGAAAACAGAAAGCCAATTTCAGCAGGTGAGGTGGCTTCAATCTTAGCGGTTTGGGCAGTCGCTATTCTTGGGTGCAAAAATGCTTTATCAGCTTGGAAATACGAATCTCTTCCTCAGTACTTTACTGATTTAATGAGAGGAGATTCTCCATTATTCGGCTTCTCTGAGCAGCTTTCAGTGTGCATTGCTGCAACTTTTGCTGTGACATTTATAATTTTTAAATACTACAATATATGGATGAAAATAGTTACTCGTATTGTGACATTATTTGATTCAAGCCTCAAAAACATATACGTTAAATTTATTTATGCATTATGCATAATCACACTTGCTATATGCATATTGTTTATTCATGCTTTCTCTAGACCTGCAATGTTGTCCATTGCAATGATATTAGCTTTCGGTTCAGTCTTTACTTCAGACAGGTTGGCAATTACCGCAAAATTTTCGCTTCTTCCATCTTTCATATTAATCTTTTTAGTCTTAATTATTCCGCCACACAAAGCTGAAAAAAAGCCATATATGATAAGCACCACGTGTGAAGGACTAGAAACTTTAAAAGTTATAAGCGCAGTGAAAGTAGGCAATTTCGTAAAAGTAACAACTGAATCGGATACTTTTTTAATAAATATAAGCACAATCACGCAGATTCTGCCAATCAAAGACGCTGCAGGAGATGCAGCCAAACCTCCACAACCTGCTGAACCCCAATGAAAAAGGGCCCCGGAAATCCGGGGCCCTTTTTCGTTTCAAGGCTCTAAAACTCAGTTATCCAGTTTTTCAGCGCAGGCCCGCACTTCACGGGCAAACATGCCCATGATGCAGCCAAACCCATGCCGTTCTTCGTCCCAGCTATCACTCAGGGAATCCAGCGCGGATGCCAGATGGTACAGGTGTTCTATGGGGTCTTCCGGGCAAAATCCGGCCTTTGGCGATGACTCGCACTTGCTCTCTGCGTTCATGCGGCCACCTCCTGCCTGTTGCTGCGGCGCTTTCCGCGCGCGGCCATGTCGGCAAGGCGGGTGATCTCATCGGCCAGCTCCGCCTGACGCAAGGCCAACGCCTGAACGGCATACTCGGCCTTGTCAGACAGACGGGCAAACATGGCCAGCTCTCGCAGCTCGGCCTGTTGGGCCATGACCAGACTCAGACGACGGTCAAGAAAGATGGAAGAAATCATAAGGCACCTCTTGCGGTTTTTTCTATTGGAGCCTGCAGAACGCAAAAAAGCTCCGGGAGCTAGAAACTGCCGCAAGACAGCCGGGCCTATTCCCCCGAAGGGTATTGTATTAGCCCACACCCGGAGCCGTAACACTCCATAGCTGCGCCATTTTCCAGTAGGCGCAAAAAAACCACGAAATGACGGTCGCGGAAGCCGCTTGCGGATTGAGGTGTTTCTAGGCACCTTTTAAAATCATGCTGAAAAAAAAGAATGGCGTCAATCCGCTCGATGCTGCAACAAACAATTTTCACCTTGTTAAAAATAATTAATCAGCTAAGTTATATTCACATTTTTTATAAACCGGTGCGGGGGTAACATGGACTTTTCTATCCTTTTGGAAAGATTCACAAAATTAGACTTCACGGATCCTCTTGTCATTCTGGGCATCCTTGGCACCCTACTGTCTGCCATCAGCATCTTAGGGATACCACTGGCCATACGTATATATTACAAGCAGAAAAGTTCTTCTAAAGAATCTGAAAGCGAACTCCTCGAAGTGATTAAAAGAATGGGGGTTAGTGAAGTTTTTGTTTTATCTCTAAAAGAGAACTACGACATAACATTAAGAACAATTGCTACGGTTCTCAAACAGCTTGGAGAAACAGTAGTTGCTGACGATCAAAGCTCTCTTCTCAGAAGGCTTGAAGAAAAAGTACAAGAATATGCTGAATTCAGAGAAAAAATTGAAAATTTTCATAGCGATGATCCAAAAGTCAATGAACTCAGAGAGGCCGCAAAACATGCCCTCGACGAGGGGCAGTTTAAAAAAGCGGAAAATATTTTTCAGCAAGCTTTGGATATTGACCTCGCTGTAATCCACAAACAGGAAGCTCTTTCTCTAGAGCTTGAGGAAAACAACAAAAAGCGTCGAATTTCTGCGTCTCAAAGCTACGTGGGCATGGCAGAAGCTGCCAAATTACAGACAAATCCTGCGAGCTACAAAAAAGCCGCTCAATACTATGAACATGCTTCCGTACTTGTTCAGCCCGTCAGTTTGGAAGACTCATATCGTTATAGAATCTCTCAAGGCTTAGCCTTGTATAGTTGTGGGCTTGAATTTGGAGATCATGATTCATTAATTGCAGCAATATCCGTATGTAAAACCCTTCTCAAATCAATAAATTCACATACACATCAAGACTGTTGCAGTCATATAAGAAACAACCTTGCCAATGCATTGCAGCAGCTTGGCATCATGGAAGGAAATGCGAGCAGACTCCAGGAAGCTGTCGAGACATACAAACAAGCACTGCTTGAGCATACGCGGGTGCGTGTACCTCTGGACTGGGCAGGGACAATGAACAACCTCGCCAATGCACTGCAGCAGCTTGGCATCATGGAAGGAAGTGCGAGCAGACTTCAGGAAGCTGTCGAGACATACAAACAAGCACTGCTTGAGCATACGCGGGTGCTTGTACCTTTGGACTGGGCGATGACAATGAACAACCTCGCCAATGCATTGCAGCAGCTTGGCATCATGGAAGGAAGTGCGGGCAGACTCCAGGAAGCTGTCGAGACATACAAACAAGCACTGCTTGAGCGTACGCGGGTGCGGG